>MPLX02334277.1_pt1 | contig 126460 bp, 134 predicted proteins | sample 1617341 | NCBI WGS metagenome assembly MPLX02 (sample SAMN05944804, study PRJNA350692) | marine metagenome | biome: marine; feature: ODZ; material: water; isolation source: 120 m water sample filtered on 0.2 um supor filter | place: Pacific Ocean | collected 2012-04-08 | depth 120m m | reverse complement strand
TTGGTTGCTTTTTTCCGAGTTGCTTTCTTTTTTGCAGCCTTTTTCTTGGTTGCTTTTTTCCGAGTTGCTTTCTTTTTTGTAGCCTTTTTCTTGGTTGCTTTCTTTTTCGCTACGCGTTTAGTCGCTTTTTTCTTCGATGCTGCTCGTTTCTTCGTGGCCTTCTTTTTTGCCGCCATATTGAGTTCCTCTGCTAGGGTTGATGTAGGGTAGGTAGGACTGGTTACTGCCTGCCGGTTGTCAGCAGGTTACCGCTCGTCTCGGGTACTGCCTGACTACTAGTTTTAATTGTCAAAATAAATATCCGATGGTACGAAATCATATTGACAAATACGGAGTTCAATAAAACGTTCACTCCTAAAGCGCGAACTATAGTCGTGCAAAAAGAAATGTCAAGCAATCAAGAACTTGAAGTTAAGGAGATTGTCAAGTGCCCAAACCTTGAACGCGTCTCTTGCAACAAGTTATCTAAACAACTAAGGCCTCATGTTGCACACAAACGAAAACAACTAAAGCTACTCTAGTGGGGATGTTGTTAGTGAGTCTTCTTGTTCCTGAGTGAATTGTTTGGCCGGATCGTCCAGTAAAGGGAAAAGTAATTCCAGAGTTCGGTTGGTTGCGCCAGCGTTTTCAGAGACCATCGTAATGCCATTGTCCCCCATCGTTGCACGCAGACTGGGATCATTGATCAGTGTAGTCAGCGCTGTTCTCAGTTCATCCAGGCTGTCGACTTGAAATCCGGCTCGTCGTTCGACTGTCAGGCGGCTAATCTCAGAAAAATTCCGCATGTATTGCCCGAAAATCACCGGCACGCCAACCGCGCAGGGCTCAAGGATGTTGTGTCCACCGATGCCCTTGATACGTATCAGGCTGCCACCTACGATGGCAATGTCTGCCGCCGCGTACAACATTGGCAACTCGCCCATAGTGTCAGCAATCTGGACTGAGACCGTTGACGAAACCTGGCCAGTGTGGTGACTTCTCCTCAAAGATTCAAAACCCTCTCGAACGGCCAGTTTCGCAACAGATTCAAATCGTTCCGGGTGACGCGGCGCCAGAACCAGTAGCAGCCCGGGACAGTCATCAGATATCTGGGTCAGCAGCTCCAGCAGTAAGGATTCCTCCCCTTCGTGGGTGCTGCCAGCAATTACCACGGTGCGGTCTCGCCCCCAATCTCGCCTCACCGCCTCGGCGACTTCGCGAACGCTAGCGGGTAAGCCGATTTCGAACTTCATACTGCCCGTCCTGCTGATCCGGGTAGAGTCCACACCTAAAGCAAGCAGTCGTTCCTGATCACCTTTGGACTGCGCGGCAAATAAATCGACTTTTCGAAGCGCCGGCCCGATTACCGGCAATACCTTGGCATATCCGCGACGGGATTTCTCGGACAATCTGACATTGGTCATGATGATGTTGGTGCCCAGTTGATGGCAATAGTGAATCATGTTCGGCCAGATTTCGGTCTCCATCAGGATCAAATTTCGAGGAGAGTTTTTTTCAAGGAACCCCCTGACCGCAAAAGGATAGTCGTAGGGTGCATAACAATGAGTCACTCTGTTGCTGAATGTTGCAGCAACCTGATCGGACCCCGTGGGTGTCATCGTTGTCACGAGTATTCTGCAATTGGGCTTTAATTGAAGGATCTGGTTGATGAGGGGTGTTGCAGCGTTTACTTCACCGACTGAAACCGCATGAACCCAGGCGGTAAATCCAGCGGGGTAAAGCTGACACTTGCCGAAACGTTCGTTCCAGCGTGCCCAGTAAGACGGGTTACGGAATCCACGAATCAACAGGCGCAGTAACAGAACAGGCAACACAATCCAGAGCAGCAAGGTATAGAGCAGACGTGCCAAAGTGTTTCTGATCGACCGGAGTTACCGGGTTCAGGTATTTTCTTCCAACCAGTTTCTGGGATGGAGAAAATCCCGGTAGAGCTGGTCTTCGGGCGTCCCAGGTTCTGGACGCCAGTTATAACGCCACGACACCGCAGGCGGAAGTGACATCAGGATCGACTCTGTGCGACCACCACTTTGAAGACCAAAGAGTGTGCCACGATCGTAGACCAGATTGAATTCGACGTATCGACCTCTCCGGTAGAGTTGAAAATCCCGTTCACGCTGGCTCCAGGTCAGTCCCCTCCGCCGTTGGACAATCGGCAGATAAGCAGCTAGAAAATGATCACCAATACTGCGCGTCAGTGCAAAAGCATTATCGAAACCCCCCTCAGAGAGATCATCGAAAAACAACCCACCGATACCACGTTGTTCCTGGCGGTGCTGGAGAAAAAAATATTCGTCGCACCAGCGTTTCATTCGGGGGTAAATATCTTTGCCGAAAGGCTGACAGGCATCGTGTGCGGTACGATGCCAGTGGACCGCATCTTCGGTGAAACCATAATATGGGGTGAGATCAAAACCACCCCCGAACCACCACACGCTGTCCCCTTTGTCGGGGGATGATTCGAAGAAGCGCACATTCATGTGCGACGTTGGAACGTACGGATTCAGTGGATGAATGACCAGCGAAACTCCCATGGCCACATAGGGGCTGCCGCCTAGTTTCGGCCGCTGGGCTGATGCCGAAGGCGGTAACTCATCGCCTGTTACGTGGGAGAAATTGACCCCGGCCTGCTCAAATATCTCGCCGCCACGCAGAATACGGGTTCGCCCGCCACCCCCTTTGTCATGCGACCAGCTGTCTTCTTGGAATTGTCCACTACCGTCTTCCACGCTGAGTCGCGCACAGATTTGATCTTGCAGACCGAGCAGGTACGCTCGGACGGTATCTGGGGCAGATGTCATGATGCGGGAGCCGGCCGACAGTCGATTTCAGCTCGCGTTACGGATCAGTCGGCCGGTTGCCGCATCCCGGATGACACTGGGGGTCAGCCGGTCTCCTACAGGGCCGTCGATGATCCAGTCAATCGCATCGCCAAATTCGGACCGAACCCTTGCAGCGGATCGCAGCGGCAACTGATCTTTTCGATTGGCACTGGTCGACACGATTGCCGACCCTGCTCTTCGGCACAGTTCTAGTGCGATTCGGTGTCCGGGGATTCGTACGGCTAGGGTGTCATGACGGCCTCTGAGCCAGAGGGGTGTGGAGGACAAAGCAGGCAGTAGCCAGGTGTATGGCCCCGGCCATGAAGCCAGCGGCTGAACGAGCACCGACCGGTCAGAAAGCTCAACGAGCCGGGCAAGGCGCCTGATATTATCGACAACCACGATCAGACCCTTATCCCAGGACCTGCGCTTGAGGTGAAGAATCCGCCGGACGGCTTGTTCGTGCAAAGGGTTGCAGCCAAGGCCATAACAGTGCTCGGTCGGATAGGCCACGATACCGCCTGCTGCAACCACGGTCGTTGCTTGTCTGATCTGTTCAGAGATCAACAGACTTTGTTACCCAGTTTGATCTGCAGGTCGCGGTCTTTGTTCCTGACTGACTCGGCGTTTACGGCCCGCTCAGTGGCGAGCCGATCAGCTAAATTCCGGTCCGACGTGGCTATGATCTGGGCTGCCAGGTAAGCCGCATTTCGCGCTCCGGCCTTGCCGATCGCGACACAGGCGACTGGAATTCCGCCCGGCATTTGTACTGTTGACAGCAGTGCGTCATGTCCTTTGAGAGGGCCCGCCTCCATCGGAATTCCAATAACGGGTTTTAAGGTCAGTCCAGCTACGGTTCCAGCTAGATGTGCCGCTAGACCTGCTGCAGCGATGAACACAGAGCAGCCACGGGCCTCGGCATCACGCACGTGATCGTGCGTGTCATGTGGCGTACGATGGGCCGAGGTGATCTTGACTTCCCATGGTACTTCTAGCGCGTCCAGTGTATCTAGAGTGGCCTGAACTGTGGCCAGGTCTGAATCTGAACCCATCATGACTGATACGAATGACTCACTCACAGTAGTCCTCCTGAAGTTTCGTGCTGGTTTTTGCGTTTCAGCGCCCGATAGCCGATATCGTCTCGAAAGTAGGCTCCCGGCCAGTTGATTTTTTTCACAGCGGCATAAGCGGACTGTTGGGCGAGGTCGATATCTTCACCGAGAGCCGTGACACAGAGAACCCGACCACCACTGGTGACGATGTGTCCTTGCCGCTCATCTGTACCGGCATGATAGACCTTGATCTGTTCCGATTCGGCTTCGGTCAGACCCGTGATGATGTCTCCTTTTGGGTAACGATCAGGATATCCGGCCGCTGCCATAACCACCCCCAGCGCCACTCTGGAATCCCACTGAACGAGGCATTGGCTCAAGGTGTCGTCGAGCGCCGCTTGGCAAAGAACAGCCAGGTCGGATTTAAGTCGTAGCAGAATAGGTTGGGTCTCGGGGTCACCCAGGCGACAGTTGAACTCGAGTACACGCGGTATTCGGTCGCTTCCGATCATCAGCCCCGCGTAGAGAAATCCGCAATACGGAATTCCCTCTGCTGCCAGGCCATTGACGGTGGGCTCGATCACCTGGTGTATGATGCGCTGGTACATATCGGGGTCGACGATAGGTGCCGGTGAGTAAGCACCCATACCACCGGTGTTTGGTCCACGATCGCCGGCATCACGTGTCTTGTGATCCTGTGAAGTCGCCAGGGGTACCACACTGGTGCCGGCCACCAGACAGATGAAACTCACCTCTTCGCCTATCAGGAAGTCTTCGATTACGAGCTGTTTTCCCGCCATACCGAAGCGGCCTTCAATAAGAATCTGATTAACCGCCTGGCGTGCCTCATCAAGGTTCTGAGCAATGATGACACCTTTACCGGCGGCTAGCCCGTCGGCTTTGAGCACCACGGGCAGTTCGGCATTCTCAAGCCAGTCAAGCGCGTCGTTGGCATCAATGAAGACCCGGTGGGCCGCAGTCGGTATGTTATGGCGCTGTAGAAAAGCCTTGGCAAAAGATTTCGAGCCCTCCAGGCGAGCAGCGCTTTGTTTTGGCCCAAGACAGGGTAGGCCAGCGTTTGAGAATAGATCGACAATGCCATCGACCAGTGGCCCCTCGGGCCCTATAACGGTCAGATTGACCTTCTCGTGTCGGGCAAACTTGAACAGTTCTTCGACATCACCTGCGTCGATGGCGATGTTCTGTACTCCGGGTTCTTGTGCAGTACCAGCATTGCCGGGGGCGACATAGACCGAAGAAACTCGGCTGGAACAGGCCAGCTTCCATGCCAGGGCGTGCTCTCGGCCACCCCCTCCGACGACCAGAACCTTCATCGACTGGCCGCTCAATGGCGAAAGTGTCTCATGCCGGTAAACATCATGGCGATGCCATGTTCATCTGCAGCATCGATCACCTCGTCGTCGCGCACCGAACCCCCGGGTTCGATCACCGCGCGGATGCCGGCAGCAGCGGCAGCATCAATACCGTCGCGAAATGGAAAGAAAGCATCCGAAGCCATAACAGAACCCGTCGTTTTCAGGTTTTCGTCGGCCGCCTTGAGGCCCGCAATCCTGGCTGAATAGACCCGGCTCATCTGACCTGCTCCAATGCCGATCGTACGCTGATCGGCGGCAAAAACGATAGCATTTGACTTGACAAATTTCGCTACTGTCCAGGCAAAGAGAAGATCTCGTTTCTCATCTTCAGTTGGCTTTCGCTCAGTGACCACCTTGAGATCAGCCGCGTCGATGTTTCCCATGTCCTGTTCCTGGACAAGCAGACCACCACCCACCCGCTTGAAATCATGTTGTGTGAACACAATTCGGTTCTGTGGGCCGGTCAACATGACCCGGATTCCCGGTTTCGTGCCCACGATCCGGGCAGTTTCGACTGTCCAGTCGGGAGTGATGATTAGTTCGACGAACTGACGTTCAATAATAGCGCTGGCGGTTGCGGGATCTAGTGTGCGGTTGAAGGCTATGATGCCGCCAAATGCCGAAGTGGGATCAGTGCGATAAGCTTGCTCATAAGCATCGAACGTCGTTGAAGCCACCGCAACGCCACAGGGGTTGGCGTGCTTGACGATCACGCAAGCGGTGTCCTCAAAAGCGCTGACACACTCCAGCGCAGCATCTGCATCAGCCACGTTATTGAACGACAGCGCTTTGCCCTGCACCAGTTCGGCTGCGGGCAGCGTGCCTGGCAGAGGAGCAGGATCTTGATAAAACGCTGCTTTCTGATGCGGATTTTCCCCATAGCGCAGGCTACTTGATTTGTGGAACTGCAGATTGAGCACCTCGGCAAACCCGCTGTCGTCGTCTCGGGTGAGGTAATTTGAAATGGCACCGTCATAGTCTGCGGTATGGCTGAACGCCACCGCTGCCAAGCGGGCTCGAGTCTCCCAGGAAACACCGTCATGTGCTTGAAGTTCCCTGATGACGACATCGTAATCCTCGCTGTTCACCAGGACCGTGACCGCATCGTGGTTTTTGGCCGCAGCGCGGAGCAGCGTCGGACCACCAATATCAATGTTTTCGACGGCCTGATCCCGGGTACATCCCGGCTGGGAAACAGTCTGTACAAAGGGATAAAGGTTGACGGCGACGAGGTCGATAGGTGGAATGTCTGCCTGGATCATCTGCTCGTCGTCCGTTCCACGGCGACCAAGTATGCCGGCATGTACTTTCGGGTGCAGCGTCTTGACCCGCCCATCCATCATCTCGGGAAAACCGGTGTAATCGGCGATCTCGGTGACTTTGACGCCTTTTTCTCGGAGCAGCCTGGCTGTGCCACCGGTTGACAGAATCTCAACATTGAGTTCCTGGAGTTCACTGGCAAATGCTGCAACACCGCGCTTATCGGAAACGCTGATCAGCGCTCTTCTGATCGGCGTAAAGACACTGTTCGTCATCTACGCTGTCCAGATATCACAACCAGTCCGGGGAGTTATCAGGTGTGGGCACAACAATTGATTTCAGTCACTCAGGCTGTGATGCTTTAGTTTCTTGCGTAGCGTATTACGGTTTATACCGAGAATCCGGGCTGCTCGTGACTGGTTTCCTTTGACTTCTCGCATGACGACTTCGAGCAGCGGTCGCTCGACTTCGTTGATGACCATTTCGTAGACCGCTACCGGTTGCTCGCCATTGAGTGCCTTGAAGTACTGTTCAACGGAGCGTCTGACGAAATAATTGAGCGGCTGGCGTTCGGATTTATTCACAGCTGGGAAGGGTCACTGCCCAGGGTTCGGATAGATTCCGAGTAATGAACTCGATCTGATCATCAGGTTTTTCAATGAGGTTGAAACTCCGGCGCAGTGCCTGCCCGTTGGTCATTACCGAGGTGTACCAGGTCACGTGCTTGCGTGCGACCCGCGCGCCTAGAGCGCCGCCATACAGCGAATACAACTCTCCCAGATGCTGCACTAGGGTATCACGTTTGTCGGTTGACGGTGGATCACCCGGATCGTCTCCAGTCTTCAGGAAACAGGTGATTCGCCGAAACAACCACGGCTGGCCCTGGGCTGCTCGGCCGATCATCACCGCATCTGCGCCGGTGTAGTCCATTACTGCCCGGGCTTTGGCTGGGGTGTCGATGTCGCCATTGGCAATGACCGGAATACTCGCCTGGGATTTGATCTGCCGAATCGTGTCGTATTCAACTGTGCCGTGGTATTTGCATTGACGCGTGCGTCCGTGGACTGCCAGAGCCTGGATGCCAGCAGCTTCTGCAATCCGGGCGATCTGGGTCCCATTTCTGTGTTGCGGGTCCCAGCCGGTGCGAAGCTTAAGCGTCACTGGTACATCTACTGCCTTGACCACAGCTTCGAGAATCTGTCCAACCAGTGTTTCGTCGAGCAAAAGTGCCGAGCCGACCATTCGGTTGCAGACTTTCTTTGCAGGACAGCCCATGTTGATATCTATGATGTCTGCCCCACGGTCCACGTTGAACCGCGCAGCATCTGCCATTTCGCCGGGGTCGGCCCCTAGAAGCTGAACACTGATCGGGCCCGGCTCGTCGTGGTGGTCAACTCGGCGTTGACTCAACCGGGTATGCCGGAGAGAAGAATTAGAACTCACCATCTCTGACACAGCCAGTGCGGCACCGTAGGACCTGGCAATACGTCGGTAGGGCCGATCCGAGACTCCCGCCATCGGTGCGGCGAGTACCCTGCTGGTAAGGACGATGGAACCGATCCGAAGATTAGGCATCTGGGGCTTCATTGACTCCCTGGTACGATTACCATTTACCAACGATTCGTGCTTCGAAACCGACTGCATTGTCTTCGGGCTGGGCCAGGTTCAAGGTGATGACGGTGCGGCCACCTGCAGGGACCAGGTTCTCCATTTGGCTCTCAAGAAACGCGGTGGGTAGGTAATTACGCCGTCCGACGACTCGGCCATTCCGATCACTCAAGGTGAGCTCTATCCCTGGATGAGGTTTGTCTTTTGTACTGCGATTCAACAGTCCAATCTTCACGATGACGGCGCCCGGAATATCCGGATGCAGGTCGACTTTTGTGTCCTCGACCCGAAATACGGGGCCGGAAAACGGGGCTGGTACGGTGCAGCCCAGTGTTGAGCAAAATACGCTGAGGTAGGGCCGGGCCGACGCAATGCCAGCCAGTTCATCAAGCAGTAGATAACGAACCTGGACAAACAGCACTCCGGCCAGAAACATGGACCCGATCAGCCAGATCCACAGTTTTTTGGATCGCCGCTCAACCGGGTGCGTGACGACTCGACTGCCGGTGCCGGTCATTTGAGCTTTGTCGCTGCTCGGATGCTCTGGTGCCGGGCCAGGGTGGCCAAGCTTGGGTTCATGGCGCCTGTTTCGGTCCGGTTGCATGGAGAACCGGCCAGCGATCTCTGAGACTTGATGGCGTGTTGCCGGTATACCGACCGCCTTGGATCTGCGATCCTCCACAGGGTTTTTTATTTCCGTTTCCGGTGCCAGCGTTCGCCGTATTTCAGCCAGCCCCTCATGTTCGTTACCTCCCAGTGCCAGGTCCGCTAGAAGTTCATCGTCCAGGGTGAAAAGGTGTTCCCCTTCTGCGAATCCGGGACTTTCCCGCTGCGTATCAGATTCAACAAAAGTATCCGGATTGGCTGTGGGTGCGGCGGGGCTGGCCGAGCAGACTGGATTGGGTGCCTCGTCGACGAGGTTCCAGGTGGCGTTAAACATAATACCGCAGTCCTTACAGTGTATGAGACCTGCCTGCGTAGACAACGCCTCGATAGTGACCGGCGAGATCGTCTCGCAAGCGACACATCGCGTCAGAAGCCTGGCAGACTCTGAATTTCTCATCGAGGCGATTTGTTCACACTCCCGAAACCGCGATGAGCAACACCCATTCATCACGTTGTTCTGCTTTAAAAGTATATCTGGAGCCAAATGCTGAAAGCACGCGTTCGGCCTGACCTTTGAGGAGACCGGAGAGCATCAGGGTCCCGCGTCTGGACAGATGTTGCTCCAGCGTAGGGGCCAGGTCAATAAGTGTATGCGCAAATATGTTGGCGATCAGCACGTCGCACAGCAGGTCTGAGGGCACCTGTTCGGGAAACATGAGCCGCAGCCGGCTGCCGACACCGTTTCGTTCGGCATTGTTCCGGCTCGTATCTAACGCGATGGGGTCAATGTCCACCCCGATTGCCTTGCTGGCCCCAAGCCGCAACGCGGCCAGCGCCTGTATGCCAGAGCCACAACCCCAGTCCAAGACGGTTGATCCGTTAAGATTCAGTCTCGTCAGGTGTTCCAGGCACAGACAGGTGGTGGGGTGGGTGCCGCTCCCAAAGGCGAGTCCAGGGTCTATCATCAGGTTGATGGCATCCGGATATTCAGGCTGGCACCAGCTTGGGCAGACCCAGAGGTTGTCCCTGATGTGGATCGGCTTAAACTGTTCCTGGCCTGCAAGTTCCCAGTCGCGGTCCGGCAAGGCCTGAACACAAGGGGTCGTCTGGTGTCCTAGAACGGTTTTCAAGTGGCCACAGACTACGCTGAGATCGGTATCGGCGGCAAAAAGACCGGTGATCTTCTCCTCGTCCCATTCATGGTCTTTAGACCGGGCTTCGTCAAAAAATTCCTTGACGGCAGTGCTTTCCCGGGACACTGCGATTGCTCCTAGCCCGTCCATGACCTCTACCGCCCGTTTGACCGCGGGTTGTGCCACAACAACACTGATCTGCAGCCAGCCTGACACAGGTTGAGGATCAGTACAGCGGTAGTTGCCGGCGCCGCTCAGGTGCGGCGGATACGCTCGAGGTAGTGAATATCCACCGGCCGACGACGGAATGCTGAATCGGTCACCAAGCGTCTGTGCAGTGGGATATTGGTCTTGATACCATCGACCACCATTTCCTGAAGCGCACCGTGCATTCGGGTCAAAGCCCGTTCTCTAGATTCACCGTGTGTGATCACTTTGGCAATCATCGAGTCGTAAAAAGGGGGTACGGTGTAGTTGTTGAAAATGTGGGAGTCCACTCGAACGCCGGGTCCGCCGGGTTGGTGGTATTGGGTGATGGTTCCCGGGGAGGGCAGAAAAGTGTCGGGGTCTTCAGCATTTATCCGGCATTCGATAGCGTGACCGATGAACTGGATATCTTCCTGGGTGTGCTGCAGGACCTCACCGGCAGCGATCTGTATTTGTTCGCGCACGATATCGATTCCCGTGATGAGTTCAGTGACCGGGTGTTCGACCTGAATTCTGGTATTCATCTCGATAAAGAAAAACTCGCCGTTCTCGTAGAGGAATTCGAATGTACCGGCACCGCGGTAGCCCATCGAGCGGCAGGCCTCAATACAACATGCCCCCATCCGTGAGCGCGTATCGGGATCAATGCCAGGTGCCGGGGCTTCTTCGAGGATCTTCTGGTGGCCACGCTGCATGGAGCAGTCACGGTCACCCAGATGTATCACATTGCCGTGCTGGTCGGCGAGAATCTGAAACTCGACATGCCGGGGTTGCTCGAGGTAGCGCTCCATGTAGACCGAGTCGTCACCAAAAGCGGCCAGTGACTCGTTACGAGTCACACGCCAGGCGTTGAGCAGGGCCGCTTCGGTGTGGACCGCACGCATGCCTTTGCCGCCGCCACCAGCGGTAGCTTTGATAATGACCGGATAACCGATCCGGGTGGCGGTTTCGATGACTGCCTGATTGTCATTGGGTAGCACGCCATTTGAGCCTGGCACACAGGGCACGCCGGCTTGGCGCATGTGACTGATTGCCGAAACCTTGTCACCCATCAGGCGGATGGTTTCGGCAGACGGGCCGATAAAGATGAAGCCGCTCTGTTCAACGCGTTCCGCAAAGTCGGCATTTTCAGCTAGAAAACCGTAGCCTGGGTGGATCGCGACCGCATCGGTAACCTCGGCCGCTGCGATCACAGCTGGAATGTTGAGATAGCTTTCGGCTGCCTGAGGCGGGCCAATGCAGACCGATTCATCGGCCAGGCGGACATATTTCGTGTCACGGTCGGCATCGGAGTGTAGAGCAACCGTACGAATGCCCAATTCTCGACAGGTACGAAGAATACGCAGCGCGATCTCGCCACGATTGGCAATTACCAGTTTGTCAATCATATGTGGCCAGTCAGGGGTTGTTTGATTCGATTAAGAAGAGTGTTTCTCCATATTCGACCGGGTCCCCACTGCGCTTAAGAATCTTGCGGACAAATCCCGATATCTCGGTTTCGACCTGGTTGAATATCTTCATCGCTTCAATGACACAGAGGGTATCTCCGACGTTGACTTCGCTGCCAAGCGCGACATAGGGTTCCGAATCAACATTGGCCGCAGCGTAATAGGTTCCAACCATGGGTGAGATCACGGCTACCGTATCCAGGGCCGGTTGCTGTTCTTGGTTATCTTGGGTTAGACCAACCGGTAATTCAGGTGCTTGCAAATCCACAAGAGGATGGGATTGTACGGCCGTTGCCGTTCCGCTCCGGCTGAGGCGAATCGACTCTTCCCCTTCACTGATTTCAAGTTCCGTGAGCCCGGACTCCTCCAGTAGCTCGATGAGTTTCTTGACCTTGCGGATATCCATCAACTCTCTGACTGATCCTGTTTTCGGGCGGCCAGATAATCCATGGCGGCCTCAAGGGCCAGTTCATAGCTCTGCCCTCCGAAGCCGGCGATGACGCCCATTGCCCGGTCGGAGAAGTAGGAGTGTCGGCGAAAGGGTTCTCGAGCGTGGATATTCGATAGATGGACCTCAATGAACGGTATGGCGACCGCTGTTAGAGCGTCCCTGATTGCTATACTGGTATGGGTGAGTGCCGCTGGGTTGATGATGATGAACCCGGTGCCATCTGTACTCGCGCTGTGTATCCTGTCGATCAGGATGTGTTCGGCATTGGATTGCAAGCTGTTGACACTATAGCCCTTCGTTTCCGCGAGTTCGGCCAGATGTTGATCAATCGCCGCTAGGGTCTGGTGACCATAGTGCACAGGTTCGCGGTTGCCCAGTAGATTCAGGTTTGGGCCGTGTAGTAGCAATATGTGATTCACGAAATCCCCCTCGATGTGATCCCCCCCGGTATTGTATTCTGCATAACTCGGTCTGCTTCGTCCAGTTTTGGGAGTTAGCGCCATTTTCAATTAATTTATCAGCAAATTAGACGATTTTAGAAGAAATTTCTCTGAGAGATCTTGTCAGCATGTTATTGTTTCAGAAAATGTCTACGGAGCCAGTGATCCAGGTCAGAAGCGCTGATCTCACCAGTTTTTCGATGAAGAAGTATGCCTTCAGGGCTGAAAACCAGCGTGAAGGGCAGATGGCCTGGATTACCGTACCGGCGCATCAGTTCTGTACCACCGATCCGGCTCACCAGCGAGATGTAGTTCATTCCGACCTCGTCCTCGAAACGTCGAACCGGCTCTTCATCGTCGATTGCGATCCCGACAACCTGTAGTCCCAGGTTGTGATACGCCTGCGCGGCGATCAACAGCGGGATTTCAGAACGGCAGGGTAGGCACCAGGTAGCCCAGAAATTAACCAACACGACTTTGGCCGGAACCGGGCTCGAAGACCACTGCCCCCCCCGACTGGTAGGTAGCTGGAAGTACACCAGTTTTTGCTCTGTCTCTGGACGGGGTGAATCAGATGAACGCAGAAAGTCTGACCCAAGATAGCCGCCAAGTATTGCCAGTATCACCAAAGCGATGTAGGCCAGACGCATTCTTGACCGGCGCATATGTGTCCGGCAGCGGATTACAGTGTGCTCAGAAAGGCCAGAAACTGTGGGGGGTTGTGGTAGCCATACAGCCGTCGTTCTGAGTGTTCTTTTCCATCCGGACCAAAAAACAACAGTGCAGGCGGTCCGAAAACACCGAAGCGCTGTTTGATTGCCCTGCTGCCGGGGTCCGTGGGATCAGTGACGTCAACCTGTAACAGTTCAAAGCGGGAAAGTTGATCCAACACCGCCCGGTCGCTGAAGGTCGTGTTCTCCATACGGATACAATCGGTGCACCAGTCTGCGTAAAAGTCCAGGATGACAGGCCGCCCGCCCGCCCGGGCAACGGCTAGCCGCGTGTCAAGCTCGTCGTTGGTAGCAACGCGCTGGAAAATGTAACCGGTAGATTCGGCGGTCGCTATCGCAGGTACAGGTTCTGACCCACCGAACAGATCCAGTTCTATGGGTCTGAAAATGTCACGACGCCCGCTGAATCCGCCGAGCATGGCGATCACGCCCCAAACCAGACAGATAGTGCCCAATCCCTTCCAGAGGTACCGCCAGCCACTGGCCTGGTCTGGAACTGGCTGCGTTGCGCCGAGGTAAACGCCGATAACGATCAATAGCGTGGCCCACAGAAAGAGCACTGGGACTTCAGGAACTACCCCCAGCAGATAGATGGCGACACCGAGTAGCATCACGCCGAAGACATGTTTAACGCGTTCCATCCAGGGGCCTGTGCGCGGCAGGACAGCGCCGGCACCGAAGCCAATGGCCACCAGGATGATCCCCATACCAATCGCCATGGAAAACATCAGCGCTGCACCGAGGTAAGCGTCACCTTTAAGGATAGCGACACTGAGAACAGAAATCAGGAGCGGTGAGACACAAGCACCCACTACCACAGCAGAAATCGCGCCGAGCACAAAGATCATACCGAAAGAGCCCCGGCTCAAACCGGCTGTGCGTTCGGATAATCGAGACTGAACGGTTGCCGGCATCTGTATCTCGTAGAGGCCGAACATCGAGAGTGCCATCAGCGCGAGAATGAGGCTGATCAATCCGATTGCCCAGATATTCTGGAAATAAGCCTGCAGTTGTTCCCCGGTTGCACCGGCGACGGCTCCGATCGCAGCATACGTCACTGCAGTGCCAAGGACGTAGGTCATGGAGATCGCACCGCCACGCAGTCGTGACCCCTGGCTTCCCTGACCGACGACAAGGCTGGACACAATCGGGATCAGCGGCAGAACGCACGGCGTAAATGTCAACAGAAAACCAGCAGCAAAGGCAGCGGCCAGGTAGCCGATCAGAGTCCTGCCTGACTGTTCCGGGCTATTGGTGTCTGTTGCGTTGGCCACCTCGATCAGCGCGGGCAGTGCCAGGCGGTAGGACTTGCTGATCGGTGGATAACAAATCCCTTTTTCCGCACAACCCTGGTAAGTGGTTTTAAGCGAGAAGCCCCCGCCAGCCGTGCTGGACCGCTCAAGTGGCAGGAGGACATCGAAATCCTCGTTGTAGACCGCGACTTCGCCAAAGTACGCATCCTGCTTGATTCTTCCCGGTGGTAATCCATAAGGCCCGATTCGGGCCGTTCCATCGACCCGGTGGAATTCCAGCTTGTCACGGTACAGGTAATAACCCTCCGCGATCTGAAATCGGGCCACCAGGGAACTTTCACCTGTAATCAGAATATCCACCTGGAAGGCGTCTTCCGGGTCCAGGAACTCAGGCGGTTCGGTACCAATGCCAAGCAGTTTCTGTAGTTCACTGACCGACGTGCTGTTACCTGCCTTGTCTAATCCGCCGGTGTTGTTCAGGGTAAGGACCCGGGAGTCGGTGTTCCCCGCAGTCATTGTCGTCGCGGCGAGATTCAAGGTGACAGTCCGTGTCACTGGTGGATAACACACACCTACGGTTTCGTTGCAGCCTTGGCCTTTGGCCGTTAGGGAAATCTGGCCGGGGTCGTTGGTCGGGCTCTGAAACGGTAGAATGATCCGGACGGTCCGCTCGTAGGTCTCGACTTCGCCGAACAGGATATCCTGTTTAATCGTTCCCGGTGGATAGGCCGGAGCCCCGACTCTGGGTCCTTCTGGGCCGGTCATAAAGCCAAACTTGTTCCGGTACATGTAGTAGCCATCGGCAATCGTCCAGACGGCTTCTATGGCTTCGGGTGTCACGATGTTGGCTGAGAAGGCGAATGCCTGCTCAGGTGTGAGCAACTCGTCCTGTTGCGCCAGTGCTCCTGCCGAGTGCAGGAGCAGCGACATCACGCAGGTGACGAGGTATTTCATGGCTGGGGGTAATAGGGCATTGCCGCGGCCTTAAGGGAATCTTCTCCTGCTGCTGGACGTGATGCTGGCGTTCCCGCTCGGTCCAGTGTAGATGTTATTTTAGCCGTCGATTCACACTGCTGCTGATCAAATCAATTAATATGGGGCGAAACTTTCCTGGTTCGGGGTCGCTTTAGGGTCCCGTGCTGAAACTGATCTGGTTCTCGATTTGCCTTCGATTTTCCTGATTTTTCTAGTGGTTCCGTTGATCGAGATCTATCTTTTCGTTGGGATCGGTGGGTTTATCGGTGTGGGATGGACCCTATTCCTGGTGGTTCTGACAGCGGTTGTCGGCGCTTGGCTGGTTCGAATACAAGGACTGTCAGCCCTTAAGCGGTTTCGAGACGTTGCGTCACGTGGCGAGTTACCGGCCTTGCAGCTGGTGGAAGGCCTATTTCTGCTCGTCGCTGGCGCTTTGCTGTTGACGCCGGGTTTTTTTACCGATCTTGTGGGATTTGCCTGCCTGACACCCCCAGTTCGAGCCCTCATGATCCACAATCTGCTGAAATGGGGTCGGATCATGCCGGCCAGTGTCGCCTCACGTGATCAGGCACACCCCGAGAAAACCATCGACGCCGAGTACCAGCGCCTAGACGACTAAGATCGTGAGGATCCCTTGACAGGCAAATAAAAGGCGATATCATTAGCACTCACTTTAAGTGAGTGCTAATAGCGTTCTGCTACTTGGTACTTTAAATTGCTAACCATCAATCGTTTAGGAGAACTAGGTAATGAACATTCGACCGCTGCATGATCGTGTTGTCGTGCGACGTCTCGAGGAAGAGCGGACCAGCGCTGGCGGGATCGTAATTCCTGACAGTGCTGCAGAAAAGCCCATGACTGGAGAAGTCCTGGCCGTCGGTAACGGCAAGGTGCAGGAAAACGGTGACCAGCGTCCCTTGGACGTCAAGGTCGGCGATAAAGTGCTTTTTGGCAAATATTCCGGCACCGAGGTCAAAGTAGAGGGTGATGACGTCCTGGTCATGCGTGAAGACGACATTATGGGTGTCATAGAAGGTTGAGCGACCTGAACGCTCATCCGGTTGAACACTAAACTTCAGATTAAAGGAACAAAGTAATGGCAGCTAAAGAAGTTAAATTTGGCGAATCAGCTCGTGCGGCCAAGATGCGCGGCGTGAACATCCTAGCCGATGCCGTCAAAGTCACTCTTGGCCCCAAGGGCCGTAACGTGGTCCTGGACAAGTCTTTTGGCGCGCCGACGGTGACCAAAGACGGTGTATCCGTGGCCAAGGAAATAGAACTCAAAGATAAATTTGAGAACATGGGAGCCCAGATGCTCAAGGAAGTCGCGTCCAAGACTTCTGACGTCGCGGGAGACGGAACCACAACAGCGACAGTTTTGGCCCAGTCCATGCTGCACGAAGGCCTCAAGGCCGTTGCCGCCGGCATGAATCCGATGGACCTCAAGCGGGGTATCGACTCAGCAGTTCGCGCTGCGGTCGATCAGTTACAAAGTATCTCCAAACCGTGCTCTGACCATAAGGAAGTGGCCCAGGTGGGCACTGTATCCGCTAATGCCGATACATCGGTTGGCGATATTATTGCCGAGTCCATGGAAAAGGTTGGTAAGGAAGGTGTGATAACCGTTGAAGAAGGCAAGAGCCTTGACAATGAACTTGAGGTGGTCGAGGGGATGCAGTTCGATCGAGGTTATCTTTCTCCTTATTTCATCAATGATCAGGATGCCATGCAGGCCGATATGGAGAACCCATTGATCCTGATCCATGACAAGAAAATTTCCAACATTCGGGAGATGTTGCCGGTTCTGGAAGCAACTGCCAAGGCTGGTCGGCCGCTGCTTGTTATCGCCGAGGATGTGGACGGTGAGGCGCTGGCAACACTGGTGGTCAACAACATTCGCGGTATAGTCAAAGTGTGTGCTGTCAAAGCACCTGGATTCGGTGATCGTCGCAAAGCGATGCTGCAGGATCTTGCAATCCTGACCGGTGGTCAGGTGATTTCCGAGGAAGTCGGGATGAGTCTGGAAGGTGCCAGCATCGACGATCTGGGTAACGCAAAGCGTGTACAGATCAGCAAGGAGAACACCACTGTAATCGATGGTGCGGGCAGCAAGGATGATATCGAGGGCCGCGTCAACCAGATCCGTGTCCAGATCGAGGAAGCCACCTCGGACTATGACAAGGAGAAGATGCAGGAACGTGTTGCCAAGCTTGCCGGAGGCGTCGCCGTGATCAAAGTCGGTGCAGCGACCGAAGTCGAGATGAAAGAGAAAAAGGCCCGTGTCGAAGATGCCCTGCATTCAACCCGAGCAGCCGTAGAAGAAGGGGTGGTTGCCGGTGGTGGAGTGGCACTGGTTCGTTGTCAAGACGCTGTGAATGCCGTGAAGGGAGACAATGCGGATCAGGACCGGGGCATTGCCATTGTTGCTCGTGCCATGGAAGAACCTCTGCGCCAGATCGTTGCCAATGCCGGTGAAGAAGGCTCCGTGGTACTGAACAATGTTGCCTCGAATGAAGGTAATTATGGCTATAACGCGGGTTCCGGCGAATACGGTGACATGATCGAGATGGGTATCCTGGATCCGACCAAAGTGGCCCGGGCGGCGTTGCAGCATGCAGCCTCTATCTCAGGTCTTATGATCACGACCGAAGCCATGGTCAGTGAAGCGCCGGAAGACAAGGCGGCTCCGCCGATGATGCCAGGTGGTATGGATGGTGGCATGGGCGGTATGGGTGGTATGGGCGGCATGATGTAACGTCGCACAGAACCGCTGTTGTTCACCGAAAGCCCCGCGTGTGCGGGGCTTTCTCTTGGCTCTGTTCCTAGTGAAGGGCGCTATCAGCGGCCAAAGGGATATCCAGGCCATACAGTCCATGTAAAATGAACCATCACCGATTCAATCTGAAGGCGGATCAAATTGTGCGCGATATTTGTGAAACAGGATGACTGGATTGAAATAGGAGGGGATGGGTGACCGAACACCAACACCACGGCCGGGAGGAGTTATGATGAGGAACGCAGCTGATACGCATTTCCAGGCAACAGCTTCCCGCTCCTTGGGAGTCTGGTGGGTGGGACTTGTGTTGGCGTTAACCGGGCTCGCTGCAGCCGCTGTGGAACCGGTCACCGGGGCGCAGCCCTGGGATCCGCAGCCGGAGAAAGCAAGCCTGAATCCGGGGCTCGCGGTTACTTACGCGTACGGTCGCCAGGTTCACGTCGATGACATCGAAACGCTGGATGTTCCTGTCATCGGCCGACCGCTGGCCAAGATCGCACATCGGACTGTCGATGGAAACGTACTCACTTCTGATCGGCCGCTGTTGGTGGCCGCGCACATCAGGGGTCTGATCCGCTTCAACCAGACCGGGACCTACACGTTCCGGGTGGAATCCAATGACGGCGTCAAGGTGCGTATCGGAGGTAAGCGGGTCTGGTACGACCCGGAGATTCACGCCAATCGCTGGTCACCGCCGATTCCTTTCGATGTGGTCCAGACGGGATGGTACGAACTGTGGATCAACTACTACCAGAAAAAGGGGACCTCGGCGCTGCAGTTGATGTGGAAGTTACCCGGGTCTCAATCCAGGGTGCACGTTCCGCCGGATGCACTGGCCCATCTTGATAAGCAAATCGGTCAGTAGTGATGACCCGAACGGTTTAACAGATAAATTAGCGGGTTTTTTTGTGGTCCGCGCCGGCAGCCACCGGCTTGCCACCAGTGTCTATCGGTATAGATATCAGACGATATCGATCAATGCATCGAGCACATCGTTTGGTCGTTCCATCATAAGGGAATGGCCGCTACCCTCGAGAACCGTGACCTTGGATCCGGAAATAGTCTTTGCCAGTTCCTGACCTGTCCTGGCAGGCGTCATGATATCGCGGCGTCCGAGGATAAATAGCGTCGGGCAGCGGACGGCATCCGCGTGGCTGATACCGCTATCATAGCGACTGCAGGCCTCAAGGCCTGTGTGAATCACATGATCCTTGGATTGCTCGAGCAATCTCAGTGTGCCGCCGACCATCCACATGCCCGGGTTTTCGTTGCCACCGAGTTGTGCGGCCTTGCTGTAGCCCCAATAAGTCAGCATATCGATGGCGCCATGGTCGTTCTTGGCAGCACTGCTCAGCAGTGACTTGTGGACCGCCATAGGTACCGCTGTACCGATCAGCGCCAACGAGCGGGCTCTTTCAGGATATCGTGCGGCCAGCGCCAGCGTCACCAGCGAACCCATGCTGTGGCCGACCAGTGCGGCAGTTCTGATTTTTGCTGCATCCATGGCGGCAAGCACGGCATCCGACATGTCTTCAATAGTTTTGGCCGGCGGACCCTCAGATCGACCGTGGCCAGGCAAGTCGGTTGCCAGGACATTGAACCGGTGCCGGGCGAAGTAACGTGCTGGCAGGACCCAGACCGTGTGATCCATACCGGTGCCGTGTACGAAGACCACCGACTCAAGGCCTTTCTGATGCGGCCGGGCGCCGGTGTAAGCATAGGTCTGCTTTTTTTTGGTCTGCAGGTACACAGTAAAAAGGCGGCCGGTTATCAGGTTTTCTGAGAGGATCTCAGTGCCCCATCAAGATCCTGGATAAGGTCATCGGGATCTTCCAACCCGACCGACAGTCGAATCAGACCTTCGGAGATGCCAGCGGCTTCAAGCGCATCCGCATCCATTCGATGGTGTGTGGTACTGGCGGGATGGATGACCAGCGACTTGGCATCACCGACATTGGCTAAATGTGATAGCAGTTCAACCTTCTCGATAAATCGCTGACCAGCCGCACGGCCCCCTTTGACACTGAAGCTGAAAACCGCACCGCAACCCCGAGGCAGGATCTTCTGTGCCAGTTCATGGTCGGGATGGTCAGGCAGTTCCGGGTAGCTCACCCATTCGACCGCAGCTTGTCCACAAAGAAAGTCGACGACTTTTCGGGTGTTCTCAACGTGTCGTTGCATACGCAGTGGCAGTGTCTCCATACCCTGCAGAACCTGGAACGCGGTCGTCGGGCTCATGCAGGCACCAAAGTCTCTAGCGCCTTCTTTCCGAGCCCTGGTAATGAAAGCTGCGGGGCCGAATTCCTGGGCGAAATTCATATTGTGAAAGCCTGCATAAGGCTCGGTCATGGTGGGAAATTTCCCGGACGCCTCCCAGTCGAATCCGCCACCGTCCACCAGCAGCCCCCCAATGATTACGCCATGTCCGCTCAGGAACTTGGTAGCAGAGTGGAAGATGATGTCGGCACCGAGTTCGAAGGGCCGACAGAGATAAGGTGTGGTGAAGGTCGAATCGATCATCAGTGGCAGGCCATGACGATGGGCAACCTCAGCTAATACTGGGATATTCAGTACCTCCAAGCCAGGATTTCCGAGTGTTTCGCCGAATAACAGACGGGTTTCGGGTTGTACCGCTTTAGCGAAAGCGTCCGGATCTCGGGGGTCGACGAACGTGGTTTCTATCCCGAATCGGCGCAGCGTGTAGTCAAGCAGGTTGTGTGTCCCGCCATAGATCGAACGTGACGACACGATGTGCGAACCGGATCCCAACAGTGTGGCGATCGCCAGGTGACAGGCAGCCTGACCACTGGCTGTGGCGATTGCTCCGACACCGCCTTCAAGGGCCGTGATTCGTTCTTCCAGGACGGCGTTGGTGGGGTTTGTGATGCGTGAGTAAACATGACCGGCACGTTCGACATTGAACAGCGATGCCGCATGGTCGGGGCTCTTGAAGACATACGATGCGGTCTGGTAGATCGGCGTTGCCCGGGCTCCCGTTACCGGGTCGGGTTGCTGTCCGGCGTGCAGGGTCAGGGTATCAAACCCGAAAGTTTTGACTGTACTCATTTTTTTCTCCGGGATCGGCCCAGACAAACAAAACATTGGCAAGAGCTGAAGGGGTTGCCTTTAGCCGGTGCTAGCAAAGCTTAATGGTATTGAGTTGAAAGCACCAATGGCACAATACACAGGCTGGGTCGTCAGTATCGAGATCTAGTCCAGATAGCGGCGGATCAACCGCATTTTGAATCGCCGCAGTTCAGGCAGGTCATACAACCGTCCAGGAGCACCACTGCCTTTGTACGGCATTTAGCGCACAATCTCGCTTCAGCAGGAAACCCGGTACCAGCGTCTTCTGCCGGCGCTTTTGTATCTGCGTTGTATTCGTAGGCCTGGCGTTTTTCATCCACCAGTTTCTGCTGGTGTTCCTCCAGGGGGTCTTCTTTGATCATACCGATCATCTTCATGTGTGCTTCTATGGCATCACCGATCTCGGCCACCAGCGATGGTGTGTACTTGCCACCGCGTTTGAAATAACCCCCCTGGGGGTCGAAAACGCTGCGCAGTTCTTCGACCAGAAAGGTTGCATCCCCACCCTTGCGGAAGACTGCCGAGATGATTCGGGTCAGCGCGACTATCCACTGAAAGTGATCCATGTTTTTGGAGTTGATGAAAATCTCAAATGGTCGCCGCTTCTCGTAAGGGGTTTCAGGGTTTAGCACGATGTCATTGATGGTGACATACAGGGCGTGTTCGGAAAGAGGTGTTTTGATCTTATAGGTGCTACCCACCAACATCTCTGGACGCTCGACCTTTTCGTGCATCTGAATGACATTAGAGGTAGAGTTTTCGGCGCCGGCGATAGTGCCGGTTTGTGAGGCTGATGAAAGCGGTTCTGCGGTTTTCCCGGCGCCGCCAAGCACCTCAAATTCGGTGATTGTTTTGTCTATTTTTATTGTCATTTCAAAACCTTATAACTTCCCGTAATACCCTTCCTTGAGCGCGTCGAACAGATTGGCGGCAGTATGCGTTTCACCGTCATACTCAACCTCTTCGTTGCCTTTAACTTCGATGATCTCACCGTTGTCCAGCGTAAAACGGTAAGTGGTGTTCTCCAGGTCCTCCTCTTTGACCAGGACGCCCTGAAAAGCTTCGGGGTTGAACCTGAAGGTGGTACAGCCCTTGAGACCCTTGTCGTAGGCGTACATGTAGATGTCCTTGAAATCCTCAAACGAAAAATCGGTAGGTACATTTGCTGTCTTGGAAATAGACGAGTCTACCCACTTCTGTGCCGCAGCCTGCACATCCACGTGTTGTTTTGGTGTTATATCGTCAGCACTGAGAAAATAATCTGGCAGCGAGTTGTCTGCGTCTCCATCGGGTTCAGCGCTTGGGTTGATAAGTTTGCGATACTCAAGCAATTCGAAGGACAGGACATCCACTCTTTCCTTGGTCTTGCGCCCCTCCCGGATCACGTTGCGGCTATAGAGGTGCGCGAAAGACGGCTCTATGCCGTTGCTGGCATTATTCGCTAGCGACAGGCTGATGGTTCCGGTCGGTGCAATGGATGTGTGATGGCTGTAGCGAGCGCCTTTATCGGCGATGCGGTCCGTCAGACTATCGGGAAACTGCTGCATGTAGCGACTGTATCGGGCGATAAGAATCGAACCACGCACTTGATCGCCGACCCGGTAACCGTCGTTAACCATCTCCGGACGTCTGGTTAACATCTGGGCAGTGACGGTGAACTTATCCAACATGATCGGTGCTGGCCCTTTTTCTTCAGCGAGTTCGATGCCGGTCTCCCAGCCGACTTCAGCCATTTCCCGCGCCACCCGTTCGGTAAACGCCAGTGAATCTTCGGCACCGTACTTCATCTGCAGCATGGCCAGCGTTGAACCCAGGCCAAGAAAACCCATGCCATGCCGACGCTTGTATTCAATTTCGTGTTGCTGTTTGCTCAGCGGCAAACCGTGGATATCGACGACATTGTCCAGCATTCGCGAAAAGATACTGACCACGCGGCGGAATCTGTCCCAGTCAAAACTGGACCGCTGTGAGAAGGGATGTTCCACGAAGCGTGTCAGGTTGATCGAGCCCAGCAGGCAGCTGCCATAGGGTGGTAGTGGTTGTTCGCCACAGGGGTTGGTTGCCCGGATCTCTTCACAGAACCAGTTGTTGTTCATCTCGTTGATACGATCGACCAGGATAAAACCAGGTTCTGCGTAGTCATAGGTCGAGGACATGATCAGGTTCCACAGTCGCCGGGCAGGAAGGGTGCGGAAGACCTTGCACGCCACCTCACCGTCGTCGTTGAGGGTGTATCCCTCCTGAGTTGGCCAGTTTCGCCACCTAATTTCAGTGTTTTTGTCGTCTATTTCCGTCGAAATCGCTGGAAAAACCAGCTCCCAGTCGCCATCGTCCTTGACGGCCTGCATGAACTCGTCCGAGATAAGGCAGGACAGGTTGAACTGCCTGAGACGGCCGTCTTCCCGCTTGGACTGAATGAACTCGACAATGTCGGGGTGGGCCATGTCGAAGGTCCCCATCTGGGCACCCCGGCGTCCGCCAGCAGATGACACGGTGAAACACATGGCATCGAAGATGTCCATGAACGACAGCGGACCCGACGTATAAGCACCAGCGCCGCTGACGAAAGCGCCTTTGGGCCGCAGGGTCGAAAACTCATACCCAATACCACAACCCGCCTTCAAGGTAAGCCCGGCGTCATGCACCTCAGTCAGGATTCCCTTCATCGAGTCAGGAATGGTGCCGGACACAGTGCAGTTGATTGTGCTGGTCGCTGGTTTATGTTCTCTGGCACCGGCGTTGGAGGTAATTCTGCCAGCGGGTATGGCGCCGTTTCGAAGAGCCCAGAGAAATTCTCCGTACCAGTGGTCACGCTTCTCTTGGGTTTGCTCGACATCGGCCAGGGCTCGGGCGACCCGATTCAGGGTGTCGTCGATGGTTTGGTCGATCGGTTCACCGTCTTTGGTTTTGAGCCGGTATTTTTTGTCCCAGATATCAATGGACGTGGGTTGGAACTCGACTTCCGATGAAGCGGAGGCAAACTGTTCCAGATTAAGTGTGCTCATTTACGTTCTCATTTCCCGCGAGACAAACGCCCTCGGAAGGCTCAAACCCCTTTGCCTGGGCGAGCCGATCGCTCTGTTCAAGGGGTTACAGTACAGCGATTCCGGATACGCCACATTGTTTTGGCAGGCCTTTGCAGTAACACTATATGTTGTGGCGTGGGGTAAAGAATACGCCCAACATGTTGGGTCGGTCAACAAGTTTTGTATGTGCCCAGAAAATGACGTGGAAAACGGCGTCAACTTGGGTTTCAGGTGGTCAGGCGGCGGTAGATTTCGGAGACCTTGACCGGCAAATGGCGTACATCATCCACCAGCGTATAGTTTACCTCTCCGTACATGTGTGGCAAGTAATCCCTGGCTTCGTGATCAATGGTTATACAGAACGGGTATATCCCGGCACGTTTGGCCTCAAGGAGAGCCTGGCGCGTGTCCTCGATACCATATTCTCCGCGGTAACCATCATAGTCATCGGGCTTACCGTCCGACAGTGTGATCAACAACCGTGTGCGCGCGTCGATGTCTCGAAATAAACGCGTGAGATGCCGAATGGTAACGCCCATGCGTGTGTAATCCTGTGGCTGGATTCCAGCGATACGTGACTTGACATCGTGGCTGTAGGGCTCATCGATACGCTTGATGCGGTAGAGTTCGCAACGCTTACGGGTCATACCGGAAAAGCCGTATATGGCGTAACGATCCCCAAGGACCTCAAGGGCCTCGCACAACAAGACCAGACTTTCACGCTCCGCCTCGTTAATCCAACCCTTTGTAGAGCCACTGACATCGACCATAAAGATCACCGCAATGTCACGCTCTAACCGGTGTGGGCGGGAAAACAGGTTGTCCGGCATCTCACGACCAGAAAGTGCTTGGATCCTCGCCTCGATTGCAGCGTCGAGGTCAATGTCATCGCCGTGGGTCTGGCGTTTCAGTCGACATTCAACACCACGTAGCGCTTCGAAACTGCGCCGTAGTTCGCTCACCAGACCGTGGTACTTTTCCAGCGTCTGTTCAACGAATGGTTTGTCCAGAGACCGCATGTCGATTTCCCGTAACACGCACCAGCCCTTGCGGTAGTGTCGGCGGCGGAAATCCCATTCGTCATAGTAGAGAGTACCCTCTTCCTGATAGGCCCCCTTCCAGACGTCGTGGGCACTCCTGTCCTCCTGCGCACGGGGGTCGTAGTCTCCTGCCCCCGCCGCCACCAGAAAATCGGGAGGTATCTCCTCCAGATCCAGCAGCAGTGACTCAAGGATACGCCTGACATCAGGTGGCGGGGTAACGGGATTGCCGTCGATTTCCAGCATGAGTTCTGTTGTACCTTCGCTGTTGTCCAGGGTCTGCAGTTCGATCTTGCGCATGTCAGCATCGAGGCTGTTTTCATCTTCGTTCAGGATATCGGCAAGGCGGACCTTCAATTCCTGGCGCTCTTGCTGTAGTCGGGCAGCCAGTACCTGTTCGGCGAGTTCGAGGCGCAGGCTGCCTTGCCAGGGTCGTGGTTCTGGAATCACGATCTCACTAGCGTAGAGCACTTCGAGTTGTTCAAGCGTCGTATCAACACTGGCGTCTTCTTGTCCGAGTACCTCTACCAGCCTGGCCCAGGTAGCATCGCGTTTAACATCGCCAAGGCCCGCACTGAACACATCGATCTGTCGCCCCAGACCGGGCAGTTCACGTTTGATACAGGCTTCAAGCCGTATGTCTTCGAGCGCAAAGAAAAGCGCCAAGGCGCGCGCCTGATCAGCGAAGTGATGCAGCCGGACCGACAGTGGTTCGTCAGTGGCTTTGCGCCGACGAAAGGTTCCGAAGCGGGTCTGAGCCCAGAGGTAAGTGGCCGTTAATTTGTAAAGGCTGAAGTTATCTTGCTTGTCGGAGTATCGATTGAGCATGGGCGGAAGAAAAAGCACTTCGGTGTCGGTAAATACATCGTCACCATTTTCGATTCGCAACGCCCGTCCGGCGAGACCGTGAATGTAGTGATTGAGCACCCCAGCAGCTTCATCGAGGTGGACCGTGACCGGACGTAGGCCGGTATCACGCGCGAAGTCGTCGACCGCCGCAAACGCTTTACTCCCCGGATAAAGTCCCTGCCGGTCATACATGTCCATGGCGTGGATGACCCACTCCTCAACATGCGCCAGATCCATCAGTTCCAATGCTCGTGAAGCGTGCTTGACGAACTGAAACCCCATTTCAGAATTGGTGCGTATAATGACCTCAAGCCAGTGCAGCGCGAAATCCTGCTGGGCACGACTACAGCTCGACAGCGCTAGGGCCGGTTCTTTTGCCGTGCGTCTGGAAGACAGGACGGCATCGAGCAGTTCGTCGAAACGTTCTTCAAGTGATTCAAAAGATAGAGGTTTTCTGTTCTGGCTCACGGCGAGGATGGGTAAATCGTCAATCCAGATTCCGGCCAAGTATAACGAGGAGCCCTGTCCTTAGAGGGGTCCCAGTGTGTTTGTCTGAGGCGCTGATGTTAGGCACCATGATTACAGTCAACTGGCCGAGGTCTGGATGGAAAAGCTGAATATTGTTCTCGAGTGGCTGCAGTCAAACCCTGCCCTACTCACCCAGGTGTTAATCGGGTCAGTGCTTCTGGCGGGTGTTTATGCCGTGGTGATCTTTGTGGCAATCGCCAGAATGAACCCGGACTATTTCGCTCATGACGGACGCTCGATACCTACCGGGCGAAAACGACGCCCGTTTCTTTGGCTGCTGGCCCGCATAATCAAGAACACGATTGGGTATGTATTGCTACTGCTAGGGGCAGCGATGCTCATTCTGCCCGGGCAAGGGGTGCTGACGATATTGATCGGCATCAGCCTGCTGGATTTCCCAGGCAAACGCCGGCTGGAACTGTACATCGTACTGCGACCCGCGATTCGGCGGACGATCGACAGGATTCGGCATAAGGCCGGTAGCAAACCATTGAACCTGCCGGAGCCTTAGTCACCCTCAAACTCGATCAGTGTGCGCACTGGAACACCGATGTCTTCCAGTTTCTTTCTGCCGCCTAGATTCGGCAGATCGATAACAAAACTCGCCCCGATCACCTCTGCACCGGTTTCCCGAATCAGGGTAGCTGCGGCACAAGCTGTACCACCGGTTGCAATCAGGTCATCAACAATCAGAACCCGGTCACCGGTTGCGACGCTGTCGATGTGTATCTCGACCTCATCGGTTCCGTACTCAAGTTGGTATGTTTGACCGATGGTCTGCCAGGGCAGCTTACCCTTTTTGCGAACAGCAACGAATCCCACGGAAAGTTGGTGCGCGACGGCTCCACCTAAGATGAACCCACGTGCTTCAATGCCTGCCACAGAACTGATGTGGCTACCGGCGAACGGTTGGACCAGTTCATCGACGGTTCGTCGAAAGCCAGCGGGATTCTGGAGCAATGTCGTGATGTCCCGGAAGATTACTCCGGCCTTGGGATAATCAGGTATCGAGCGGACCAGTTCTTCGATATTCATTGTCGATCTACTTCTTAGAGTAGTAGCCGGCCGGCAACAGCGTCCAGCATCTTGACCATCTCAGGGTCTCGCGCGTCGGGGGCAGTGATCAGTGCCGACTCCAGTGCTCGGTCGTCGCCGGAGGGGCAAATCGCAGGTCGCTCGCACATTCTTGGAGCAACCTGCTTGATCAGGGCACGGGCTCGATCTGCGTTGTCCTGCAGCACCGCAATGATAGTCTTGACATCGACATTATCGTGATCCGGGTGCCAGCAGTCATAGTCGGTGACCATGGCGACCGTGCAATAAGGGATTTCGGCTTCCCGGGCGAGCTTGGCTTCTGGCATGTTAGTCATGCCGATGACATCACAACCCCACTGGCGGTACATCTGAGATTCGGCAAAGGTAGAGAATTGCGGCCCCTCCATCGCCAGGTAAGTACCGCCCAGGTGGGCCGGGATGCCCTCGCTGCGGCAGGCCGTCTCGCACCAGTCTGCCAGGCGCGGGTTGACCGGCCGGGCCATTGAGACGTGGGCCACCAGACCCCTGCCAAAAAAGCTTTTCTCCCGTGCGAAAGTACGATCGATGAACTGGTCAACGATCACGAATGTTCCAGGAGACAGTTCTTCGCGAAACGAGCCAACTGCTGAGAGCGATATGATGTCGGTCACACCAGCGCGCTTGAAGACATCGATGTTAGCCCGGTAATTGATGGTTGTGGGGCTGAGCCGATGGCCGCGCCCGTGCCTGGGCAAAAAGACCAAGGATAGTTCGCCGAGTTGTCCGCACAGCAGGGCGTCGGAAGGTTCTCCCCAGGGGCTCTGGAATTCTCGCCACTGGATGTTTTCCAGCCCATCGATGTCATAAAGGCCGCTTCCGCCGATAACGCCCAGTACCGGGTCGGTGTGAATATCGGTCATTGCCTTTGGTCTCGTGGTAGGTGTTTGAAGAACAATAAAGAAATCGTTGCGTTGCCAGGATTCGCGTTGCAGCAAAGCCGCATCAGACTAGAACAAGGTTGCCCCCAGTTCGTTGACCGCAGCCAGCATGTCCGGCTCATCGGTCAGCGCCTCGGCGATTGCACCACGGCAGGCGGTTGTGGGATCCACTCCGCTTTGCATCAGCTTGGCGGCGTGGACCAGCAATCGGGTACTGGCTCCTTCTTCCAGGCCGTTGCCCTTGAGGTTGCGGGTCATACCGGCGAAACGGACCAGTAGATCCGCGGTCCCAGTGTCCAACCCGGATTCATGGCAAATGATGCTGGCCTCCTGTTTCGGGTCGGGATAGTCGAAGTCGATCGCGACGAAACGCTGCCGCGTACTCTGTTTAAGATCTTTAAGAACGCTCTGGTAACCAGGGTTGTAGGAAATGGCCAAGCAGAACGTCGTTGGTGCGGTGATCACTTCGCCGGTCTTCTCCACTGGCAGTGCTCGGCGGTCATCAGCTAAGGGATGAATGACGACGGTGGTGTCCTTGCGGGCCTCGACGATCTCATCCAAGTAGCATAAAGCCCCAATTCTGACCGCCTGTGCCAGTGGCCCGTCGATCCAACGTGTTTCACCCCCGATGATCAGGTAACGACCGACCAGATCGGAAGCGGTCAGGTCATCGTGGCAGGATACAGTGACCAGTGGTCGCTCAAGGCGCCATGCCATGTGTTCCATGAAGCGCGTTTTACCGCAACCGGTAGGGCCTTTGAGTAGAACCGGAATACAGTTCCGGTAAGCGGCTTCAAAGATTTCGACTTCCTTGCCTTGGGTCGCGTAGAAGGGTTCCTGCTCAATGAGGTGGGTCTCTTCAGCTGGCTGATCCATGATGATGCTGTCGCTTGGACGGGGTTCCCCAAAATTGATTGTGGTTGAAGACCGGACGAATCTGCACCGAGTCTAGCGGACAGTGTGAACAAGTGCGCTGAGGAGCTGCTGGGCTTTTTCGATGGTCATGTCGGGTTTGGTGTGTTTATCAGACCGTGAACTGTCTGGCCAGTTTCTTTTTTACCGCGATGTTCTTCAACCTGATATACCGCGGAAGCCCGTTTCTGTAGGGTGGGTAGTCCTCTCCGGCCATCAACGGCGCCAGGTATTGACGGCATCTGGCTGTGATCCCCATCCCGTCACGACTGATAAAACCGCGGGGCATTGTCTTTTCCCGGTTGGCGACGCGGTTGAGATCGGCTTCTCCGATCTTCCAGCGGTAGGGGCTGTTTGAAGTTCGCACGATGGTGGGCATAACCGCATTTTTCCCCTTCAGTGCGAATGCAACAGCCGCTTTGCCAGTGGCGTAGGCCTGTTCCACATCGGTTCTGGACGCAATGTGGCGCGCGGAGCGTTGCAGGTAATCAGCTACCGCCCAGTGGTATTTTAGGCCGAGGTCATCCCTGATCATGGCAGCCACAATTGGAGCAACACCACCGAGCTGGGTATGGCCGAAAGCATCCCGAAGGCCCTGGTCGGCGAGAAAATGACCTTGCGCGTCGCGGGCACCTTCAGAGACCACTACCGTGCAGTAGCCAAATTTCTTCACTTTTCGGTTGACCGTTGATATGAATCGACTGCGGTCAAAGGCGACTTCTGGAAACAGGATGACGATGGGAATTTCTGTTGCCGAATCAGAAGCCATACCACCGGCTGCCGCGATCCAGCCAGCATGTCGACCCATTACCTCTATGATGAAAACCTTGGTGGAGGTCTTGGCCATCGATGCCACGTCGAAGCTGGCCTCACGGGTTGATACGGCGATGTATTTGGCGACCGAACCAAAACCGGGACAGTTGTCGGTAATTGGCAGGTCGTTGTCCACCGTTTTAGGAATGTGGATTGCCTGAATCGGGTAGCCAGTGCTTTGTGACAGCTGCGATACCTTAAGGCAGGTGTCGGCTGAATCGCCACCGCCGTTATAGAGGAAATAGCCGATGTCATGGGCTTTGAAGACTGCTATGAGCCTCTGATATTCGTCCTGGTTCTCTTCTAAGCTTTTTAGTTTGTAGCGGCAGGAGCCAAAAGCGCCGGCCGGGGTGGACCGAAGGGCTGCAATAGCGCCCTTGGTTTCGTAACTGGTGTCGATCAGATCTTCGGTCAAGGCGCCGATAATGCCGTTGCGGCCGGCATAGACCTTGCCGATCCGTCGCCGGTTAGCCCGCGCAGTCTCGATCACACCGCAGGCCGTCGCGTTGATTACTGCGGTGACTCCCCCAGACTGGGCGTAAAATGCGTTTCTCGGTTTGCTCATTCTGTGCTCCTGATCCCGTGTTGATGCCAATCTGATGACCCGAAGCTCTAGTTCAGATCGGCGCCTATCACACCGAACACGACACCTTGTCTCTACCGGTTATGATCAGATTCGAACCTCCCGAGTCCACTGACGCATTACCCATGGTGACCGTACTCGATAAGACCAGTTCCAGGAAGCTCTCCCGGTCTTTAAAGGAGTACTGATAGCGAAAGTTGTCCTGAGCGGTGCTCGCGCACCATAAAGCTTGCACGGTGAACTTGCCAGAAAAAAGAGCCGGGTATTCGGTCTATGGCCACTTCTGGCCATTGTAGTCATGCCGGGCTGAATACCCGGGATTTTAGCCTGAAGCCGAATCATCTGGTTATCAGAGCTGTCCGAGAGACAAATCAGTAGTATTAATGGCCGAGATACATTGACAGACCGCTAAACAAAACTATAGTAGACGCCCCGATTTTTCCGGGGACCGGAGATTAAGGATCCAGCATTAGGGAGTCGCTGGGTCTTGAGATCTACAAAATAACTGAAATTAGGGTTGAATGATGCGAATTGTGTTGTTGGGAGCACCCGGTTCCGGGAAAGGGACCCAAGCCAGGCTCATGGCCGAGAAGTACCGCGTACCACAGGTCTCGAGTGGCGAGATCCTGCGCCGGGCAGTGGCGGAGAAAACCGAACTTGGCCGGAAGGTCGAATCGATCATGAAAAGTGGAGACCTGGTCTCGGACAACCTCGTCATCGATGCGGTCACCGACCAGCTTCGCAGCTCCGAATGCAAACGTGGGTTTGTCCTTGATGGATTCCCACGGACGATTCCTCAGGCCCAACAACTGGATACCCGGCTTGGATGGATGAATCGACCATTGCAGCTGGCGCTGCATTTTTCGCTGGATCCCGCCGTGGTGGTAAAGCGGACGACCGGTAGAACTGAGTGTGGTGAATGTGGCGCAACCTACAACCGGTACTTTTCACCCCCGGCAAAACGGGGTATCTGCGACCAGTGTGGTTCTCGAAACTTTGTCCAGAGATCGGACGACAATCAGCGATCAGTAAGGGCTCGCCTGGAGGCGTATGACCGGGACACTGCACCATTGATCACCTATTTCAGGGCCCAACACAAGTTGCGCACGGTCGAAGGCAGCGGGGATCCAGTGAAGATCTTTGAGCGCATCTGTGAGATTGTTGATACCGAGATTCGTCCGTTAGAGAAAAAGGTTACCGTCGCTGAAAAGCGACGTGACCCAAATGACACCATGGTGACGGTGATCAGCGGCGGTACTGTGGTGCGTCAGGAAATGAGCGACGAAGACCGCTCGATCGATTCCGATCAGGGCAGAAAACAGAAAAACGCAGTTGCGGGAAAAGGGTCGAGCAGCAGAACTGCCAAGAAACCAGTAGTCAAGAAGCTTAAGAAAAAGCCCGTGGCAGCAAAGGTCGTAAAGAAGGTGGCGAAGAAAGCCGCTGCCAAGAAGGGTGCCCAGAAAAAGGCATCGGCAAAAGCACCGCTTAAGAAAAAGCCGCTGGCGGCAAAGGCCGTAAAGAAGGTGGTGAAGAAAGCTGCTGCTAAAAAGGGTGCCCGGAAAAAAGCATCAGCAACAAAACCCGGGCGACGCTGAATGGAATACCCGATGAAAGGTTATCCTCGGGTACGTATGCGCCGGTTACGGCGCGACCGGTTCAATCGACGGTTGGTGTGCGAATCCCAGCTGAGCTGCGATGATCTCATTCAACCACTGTTCGTCTGCGAGGGTGAAAACCAGCGCGAATCGATACCCTCTATGCCGGCTATCGAACGCCTCAGTACGGATTTAGTGTTGGCCAAGGCAGAACATCTGGTCGAGCTCGATATCCCCGCTATTGCACTTTTTCCCGTGATCAGTACCGATCGTAAGACGCCCAATGCCGAAGAAGCCTACAACCCGGACGGATTAATACCAAAAACGGTGCGGGCGCTGCGTGAACATCTGCCAGACCTCGGTGTGATCACGGATGTGGCGCTTGATCCTTATACCAGCCATGGCCAGGACGGCCTGATTGATGACAGTGGCTATGTGGTCAACGATGCGACCGTTGAAGTCCTGGTCAGGCAGGCTCTTTGTCATGCCGATGCGGGCACTCAGATCGTTGCTCCATCTGACATGATGGATGGTCGGATCGGCGAAATTCGCCAGTCGTTTGAAACCAACGGTCACGTCAACACGAGAATTCTTGCCTATTCGGCCAAATATGCGTCCGGGTTTTATGGCCCGTTTCGTGATGCCATTGGTTCTGCTGGCAACCTGGCCGGGGCCGATAAATTTTCCTACCAGGCCGATCCAGGAAACTCCGATGAGGCTATCCGGGAGGTCGCACTGGATGTGGCGGAAGGGGCTGACATGGTGATGGTCAAGCCCGCCATGCCGTACCTTGATATCGTCAGCCGGGTCAAACGCGAACTGGGTGTACCGACGTTTGTTTACCAAGTCAGTGGTGAATACTCGATGTTGTCGGCGGCCATCGCTAATGGCTGGTTGGAACGTCGCCAGGTGGTGAGCGAGGCGCTGTTGGGCTTCAAGCGTGCCGGTGCAGATGCTATTCTGACCTACTTCGCTGAAGAGGTTGCCAGCTGGCTAGGAGAAGACTGAAAAGGGTCTGTTCAAGTTCGCCCGAGGTGTCCTCACGCTGGCGCAGGAGATGGCCCGTAATCGTGGAAACACAAGATACCAGACCCGCGACGGCTGACTTCGGTTTTGCCAGAGTGGCGCAAGATGAAAAAGCACCGCTTGTAGCCGATGTTTTCCGATCGGTCGCGCGTCGTTACGATCTGATGAATGATCTGATGTCGATGGGTGGACATCGTCTGTGGAAAGATTTTCTCATCAGTCGCAGTGCTGTTCGGCCGGGTCAACAGGTACTCGACGTTGCTGCCGGTACAGGCGATCTGACGCGCCGGTTTGCTGACGAGGTCGGGGAACGGGGCCGCGTAGTCGCAATTGACATCAACCCCGAGATGCTGGGTCTAGGACGAACCCGACTGGTGGATGGGGGTGTCGTTGGTAACGTGGATTATCTGATCGGTGATGCCGAGAATCTACCGCTCAGAGATCGCCAGTTCGACTGCGTCTGCATCGCGTTTGGTTTGCGCAATGTCACGCGGATCACGTCCGCCCTTGAGTCGATGGCCAGTATGCTTCGTCCCGGCGGTCGCTTACTGGTGCTAGAGTTCTCGCGACCGCAGACCGATTTTCTGGCCCGGTGTTACGATTTCTACTCATTCAACGTCATTCCCCGTCTTGGAAAAATTGTTGCGGGCGATGAGGCGAGCTATCGGTATCTGGTTGAATCTATCCGTCGCCACCCAGACCCGCAGACCCTGAAAGACATGATGCAGGCCTCTGGTCTGGACGACGTGGGCTACCACAATCTCAGCGGTGGGATCGTGGTATTGCACTGTGGATTCAGATACTGATCGTTGTCTGAGCCGAGCAAGGCCCTGGGGTAATGATAGAACAGATAATGGAGCGCTCGATAAACGGGGTTCTCGCCCTGAATGCTGTGTCACTGGAAAAGATGCAACCGCTGATCGGTAAAGTGATTACGCTGCAGATCAGCGATCTGAATCGAATAGTCCACGTGTTGCCTGGGAAAGATGGAGTGCAAGTGAGGTGCGAATCAGAGCAACCCGCGGACGTCACTATCAGTGGCCACTTTGGGGACTACTTACAAGGTACAGCTGCGAGTATCCGAAGTTCATTCCAGCAAGATGCAACGCTGCAGGTCAGCGGAGATCCAGAAACTGCAGAACAACTCAGAGTTGTTCTGGGCTCACTGGACCTGGAGGAAGCACTGTCTCAGGTCGTCGGGGACACACCGGCAAGAAAAATTGCTACAGGTTTTCGAGACGTCGCCGGCTGGCTGAACCAGGCTGGTGAATCGATTGCAGCGACCTTCGGGGAAACTCTGAAAGAAGAGAAACGCCTGTTGGTGACTGGCCCACGGCTTGAGCGATTCTTGAACGAGGTGGCCCGCCTTCGGGAGAGTACAGACCGCCTGGAACAGCGAGTCCATGGGCTTGAACGCCAAACACCCGGAGATTGACGATTGGTCGTAGGCTGGCGACAGACAGGGCGGTTGTTTCGAATCGTGCGGATCTTGGTGCGGCACGGGCTGGACGAGTTTGTCACGACACTGCATCTGTTCAGAGCGTATCGCTATCTGCTCTACCTGCTGCCAGGCTACTGGTCACGCAAACTGGACAAATCGCGCGGGCAGAGACTGCGTGAGGCTCTTGAAGAACTCGGCCCGATCTTCGTGAAGTTCGGTCAACTGTTGTCAACCCGCCCGGATCTGATTCCCGATGACATCGCCGTCGAACTGATTCGGCTCCAGGATGACGTGGAGCCTTTCCCGGGTGACCAGGCGCGTGCGGTGATCGAGTTGTCCTACGGCGTTGCGTTGGAGGAACACCTGTCTGATTTCGACGGCCAGCCGATAGCATCGGCTTCGGTTGCGCAAGTGCACTCAGCGAAGCTGTGTGACGGGACTGACGTGGTCGTCAAAGTGTTGCGGCCCGGGATCAAGAACGTGATCGATCAGGACCTCGACCTACTCTATGCTCTGGCCCATCTGGCGGACAAGCACTGGTCAGAAGGCAGGCGCCTGCGTCCGGTTGAGATCGTCGACCAATACCACAAGACCATTTATGACGAGATGGACCTGATGCGCGAAGCTGCCAATGCGACTCAGCTGCGACACAATTTCCCCGACTCCGACATCATCTATGTCCCGCAGGTCTATTGGGAGCATACACGGCGCGATGTCATGGTGATGGAACGGGTTGGCGGCATTCCTATCCGCGATGTCGATGCCATCCGCAATGCCGGTGTCGATATGAAACAGCTGGCACACAATGGGGTCGAGATCTTTTTCACCCAGGCATTTCGCGACGGCTTCTTTCATGCGGACATGCACCCGGGAAACATATTCGTTGGTCCTGACGGACAATACCGGGCCGTTGATTTTGGCATCATGGGCACCCTGAACGAGTCGGACAAGCGTTATCTTGCCGAGAACTTTCTGGCATTTTTCAACCGTGATTACCGGGCGGTTGCACAAGCACACATCCGGGCCGGTTGGGTGCCTTCGAACACCCCCACAGAAGAGTTCGAATCGGCAGTCCGTACCGTCTGTGAACCGATCTTTGCCAAGCCGATCAGCGAGATATCATTCGGCCGACTGGTGATAAGGCTTTTCCAAGTGGCGCGACGATTCAATATGCCTGTCCAGCCACAACTGATCCTGTTGCAGAAGACGCTGCTGAACATCGAAGGACTGGGCCGACAGCTGTACCCTCAACTGGACCTGTGGGAAACAGCCAAGCCCTTCTTGGAACGCTGGATGCGAGAACAGATCGGTCCACGGGCGCTGTTGCGCGACCTGCGCCAGCAGTGGCCGCAGATTGTCCCGTTGTTGCCCGAGCTGCCTGCCCTGGCGCACGGTGTGTTACGTCGTATGCACGAAGAAAACCAGGCACCCGGGGCATATTCCGACGAGATCGACAGTTTGCGGCAAGAATTCAGGTCCAGCCAGCGTCGCTTCGCGAGTATTCTGGTGGGCTGTATTTTGCTGTTGGTCGCAGCGATCCTGGCCGTGCTCGCAGAGCCTGCCCGCCCGGTCGAGTTGAACTTGGTCAGTGGCCTGGTCGGTGCCGGTGGTGTTCTCTTGGTCGTGTTCGGTTGGTTTGCCGGGTAGCGGCAGAATCCGATCTTTACCGGACTAAAGATTGGCTCGACTCGGCCGCGTATCTGAGCATCTAACAAAAAGTTGACAGAAACACTTGGTTATTTGCAAGATAATCCTTATAATTTTCCTCAGGATTTGAGCGTTCAATGGGCTTTTGTACTCGATTCAATCTGATAGCGATGTCAGGGGCCTGACAGTTGTCAGCTTCTGCCTCGCTCGCGACACGCCGTTAACCGGCAAAGGGGAAATCATGCGTTTGACTACCAAGGGTCGTTATGCCGTAACTGCCATGCTGGATCTTGCACTTAATCAGGGCAAGCGACCGGTGACGCTGCAGGACATTGCCGTCAATCAGGAGATCTCGCTGTCTTATCTTGAGCAACTGTTCGCCAAATTGCGTCGCGATGCCCTGGTCAGAGGGACCCGGGGCCCGGGCGGGGGCTACCGGCTGGCCAAGGACGCGGGCGAGATCTCGATCGCTGCAATCATTGGGGCGGTGGACGAAAAAGCTGACATGACCCGGTGCGCTGGTGAGGCCAACTGTCAGGATGGCGAAAAGTGCCTGACCCATGAGCTTTGGGCCGAACTCAGCCAGGAGATTTATCGGTTTCTGGACGGTATCACGTTGAAAAACCTGGTCCGTCGGCCGGAGGTCCAGGCTGTGGCAGAGCGCCAGGAATCGAATCGACAAGGACTACAGGGCGGTTCTTTGCAGTCGATCGTTGTCGATTCCGATCGGTTGACCGGCACGATCCGATGCTGATTGGGGTTCTCGTGGTCGAGGTATCACGCCTCGCTTTGCAGGTCTGAAGGCGAACCTTTGGAAAGGCCCAGGGAAATGAGTTCTTCAGCGACAAAAATCAGTGACCTGATCGGACGGGAATACAAGGAAGGTTTCGTCACCGAGATCGAGGCGGATACTCTGCCGCCCGGCCTTGATGAGGGGGTGATCCGCAAACTCTCGGCCAAGAAGAACGAGCCGGAGTTCATGCTCGACTGGCGGTTGGACGCGTTTCGCCGTTGGCAGGGTATGAACGAACCGGCCTGGGCCCATGTCGATTACGCACCGATCGACTTTCAGGGAATCAGCTACTACTCGGCCCCGCGCAGCCAGGCAGATGGTCCGCAGAGTCTCGATGAGGTGGACCCGAAACTTCTGGAGACTTACAACAAGCTTGGCATACCGTTGGAAGAACAGAAATTCTTGGCTGGTGTCGCAGTAGATGCAGTATTCGACAGTGTATCAGTGGCGACTACGTTCAAAAGTAAGCTTGCCGAAGCGGGGGTAATCTTTTGTCCATTTTCTGAGGCTGTGCAGGAGCACCCGGAACTGGTGAGTCGGTATCTGGGAACGGTCGTACCCACCGGTGATAATTTCTACGCCGCCCTTAATTCGGCTGTTTTCAGCGACGGCTCATTCGTTTACATCCCCAAAGGGGTGCGCTGCCCGATGGAACTGTCGACGTACTTCAGGATTAATGCGTTGAACACAGGCCAGTTTGAACGGACCCTGATCATTGCCGACGAAGACAGTTATGTCAGCTATCTTGAGGGATGCACGGCGCCGATGCGCGATGAGAACCAGTTACACGCCGCAGTGGTCGAGCTGGTCGCTATGAAGGGAGCTCAGATCAAGTACTCGACTGTGCAGAACTGGTATCCCGGTGATGAGGAGGGCCGCGGGGGCATTTACAATTTTGTCACCAAGCGTGGTGCCTGTCGGGGTGACGATGCCAAGATTTCGTGGACCCAGGTAGAGACCGGGTCGGCGATCACCTGGAAATACCCGAGCGTGTTGTTGGAAGGTGATCGATCGAGCGGAGAGTTCTACTCTGTGGCGCTGACCAACAACTGTCAGCAGGCCGATACTGGAACCAAGATGGTTCACATCGGCCGGGAGACCAGCAGCACCATTATCTCCAAGGGCATTTCGGCAGGTCGTGGCCAGAACGCCTATCGCGGTCTGGTCAAGGTGCTAAAGGGCGCCGAAAATGCACGGAACTACTCTCAGTGTGATTCTCTTTTGATGGGCAATCGGTGCGGGGCACATACGTTTCCTTATCTGGAGGTCAGAAACCCGACGGCGATCGTCGAGCACGAGGCAAGCACATCAAAGATCGGAGAAGACCAGTTATTTTACTGCCGTCAGCGAGGGCTGTCGGAAGAAGACGCGGTCTCGATGATTGTCAACGGATTCTGCAAGGAAGTATTCAAGGAGTTGCCGATGGAGTTTGCGGTAGAGGCACAGGCATTGCTAGGTATCAGCCTGGAGGGTGCGGTCGGTTGATTGTGAAAGATGCAGTGAAATCACCAATCGACGGTAGGAGAAAACCAAGTGCTGAATGTTGAAAATCTTAATGTTGCGGTCGCTGACGAGCCAATCCTGAAAGGGCTCAGTCTTCAGGTCAACGCTGGCGAGGTCCACGCGATCATGGGACCTAACGGTTCCGGTAAAAGCACTCTGGCAAACGTCATCGCGGGTCGCGAGGGTTACGAAATCACCTCGGGTTCTGTTGTTTTCGAGGGTCAGAATCTGTTGGAACTGGCGCCGGAAGATCGGGCGCGACAGGGCATTTTTCTTGCTTTTCAATACCCGGTGGAAATTCCCGGTGTGAACAACGTCTATATGCTCAAGGCTGCGGTTAATGCGATCCGTAAGCACCGCGGTGATGAGGAACTCGATGCCATAGACTTTCTGAAGTTGGTTCGGGAAAAGCTCAAACTGGTGGAGATGAAGGAGGAGTTTCTACACCGGCCGGTCAACGTAGGATTTTCAGGCGGTGAGAAAAAACGCAACGAAATTCTCCAAATGGCGCTACTCGAACCGCGCCTGGCAATGCTGGATGAGACCGATTCTGGTCTGGACATAGATGCTTTAAAAGTAGTCGCATCAGGTGTGAACGGGCTGCGCGGCAAGGACCGGGCGATCGTACTGGTCACCCACTACCAGCGGTTGCTGGATTTCATCGTTCCCGATCACGTCCACGTGCTTGCAGGTGGCAGGGTACTCAAATCCGGCGGCAAGGAGCTTGCGCTGGAGTTGGAAGAACGCGGATACGGCTGGGTCGAGCAGTCGGTTTCGCCGAGTGCTGAAACGGCGCTGTGACAGAATGAGCCAGGCTGTTTCAACTGCCGAGGACTATCTTGCCGCCCAGCGGTTGGCCAACCTTCCGGCTGTAGGTACCGCGTGGCTGGACAATCGCCGTAATCAAGCCAGATCGTTACTCGAAGGAGTCGGTCTGCCAACCACCCGCCAGGAAGATTGGAAATACACCAACATCCGGCCCATAACCCGGTCAACGTTTGACCCTGTCTCGGGGTCGTCTGGCTGGAATGATCAGGATTTCCTTGAAAGCATACAACTGCCTGGGCTGAACAGTTACCGGCTGGTCTTTGCTGACGGCATCCTGGTTCGGGAACTGTCGAGCTGTGACGGGTTGCCGGCGGGGGTGACCATCGCCAGTGTGGCAGAGATCCTTCGTGCCGACAGCGCGAAGCTTGAAAATCTTTTGGGCTCGGCCCTGCCGACTTCACCGCACGGGTTTACGGCAATGAATTCGTCGTTTATCGCCGACGGGGCGTATCTGGATATCGGTCCCGGAATCGTGTTGGACAAGCCGGTGGAGCTGGTTTTCATCTGTGCCTGTGCTGGTGAGGATCGATTGGGTATGCCACGTAATCTCATTGTCGGTCGACCAGGCAGCCACGCCAGCGTGATCGAGCGCTACCTGTCTGTAGTCGAGGCTCGCTCATTGACTAACGCGGTCAGCGAGGTGATCCTCGAAGAAGATGCTCAGCTGACACATCAGCGAATCACCGATGAGAGTTCGCGTAGTTTCCACGTCGGTGGTCTGTTTGCCAGGCTGGGTGGTGACAGCCGGCTCGATGCCTGCTCGATAACGTTGGGTGGCTCGCTGGTGCGGAACGACGTACTGGTCAATCTGGATGCTTCGGGTGCCACAGTCGATCTGGCTGGTCTTTATCTTGCTCGTGGGCGTTGCCACATCGACAACCACACCCACGTGGTCCACAACAGTCCCAGCGCCCGGAGTCGTGAGTTGTACAAGGGCATTCTCAATGACCGATCACGGGCGGTCTTTCATGGCCGGATCACGGTCCAGGCTGGTGCGCAGCAGACCGACTCCGAACAGAACAACCAGAACCTCCTGCTGTCCCGGGAGGCCGAGGTAGACACCAAGCCACAACTGGAGATATACGCTGATGATGTCAAGTGCAGCCACGGTGCGACGGTCGGTCAGCTGGACGAGATGGCGGTTCTCTACCTGCGCTCCCGGGGAATTGGCGAGAGCCAAGCCCGCGGAATACTCACCCACGCCTTTGCAGGTGAGATCCTGGAGCGGATCGAGCTGGACAGCCTTCGACTGCATCTCGATCATTGCGTGAGCCACCGGCTTTCGAGCGTGGAGCGGGTCGTCTCATGAACCAAGCACAGGCCACTCCCGACGCAACCCTGTGCCCGCTGGATGTCGAGTCGGTTCGAAAAGATTTTCCGGCACTGCATCAAAAGGTCAATGGTCGACCGCTGGTTTATCTCGACAGTGGTGCCAGTTCACAGAAACCAGAACAGGTCATCGATGCGGTCCAGGCATACGAGCGTCGTGATCACGCCAACGTGCACCGTGGTGTCCACACGCTGAGTCAAAGGGCAACCGACGCTTTCGAGGGTGCACGAGAGAAAGTCCGCAGTTTTGTCAATGCCAGGTCGGTTCGGGAAATTGTCTTCACCCGTGGAACAACCGAGGCCATCAATCTCGTGGCCCAGAGCTATGGGCGATCGCGGCTGGCGTCATCAGACGAAGTTTTAGTGACCGAGATGGAACATCATGCCAACATTGTTCCCTGGCAACTGCTGTGTGGCCAGACCGGCGCCACACTGAAGGTTGTGCCGTTTGATGACAATGGCGAACTGATCATGGCCCGGTTCAAAGAGTTGCTGTCCAGCCAGACGCGTATTGTCGCCTTGACCCATGTCTCCAATACCTTGGGGACCGTCAATCCGGTACACCAAATCATCCGGATGGCGCACGAGGCCGGAGCGGTGGTTCTGATTGACGGTGCCCAGGCTGTGCCCCACAGCGCGATCGATCTTATGGCACTGGATTGCGATTTCTATGCATTTTCCGGACACAAACTCTATGGTCCGACCGGCATTGGGGTGCTATATGGAAGAGAAGCGTTGCTGGATGCGATGCCACCCTGGCAGGGCGGCGGCGATATGATCAAGAGTGTCCGATTTTCGGGCTCGACCTACAACGACCTGCCCTACAAGTTCGAGGCTGGAACGCCTCACATTGCGGGCGCCATCGGATTGGGAGAAGCTGTCGATTATGTCTCAAAGTTGGGTATGGATCGCATCGCGGCACATGTACACAAACTGCTGGACTACGCAACCGCCCAGACCGAGCGTGTATCCGGGATGCGGGTCTTTGGCAATGCACCCGGGAAAGCCGGCATCCTGTCGTTTGAGCTGCAGGGCATACATGCCCATGACCTCGGTACGATCCTTGATCACGAGGGCGTGGCAATCCGCACCGGTCATCACTGTGCAATGCCGGTCATGGAACATTACGCTGTGCCGGCCACGGCCCGGGCGACCTTTGCGCTGTACAACACCAGGGCTGAAATCGATTCACTGTTTGCCGCCATCGACAAAGCCAGGGAAATATTCCACACGTGAGTGATCTGCGTGACCTATATCAGGCGGTCATCTTTGACCACAACCGCAGCCCGCGCAACTACGGTGAGTTGGCATCGGCAAATCGCCGGGCTGAAGGATTCAACCCGTTGTGCGGTGACCACGTCGTAGTTTTACTGCAGATGAGTGACGACGGCGTGGTTGAAGACGTGCGTTTCGAGGGCCGGGGTTGTGCAATATCGACTGCCTCGGCCTCGATCATGACCGAGACCGTGAAGGGTTTGACGGTCAAACAAGCAGATCAATATTTCGACGCGTTTCACCGCCTGGCATTAGGCGAAGATCCCGGAGATGATCTTGAACTGGCCAAGCTGGAGGCGCTCTCGGGGGTTCGGGAATATCCCAGCCGGGTCAAATGCGCGACCCTAGCCTGGCATACCGTGCGTTCGGCACTGCACGACACCGGCGACACGGCCACGACCGAATAACCCGACGCCGGTAAACCAGATGGATATCAGGAAGCATTACGACAGCTTTGTTAACAAGTTCCTGGCCGGTGACGCTCCAGTAGACGACAACGTGGCAGATCAACATTCAAAAGCCGACATGCTTAACGCTCCGCCTGAAGGGCATGTCGCGCCGCAGACTGGAGTCAGCCCACCCGGACAGGCGGCGGCGGTCAAAAACATCGGATCTACGCCAGTCGACCCAGTATCAGGGCCCAACGCCCCGCCGGCACTGGCAGAAGATTCAGTGGGCTCTGAGACAGATCCGGCGGACTCAGGGCCGAAAGTCAGCGGCGGTGGTGACCCTGAACTGCGCGGCCTGGTGATCGCGGCGATCAAAGAGGTCTATGACCCGGAGATTCCGCTCAACATCTACGACCTCGGGTTGATCTACCGGGTCGAGATTGATTCGGACAATGGTGTGATGATCGATATGACGCTGACTTCACCGCACTGTCCGGTGGCAGAAAGTCTGCCAGGTGAAGTTGAGAGTGCTGCCCGGGCCGTGGAGGGAATCACTGATGTTCAGCTTGAACTCGTTTGGGATCCGCCCTGGGACATGGATCGAATGGGTGAAGCCGGTCGCCTGGAACTCGGCTTGCTGTAGCCGCTCATGAGTAACTGGGTCAACGTCGGAACTACAGTTGATCTCAAACCTGGTGAAACCAAGGTCGTTGAGGTGGAGGGTACAGATGTCGCCCTGTTCAACTTGGATGGTGAGTACTATGCGCTTGAGGATGTCTGTACCCATGATGGCGCCGAAATCGCTTCTGGCTGTATTCTGGGTGATGTGATTGAGTGCCCGCGCCACGCTGCGCGGTTCAGCATTCGCACTGGGGAGGTGCTGGCACCACCGGCTTATGAACCACTCCATGTCTTCCCCGTCGACATCAGAGAAGGTCTGATCCGGGTTCGGGATGACCGCTGGGATTAGTGGTACCGGCCAGGTGGCTAGCCTGAAGTTCGACCCCGAGAAAAGTTTCTATCGTCGTCGAAGAATTCTGACGGATTCAGTGGCCACGCCCAATGCGGCGTCGCGCAGTTTCGACTGCCACTAGAACCGCCAGAGTGATCACCAGTTCCCGGCCGATGGCCGAAAGGTTCGCGATAGAGAAGACCTCAATCAGGAACCCAGCAAGGCCTGCGCCGTCGGTGCCGTGACGAATGTCCTGAAAAATCAACAGTGGTGAGATGAAATAACTATCGTTGAGCGGCCAGAATATAGGTATACCGATAGGGGCGCGGGTATCAATGGTCAGCCAGTCACCGAGCAGATGACTGGTATAGGCCAGAAATGCAATACGGCCCAGGGAAACTCTGTTGTCTGTGAGTTTTCTAAAACTGAGGGCGATGGCGCTTGAGAACAACAGTGCGCCAGCCAGAGAATGTGAGACTCCATGGTGGTACCGGTTGGGCTCGCCGATGAGAATTCCAGGGAGGAAGTCAAAGTCAGGTGCCCAGCAGGCGGTGACAATTACGACCCAGACGAGGGCTGGCCAGGGTTTGGCAGACCGTTCTCGAAAGCCTGTGCAAGACAGAGCCAGTAGCAGATGCCCGACCGGGCTAGCCATGTCACCATACCCCGCAAAGATACCGGTTACTGGAGGAAATCACCGCCCCGGTTCGGTCAGTCCGGTCGTGTGGCGACCCGCCGACCCGGGCAGGTCCCGGATTCTGCGTATTATCCCATTTAAAGTCGGTCCGGAATTGGGGATAATCCGCGACCCCCCAGCAAACAACGCATGAGAAGGCGCTGATCAGACGGCCAGACCCCAAAACAGACCGATGCCTGTAAAACTATACATCAAAACGTTCGGCTGCCAGATGAATGATTACGACTCCAGGCGTATTGCTCATCTGCTTGGTGAGTCGCACGGCATGGTGACGACCGGCAACGCTAATGACGCGGATATGCTGTTGCTCAACACCTGCTCGGTTCGTGAGAAAGCCCAGGAAAAAGTCTTCTCCCAGCTCGGTCGCTGGCGCGAGTGGAAAGAAACTCGACCCGAATTGATGATCGGAGTCGGGGGTTGCGTTGCGAGCCAGGAGGGAGAGGCTATCCTCAAGCGGGCGCCGTATGTTGACCTGGTGTTTGGCCCGCAGACTTATCACCGTTTGCCAGCGATGGTCGATCAGTTGTTGTCGACCAGGTGCGGCGTTGTCGACGTCAGTTTTCCAGAAATTGAAAAGTTCGACAGTCTGCCTGCGCCCCGGGCAGATGGTGCTAGGGCCTTGGTATCGGTAATGGAAGGCTGTAGCAAGTACTGTAGCTTCTGTGTTGTTCCCTACACACGAGGCGAGGAGTTCAGTCGCCCTTTCGACGATGTGATTACCGAGGTCTACGAACTGGCAGAACAAGGGGCACGTGAAGTTACCCTGCTCGGACAGAATGTCAATGCCTACTCGGGAGCTCGTCATGACGGCGGTGTCATCACCTTTGCAGAACTCGTTCGTTATGCCGCGGCCATCGAGGGTATCGACCGGTTGCGTTACACAACCTCGCACCCAATCGACTTCGACCAGAATCTGATCGATGCCTACGCGGAGGTTCCGGAACTGGTCAGTCACCTGCATCTTCCGGTACAGAGCGGCTCGGACCGAATTCTGTCGCTAATGAAAAGAGGTTACAGCGTGGCCGAGTACGAGGACATTGTTCAGCGTGTGCGGCAACGGCGTACCGACCTTGTACTGTCCTCGGATTTCATCATCGGTTTTCCGGGCGAGACTGATGATGATTTTGAACAGACCATGGCGTTGATCGAGCGGATCGGTTTCGACCAGTCTTTCAGCTTTATCTACAGCCCAAGGCCTGGAACGCCGGCAGCGCTGTTGCCCGATGAGACCCCCAGTGAAGTCAAGCAGGCGCGCCTGTCACGACTTCAGGCGCGCATCAACTCGATGTCTGCAGACATCGGCGCGAAGATGATTGGTACCGTCCAGCGGGTTCTGGTTGATGGGCCGTCCCGGCGCCAACCCACACAGATGAGCGGCCGGACAGACAACAACCGCGTGGTCAACTTCTCCGGTGTCGCTGAGTCCCGAAACCGGTTCGTCAACGTGAGAATCACCGAGGCTTTGCCCCATTCGCTGCGCGGGGGCCTTGTTATAGATGAAAACCTGAACTCTGATATGATGGGTGGCGATTCAACAGCGGCACATGGGACGGCTTGAAAAACATCACAACGCCCTCGACTTTCGACCTTATTCCGGAAGACAACCAGCGTCTGGCAGGTCTGTGCGGCGAATACGACACGAATCTCAAGCAGATGGAGGCGCGTTTCGGGGTCAAGATCTCTCACCGTGGCCACTTGTTCTGCATTGATGGTCAATCCAGCGATGTCGATCAGGCAGAAACTGTGCTGCGAGCCCTCTACCGGGATACCGAGGACCGGCAGGTGCTGACACCGGACCAGGTTCATCTCGCAATGTCTCAAATCCCGAATGATCAGAACAGCGCCGAGTCTGGCCCGGACGAAATAGTTGTCCGGTTGCGCAGGACCACGATCAGTGGCAAGAATGCCCATCAGCGCTCCTATCTGCGGAACATTCTGACCCATGATCTGAGCTTCGGCATCGGTCCCGCCGGGACGGGGAAGACATATTTGGCTGTGGCCTGTGCCGTACAGGCACTGGCAGACAAGGAGGTCGAGCGCATCGTGCTGGCTCGACCCGCTGTCGAGGCAGGGGAGCGACTCGGGTTTTTACCCGGCGATATCGGCCAGAAAGTCGACCCCTACTTGCGGCCACTGTACGACGCACTCTACGAGATGCTGGGGTTTGAGCGTGTTGGCAAACTGATTGAACGCGGTGTCATCGAGCTTGCCCCGCTGGCCTATATGCGAGGGCGAACCTTGAATGAAGCATTCGTCATTCTCGATGAAGCGCAGAATACGACGATCGGGCAGATGAAAATGTTTCTAACCCGTATCGGTTTCGGTTCAAAAGTGGTCATCAACGGTGATGTGACCCAAGTCGACCTGCCCAAGGGTACGCAGTCCGGACTCAGACATGCCGGATCCGTGCTGTCACCCATCGAAGGCGTCAGTCTGACCGAGTTCAATTCGCGGGACGTCGTTCGTCATCCGTTGGTCCAGAGGATTGTGGAAGCTTACGAGGCGGTAGAAGCCAAGCGGCCGAAAGGGTCGTGAATGTCCAGGTCCAGCTGGCCGTTCAGGACAGCGCCGTGCCGGAGACACCGACGATCGTGTCATGGGTTAACACCACCTTGCTGGCTACTCCTCATCACTTGACAGAAATCACGGTGCGCGTGATCAGCAAGGGTGAAATGCTGAACCTCAATTCTCGCTTCAGGGGACAAAAAGCCCCGACCAATGTGCTTTCCTTTCCCAGCGAAGAGACACCGAACATCGAGACCGGCATTTCCGGTGACATTGCGGTTTGCGCTGCGGTGGTTAGGTCTGAAGCCGTTGAACAGAACAAGACCCTGGATGCGCACTGGGCACACATGATGATCCACGCTGTGTTGCACCTGTGTGGCTATGATCATATCAACGATGTTGAAGCTGCGATTATGGAAGCACTGGAGGTACAGGTCCTCGATAAACTCGGTTTTGGCGATCCATACAACATTTGTTGAGCACGGGCATGGCGGGCAGTGAAGAAAAGCTGCTGGGGCAGCACGACCTGATCAGCAGACTGCGTTACGTTCTGCGGGGAACGCCGTTTACCCGCGAACAGTTGTTCAAGATCCTGCGCGGTGCGAGGCACCGGGAATTGCTGGACGACGATACCCTGCAGATGATGGAGCGGGTTACCGTGGTGAGTGATCTTCAAGTCGATCAGGTCATGGTCGCCAGGGCACAGATGGTCACCGTCGATTCCAGCCACACATTGGACCAGATACTGCCGGTTATCATCGAATCCGCGCATTCCAGGTTTCCGGTGACCGGTGGTGATCGGGACACCGTGCTGGGAATCCTCCTGGCTAAGGATCTGCTGCGGCACTTGCGCGAGGACGGAAGTCCGAACCTGCCTTGGGAGCGATTGCTGCGTCCCGCTGAATTCATTCCCGAGAGCAAGCGCCTCAACGTCCTGTTGCAGGAGTTTCGCGCCAGTCGTAACCATATGGCGGTTGTGGTGGATGAGTACGGAGGAGTTATCGGCCTGGTCACCATCGAGGATGTGCTTGAACAGATTGTCGGCGAGATAGAAGACGAACATGATGTCGACGAAGGTGCCAGTATGGTGCTTCGGCGGGGTACCGATCATTGTGTGGTCAAGGCGAAAATGCCGATCAGCAGTTTCAACCAGCTGTTTGAGGTCGCGCTCGACCAACTGGAATTTGATACCCTCGGTGGGCTGGTGACCGCCAGGCTGGGTCACCTGCCCATTCGGGGTGAAACGGTGGAATTCCCAGGGCTCAAGATCGAAGTGCTCAGCGCTGACATCCGGCGGCCCCGGTTGTTGCGGATCACGAGGGTCCAGGTCGCTTGAGTCGCCTGCAGGCCATGGTCCTGATCGAAAGATGAAACATCGGTGCCTAGTGCACCGGATCGGTCCGCCGACACTGGCCCTGGCAGCCGGGGCGCTCTTTCCGCTGGGCTTCGCCCCCTTTGAGTATGTGCTGGTCGCACCGCTCGCCCTGGGCTTGCTCTTCGTGTTGTGGTTGTCTGCCGGGTATCTGCGGGCCGCGCTGCTGGGATTTTGTTTTGGGGTCGGTTTGTTCAGCGTCGGTGTGTCCTGGGTCTATGTCAGCCTGCACCAATTTGGCGGTATGCCACCGCTGCTGGCCGCTCTTCTGGTGTTCGGGTTCGTGCTGATCATGTCGGTCTACCCTGCTGCTGCGGGACTACTCCAGGCTGTGGGTCGACATCGTCCTGCAGCACAGCGGATGCTCCTGCTGATGCCCGCCTGCTGGATTCTGTGTGAATGGTTACGCGGCTTTGCGTTCAGCGGTTTCCCCTGGCTTTATCTGGGGTACGGCATGATTGATACACCGCTCGCCCTGCTCGCACCATTTGGCGGGGTGCTCGCTGGTAGCTGGCTGGCTGCGATAGGTGGTGCGGCTCTGGTTTTGCTGGTAACAGGCCCGGGTATTGACCGTCTGGCTGCACTAGGGGTTGTCTGTGCGGGGGTTCTACTGATCCTGGCCTTGGGCCGGCCCGGAGGGGTGACCCCAATCGGGCAGCCGATTCGGGTCACGGTCATTCAGAACAACGTACCACTGGATCAGAAATGGTCCCCCGATGCTATTGGATCGATCGCCGGGGGGTATCTGGCCGCGAGCCGTAATTCGCCCGCCGCTGACCTGTTGATCTGGCCGGAAGCGGCGTTGCCGCTTTATCTCGATGAGATCCATGACGGTTACCTAATGCAGCTTAGGCACTGGCCAGCCGATTTTCTGCTCGGTGTTCTGGAGCGCCGGCGTATCGGAGATAAAATAATTCTGTATAACAGTGCGCTTGGTCTGGGCGAGAGTGATGCGCTGTACCGTAAGCAGCAGCTTGTGCCGTTCGGCGAGTACCTGCCCTTGCGTGGGTTATTCGGCTGGGTTCTGAATTACCTGCAGATTCCGATGTCGGACTTTACGGCCTGGCCTGACAAACAGTTGCCCATGGCGCTCGCCGGTCAAAAGGTGGCTGTGTCCATTTGTTACGAGGACGCTTTCCCTGCTGTTGTACGCCAATCACTGCCGGCGGCCACGGTGCTGGTGAATCTTAGCGAAGACGCATGGTTTGGCGACTCGCTGGCGCCCCATCAACGTCTGCAGATGGCCCGGATGCGGGCTCTTGAGAGTGGTCGCCCGTTGGTTCGTGCCAGCAACAATGGTCTGTCAGCACTCATATCGGCCGATGGCCAGGTGTTGAAGAGCGCACCGCAATTTCGACAGCGCATACTGCACGGTGTCATCGTCCCAATGACGGGGGAGACCCCGTTTGTCCGTTATGGCAGCCTACCCGTCCTGGGGTTTGCACTGCTGGTCGTTGTCCTGGGAAGCTTCCCCTGGGTTCGCCGGTTGCGCTGATCTGCCGTTATCAGTATTCGGTCCGGTCGCTCAGACGAACGTTGGTCAGTGCTAAACTGCTGCCATGGAATTCCGGCTTGATGACAAACTGGTCGTGGCCATCTCGTCCCGGGCATTGTTCGATCTCGAGGATGGTCATCGAGTGTTTACCGAACAGGGTGTTGATGCGTACTGCCACTACCAGATGAGTCACGAGAACGAGATTCTGGAGCCCGGTGTGGCGTTCGGGCTCGTTCGCAAGCTGCTCGCACTGAATCACTCTGACCGAAGCCGTCACCAAGTGGAGGTGGTGCTGATATCCCGCAACAGCGCGGATACCGGGCTTCGGATCTTTAATTCGATCAGTCATTACGGCCTGAAAATTACTCGAGCCGCTTTCTCAGGTGGCGCAAGCCCGTTCTCCTATGTCGCCCCATTCAACGCGGATCTGTTTTTGTCCGCTGACCCTCACGACGTGCGAAGTGCACTTGATGCTGGCATTGCGGCCGCCACTATCATGCCTTCTAAAATAGACAAAAATATCGGAGACCAGTTGCGGATCGCTTTTGACGGTGATGCGGTTCTTTTTGCGGACGATTCCGAACGGGTTTTCCAGGACCAGGGCCTGGCCGCTTTTGCCGAGTCAGAGCGCAATAATGCGTCCACTCCTATGATAGGGGGGCCGTTCCGGCACTTTCTGGCTGTCGTTCATCAGTTGCAGTCCGATTGGCCGCAAGACCAATCGCCAATCAGGACGGCACTATTTACAGCTCGCAGCGCACCGGCCCACGAGCGGGTGATCCGAACCCTTCGGGCGTGGGATATACGGATCGATGAAGCCGTGTTTCTCGGTGGCTTGGACAAGGGTGCGTTCCTGGACACTTTCGGAGCCGATATTTATTTCGACGATCAGCAGGCACATTGTGACTCCGCACGCCAGTATGTTCCAACAGGTCATGTCCCCCACGGGGTGACCAACAACACCTAACAGACCTCGCTCGCTTCAGATTGATATAATTCGCCCACCGGGCTTACTGTTGCGGGCCCGGCGTGTTCAATCTCTGTATCCCGATCAAATCATGATTTCTCTCAATCGCTGGTTGATGACTTGCCTTTTGGCAGGATTCCTCGTGGCTGCGTCGCACAACGTTGTTGCCAACCTGCCGCTGGCAATGGATGGGCAGGCCCTGCCCAGTTTGGCCCCGATGTTGGAAGGCGTGCTGCCTTCCGTCGTGAACATCTCGACAGAAGGAAAAGTCACGGTGCGGGGAAGCCCATTTCAGTCCGATCCGTTCTTTGAACGCTTCTTCAATACCCTTCCGGACAGCCAACCCCGACAACGCCGGACCCGGAGCCTGGGTTCCGGAGTCATTATCAATTCACAGTTGGGCTACGTCGTCACCAATCATCACGTGATCGAAAATGCTGACGAGATCCGCGTACGCCTGGATGACGGCCGCTCATTTGACGCTAAAGTAGTGGGGGCCGACCCTGAAGCGGACGTGGCCGTGATCCGGATACCCCCAGACAACCTCAAAGCAATCGAGATCGGCAATTCCGATGAACTTCGGGTCGGCGATTTTGTGGTGGCCATCGGCAATCCCTTCGGCCTCAGTCAGACCGCAACCTCCGGGATCGTAAGTGCGCTGGGCCGTACCGGGCTCGGGATCGAAGGCTATGAGGATTTTATCCAGACCGATGCTTCCATTAATCAGGGGAATTCCGGTGGTGCGTTGGTTAACCTTCGTGGCCAACTGGTCGGTGTCAACACCGCGATCCTGGCCCGTGGTGGAGGTAATGTGGGCATTGGCTTTGCGATTCCGGCCAACATGGCCTTGCGCCTGACCTCCCAGATCATTGAGTACGGGGAGGTTCGCCGCGGCCGCCTGGGCGTTATCGTGCAGGACCTGACCCCGGGTCTCGCGGAAGCATTCGGTATCGAGACCCGCGCCGGTGCTCTGATATCCAGGGTCATGCCCGACTCCGCCGCGGCCGATGCCGGGCTTCGCGAAGGGGACGTCATCACCTTGGTAGACGGGCGAGCCGTTTCAGGAGCTGCCGAGCTGCGAAACCTGATTGGTCTGGCCCGGGCTGATGATGAGATCGAGGTCACCTATATTCGGGATCGCCAGGAGATCAGGCAGAGGATCCGGATACGGGCGGTACAGGCAGGAACGGGACAGGGGGTACAGATCAGCGATAAACTTGCGGGGGCCCTGTTCGAAGATGTCGATGAGTTCACCGGCCGCGAAGGCCAGCCAGGAGTACGTGCGGTGGAGGTTACCGAAGGCAGTCCCGCCTGGCAGGCTGGACTGCGGCCCAGCGACCTGATTCTGTCGGTCAACCGGCAGCTGGTCTTCAGCCTGGACGATCTCGCCCAGGCGGTTAAGCACAGTGCCCGTGGTTTGCTGCTCAATTTACGGCGCGGCGATTCCGCCTTTTACCTGGTGATCCCCTGACGGATCACGAACAAGCTTCGCCTGGCCAGACGATCCAGATCATCTGACAAACCCACACGCAAATTGCCAATGAAGAACAAACTTATCGCGCCTTCGATCCTCTCGGCCGATTTTGCCAGGCTCGGTTCCGAGGTCGAGCAGGTCCTCGCCTCTGGAGCTGACATCGTTCATTTTGATGTGATGGACAATCATTATGTACCGAACTTGAGCGTCGGACCGCTGGTGTGTTCGGCGCTGCGAAGCTATGGTATCGAGGCACCGATCGATGTGCATTTGATGATCAGACCGGTTGATCGCATCATTCCGGATTTTGCGGCAGCCGGAGCGACCTACATCACTTTTCATCCTGAAGCGAGTGATCACGTCGATCGGACCTTGCAGCTGATCCAGGATGTGGGATGCCGAACGGGTCTGGTCTTCAATCCCGCCACACCGCTGGATCATCTTCGTCACGTCGTGGACAAAGTGGACATGATTCTGCTGATGTCTGTTAATCCGGGATTTAGCGGACAGCAGTTTATTCCCCGCACCCTCGAAAAACTGGCACAAGCCAGACAGCTGATCGACGACTCGGGTCTGGACATCCGGCTGGAAGTCGATGGCGGTGTCAAGCTGGACAATATCCGTTCGATCTCTTTGGCCGGAGCCGATACTTTTGTTGCGGGGTCAGCCATATTCTCCGCTGCCGATGAGTCGGATCCGAACCGTTACGACAGCGTCATCCGGGCCATGCGGGCTGAAATCGACGACACGGCCTGAGAGATGACCTCTACTGCCACTGATCGGACGGTGTTGCCCCGGCAGTGGCCGCTCAGGATAAACGGCCTGCTGTTCGACCTGGATGGGACACTGGCCGACACCGTACCGGATCTGACCACGGCAACCAACCAGATGCTTTGTGCGTTGGATCGTGCACCGGTGACGGCCGACCAGATCCGGGCCTGGGTTGGTGACGGTGCCCGGCGACTGGTGGCGCGTGCGCTCGCGGTGGATCGAATAATGAGCAGTGAAACGACCGAAGTCGATGCGGCCTACCGGTTGTTCGGGGACTATTACGCGCGCTCGGTCTGTGTCGACAGCGTACTCTATCCTGGTGTCACTGGAGTACTCCGCAGTTTCCAGCAGAACGGACTGGCAATGGCTTGTGTCACCAATAAGCCCCGTGCGTTCACTACCCCGCTCTTAGAGCAGCTTGGACTCAGTCGTTTTTTCGGGGTAGTCGTGTGCGGCGACGACCTGCCCGTCCGAAAACCTGCACCGGAACCGCTGCTCGACGCAGCACGTCGCCTGGCTGTGCCTGCGACAAACTGTGCGCTGGTCGGGGATTCGGTCAATGATATCCGTGCCGCACGAGCCGCTGGTATGCCGGTATTCTGGGCGGGTTATGGTTATGGTGAGTCGCAGGTCCCAGCCCAACTTGATCCAGATGCTGTGTTAGATTCAATAGCCGAACTGAACGGACTGGTTACGATCGGCGGCTGAAAGCCAGGCGGGTTTGCCCAGCTAATTCATTAAGCTCGTCGAAGCTTGAGTTGCTGTCCGTAAGAAAACTTCCCCATGTCAATGAGCGCTGTCAAACCTGTCACACACTTGACCGGTTGGTGGCTGTTGAGGGCAGGGTCAACGTCATGATCAGTCGCGCTGATTACGCCCGCTACCGTGCCGCAGGCTATAACCGCATTCCCCTGGTTCGGGAGATTCTGGCGGATCTTGAGACTCCGGTCAGTACTTATATCAAACTGGCGCGTGGCCCTTACAGTTACCTGCTGGAGTCGGTACAGGGTGGTGAAAAGTGGGGCCGCTACTCGATGATCGGTCTGCCATGCACTACGGTCATCCGGGTCGACGGCGACCAGCTGGTGATCGAGGAAGATGGTGAAGTCATCCACAGCCAGACCACACCGGATCCGCTCAGTGCTATCCAGAGCATTCAACAGCAGTTTCATGTCCCACAGATCGACGCCATGCCACGCTTTACCGGGGGGTTGGTGGGGTACTTCGGCTATGACACGGTCAACTATGTTGAGACCCATCTGGGAGCCTCTGTGAGGCCTGACCCGGTCGCTGCGCCGGATATCCTGCTCATGGTGTCAGATGAGGTCGTGGTCTTCGATAACCTGAGCGGCCGACTGCAGGTTATTGTGCACACCGATCCGGAGGCCGAGAAGGCCTTTGAAAACGGCAACGACCGGCTGGATGATCTGGTTGCCCAGATCGAGCAACAAGCCACTTCTGGTGAAGTTCCCTACCTGGGCCAGGTCGGGGAGGAAGACTTCACACCTTCGTTTGAACGGGAGCGATTCGAGAGTGCGGTTGAGGCCTCGAAGACCTACATCCGCAGCGGGGATGTGTTCCAGGTTGTGTTGTCTCAGCGGCTCTCGATTCCGTTTCGCACCGAACCGCTTACCCTGTACCGGGCCTTACGAACGGTCAACCCCTCGCCGTACATGTATTTCCTGGATCTGGAGGACTTCCATATCGTGGGTTCGTCCCCAGAGATTCTCGCCCGCCTGGAGGACCGTGAGGTCACGGTTCGTCCAATCGCCGGTACCCGGCGCCGGGGCCAGAGCGAAGAAGAAGATCTCGCTCTGGAAAAAGAACTGATCTCCGATCCCAAGGAACTCGCTGAGCACCTGATGTTGGTTGACCTGGGCCGTAACGACGTGGGGCGGATCGCCGAGATCGGCTCGGTGGACCTGACCTCGAAGATGGAAATTGAACGTTATTCACACGTCATGCATATCGCCTCCAACGTGGTCGGAACGTTGCGCGAGGATCTGGATGCGATCGATGTGTTGCGCGCGACCTTTCCGGCCGGCACAGTCTCAGGTGCACCCAAGGTGCGGGCGATGGAGATCATCGAGGAACTGGAACCCGACAGGCGAGGTATCTACTCAGGTGCTGTGGGCTATATCGGCTGGAATGGAAACATGGATACGGCAATCGCAATCCGTACGGCGATTCTCGCCAACGGTCAGCTCTATATACAGGCCGGCGCCGGTATCGTGGCGGATTCGATTCCGGCGAACGAATGGAAAGAAACAATGAACAAGGGACGCGCTGTCTTCCGGGCCGCTTCGTTGGCCGCCCAGGGGCTGGATCTCAGTGTGCTGGAAGAATGAATCTGGCTGATTCCAGAGCACTCGGGTTTGAGGGCTGATCTCGTGCTGTTGATGATCGACAACTATGATTCATTCACCTACAACCTGGTGCAGTACCTCGGGGAGCTGGGTCAGGAGGTCGTAGTCTATCGAAATGACCAGATCACCCTGGATGATGTGGAACAACTGGCACCGACCCATGTCGTGATATCGCCTGGTCCTTGTACACCTAACGAAGCGGGCATCTCCGTCGCGCTTGTGCAAGCATTTGCAGACACGCTACCCATCCTCGGAGTCTGTCTAGGTCATCAGAGCATTGCTCAGGCTTTCGGTGGTGTTATCGTTCGAGCGAGGCGCCTTATGCACGGTAAGACCTCCATGATTGAACACCTGGGCAAAGGTCTTTTCAAAGATGTACCCAGCCCTTTTCAGGCAACCCGGTATCATTCACTGATCGTAAAAGAAGATGCTCTACCAGAGTGTTTCGAAGTGACGGCACGGGCGGATGATGGAGAAATTATGGCGATCAGGCACCTCGAAAACCCGATTCAGGGTGTTCAGTTTCATCCCGAGTCCATCCTTACCCAGTACGGGCACAAGCAGCTACAGAACTTCCTTGATGGGGCATAATCCAGGTGACTTCTCGGCCGGACATCCTGCAACGAATCCTCGCCCGCAAACGCGCCGAGGTCGCGGAGCTTAAGGCCTCCCGGACCCTGTCTTCGCTCGAAACCACGACATCTGGCCAGTCTTCACCACGGGGGTTTGCCGATGCGCTGCAAGACTGTCTGGACCAGGGTGAGGCCGCGGTCATTGCTGAAATCAAGAAAGCCTCTCCCAGCAAGGGGGTCATCCGACCTGACTTTGATCCCAGCACGATCGCGACTGGTTATGCCCAACATGGTGCCACCTGTCTATCCGTGCTGACCGATGTCGATTTCTTCCAGGGCAGCAACGATGACTTGACGTCTGCCCGGGAAGCCAGTGGCTTACCCGTGCTGCGCAAGGATTTCCTGATCGACCCCTGGCAGGTGGTGGAATCGCGCGCGATCGGTGCCGACTGTATCCTGCTGATCGTGGCTGGGCTGGATGCTATGCAAATGACCGAACTTGCATCCACGGCGGCTGATTACGGTTTGGATATACTGGTCGAGATACACGATGAGGATGAACTGGAACAGGCGCTTGAAATCGGGCCCCGCCTGGTCGGTGTCAATAACCGTGATCTGCATACGTTTGAGACGACTCTGGCGACGACGCTGGATCTTCTCGACCGCATACCATCCGATGTGCTGGTGGTGACCGAAAGCGGGATTCGGACCCGGTCAGACGTGCAACAGATGCGTCGCGCGGGCGTCAACGCCTTCCTGGTCGGGGAAGCATTCATGCGAGCGACAGAGCCCGGTGAGAAGCTGGCTGAACTATTCACCACGTTGCCCTGATATGCGAACAACCGTAACGTTGATGGCAGACGATTCCCTGTCCGGGTCCACGGACAGCGGCCACAGTGTCGCCATGGACATGTCACCGGATGTGGGTGGACGTAATCAGGGCCCCCGGCCGATGGAAATGCTGCTGCTGGGCATGGGTGGCTGCACACTGATCGATGTGATGCTGATCCTACGCAAATCTCGACAAAAGTTCTCGGGTTTACGGGTAGAGCTTGAAGCTGCCCGGGCCGATAATATTCCTAAGGTCTTCACCCGGATTCACGCTCATTTTGTGGTCTCGGGGGATGGCCTGGATCCGAAGAAAGTGGCAAGGGCGATCGACCTGTCAGCGGACAAGTACTGTTCAGCATCGCAAATGCTGGGCGCGGTTGCACAAATTACCCACGATTTCGAAATAGTCCCAGATTAGACTATGACTTGTCCAAATTCAGTTGCTGGGCTTGGGGATTCTCGATCATGCAGTTGATTACAGAGTGGTTCAGGCGTAATTTCTCCAATCCGCAGGTCGTTATTCTCGGGTTGTTTCTGTTTGGCCTGTTTGCTGTCTTGATGTTGCTGGGCGGGATGCTTGCACCGGTCCTGGCCGCGATCGTCATCGCATATCTGCTGGAAGGGCTGGTACGCGTTCTGGTTGCCAGGGGACTGCCACGACTTGTGGCAGTATGGTTGGTGTTTCTTGGCTTTCTATTTTTTGTCGCCGTCGTGTTGTTTGGTTTGTTGCCGTTGGTCTCGACACAAGCCACCCAACTGGTGCAGGAGATTCCAGCAATCTTAGGCAAAGGACAGGCGACTCTACACAAGTTGCCGGCGCTTTATCCGGAGGTCATATCGGTCGAACAGATAGACGAGATCATTGTCGGGATTCGTTCCGAATTGACCGACTGGGGACAAGCAGCCCTATCGCCATCATCGGTAGTCGGAGCCACTACAGTTCTGGTCTACCTTATTCTCTTACCGCTCTTGTTGTTCTTTTTTCTTAAAGATAAAGAGCTAATAATCCACTGGTTTAGAGAATTTATTCCCGAAGAAAGTCAACTTGTGGCGCAGGTCTGGGGTGATGTGGACCGGCAGATTGGTAATTACGTGCGCGGCAAGTTCTGGGAAATCATTATTGTCTGGGGGGTGAGTTACCTGACTTTTCTGGTTCTTGGCCTGCAGTATCCGATGGTGCTTTCGGTGTGCCTCGGATTATCGGTATTGGTACCTTTCGTAGGAGTCGCTGTTGTCACCGTTCCGGTAGTGCTCGTTGCCTTGTTTCAGTGGGGCTGGGGTTGGGAATTTGGCTATGTGATCATTGCCTACATCATCATCATGGGGCTAGATGCCAATGTACTCGTGCCACTGTTGTTCTCTGAGGTAAACAACTTGCACCCGGTCGCAATCATCGTTGCGGTTCTGGTCTTTGGCGGATTCTGGGGTGTGCTCGGTGTGTTTTTCGCTATTCCATTGGCCAATCTTGTGCAGGCGGTTGTCAACGCTTGGCCCAGCAACAAGCTGGCAGATCAAACCATAGGCTGAACGATCTCGGGCCGTGGTATCAGGTTTTCGGGCGGTCATCGAGTGGCTGGCTTTGCCATGAGGTGACCCACATTCTCACTTGACCCAGTTTTGCAACGGGGTATTATCGGACGTAGTAAGGTATTGGTAACGGGCTGTTTACAAAGGCGAACATGAGGCATTCGATACTTAGCGGCGATACGGCCGCGGGTCAGAATTTCACCAGGTCCGGCACGGCTACAGATGGCGCCACGCGCGGGTACGAAAGATGGAGTACCCGCAAACTTACCCAGTTCCTGGGTAAGCCTAAGATCACCATCAGCTTGTGGGACGGGTATTGCGTTAGGCCCGACCAGGGAGAATCTCTGGGGACAGTGCATATTCGCAACCGCCATGCACTTAATCAGTTGTTGTTGAAGGGCGACGTGGGCTTCGGCGACCAGTTCTCTGTCGGGGGAATTGATGTCGAAGGTAAGCTGGCCGATGTTCTGCTCGAACTCTATGTCGCGAGAAATCGTAGCGAATCCAGCCTCAAATCGATTGGCGAGTTCCTTCACAAACGCGGGCCACAGCGTAATACGCTCGAAGGGTCTCGCGATCACATCCACCACCACTACGATATCGGAAATGATTTCTACCGCCTCTGGCTGGACCAGGAGATGCAGTACACCTGTGCTTATTTCCCGGAACGCGGCATGACACTGGAGGCGGCCCAGCAGGCCAAACTGGACCACGTCTGCCGAAAACTCCAGCTCAAAGCCGGTGATCGGGTGGCCGAGGCCGGCTGTGGCTGGGGTTCTCTCGCCCGTCACATGGCGATCAATTATGGCGCCCAGGTAACGGCATGGAACATCTCTCATGAGCAGATCGAATTTGCCAAGGAGCGCGCCAGGGTCGAGGGGTTTGACAAGCAGGTGCGTTATGTCGAAGACGATTACCGGACCATAAGCGGAGAATACGATGTGTTCGTCTCGGTCGGGATGCTCGAACACGTGGGCAGGCAGAACTACTTAGAACTTGGCCGTGTGGTGGACCGTTGCCTCGCCCCGGCAGGTCGCGCCCTGATACACACCATTGGCCGAAACCAGCCGAAGCTCATGAACGCCTGGATCGAGAAACGGATCTTTCCGGGCGCATATCCGCCTACCTTGAACGAGATGATGGATATACTGGAACCCTACTATTTTTCGGTGCTCGATGTGGAGAACCTCAGGCTGCACTATGCACGGACGCTGGAGCATTGGCTGGCGCGCTATGACGAGGCCCAGGACGAGGTGATCGAGATGTTTGATCAGGATTTCAGCCGAGCCTGGCGGTTGTATCTGGCCGGATCCGTCGCTGCATTTCTGGCCGGTTCCCTGCAGTTGTTCCAGGTGCTGTTCGTTCGCGAACAGAACAACCTTATTCCGTGGTCGCGGCTACACCAGTACCGTTCCTGACCGACCTGTCTTTGTAGCGTGCGCCGGGTGTACACCGCGTCTCCACTGGCCGAGGCTCACCTCGTTCGCCAACTCCTGGATTCTGCCGGGATTGAGGCACGTGTTTTCAACGAAAACGCACATGCTGCTCTGGGTGAATTGCCGGCTACTGAAACGTGGCCGCAGGTCTGGGTAACACAGAATCATCAACTGAGCCCAGCCCTTACGGTGATCGACCGTTATGAGTCGGGCCCGGGTGAAGAACTGCAGTGTCATTGTTGTGCTGAGTACAGTCCAGGGAGCTTCGAGGTCTGCTGGTGTTGTCACAAGCCGCTGCCGGCTTCAGGCTGACGTGCACCGCCATGCGTGCCGCCACTGATGCCGACGGGTAGGCGTCGGCGAGCCAAGCGCCGCAGTCCATGGCGAGCAGCTTTGCGCAACACAGGGCTGGGCCTGATTGCTGTAGTACTCGGCGTCGGTGGGTACGTTCTTTACCGCCTCGATACCAACCTGCGTAGCAGTTTTGAAGGGCGACGCTGGTCGGTTCCCGCCCATGTTTACAGTAGATCATCAGCGCTTTATCCCGGATTACGTGCGACGGTTCAGGACATCGAGTCCCGGTTGCGACGCCTGGGATATCGTAGTGTGGCAGTCGCCGACAGGCCTGGGACCTGGGCCCGATCAAACGGCAAATTGACGGTTCACGTACGAGGCTTTTACAAGGTCAGTGGCTACCAGAGCCCAGAGCGGGTCCGTTTGATAGTCGTCGATGACCGCATCGCATCGCTCGACGACTACGACGGAAGATCTTTGTCGATGCTTGAACTAGAGCCACAACTGATCGGTAGCATCCTGCCTTTGCGGCACGAAGATCGAGCACCGGTCCGGTTGCACGATGTTCCAGAGCCCCTACTAAAGGCGCTTCTGGTGATGGAGGATAGACGTTTTCTGGTACACCATGGTATTGATCCACGCGGCATAATCCGAGCGATGTTGCAGAACCTGCGTGCCGGTCGGGTCGTTGCCGGTGGCAGTACACTGACGCAACAATTGGTGAAAAACCTGTACCTCAACCCTGAACGTTCTCTGCGCAGAAAGCTCACCGAGGCGGCCATGGCCCTGCTACTGGAGTTTCACTACGGGAAAAACGAGATTCTCCAAGCCTACGTCAACGAGGTCTTTCTCGGTCAGTCGGGTAATCGAGCCATTCATGGATTTGCGCTCGCAAGTGAACATTTCTTTGGTCGGCCGCTGGCAGAAGTGTCTATTGCGGACCTTGCCCTACTGGTCGGTATGGTCAAAGCGCCCAGTCGCTACAACCCGATACGTTTCCCTGAGCGGGCTCTGGCCCGGCGTAACCTGGTATTGAAAGAGTTGACTAAGGCCGGTCATCTTGACGCCCAGAGTCTCGCTAGTTTCCGGAAAGCCCCCCTCAATGTTGCCAGCCAGAGGTCTCGGGTGGCCGGAAAGGCGCATTCATTTCTGGATTTTGTGCGCCGTCAGGTCGCTCGGGATTTTGATCCGGATCTGTTACGGGCTGAAGGTCTACGGCTCTATACCACCATAAACCTACAGGTGCAGGAGCACGCCGAGCAGGTACTGGCGCACCGCCTGGTACAACTGGAGCAGGACCATGGCCTGGAATCGGGCAGTCTGCAAGGTGCAGTCCTGGTCGTGCGGGTGGAAACCGGTGAAGTTCATGCGCTGGTGGGTGGTCGTGATCCCCGTTATGCCGGCTTCAATCGGGCACTGGATGCAGCCCGGCCCGCCGGCTCGCTGCTCAAACCCGCGGTATATCTGACAGCGCTCAATCGGCCCGATCGCTACACGCTTACCACCCTTCTGGATGATTCGGAATTTGAACTGCAACAGGCTGGAGGACCGAACTGGCATCCTCGAAACCATGATCGCGAAGATCATGATCGTCCTCCATTGATTACTGCACTGGCGGATTCTTATAACGTGGCCACGGCCCGGCTGGGGCTGAAGCTCGGGATCGATAACGTCATCGATACACTCCATGCCTTGGGACTGATTCGCGACCTCAAGCCCTATCCGTCAATCACGCTTGGAGCGGTCGCCCTGACCCCGGTTGAGATAGCCCAGATGTACCAGACACTCGCCGCTGGCGGTCACCAAGTACGGTTGAGAACGGTCAACTGGATCGGTGATCATGATGGCAGACAGCTGGCCCGCTACCCCTTAAAGGCAAGAGTCACGGTAACACCTCAAAGCGCTTACCTGCTCAACCGGGCGCTGCGAGAAGTGATCCTCAGTGGTACGGCGTCCAGGCTGAACAGAGATTTCCCACCCAGGCTTGAGCTCGCCGGCAAGACGGGGACCACGGGGGGTTACAGGGACAGCTGGTTTGCCGGATACGCGGGCAATTACCTGGCTGTAGTCTGGATCGGTAGAGACGACAATCGGCCCATTGGCTTAAGCGGGGCTTCCGGTGCGCTCACCGTGTGGGCTGCTCTCATGAAACAGCTGACATTGACTCCGGTGAGGCTCTATCGACCCCAGGATGTTCTGGAGGTTAAGCTGGACCGGACATCTCTGATGCTGGCGGATGAGCATTGTCCGGACACACTCCAGCTGCCTTTTATCGCAGGTTCGGAGCCGGTTTCTGCTGCGCCATGCAGCCGCGCTGTGTTTCCCACGCGCGACGCCTCGGATAACGGTATTGTCGAGTGGTGGCGGGCCATCTGGCTCGGTGTTGACCAGTCTTCAACTCACAATCCTGAAAAGATTAAGGACAATCGGCCCTGATACGTTCAGTCGACTGGTTGCGGTTGGCACTTTAGCGGTGTCGTTTCCGGCCAATATAGTAAAATCAGCTTGAATGTTCCTTGAATATTGCAAACCAGCGATCGGGTGATCTAAAACATGAGTGATCAGGGGCAGGTGATATTTCGAACCGGTGAAACCTGGTTGCGTCTGTTGTTGATGCTCGTTTACTTCGGCCTGGTGTTCTATCTTGTCAAGATCCTGATCGGCGTCAGCCTGGTGTTTCAGTTTGTCATGGTGGTTTTTCGGGGAACGGTCAACCCTCGGCTTAAACGCTTCACTGCAGATCTCAACCGGTTTTGCTTCAGCGCTCTTCAGTACCTGACCTGGAACACGGATCAACGCCCATTCCCTTTCTGCGACTGGCCTTGCCCGGGTGAACAGATACCCTCGGAAGAAGAATTTTGAGCAGTATTTCGGCACTGCGCTTTCTGCCCAAGGAATGATTCGACCGATGGAGGAACGGTACGACCCGCAACGGGTCGAGCAGGAGGCCCAGGCGTTCTGGCAGCGCAACCACAGCTTTGAGGTCACAGAAGACCCGAGCCGCAGAAAGTTCTACTGTCTTTCAATGTTGCCCTATCCGTCGGGGCACTTGCACATGGGACATGTGCGTAACTACACCATCGGCGATGTCATGAGCCGCTATCAGCGGATGCTGGGCTGCAATGTGTTGCAGCCGATGGGCTGGGACGCCTTCGGTTTGCCTGCCGAAAACGCGGCCATTCAACGGGCTGTGCCACCTGCCGAATGGACGTATCAGAACATCGAGCACATGCGTGGGCAGTTCAAACGTATGGGATTTGCCTACGATTGGACCCGGGAGCTCACGACCTGCCGGCCCGAGTATTACCGCTGGGAGCAGTGGTTCTTCAACCGCTTGCTTGAAAAGGGTCTGGCATACAGAAAGAACGCCGTTGTCAATTGGGACCCTATAGACCAGACGGTACTTGCCAACGAACAGGTTGTTGACGGTAAGGGTTGGCGTTCCGGTGCAGTGGTTGAAAAGCGGGAAATCCCACAGTGGTTCATCCGCATCACTGCCTACGCTGATGAATTGCTGTCAGAACTGGATCAGCTTGACGGTTGGCCGGAGTCGGTCAAGACCATGCAGCGGAACTGGATCGGCCGCTCGATCGGTCTGGAAGTCGATTTTGCGCTCGCTGACGGCGGTGAACCGCTGAAGATATTCACCACCCGGCCAGACACTATCTTTGGCGCGACGTTCATGGCGGTGTCGGCAGATCATCCCCTTGCCAGGGTTGCGGCGGCTGATGATTCCACTGTTGCGCGGTTTATCGAGGCCTGCCGGGCCGGTGGTGTCAGTGAGGCTGACCTGGAGACCATGGAGAAAAAGGGCGAGCCGCTCGGCATCGACGCAGTCAACCCATTGAGTGGCGAGCGAATTCCAATCTGGGTAGCGAACTTCGTGCTCATCGGTTATGGCACCGGCGCCATCATGGCTGTACCTGCGCACGACCAAAGAGATCACATGTTTGCCACCCGTTACGGTCTGCCGATCCGGCAGGTCATAGCGCCTGCGGGCGGTGCTGCAGTTGACGTCAGGGCTGTGGCCTGGGTTGAGAAGGACGAAACCGTCACTGTCAATTCCGGCGAATTTACAGGTCTTGACTACGACTCGGCGTTTGAGCGTATTGCCGACTACGTTGAAAGCCTTGACATTGGTCGACGTCAGGTCAATTACCGGATCAGGGACTGGGGAGTCTCGAGGCAGCGCTACTGGGGGTGCCCGATTCCTGTGGTGCACTGTGATCACTGTGGTGTAGTGCCGGTCCCGGACGAGGCGCTGCCCGTTCTGTTGCCAGAGGATGTGACCTTCATGGGAGTACAGTCGCCGATCAAAGCGGATCCCGAGTGGCGACGTACGGGCTGTCCGGAGTGTGGTCGTGCGGCCGAACGCGAGACAGACACCTTCGACACATTCGTGGAATCCAGTTGGTACTACGCCAGGTACTGTACGCCTGGTGCACAGAGCATGCTCGATGAACGAGCAGACTACTGGTTGCCGGTTGATCACTATATCGGTGGCATTGAGCACGCCGTCATGCACCTGTTGTACTTCCGGTTCTGGCACAAGCTGATGCGTGACGCGGGTATCGTCAACAGTGATGAACCCGCCACGAGGTTGTTGTGCCAGGGAATGGTTCTTGCCGAGGCCTATTACCATGACAGCGAAGAATCGGGCAGGACCTGGGTGAGACCAGACGACGTGTCAGTCGAGCGCGACGATAAAGGCAAGATCATTAGGGCGACTTGGCAGCACGACGGCAGTGAGGTTACCCCTACTGGCTGGACCACCATGTCCAAGTCAAAGAACAACGGGGTCGACCCCCAGCAGATGATAGATCGTTACGGTGCTGACACCGTTCGCCTTTTTGCGATGTTTGCTTCACCGCCCGAGCAGGCGCTTGAGTGGAAGGACGATGCCGTGGCAGGTTCGCTGCGATTTCTGCGACGCCTCTGGGCGCTGGTCCATCGTCATCGAGAAGCGCTGTTGTCAGTGCCAGAGGAAAGATCGGATGACGAACGTGATGATGAAACCCAGCAGTTTCGTCGACAGCTTTACACCGTGCTAGCCAGGGTCAACCGTGACATGGCACGCTATCAGTTCAACACCGTGGTGGCTGCTTGTATGGAGCTGTTCAACACCCTGGACCGTTTCGATCCCCGCGACAGTACTAGCCGCCGTAGTGCTCTGTATGAAGCACTGGACATTCTGATCAGGGTACTGGCTCCGATCGTACCCCACCTTAGTCACTACTTGTGGCAGAGCATTGGTAGGCGAGAGGCGTTACTCGATGCACCCTGGCCCGAAGTTGACAATGACGCTCTGGCAGCGGCTCATCAGACGCTGGCGGTTCAGGTCAACGGTAAACTGCGTGGCCAGATTGAGGTGCCTGTGCAGGCGGATGAGTTGCTGATTCGTGCACTGGTGTTAGCCGATGGAAAGATTAGCCGTCACCTAGCAGAGTCAACGATCCGACGCTTTATTGTGGTGCCGGGCAAGCTGGTCAACATCGTCGTCTAACGGCTTGGACCAGCATCCAGACAGTATAATGGTACCTACAGATTTCCCTGTTCTCACTCTGTGGTCGAGGTAAGACATTGACGCATCGACTGCTTTTGTCTTTGTTGTTGACAATGCTTTTGAGCGGTTGCGGATTTCACCTGCGTGGGCAGATCGAATTTTCCCCGCTTCTGGCAGTGCCCTACGTGAACGGGAAAGACAGTCAGTTCGTGAATGCTCTGAATGCCGGGTTGCAGCAAAGCGGCCTGGTGCCGACCAAAGACCCCTCGAAAGCAACTGCCATCATAGATCTGATTGCAGTCGAATTTGACCGCAAGGTCATCTCTATCGACAGCCGGGGGGTAGCGACGGGTTATCTGCTGACTTACAAAGTTTCTTACCGAGTCGTGAACCGCTCGGGTAAGGTACTGGTAGAGAACGCACAGGTCGGTTTGAAGCGTAATCTTACCTACCAGAGCACCCAGGTACTGCAGAAAGAAGCTGAAGAAAGTGCACTGACAAAGACCATGATCGACGACATCGTGCGACAGATGGTGCGCCGCCTGGGCAGCGTTTCATATTCCCCGATCCGGGCGAGACGATTCGCGTTGGTCAGCCCGCAGCTGCAGGTTGCCGGTAGCTGAGTTTTGCGGGTTGCCCCACCAGCACTTGCTGCGCATCTGGGCAAAGGTTTAGCGAGTAGCTATCTTCTGTTCGGGAGTGAGCCACTGTTGCTTGAAGAAGCAGCTGATCAAATCCGCCAGCAAGTGCGCAGCCACGGGGTGGCTGAAGTGCTTCGGTTCACCGCAGGGGTCGATCTTGACTGGTCCGAGTTGATTGCGAGTGCTCGCTCCCAGTCACTTTTTGCGAACCACCAGCTGATCGAAGTCCGCCTGCCTACCGGCAAGCCGGGTGAGATGGGTTCAAAGGCGTTGCTTGATTTTTTACAGCACTGTGGAACAGACACCACCCTTGTTTTGCTCACCGGGCGGATCGACAAACGGGCGCAGGCCACAAAGTGGTTCAAGGGTATAGAGAAAAAAGGTGTCGTCGTAGAGGCACGATCCCTTTCGGCTGACCAGCTGCCCGAATGGATTCAGCAACGCTTTCGGGGTCTTGGAATCAGCGTAACCCGTGGAGCTGTGGACCAGTTGGCCTATTACGCCGAAGGTAATCTGATGGCGGCGGCGCAGGAGATCCGAAAACTGGCCGTGCTGCTTGATGAGAGTGCTGAACTGGACGAGGAGCGCCTTGAAGCCCTGACCGAAGATCAGGCCCGATTCAGTGTATACAATCTGGTCGATGCTGCCCTGGGCACAGATGCCGGGAGAGCGTTGCGGATTCTGACCGCCCTCAGGCGCGAGGGAACCGAAGCGGTACTGGTGGTCTGGGCTCTGGCCCGGGAGGCGCGCAGCATGGCCGCCATCGCCAAAGCGCTTCAATCTGGTGAATCACGATCAGCCGTGTTTCGCAGCCATCAGGTCTGGCGCAGCCGGGAGGCCTGTGTCAATTTGGCACTGAAGCACCACCCCGGATCCTACTGGTCGAGCCTGCTAGGCTGTTTGTCGGGTGTGGATCGGGTTCTGAAAGGACGAGGCACATCCGCCGGGGATGCCTGGGTCGAGTTGGAGCGGGTTGTGTTGTCTGTTTGTGGTATAACTACACTTTCGAGGATCATCTCATAAGATATTGAAAAAATGACAGAAGTGGTCAAAATTACGAGTGATATTTCAACTTATGTGCGCGATTTCGGGGTTGCGGCTCGCGACGCTGCCAGAATACTGGCGACTGCGCCGACCCGGCAGAAGAACGAAGCGCTGCAGGCGATGGCCAAGGGCACAGCCGATGGCAAGGCTCAGATCCTTGCAGCGAACCGGTCGGACATGGTGGCGGGGGAAAGCAGTGGTCTTAGCGACGCGTTGCTGGACCGGCTGGAGTTGACACCTGCCCGTATCGCCGCCATGGCTGAAGGGTTATGCCAGGTTGCCGCGTTGCCTGATCCGGTCGGTGAGGTCAGCGGACTGACTCAACGACCTTCCGGGATCGAAGTGGGCCGAATGCGCGTGCCGCTGGGGGTTATCGGTATCATTTATGAGTCCCGACCCAATGTTACGGCTGACGCAGGGGGCTTGTGCCTGAAGTCCGGTAATGCCGCAATACTTCGCGGTGGGTCGGAAGCCATTCATTCCAATCTAGCGATCGCCGGTATTCTTCAGCAGGGCCTGTCTCATGCAGGACTGCCGGAAGGCTGTATCCAGGTCTTTGACAATACAGACCGGTCGGTCGTGGGGGAACTTCTGAAATTGTCGGAGTACGTAGATGTGATTGTTCCGCGCGGTGGTCGCAGTCTGATCGAACGCGTCAGCCGGGAGTCGATGATTCCCGTCATCAAACACCTTGACGGTAACTGCCACGTGTATATCGATGGCGCTGCGGATATCGACAAGGCGATCGCTATCGCGTTCAACGCCAAGTGCCGGCGTTATGGTGTCTGTGGGGCGATGGAAACGCTGTTGCTCGCCGAAGGCATTGCGGAGACTGTGCTTGAGCGGCTTGGATCGATGTACAGCGAGGCGGGGGTGGAAATCCGCGCCTGCGAACGCACACGTGAACTGCTACCCCAGGCAATTCCAGCCAGGGAAGCAGATTGGAGTACGGAGTTCTTGGCGCCGATACTGGCTGTGAGAACCGTCAAGGGCGTGGACGAGGCCATCGCGCACATCGAGCGCTACGGGTCCAGTCACACTGATGCCGTAGTGACCGAAGATCTTGAGACCAGTCGCCGATTCCTGCGGGAGGTCGATTCCAGTTCGGTTATGGTCAATGCCTCCACACAGTTTGCCGACGGATTCGAATATGGTCTTGGCGCAGAAATCGGTATCAGCACGGACAAACTCCATGTGCGCGGTCCAGTGGGCCTGGAGGGGCTGACCACGCGCAAGTTTATCGTGTTCGGTACCGGCAGCGTGCGACCCTGATCTGTTTCGGAGTGCTACCATCGCCACAGAAGGTGCGAGCTCAATCGTGGGGGTCTTCGGAGGGACATTTGACCCGGTACACCAGGGGCACTTGCGCACCGTTGCTGCGGTCAGGAATCGTCTGGCAATGGATAAAGTGCTGTTTATACCAACATTCATGCCCCTGCTTCGCGACAAGCCAGTGGCAGCGCCCCAGCAACGGCTGGAGATGGTGCGAATCGCCGTCCAAAGCTTCCCCGGTTTCGAACTTGATGAGCGAGAAATCATCCGCTCCGGACCGTCCTATACTGTGCTGACCCTGGAAGAGCTGCGTTCGGAATACCCTCGCGTGCCGCTGTGTCTGATCCTGGGGTTGGACGCTTTCCTGACACTGCCGCAGTGGCACCGCTGGTCGGAGCTGCTTGAACTTGCCCACATGGCACTGATGCAAAGACCCGGCTGGCAGATGCCGGGTGAGCCGCTCCCAGACTGGTGGACCCGTGCGCTCAGTGATCACCCCAAACAGCTGATCTGCCGACCGGCCGGCCGTATCCTGCCCGTCGAAGTGCCGGATGTCGACATTTCATCCACCGTGCTTCGTGACAGGTTGCGCACCGGGCTTCCTGTAGGTGAAGACCTGCCGGCAGGTGTTCAGCAATACATCGAGGACAATAGACTATATGGCTACGGCGGCTGAAGGTTCCCCATTGAGTGTCACTCAGCTAAAACAAGCGGTTGTAACTGCGCTTGAAGATGCCAAGGCCAGAGATATTCGCGAGCTGGATGTCCGCGCCCTGACGGATATCACCGACTGGATGGTGCTGGCCAGCGGGACCTCGAGTCGGCACGTGCTGGCGCTGGCCGAGGGTGTTCGATCCCAGGTCAAACGCCACCAAATCGCACCGATCAGTAGCGAAGGCGAATTGACGGGTGACTGGGTCCTGCTGGATTATGGTGACGTTGTGGTTCACCTGATGTTGCCTGATGCTCGAGGCTTTTATGATCTGGAAAGCCTATGGGATGATCGTCTCGGCCGGATGGTCCAGTTGAAACGCGAAGGCCAGTCCGACAGCTAACCCTATGCGGCTGCTGCTGATTGCTGTCGGCCGCCGCATGCCGGGATGGGTAAACGACGGTTACAACGAGTATGCTCGGCGGCTCCGTGGATCCCTGAAACTCGAACTTGTCGAAGTTGATGCCGGTCGGCGTACTCGAAACGCGGATATCGGGCAACTGATTCGCGAAGAAGGCAACAAACTGCTTGCTTGCGTGCCCTCCGGCAGTCGAGTGATTGCACTCGACCCCCGTGGTCGACAGTTTGACACCGAGACCTTGTCCTTAAAGCTGGGTCGTTGGATCGACGAATCCCAGGACGTGTCACTGCTGGTTGGCGGGCCGGATGGGCTCTCTGAACAGGCCCTGTCGCAGGCCGATGAGTGCTGGTCACTGTCCGCATTGACCTTGGCTCACCCGCTGGTAAGGGTGGTCGTTGCCGAGCAGGTCTATAGAATGGTCAGTATTCTGACCGGGCTGCCTTACCACCGAGGGAACCGGCCCGGCAAGAAGGAAGCACCATGACAGGCTGTATCTGCCTCGCATCGGCGTCCCCCAGACGCAAGGCGTTGTTACGACAGATCGGTGTACCTTTCTGGGTTCAGGCTGTGGATCTGGATGAATCGGTCCAGCCAGGCGAGGCGCCATTACCGTTGGTGAAACGCCTTGCACTGGCCAAAGCGCACACCGCCCGCAACGAGATAAGGGAGAATGCGTCAGAAGTAGCACCGGTGTTGGCGGCCGATACCATCGTTGTCGCCGGCCAGAAGATTCTGGGTAAACCACGTTCCCGGTCAGAGGCGATCTCGATGCTGACCCGGTTGTCGGGCTGTAGTCACCAGGTCGTCACCGGGATCGCTCTGCTGACTGATCGGGGGACCCAGGCTGAAGCCGTCGTCAGTACGGTAACATTTGCCACGCTGGCCAGCCATCAAATCGAGGCCTATTGTGACACCGGTGAGCCCTTCGGTAAGGCGGGGGCCTACGCCATACAGGGGATCGGTGCTTCTTTCGTCCGCTATATCTCGGGTAGTTATTCTGGGATTGTCGGGCTGCCGCTGTATGAGACCTGCAGCTTGCTGCGCCGGTCCGGCCTGATTTGCTCGGTCTGGTCACAGGAAGGTCAAGATGAGTGAAGAGTTGCTGGTCAATGTGACGCCGCAGGAGACGCGTGTCGCCGTCCTAGAGAATGGGAGCCTGCAGGAGGTGCATGTAGAGCGCACCAGCCATCGCGGGTTTGTCGGGAACATTTACAAGGGCCGGGTTGTCAGGGTGTTGCCCGGGATGCAGGCTGTTTTCGTCGATATCGGGCTGCAGCGGACCGCGTTCCTGCATACCTCAGACATGGTCGCACAGCGCGGCGAGAAAAACCTTCCTGCAGAAAAAGGCGATACCCGTCAGAACGTGTCGTCCGCCCCCCCCGACATTGTCCGGTTGACACACGAGGGTCAGGAGCTGGTGGTGCAGGTGGTCAAAGACCCTATAGGCAGCAAGGGTGCCCGGCTAACGACCCAGCTTTCACTGCCCTCGCGCCATCTTGTGTTGTTGCCGGGCTCTGATCATCTGGGTGTCTCTCAGCGTATACAGAACCCCGAGGAGCGTGACAGGCTTCGGCAGGTCCTGAACGATGCGATGCGGCTGAACCCAGTGGTCGGCGGATTTATCGTGCGCACCGTCGCTGAATCAGTCGAGGTCATGGATCTGACTGCCGATCTTGTTTTCCTGCAGCGCAGCTGGCAGCGGATCGAGGCGAAGATTCCTGAGGCAAAAGCGGGTGACCTGATCCATGAGGACTTGCCGTTGACACTTCGCATGGTGCGTGATCTTGCCAGCGGTGCTGTGGAAAGGGTTCGCGTTGATTCCCGGGAATCGTTTGAGTCAATCCGGCGGTTTGCCAATGACCTGTTTCCAGAAGTGGCTCCACGAATCGAGTATTACAGCGGGGAGCGGCCGATTTTTGACCTTTACTCGATCGAGGAGGAGATTCAACGGGCGCTTGAGCGTACAGTGCAGCTCAGGTCCGGTGGTTTGCTGGTTGTCGACCAGACCGAAGCCATGACTACCATCGACGTTAACACCGGAGCATTTGTCGGGCGGCGCAATCTCGAAGACACTATATTCAGAACCAACCTGGAAGCGGCCCAGTCGATCGTCCGTCAACTCCGCCTGCGGAACATTGGTGGCATCATTATTGTTGATTTTATCGACATGGCTGATGAGGAACACCGACGCCAGGTGATGCGAGCTTTTGAACGGTTGCTTTCCAGAGATCGAACGCCCTGCAGCATCACCGATATGTCGGGTCTGGGATTGGTCGAGATAACCCGCAAGCGTACCCGTGAGAGCCTAGAGCGAATGATGACCGAGTCCTGTCCTGTGTGCGATGGCCGCGGAACTCAGAAAACACCGCAGACAGTCTGTTATGAGATCTTTCGCGAGGTTGTGCGCCAGGCGCGGGCTTTCGATGCTAAAGGGCACATGATTCTGGCTGCCCAGGTCGTGATCGATATGCTGATTGACGAAGAAGCAACCGCGCTTGCAGATCTTCGGGAGTTTGTCGGTCGGCCCGTTCACCTGCAGGTTGAACCGGCTTACTCTCAGGAAATCTACGATGTGGTGCTGATGTGAAAGGCTGGCCCGCTTTTCTGCTTCTATTGTGTACTGTTGTGATGCTGGTGCCGGGCCTGGCCGCACAGGGTGTTCCGCGCATTCTGTTTGAGCACGCTATCGGTCACGATGACTGGCCGCAGCAGCGAACTGCTGAGGCACTGTTGTCGCTGACTCCAGTCCGGGATCTTCTTGCTCTGTATCAGGAAGACAGCGGTCACAGGATCACGATCCGTTATCCGGGCGGCGACTACGGTGACGCCTGGGCACATGAGTTGCGCAACTGGCTGGTGGCTCTGGGTATTCCTTCAGCCCAGGTGTTACTGGAGCCGGGTTCCGGGGGGCGAGACCGAATACTGCTGTTGCTAGAGGCGACCGATGTCTGAACGATTGGCCTTTGCCAGCGGCAAAAGCTTTTCCCACGGGAGGGGCCTGTCAGATAAACAGGTTCACCCCGGCTTCACCAGCGTGTTCAAAGTAGGTTGCTGCACCACCAATATCGATGCCGTCGATGAAGTCTTCCCGCCGCATATCGAAAAGATCGATGGTCATCTGACAGCCGATCATCCTGACATCTGCTTCCAGGCAAAGATCACGCAGTTCTTCGACTGAGGCCACACCTTTGGATTTGACTGTGTTCTTCATCATGGCGGTCATGATTGTCTCCATGCCCGGGATCGTCGTACCCAGAACAGGGAACCAGTTGTTCATTCCCATCGGCATCGGCATCCCGGGATTGCCCAGCGGGCTGACTTTCAGGTTGAGCTCCTTCTTTAACAGCTGAAGGCCGTAGAACGTAAAAAACATGGTGACCTCATAACCCAGCGCTGCAGCTGTTGAAGAGAGGATAAAGGGCGGATAAGCCCAGTCGAGTGTGCCTTTTGATGAGATGATCGTTAGTCGTTTAGAACTCATGCTGAACCTCCTTGGTTCTTGCACTACAAACTGGGAAATAAGCTGCCGCTAAGCACAGGACAACGGGGTTGCTCAGAGGGTTTTTTTCATCAGAAAGTGGAACTCCCCGTCGACTTCCGAGGAGTCCAGAAGTTCATTGCCGGTTTGGGTGGCAAATGCTTCGAAATCCTTTACCGATCCCGGGTCGGTCGCCATGATCTTAAGAACTTCCCCACTGGTCATTCCAGTGAGGGTCTTCTTTGCTCTCAAGATCGGAAGCGGACAATTGAGCCCTCGGGCATCAAGTTCTTGGTCAAAGTTGGACATGCCTGTGTGCCTTGGTTGTGAAGCGAAATTCATCTGCCCGGACAAAGAGCGTATCGCTGACCTGGCCGATTAAAAGACCGATCTAGGGACACGCGGTACGGCTCACGACCCCGGGCCGTTATCTCGAGTCTACCTCGTAAGCAGGTCAGGCTCCCAATCGTTTGGTGGCCATCGAAACAAATCTGCGGATACAACAATCAGAATCATTGATATCCTGGCATCTGGTCTGTGCCAGATCTATGGGTCTGTAGGCAACCTGCGATCGCCTGCCCCCGGGGCCGATGGTCACAGCGGCTAAAGCGGGCACTGGGGTTCTGACGGGTTAAAATCTGGCCATGCGATTTTGTTCCAGCAGCCCCGTCCGGCAGCGTTGCGTCTGGCTTGTGCTCGCGGTTGGTATGTTCGGTATTGGATCGCCTGTACTGGGCGGCAGCAACCTGCCCCTGGACGACTCGATGTCAGAGGTCTCTATCTCGGTTGCAGAACAGGCCACAGGCCGGGAGTTCATACGTTCGGCGCGCAGTCGCTTCCGGTTCGTAGACGACCCCCTGGTACTCGATGTGCTGCGGCAGATTGGGGCTCGACTGTCTTCAACGCTGGCAGGCGATACCGAGATACTCACATTTCACCTGATCGAAAACCCCCAGCTGAATGCTTTTGCGGGTCCCGGGGGGCACATCGGCGTGTTCACGGGATTGATCACAGCTACTGAAAGTGAGGCAGAGCTCGCTTCGGTGATCGCCCACGAACTGGCGCACGTCACGCAGCGACATCTTCCACGGATGATCGAGAGAGCACAGCAACGACAAATTCCTGCGACTGCCGGCATGATTGCCGCCATCCTGTTGGGTGGACAGGCCGGTGCCGCGACCATGGCGGTAACCAACGCTGCGGCAATTTCGGATCAGTTGAGTTACACGCGGGCCTTTGAGCGTGAGGCAGATGCCTTGGGTCTGAAGATACTAAACGCCGCAGGCTATGATCCTGAGGCCATGGCTCGGTTTCTTCAGCGGCTAGCACAGAGCAGTCGGTTTCAGGATGCCGAGATTCCAGAGTACTTCAGAACTCATCCCCTGTCGTCCAGCCGTATTGCCGAGATGGAAGGCCGGACAGTCAAATATCCATCGGTCGTCGACGAGGCTTCGCCGAATTTTCTGCATGCACAAGCCCGGATTACGGCGATCTATGGTGACGATGCGGAACGGGCGATTGAGCAGTTTCGCCACCGGATTACGTCAGACACCGGCGCGGCAAGTCGAGCTGCCCGTTATGGTCTGGCACTCGCGGCGCTTAAGACAGGTGAATTCGAAGTGGCCATAGAGCAGGCCCACCGACTGTGGGAGAGCGATCCCGACGATCCTTTCTATGTCGTCGGACTGGCTGAGTCATACCAGGGGCGTGGTGACATCTCTACCGCCTTGGGTGTTCTGGCTGCTGACTATCCGGTTGATGCCGACGACCCCGTACTGTCGAGTTACTATGCCGACGCTCTGATCAAGGCCGGAAAGCCCGCTAAGGCTAAACCGGTGATTCGAGCCGGCTTACGGGCCGCACCGCACAGCATCGTGCTTTTCCGGCTGCTGGCCCGGGCAGAAGGGGAGCTGGGTCGGCTGGCAGAGTCCTTCCAGGCGCTGGCGGAGACACACTACCTTTCTGGTGACCTGGGTCTTGCCCTTGAAAAGCTGGAACTCGCTGTGAAACACACCGGAAACAGCGCCTACCTCAAAGCAAGTATCGCGGCTCGGCAGGCGGAGATCCAGCAAGAATTGGACGATCAGAAAGGCTAGTAAGGCCCGACCTAGCGGACCGAAACCTCTGGAATCGGGTGTCTAGCCTGATTCTGAGCAACTGCCGTGTTGTGCCTATAAGTGTTTTCCATGCGGTCCTTGAAAAAGTGGGGATTGCCTTCGCTCGCCCAAGCAGTTAAAAGAATGACCACTCCGAGCAGATGCGCTCGGTTGAATGATGTCCACAAGCGGTCTGGGATCAAAACGACGAGGAGGATAACGATGCCCAAGATGATGCATTTACTTGCAGCATGTGGTTCAGCGCTGCTGCTGGTCGCGGCCAGTGGCTACGTCCCGGTAGCCACAGCTGGAGAGTGGCCGACCGAGAAGGGCTGTAAGAAAGTCAAGGATCCGGACAACGTGATGAAGGGCTGGTGTGCGGCGATCAGCCGAAAAAAGGGCAACTGTCTTAGTTGTCATCATGCGATGGTCAACCCGTGGCCCGAAGCGCTACCACCTGGCGGAAACATCGGCCCGCCGTTCGTTGCCATGAACACACGTTTTGCGAACCGCGATGATCTAAGAGCCCAGGTCTGGGACGCTGAAGCGAAGAACCCCAATACCTCAATGCCGCCGTTCGGCAGACACAAACTGATCAGCGAGCAGGACATTGACCATATCGTTGATTGGCTGCTGACGCTCTAGTGCAGTGGGCCGAGATAAACCTATTCAATTTGACTGAGGATACCAGGACAATGAAACGCAGAGTATTTCTAAAAAGCTCCCTGGCTGCAGGCACCATCGCGGTGGCTGCGGCAGCTGGGTTGCTGACGCCCCGGCGTTTGCTGGCGGCCAACTGGCCGGAAGGTGCGTTTGCTGCAAAGAGTGAGGCCGACGCCGTTAAAGCTTATTTTGGCGATGCCCCGGTGCTTGACAGTGACGCAATCAAGATCAAGGCACCGCTTCAGGCGGAGAACGGTGCGGTGGTGCCGCTCAAGGTCAGCACGACGCTGACCGGCGTAGAAACCATAGCCATCGTGGTAGAGAAGAACCCGGCACCTTTCGCCACATCTGTCCAGGTCATGGCCGGTGCCGGAGGTCTCTACAGCACCCGGATCAAGATGGGACAGACCTCACCGGTCAGTTGTTACGTTAAGGCGGGCGGTAAGGTACACAAGGCATCCCACGTCGTGAAAGTTACGGTGGGTGGTTGCGGCGGCTAACGGCTTTCGCCCCAGGCAAGGAGAGAAAGAAATGGCATCGACCAAGATGAAAATCAAGAAGGACAAGTCAGGAGGCCACGTGGTGATGGTTCTCGTCAAGCACCCAATGGAGACGGGCAACCGCAAGGACAAGAAGACCGGTGAGAAGGTGCCGGCTCACTTTATCCAGACCATAGTGTTCTCCCACAACGGCCAAGCTGTGGCTCAGGCAGATCTCGGCCCGGCGGTGTCCAAGAATCCACTGACGCAGATTCTGCTGACCAGTGCGAAGAGTGGCGACAAGGTTGCTGTGCAGAGGACCGACAACAAGGGTGAAACCGGCGGCGCCGAAGCGGCTATTAAGTAGCCTGTCCAACCAAATAGGTTGCAGCCCCGTCCGGGGCGGTAGCCTTGAGTAGGAGGAAAACATGAAAAAGAAGTTTCTGATAGCCATGGTCGCAGCCGGGGTTTTTTCGCTGACCATACCAGTGGCTAATGCTATTTCCGAGTCGGAGATCAAGAAGGACGTTGAAGAGTTTCAGGGATTTTTCCTGAAGCGATTCCCGGGCCTGTCACTGGAAGACTACGTCGACGGAGTCAACGCACTACCCCAGTACGCAGAACGTCGCGCCAACTGGGAGCTGCTGATGGAATTTCCGCCCTACGAAACCGAGATGGACAAGGCGGCCGAGGAGTGGGCCAAGCCTTTTGCGAATGGTAAGACCTTTGACGACTGTGTGCTTGCACCGGCCACTGTCTATCCGGTCTACGATGCGGCAAGCGATGATCTGCGTACCCTGGTTGGAGATATCAACGCCTGTCTGGCGGCCAACGGCGAGAAGCCGATCAAGAACGTCAAACGCGGTAAGATGGCGCGGCTCCTTGCGCACTACCGATCCGGGTTCAACGGTCAGCGCATGGCGGTGGACTACTCTGATCCCGGGGCCCAGCGATGGTACGAGAAAGGCCGTCAGTTTTACTGGGCCAAGCGGGGTCAGCTGAATTTCTCCTGTGCGAGCTGTCACGTGCAGAACGCGGGCAACAAGATTCGGGGAGACGTGCTCAGTCCCGGTCTTGGTCACGGCGTCGGATTTCCGGTCTATCGAACCAAATGGTCCATGTCGGGTAAGCCTTGGGGAACCATGCATCGCCGTTACGGCGGTTGTAACAAGCAGGTCCGGGCCAAGCCGTTCAAGGCCCAGGGTGATGAATACAAAGCGCTGGAACTCTACGAGGCGGTTATGAATACCGGGGTGCCGCTTAAAGTACCCAGCCAGCGCCAGTAGATATCTTTGTATTGACGCGAAAGCCGGGCCTTGCGGCTAGGCTTTTGCCCTCGGGCATTGTGCCGAGCTGTTCCTGATCTGAATCAGGGAGCTGTGCACTATCCATAGTTAGCATATCTTAAGGAAATCTGTGAACGTGGACCGCCGGGAATTCATACAGTTGTTGTCCGCAGCTGCAGCAGCGGGGATGGCCCTGACCAGCCGACTGTCGGGCGCGGCTGGCGATGACCCCTATGATCTTCCACCGTTCGGCAACGTTTCACTGCTGCACTTTACCGATTGTCACGCCCAGCTCATGCCGGTCTATTTCCGTGAGCCCAGCTTTAACATCGGTATTGGTGATGCTTTTGGAAATCCCCCGCACCGGGTCGGAGATCACTTCCTCGAGCATTTCGGGATCCCGCGTGGCACCCGTGAGGCCTATGCGTATACCTGTCTCGACTTTGAGTCTGCTGCGCACAAATACGGCAAGGTCGGCGGCTTCGCGCACCTGGCAACGCTCGTCAAGCGCATAAGAGCCTCGCGCCCCAACAGCCTGCTGTTCGACGGCGGTGACACCTGGCAGGGTTCGGCGACCTCGTTGTGGTCTCAGGGGCAGGACATGATCGGCGCCTGCAAACTGCTGGGTGTGGACATGATGACCGGTCACTGGGAATTTACTTATGGTACCGACCGGGTCCGGCAGATCATCGATACCCAGCTCGACCCCATCGAGTTTCTGGCCCAGAACGTCGTGCTCACAGAAGACGCATCTTTTGACGGTAAACCGGCGTTCGACGAGGATTCCGCTATGGTCTTCAAACCTTACACCTTGCGCGAGGTTAACGGAATAAAAGTCGGTGTTATCGGCCAGGCGTTTCCCTACACCACACTGGCGAATCCTCGCTACATGATCGAGGATTGGAGTTTTGGCATCCGTGACGAGCAATGCCAGGAGATGGTGGATGCGGTGAAGGACCGGGGTGCCCAGGTCGTCGTGCTGTTGTCGCACAATGGCATGGACGTGGATCTTAAGATGGCCAGCCGTGTCACGGGTATCGATGTCATTCTCGGCGGCCATACGCATGACGGCATGCCAACGCCGAGTATTGTGACCAACCCCGGCGGCAGGACTCTGGTGGTGAATTCGGGTTCCAATACCAAGTTTCTGTCGGTACTCGACCTCGAGGTCGGGTATGATGGACCGGTCGATTACCGCTTCCGTATGCTGCCCATCTTCTCTAATCTGTTACCCGCTGATGCGGAGATGTCAGCACACATTGAGACTGTCCGTGCACCTTACAAAGACCAGCTTGAGCGGGTGCTGGCCACGACCGAATCGACCCTCTACCGGCGCGGAAACTTCAGCGGCACTTTCGACCAGGTGATCGTTGATGCCATGCTTGAGGTCCGCGGCGCCGATATTGCGTTTTCTCCGGGATTTCGCTGGGGTACCAGCCTGTTGCCCGGGGACTCCATCACGTCTGAATACCTGATGGGTCAAACGGCAATCACCTATGCCAAATCGACCCTGAACGAGATGACAGGTGAGACCATCAAGCTGATACTCGAGGCTATCGCGGACAACCTGTTCAACCCCGACCCCTACTACCAGATGGGTGGTGACATGGTTCGGGTGGGGGGGTTGCGATATGCCATCGATCCTACGGCACCGATCGGTAGCCGTCTGTCTGATTTGGAATTCCAGGGTAAACCGCTGGACGCGGCGAAGAGCTATCGCGTCGCGGGTTGGGCAAGCGTCAACCCCCAACCCGATGATCTGCCCGATATCTGGGACGTGGTCAGCGAGTACTTGATTGACCAAAAAGCGATCCGGGAAGTCGTACCTAATGTGCCCCACATCAAGGGAGTCACCGGTAATCCAGGAATTTATAAAATATGAACAAACTAATATTAGTATATTACTTATATATGATATGACTATATTCAGAAGAAGCGATTTACGATTAATCTTTTGGGTGACCCGCTTCCGTTATTCAGTTATCTTGGCCGGTGTCTTGAATGAGATTAAAGTATCCTTGAATCGCTTCTCGTGGCTTGAGCTGCGTCTGGCGCTGTTTATTAGCCTGCTGCTGGGGTTGTCGACGGCCTTTGCCGACGGTCCGCCCGAGGGTGAAGACCCCGCCAAATGGTGTGAGGCCAATGAAGATGCCTGCAGCGAGTGGTGCGCAAGCCATCCGGAGGAAGAGATCTGCGAGGAACCGGATTGTGAGTGATGGGTCGATCGATGTTCAGGCCAACCGATTCGCCGGGGGAGCGGGTGCCTCCGGTGGGTGGCCAATTTTCTCTTACTTAACCAATGGAGGACTTGAGATGGAAAAAACCAAATTTGTAACCGCTGCACTACTGGCCACGACCGTGGTCCTTTCAACGACTGCCCAGGCGGGTGATCCCGTGGGAATCACGCCGGACCTGATGTCGGTGACCGTGACGCACAATGGCGCTGCCACGGAGATCGTCCGTAACCAAGACAACGCCAATACTGTTAACCCGGCGTTTGGCAAGACCTCGCGCAAGTGCCCACCGTTCTGCATCCAGCCCTCGACCCTAGCACCGGGCGTTGAGACCATCGGCGAGCAAGAGATCATCGCCTATGCCAAGCAGATGAGCGATGGCGACAACTCCATTGTGGTGGTCGATTCCCGGACTCCGAACTGGGTAGAGAAGGGAACTATTCCCAGTGCCATCAACGTGCCCTGGACCAAGCTCAACCCGGCCAAGGGGGCAACCCCGATCGAGATCGCGGAGATTTTGCAGGATGTTTTCAATGTCAGCGAATCCGAGGGCCTGTTTGACTTTACCAGCGCCAAGACAGCGGTAATGTTCTGTAACGGCATGTGGTGTGGCCAGTCGCCGAACAACATCAAGAACCTGTTGAAGGTCGGCTATCCCGCTCATAAGATCAAATGGTATCGCGGTGGCATGCAGGACTGGGAGATTCTCGGACTAAGCACTGCAAAACCGTAGGTGATTTCTACCGGTAATAAAAGGGCGGGGTTATCCCGCCCTTTTATTGCGCAAGAACCGCCGGTGCTGGGGCGCCGTTACCACACTATGGATCGGTTCGAGTGCCGGGCGTTGCTTTCGACGACCCATCGCAGGTAATTGTGCAGATGGACGTTACCTACTATCAGACCGTAGAAAAACTCGAAAAACTGGGTGTAGACCCAGACTATGTCCAGGGGTGGGTTGGGGGTTATCTGGGCAATCCCGAAAGGGAAGAACAGCGGATCAGCGAGGCCTACAAGGCCGGCTACCAGGATGGTCGGATACACGTGACCGACACCGCCTTGGACTGGACGAGAAGCTGACTCTCAGTTTCTAAGGCAACAGGCCTGGAAGCGTCAGGTGCTGTTTGGGGTCTGATTGGTTCGGGTCGCCGTGTCTAGAATGTTCTGCATCGAGCGTTTGATTTGAGCAAACGACTCCTGGCTGTCGATGTCGATGACCTGGTCGATGACCCAGCGGTTGGTCTGGTCCTGGCCCATCAGCTGCTGAATCTGGTCACCGAATGCTCTGAGTAGGGCGTAACCCGGTTCTCCTCTTTCAAAAGTGCACTGTGCATATACTCGGTTGCGCGCGTTGATGATGTCAATGAAAGGGCTTGAATAGTTGCCCGGGCCCAAGACGTCTTCGGTATTACGCTGAAGATGGCGCGCGCATTCCCCGGCGAGCCGGTCGAGGAACACCTTGCGCTCGCCAGAGGTCATCGACTCGCTCGCCAGGCGGTCGCAGCTGTGGACCAAGAAAGCCAGATACTCCTGGATCACCGCGACCCGCTGCTGGTCGTGCCGATAGTCGAAAGCCTGCTCGTGAAGGTTCTTCGTACTGGAGAGAGCGACCTGCCAGCAGACGTAGGCCAGGGCCACAGCATTATCCTCTAGTGATGGGGTGCGCCCCTGCTTAGACCAACGATCGCGTATTCGCATCTCCCTGTCGAGCTGGTGCGGGTCTTTGAACAATCTGCTGCTGGGTTTCTCGGAGCGGTTTATCTCTTCGAGCCTTTTTCCTCGTGGGCAAGGTCCACGACCTGAGTCGCAATGTCTGCGAATGTCTCCCGGTATCCATCCAGCAGATCGCCTGGTTGCGGGGTGAAGTAATCTTCGAGGTCTACGCCGGACTCCCGTTCTCTGGCGATAAACTGTTTTTGCATCCGAAGCATTTGCTGAATCAGTTCTTGCTTAGTGGGCATCTGGTGACTCCATTAAGTGCGGTAGCGTCAGTTGGTGGTTTGTGTTCATCGAATTCGACAGGCCAGGAGTAATTCAGGATACTTTCCTGGCTTCTGGTTATCGCGCTATTCGGTATCATAGACCGCCTCGATGTTGCGTTGTGGAAGAAATAGGCCGCAACCGATTTTCCGGCCTTTCCCCAATCCGTGTTGCTGCAGCGTGAGTGATTCCTGAGGGGCGAGTTCAGCCAGCATCAGGCTACGGGTCGGTATCGGACCGCAGGGCGCCTGAATGATATGGTGCCGTCCGCACAGCATCTTGCCTGCTGGTATTGTCAAGTCTCTCAACCGCTCAGCAGCCCAGCGAAGGAACTGCTCTTCATCTTCGGTATCGGCTTCAATGGCGACATGACGGGCAAATAACGTCGCTATCGGGTTCAGCCGACGAATACGGGCAGGGCCCACCCGGATTCGGTGGCCATCGACTTCGATCTCTAGCCCACTCAGTGATCGGGCGGAGCTGATTCTCTCGATGGGTAGGCGCAGAACCAATCGGGTCCGTTTGGACAAGTGCAACAATTGATGACCGGTAGGTCGGACCCAGCCGTTGCCAGATTCGGCAACATGGATAAGATGAATCCCGGATGCTTTGTCGGTCTCAATCCAGGGCAGGATCGCCGCCACCGCTCGGAAAAGTGCGTGACCGTGCTCAGACGGAAGATCTCTACCACTGATCCTGAAAACGAGGTCGACGATAACGTCGGGTCCGATCTCCGCTTCGGCTGGTGTGTCGTCCTGCCAGAACATAACCATTCAGTGGGGCAGGGAAACCTGGATCAACTTCCGATCGATTCCCCGACCATTCGCTACCAGTACATCGACCACATTCCGCAGAAGTGGCCCGAACCGGTCTGGGCTGGTCGATTCAAGCGGGTTCTGCAGCATGATCTCATTGAACCCGGGCACAAGCACGCTGGCCACTTGCTGGTTGACTGATGAGACTATCGTGGAATCGACCACGGTAAAAAAGCCGGTTGCTCGATTCCAACAGTATGTTGTCAAATGCGTCGCGCCGGTGCAACACATTGTTGCACAGGATGCCCTCGCCGGGCTTCAGGCGTCGGCGCAAGATAAGATCAGAGCGCTCGCTCAGGATCTCACCCAGGGCCGCGACGGCCTCCCGAGTCAATGGGTCGTCACGCCAGATGATATGTTGTCGGCGGCTGGTGTAGCGCATGTTGAGTTGTCCACTCGCCCGCCAGAAAACCGGTCCTGAGCGGGCCTCCCGGTACCCGTTCACGGCATCTCGATTGGCAGGGATTGTCATCGCGTCGTCCCGGCACAGTGCGATCGGATACGCAGGGTCCGTGTGGTGCAGCAGGGTGTAAATAATTGCGTGATCGATGAATTCGCTCGTACCGCCAGTCGCGGCCGCAGCCGCACAGTGGAGCAGCATACCGCGGATCCGGCGGTCAACAGGGTTGTAGTAACCATCGGTGTGCCAGTTCAACTCGCGGTTGGTGTAGGGAACGTACCGCTTGAGCGATGACTGTGTAACCTGGAGTCGCGTCAGGCCGGCGACGTTTGCCGCACTGCCCCGATCAAGTCTTTTGAGTCCGACCTGGCGGCATAATTCGAGCACATCAGCAGCCGTCGTCACCTCTGGTCTGACACAACGATAGAGGGCGAGATTTGAGCCGAGCACCCGTTCCTTAATCGCAGTAGATTCATGAAGTTTAAGGGCAGCGGCTGTCTCGATCTCGATGGCTGGTAGGGCGATGGTGTGACGATAATGATCGAGTCGCCGGTCAAGCGTATTTTTTGATGGCAGGGACTGTACGGACCCACCGCGTTTTTTCCGAAAAGTCTGTTTCATTAGCGATTTATCGAATAAACGTAGTCATTGACGGATAGATCAGTCACCCGTTGATTGAACGGATTCTAGTGGACGCAGCGCCACTGACAACTGGCCATTGTGGTTGTCTCGTGCACAGTTTCCGGGTGGGTTCCTCACCCAACACGTGTAACTAACATCTTGTAATGCGGGGCAAAATCCTACTGATGTTATTGAAATTACGTGTTTTTGCATACAGATCTGGGATGGCCACCGGCTATTGCATGTGAATAAATTCAGCTATATCCCGATTGGGATAGTTTCTTGTCACGGTGACCTTGCCCGATGGGGGAAGTGGCCAAAGCCACTGGTGGGCATACAATGTGTCGACACAATTGCCGTTGCGACAACTAGCTGACGTGTAGACGAGGATACCATCCCTATGTCAGAACCAGAGCGACACTCGACCCCGATGTTGGACGAACTGGAGAACGGGCCCTGGCCAAGTTTTGTCTCCGGTATCAAACGACTCCGGGACGAACATTCCCAGGACCGGGTCAATGGTGTTGCCAACGATCTGCTGGGACAGCTGGAACACTCCTACGAGACCCGCAAGGGATACTGGAAAGGGGGTACCGTCAGTGTTTACGGCTACGGTGGCGGCATCATTCCGCGTTTCTCCGAAGTTGGTCAGCAGTTTCCTGAATCCAAAGAGTTCCACACCTTACGGGTCCAGCCGCCGGCCGGCAATCATTACACGACCGACATTCTTCGTCAGCTCGCCGACAGCTGGGAAAAGTGGGGTTCGGGTCTGGTGACCTTTCACGGTCAGACCGGCAACATCATGTTTATCGGGTCGACCACCGAGAATACTCAGAACTTCTTCGATGAGATCAACGACTACGGCTTCGATCTTGGTGGGGCGGGCCCTTGTGTTCGGACCGCAATGTCCTGTGTCGGGTCCAGCCGCTGTGAACAATCATGTGCCAACGAGCACCGGATTCATCGTCAACTGGTCAACAACTTCACCGATGACGTGCATCGACCCGCGCTGCCGTACAAGTTCAAATTCAAAGTCTCGGGATGTCCGAACGACTGTATGAGCTCAATCGAGCGGGCGGACATGGCCGTGATCGGCACCTGGCGAGACGACATCAAGGTGGATCAGGATGAATGGAAAACCTATGTCCAATCGAAGGGTCGGCAACATGTGATAGACAATATCATCACCCGCTGTCCAAGTCGTTGCATGAGCCTGAAAGATGACGATACCGTTGACATCGACAATCGCAACTGTGTGCGCTGCATGCACTGTCTGAATGTCGTACCCAAGGCGCTTTCGCCAGGCCAGGACACCGGAGTTACCGTGCTCTTAGGCGGTAAACGTACCCTCAAGATCGGCGACCTGATGGGTACCGTAGTGGTGCCTTTCATGAAGCTCGAGCGCGATGAAGACTACGGGCGACTGGTCGAGATCGCGGAAAATACAATCGACTTCTGGGCTGAGCATGGGCTTGAACACGAGCGCTGTGGAGAGATGATCGAGCGAATCGGTTTGATCAACTTTCTAGAAGGTGTCGGCCTCGAAGTTGATCCCAACATGGTTGCGACGCCTCGGGAGTCATCTTACGTTCGGATGGATGGCTGGGATGATGAGGCCATTAAATGGTTTGAACGTAAGTCTCAAGACAAGCAGTCTGAGTCTGACACGGCGGCCTGATCGGCTGTTCACCCTGAAACTCGGAGCTCAACGGGATGGCAAAAAAAGAAATGCGCCAGCCGATCGAAAGCGGCTGCCCCGATGGTTTCCAGTATATGCACCCCGTCATGCTCAGAAACTTTGGCCAGTGGCAATGGCACGATCATCCTCGCCCCGGCGTTCTACGTCACGTTGCACACAGTGGCGATGAGATCTGGACCGTCCGAGCCGGTACCCAGCGTATCCTCGATGTGTTCACGTTGCGAAAGTTGTGCGATATCGGTGACGAGTTTGCCGACGGTCACGTTCGTTTCACCATCCGCAGCAATATCGAATACATGGTCTCGGACCAGGGCAAGGTCGATCCCCTGATCAAAGCTCTGGAATCATCCGGTTTCGTGGTCGGCGGGACAAAAAATTCGGTCGCAATGATCGCCCACACCCAGGGTTGGCTGCATTGCGACATTCCAGGTACCGACGCATCGGGTGTGGTCAAGTCGATGATGGACGAACTGATCGACGAGTTCAGAAACTGCAACATGCCCAATCGTGTACATATCACTACGTCCTGTTGCCAGATCAACTGTGGTGGTCAGGGCGACATCGCGATCAACGTTCAGCACACCAAACCACCGAAAATCAACCACGACCTCGTGGCCAACGTCTGCGAGCGGCCGTCGGTGGTGGCACGTTGCCCGGTGGCTGCAATTCGCCCGGCGTTGGTGAACGGTAAACCGACCCTGGAGGTTGACGAGAAAAAATGTATCTGCTGCGGCGCCTGTTATCCGCCGTGCCCACCAATGCAGATCAATGACCCGGAGCACACCAAGCTTGCGATCTGGGTAGGCGGGAACCATTCCAACGCCCGCAGCAAACCGAGCTTCCAAAAGCTGGTTGCCTCGGGTGTACCCAATAATCCCCCGCGTTGGCCGGAAGCCACAGCGATCGTCAAGCGCATACTGCGAACCTACAAGGAAGATGCAAAGGATTGGGAACGGATCAACGACTGGATCGATCGAATCGGCTGGCCACGCTTCTTTGAACTGACCGGGCTACCTTTTACCAAGTACCACATCGACCACTGGCGCGGTTCTCGCAAGAGCCTGAATGCCTCGACCCACATCCGTTTTTGAATCCCCGGCAATGAAGTTCTCGATTATGGTCAATGAAGGACCGTACACTCACCAGGCCTCTGATACCGCTTTCAATTTCACCAAGGCAGCACTCGAGGCCGGGCACGAGATATTCCGGATCTTTTTCTATCACGACGGTGTCAACAACGGCACGCGGATGACAATACCCCCTCAGGATGACCGCCACGTGGTCAATCGCTGGAGCGAATTGGCCGAGCAGCATGGGCTGGATATGGTGGTCTGTGTTGCTGCCGCCCAACGGCGCGGTATCCTGGATGCGGACGAGGCCAAGCGCAATGGCAAGGACGGCGACAACATAGCCCCGGGATTCAGAATCTCAGGCCTTGGGCAGCTGATCGAAGCCGGTATCCAGGCCGATCGTCTGCTGGTGTTCGGCGATTAGGTGCAGTCAATGTTGAGGGTAAAGAAATTCATGTACGTCAACCGCCACGCACCTCACGGCACGATCTATGCGCTCGAAGGTCTGGAGGTGGTCCTGATTGGTGCGGCTTTCGATCAAGATGTCAGCATGGCCTTCATCGGGGATGGGGTCTTTCAACTAAAAAAGGGTCAGGACACTACCGACTCCGACATCAAGAACTTCTCGCCCACTTACCGTGCACTCGGTGACTACGATGTCACCCAGCTCTATGTAGAACGGGAATCGCTCGAGGAGCGGGGCCTTGCGATCGGCGACCTGATGGACCTGACCTGGGAGGATGAAGAGGACGACTGGGCCGAGAAGCCCTCGATCCGGGTCGTCAATCGCCAGGAACTGTCTGACCTTCTGGAAACGCAGGATGTGATCCTGAATTTTTAAGGACTGAAGATGCTGCACACGGTGAACAAGTCACCCTTTGAGACGCACAGTCTGGAAACCTGTCTAGGGCTGGCAAAACCGGGCAGCGACATTCTGCTGATCGAAGATGGGGTTTATGCGGCAACCGCTGGTACCACAGTGTCGGCGATGGTTGAACAGACAATCGAATCCTCCAGCGTCTACGCATTGGCACCGGATCTGAAAGCCCGTGGTATAGACCCCGATCAGGTCATCGCAGGTATTCAACTGGTCGGCTACGATGGGTTCGTCAAACTGAGCGTGATGAATGAAACGGTACAGTGCTGGCTGTAAATTTTTCACAGGAGAGAAACAATGGCATTTGAAATCAACGGCAGAACCTATGAGACGGACGAAGAGGGTTATCTTGCCGACCTCAGCGACTGGAGTACGGAAGTTGCCGGTTACATGGCAATCGAGGATGACTGCGACCTGAGTGAGAATCACTGGGAAGTCATAAACTTCCTGCGTGATTACTACGAGGAGTACCAGATTGCCCCTGCTGTCCGAGTGCTGACCAAGGCTATCGGCAAGCGACTGGGTAAGGACAAAGGCAACAGTAAGTACCTCTATGAACTCTTTCCGTATGGACCGGCCAAGCAGGCCTGCAAGTACGCCGGCCTGCCCAAGCCTACCGGCTGTGTCTGAGCAACAGGTCTGATTCGGGTAGGTTTCCGGCAGTGTCGCCGGATCCCGCGCGTACAGTACCGTCCAGGCCACCCGGGGAGCAAATTCATTGGCGCTTGGGATTGTTTACGCCGGTCTTTTTCTCGCCGCCGCGGCGGGTCTTCTGGCCGGTCTGATTTACCGGATGATTCGTTACGTTCGGACTCCGGTACCGCTGGTCATTCCGACAACGCCGGCACCGACCACCCGGATGGGTGTGGCCGTCCGGATGACTCGCGAGATAGTACTTTTTCAGAGTCTGTTCAAGGGCAGCAAGTGGACTTGGTTGTTCGGCTGGCTGTTCCACTTCGGCATGCTGATCGCCCTCGTCCGCCATTTGCGTTACTTCACGGAACCGGTCTGGTGGTGGGTGTCTATGCTGCAGTGGGCTGGCATCTATGCCGGCATCGTGATGGCTCTTGGTCTGGCGGGATTGTGGGCCAGGCGGTTGCTGGTTGACCGCGTCCGTTATATCAGTGCGCCATCCGATCACCTGATGCTGGCGTTGCTGCTGGCAATCGCCGGCTCAGGGCTGGTTATGAAGTACTGGGTCCATGCCGATATCGTGGCTCTCAAAGCTTTTACCCTTGGGCTTATCACTTTCGACTGGCAGCCTCTACCGGCAGATCCTGTTTTGCTGGTTCACCTGACCCTGGTGATCATGCTGATGGTTGTTTTCCCTTTCAGCAAGCTGCTGCACGCCCCTGGCGTATTCTTCAGCCCAACCCTCAATATGAAGGACACGCCCAGGGAACGCCGGCATGTGACTGAATGGGCGGAAGATATTAAGCGCTCCAGTGGTACCTGACAGGCAATTCCATGGCCAAGGTCAAATTTGAAACCCCACCGATTGAGGACATTCTCGTGGTGCCGTCCGTCCAGCCTGGCGCGATGGCCCACAGCCAGCCATTTGTCGCCAAACCCGAACACCAGGAACCACTGGGTTTTCCCGGTGAACTGGTGGACAACTGGAAAGACATTGCGCTGGAGAAGATGGGCGAACTGCTGGGTAAGTACCGTTCGCTGCCGGTTTTTCTTGATTCCTGTGTCAAGTGTGGTGCCTGCACGGACAAGTGTCACTACTACCTGGGGACCGGTGATCCCAAGAACATGCCGGTCGCAAGGCAGGATCTGCTGCGCAAGGTTTACCGTCGCTATTTCACGAGGGCCGGAAAGCTGTTCCCCAAACTCGTGGGCGCCGTTGATCTGACCGAACAGGTCATCGAAGACTGGTACCGCTACTATCATCAATGCTCCGAGTGCCGGCGCTGTTCGGTTTACTGCCCGTTCGGAATTGATACCGCCGAGATCACCATGGCGGGGCGCGAGATTCTGGCCTCGATCGGTGTCGGCCAGAAGTATTCCAACGAAATCATCGGCAAGGTCCACACGATTGGCAACAATCTCGGACTGCCAGAGCCTGCTCTGGCCAACACCTTGGAAGGACTTGAAGAAGAGATCGTGGAGGACATTGCGGTACCGGTGAAATTGCCACTTGACCAACCTGGCGCCGAGGTCCTGCTGGTGACACCATCTGCCGATTTTTTTGCCGAACCTCACGTCGATGGCCTGATCGGCTACGCCAAGGTGTTTCATCAGGCCGGTATCAGCTGGACGCTCAGTTCTTATGCATCGGAGGCGGCAAACTTCGGTATTTTTATCGGCAATTACGAGAACATGCAGAAAGTGGCCCAGCGGATCCGCCAGGCTGCACTGGATCTGGGCGTCAAGCGCATTGTCGTGGGTGAATGCGGTCATGCCTGGCGCGTCGCTTACAGTTTCTGGAACACGCTGATTGGGCCATTTGATTTTCTCGATCCTGATTATCCCGCACCGCAGCACATCTGTGAGTTGACCTTCGACCTCATCAAGGACAACTGCCTAAATCTTAACCCGGCTGCCAACGACGACAAAATCGTCACATTTCACGATTCGTGCAACGTATCCCGTGGCTCACGCATGGGCGACACCCCCGGTGGACAGTTCACTATTCCTCGAGCGCTTCTTCGATCGGCGTGCAATCATTTTGTCGACATGGCGCCGGAGACCACCCACGAACAGACTTTCTGCTGCGGCGGCGGCGGCGGGTTGCTGACTGACGATTTACTGGAGTTGCGGGTCAGGGGCGCCCTGCCCCGAGCCTCTGCATTGCGTAAGGTTATCGAGGAAGACGGGGTCACACATATGGCGGCCATCTGTGCCATCTGCAAGAGCCAGTTCAGCAAAGTGTTGCCCGAGTACGGAATGGCCATGGATATGATCGTGAGCCTACATCAGTTGATCGGCGATGCCCTGGTGTTCGAATCGGCTCAGTGAGCCTGGCAATGTTGTCATCCGAGGAACCAGCAATGTCGACTGCCAAGGAAGAGATTCAGACCCATACATTTCAAAAATACGCCGAAGGTGACTACGCCTATGACGATTTCAAGGCGCAGATTTTCAGTGCCGATCACTCACACAAATGTCCCACCTACGTTCATCGCACGCCGCCCTGCCAGGGCAGCTGCCCGTCGGGCGAGGACATCCGGGGCTGGCTGCAGATAGCGTGCGGAATGGAGCAGCCACCGGAGAATCTCGACTGGCGGGAATACGCGTTCCACCGCGCCACCGACGCCAATCCTTTTCCGGCGATGATGGGCCGGGTCTGTCCGGCACCGTGCGAGGCCGGTTGCAATCGCAACACCGTCGACGATTTCGTCGGTATCAACGCGGTCGAGCAGTTTATCGGAGATACGGCCTTTCGCGAGCAATACCGGTATGAAGATGCCCCGATATTGTCAGGGAAACGCGTGGCGATCGTCGGCGGCGGTCCGGCCGGACTGGCGGGTGCATTCCAGCTACGCCGCAAGGGCCACGCATCCACGATATTCGAGATGCAAGACCATCTCGGCGGCATGTTCCGCTACGGCATACCGGCCTACCGTACGCCCCGGGATATCCTTGACCGCGAGATCGAACGCATCATCGAACTGGGTGACATTCAAGTACGCACTGGGGTTCGTGTTGGACAGCAAATCAGCATAGAAGAACTGGAAAAGAACTTTGATGCAATACTCTGGTCCATCGGCTGCCAGTCGGGTCGGGACGTGCCGGTAGAGGGCTGGGCAGGGACGCCCAACTGTGTCTCGGGCGTGAAATTTCTTGAAGCCTTCAACACGGGTCGGATGCAGGTAAGCGCCAACAAGGTGGTCTGTATCGGCGGTGGAGACACTTCCATTGACGTTGTGTCAGTCGCCCGGCGCCTAGGCCGGGTCGAGAACATCGGCGACAAACACCGACCGGAAGCGGTCATCGGTGGCTATGCAGCCCACGATTCGGCCATGGCAGCGGCCCGGCAGGGGGCCAGTGTGACATTGACGGCTCTATTTGAGCGCCCGCAGATGACCGCTGCAGAAGAGGAAGTGGACGATGCGCTGACTGAAGGAGTGACCATCCACAACGGCGTTATGCCTGTGAGTCTGATTAAAGATTCTGAAGGTCGTGCTACCGCCGTTCGCATGAGTAAATGTCTGGTCGGTAGTGACGGCGTTCCGCAGCCTGTCGAGGGCACCGGGTTCGAGATCCAGGCCGACCTCGTCGTTTCGGCGATCGGCCAGGGGGGAGATCTCAGCGGAATCGAGGAGATGGGTAACGAGCGAACGCTGATTGATGCCGACAAATTTTTTCAGGTGCCCGGACGACCCGGTCACTTCGTTGCAGGCGATATTGTCCGGCCACATTTGCTGACCACCGCCATTGGCCAGGCAGGAATCGCCGCGGACAGCATCGATCATTTTCTGGCGGACAGGGACCCAACACGACGACCGAAAGTCGACGTGCACCACTTCAATCTGCTCAACAAGCTGAACGAGCAAGCGCTTGCTCCCACCGAATACGATCACACCCAGAACTGGGGGACCGACGGGGCCAATTTCGCTATCCATAATTACGAGGATCGGTCTGCCCACGAGGTCATTGCTTCGGACGAGTTGTTTCTGGGGCACTTTGCCTACCAGGCGCGGGTCAAGCGACACTCTGTCGTTCCCGATGCCGAGTCAGTGCTCAGTCACTTTGAGGAGCGTCATTTGGGACTGACCTTGGAGGATGCACGGGCGGAAGCAGAACGTTGCATGAGCTGCGGGATGTGCTTTGAGTGTGACAACTGTGTCATATATTGTCCCCAGGATGCCGTGTTCCGTGTCAAGAAAGACGAGTCCACAATCGGACGATACGTCGATACGGATTATGATCGTTGCATCGGCTGCCACATCTGCGCCGATGTATGCCCGACCGGTTACATCGATATGGGCATGGGTGAGTAACGGGTGGCCAGCAGCTGGGTCGTGAAATGAGCCTTGTCCGAAGTTCGCTGGTCGGCCTCCTGGGTATGATGCTGTGTTTAGTGACCGGGCCAAGTCCGAGTGCCGATATCGGTCTGCCGAATTACCCACGCGGCAAAGGTGAGGCGTGTGTTGAGCCGAATGAGGTCATGCGTCGCGATCATTTTGAATTCCTGATGAATCACCGACAGGTCTCGGTACATCTGGGCGTTCGGACCAAGCGACACAGCCTCGTCGGGTGCGTTCAATGCCACGCCGTTCGTGCTGATAACGGAGATTATTTGCCGGTTAACGCACCGGGACAGTTCTGCCAGAGCTGTCACGTCTACACTGCAGTGAAGATCGACTGTTTCGGTTGTCACGCCGCGGTGCCGGATGCCCTGGTGAAACAGTGATGGGAAAAGACCTTCCCCAAGACCGCCAGCGCCGCAGGCTCCTCAGCCGTACCGCGGCCGGTGGTGCGTTCCTGGTGCTGGCGTCCGGTGTCAGATTGGTGGAACTCGCTTTGGCCAAGGAAGAAGATGACCCGGCCAGTGCCCAGACCCGCTGGGGACTGCTGGTGGACACCTCGCGTTGTGCGAGCGGTTGCGATGCCTGCGTATCGGCCTGCAATGAGGAACACGCTCTGCAGACTACCGGGCGGCCGCGCACCGACCCCCAGTGGATCCGCAAGGCAGACCTGGTTGACGAGGCAACAGGACGGGCGCTGTCCATGCCGTTGATGTGCCAGCATTGTGAAGAGCCACCCTGTGTCGATGTGTGCCCTACGGGCGCCTCGTTTCGACGTGCCGACGGCATGGTACTGGTGGACAAACATATTTGTATTGGTTGTCGTTACTGCATGATGGCTTGCCCTTTCAAGGCGCGTTCTTTCGTCCACGAGGAGGTCACCGGTCAACGCAGTTATTCACCGCGGGGTAAGGGAACGGTGGAGAGCTGCACGTTCTGCGTGCACCGGGTCGACCAGGACCGTGCGCCCGCCTGTGTCGAGCGTTGCACTGACGAGGGTCACGGAGCGCTTGTATTTGGCGACCTCAACGATCTGGACAGCTCGGTATCACAGCAAAGGCGTTCGGTGCCAAGCAGAGAACTCCGGCCGGACCTTGCCCTGAGTACCGGTGTGCGCTATTCCGGGGTCTAAATCAACCGGAGATGACATGAGCACGCCTCGATTCCAGATTCTAAAAAACAGCGGAGCCGGCTACCGGCTTGTTCTGGGCCTGCTCGTTCTGCTGGCCGGGGCGGGTCTTGTAGCCGCCCACTATATGGAATCCCGGGGCCACCAGGTGACGGGAATGGATAACCAGATCGTCTGGGGTCTGCCGCATGTATTCGCCGTTTATCTTATTCTGGCGGCATCTGGGGCGCTGAATGCTGCGTCCGTCAGCTCGGTGTTCGGCCGAACGGACTTCAGTCCCCTGACACGCCTATCGGGCCTGCTGGCGATTACGCTGCTGGTCGGTGGGCTCGCTGTGCTGGTGCTTGATCTAGGTCGACCGGACCGACTGATCGTGGCGATGACGCACTACAACTTCAAGTCGGTCTTCGCGTGGAACATCTTTCTCTACACCGGTTTCGTGGTGGTCGTCATCGGCTACCTGTGGATGATGATGGAACCTCGAATGAACCGTTACACCAAGCAGGTCGGGCTCCTCGCGCTGTGCTGGCGTTTTGTGTTGACGTCCGGAACAGGCGCCATCTTTGGGTTCCTGGTCGCCCGGGAGGCCTACGATACAGCCATCATGGCACCGATGTTCATTGTTATGTCGTTGGCCCAGGGCACTGCTGTGTTTTTGCTGGTGAGTACTGCTGTGTTTCACTGGAGTGGATACCGGCCGGCGGCTGAGCTCGTCGCGAAACTGCGCCGCTTGTTGGCCATATTCATTCTCGTGGTCTTGTACCTGGTCGTTCTCTATCACCTGACCAACCTGTATATCGCCCAGCACCACGGGGTCGAACGCTTTATCCTGCTCGACGGAGGGGTTTACACCGGTCTCTTCTGGGGTGTGCAGGTGATCGGCGGTAGTGTGCTGCCGGTCTGGCTGTTTCTGAGTCCACGGTTCAGTGCCCGCGGCCCGACTGTTATCGCAGCGCTGCTGGTGGTTCTCGGAGGGCTGGCACAGCTTTACGTGATCATCATCGGGGGACAGGCCTATCCCCTGAACATAATGCCGGGTTACCGGCTGCAGAGTGGTTTTTTCGATGGTGTGGTGGCCTCCTATGCGCCCAGCCTGCCGGAGCTTGCGCTGGGCCTTGGCGGTGTCGGCCTGGCCGGGCTGCTGGCTGTACTGGCGCTCCGCGTTTTGCCCTTCCTGCCCACAGCCATGCCGACGACTTCCAGCGTCAACAAGTGCTGAGTCTGTTCGCGGATGTTCTCCGGGGCGAACCTGTACTCGACCATCGACTGGGATTTTCACGGTGAACCGATTCCTGATCTCTGCAGCGCATAAATCTTCAGGTAAAACGATCGTCAGCGTTGGTCTCGCCGCGGCACTTCGGCAGCGGGGCCTGTCAGTGGCCTCATTCAAGAAGGGACCGGACTACATCGATCCGATGTGGCTGGGTCAAGCCAGTGGTTCTCCGTGCTGGAACCTTGATTTTTTTACCATGCATTCTGACGAGATTACTGCCTGTTATCGCAGACGGTCGCACGGGGCGGACGTTGCCCTGGTGGAAGGCAACAAAGGTCTGCACGATGGTCTGGACGTTGAAGGTGGTGACAGTAACGCGGCGCTGGCGAAACAGCTTGACCTGCCGGTCGTGCTTGTTATTGATGTCACGGGCATAACCCGTGGAATTGCCCCTTTGTTGACGGGCTACACGGCTTTCGATCCGGCTGTCGGAATCGCCGGCGTGATACTCAACCGGGTAGCCGGCCCACGCCAGGAAACCAAGCTGCGGGCAGCGGTTGAGCGTTATACCGCACTGCCGGTGCTCGGTGCGATCCCGAGGCTGGAAAGTACCATAATTGAGGAGCGTCACTTGGGGTTGGTGCCCACAGGCGAGCAGGGTCAGGTTCAGGATCGGATCCAGAATGTCGCATACCAGATAGAGCGTTGCGTTAATATCGATCAGTTGCTCCACTTGACTACGACGCCAGTTGTTGCGAAACCAGTACTGCCCGAGGTGGGGTATTCGAATCCCATTGACTTGCGAATCGGTATAGCCCGGGATCCGGCTTTCGGGTTCTATTATCCGGATGACCTGGCTGCGTTTGCCAAAGCCGGTGTAGAACTGGTGCCGTTTGATACGTTGCGAGACAGTTGTCTTCCAGAGGTTGAAGGCCTGTTTATCGGTGGCGGGTTCCCTGAGTCATTCCTCGACGGGTTGTCGGCGAATACCGGAATGCGTACTGCTGTCCGCAGGTTCATCGAGGCAGATGGTCCGGTCTACGCGGAGTGTGGCGGATTGATGTACCTGTGCCGATCAATCCGCTGGCAGGGTCAACGGGCTGATATGGTCGGGGTTGTTCCGGCGGACGCCGTGGTCAAGACTCGGCCGGTCGGACGGGGTTATATGGTATTCAATCCGACGCCACACCACCCATGGCCTGTTGTCGCAGCCAGTCCCGATAAGGAATACCGGGTTCATGAATTTCACTACTCGCAGCTTGAAAACCTGGATAACAGGACCAATATGGTGCTGCAGGTTAAGCGGGGCCATGGTATCAACGGGCAGTTCGACGGGTTCGTTTACCGCAACCTGCTGGCAACCTACGCACACCAGCGCCACGTGCGGGACAACCCGTGGGTTGATGGATTCGTAGATTTTGTTCGTGCCTGCCGCTGAGAAAACAGCTGATGCCAACCAGTTCCCGTTCAGCCAGGAGATCGTCGATGCCCTTCCGGATTACCGAACAGGCCGCGAACGAGATCAGACGGTCGAATCATGCAGCGCCTGGGCAGGGCCAGCACTTACGCGTCGCGGCGAAGCGAAAGACCGACGGCTCGATCGGTTATGCCATGGGGTTCGATGAACCCGCTGAAACGGACACTATTTCGACCCAGCATGATGTCCAAATTCTGATCGGTCTGGCAAGCGCCGATCTTCTTGCTGGAGCTGTTCTGGACTACACAAAACCCGATGACGATGAGAGTGACCAGTTCATTTTTCTCAATCCGAACGACCCTGGATTTGTGTCGCCGGATGGGCAGCGCTGAACTGACCGGTTGCGAGTTCTGGCCGGCGAACGACGCTTGGATAGGCACCTGACTATCCGAAGAGATGAGCAACAAAACACGGTTTGTCGTCTCCAGAACGCCACTTTATACTGGGTGAGCGGGTCGATCTAACGATCCTGAGGGTGAGCACAGCCTCGGCCAGGGAACGTTTGAGTGCAATGCTACGGCCCGTGGGTATAACCTACTTTAAGGCGATCATTGCTGAGGTCTCACCGACGCCACAAATGTCCGAGACATGAAAGAGTCACTCCAAAGCATACGGGAATGGGCGTCTGAGATCCGCCAGGGTAATTTTTCGGCGCGCCTGCAGCGAAGGTCTGACACAGAAACCGACAGCTTGACCGACGATATCAACCGACTCGCTGAATGGCTGGAGTCACTCGCCGAGGACCAGGAAGCACAGATTCAAGCACAGCAGAGCCGGTTAGAACATGAGTCTGGTCGAGTGTTGCGCTTTGAGGAGCGAACACAACTGGCAAACGAGCTTCACGATTCGCTCGCCCAGACGCTGGCCAGTCTTAAAATGCAGGTACGGGTTCTTGATGACACCCTGCGACAGGACAACGAAGCCGCGGTTTGGCAGGAAATGGAAAGAATCCAGGCGACCCTGGATGATGCCAACACCGAAGTGCGTGACCTCATTGCCCACTTTCGATCGCCGCTTGATCGCCAGGGAGTTGTTCCCGCTATTGAGAAGATTGTCTCGCGATTTCGATTCCAGCTTGGTACGCAGATCGTTCTTCAGAACGAATGGCATGACAGCAGTTTTGACCCAGAGACAGAATCACAGGTTCTGCGGATTGTGCAAGAGTCGCTGCACAACGCGAGAAAACACAGCCAGGCAAATCTGGTCCGCGTTCTGCTGACTTACGGGCCGATCGGTAGATACCGGGTCGTGGTAGAGGACGATGGAGCCGGTTTCGTAGTGACTGACAAGCAGCCTGAGGATTCGAGGCACTTCGGTCTGTCGATCATGCGCGAGCGCGCTGCTGCGATTGATGCTGACCTAAGAGTAGAGAGTGAACCGGGTGAGGGGACCACCATCTTCCTCGAATTCGATGGCTTAGATTCGACTGCGGACCCGCTGAAGGTCAAGGCAGAAGCTGGATGAAGGCGCTGCTGATCGACGACCATGCCTTGTTCAGAGCCGGGCTCGAGAGTCTGCTGGAGCGGCGGGGGATCGAGATCGTGGCCTCTGTGGGCAGCGGAGAAGACGCTATTCGACTTGTACGCAAGACGACTCCCGACGTCATACTGCTCGATCTTCGGATGCCGGAAATCAGTGGGCTGGATGTGCTGAAGACGTTATCAGACCAGAAGCCGGGCATCCCCGTGGTGATGCTAACCACCAGCTCGGAAGAGCAGGATCTCGCTGCGGCGCTGCGGAAAGGTGCCCGCGGCTACCTGATGAAGGACATGGAGCCGGACGAACTGGTCATAGCGCTGCGGGATATCGTCGCGGGTAACACGGTTGTGGCGCCGGCGCTCACCGGGGTACTGGCAGACCTGGTCAAAAACGGTAATCGACAGCAGCGCAAAGAGACTGAACAGCCTTTCACCGAACTGACTCCGCGAGAGCGTGAGATTCTGGGGCACCTGGCCGAAGGGCAGAGCAACAAGGTCATTGCCCGTCACCTCGATATCTCGGACGGTACCGTCAAGCTGCACGTCAAGGCGATTCTGCGCAAGCTCGGTGTGCATTCAAGGGTCGAGGCAGCGGTCATGGCTGTCGAACACGGTATACGACGCGTTCCACAGAATCCCACATAGAATCTTGATGTCGTTGCCGTCTCCAAAGGCAATGGCCCGCTTGCCGCGGTGCCAGTCGTCTACAGATATGACTTGCGATCCGCGCGTTTGTGCCCAGCGCGCTGAATGACGACTCCCATGATGTCTTGTGGCCCGGTAATCTCCAACACCGGGTATGACGCATTCAGCGCCTTCAGATACCACCGGTCGTTATCCCTATCGAGTTGTCTCAGGATGACTTCACCACCATGTTCAGCGATGACGAAACTGCCGTTCTGCAGGCGTCCAACCGGTTCGGAGACGATCACGCAGCCGTCGGGAAATTCTGGCGCCATGCTGTTTCCCAGCACCTGAAGAGCAAAGGGTTCGTTTCCAGCACAACTGCTCACACTGTAGACACCTTGTCGATGTTGAGTTGTTCGACCATATTGCGTAGACGATCCTGTTCCAAGCACTGTAAAGCGTCTTTGGCGGTTTTTTCGAGATCGCACACAGTGGTGTTCAAGACCAGTTGTTTGATCTGAAGGAGACTGGACGCTTCCATACTGAATTCGCGCAGGCCCAGGCCCAACAGTAGCCGAGTGAACTCCGGGTCAGCGGCCATTTCACCACACATCGACACCGGAATGCCGGCACTCCGGCCGGCCTCTATGACCCGGTAGATCAGTCTCAATACCGAAGGATGCAGTGGGTCATAAAGATAGTTCACTTCATCATCAATACGGTCAATGGCGAGGGTGTACTGGATAAGATCATTGGTTCCGATGGAGAGAAACTGCAGTTTCCGGGCGAACAGGTCTGCTGATATAGCCGCTGCCGGTACTTCGATCATTCCACCGACCGGTACGTGCGGATTGAATTCGACACCTTCTTTGGCGAGTTCTCGGTGAGTTTCGCGCACCAGTTCCAGTGCCTGATCCAGCTCGGAAAGGCTGGACAGCATCGGAATCATTATTCTGGCATTGCCTCGAGTAGCAGCACGGAAGATCGCCCGCAACTGGGGCTTGAAAAGAGCGGGTTCGTTCAGACACAGGCGGATCGCGCGAAGGCCAAGTGCCGGATTAATGCTTCTTTCCCCGTCCGTCCGGCCACCATCAACCTGCTTGTCGGCGCCGAGATCCAGTGTTCTTATGGTGACCGGCCCACTGACTGTGTCTAGCACCTGACAATAGGTTTCGAACTGCTCGTCTTCCCCCGGAGGTTGTGACCGGTTCATGAACAGGAACTCAGTGCGATAAAGGCCGACGCCTTCAGCGCCGGCCGGAGCAAGCAATTTCAGATCTTCGGGCAACTCGATGTTCGCCAGCAGGGCAACCTGTATTCCATCCTGAGTGATAGCCTGCTGGTGATGAAGTAGAGTGAGTGAGGCAATTTCTTCTCGATGGGCCTGCTGGCGGTCTCGAAATTCCTGCACCACTGCATCATCGGGTCCTAGGATTATGCTACCGTTCGCCGCATCGATAACCAGCAGGTCGTCGTTGCGTATGTAGCGGACCGCATCGTGCAATCCAACTACTGCGGGAATGTGGAGGCTGCGTGCGAGGATGGAAGTGTGGGAAATAGGCCCCCCGAGGCTTGTCAGAAACGCTGTCATGCCGCGCTGGTGCAAGGTCACCGTGTCCGCTGGTGTGATGTCGTGCGTGACGACCACGTAACCAGCTAGATCGTCGTCCAACCGGCTCAGATCCGTTACGGTGTGCCCCAGCAGTTCCGCCAGTACACGGTCGACGACCTGGTGGACATCGTTTTTCTTGCTTCGCAGGTACGGATCTTCAATACCATCAAAGAACGCGATCAGGGTATCAGCGTGGGTCTTGAGTGACCATTCCGCGTTTTTTCGCTCATGGTTGATCGACTCGACCGGCTGTTCAGAGATCACCGGGTCATCAAGCATCTGTAGATGAACGTCGACAAAGGCATGTGTCTCGGGTGGGGAATCCGGTGGAATTGAATCCAAAATACGTAGAAGTCCTGTTCTTGCCCTGGCGACTGCGTCTCTGAAGCGCTTGACCTCGTCCTCCACAGCGTCTTCGGAAAGGGTAAATTCGGGTATTTGGCGGTGTGAGTGATCGAGCACGATAGCGCGACCGATGGCGATACCCCGCCCAATGCCGGTGCCGCTCAGGGACAACACTACTCCTCCTCCCCGAAACGATCGGAGAAAAGTTCCACGATCCGGCTCACCGCTTGCTGGGAATCCTCGCCCTCTACCACCAGGGTCAGCCGGGTCCCCTGTGTCGCAGCCAGCATCATCAGTCCCATGATGCTCTTGGCGTCGCACGATTGGCCGTCGTGTTTCAGGGCAATGGTACTACTGAACTGTACGGCCGCCTTGACCAGGCTGGCACAAGCCCGGGCATGCAGACCGAGCCGGTTGATGACTTCGATTTCCCGTTCTAGTTTCACGCTGGCACCGCTGTGGATACGGGGTAAAGATCTCGATGGTCCGTCTGGACCGTCAGTTCCTGTGACCGAAAACGGGAAGCCAGCTCCTCGGTGATGAAAACAGATCGGTGCTGACCGCCCGTACATCCTAAAGCCACCATCAGGTAACTGCGGTTTTCCAGGTCAAAGTATGGCAGCCAGAATTCGAGGAACGCACCAATCTGATTGACCATTTGAGTGACCAGGGGGCTCCTGTGAAAAAACCGGACCACCGGTTCGTCAAGGCCGGACAGATCGCGCAGTTCGGTTTTCCAGTACGGATTGGGTAGGCAGCGCATGTCGAAAAGATAGTCTGCGTCCATTGGCGCGCCGTACTTGAATCCAAAGGACTTCAGAACAAGGGTTGTTCCGGTTTTTCCCCTGGCCGCGGCAAAATCACGGATGATCGATCGAAGTTCTACCGGGTTGGTTCTCGTCGTGTCAATTCTCCGATCGGCGTCCTGTTCCAGCGGTGTCAGCAGACGGCGTTCTTCAGCGATACCGTCGGCCAGCGGAGTCGTGTTGTCAGTCAAGGGGTGTTTGCGTTGGGTCTCACTGTATCGGCGAATCAGTGTCTTGTCTTCGGACTGTAGAAAAATGACTCTTACCTTCAGCCCCGTGTCCCGCAGGTTCTGCAGGTTAGTCGGTACTTTTTCCAAAAACTGCCGGTTTCGGGAATCAATGCTGACCGCTACGAGGCTGTATAGCGGACCCTGTGGCTCGCGTAAATGACTGACAAGCTGCGGCAGCAGGACGGCCGGCAAGTTATCAATACAGTAGTAGCCCAGGTCCTCCAGGGCGTGCAGAACAATACTTTTACCAGAGCCCGACATGCCACTGACAATGATCAGATCCGTGCCGCTGGAGATTCTTGGGACTTGCTGTTCCACTGTGTTGGCGGTTTGTTGGAATTGTCGGACACAACAACTGCCCGACAGCCTGTCTGTCGGGCCGAATCAGGCCAGTAGGTTGAGCAGCGAGTCGACGTCTCGTGCCTTGAGAATTCGGCTTCGGTGTCCGGCTTCAGAGAATATCTGGGCCAAGCTGGCCAGGATCTTGAGATGTTGTTCCGTGGCATCGGCGGGGACGACCAGCCCGATCACGAATGTGACGGGCTGGTCGTCGACCGCATCAAAATCCAGCCCCTGGCGCAAACGAAGTACCGCAGCCAGAGGCTCACTGATGCCATTGAGCCTCCCGTGGGGCAAGGCTATTCCGTTGCCGATGCCCGTACTGCCCAGCCGCTCACGCTCATTGAGTACCTGGAAAACGGTATGCCGATTCAGCGGTGCCTGGTGTCGAGACAACAGCGCAGAAAGTTCCTCCAGCATTCGTTTCTTGCTGGAAGCCGCTACGTTGAACAGTATTCGGTCGGCGCTCAGAAAGCCATTGAGTGCACCGGTACTTGAAGAAGAATTCTTTCGCTTCGAAGGCACGATAGTCAGGTCTCTTCCTTGATCTTGAGAGCATCTTCATCGCGGTGATGACTGGAGATCTTGTTCTTGTGCTTCAGAACCTGACGCTCAATCTTGATGGCCATTGAATCGATGGCGCTGTACATGTCTTTGGTTTCTGCAGATGCGTGCAGCCTGGTACCTTTGGCTGTGATGGTTCCTTCAGCCAGGCAGCGCGCCTTTTCAAGTTGCAGAACGACATGGGCGCTGGCGGAGTCATCCATATAACGGCCCAGGCGCTTAAGTTTTTCAGTGATGTGCTGATGTGTGGCTTGGGTCACGTCAAAGTGTTTCCCGGTAACTAAAATCTGCATGCCGGGGCTTGGTGAAGTCCTGGTCACAGTACGGATTTTCGCTGGCTCGCTGGGGCTATGTTCATCTGCCTGCGGTACTTTGCCACGGTACGACGGGCAACATTGACGCCCTGTGCGGTGAGTAGCTGTGTGATGGCGCTGTCGCTGATTGGCTTGAGGGGAGGTTCGGATTCTATCACTTTTCGGATCTGTGCCTGAATTGCGTGGGCTGAGAGGCTCTTATCAGGGTTGCTCCCGACACTGCCGGTGAAAAAGTATTTGAATTCGAACAACCCCTGTGGCGTCAGCATGAATTTCTGATCGCTGGCCCTGGAAACGGTGGACTCGTGAAGCTCGAGGGCCAGCGCGATTTCACGCTGGGTGAGCGGTTTAAGTTCACTGGCACCAGCATGCATGAACGCAGGTTGGTGAAGCACGATCTGCTCGGCAACGCGTAGAATCGTGTCACGACGCTGGCTCAAGCTGCGGATGAACCCGCGTGCCTCCTGAAGCTTCTCTTTCAAATATCTGCGCGTATCGGGGTCACCAGTCGTGAAGTAGTCGTGGTAATCGTGGTTCAGTCGAAGGTGTTGACGGGGTTCCACAGCAGGCCGCACAGACCAGCCATTGGCGAGTCGGCAGACAAACACATCCGGGATCACGTGATCCGGCCTGTCGACCGTCAGGTGTCTGCCTGGTGCATGATCCAGGCCCTGCACCAGATCCCTGGCTTGGGACAGTTCTTTCCGGCTGACGCCCAGTGTCTGAATCAGCTTGTCGTATTTGTGCTGGGCAAGAAGATCCAGGTACCGGCCGACCACCAGAATTGCGACCGCCTGGCCAGGCGTCTCTGGATCGAGCGCCTCAAGCTGGATGCGAAGGCACTCACCTAAATCGCGGGCCGCGATTCCCCGTAGTGAAAGGCTTTGTACCAGGCGTACCATCGCCTCGATTTCGTCCTGTTCGGCGCAGAACTCAGGAGCCAGGATCTCCCGTAGTTCTTCGTTACTGGCCCTGAGATAACCCCGTTCGTCAATGCATCCGATGATGGCCTGAGCGATTGCGCTGTCGAGGCTGCTCAGGCGATGGCCCGCAAGTTCCTTGAGGAGGACTTCGCGCAGTGTTGCTCCGTGCTGGATCGTATTGAGAGTGTCATAGGGTTCGAATTGCATCGGCGAGAGCCGGCGGTCGGTCGGATCATCTTCAATTTGAGCGATCTCGACCTCTGGATTCAGGCGCTCAGGGGTCCGGTCTGCTTGCTGGACAGACCCGGTGGCCCGGAAAGCGGTCTCTTCTACCTCGGCAAACGTCGGCTCAGTGGAATGTCCGGCAGTGTTCCAATCCAGGTCATCGTCCCCGGATTCCAGCAACGGATTGGCTTCTAGTGCGTCGAAGATCTCCTGATCGAGATCGGCACTCGATAACTGCAGCAGGTGGATCGACTGGCGCATCTGGGGTGTCAATCGAAGGTGCTGGCCGAGCCGTTGTCGAAGGATCTGTTTCACTATTGTTGATTCGGAGGCAGTGTCGCGTAGTTACGGATCATGTGCTGGAGGCTGGTCGACAGTGACCTTGGCTACAATCTGAACTCGTCGCCCAAATAGATCGACCTGACTTCGGGGTGCGCCAGAATGTGATCGGCCGGGCCGGACGTGAGTACCTGCCCCTGGGCAAGAATATACGCCCGTTCACAGATTCCCAGTGTCTCCCGGACGTTGTGGTCGGTGATCAGCACACCGATCCCGATGTCGCGAAGGTGCGCAATGATTCGCTGTATGTCACCGACTGATATTGGATCGATCCCGGCAAAGGGTTCGTCGAGCAGTATGAAGGAGGGCTGCAACGATACGGCCCGGGCAATTTCCACGCGGCGTCGTTCCCCCCCAGACAGGCTGTATCCTCTGCTGTCTCGCTTATGGGCGATGCCGAATTCGGTCATCATCATCTCGGCTCGCTCATGACGCTCGTCGGCACGAAGATCGGGTAGCGCTTCGAGAACAGCCAGAATGTTATCCTCGACTGTGAGTCGCCGGAAGATGGAAGGCTCCTGAGGAAGGTAGCCAATGCCCAACCGGGCTCGTTGGTGCATGGGCAGGTTGCCGATGTCCTCTCCGTTGAGCAGCACAGAGCCACCATCGCGGCGCATAAGCCCGCAGATCATGTAAAAACAGGTCGTCTTGCCGGCCCCGTTGGGGCCTAATAGGCCGACAATTTCACCACTGCTGACGGCCACGTCCACATGGTCGACAACGGCAGCACCGCGAAAGCGTTTGACCAGTCCCCTTGTTTCCAGCTTGGCCAAATGAACTACTCCGAGCGCACCCTGCAGGGTACAGGCTTCGCTGCCACAGCCGTTCTAGTCGGCAACACCGGATCGTCTCAGACTGGCCTGCCAGTCACCGAGCCAGTCTGCGCTGGCATGTTCAAGCGGATTGATCTTGGAAGCGGGAACCCAGAAGCCAAAGTCTATAGGCGGCGTGATCTGCTTCCAGTCTCCCCTGACCTGCAGGACCCTGACGGCTGTACCCCGATTGAGGCTACCGACCACCACCGAATCTTTGCCTGTCGATGGGACACTTCGCAAGCGAACGTTGTTGCCTGAAACCTCGCCTGTACCCGAGGAGCCGGTTACGAACTGCCCGTAAATCCACACCGCCACTCCCAAAGGGGTGTTGACCTTGAACCAGCCACCGTCGGATGCAACTACCTTGACCGGATCACCGTGAGAGAGCTTGCCGATCACAGCTGAAGCCTGACTTCGTGACGCATGGACACTCGCACCGCCTTTTCCCACGTAAGCCGGCTGGAAACCAGTCTTGCCAGTTAAGCTTGATGGATTGGTCGAAGGCGCCTTTGGCTGGCTAGGTGATCTGGCCGGGTCACTTGCAGCCTTTGTGCTGGAGTTTTTTGCCTCCTGATCCTTGCGGGGTTGGATCACGATTCGCGGTCGACTGGAATCGTCCTGACTGTTTCCGGCAGTTTTGGAATCAGGGTTGCCGGCCGTTTTTTTCGGCGCCTTGGTGGTGACTGTATGTCCACGCACCTTCATCTTGTCTTTGGCCATGTCGTACTCGATGGTCTCTCCCGAAATGGCGTCGCCGCCCTGGCGGACCTTTGCCTGCTCGATAAAGGTGACGACGTTCCTGATCTCATCAAGCTCGATGGTCAGACCCTGGCCGATCACGTCGTGTGGCTTGTCATCGGGGCGCTGCCGAAACACCGCCGGATTACCTTTGGCAATGGCCTTATCCAACTGCTCTCCCTCGTAGAAGAGCTCAATTTCGTTGGCGATGATCCGAATGGTTCCTTGTTTCACCGAGACATTTCCCCGGTAGATCCGCCGTCCGCTGGAGAAATCCATCTCCACTTCATCGGCTTCAATCAGGGCCGGCTGATCCCGATCACTTTTCAAAGCCTCGGCACTGGGTATCCAGAGCGCAGACAGAATCGCCAGAGTGAAAAAACAGGCGCGGATCATAACGGGAATTCTAGCAAATCGGCTTTAGGCTTCAGCCGAGCCCGTTCGCTCGCAACGGGGGTGCTGGCCTTGAATTCAACCGGGCCGTCACAGCGGCTGAGAGCGCTAACCGCCTGTGCCCCGTTTGAGCTGGACTTTCATCCTTTCGGTTGTGGTCACGCTGCCCGGGTCATCTGCGGTCCGGCCCTGGACTACTCTGACATGGCCGGTCAGCAGGACTTCTGTGCCGTCTGAAGAAACCCAGCCGGAATCACTATAAGTGTGGCGAAAGTCTTTTCCGTCCTGATACTGGACCAGATGGGGGTTGTCGATCAGGGCAGTGTTGTCATCGGGGAAATGAACCAAACGATCGGCTTCGAGCACATAAACCACTCCCTTGGCGTCCCGCCCAGTCGCGGTGAAATTATGGATGGAGTAATCTGGCTCATGGCTGGCTACGGGTGGCGCCAGGGGTTTGTCGGTGTTAAGGAAAGTCTGTTGAAGCCAGGTGCCGAGCCCAATCAGAGCCAGCATGACGCCGAGCAGAACGGCCCGCTCTAGATTGCGCTCTTTCACACTAGAAAATTCCCGCGCGTATCAGGTCCAGGGCATTGAGTGCGCCGACCGGCCGAAGTTCCGCATCGACTGCAAAGAGCCCGTTTATCGAGTGATGCCGCATGACATCAACCACCTCGGCTGCCAGTGCACCGGCCGTGGTCGTTCGCGGCGCTGCCACCATTACCTCGTTGATCGTCGAGCTTTGAATGTCGATATCCTGGTTAAGTGATCGCCGCAGGTCTCCGTCGGTATAGATCCCTACTAGGCAACCTCGATCGTCAAGAACTCCAGTCATACCCAGCCCTTTGGTAGACATCTCATCCAAGGCAGTTGTCAGGCTGGCGTCTTTGTTGACCAGGGGCATATCGTCGCCCGTATGCATGATATCTCTGACATAAACCAGCAACCGGCGGCCCAGAGTACCGCCGGGGTGTGAGCGAGCGAAGTCTTCACGACTGAAGCCTCTGGATTTGAGTACGGCGACCGCCAGTGCGTCACCCATGGCCAGGGTAGCGGTGGTACTGGTCGTCGGTGCGAGGTTGTGTGGGCAGGCCTCTCGTTCCACACCGGTATCCAGGCAAACCTCAGCAGCCTGCCCAAGGGTGGAATCGCAATGTCCGGTCATCGCGATGAGGGGAATTGCCATCCGTTTGATGATTGGCAGAATGGTCAGAATCTCGGGTGTCTGACCCGAATTCGATATGGCGATGACCAGGTCGCCGGGTGTGATCATGCCGAGATCACCGTGACTGGCCTCACCTGGATGGACAAAAAACGATGGTGTGCCGGTACTGGCCAGTGTGGCTGCGATCTTGCCGCCCACATGGCCAGATTTTCCCATACCAACCACCACCACGCGGCCTGAACACACCAGCAGGAGTTCACAGGCCTTCTCGAATGCGCTGCCCAGGCGTCTGGCCAGTTGTTCAAGCGCACTGCTTTCCAGCATCAGGACATTCCGCCCTTCAGTCGCGAATTTGATTTTGTTCATGATGCTGAAATCAAGATCATTTAGGGCCTGTGGCACTAATCTCAGTTATTCTACTGGAATCAATACACACGGGCGTGCGGAGCGGGGTCGTCAGGGTGAACAGTCAACTTCTCATTGGAACATGCGGCTGGGACCACGGCCACTGGTGTGGACCGTTTTATGATCCCGACCTGCCGACGGATTGGCGGTTAACCTATTATGCCAACCTGTTGCGAGCGGTTCTGGTGCCCGAGTTAACCGGTGTTAAGGTTGATGCGACGCTTGCCGCCTCATGGCTTGAAGATACCGACGAAGGGTTCAAGTTCGTCATCGAAATCTCTGCTGAACTCGTGGATCTGTTACCCCAACGTCCGGTAAGCCTGAACCGCTGGCTGGAAGGTATCCGCTTATTGGCTGGACAGGTCGCGGCGGTGTTGGTGCGACCATCGCCGGCGAGCCGGAGTCCGGGACCGGCGGCACTTGAGCAGTTCTGCAATGCACTGTCTCCGGTCCCCGTCTGTGTCGAGCCATCTGATCACCCAGGTGGACGAGGGGTCTGTGGGGTGGTCTGGTATCCTTCCAAGCAGGTGGCTCCAACGGTTGGAGACTATCTGGTGGCGTTGTCGGATGTAGGCGATCCGAAAGCACTACGCCAGCTCATCGAGTGGTTTATTGAACAAAACCTAGTCGGCGCAGCATTGTTTATGACCGATCGTACGCGTGGATTCGAACACGCACAGCAAGCGAGACTGATTGCAGAGATGCTTGGAGTATGATTGACGGCATCACCCAGTACGGCCCAGTCAAGAGCCTACATGATGGTTATGGCTTCCGCGTGCCCGGTTTTGTCGTTCATCCCAGTTGCTTGACATGAATGCTGCCAGATCACTTTATGACCGCCTGGTGCTTGATCACCCGATCGTGGTGCTTGTCCTGCTGGCGGTTGTTCTTTTTTACTTATCTTTTTACAGCACTGATTTCAGGTTGGATGCGTCGGCAGATTCTCTTTTGCTGGAGGATGATGAAGACCTGCGCACATTTCGCCAGCTCTCTGAGCGCTACCATGAGGGCAGTGCCCTGTACTTGGCCTTTACCCCGGACGGAGACCTTTTTGGCAACAATGCCCTGCAAGTAATCAAGCAGCTCAAGGAAAAGATCGAGTTGCTGGATGGGGTCGACTCGGTGTTATCCGTACTTGACCTACCGTTACTGAAACAGACCGACCGCTCTCTGGCAGAACTCGTGACCGGCTACCGGACTCTGCAGAGCGAGGATGTGGACATGGCACGCGCCCGGCAGGAGTTACTTTCGAGCCCGGTTTTTAACAACCTGGTGGTCAGCGCCGACGGCACGACGACTGCATTACAGATCAATCTGGCCAGTGACAAGGTTTTCAGTGAGCTGACCAAGGCAAGGTCTGAACTCTTGCACAGCAAACAGCGGGCACAGCTGACGGATTCGGAGCGGAGTGCTTTTGAGCTTATCAGTGTCCGTTATGCGGCGGTAAAAAGAGAACTCGATGGGCGCAATCATCGACTCATCGGAGCGATACGGTCGATTATCGGTAAGCACCAGGGCCACGGCCAGCTGTTTTTGGGTGGTGTGCCAATGATTGCTGATGACATGATTACCTACATCCGAGACGACCTGGTTATCTTTGGGCTGGGTATTTTCGTGTTCCTCGTCCTGATGCTGGGTTTTATTTTTCGACGTCTCCGCTGGGTGTTGCTACCTCTGATGAGTTGTGCCTACGCCGGGCTGGTGATGATCGGCCTGCTGGGTCTGGTGGGGTGGCCGGTAACCGTCATCTCCTCGAACTTTATCTCCCTGATGCTCATCATCACGATGTCGATGAACATTCACCTTATCGTGCGCTATCGGCAGCTGTGCGTGGATAACCCGGAACACGACCAGCGAGAGTTGGTCTCCCAGATGGCCAGAAAAATGTTCTGGCCATGCCTTTACACGGTCCTGACGACGATCATCGCTTTCGGCTCGCTGGTCTTCAGCGATATCAAGCCGGTGATTGATTTTGGCTGGATGATGTCGATGGGACTGGTAGTGATCTTTCTGACGTCGTTCCTGGTGTTTCCGAGTGTCCTGGTTCTGCTGGGGCGACCCAGCCAGATCATCTCGCTGACAAGGTCGTTTCAGTTGACAACTTTACTCGCCGGTGTGACAGAAAAACACGGCCGGCACCTGGTGTGGATTGCCGTTGGGCTGGCGCTCGTCAGTGCTCTGGGTATCTCACGCCTGGAAGTGGAAAACAGCTTCGTTAACTACTTCAGTGACGACACCGAGATTCACCAGGGGCTGCGGCTGATCGATGAAAAACTGGGCGGGACCACGCCGCTGGATATCCTGATCCGTTTTCCTGACGAGCCTGATCCAGCCGATGTGGTCGAGAACGATGATGAACTTCGGTTGCTGCTCGACGCGACGGAAGCTGACAACGAGGCCGATTACTGGTTCACGCCCGACAAGATAGATACCGTGAAGAAGATACACGATTATCTCGAGACCGTTTATGGTGTCGGAAAAGTGCTGTCAGTGGCTTCACTGATCAGGGTCGGAGAAGAAATTAACCAAGGGCCGTTCGATGCGTTTGAACTCGCAGTGGTCTATAAGAGGATGCCGGCCGATCTGAAAGTTGATCTGGTTGACCCCTATATCTCTATCGAGGACAACGAAGCCCGGATCAGTGTACGGATCAGGGACTCCCTCAAAGACCTGCACCGGGCTGATCTGCTGGCGCAGGTGCGCAAGGATCTCTCCACAAAACTTGGGTTGCCAGATGAGGATTTCGTGATCACCGGGCTACTCGTCCTGTACAACAATATGCTGCAGAGTCTGTTCCAGTCGCAGATCCAGACCCTGGGGGTCGTGATGCTTGGAATTGGGTTGATGCTACTCGTCCTGTTCCGGTCTGTTGTTCTGGCCGTGATCGGAATCATCCCCAACCTGTTGGCAGCGACATCGATCCTGGGCCTGATGGGATTATTCGGAATTCCACTCGATCTGATGACCATCACAATCGCCTCAATTACAATCGGGGTAGCGGTGGATAACAGCATTCACTATATCTACCGTTTCAGGGAGGAATTCCCGAGGACAAAGAGCTATGCCAGGACCCTGCACACTTGCCATGCCAGCATCGGCAGAGCCATCTTTTATACGGCCATTACGATCATCGTCGGATTCTCCATATTGGTCCTTTCAAATTTTCTACCGACCGTCTACTTTGGTGTGCTGACCGCTCTCGCCATGGCCGTCGCCCTACTGGCATCACTGACCCTCCTACCCAAGCTGCTGATGACCTGGAAGCCCTTCTGAACCAATGAACTGGCTGCTGCCCAGGTTGAGTCGCGTTCTTGATCTGCTGTCTACGTCAATGACGGCCGTGGTTGCCTTAACACTGCTTTCGACGCCGGTTTTTATCGATGATGTAATCGCTGATGGCCCGCGACCTGATGAAGCGATTCGAATGATCGTCAGCCAACTGGTCAATGAACTGGAGTCGAACCGGCTGGCACTCGAGGCCGATAGAGACCAGCTTTATGCCCTGGTTAACGAGGTCATCTGGCCGCACCTCGCGACCGAGAAGATCAGCAAGCTCATCCTTGGTGCTCATTTCAAGGCCGCCAGCGCGGACCAGCGCCAGCGTTTTAGCGATGCTTTTATGGCACTGATGGTCCGTACCTACGCCACCGCGATGTTCGAGTACACCGGTCGTGAAGAAATCGTCTTTGAGCCGTATCAATACGAGCCTGCCGATCGAACCTCCCTCGTGCAAACCCGAATCGCTCTTCCGGGTCAGGCACCCGTTCCAGTGGATTACGCATTTCTTCGTTTCAAGAATGGACATTGGAAGATATACGACGTCAAGATTGATGGAATCAGCCTGGTGTTGAGTTACCGGCGGAGTTACAACCAGATCATCCGTACGCAGGGTCTGGATTCACTGATTGAGGCGTTGCGGGCGCAATCTGGCGATAGCTGAAACGAAGGCATACCCGATACCGTCCGATTGATCTCGCCGGTATCTTCGTTGATAAACCAGCCCGGGGTGGAGCCCCTGGAAGCCACAGAGGCCTGATCAGCCCTGGATACGGTTGGAATCTATTACTTTTTGTAGGTTTCCTTTTCACGGCTATTGGAATACTCTTGATCTGTGTTTGGGCACGCCTAGCTCGACAGTTGCCCGAAAATTTGTGAACTGAACAAGTTATGCCGACACCACAGGACATCAAGGGCTGGATCGAGGGCAATCTGCCGGGAGCCGAAGCCGAAGTCTCTGGTGACGGTCGTCATTTTGAGGCGACCGTGGTGTGCGCGGGGTTTGCCGGGAAAAGTCGAGTACAGCAGCAGCAGATGGTCTATGGCGCACTGGGTGACAAAATGAAAGCTGAGATACACGCGCTTTCGATGCGCACCCTGACACCCGAGCCAACGGCGGCCGATGAGTCACACTGAATTTAGCCGAAAGGAGAGCTTTATGATGGACGCACAAGAACAGATCAAAAAGGTCATCGAGGACAACAGCGTCATGCTGTTCATGAAAGGAAATCCGGATTTCCCCCAGTGTGGTTTCTCGGGACAGGTGGTGCAGATTCTCAATGCCTGCGGTGCAAAATTTGCATCCACCGATGTGCTTGCCGATGATCAAATTCGACAGGGGATCAAGGACTACTCAAACTGGCCGACGATCCCGCAACTTTATATCAACGGTGAATTTGTCGGCGGCAGCGACATCGTTATGGAAATGTACGAAAACGGTGAACTACAGACCAAGCTGGAGTCTACACCCGCCTGACACGATGGTTGTTTTCCGGGAGGGGTGAAAAGGCGCCGTCAGGCGCCTTTTGGTTTTGATGGTCCGAAAAACTGGACAGGATCCGCTCGGCGACCCACAATCGGCCGGAACAGATAGACGAAACAGGTCACCCCTGACATTGGACAAGCTTCTGATCAGCGGCGGAGTGCCTCTGGATGGTGAGGTGCGAATCTCCGGTGCCAAGAATGCGGCCCTGCCGGTAGTAATCGCTTCGCTACTCACGGACCAGGCCCTGGTGGTCCACAATATTCCCCACCTGCAGGACATCACCACAGCCCTTGAGTTACTGGGTCATCTGGGTGTCCGGGTGCAGGTCGACGATCGGTTTGCTATCGAGGTCAATGCAGCACAGCTGACCAGTCGGCGCGCGCCTTACGAGCTGGTCAGAACCATGCGGGCCTCCATACTGGTTCTTGGACCTTTGCTGGCCCGCTTTGGAGAAGCGGAAGTGTCGCTGCCCGGAGGGTGCGCGATAGGGTCGCGGCCGGTAGATCTGCACATCAAGGGCTTCGAAATGATGGGAGCAGAGGTCTCGGTAGAAGAGGGTTACATCAAGGCGAAGGTGAATGGCCGGCGCCTGTCCGGGACTAAGATCGTCTTTGATACTGTAACCGTTACCGGTACCGAGAACCTGATGATGGCGGCGACACTGGCTCGTGGTACAACGATACTGGAGAATGCCGCACGGGAACCGGAAGTGGTTGATCTCGCGCGCTGTCTGATCAAGATGGGCGCGCGAATTCACGGCGCTGGCACTGGCTTGATCGAGATCGAAGGCGTTGATCGGCTCACTGGTGCCGAGCATAGAGTGATTCCGGACCGTATCGAGGCGGGCACCTACCTCGCTGCGGCAGCAGCCACTGGCGGGCGCATCCGCCTGTGTGGTATTGACGCTAGGCTACTGGAAGCGGTTCTTGGCAAACTCACTGAAATGGGTGCTGGGGTGAGCATCGAAGAGGATGCTGTCCAACTGCACGTAAAAGAAGGTCGTTTGCAGGCCACTGACCTTCGCACCCAGCCCTTTCCAGGTTTTCCCTCCGACATGCAGGCCCAGTTCATCCTGCTGAACGCAATTGCGAGCGGGGCGGCGACGGTCACTGAGACCGTGTTCGAGAATCGCTTTATGCATGTACAGGAGCTTCAGAGAATGGGTGCCGACATAGAACTGCGGGGTCACACGGCACTGGTACGTGGGGTGGAAACGCTTAGTGGTGCGCAGGTCATGGCCACGGACCTCAGGGCGTCCGCTTGCCTGGTATTGGCAGGGCTGGTCGCCGAAGGGCAAACCGTGGTCGACCGGATTTATCATATCGATCGGGGCTACGACTGCATTGAGGAAAAGCTGGCGCAGTGTGGGGCCCGCATACGGCGCGTGTCCAGGGGTCAATACCCTCACGCTGCGTCTGTGTCGTAGCCAGATTTGCTGTCTTCTGGAGCAGCGAGCACACGCAAGTGGAGCCGACTATCATCCGGCAGCTGAATAGCGGCAGCGCTGATTTCCCTGCCCGGCTGGCCTCGCTTCGGGATCGGTGGGAAGCCTTGGAAGTGGATATCGAAGACGTGGTACGGAAGATTATCCGGCGCGTCCGGCAGGACGGAGATTCAGCACTTCTGGAACTGACTGCCCACTACGATCGTGTCAGGTATGACCGACCGGCGAATCTTGAGATCCCACCCGGAGAACTCGATCAGGCGCTGGAACACCTGGAGCCCGGCCTGCGCCAGTCACTGGAGCAGGCCGCAGATCGAATTCAGGCATTTCACCGCCGGCAAATTGAGCAATCCTGGTCCTACGTAGAAGAAGACGGCACCCGCCTCGGTCAGCAGGTTCGACCGCTGGACAGGGTCGGTCTCTATGTCCCCGGTGGTCAGGCGGCTTATCCCTCCTCGGTTCTGATGAATGCCCTGCCAGCGCGTGTTGCTGGAGTCGGGGAGATCGTGATGGTTGTGCCCGCTCCTGATGGGCGGATCATTCCTGCCGTACTGGCGGCGGCCCGTATCGCAGGTGTGGACCGGGTCTTTCGCGTTGGTGGCGCCCAGGCGGTGGCGGCGTTGGCCTATGGCACTGGTACGGTTCCTCGCGTGGACAAGATCGTGGGGCCGGGAAATATCTATGTAGCCGAGGCTAAGAAGCAAGTGTTCGGTCAGGTTGGAATCGACATGATCGCTGGTCCCTCCGAGGTGGTGGTGATCTGTGATTCAGGCGCCAATCCGGAGTGGCTGGCGATGGATCTCATGGCCCAGGCCGAGCATGACGAGTTGGCTCAGGCCATCCTAATCTGCCCCGAGTCAGCTCTGATAAAACGGGTGCTGGACGTGTTGCGGCGCCAGTTGCCACAGATGGAGCGTCAGGCGGTGATTGAATCTTCACTCGGCCAGCACGGCGCGATAATTCTGGTCGACAGCCTGACCCAGGCTGTCGAGGTTTCTAACCGGATCGCACCCGAGCACCTTCAGCTCATGGTCAGGGATCCCGAACAATACCTGCCCCTGGTGCGCCATGCGGGCGCGATATTCTGTGGCTACCTGAGTGCGGAGTCACTGGGTGATTACTGCGCAGGCCCAAACCACGTGTTGCCGACAGCCGGTACCGCCAGGTTTAGCTCGCCCCTGGGCGTATATGACTTCCAGAAGCGGAGCAGCCTGATCTACTGCTCACCTGAAGGCGCTGCCAGTCTGTCAGCTGTTGCCTCCACTATAGCCCGGGCCGAGGGCCTCTCGGCACATGCCCGATCGGCCGAAATGCGCGGCCACAGCTGACCAGAAAGATGAAACGTTCGCTGTCTGGTGAATCTTTTAAAAGCCCAGTTTCACGCTGGGTACCAGCACGAATTCGCGATCTGTCACTATACCCGGCGTCCACCGGCAAAGGGATGCTCAAGCTCGATGCGATGGAAAACCCCTATGTCTGGCCAGAAGACATCAGGCGTTTGTGGCAACAGGAACTTCACAAGGTGCCACTCAATTGCTACCCGGACCCACAGGCCAGTGCTTTATGCGAGCAGCTCAAAAAGTGGTGCGGACTGAACAACAATGTAGGCCTGATGCTCGGCAATGGTTCCGACGAGTTGATCCAGATCATCGCGATGACGCTGGGTGGGCCGGACCGGGTGATCCTGGCACCGGAACCCAGTTTCGCGATGTATTCTCTGATTGCGCAGGTGATCGGCGCACAATATGTCGGAGTGCGCCGGACAGCCAACTTCGATATCGATCTGCCGGCACTGCTCGATGCTATTGACGAACACAACCCGTGCTGTATTTTTCTGGCCCATCCCAATAACCCCACGGGTAACCTGTGTACCCCGGAAGTGGTTGAGCGTGTTCTGGACGCAGCAGGTGGGCTGGTAGTTCTCGACGAGGCGTATCACGCATTCAGTCGCAGCACATTCCTCGATCTTGTCGGTGACCACGACAATCTTATCGTGATCAGAACGTTCTCAAAGCTCGGCCTTGCTGCGCTTCGATTGGGGTTCCTGGCGGGTCCGAAGGATTGGCTCGCCGAATTCAACAAGGTCAGGTTACCCTACAACATCAATACCCTGACCCAGGCGAGTGTTTGTTTCGCCCTTCACCACATGGACTGGTTCGAAGGAAGGGCAGCGCTGATCCGCGATGAGAGAACACGGTTGCTTAGGGCACTTGAGGGTGTGCCGGGTCTCACGGTCTATCCTAGCGCTGGAAATTTTCTACTCGTCAGGACACCGGCTGGCAGCGGTCAGGCAGTCTTCGAGGGGCTTAAGGACGGTGGGATCCTGGTAAAAAACCTCCACAGCGCTCATCCTGCGCTGGCCGAATGCCTGCGGGTTACCGTTTCAACTCGGGAGCACAACGAATCACTGTACAAGCTGCTGTCAGAAGTTCTTGCGCAGCTCGGCCGTTGAGTGGCTGGGTCTTTCCCATCATGACGAACGGATCAGTGCGGCCCCTCGCGGTTTTGCAGGCTCGATGCCAATTCTTCATCAGTTTTGATAGAATTTATCGCTAAGTCATACACAAATAGCGATTTTATTGATTTACCAGGCACGATGACGAAGCTCCATCGAAGCGCCCAGATCACGCGCAATACCCGGGAGACGCAGATTACAGTGGACGTCGATCTAGACGGCACTGGCACAGCGCACCTTGAGATCGGCGTCGGATTTTTCGAACACATGCTCGAGCAGATCGCAAGGCATGGGTTGGTTGACCTGGATGTCAAGGCGCGGGGTGATCTGCACATCGACGCCCACCACTTGATCGAAGATCTGGGCATCACGCTCGGCCAGGCAGTCAATAAGGCTCTGGGCGAGCGCAAAGGGGTCTCGCGCTACGGGCACGCCTACGTCCCCCTGGACGAAGCGCTCAGTCGTGTGGTCATTGATTTTTCTGGTCGGCCGGGGTTAGATTTTTTCGTCGACTGGCCCCGTGCCCGTATCGGTGAGTTTGATGTGGATCTGATCCGGGAGTTTTTCCAGGGTTTCTGCAACCATGCCGGCGCAACGCTGCATGTAGACAGCATGCGTGGTCACAATGCCCATCATATTGCCGAGACTCTGTTCAAGGCCTTCGGTCGGGCATTGCGTGCTGCGGTGACACTGGACCCTCGGCTTGCCGGCGCCGTGCCATCCACCAAGGGCTCGCTGTAGATAGATCATGCCCCTTATTGCCGTCGTCGATCTCGGCACCGGCAACCTGCACTCGGTCGCTAAGGCACTGGAGCATGTTGCACCAGCGCATCGTATAGAGATCAGCAGTGACCCAGGTGTCATCGGTCAGGCAGGCCATGTGGTGCTGCCTGGCCAAGGTGCTGTAGGAACTTGGCTTAACGCGCTGCTGCAGGGCGGCTTAAAGGATGCCATTTTGGTGGCACTTGACTCGTGTCCAGTGCTGGGAATCTGCCTGGGGCTCCAGGCACTCTACGATAGAAGTGAAGAAGATGGCGGTAAAGAAGGGCTTTGTGTTCTCGCAGGCAAGGTGCGACGATTTGCCAATGCCGGGCCTTTTGACAGCCAAATTAAGGTGCCACACATGGGCTGGAACAATGTTAGGCAGGTGGCCTCACACCCGCTTTGGCAAGGAATCGAACAGGACAGCCGATTCTATTTCGTGCACAGTTACTACGCCGAGTCGGCATCCGTAGCAGAGGTTTTTGGAACGACCGATTACGGCGTACAGTTCACCTCGGCTGCCGGCCGGGAAAATGTCTTTGCAGTACAATTTCATCCGGAGAAAAGCCACAACCAGGGGCTCGCATTGCTCAGAAACTTCGTCCACTGGGACGGCAGCACCTGATTTTTCTGGCCATTTCCAAACGCGAACACGACCTCCGATGCTGTTGATTCCCGCTATCGATATCAAGGCCGGCCGGTGTGTGCGTCTACGCCAGGGCGACATGGCCCGGGAAACAGTCTTCGATGACGAACCGGCCGCGGCAGCCGAGCGCTGGGTCAACCAGGGTGCCAAACATCTTCACATCGTGGATCTGGATGGCGCTGCTGCGGGGCGCCCAGTCAACGCAGGGCTGATTCGAGAAATCGCAGAACAATTCCCGGGTATACGGCTACAGGTCGGCGGCGGTATTCGTAATGAGGAAACTGTGGAAGCCTACCTCGAGGCGGGCGTCAGGTTCGTCATCATCGGCACCCAGGCGGTGAATGAGCCACACTTCGTCAGTGATCTTTGTGCAGAGTTCGCTGGGCACATCATCGTGGGGCTGGACGCCCGTGAGGGCCGTATCGCCACTGACGGCTGGTCGAAGCTCTCGGGTCACGATGTCATCGACATGGCCCAACATCTGGAGGGAGACGGCGTGGTCTCAATTATCTACACCGATATCGAACGGGACGGGATGCTGTTGGGTGTCAATGTCGAAGCCACCGCGCGCTTGGCCGAAGCAGTTCGGGTCCCCGTCATCGCCTCGGGTGGGATCCGTGATCTGGATGATATTCGGCGGTTGGGAGAATCAGCAGATGCCGGTATCTACGGTGCCATCACGGGTCGTGCGATCTATGAGGGCTCGCTCGACTTCCGGGAAGGTGATGCGCTGGCACAAAGCTATGCTGCAACTGTACTCTGAGCCGTGGGCCTCGCCAAACGGATAATTCCCTGCCTGGATGTCGACCGCGGCAGAGTTGTCAAGGGTATCAACTTTGTCGACATCCGGGATGCTGGTGACCCGGTCGAGGTAGCCCGACGCTACGACGAACAAAAGGCCGACGAGATCACTTTCCTGGATATCACCGCAAGTTCAGAACAGCGTGACACGACCGTCAACATGGTCCGAGCAGTCGCCGGACAGGTATTCATCCCACTGACCGTCGGCGGCGGAATTCGGGAGATCGTCGATATTCATCGGCTGCTCAAGGCCGGTGCCGACAAGGTTTCGATCAATACCGCGGCGGTCGAACGACCAGAGCTAGTCAGCGAGGCCAGCAACCACTTTGGGGCGCAGTGCATTGTCGTGGCGATCGATGCTAAACGGGTAAGTTCCGGGTGGGAGGTCTTTACCCACGGTGGCCGAAACACCACTGGGATTGACGCCGTGGACTGGGCCAGGCGCATGGCGGAACTCGGCGCCGGTGAGATTCTGTTGACCAGCATGGACCGGGATGGCACGCGCGATGGCTTTGATCTGCAACTGACCCGGGCAGTCTCGGGTGCTGTTCAGGTCCCGGTCATTGCCTCGGGAGGGGTCGGGACACTCGAGCACCTGGCGCAAGGTATTCTCGCTGGCGGTGCCGATGCCGTGCTGGCAGCCAGCATCTTTCATTTTGGTGATTACAGCATTGAGCAGGCCAAGGCCTACATGGTAGAAAAGGGCATAGAAATGAATACACAGTAAGGGTCTGAATGTGACGCAAAGAAGGTCGGGTCGGTGTCCGGTTGCAGGAATCCGAAACCGAAATATCCGGTCATATTTCAGCCCTCAGACTGTCTGTTTTTCGCTCCTTGTGCACAAAGCGGTTACCCGATTAGCGCCTATGAAGGCTTCCCGCCCCGGCGAGGCCATCAGGGTGTCGGATATCCGGTTTTGATGGAGTTTCTAAAGGGGTTATCATTCGAGTATCAGGGTGTGGGTTGCCCACCGGTGTAAGAGACCGATCGATTTTATGACCGCGAGACCAGGTACTTGCTCCGGTCTCGACGACAGGCGGATTAAGAGGAGGGTCACATGGGTGTTGGAGGCATTAGTATTTGGCAGTTGTTGATCGTACTGGTCATTGTGCTGCTGCTGTTTGGGACCAAGAAACTGCGTAATATGGGCGGGGATCTTGGCGGTGCGATCAAGGGATTCCGCAGCTCCATGAAAGAAGTCAAGGACCCAGAAGCGGACGGAGACGAGCCGGCGGATCAGCAGGCAGAAGCATCACTTGCCGAACCAGACGAGACCGGAGCATCCGAGGAAGTCAAGACCGAAAAAGTCTGACTGACTCTCCGAGGCAGCACCATGTTTGACGTCGGATTCTCCGAGGTCGTCATCATTGCGATCATCGCGCTCGTAATTCTTGGGCCGGAGCGTCTGCCCAAAGTGGCGCGGACGCTGGGGTTCTGGGTGGGTAAGGCCAGGCGCATGGTGGCTGACGTCAAAACGGATATTGACCGAGAAATGCGCGAGAGTGAACTCGCTGATCTGCGCAAACTGGGTGATGAGATCACGGACGTCAAGGACGAGATTGAGAAAACCGGCAGTGACGCGGCGGATGACAGTTCGCTCATGTCAGTCGCCGATTCAATCCGTGAATCTGCTGAGGACATCCAGTCGACCGTGAAGGATGTGGCCGAGGTCGCCGAAGCCCGAGCGCAGGATTCAACACAAGACAACGCGGAAGAATCTCCGGCTGGAACGGATCCATCAATGGCCCCGGAAAAGCAGGCCGCGACCTGACAACGTAACTGATGGCTGAGTCCAGTAACCGCCCAGCAGATCAGGCGACGAGTTTCATGTCGCATCTGCTCGAGTTGCGCAACCGCATTATGCGGGGCGGTGGCTCAATACTGCTGGTGTTCCTGTTTACTGCGCCGTTTGCCAACGATCTTTACGAGTACCTGGCGGCCCCGCTGATGTCTGCCTTGCCAGAAGGCAACAGCATGATCTCGACCGAGCCCCACGGACCGTTCTTCGTGCCGTTCAAGTTCGCCTTTGCTTTTGCTGCTGTGGTCGCGATGCCTTATCTGTTGTACCAGCTGTGGGCGTTTGTTGCACCGGGTCTTTACAACCACGAAAAACGACTCGCAGTTCCGCTGCTCGTCTCCAGCAGTATCCTGTTCTATCTGGGTATTCTGTTCGCTTATTTTGCAGTTTTCCCCATTATCTTTGCCTTTTTCACCAGTACCGCCCCTGAAGGGGTACTGGTGATGACCGATATCAATGCTTACCTAAGCTTTGTCTTGAAGCTGTTCTTTGCATTTGGCCTTGCGTTTGAAGTGCCGGTCGCAACGGTGTTGTTGGTCAAGATGGGTATGACTACACCCGAGAGTCTTTCAACCAAGCGACCGTACATCATCGTCGGTGCCTTTGTCGTCGGCATGGTGATGACGCCGCCCGACATCTTTTCCCAGACGATGCTGGCAATTCCAGTGTGGCTTCTGTTTGAGGCCGGCTTGTATTTCTCAAAGATGGTCAAGCCGCGGGAGGCAGAAGAGAACGAACCGAGCGAAGATCTGACCGACCAGCAGGTGTAGCTGGCGTCCCGCATCGGTATTGGCAGTCACAGCATGATAGCAAGGTCGAAGATCAGCTGGTCTGTAACGGATTGCTCTGCTATCGGTCATCGCTGACTGGTGAACAGCTGAACCTGAATGGCCCGCAAGAAGCCCCCTCCCAAAGTCACCACGTTTCGCCTGCAGCGCGGTGAGTTGCTGGCAGACAAGTATCAGGTATTATCCCGCCTGGGTGCCGGCTGGGAAGGTGAGGTCTACCTGGTGCGTGAGCGTGGTACTCGTATTGAACGTACTGCGAAGATTTTTTTCCCACGGCGTAATCCCAGTGATCGGGCACTGCGCTTTTATGCTCGCAAGCTGCACAAGCTGCGAAACTGTCCGGTGGTCATCCAGTACCGTACCCGGGATGCCTTTGTGCATAACGGTACCAAGGTGTCTATCGTGTTGTCTGATTTCGTGGAAGGGGAGTTGTTATCGAGGTTTCTCAAGCGTCAGCGCGGTGGGCGACTGTCGCCCTTTCAGGGCATCCACTTACTCCATGCCCTGGCGAGTGGAATCGAATGTATTCACAGCATGGGTGAGTACCACGGAGACCTACATACAGACAACGTGATCGTGACACGATACGGATTGGGGTTCGAGCTCAAACTGCTCGACATGTTTCAGTGGGGTCCACCAAACGCAGAAAACATTCAGCACGATGTTTACGACATGATCCGTATTTTCTACGATGCAATTGGAGGTCAACAGTATTACGCTCGGCAGCCACAGGAAGTGAAGGATATCTGTCGCGGTCTGAAGCGAACCCTGATTGCCCGGGATTTCCGCAGTGCCGGTCGACTGACCCGGCACCTTGAGAAGATGGAATGGTTGTGATCGGGAGAGTGGTCTGACTTCCCACGCGAGTACCCGTCCGCCACTGAGCCTGTCGGGTGTAGACCTGGACACACCAATAGTTCTTGCCTGTCCGTCTGGCGAGGCAGTGGTGTTCACCCACAGGTCCCCATTGGCCAGTAAAAAAAATGAAGATGCGGTTGGCGTGTTCTGCTGGAAAGATGAAGAAATTCTGCTGGCGGTTGCCGACGGCGTCGGTGGCATGCCAGGTGGCGAAGCAGCAGCCAGGCGGGTTATCGAGGTATTGGCACAATCACCGGTAGAACCACAGGACGACCCGGTGGGGAGTCTTCTGACCCAGGTCAATCAATCCATGCTCGCTGACGATTCAACCGGTGCTACCACGATATCCGCACTCAGGATCGGAGGACATCAGCTTACCAGTCATCATGCTGGTGATTCCGCATCGCTAGTGATCGGCAAGCGGGGAAAAATAAAGTTGCAGACCAGTTGCCATTCACCTGTGGGGATCGCCCTGGCGAGCGGTCAGTTGACCGAACGCCAGGCGCTATTTCACAGTAAACGCCATCTGTTGAGCAACATGGTTGGAGATGCCGGGTTATGGGTTGAGCAGTCTGCGTCGATCGCGTTGTCTGCATCTGACACGGTTGTCGTCGCCAGCGACGGGCTGTGGGACAATCTGTTTCTTAGCGAGGTGATCGAGCTTGCTCGCAAAGACCCGCTGGAAACCGTTGCCGGCCAGCTCGTTGATCTCGCCAGGCAGCGCATGGCGACGCCTGCCACGCCAGACCCTGCGAAACCAGACGATCTGAGTTTCATCCTTTATCGAATGCACACCATTGAAGATTCAAAGGGCCCATGAGTTGCGGCGTTATGCCGGAACCGCCCGTGATGATTGAATTGGGTGTTTTCTCCGAAATATCTGGAACAAGCAACACGTTGCAAAGGTTAGAATTTGACTGGTCAGAGTATCCTGTCCTCTTTGCTCGGTGCTACTGATTTGATGAAGATCCTTGGGATCTCAGCTTACTATCACGATTCAGCCGCTTGTCTAGTCTGTGATGGTGAGATCGTTGCAGCCGCCCAGGAAGAGCGGTTTTCGCGGCAAAAGCACGATGCTGGGTTTCCGGCCAGTGCCATCGCTTATTGCCTGGAAGAGGCGGGCACTCGCCTGGAACAGCTCGATTGTGTGGTCTTCTACGACAAGCCCCTGGTCAAATTTGAGCGCCTGATTGAGACCTACATTGCGAATGCACCGCGCGGGTTTCGTTCGTTTCTGGCTGCCATGCCGGTCTGGCTCAAGGAGAAGCTCTATCTCAAATCGCTGCTGAAACGGGAACTCGCCAAGCTGGCTGGTTGTCGTAGACAGGCACTGCCCAGATTGTTGTTCGCTGAGCACCACCAGTCTCACGCGGCATCGGCCTTCTTTCCCAGCCCTTTCAGCAGGGCCGGTGTATTGTGCATGGACGGAGTCGGGGAGTGGGCCACGACTACCGCCTGGCTGGGTGAGGGCAACCGGTTGACGCCGCTTTGGCAGATCGACTTTCCGCATTCTCTCGGCCTGATGTATTCGGCATTTACCTACTTCACTGGCTTCAAGGTCAATTCCGGTGAGTACAAACTGATGGGACTTGCACCCTATGGCGAACCCAGGTACGTAGACCTGATCCGCGACAACCTCATTGATATCAAGCCAGACGGCACATTCCGGCTGCAGATGGACTACTTCGACTATGCAACCGGCCTGCGCATGACCAACGCTCGGTTCAGCGCACTTTTCGGCCGATCTCCGCGGGCACCCGAGTCACCCTTGACCCAGGATGAGATGGACATTGCTGCCTCTATTCAGCAGGTGACCGAGGAGATCGTACTGAAAGTTGCCGACACCATTTGCCGGGAAGCCAACGTTGACAACCTGTGTCTTGCAGGGGGTGTGGCACTCAATTGTGTCGCCAACGGGCGACTGCAAAGAGAAGGTGCTTTCCAGAATCTCTGGATACAACCAGCTGCCGGTGATGCGGGTGGCGCGCTCGGATGCGCATTGGCAGCCTGGTACCAGTATGCCGACCAGCCTAGAGAAATGAATGGCACCATGGATGCGATGCAGGGTTCGTACCTGGGCCCGCGATTCGGCTCGGACCAGATCGCTCGTGAACTGGACAGCCTGGGTGCGGTTTACGAGGTGCATGATGAAGGTCGACTCAGCCCGTTGTTGGCCGATCTTCTTGACCAGGGCAAGGTGCTGGGTTGGTTCCAGGGGCGAATGGAATTCGGGCCCAGGGCGCTGGGTGCAAGATCCATTATCGGTGACCCACGAAAACCCGATATGCAGACCGTGATGAACCTCAAAATCAAGTACCGCGAGTCATTCAGGCCCTTCGCCCCGGCGGTCCTGGCTGAACGCGCATCCGATTATTTCGAGCAGGCCGAACCCAGCCCCTACATGCTGATCGTGTCCAATGTCTGTGAAGATCAGCGGCATCCAACTACGGCCGAAGACCAGAAACTGTTCGGGATCGACAAGCTCAAACGCGTGCGCTCGAAGATTTCCGCGGTGACCCATGTTGACTATTCTGCAAGAGTCCAAACCGTGCATCGTGACACCAATCCCAAGTTTCACGAACTTCTGGAAGCATTCGATGCCAGAACCGGATGTGGTGTACTGGTCAACACGTCATTTAATGTTCGCGGCGAACCCATCGTCTGTACGCCGTCAGACGCTTACCGCTGTTTCATGCGGACCGAGATGGATTACCTGGTTGTCGAGAATTACTTGCTGAACAAGCAAGATCAGCCTGAGTGGTCAGAAAAACATAACTGGCGGGACGATTTCGAGCTCGACTGAGCATTCGATCCGTCAGGTGAGTATGAGTTAGGATCACGAAGTGTGAAAAAAATTATTCCGGAACTGGACAAGAAGGGTCTGCGGCGTTTTGCATGGGTATTTGCAACGATCGTTGCGGTCCTTTTTGGAACCCTCTTACCTGTCCTTTTCGGTCGCGGCTGGCCTGTTACTCCGTGGGTCGTCGCGGGCGTTGTCGCGCTCTGGGGCCTGGTTAGTCCGGGCAGTATACGGCCGTTCTACAGGCTCTGGATGCGATTGGGGTTCGTGATGAATGCGATCACCTCGCCGGTTATTCTCGGCATCGTGTTTTATACCGTTGTTTTTCCCTATGGTCTGATCGTACGATTGCTGTCTAAAGACCCTATGCGTTACAAATGGGATCCGAATGTTGATTCGTATCGGCGTATCAGTCCGGCGGTAGACGTTTCACACATGGAGAGACCTTTCTAATGTTTGAATTTCTTATCGACCTCTGGGGTTTCATGCGTGTCCGCAAGAAGTTCTGGCTTGCACCTATTCTTATCGTTTTGCTGCTTCTAGGTGGCCTGATTTTGCTGGCCGAAGGTACCGCAGTCGCGCCGTTTATCTATACGATCTTTTAGCTGCACCCCTCACAAGATCTCTTTTGAATCCCGCCGTTGGATTAAACCTACTGGATCCAACGGCGATGCGTGACTACCTTGTGGTGGTTAGCCAGTGCCGGCCTACTTCTAGGACTGGAGACCGTATGATGTCTGGCATCTGCACGGTAACCGGGTCGCTGGAACGCAAGGCCTGAAGGCACAATGCTTGATCTGGAGACCTGGCAATTCGGAGCATTCGGGCTGATATTTGTCTGGAGTGGCTTCGTGCGATCCGGCCTGGGCTTCGGTGGTGCTGCCCTGGCGCTGCCGATGTTGCTCCTGCTGGTGGACAACCCTCTCACGGTGATGCCAATTCTTGCTGTACAGTTGCTGGTGTTCAGCGCGGTCAGTGTTGTCACCCGCCTGGATCAGGTGGATTGGCCTTATCTGCTCCGTTCTCTACCGCTGTTGCTGCCGTTCACGATCGCCGGCGTATTGGGCCTGTTGAACTTGCCCGGTTCGATCCTCTCCATCATGGTCTACGCGATCAGCGCAACGTATGCCATCAGTTACCTGTCTGGGTTTGAATTCAAAAGCAAGAGTCAGCTTGCTGATTGGTGTCTTCTGGCTTTGGGAGGTTATGCCAGTGGCACCTCGCTGATTGGTGCACCACTGATCGCCGCGGTTTATCTCCGCCATCTGTCCCGAGAACGCCTTCGAGAAACACTGATCGTCCTTTGGGGTATTTTGGTGATCTTCAAAATGAGTGCTTTTATTTATGCCGGTGTCGACCTGCAGCTTCGCCACCAGGTGTGGCTGCTGCCCTGTGCCACGCTCGGCCATTGCCTGGGTCTATGGCTACACCGGCAGTTGGTTAGAACACCGGGAGATCTCTTCATGAGGGCGATAGGTGCAGGGCTTCTGACGGTGACCCTGGCCGGACTGTGGCTCAACTTCACATAGGCCGAATTCTATGCAGACCCGCCTTAGCCTACTGTCCTTGCAGGGTATAATGCCGGCCCTTTGCTGTGCTGACCCGATCTGATATCGATGCGTTATGAGTGATGCCCTGACAACCGCTACTGAGACACTGCTTGAACCCGCCGGTCTTGGTCAAAGGGATATCGACGCCTTGATCTCCCGCCTGATGTCCAACCAGGTGGACTACGCTGACCTTTACTTTCAGTACAGTCGAAACGAGGCATGGTCACTGGAGGACGGTGCAGTCAAGTCGGGCAGCCGGAGCACGGATCAGGGCGTGGGTGTGCGTGCGATCAGTGGAGAGAAGAGTGGCTTTGCTTATTCTGACGAGTTCCAGCTACCAATACTGACCAGCGCGGCTGATGCGGCTCGTGCTATTGCCAGCACCGGCGGTCATGGGGGAGAGGCTGTTCAGTGGCACGACCGCCGGGACGTCCAGCTGTACAGC
>MPLX02148456.1_pt1 | contig 127769 bp, 120 predicted proteins | sample 1617341 | NCBI WGS metagenome assembly MPLX02 (sample SAMN05944804, study PRJNA350692) | marine metagenome | biome: marine; feature: ODZ; material: water; isolation source: 120 m water sample filtered on 0.2 um supor filter | place: Pacific Ocean | collected 2012-04-08 | depth 120m m | reverse complement strand
TCATGGGAAAGGGGGTAGCAGATTACTTGAGTATCGTTTGCAAAACCATCTTCAAATAAAGGCCTTATCGGCCTGTCCATTAAACGGGAAGTTAAAATTTCTTTTTCACTTGGCCTACCTTCTCGTTTAAAAAAGCCTCCCGGAATTTTGCCTGCCGCGTAAGTTTTTTCCCTATACTCACACATCAAAGGAAAAAAATCCTTGCCCTTTACAGGCTCTTTGCTCGCTACAGCCGTAACCAGCGCAACTGTTTCATTGTAGCTGATTAAAACTGCTCCATTAGCTTGTTTGGCAAGTTCCCCTGTTTCTATGATCAGTTTTTTACCGCCAAGTTCCATTTCAACCGATTGATGCATTAAATCTCCTTTCAAGTAATATAATAACTCATATAATAACTCATTATTTTTTTCCGGTTATCCGCGAATTCCTAATTTTTTGATAATAGCTTTGTATCTTTTTTCATCATTCCTTTTCAAGTATTTCAAGAGCTTCCTTCTCTGGCTAACCATTATTATCAGCCCTCTCCTGGAATGGTGGTCCTTCTTATGAGTTTTAAAGTGCTCTGTTAGGTAAGAAATTCTTTCGCTGAGAAGCGCAACCTGAACTTCAGAAGAACCGGTGTCTTTTTCATGCAATTTATTACTGTCAATAATTTCATTTTTCTTGTTACTTGCAATAGGCATTATAATTCTCCTTATTTAGTTATAGTTTATACCAACAACTTTTTAAATTTAAAACAAACCTCCTGTTTATGACAGGAAGAGAGAGGTGTCGTATTCAACAAAGAACTCGCTATGCCCAATAATTTACCTGAAAAATTGTGTATTCGGAAATATTCTCCGGTATCGGATTCTCCATTAATATCTTCAATGCTTTCCCGCGTGATTTTCCTCTCAAGTAAAACAAATTTTTCTCTTTCCTTTTTGATTTTAACAGAAGGGAAAAACGAAAGAGCTCTGTCAATAGAATAAATCGTATCCTTCAAACCATTTCCAATGGTTGACCGGTTAATATCTTCTATAGTTATAGAATCCTCTATTTTTAATCCTCCAACTCTGGTTCTAGTTAATTCTGCAAGATAAGCTCCACAGCCGAGCTCATTCCCTATGTCGTCACACAATGTCCGAACATAGGTTCCTGCGGATGTTTTTGTTTCAAAAGTTACCAGGTCATCCTCGTAATCCAGCAATTTCAAATAATAGATATGAACTTTTTTTGGATTTCTGGCAATGGAGATTCCTTTTCTTGCTAGCGTATAAAGTCTTCTTCCATTAACTCTAACAGCAGAGAACATGGGTGGTATTTGTTCTATTGACCCGGTATATTTTTGAAATATATTTTTTAAAAGCTCCAGATGAATTTTCTCACAAGATGATTCTGAAATAATTTTTCCATCTGCATCCTGACTATCAGTCCTGATACCAAGCCGCATTTTGCCACAATAAGTTTTTGGAAGGTGAATAGCAAACTGGACTATTTGAGTGGCTTTGCCAATGCAGATAGGGAGGACACCGTTTGCATTTGGATCAAGAGTTCCCGTATGGCCCGCTTTTTTAGAATGGAAGGCTTTTTTTACATGATTTATTGCTCTGCAGGAAGTTATACCGACAGGCTTGTTAAAATTAATTATTCCGTTCACGGCACTCCGCTTCTTTTAAATCGGAAAGAATATTTAATATTTTAGCGCTTTTTTCCATTGAATCGTCTAACTTAAAAACCAGCTCTGGAACATGTCTCAGATGTACTCTATGTGCTAATTCTTTCCTGATAAATCCTGTGGCACTATGAAGACCTTTAAGAGAATTCTTTTTTTCTTTTTCATTACCCATAATACTCACAAAGACTTTCGCGTTTCGAAGATCATCTGACATGGTTACCTTTGTAATTGTAGCAAATCCAATACGGGGATCTTTAATCTTATTTTGAAGAATTTTTGAAATCTCTTCCAGGACTAATCCCTCAACTCTCTGAGCTCTTTTAAATTCCATGGTTAAAGTATCTCAATTTTGTAATCCAACATTTCAGCAAGGTGCATGGAGTCAATAGAATTAATTATATTATCCAGTACTTTATTAATAAATTTTTGATCATTACTCACAGTGGCTATTCCTAAAACGATCTTTTCCCAATCATCATGGCTGTCTATTTCCGTAATGGAAACATTGAACTTACTTCTAATCCTATCTTTAATGCTTTTAACTACTTTGCGTTTCCCTTTCAAGGAATTATTTTCATGAAGGAATAACTTCACCCAACAGGTTCCAACAATCATATTTAATTAAATTTTGATTACACAGATTAAAAAAATCTGTGTAATCATATAGATGAAAATCTATAGTTTTCGAGCAATTTCTTCAAAATAATAGGTCTCGATAATATCACCCTGTTTTATATCTTGAAAATTTTCCAGTACAACTCCACACTCAAACCCGGATTGCACCTCCTTCACATCATCTTTAAATCGTCTTAATGAAGCGATCTTGCCTTCGTAGATAACAACACTATCCCGGACAAGCCTTGCATCTGAATTTCTTTTAATATTGCCGTCCAAAACATAACTTCCGCAAACAACCCCTGCCCTTGGTATTGAAATAACTTGACGGACTTCTACCCTTCCCAAGCGTTTTTCCACCAACCTTGGTTTTAATAATCCTTCCAAAGCGGCCTTAAAATCATTGATAACATCATATATAACAGAATAAAGCTTCATTTCTACTTTTTCATTTCCAGCAAGCGTTGCCGCTTGTTCGGTCGGTCTGACATGAAATCCAATAATAACAGCATTTGAAGCTTCTGCGAGCAGGACATCCGACTCGGTAACTCCCCCCACAGAGCTATGAATTATTTTAATCCTAACTTCGTCAGAGCCTATTTTCAGAAGCGAATCTGAAATTGCCTGGACAGAGCCGTCTACATCAGCCTTTATTACAACATTCAGTTCCTCAATCTTTCCCTCATCAATTTGATTTCTGAGATCCTCAAGCGTAATTCTGGTTACAGATCTCTTTAAAAAAGTTTCTTTAAGTTTTTGCTGCCTTGCTGTAGCAATGTGGCGAGCTTCTTTTTCATTATTAACCACAATGAAGGAATCTCCCGCCGCTGGGACTGATGACAATCCGATTATCTCGACAGGGGATGAGATTTCGGCATTTTTGATTTTTGTTCCTTTATCGTTTAATAGCGCCCTTATTTTCCCATAAGTTGATCCGGCAACAAACGAGTCTCCGTTTTTCAAAACACCTTTTTGAACAATAAGCGTAGCAACAGCGCCCCTTCTTTTATCCAATTTGGATTCAATAATTGTTCCCCTTCCTTTTACTTTTGGATTTCCCTTCAACTCCATAATCTCAGTTTGCAGCAAGATCATTTCCATTAAATTGTCCAATCCGATTTTATTTTTTGCGGAAACTTCAGCAAATATTGTTTGTCCACCCCACTCTTCAGGAGCCAAATCGTGCTCTGTTAAATCTTTTTTGATTTTTTCGATATTAACATTAGGTTTGTCAATTTTATTAATAGCCACAACAATAGGCACATTTCCTGCTCGAGCGTGGTGAATGGCTTCAATGGTTTGAGGCATAAGACCGTCATCAGCTGCTACAACGAGTATTACAATATCCGTTACCTGTGCGCCTCTTGCCCTCATTGCCGTAAAAGCCTCATGTCCTGGCGTATCTAAAAAGACAACAGGACCTTTTTCGTGAGAAATTTCATAAGCCCCAATGTGCTGGGTAATTCCTCCTGCTTCTTTTTCGGTTATTTTGCTTTCTCTGATAGCGTCCAGTAATGTAGTTTTTCCATGATCCACATGCCCCATAATGGTTACCACAGGAGGTCTGGGCACGTAGTCATCAGCATTTTCTTCTTCCTCAAGAATATCGTCGAAAATTTCATCTGCTTCAAGTGGAATAAACTTAAAGGATTTCTTAAAAATATGTTCTGATACTTTGGCTATTCTTTCATCAATGGGGGAATTGATAGTGGCCATCACCCCTTTTTTAATCAATGATTTCATTAGTTCATTTGGGGTGCACTTCGTTTTTTCAGCAAACTCTTTCAGAGTAATATTTTCACGGATTTCAATTACTTCAAGAGCTTCCTCAGTTTCAGCAGTAGTTTCTTTTAGTACTGTTTCAGTTTCAACAGCCTTATCGGGGTGAGGCTTTGGTTCAACTGCAACTGTTTCCGATATTTGAGTAGCCGGCTTAGGTTTGATATCTTTTTTTTCAGCTTCTTTAAGTTTAGCTATGATGGTTTCCCGTATTTTAAAAACCTCATCTATATCCACGGTACTCATACGGTTTTTAACGGGATAACCTAAACTTACCAACTCAGAGATTAATTCTTTATTCGATATCCCTAACTCCGTTGCCAATTTATATACTCGAGTTTTTCCCATTTGCACACATTAAATAATTATTGAAGATTTAAAGCGGTTTTGTAGAACTAAGCATTTTCATGTTTTGCCATAAATTCTTGGGCGTTTTTTAATATTGATTCAGCTTTTTTGGCGCCAATTCCTTCAAAAGATATTAGTTCTTCAATTTCCGCTACCGATAATTCTGCTACAGTTTGATAACCATTAGCATTAAGAATATCCAGAGTTTTCTTGCCGATTCCTTTAAGCTCATCTATCGGATAATCGTCGATATCGGATGTTTCAAGTTTTTCAATGTCTGTTTCCAGAAGCACCGTTGCTTTGGATTTAAAGTCCTGGCAAATCTCTACAATTTTTTCAGCCGTTTTCAATCCAATGCCAGAAATTTTGGTTAAACCTTCTGTGCCTATTTCTTCAATTTTTCCAGGTTCGATCAAATTGTGTTCAATGAGCAGATTGGCAATAGCATTGCCTAAACCGGAAACCTTGCACAATTCTTTTATAAATTTGGAATCACTGACAGCCGATAAAGCACCTTTATCCTCCAAACCCTTTTGATATTCAGATTCACTTTTAATGTCAATGCTCCAGCTTAAAAGCCGGGATGCCAGCCGAACATTTTGACCCCTTTTCCCAATCGCTAATGAAAGCTGGTCGTCTGGTACTATAACAAGCAAATGTTTTTCATTTTCATTTGGAACTATAGTAGCAATTTTTGCCGGGCTCAATGCATTTTTAGCAAAGACAGTCGGATTATCAGACCACTGGATGATATCAACTTTTTCTCCTCTCAGTTCTGCCACAACAGCTTGCACTCTAACTCCACGCATTCCCACGCATGAACCAACTGCGTCAATGCTTTTCTCTTTGGAAAGAACTGCAATCTTTGAGCGTCCATTCGGTTCTCTAACCGCTCCTTTTACTTCTACAATTCCCTCAGATATTTCAGGAACTTCCATTTGAAAAAGGTTTATAAGAAGTCCAGGGTGTGTACGTGATAAAATCACCTGGGCTCCTTTTCCGCTTCTTCTCACATCCAGCAAGAAAGCCTTCATACGTTCCCCTCTTTTGAAATCTTCTTTATAAACTTGTTCTTTTTTGGGTAAAATCCCTTCAGCTTTTCCAAGGTCAACTATGATATCTCCCCTTTCCTGGTGTAGAATAACACCAGTCACCAGCTCACCTTTTTTCTCACTAAATTCCTTTAGCACAATATCGGTTTCAGCTTCCCTTACTTTTTGTATTATTACCTGTTTGGCAACTTGCGCTGCAACTCTGCCTAAAGGTCCCGCCCCAAAAGAAATTCTTATTCTATCTTCGAGTTTTGCTTTTGAATCAATTTTCTTTGCACTTTTTAAATCCATTTCTTTATCAGCATCTTCAACAGTTTCTACGACCTGTTTGCATAAAAACAGTTCTACTTCACCGGTCTTTTTATTAAACAGAGTCTCTAAGTTTTCATAAGAGTACTTCTTTTTACATGCTGATAGCACCGCCTCTTCAAGCGCCTCAACAAGAATAGAAGGGTCGATCCCTTTCTCCCGTCCAACCTGGTCAATAATATGGAGCAATTCTACACTCATGCCACCACTCCTTAATATTTTTTAAAATTCTATTTCCAATATCCCTTTTGCAATGACGGCAAATGGGATATTGATAATTTTATCTAATTTTTCTTTTAAAACAATTTTCTGGTCGTCAGCGCTAATAACTCGTCCGGTAAATGTTTTTTTGCCTTCCAACGGCGCATAAAGAGAAACTTTTATCAGCTTTCCTTTATTTCGGTCATAATCCGCTTTATTTTTTAAAGGTCTATCTAATCCAGGAGAGGAGACTTCCAAAACATAATTATTTTCAATTAAGTTTTCAATATCGAGAAATGCTCGCACCTGGGTACTTATTTTTGCACAATCTGAAACATTAACCCCCCCTATTTTATCAATAAATATTCTGAGAACCCCATTTGGCCCCCTTTTATATTCCACCTCAACCAGTTCCATTTCTTCAGCTTCTACAATTGGCCTCAAAACACTTTGAATTTTTTTGTTAATGCTTAAATTTTCAATACTTACGCCCAAAATTTCAGTTGATTTTCTATTTTTTAATAAACAAGTCCAAACAAAAAAAGTGGGCTCATGAGCCCACTTTTTGTTAGTAGACCAAATTTTTAAAACTCGTAATATTATCATATTTTAAGCATTCTGGCAAGCAAAAAAAGCAGATGGGGAAGTTTTTGAAGGATGGTACAAATTTAAGAAGTATCTTCCGTACTACAAATGAATAAAACCTGCAATTTCTCTTAATCTTGGGCAATCAAGGGCTTAAAATTAATCTAACAAGTCAAGCCTAAATTTCGATTTTCCCATGGAGAAACATGTACTTTTTTTGTTACGTGTCCTCTGATTTCCGGCACCTTACTCAAGCCGACATTTCAATTTTGACGGTTTATTAGGAATGATCAGCAAAGTAACATATAATGACAAAGGGAAAGTGTTGCAAAAGGAAACACCCTAATTGATACTTTTTGTGAGGGACTTGATCTCTACAAACAATATGTGCAAAGTGACGGAAAGGAGGTGGAGAATATGGCTGCGTAGTTCTTTGAACCAGAAGGCCTTCTGTAAACGCTTTACTGACTAACGCAAATAAAGAACCATATTTTTCTGAACGCTCTGCTGGTTTAAAATAGTCCCTCTTAGTTGTCAGAATAACTTTTAACTTCTTCGTTTGTAGAAATAACATGGTGGTTTAGTTTATAGACTGCATTTAGGGGCGCTAGGAGAGTGTTTTCAGTGGTCTATTTGATTACCTTATAATTGATCAGACACAAGAAGCCGAACGATTCTTTTAGCTATTTTGTCAATGCCAACTTTTTCTATTTTTTTATCCTTTCTAATCTTCAATTCAACTGCGCTTTCTTTGAGGGTTCTGTCTCCAATAATGATCTGCAAGGGAATGCCGAGCAAATCTGCGTCTTTGAATTTTACTCCCGGCCTTTCATCGCGGTCATCTATTAGAACCTCTATTTTGTCTTTCAATAAGTGATCATATATTTTGTCAGCCGCATTAGAAATTTCTTTACTATTAACATTTAATGGTATAACCATAACCTGAAATGGCGCTATTGGAATAGGCCAGATAATGCCGTCCTGATCAAAGTTCTGTTCGATTGCGGCAGCCATAGTTCTTCCAACACCGATACCATAACAACCCATTACAAAATATTTTTCTTTCCCGTCTTTATCCAGAAATGTTGCTTTTAATGATTTGCTGTATTTTTCTCCTAATTTAAAGACATGGCCTACCTCAATTCCTCTTTTAAGTTGTGTTTGGCCTGAACATTTAGGGCACGGATCACCGTCTTCTACATTTCGTATATCACAGAAGTTCTTAACGCTGAAATCTCTGCCCTCATTAACATTTAATAAGTGGTAATCGGCTTTGTTAGCGCCAGTTACAAAGTTAGTTCCCTGTTGAATAGCATGGTCCGCGAAGACGGCAATTTTTAAACCCATCGGTCCAGTAAATCCTGTGGGAGCGCCACTTATTTCTTTTACCACTTCTTCGCGTGCCAGATTGATTTCGGAACAGCCGGTAATATTTTTAAGTTTAATCTCATTAATCTGGTGGTCTCCCCTGACCATTGCGGCTACCGTGCCTTTTTCAGTTTCAAATAGCAGAGTTTTTGCGAGATCTTTCGGTGTTACCTTTAAAAAAGAAGAGACTTCTTCGACACTAGTCATTCCGGGAGTTTCTACGGATTTTAATTTTTTCTTTTCGTTTTTTTTATAACTATCAGTAGCCTTGATTTCCGCTTTTTCGAGATTAGCCGCGTAATCACATTTATCGCAGAATGCGATTGCTTCCTCTCCTGAATCTGCCATAACCATAAACTCATGAGAATAACTCCCTCCAATAGTTCCTGAATCTGCTTCCACAGCTTTAAAACTTAATCCGCACCGTTTAAAAATATTGCAGTATGCCTGATACATTTTTTTGTAAGCCCTTTCCGCACCTTCCTCATCGCAATCAAAGCTATAGGCGTCTTTCATCATAAATTCCCTGCCGCGCATAACACCGAAGCGGGGACGTATCTCATCTCTAAATTTTGTTTGTATCTGGTAAAAGCTGATAGGCAACTGTCGGTAAGATCGCACTTCTTTTCTAAGGATATCCGTTATAACTTCTTCATGAGTGGGTCCAAAACAAAAATCCCTATCATGCCGGTCTTTAATCCGCAGCAGATCTTTTCCATACAACTTCCATCTGCCACTTTCCTGCCACAGTTCAGCCGGCTGAATGCACGGCAGGAAAACTTCTTGCGCTCCTGTTGCATTCATTTCTTCTCGAATAATATTTTCCACATTCCGCAAAACCCGGAGTCCTAAAGGAAGGGTAGAATATATTCCCGCGGCAAGTTTTCGTATCATGCCCGCGCGAATCATCAACTTATGGCTGGTAACTTCAGCTTCCGCAGGAGTTTCTTTTAATGTGGGTATGAATAATTGTGAATATCTCATAACTATTTTGACACGATTACAGGATTAACAAGATTTTTTTGGAGGAAATGTCTGGGACATTGCATATTGCATCACCTCAGGTGATGCACTCCTAAAAAAGGACTACATCCAGTTTATCCTGAATATTCCGTCAAATATTTTACAAACTGACCCTTGTCAACTATTCTCTGATGTTTTGTTAATTTCGCGCTGCAGATCTTCGATCAACTTCTCCTGTTGTTGACGGGTTTCCAACTTTACTTTTTTAATAATCTTTCCTTTTTTATAAATAACGCCTAAATTCTTACCTCCGGCCACGCCAATATCCGCGCGTTTGGATTCTCCGGGGCCATTGACCACACACCCCATTACTGCGATATCAACCGGTTTTTTAATATGTGACAAGCGTTTTTCTACTTCAGAGGCTAAAGAAATTACATCAATTTCCTGTCTGCTGCAAGTGGGGCAGGAGATAATATTGATCCCTTTTTTTCTAAGACCCAGTGCCTTCAGAATTTCAAAACCGGCCTTCACCTCATCCACAGGATTGCTGGTTAAAGAGACCCGTATTGTATCCCCAATACCCTGGGCCAATAAAATCCCTAATCCAACAGAAGATTTAATGGTTCCGGAATAAAGCGTGCCTGATTCGCTAATCCCTATATGAAAAGGATAGTCCACGTCTTTCGCGAGGAGCTGATATGCCTCAATAGTTTCTAAAACATTGGAAGCTTTTAAAGAGATTTTAATATCATAAAAATCCATTTCTTCTAAAATTCGGATATGTTTCAGCGCGCTTATTCTCATGGTTTCCGAGATATTTTCTTTATATTTTCCTTCCAAATCTTTTTCCAGGGAACCGGCATTAACTCCTATTCTAATAGACAGGTTGTTTTTCCCCGCAGCTTCCACAACCTTCTGCACCCGCTTTTTTTCTCCAATGTTTCCGGGATTAATCCTTAAACCATCGACCCCTTTTTCAATTACTTTAAGAGCCAGTTTATAATCAAAATGAATATCTGCGATCAACGGGGCTTTTGTTCTGCCTTTGATTTCGCCGAATTTTTCCGCGGCATCCATATCAGGAATACCAAGCCGGATAATTTCACACCCTGCTTTTTCCAATTCCACGATCTGAGCTAATGTTGCTCCCACATCACGGGTGTCTGTATTGGTCATAGATTGCACAGAGATGGGATGGTTACCCCCAATTGCCACAGGGCCAACATGAACTACGCGCGCTTTTCTTCGTTTAATATTCATACAACTAAAAATTATCATAAGCATATGTAAAAGTCAAAAAAGTGGAGATAAGAATAATAATTGATAACTGTCAATTGTTTTCCCTCCTCACGCATTATCAGCACAAAAACCATCAAAAAATATTTTTGACATCATCAAACTGTGTATTAATATTAAAATGTATTAATACAAAAAGATATATAGAAAATCTTATAAAAAAAGGTGGAACAAGATTTGAATGAATGGGCCGATTCCATTGAACAGGTGGAAGAATTTATATCAATTCTCGAAAAAGAAGAAGTCGTTACAGTATTCTTTGAATTACCTGAATTGCCAATGTTAGAAGAGGCCAAAGCAGAGCCACTCTCCAGAGATAACAGAACTATTATGTACAACGCTCTGGTAAATAAAAAAACTGTAGATGAAAAATCTAAGAAATTCCGGGTCACCCTGCAATTTTTTGAAATAGATAATATCGTTCGAGATATCATCTGCTAGTATGGACTGGAGAGTTGGAGAGAATAAATCATAAAGCGGAGAGGCTCCGCAACCACAATTCGGCATGGAGAACCGAACTGGACGGATGTCTTTTCCATCCGCCCGAAGGGTTGAGGCCATGGAAGGCCGAAATCAAATGGAAATACCGCTCCGGTGAGCAAACAAAAAAAACTTGTATAAAAAGTAAGTTTTACATAGTAATAGTGTGTAGAAGCTTAAAAAAAACCGTTATGGCTCAAGAAATTGTTATTACTCATGCTTTGCGAACTCCACAGGGACTTTTAGGAGGAGCTCTTCGGGATATCACAGCTCAACAATTAGGTGAATGGGTCGTCAGGGAATTAACCAACCGTTCTCAAATAGACCATTCCATAATTGATGAAGTGATTTTCGGTTGTATAGGTCAATTCAGCGATGCCCCAAATCTCGCGCGAGTTATTGCTTTAAAAGCCGGCTTGCCGATTTCAACTCCCGCTTATACGGTTCAGCGAAATTGCGCTTCGGGAATTCAATCAGTTGTAAACGCATTCCAGAATATTCAATGTGAAGAAGGAAATGTATATATTGCCGGTGGGGCGGAAAGCATGAGCAAAGCTCCTTTTGTAAATAGGGACCTGCGTTTCGGAAAACGACTGCGGCATTCTGAACTGATAGACACGCTCTGGGAAGGTTTAACCGATCCTATCTGTGGCCAGATTATGGGGCGCACAGCTGAAAATCTGGCTAAAGAGTTCAAAATCAGCAGGGAGGAGCAAGACCGGTTTGCAGTTGAAAGCCAAAAAAAGGCATTCCGAGCTACTCGTGAAGGAAAGTTTAAAAAAGAAATAGTTACACTTTCCATTCCGAAAAAGGCAGCCGGGAAAGAAGTTACTCCTGAAACATTTAATCAGGATGAAGGCCCAAACATAGCGCTTACCGTGCAGGTGCTGTCCCTTTATCCGCCTATATTTAAGGAGGACGGAACCGTGACTTCAGGCAATTCCTGCCCTATCAGCGACGGGGCTGCTGCAGTGTTGGTGATGACAGAAAAAAAAGCTAAAGAATTGGGGTTTGAAATCATGGGGCATATTAAAGCATATGCCTTTGCAGGTGTTGAACCGGAACGGATGGGGATCGGGCCAGTTTTGGCTGTCCCAAAAGCACTGAAGAAAGCAGGGCTTGATTTGAAAGATATCGAGTTAATTGAAATTAATGAAGCTTTTGCCGCTCAAACCTTGTCTGTGGGGAAAATGTTGAAATGGGATTGGGAAAAGGTGAATGTCAATGGAGGTGCTATTGCCCTCGGCCATCCGGTAGGCGTCACAGGGACAAGACTTATTGTTTCCCTTTTATATGAAATGAAGCGGCGGGATTTACAATTGGGGCTTGCAACGCTGTGCGCCGGAGGAGGGCAGGGAGCGGCAATAGTCTTGGAGAGAAAATAACCGCCCAGCTATCAGCGGTCAGTTTTCAGCCATAGCAGGAAGATGCGGAGTTGCGCCAAAAATTTAAAAAAAAAGGTTACAAATAATGTTTGCTTTTTTTTTATTTCTTGCTGATTGCTAGTAGCTTAATGCTGTATGCTATCACAATCGTTTAAACCCCTAAGCAAATATTAATATTTTTCTACCATGCAAATCATCAAAACGATTAAAGAGCTTCGTCCTGTTATTCTTGAATATCGATTAAAAAATAAATCTATAGGGTTTGTTCCTACCATGGGAGCTTTGCATCCCGGTCATCTCAGTCTAGTGAAAGCGTCCACAGAGGAATGTGAATGCACGGTTATCAGCATTTATGTGAATCCCATACAATTTGCCGACAAGAGAGATTATTCTACTTACCCGCGGGATTTCAAAAAGGATACTCAGATTGCGCGGGATGCCAGCGTGGATATTTTATTTATGCCGGAAGATAAAGAGGTGTATTCGGAAGAGTCGTCCACATTTGTGGAAGTATCAGGGCATGCTACAAATGTCCTCTGCGGAATTTCTCGGCCGGGACATTTTCGCGGTGTTGCTACTGTTGTTTGTAAATTGTTGAATATTGTGCAACCGGATAAAGCATATTTTGGGATGAAGGACGCACAGCAGGCAATAGTTGTGGCAAAGGTGGTGAATGATCTGAACTTCCCGGTAGATATCCGTTTTATGCCGATTGTAAGAGAGAAGGACGGGTTGACATACAGCTCACGAAACGAAAACCTCTCTGATAAAGAGCGGGAAAAAGCCATGATTCTAAACCAGACACTTTGTAATGCTGAAAAACGTATTATGGAAGATAAAGAGCGTGACGCCATGAAAGTTACAGGTGAGATGTACGAAATGGTAAGCAAAACAAAGGGAGCAGAAATCGATTATATTTCTATTGTCAGTCTGCCGGATTTAAAAGACGTTAAAGAAATAAAAGATCAGGTTATGATTGCCATTGCTGTTTTTATCGGCAAAACAAGACTTATCGATAATATTATTTTAAATGTACATGAAAATAAATAGATATGCATATGTCATGTGCTGTCATCCCTTTCTTTCCCTTTCCCTGAAGTAAATCCTTATCGGGGTATTCTCAAGGCTAAACTTGGTTCTCAGCTGGTTGTGGAGATAGCGCTCGTAAGAAAAGTGAACCCCTTTTGGAAAATTCACAAAGCATAAAAAAGTCGGGGGTTTTGTTTTTATCTGGGTAGTGTAATAAAACTTTACCGGCTTTCCGCGATAAAGAGAAGGCGGGTTTTGCGCGAGAATTTCATTAAATGATTTATTAAGAAGAGAGGTTTTAATTTGCTTGGAATATTCTTCTGAGATTTTGCCAATCAATGGAAAGATTTTATGAACCCGTTGACCTGTAAGAGACGATAAAGAAATAACAGGGGCATAAGAAAGATATTTCATATGCTGCAGTACACTGTCTTTGTATTTTTCTATGGTCTTATGATCTTTTTCCACAAGATCCCATTTGTTAATGACAATAATGCATCCTCTCCCCATTTCATAAGCGTATCCCGCTATTTTAGAATCCTGTGCGGTTACTCCTTCTTTTGCGTCAAGTATTAAAAGCGCTATATCAGACCGCTCCATTGCTTTTTTAGCCATGATAACGCAATATTTTTCAAGCCTGCCGGATACCTTCCCTTTTCGCCTGATGCCGGCGGTATCAGTAAAGATATATCTTTTTCCGTCTATTTCCACCCGGGTATCAATGGGGTCCCGCGTCGTGCCCGGCGCCGGGCTGACCATAAGCCTTTTTTCTTTTAATACTTGGTTAATTAAAGTAGATTTCCCCACATTTGGACGACCTATAATAGCTATTTTTGTATCTTCCCCGGGAAGGTCATTGCCAGTTTCTGTTTTTGGAAGGTGCGCGAGACAGTCAGTAACTTTGTCCATGAGATCAGATATCCCTAACTTATGTTCCGCGGAAACAGATATTATTTCTCCAAAACCCAATCCGGCAAAATCGTAAATTCTGTTTGAGTGAGATGGATCATCGATTTTATTTACAGCAGGCAGGATGGGTTTGTGGAATTTTCTTAAAAGATTGATTGCTTCTTCATCAGCAGGCATAAGACCTTCTTTCCCGTCGCAAAGAAAAATAATAACATCTGATTCTTCTACTGCCAATTGAGTCTGGCTTCTCATCTGGGACAGCATGTCTTCCTTTGACGCCGGCTCAAACCCACCGGTATCAATAAGATCAAAAGTGTAGTCGTTCCAGGAAGTCTCTTCATAATTTCGATCCCGTGTAACACCCGGAGTGTCTTCCACAATCGCCTTTCTGCGGCCGATTATTTTATTGAACAAAGTGGATTTTCCGACATTAGGTCTTCCTACAATGCTGACAACCGATTTTCTCATAATGACCAAATCTTAAATAAATTAATTAGCATCTATTTAAAAGAATTATAGACAGGATAACAGAATAAACAAGATAAAAAAGTTTTGTATAGTCAAGCTTCTTCAGCCATTCTATCGATTTTTCTCGGCGAACTCCGCGACCTTTTAATTTTGGAAACAGATTGTTGCGTATAATTTTTTTAGTAACACTTCAAATCATTGTGCTATTATGCAAAATTACAAAATACTTGCATAAAATTGCAAATTAATTGTAAAAATAGAGAATGCATATCGAAATAAAACAAAATATTAAATACGGTCAGTCCAACAATAGGCGATTGCCACCTTGGCTTAAAAAGAGTTTCAGGAATCGTAAGAGCCACGATGTAAAACGGCTGTTAAGAAAAAGAAATTTACATACCGTTTGCGAGTCTGCTAAATGTCCTAATATTTTTGAGTGTTTTTCAAAACCTACTGCTACGTTTATGATTTTGGGAAATGTTTGTACACGCAACTGCGGGTTTTGCGCTGTTTTTAGCGGCGATCCGTTACCGGTTAATCCCATTGAGCCTGAAGAAGTAGCTAAAACAGCAGTAGAAATAGGTTTAAATCATGTTGTGATTACTTCTGTGACACGGGACGACCTCGAAGATGGTGGGGCAAAACAGTTTGCTTTAACGATTAATGCTGTGAGAAAAATTAGTTCTGATATTTCAGTAGAAATATTAACACCTGATTTAGACCCACAAGAGATTTTAAAATCAGGTAAGCCGGATATATATAATCATAATATTGAAACAGTGCCTCGCTTGTATCCAGAAGTCAGGCCCCAAGCTGATTATAATAAATCATTAAAACTGATAGAGACTGTTAAGAAGCAGGCTCCAGAAGTTATTTCAAAATCCGGTATTATGGTTGGTCTGGGTGAAAGGTTTGAAGAGGTTGTAAATGTTATGAGTGATTTGAGGACTGTTGATTGTGACGCTATTACCATTGGACAATATTTGCAGCCATCAAAAAACCACCTGCCGGTAGAAAAGTTTATTTACCCCGAGGTTTTTGATCAATACAAAGAAATAGGAAACGAGATAGGTTTTAAGTATACAACATCCGGTCCTTTTGTAAGAAGCTCTTATAACGCAGAGCGGCAGGGCCGCTAACACAATTCTGTAGGAAAGCCGAATTGGACGGATTCCAAAAGGAAGGCCGCCCGAAGGGTTGAGATCAGGGATGGTTGAAATCAAATAATAACAACCCCCAGTATCCCCATTTGCTAAGGAGGAATTTACATTTTTTACCCCCCAAAAAAACAAGGGGGAATTAAACTATTCTTATTCCCTATTAATAAGGGATCAAAAAAATTTGCTAAAATAACAAAGTGATATAGACTTGCAGTGCAGAAAAATTATGCGGGAATTTCAAAGAATAAAAAGACTTCCTCCCTATGTATTTAATATTGTGAGGGAATTACTGATTGAAGCTCGCCGAAGGGGAGAAGACATTATTGATTTTGGAATGGGGAACCCGGACCAGCCGACGCCTGATTTTATCGTGAAAAAGCTCATTGAAAAAGCGGGTGCATCTCAAAACCATCGTTATTCAGCTTCAAAGGGTATTCCAAATTTGCGACTTGCTATTACAAACTGGTATAAAAGAAATTTTGATGTTGAATTGAACCCGGAAACAGAAGCTATTGCAACTATAGGATCTAAAGAAGGTATTTCTCATTTATCGTTGGCCATTATCGGTTCGGGAGATATTGTCCTGGTGCCTACACCTACTTATCCCATCCATAATTATGCCGTAATAATAGCAAATGGAGATGTAGTTCAGGTTCCCATGAACAAAGAGGGTGATTTTTTTGAAAATCTTTTAAAGGCGTTTAAAAGCCACTGGCCTCACCCTAAGATTTTAATTATCAACTTTCCGCATAATCCCACTACTGTCTGCGTAGACTATGATTTTTTTGAGAAGGTTATAGAATTTGCCAGGGAGCATAATGTTATTGTTGTTCATGATTTTGCTTATGCAGATCTTGTTTTTGATGGTTACAAGGCCCCAAGTATGCTGCAGGTACCGGGAGCGAAAGAGGTAGGGGTTGAGCTTTTTTCCCTTTCAAAGAGCTATAATATGCCGGGCTGGCGAGTTGGTTTCGCGGTAGGCAATTCAGAAATTATAGGCGCATTAGCCCGCATAAAAAGTTACCTAGATTATGGCATGTTTCAACCGATACAGATCGCTTCTATTATCGCTTTAAACAGTAAGCGAGACTGTGTCAATAAAATAGTTGAAACCTATAGAACGCGTCGTGATCTGCTGGTTAACGGACTCAACCAGGCAGGATGGCAGATTGAAAAGCCCAAAGCCACGATGTTTGTATGGGCGGAAATCCCTGATAATTTTAAAAAGATGGGATCATTGGAGTTCTCAAAATTTCTTTTGAAAGAGGCAAAAGTTGTTGTGTCTCCGGGGATCGGATTTGGAGAAGGGGGAGACCATTATGTGCGTTTTGCCTTAGTAGAAAACGAGCATCGCACCCGTCAGGCTATCAGAGGGATTAAAAATATTTTGAAATAGAATGACAGAATCCACTGAGGAAAATCTCAGAATTGATAAAAATACTTAGCTCCGCACCGCTAAAATCCTCGATTTTATTGTCAAATTCTTAAACGTAAATATCCGGCTGCATGAGGCAAATGATACCATTGAAAAAGGAGATATTTTCTCTTTAACCATTTCTCTCGTTTTGAAACATTTGTTCCTCAGTATCTATTTGCTAATAAATCAAAAATTTTCTGCCATACCATGTTGCAGTGTATAATAATCTTTTATCTTTTTTTAGAAAATTGAAATAAATGGTTTATTTCCAATGCTAAAAAAATACGCTCAGGTATTTATTTCAGTGCTATTTATTACCGACCTTGCCTCGGTTGTTTTCTCGTGGTTAGCCTCTTTCTTTATTCGATTTACTCTGGAATTATTTCCTTTAAGGCATCCCTTACCGTTTTTCAGCGACTACTTGATATTTCTCCTCTTCATTAGCATTGTTTTTCCCGTATGCCTTATAGGGGGCGGTCTTTATAAACCAATGAGGGGTAAAAAGCAGTTTGATGAGTTTGTTAACATATTTAAGGCAGTTTCTTTATCCATTGTTATCCTTACTGCGATTACCTTTTTTTATCGTGAAAATTCATATTCTCGAATTGTAATGGTCCTTTTCTGGTTTTTTAGTATTATAACTATCAGCCTTTCTCGTTTTTACTTAAGAAAGACCTTAAAATATTTTAGAGAAAAAGGGTACAACCTCCGACATGTTTTAATCGTTGGAGCAGGGGATCTGGCAAAAAACCTTGCTGAAAAGATTAATCTTCATCCTGAAATAGGATTTAATATAGTTGGATTTTTAACGAATCATTCTAAAAAAGTTGGTCAATCCGTTTCAGGAAAAAAGATATTAGGGCAATTGGAAGATGTTCAAAAAATCGTGAAGGAATATAATGTAGACCAGATTTTTATAGCTTTGCCTCGCCATGCCCATGATAGATTAGAAAAAGTTATAAGCTACTTAGGGGAAGAATTTGTCGATATCAAAGTTGTGCCGGATCTTTTACAGTTTATGCGGCTAAACCCAGGGATAGATGACATAGACGGCCTACCTATAGTTAGTTTAAGTGAAGGGCCTTTATATGGCTGGAACAAACTATTGAAGAGATTTTTTGATATTATTGCTTCTTTAATCGTAGTGATTGTTATGTCCCCGATGATTATAATTATAGCGATTGCTTTAAAATTAACTTCAAAAGGACCCTTTCTTTATAAACAGGAACGCATGGGATTCGGTGGCCGCCATTTTACAATGTATAAATTCAGGACCATGTTTGAGGATGCTGAGGAAAAAACAGGGGCAGTCTGGGCAAAAAATGGTGACCCTAGAAGAACATCAATAGGAAAATTTTTGCGAAGAACCAGTCTCGATGAACTTCCGCAGTTTTTTAATGTACTGAAAAGTGATATGAGCATAGTAGGGCCAAGGCCAGAACGGCCTGTGTTTGTCAATGATTTTAAAAAATCTGTGTATCAGTATATGCTGCGGCATAAAATGAAAGCTGGAATTACAGGATGGGCGCAGGTAAACGGCTGGAGAGGAGATTCATCGTTGAAAAAACGGATTGAATATGATCTTTATTATATCGAAAACTGGTCCCTTTTATTTGATTTGAAGATTATGTGGCTCACTATCTGGAAAGGATTAATTAACAAAAGTGCTTATTAGTATAGAAGTGAGCGTTTAGCAGTCAACCATCAGCAATCAGGAAAATCAGTTTGTGTTTCATTCTTTATAAAAATTTTTATTTCTATTTTAATACCTTGTTTATCCTGTTATCCTGTCTGAAATATATTGAATAAGGGGGTCTTCTGGTGAACGCAAAAATCTACATAACTTTAAAAAAAGGTATTCTCGAACCCCAGGGAAAAGCAATCCAGCATTCTTTATTCGATCTCGGTTATAAAGAAATTCAGGAAGTTCGGGTGGGGAAAATAATTGAAATAAAAATGAAAGGAACAAATAAAGAGGAAGCGGGGAATAAGCTGAAAGAAATGTGTAAAAAACTCTTAGCTAATACCGTCATTGAAGATTACCGGTTTGAAATTGACCCCGATGTTGAATAAATTACAAAATATGAAATTTGGAATTATAGTTTTCCCTGGTTCTAACTGTGATCATGATTGTTATCACATTATAAAGCATGTATTAGAACAGGAAGTTGATTTTTTATGGCATAAAGATGAAATAAAAAAAAATTATGACTGCCTTATTTTACCCGGCGGTTTTTCTTACGGAGATTACCTGAGGCCCGGCGCTATTTCCCGATTCTCCCCGATTATGAACGGTGTAATTAAATTCGCCGGAAAAGGTGGTCTGGTAATCGGTATTTGTAATGGATTCCAGGTTTTGATGGAAGCAAGCCTTTTGCCCGGGGCAATGATGAGAAACAAGTCATTAAAGTTTATTTGTAAAAATGTAACAGTTAAAGTGGAGAATAGCAGCACTCCATTTACCAGAAACTTAAAGGATGGTGAACTGTTAACCATTCCTATCGCTCATGCCGATGGAAACTATTTTGCCGATCAGAAAACGTTAAACAAGCTGAAGGAAAATAAGCAGATTGTTTTCAAATACGCTTCTCCTGATGGTGATGTGAGTGACGATGCCAATCCTAATGGATCCTGCCTGAATATAGCCGGGATTTGCAATGAAGAAGGAAATGTTTTAGGAATGATGCCGCACCCGGAAAGATGCTCGGAGAGTATTTTAGGAAACCAGGATGGGCTTAAAATATTTCAGTCCATTTTAAGTGCAAACAGCTCACTGAATTTTTCAGATAAAAGCAGCTAACTTTTTTTGGCAGGATTAACAGGATGGACTGGATTTTTTGTTTGGAGTAAAAAGGTGAGCGAAGCCAAGCTAGACTTTTTCAAATTATCTTGTTATCTCGTCTAAAATATTTTGCTGGGTTCATCTGCACTCCATAATTAGTTTTTTATAAATTTGAGATACCTGCTTTTCTGATTCATCAGTGGACTTGCCGTTATCTATCACATAATTGGCCAAATTAACTTTTTCATTCAGAGACATTTGGGAATCCAGCCGTTTTTTGGCGTCTGCGAAACTTAGACTATCTCTTTTCCTCAGTCTTTTTATTTGTGTGTTTTTGTTTAAATAAACAACTATAAGCTTATCCACACGGTTATGATGACCAGCTTCGATTAGTAGAGCAGCATCTAATATAATAATTCCAGGTTTATTATTCTTTCGTATCTCATTAATCAGCCGGTTTTCCTCCTCAATAATTCTTGGGTGCGTAATAGCCTCAAGCTGTTTGCGCTTTTCAGGAGAATTGAAAATTGCAGCTGCTAACTTTTCGCGAATGATTTCTTTTTTATCATCTAAAACTGACTCGCCAAAAGCCGAGACAATCTCCTTCCAGGCGGGTTTGTCCGGTTTGACAACATCCCGTGCTATAACATCCGCATCAATCAAATGAGCACCCAGTTTTACAAACATATTTGAAACCGTGGTCTTTCCAGAAGCAATTCCACCTGTAAGGCCTATTAATAACATGCTCATAATATAAACTACTCCTCCTGAACGGTCAAAAAATATAACATCAACAATTCTAAATCCTGTGACATTGTTTTTATATTATTTTTAGAGTGCAATGACAGTGTCATTGCTTTTTTTGTTTATCCTGTAATCCTGTCTAAAGTTTTTATAAAATACAATACAATAATCAAAAAGCGATTTTCGATGAAAATGAATCAATTATATCTTCTTCAGAGCGTTGCCGGTTACCGGTATTCGATAGATTCTTTTATATTAGCTGATTTTGTATCTCCAACGGAGGAGAACAAAATTGTTGACTTTGGAACAGGGAATGGCATTATCCCTTTGCTACTGTCACGCAAGACCAAATCTAAAATAGCAGGACTTGATATCCAGTATTCTTTGTTGCAGCATGCCAGACGTAATATTGCCCAAAACAGACTTGAAAATCAGGTAATGTTGATTCAAGGTGATATTAGGTTCTCAAAATCATTTTTGAAAAATGGATATTTTGATATTGTGGTCAGCAACCCCCCTTATCGAAAATTAAATAGTGGGCGCCTGAATCCAAATGAAGAGAAAGCCATTGCGCGCCATGAAATTCTTATTACTTTGCCGGAGCTTCTTAAAAGCGCTTTCAACCTGCTTTGCAATAAGGGAAAACTGGTTATGATTTATCTCCCTGAACGATATGATGAACTTGTTCGTACAATGGCAGAACATGGACTAATCCCAAAAAAAATCCGGTTTATTTGTTCAAAGAGAAACAACAATCCCAAGATGTTTTTGATCGAGGGGGTTAAAAAAGAAGACCTCCCCCATTTCCCCTCCTTGGCAAGTAGGGGAAATGGGGTTGTAAATAAAAAATCTCCACAAAAAACTGAGCATTTTCAAAAAATGAAGACGAAAATTTTAGACCCCCTTTATATCTATGATAATGATGGCAACTATACTTTAGAGATGCAGAAAATTTATGATTCCTTTAATAATAATCGCAGGACCAACAGCAACAGGAAAATCTGAAAGATCATTCCATCTGGCAAAGCGCTTGAATAGTGAGATTATCAGTGCCGACTCTATGCAGGTTTATCGTTATTTTGATATTGGAACCGCAAAGCCTACAATCAAAGATCGAAAAACTATTCCTCACCATTTGACGAACATAATAAACCCTGACGAAGAATATAACGCAGGGAGATTTAAAAAAGACGGGAGAAAAATAATCAACAAACTTCACGCAAAAGGAAAAATACCGATTGTATCAGGTGGCACGGGTTTATATATTAGTGCTATTGCTAGAGGATTGTCCATGGCTGCACCTTCTGATCCTGAGGTAAGGAAAAACCTGAGAAAGAGTTTAGAGAAAGAGGGGTGCACGGCCATGCATAATGAGCTTTTAAAAGTAGATCCCGATGCGGCAAAGAAAATTAATCCCGCTGATAAATTTCGGATCGAAAGGGCTTTAGAGGTCTATTATCTGACGGGGAAACCTATGTCATCTTTACAATCATCTGAGAAGCATGAGATAAATCAATATGATGTTCTGTACCTTGTTTTGAATATGGATCGCTCTTTGTTGTATCAAAGGATTAATGAGCGTGTTAACAGGATGATCAAAAAAGGTTTAGTCAATGAAGTCAAAGCTATTCTCGCCAGGGGGTATTCAGACCGGTTAAAACCTTTTCAGAGTATAGGTTATAAGGAGATCGTTCAGTATTTGAGGAAAGAGTTGGCATTGGAAAAAGCAGTTGAAAATATAAAAAAAGAAACAAGAAATTTTGCTAAAAGGCAATTAACATGGTTTAAAAAAGTTTCTTCAACAAAATGGATTGAAGTGGATATTGAAAAGCCTGAAATGACTGATGAAGCTATTTATACAGCGGTTCAAGAACATTTTAATTTTTAACTTCTTCCATAAATTATTCTTCACCTTTGGGAACTCTGCGGTTAATTAATTTTTCAGAACAAACCACATTAAGTTTGAATTTTGTTGATTGGCGAGATGTGACCCCAATTTCCTTAGTGCCTTAGTACACTATTTCATATATTCGGCAACGTATTTTATATAATCATTTGTCAGGATTAACTGGATATTAATCTGTTAATCAAAAGCTCTATCTTCATTATATTTTCAATACGTGTTAAAAAGATTATTTTGTATAATAAATAGCGTTTACAAAGCTAAGCTTAAATCATGCCAGCCTCTAATTCATCCTGTTATCCCGTCTAATGTTTTTGCTTTATGTTAATGTATTATGAATCAATGTACTTAGTGTCCCGCTGGCAAAAAAGTAGCAACGGTGAACTGTTACATAGAATCCATGTTCCATTCAGTACCTATCTATTAACGGGTTGTTCCGTTTTCCGCTATTCTCATATTCAATAGCAATCGTACTGGCAGGACATCCTTTTGCAGCTTCTTCAATTTCTTCTTTAAGGGATAAGTCTGCACCTTCTTTAATAACCATCTTTTCCGGTACTTCAAAAACAGAGCCACATACAGCTTCACAGGAGCCGCACATAGTACACTCATATTCAGATTCATCCAGCCAAACTCGAGTGATTTTTGCCATTTCTATTCCAAAACTAATAAGTATATCAAAAGCAGCATTTCCGAGTCAAAATTACTGTTTTACAGTATCGGAATTTCAAAGCTTAGGGCTGGGGTAGAAAGAACCTGGTATTTTTCGTGCTCAGGTTTTGGTCAGGCTTACGATTGTAGAATTTAAACCACATTTTTTAGAATTCTAATTGCATAATTGCAAGCCTTACCCTATTATTATCCATAGCTAATTCTTAAAAAACAGGGGAAGTTCAAACAAAATAATGCTTGAATTAAAGGTATTTTATGTGGCAGATTAGATTAGAAACAAATCAGACCAATTTTAGTCAAATGAACGTCTTTGCCGCAAGCGGACAGGATATCGAATAAGATTTTGTTGAAAAGGTGTTGTATTTCACGGGGAATAAAACCCACTTGTGTGATTCAAAAAATTCAATTTTATTATAATGGTTCTGTTTAAAGAAAACCTGAAAATTGTAATTAGAATAACCCATTTTTTACTGTTGCCTCTTGCTCTGGTCCTTTTTTTTCCTGAGGTTGCACTTTCCAAAAATGTATATGTTAGTGGGGGATCTACAAACATTCGGTCAGGACCAGGATTGGAAAATAGCGTTATAGAAGTAGTAAAAATGGACCAGGTTCTAAAGATACTGAAGGAAGAGAAGGAATGGTTAAAGGTGTTACTCCCGAGTGATAAAGAAGGGTGGATTTTTCGAAAAACGGTAAAAGCCGAGAAACCGAAAAGTGTAATAATTGTAGAACATAAAGATACCATAGATCGCCAAAGAAGTCAGATAGAAGAACTTAAGAAGAAGATAGAAGAACTTAAGAAGAATGTTGCAGAAACGATTAAGAAAAAAGAAAAATTAAGTTTTGAATTACAAGAGTTTAAGCTAAGTCAGGATCAATTAATTAAGGACAAGGAAAAGAGTGAAAATTCCAAAAAGATGTTTTTTATTACTGGTTGGATTATTGCGTGTCTGGTTGGATTGATTTTTGGTTTTCTGGCAGGTCAATTGAGGCTTTTCATGGAAAATAAAAGGTTTGCTAAAATGATAGAGGTGGCTAAAGACCCGAAGTACCAAGGAAAACTCTGATAAGGATAAAACCGGAAGGCCGCTTGTAAGCGCTTTTACTGACTAATGCACTTACGATTGTAGAATTTAAAACGCAATTTTTAGAATTCTAATTGCATAATTGTAAGCCTTACCCCATTATACCAGTACTATGTAAAAGCTTGTTTTTTTTAACAAGTTTTTTTTGCTCACCGGAACGGAAGCTCCATTTGATTTCGATCTCCCATGGCCTCAACCCTTTGGGCGGATTGAACAAACATTCGTCCAGTTTGGTTCTCCATGCCGAATAGTGGTTGCGGAGCCTCTCCGCTTTATAAAATTTTCACCCAAACCAATTTGAATGCAGGAGTTAGACTTCTTGGATCGGTCGTGGTTGGCACTAAAACATTGGATTCTGGATAATAGGTCATGACGTTACCACAAGGAATATCAAATTCACGCACCATAACCCGTTCCATTTTTCCTACGGAAGATTCTAAAGTGACGAGATCATTTTCTTGTAATCCCTTATTTTGAATATCATCCTTATTCATCAGCACCACCCGGCGACTTGTTTGCTCCCTGTAAATATCTTCTTCTTCATATATAATGGAATTAAACTGCCCTTCACTTCTAACCGTCATCATTCGAAAATCTCCTTCTTCTCCTTTCAATGAAGGAATTGAGCATATTCTAAAATTTGCTTTGTGGTCTGGAGTTGCAAAGCGGGCTTGATGAAATGTCCTACCGGAAATATGGAACTCTTTCTGAGTTTCGTCCATTTCGCTCATTTTTTCAAACCCGGGAACCGTTTGTGCGATGGCTTTTCTCAGATTTTGATGACGTTTTAATTTTCCAAATTCAATGGGGCTATCCACCAAAACTTTTTGAGCAATACTACTAATGATCTCAACTTCCGAGCGCACGTTATCAAGTCGAACAATTCCGCCATCACTCATCCGAACAAAATTAAACATGGACTCTTGGGTTGTTTTCTGGCGTTCCTCATCCCGAGCAGCTACCGGAAGAATCAAGACTTCTCGTTCCACTCCACAAAAGTGCCCTTGGTTGAGCGTGGTGTTTAAAAAAATCTTTAAAGGAATAGCGTTTAAAGACTTCTCCGTAAACTGTGTATCAGGGTTGGCATTATACAGGTTTCCCCCCAGTAAAAAGGCCAAATCGATTTTTCCGTTGTAGGAAGCCTTCATGCAAGACATGGTGTCCATTCCAGGAGTAGTCAGAAGTTGAACCCCCAGGTGCTTCTCTATATTTTTAAAAATCTTATCTTTCAAGACCGGTGTTGCGCCAACGGATCCAACCCCCTGAACATTGCTATGGCCTCTTAAGGGAAGCAATCCGGCGAAACGCCTGCCGACCATTCCACGCAACAGTGCAAGATTGACAATCGATTCAACATTCTCCACCCCATGTTCATGATGCGTGATTCCCATTGCCCAGGAAAATATGACGTTTCTGGAATTTCCGTAAATCTCGGCGATTTGCTGGATGCGCTGTTTAGAAATACCAGAATACAAAACGATCATTTCCCAAGGGGTCTCTTGAAGATCCGCTATATAGCCTTGCTTCCCATGAGTATGATCCTCCATAAAACGAAGATCGTGCTTTCCCGTCTCAAGCACGGCTTTTGCAATCCCTTTGAGTAACGCAATGTCCCCTCCAATATGAATCTGAATGTATTCAGAAGCAATCGGACTCCCTCCCACAGACATTGATCTGACATCCGAAGGAATCGCAAATTTCACCAGTCCTTTTTCTTTGGCGGGGTTGATAACAATGACATGCCCCCCGCGTCGACGACAATTGAGCAGTTGACGAATAAATCGGGGGTGGTTTGAGGCTGGATTGGCTCCAATGACAAAAATTAAATCAGCTTTTTCTAGGTCTTGCAGTTGAATCGTTGCTGACCCTGTTCCTATCGTCGAACCGATTCCTACCCCGGATGCCTGATGACAATAGTAAGAACAATTGTTAATGTTATTGGTACCGTAAATGCGCGCAAAGAGTTGTAGTAAAAACGCGGCTTCATTGGAAGAACGCCCGGAACTATAAAAAAAGGTTCGTTCAGGAAGAGTCGCTTTGAATTGATTTGCGATTCTTTCTAATGCCTGCTCCCAGGAAATCGTGGAATAATGAGAATCGCCTTTATCTTTATAGAGGGGGGTATTGAGCCGTCCGCTTCGCTCCAATAATCGAGTCGGAGTCTTTTTCAAATCCTCGATGCTTTTTTTTTGAAATAGCTTCTCTGAAATGGAGGGCTGAATATCTGTGATTTGGGCCTGAAAATTTTTTTTACAAATTTCTGGAAAATTCCCCGTTTCGTTGACCATTCCCCCTTTTTGGCCTCCCATGCCCAACGCACAGGATTTACAGGTATTTTTAGACAAACTAGCCTGCAGTATCTTTCGGAACCCTGCTGCACGTGCAACTTTTAGAGAATACTTAATCGCTTTAAAACCACCACCAACTGTCATTTTCGTTCCTCAATAAAAATGACTCCACTTGTGAGCCTTTCCCCTAATAGTGATTTCCGCTTATTCTCTAAATCTACCATAAGCGGTAATGAAATTGCTAATCAGTATCCGTAATTATGAGCACAATGAAAATATTAACCTATACCATCAGTTTCCGCTACGCTTCAACTGATCGTATAGAAAATCATCACTCTAAGGGTGGCACTAAGATTTAGGGTAGGTCATTGTTCCGGGGAGCTTCAATATTAAAGTATCAATCATAGATGGTAACACTTACCTAAACTACAGATGAGCAGCATATGAGAGAAAGTTTGGATCTATTTCGTTTTGAGCAACCAAAAGTGAGCTGCAAGTGAAAGAAACTATAGCAGGTTAAGCGCTGAAGCTTGCACGCTTATTTTTTTTTGCTTTGATTACCTTCCGTTTGCATCAAAAGTTTTACAACCTCCAAGTGACCATTGTGTGCCGCATTCATTACTGCTTCATACTCTCTCTCATCTTTTAAATTAATCTTGGCTCCTTTTTCCAGCATGAACTTGACAAGATTTATATGGCCGTTACTTGCAGCTATCAGTATTGCCGGTAAAGTTCCTCCAGCCGCATTTAGATCTGCGCTGTTCTCCAATAAGAGCTTGACTGTTTCTATATCTCCATGAGCCGATGCCGCTTTGAGAGCTGTTATGTCACGTTCGCATTTTGCATTTACGTCAGCTCCACTCTCAATCAATTTTTTTACAATATCAAAATGGCCGCTGTTTGTTGCGGTGATTAAGGGAGTAAATTCAGATTCCAGCATTTCATTAACGCTTATCCCTTTTTCTAATAGCGCGGATACTGCTTCCAGGTCACCTTTTTCAATTGCGCTTTTCAAATCTTCCGCCATAGTTTTCCATCTCCTTTAATATTTTTATAAATTGTGAAATTTTATCTTTTTTTCCTTAGTTAAAAATTTTACATTGCGCACCATTGACTGTCAATATTTTAACGCAGTTGAGCTATTTTGGATTTGTTCACACCCGGATTCCAGCTGAAACCATGCGGGAATGACAATCATGGTTCTAACAAGTAAGACTACTCTTGATCTTCGGTTTTGACTTTATCGACGAGGACAACAACTTTGTTGTTTAAGACTTCGAGAAAGCCTTTATTGATGTCGATAATTAGAGGATTTACCTGGCCGGGTTCTTTGATTTTCAGTTCGCCTTTGTCAAGGGAAGTCATAAAAGGTGCGTGGTTGGCAAGGATTCCAAAGGATCCTTCTGCTCCGGGAGCTGTAATGCTCAACACATCCTTGCTTAATACCACCTCGTTAGGCGTGATAATTTCCAACTTGAATGTTTTTTCTTCAGCCATTTTTTTTTGAGCTGTAATGTAGTTAACACCACCTGTTTCCCCTCTTGATAGGGGGGAAAACAGCGCATGGTTTTATTACTTCATTTTCTTTGCTTTTTCAAGCACTTCGTCAATGTCGCCCACCCCTGTTCAAAGAATCTGAAGACATTATTGAACGATTTAGTTTTACTTTACAAGTAATACACCAACAAACAGGTTAAGAGAAAGAAGGTCAGGTACAGAACTGTTGAGCCTATAGGCCAGTGTTTGATTATATCACCCGGATAGATTTCCTTCTCTTTTTCTATTCGTTTCTTTATTTCTATTCTTTGATCAGGATCGCTAACCAACAAGAACATTGTATCAGCAGCCATCTTGAGAACTGCCAGTGGGTTTCTGCTAAACCATATGAGGGAATCCAGGATATAATAGAAAAAAATCTTTCCCATCTGGTGACCAAATCTGGACATTGGATTATCCACAAACCACAAGAAGGCTCTGGACCCTTTTCTATAAAACCAGTCGGTATCGAGGCTTATCGTTTCTGTTCTCTGGAGAAATTTTAAGAGTGTAAAAAACGCTAAGGCAGAGAATAAGAGTATCTGGAGTTGGTTAATCACATGACTCGCAGTGTAAGGAACAAATTCAACAGGATATGGGAGTATCCTGTAAAGCACCCCGGGAAATACACCGATAAAGATGCATAAAAAGGCAAAAAAGCCCATGGCAAGAAGCATGTTTAAAGGCGGCTCCTTTGGCCTTAAACCTGAGTCCTTCGCAAAGAATACAAAGTAGGGGAATTTTATGCCTGCATGGAGGAAGACCCCTGCTGATGCAAGGTTGAGAAGCAACCATATAACTGTCATCTTCTCATGGCCTGATGCGGAAATTATCATTGATTTACTTATAAATCCTCCGGTTAGAGGAAACGCTGAGATAGAGGCTGCACCAACAAGACAAAAAATAAGGGTTACAGGCATTGTCTTATACAGCCCACCTAGGTCTGTGCACTTGCTTTTACCTGTCCTATACAGTACCGCTCCGGCAGACATGAAAAGCAAAGCCTTATAGAGGATATGTGCAAAGGCGTGTGAGGCAGTACCATTGATTGATAGTTCCGTGCCTATTCCAATTCCTGCCACCATAAATCCAACCTGGTTAATAATGCTATATGCCAAAACCCGCCTCATATCATTCTCTAAGATGGCATATATAATGCCGTATATCGTCATCAATGCCCCTGCCCATATCAAAATTTCTGCGCCTGGAAACGCCCTGCACAGGACATACACTGCAGTCTTGGTTGTAAAGGCACTCAGGAATACAGCTCCTGTTACTGTTGACTCAGGATAGGAATCGGAGAGCCATGCAGACAGAGGAGGAATGGCAGCATTCACGGCAAAACCAATCAGTATAAGATAAGACGCTAATCCATTTAATTCTATAAAACCAAACTCGATAGAGCCCGAATTAGATGCGTTTATGATTATGCCGAATAAAAGGAACAGTCCACCCAATAGATGCACAAGGATATATCTTAACCCCGCATCTTGGGCTGCCTTTGTTCTTCGGCTCCAGACGATGTAAGTTGATGAAACTGACATAATTTCCCAGAAGATAAAGAGAGAAAGGAAGTCTCCTGCAAATACAACCCCGAGAGAGCCGCCGGCATAAAGAAATCCAGCCACAGATTCTTGCTGCTCTTTTAAATGGAGAGAGAATAGTGCCCCTCCAAATGCCATTATTACAAAGATATAACCGAAGACCTTGCTCAGTTTATCAACCTTGCCAAAGATAACTTCATAGCCAAGAAAATTAAATACCCAGTCTGTACCCTCAGGCATGTTAAGAAGGTTTATAAAAGCAAGAACAGGAAGTAGAAGTAAATAGACCTGCTTTGCCTTTCCTGTTAGAAATGGGATAATGCATGCCCCAAAAATAAATATAGCTGCCGGAGGAATCCAGTTAGTCATAATAATCCTCTTTCTTTTTAAGCCAAAGTCCCAGGGCCTTTGATACGGCAATGATCAAAGCACATGCAATAAACCCGTACGTGGCATAGAATCCCGGGATTCCTTCCATGGAGAATTGGGGGTGTTTTGAGATAAAAAAATCTAAGGCAATAAGCACGACAAGAGATAGGTGGAATACCCTGCGCATTATTTTTATGTTTTTGGGTTTATCAAAGAACTCTATCTCTTTTTTCATCTTTTTAATTCTCTCCTGTAACACCTGCAACAACGATCCTTGCAAGGTCAAGAAACAACGACGGCCATAGAAACAATACCAACGTCCCTATAGCAGTAATCATAAGCGGTATCAGCACAAGGGCAGGGGCCTCAAGCATGTTTTGTTTTGGCTTAGGGGACTGGTGCTTAGCATAATGAGGTTCTTTAAAGAATGCTGCATGTACTATTGGCAGAAAATAAGATGCATTAAGAATTGAGCTTGTCGCCAACACAATAATAATTGGTATTTGCTTCGCCTCTATAGATCCAATAGCTAAAAACCACTTGCTCAAAAAACCACCGAGAGGGGGGATACCTATCATAGAAAGTGAGGCCACTGCAAAGGCCGACATTGTAAATGGCATCTGTTTTCCTATTCCGGCAAGCTCGCTTATCCTTGTCTTATGAGTAACTAAATAAATTGTTCCTGCTGTAAAAAACAGGGTTATCTTTGCAAATGCATGCATTGTTATGTGCAAGATGCTCCCTGTAATTCCGGACGGAGCAAGGAGTGCAACACCAAGTACGATATAAGATAGCTGGCTAATAGTTGAATATGCAAGACATGCTTTTAAATTATCCTGTCTTAACGCTATAACGGATGCAACTATTATAGTAAAAGAAGCAAAATAAGCAAGGCACGTGCCGAGACCAAGTTGAGAGAGCAGGTCAATTCCGAATACATGAAGTATCACCTTTACGACTGTAAAGACTCCTACCTTCACTACTGCCACTGCATGTAAGAGGGCGCTTACAGGCCCAGGAGCAACCATGGCAGCAGGAAGCCAAGCGTGAAGTGGCATCATAGCGGCTTTTCCGACCCCGGCAATGAAAAGTATAAATATTACAGTCAACAGTGCATTGGAAGCTTTTCCAGCCAGAATACCCTGATTAGAAAATTCGAGAGTTCCCGCAACATTATATGTAAGAAATATGGCAAATAACTGAAAAGCTAAAGATGTGCCCAGTAGATAAACAATATATTTTCTGGCACCTTTTATGGCATCGGGTTTTTCACTATGGGCAACAAGAGGGAATGTGCAAAAGGTGATAGTTTCGTAAAAGAGAAAAAGGGTAAACAGGTTTGCAGAAAAGGCTACGCCAATGGCTCCTGCCATTGCTCCGGCAAAGCACATAAAATATCTAGTCTGCGCATGTTCCTTTAATGTCCTCATATATCCAATAGAATAAAACGATGTGATAATCCAAAGAAAAGAAGCGGTGGTGGCAAAGGTAAGGGCAAGGGCATCGACTCTGAATTTTATTTCAAGTCCCGGTAGGAGCGTGATGAGAGAATATTCAATTACTTTACTATCAAGGATTTGTGGAATCATAGAAACAACCATAAAGAACTTTATTATTGCTGCCAAGATTGTCCAAGATTCTCTCAAGTTAGGGTCTTTATTACCAGACAAGCCGATAAGAATAATCGCTAAAAGAGAAACGGCTACGGTATAAAGCGGCTGTGCTGATTGTATTATTTCCACTAATTCACACCTCCAGAAGCATGTTTACAATTGGTGTTACCACAGATACAGGTATAAAAGCAGCAATACCAAAAACTATACAGAGACCGGCAAGGATAAGCGTCGGGATAAGCATACCCACAGGAGCATCGTCTTGATTTTGGATTTCGGGTTTCAGGCTTTCGATTGAATCCTTAGTTGTTGACTTCTGACTTCTGACTTTTGGCTTCTGATGAAAGTATATCCCCTCAATAACCCTCCAGAAATACACCGCATTAAGGAGAGAGCTTACAAGGATTATGAAAACCAAGAACCACATACCGGCCTTCAGGGCGCCAAGGGCAAGATACCACTTGCTAACAAAACCAACGGTAAGGGGAACACCGATCATCGAAAGCGCTCCAATTGTAAAGGCAGCCATAGTAAAAGGCATCTTTTTACCCATACCTTTGAGACTCGATATATCTTCCATGCCTGTTTTGTAAACAACAGCACCGACTACAAGAAATAAGGTTCCTTTCATCAGGGCGTGGTTTAGTAAATGGATAAGGCTTCCGGTCATGGATAGTTGATTTGAAATGGCAATGCCAAGGACGATGTATCCGATCTGCCCAATACTGGAGTATGCCAGCATCCGTTTTATATTAGTCTGGGCAATAGCAAGAACAGAGCCGGCAATAATTGCAATGACGGAAAGGAAGAGGAGTATCTTTGTAACAGGCACAACCTCCAGATCAAACTTCATCGTAAATACAGAAAACATTATCCGCACAAGAACATAAGCAATAACCTTTGCGGAAGTTGCTGCCATTAAAGCGGACACAACCGATGGAGCATGATTGTATACGTTTGGTAACCAAATATGAAACGGGAAAAGGGCGAGTTTCAGGCTCAGCCCAACCGTTATAAATGCAAAGGCAGTTAGCACAACCTTTGAGTCATAAAGCATAGGCAGCCGCTCTCTCAAATCTGCCATATTCAAAGTGCCGGTAGCCATGTAAAGGTAGCCGATACCAAGGAGGATAAATGTGGCTCCTATTGTGCCTAACACAAGATAGTTATAACTAGCTATAAGAGCAGCTCTCTTTTTCCCTATGGCAATCAGGGCATAACCAGCAAGAGCTGATATTTCAATAAACACATAAAGATTAAATATATCTCCGGTTATGATCATCCCCATAAACCCTGTAACTAGTAACATGTATATTGAGTAAAAGGGGAGTATTTTTTCCCCTTCAACCTCCATCTCAACACTCTTTTTTGCGTATACTGATATAATAAAAGCAATGAATGAAACAATGACGAGTACAAAGCCACTTAGATAATCAACCACATACTCTATACCCCATGGAGGCTCCCAGCCGCCAAGCCAATAACTGATTCTGCCGGTTTCCATGACAGTATTTAAAAGAGAAATTGAGATGATAAAGGACAAAAAATTTGCAGATATGACGAAAGCAAAGGCAATTGACTTATCAATCCTTCCGATGAGAGGAATTATAATTGCTGATATTAAAGGTATAATGATGACCAGGATTGGAAGGCTTTCTGTCAAAGTCATTCTCCCTTCTGAAGCAAGGAGGTGGAAGATAAAAATTTGGAATTTTCTGTCGAATCCTGTTTGCCGCTCACTTCACTCATAATTAGGATTTTATCTTCTTCAATAGTGCCGTATTCCTTAAATATCCTTATTATCAGGGCAAGGGCAACTGCTGTTGTGCTCACAGATACAACAATAGCGGTAAGGATCAGTACATGTGGAATGGGGTTATCGTACGGGATTCCTTCTTTTTCCCATAGTATAGGTGCAGTTCCTCCTTTTACCTTAGCAATAGATATGTAAAAAAGAAACACTGCCGTTTGAAAGATATTCATGCCAATGATTTTTTTAATCAGGTTTTCTTTTTCAATCATTGCATAAAATCCTATCATCATAAGCGTTATATAAACCCAGTAGTTATATTTTCCTAAAATGAGCTCAATCATCTTTCATGCCTTGCTGTTATAAAGAATATGGTTATCATTACAGCAGCAACTGTAATCCCTACACCTATTTCAATGCCATAAATTCCTAAAGAACTTGCCATTTTTTCTGACCCCAGAGGGAGCTTATCGTATTCGAGATATGCACCCCCTGCCAATAAACAGAGAACCCCAATGCCTGCATATATTAAAACGCCTGTTGAATTTAAAAGGTCGCCCATCTCTCGAAAAATTCTTACCTTCCTTCCTTCCTCTAGACCGAAGGCTATTACATAAAGAATTATGCTTGAGCCAAAAATTACTCCGCCTTGAAACCCACCGCCCGGGCTAAGTTCACCATGAGCAATAACATAAAGTGCATAAAGCTGCACAAATGGGATCAGGATTCTGGAGATAGTTCTTATAACTATGTGCTCCTTCATTTCTTTCTCTTTGATAGTAGTATCACAGATATAGCTCTTTCTCCTTAACAGCAATATCAAAGATATCCCTGCTGTAAATATGACAGTAGTCTCTCCGAGGGTATCATATCCTCTATAGCTTGCAAGAATCGCGGTAACAAAATTAGGTACACCTGTTTCTTCATAGGATTCTTCTATAAACCTTTTAGCCAAATGAATATTCGCCGGTGCATCTGGGTCTCCAAAATCAGGCATATCAATGGTGCCATATATCAATACAGCTCCGGTTATTAGTACAATAAATAAGGATGTCAACCATAAAAGTGGCGACTGTTTATCAGTCAACTTTAAGTCTTGAGGATTCAACAGCTTGCTCCACATCCCATATTCCTGACCTTCTTCCTCCCTTTTTGTTCTGCTCAATGCTGCTATTATTAACACTGTTGTAATACCGGCCCCAACAGACGCCTCTGTAAAGGCAACATCTACTGCATTCAGCCTTGTCCATACTACAGTCATTATTAAGCTATATACTCCAAGGATAATGGTTGTACTCAGCAAGTCCTTCATGGAAACTGCGGCAATAGCACACACAACAAGAAATAAAAGAAGCATCAAATCAATCATCAATTCATTCCTTTTTCATTTTTCCACTAAAATTAGTCATCTTTTAGTGACAATAATCTTAACAAACAATTTAGTTCAACAAATTCAAATTTACTCATTAGAAACTATATGGTATTGGCGAATGATCAATTTCTGTCATCACCTTTTTCCCATGGCTTTAGACCCGCCGCATGTGCTGCATTTACGAGAGCATGGGTCGCTGTCGGATTAGTAATAAATATAAATATGACAATTATTAAGAGCTTAATGCTTACAAAAGAAAGCCCTTCATAAATCATCAATCCTATAAATATCATTGCCTGTCCGAGGGTGTCAGACTTGCCCGCAGGATGTATTCTGGAATAAACATCAGGGAACCGGATTATCCCAATTGATGCAACCACAATCAAAAAGCAACCGACTGCCAAAAAGAGGTATGATATAATCGTTGTGACTACCATCAGTCCAGTCTCCCCATTTCTTGATATTTAAGAATAGCTATAGTTGCTATAAAGTTTATAAGCGCATATACCAATGCAATATCAAGAAAATGTGGGCGCTCATAGATAAATCCTATAAGTGCTATGAGCACCACAGTTTTTGTTCCTATCGCATTTGCAGCGAGCACTCTGTCATAAATCGTGGGTCCTTTAATAACCCTGTACAGGACTAAAATTGCTGCAAATACAATAATAGTTGCAACTGCATCAAACATTGATTATCCCTCTACTCTCTTTACCTTTGCCTGCATCTCGCCTGCCAGAAGATCTTTAGCAGGCTTCCTTGCTATGGCATGGACAATGAATTCACCATCCTGGTTTGCCACTATAGTGACTGTACCGGGTGTGAGTGTTATTGAGTTGGCAAGAACTGTTATCCCTATATCTGACCTAAGAGCTGTATCAAATCTGATAACCTGTGGGTCTATCGGCATTTTCGGGTGCAGGGTGCGATAGACCAAGTCGAGATTAGCCAGCAAAATCTGCCAGACAAGCCACGGCACGTATCTGCAGAATCTGAGCATCCTTGTAGAGAAAAGTCTAATATTATCGCTTCCGATCAAAAGGTCATGAGATATGTACGCAACAAAGAGGCTAAATACAATACCTGAGAGCATGAGTAAAAAATGGAACTCACCTGACAGGAGTATCCAGAAAACAAACATTATTATTGAGGTAAAAACAAAGTTCATTTAAAAAAACTCCTCTATTGCTTTTTTATTTATGATAGGGAGGCTCGCGTTTCTATTTCTGTTTTATCAACCAGGATAACAACTTTATCATTTAAGACTTCAAGAAACCCTTCTCTGATAGAAACCAGAAGCTCAGACTTTTGAGATTCCTGAATTTTTATCTGTCCTTCTTTTAAAGATGTAATTAAAGGAGCATGTTGAGGCAGGATGCCCAGGCATCCTTCTGAGCCTGGCGCCGTAATACTTATCACGTCTTTACTGAATACCACCTCGTTAGGAATGATAAGCTCTAACTTGAATGTTTTATCTTCAGCCATATCCTTTTGAGTTGTAATGTAGCTAACATCCCCTGTGTCCCCCATTGATAGGTGGAAATTAGGGCATGGTTTTATTCCTTCATTTTCTTGGCTTTTTCAAGCACTTCGCTCATATCGCCCACCATGTAAAACGCTTGTTCCGGTACATCATCATGTTTTCCATCGACAATTTCTTTAAAACTTCGGATAGTGTCTTCCAGTTTCACATATTTTCCTGGTGTACCCGTGAACTGCTCAGCCACAAAGAAAGGCTGTGAAAGAAACTTTTGAATTTTCCTTGCCCTGGTAACAGTGAGTTTGTCTTCATCAGAGAGTTCTTCCATTCCAAGAATGGCTATAATATCCTGCAGGTCTTTGTATTTTTGTAAAATTCCCTGCACATTTCTTGCTACACTGTAATGTTCATCGCCTATTACCCTGGGGTCCAGAATTCGTGATGTTGAATCTAATGGATCAACAGCCGGGTAAATGCCGAGTTCCGCAATTTGCCGTGACAAAACGGTGGTGGCATCTAAATGAGAGAATGTTGTTGCCGGAGCCGGGTCTGTAATATCATCCGCAGGAACGTAAATCGCCTGCACAGACGTGATAGATCCTTTTTTGGTTGATGTGATTCTTTCCTGCATGTTTCCCATTTCTGTGGAAAGGGTCGGCTGGTATCCTACCGCGGACGGCATTCTCCCTAATAAAGCTGAAACTTCAGAACCGGCCTGGGTAAACCGGAATACGTTGTCAACAAACAGAAGAACATCCTGCCCTCTTTTATCCCTGAAAAATTCCGCTTGCGTTAGAGCGGATAATCCGACACGAAGCCTTGCGCCGGGAGGTTCATTCATCTGTCCGAAAACCAGCACGGTTTTATCAATAACGCCTGACTCTTTCATTTCGAGCCAGAGGTCGTTTCCTTCCCTTGTCCGCTCGCCCACCCCCGCAAAAACAGAGAGACCGCCATGCTGTTTGGCGATATTGTTAATGAGTTCCATGATTAATACAGTTTTTCCCACTCCGGCACCGCCGAAAAGTCCGATCTTGCCGCCCTTAACATAAGGCTCCAACAGGTCAATAACTTTTAAACCTGTTTCAAAAAGAGTAGAAGACGATTCCTGGTCTTCATATGATGGAGCCGGTCTATGAATAGGAGAATGAAATTCAGAATCAATTGCGCCACCGGTATCAACCGGATTACCAAGCAGGTCCATTATACGTCCGAGGCTTTTTTCACCAACCGGTACCGTGATAGGATTTCCTGTATCAACCGTTTCCATGCCCCGCACCAGTCCGTCAGTGGCGGACATAGCCACACAGCGTACCACGCTGTCCCCTAATTGCTGGGCCACTTCAAGGACAAGGTTTATATCTTTTTCTTTATTCTTTATAGTAACAGCATTGTAAATAGCCGGCAGGTTTTCTGGTTGAAATTCAACATCCACTACCGGCCCGATAATTTGAGCAATTTTTCCTTTGTTATTTCCCAATTTAATTCTCCTTTAAATTAAATAGAACGCAGATTTTAACGCCCCCTTAATCCCCCTTGTTAGGGAGGAATAATAATGGGGGGTAATGAACTTTTATCCTTTCAGGGCTTCTGCCCCGGAGATAATTTCTAAAATCTCTTTTGTGATTCCAGCCTGTCTTGCCTTATTATAAGTTAGTGTCAGAGAATCTATCATTTCTCCCGCACTCTTGGTAGCGTTTTTCATGGACACAAGACGTGCTGCTAATTCCGACGCATAAGACTCCACAATTGCGTTATAAAGCTGATTCTCCAAGTATTTTGGAAACAGTTTTTCAAGTAAACTTTGAGCCCCGGGTTCAAAAATATAATCCACCCGCCGGTCTTCCTTTTCTTCAATTTTTTCTACCGGCAGAAGCGGTCTTTCCGTTGGAATTTGATTCATCACTGAAACAAACTTTGAAAATACTATCAGAACTTTGTCGAAAAAAGTGTTGGTGTATTCGTTTATCATTTTATCCACCAGTTCATTCACTTTATCCAGGGTCATAATTTTATTGTCCGAGGGAGAATAATATCGAATATCGTAATTTCTATGCTTAAAAAAATCATTTCCTTTTTTGCCAATACAAAAGAGGGAGATTTTTTTGTCTTGATTTTCTCTGAAGTATGCTTGAACTTTTTTGAACAGGTTTGTGTTATAAGCTCCGCAAAGACCTCTATCTGATGTAACTAAAATCAGGGCGACATTGTTTTCCGCTCTTTTTGTCAGAAGGGGATGTTCAAAGGCGGAAACGGATGAACCAAGGTTTTGCATAAGGGACTGTATTTTTTCAGCGTAGGGTTTCGCGCTTTCCGCCAGCACTTGAGCGCGTCTGAGCTTTGCTCCGGCAACCATTTCCATAGCCCTGGTGATTTGCTGGATGTTTTTGATGCCCTTTATTCTTTTTTTTATATCTTTTGCTGAGGCCATAAAAATACTTTAAAGGTTTAAATCCGAATAGCAAAAACCGAAACAAATCCAAAATTCAAACATTAAATTTCATAAACAACAGAGAGAATTAAGTTTTATTATTTGAGTTTATTTCGGATTTCGAGTTTTAAATAGCAGTTAAGCTCCTTTTTTATACTCTGCTTTGTATCCTTCAGCTGCTTTTTTTAGCAAGTCTACAATGTCATCGGACAATTTCTTCTCCGCGGCTAATTTTTCTCTCAGATGTGGAAAATTTTTGTCCGCGTATTTATAGAAACCTTTTTCAAAAGGTTGCATTTCATTAACCGGCACATCATCAAGATACCCAAAACCGGCAATTGAGATAATCATTACCTGGCTTATTACGTCCAGCGGAATGAACTGGCCCTGTTTCAGGATTTCCACCATTCTGATTCCTCTATCTAATTGGGACTTTGTCGCTTTATCGAGATCCGAGCCAAACTGGGCAAACGCGGCCAATTCCCTGTACTGTGCGAGATCAAGCCGCAGTGTTCCAGCGACTTTTTTCATGGCAGGTATCTGGGCGTTTCCCCCAACCCTGGACACGGAAAGGCCAACGTTAATTGCGGGTCTGACGCCGGCATAGAAAAGATCGCCCTGCAGATAAATCTGTCCATCGGTAATAGATATCACGTTAGTAGGAATGTATGCGGCATAGTCACCTGCCTGAGTTTCAACAATAGGGAGCGCGGTTAAAGAACCACCTCCGAGTTCATCGTTTAATTTTGCCGCTCTTTCCAAAAGTCTAGAGTGAAGGTTAAAAATATCGCCGGGAAACGCCTCACGGCCCGGCGGTCTTCTAAGCAGTAAAGATACCTGCCTATAAGCTACAGCATGTTTATATAGATCATCGTAAATTATCAGGCAATGCTTTTTATTATCCCTGAAGTATTCTCCCATCGCACAGCCCGCGTAAGGTGCTATATACTGCATGGGTGCGGGATCTGACGCGTTAGCCGCAACGATCGTGGTGTAATCCATGCCCCCGTATTTCTCAAGAGTCTCCTGAACTCCGACTACAGTGGATTGTTTTTGTCCTATAGCCACGTAGATGCAATAAACATCTGTATTTTTTTGATTGATGATTGTATCAATACATATCGCGGTCTTTCCGGTCTGGCGGTCCCCGATAATTAGTTCTCTCTGACCCCTCCCTATCGGGATCATGGCATCTATGGCTTTTATTCCTGTCTGAATAGGTTCTTTAACAGGCTGTCTTTGCACAACATTAGGCGCTCTTCCTTCTAATGGAAAGAATTTTTCTGTAGCAATCTCTCCTTTTCCATCAATGGGTTGACCGAGAGCATTCACAACTCTTCCCAACATGGCATCGCCCACAGGAACCTGAATAATCTTGCCGGTTGTTTTAACAATGTCTCCTTCTTTAATTCCTGTGTCCGGACCCATGATTATGACGCCGACATTGTCCCGTTCAAGGTTCAGAGCTACTCCAAAAATGCTATTAGGAAATTCCAATAACTCCATGTACATGCAGTCATCTAACCCATAAACGCGCGCGATACCGTCACCAACCTGTAAAACGGTTCCCACACTTTCCATTTTGAGTTTTTCTTCGTAACCACTCAGTTCTTTTTTTATAATCGAGGTAATTTCTTCCGCCCTTAATGCCAAAACAGACCTCCTTGTAATAAATTTAATAATAAAAAGTTTACAGATGTCAGGGATCGGCTGTCAGCCTGTCATTAGATTCGAGTTCAACATAAAACCTACCTAAATGGTACAAATAATCTGACAACTGAGCTCTGATTACTGTAAACTTTCACATCCCTTCCATTGCCAACAGTTTTTCCCGCATTACTTTTAATCGTCCCATGATACTCCTATCGATAATTGAGGAGCCAATATAAATGATTAAGCCTCCAATAATTTTTGGAAAAACTTTCGCTTCAATTTTTATGGTTTTTTTTATTTTGCTCTCAAGTGCTTTTTTGATTTCTTCAACTTTTTGTTCGGAAAGTGTAATAGCAGACTGCACTTCGGCTTTTACCACTCCCCTGTATGTATCAGCCCTTAACTGATATTCTTTTAGGACTCCTTCCAAAATTTCCACACGGCGTTTATCAATCAGAAGATACAAAAAGTTTTTTAGTTTTAGGTTGATATTTTTGGAAAAAACTTTATCTACTAACTCTTTTTTCTTTTTAGGCTGAACTAAAGGATTTTTTAAAACAAGAAACAGTTTCGGGTTTGTTATCAATAAAGAATCCAGCCACTTGAGTTCTTCTTCAAATTCATCTACTTTATTTAATGCAGCAGCTTCTTCCAGCAATACCTGAGCGTATCTGCCAACGGCTATCCTTTCGATCACGAGACTTCTCCTATATCCTGGATAGCGCTCTCTATCAGCTTTTCCGCCGTTTTTTTGTCAACCGATTTTTCGATTAATTTTTCCGTAGCAATCATACTCAAATTAACCACTTCTTTTCTAATTTCAACCAAGGCGTTCTTTTTTTCCTGATCTATGTCCCTCTTGGCTTTTTCTTTAATTTTTTCCGTTTCCTCTTTCGTATTTTTAACAATATTATCGCTTATCTTTTTTGCTTCCAGCACAGCTTCCTGTATTTTTTTATGCGCTTCTTCTTCTGCCTGAGCGATTCTGGCTTCATAATCGGACTTTAATTTAGAAGCCTCATCCCTGTCCTGGTCGCTTTTAGCATAAGTATCCCTGATTTCATTTTCTCTGGCCTTAATTAAATCGATAATTCGGCCAAATAAAAACTTCTTCAATAGGAAATACAGTAGTACAAATCCGATGCCCTGGACTATAATCAGTCTAAAATCTAAAGACTCCATTTGATCTTACTCCATAAAGAGGCAAGCTGCCGTATCCACAATTCGGTAAGGAAAACCGAATTGGACGGTTCCCCAAGGAAAGCCACCCAAAGGGTTGAGGCCACTGCTGGCAGAGCTAATCTCAGCTTTGCCGATAATCAAATAGGGCTTTCGCCCCGGTTTAGAAGAGAAAAAACTTTCAAGTTTTGCATAAGGTGCTGCAAAAAACAAGAACTAACAGCGCCTAAAAAAAGCGAGTTTTGCAGTGTAATAGTATAACTTCTTGTATGGTCGTGAAAGTTCAGGCCGCTAAACAACAAAGTTAAAAAAACTGATAGTTTCAAGGATTAGAAAAAAACTAACACTTGCCATCTAACGTCTGCCACTGTCTCTACCCTGTTTTGGCTGAAAGCTTTCCCAATTATTTTATTAAACCCAACATCTGATCTGTTGCCGGTAGTTTTGCGAAAAGCATGAAAGCAATAACCAGGCAATAAATAGTCAGCGATTCAATAATTGCCAGACCTATAATCATAGTAACCTGAAGTTTACCGGTTAATTCCGGCTGCCTTGCCATACCTGCCAGGGCGCCTGAAATTGCGTTTCCCGCTCCTATTCCACACCCGAAAGCGGCAATTCCCAACCCCACAGAAGTTGCAATGGCTAATAGAGCAAAATAAAGCATAGTAACACCTCCTTTTTATTAGTTATTTAGTTGTTGGTTAATAGTTCCTACAATAATCTTTTTTCCCCTTCACCTTTGACAAATGATTTAATGTTCATCATGATGACCGACAGCACCTCCTATATAGACGCTGGACAGAACTGTAAACACTACTGCCTGAATTAGAGTTGTCAAGAGGCCCAGCAGCAATATCGGAAACTGGATAGGTATAAAATATAATGAAACTCCCAGCCCTACTAAGATAGCAATGGCTGTATCTTCTCCCATAATATTCCCAAAAAGTCTCATGGAAAGAGAAAGCGGCCGCGCTAATTCCCCTATAATATGAATGGGAAAAAGAAGGGGCGCCATCCATATAGGTTCTCCCACAAAATGTTTTAGATATCCAACAACTCCATTTCTGGTTATTCCAACATAATGGGTAACAAAAAAAACAATCACCGCGAGAGCAATTGTTGTATTTGGGCTGCTGGTAGGGGCATGAAAGAACGGTATAAAGCCCATTATGTTCATTAGATATATATAAATAAAAAGACTGCCGACAAACGGTAAAAAAACAGAAGCGCCGGATCCCAATATATCCCCAAAAAAACCCTGCATTCCTTCTATAACAACTTCGAGGAAAGCCTGCATCCCTTGAGGAATTTTCTTTAAATCCTTAGTAGTGTAATACGTGACAGCCACTAATATTGACGCTACTATCAAAGACATAATAATAGGAACCCAGTGATGCAGGGAAATCCCAAAAACTTCATGGTGCAGGTCCCCCAGTAAATCCATGAAAGAAGGAAGCTCTAAGCTGGTTTTTGTTGCTTTATTTACCGCTTCGTGTTCCACTGCCATAAAATATCTCTAAAAAGTAATGAAAAAAACAAATTACAAATTCATGGTTCGACAGGCTCACCATGACAGTCTCTGTCACCCTGATCCCTTCGATAAACTCAGGACAGTCTTTGTCGAAGGGTTGTTTAAATTTTTATATTGAATATTGTTTTTTATTTGTCACTTGGAGCTTGGTATTTGAAATTTCTTTGTTTTCGATTTGGTTCGTTCTGTTCATAAAATTAACCAATCCCATTCCTATTAATTTCAAAAAAACAATAGACTGCGCTAACCCAATCCCAATTAAGAGAGCGAGATAACTAATAGACAGATGCTCAAAAACAAGAAATAGCGCTATGCTCAAAACAATAAATTTCAAAATGGCAACGATCACAAAAAAGGGCATTCTTTTGTTTTTTTCAATTATCGCAAGGGATTTCACGCTGTTGCACAAAATCATAAAAAAAACAGTACTTATCCCCATTCCAACAGCGAGCCCGAGAGTGACGTCAAAAGACCAGTTTGAAATAGAAATTAAGAGAACGAGGGCGGCCACTATTAAAGATGTATGAAGAACCCTTCGTGGTAATCCTTCATCAATTTTTAAAATGTTCATTTTTTTTATAGGTATCATGTTTTGTTTTTATCTTTTATTACTTTTTTTATAATCTTTAGATATTCCATAAACCCGCCAACAATGCCTAAAACAAGAAAAAGGATAAGAAATATAGGGGAAGTGCCAAAATAATCATCTAAAAAATTTCCGGCAAAATATCCAAAAAGAATAGCCCCTGCCATAAGAAAACCGAAACTGCCGACAGAAGCAAAATCTCGCAGCATCTTTATAGAATCAGAGCCATATTTTTTGAATACCATTATATAGGGCTATTAAGCCGAAAAAAAGCAAACTTTTTTAAACATAAAAAGTTATAATTTAATCATATCGAAATATCAATGTCAATTTTAAACCCAAATCCCGATATAGAATTTTAAAAATTCTATTCCTGTGAGGATTGGAGATCAGTTTTTAAAATTCACGGTATTTTTTTTGACCTCTAAAATTTTTTTTAAACGCACTCCTCCTTTTCTTTTTTTACTCTTTTCTATCTCTCTTTTAGGGTGCTATTTTGCAATTCTGCAACCTAGGGGTACGAATTAACACAGGCAGGTAAGACCAGGGAGAATAACATACCTCAACGATCAGTACTCAGCTTTCAGCAGTCAGTATTACACCTTCGGAGCCACTCTAATGTCTGAGGGGCCTTTAAGGGATATTAAATCCATTGGAGACCGGCTCTAAGCCCATGTCTTTGATCATCTGTAAATCGTCTTGAAAATCCCTGCCTTTGGTGGTCAGGTAATTCCCTACCATGGTGGAATTTGCTCCGGCGGCGAATATCATTGATTGGAAATCTCTCAGGTTGTGTTCTCTTCCCCCCGCAATTTTTATGTCCTTTGCAGGGAGTAGAAAACGATAAATGGCAATGATCTTTAGAATCTCAAGTGGCTTTAATGGAGGAAGGTTTTCTGCCCCGGTTCCCTTAATGGGATGCAAAAAATTTATCGGTACAGAATCGACGTCTAATTCTTTTAATGTAAAAGCTAATTCAATTCGCTGCTCAGGATGTTCGCCTAAGCCGAAAATCCCCCCGCAGCAGGATCTCAGGCCAATAGATTTTGCTATTTTTACTGTCTCAACATCTTCTTCATAGTCATGTGTTGTACAAATTTTCGGAAAATAACTACGGGCAGTTTCGAGATTATGATGATACTCTTCAAGACCCGCTTCTTTTAGTTTTATTAATTCGTCACGGCCTAATATTCCGAGTGAAGCGCAACGGTGGATTTTACCTTCTTCTTTAAGTTTCTTAATGGTTTTGCAGATTTCATTTAATTCCTGCTCTGTGCTAAGTCTCCTGCCGCTTGTAACTATACCAAACTTCTGAGCTCCATGGCTTAAGGCTTCTTCAGCCTTTTGAAGCATCTCTTCACTTTTTATCAAAGGGTATTCATCAATGTTTGTTTTAAAATGGATAGATTGGGAACAAAATACACAGTCTTCCGGACACCTTCCTGACTTTGCGTTTACAATGGAACAAAGACTGATTTTATTCCCTTTAAATTTTTCCCTGATTCGGTTAGCAGAAGCAATTAAGTCAAAAGTATCCTGGTCATTCAAGTTGGACAGAAAAACAGCTTCTGCATTATCAAGCGGTCGGTTTTCTATCGCTTTAGATTCCAACTCCTTGATGATTTGATAATTTTGTTTTGCAGTGTTCATGTTTTTAAACTAAGGATAGCATATGTCAGAAAAAAATAGGAAACTCAACTACTCCTACAAACCAAAAGATATAACACAGATCTTACGGACGATGTGGATTATAGCGGATAAAATTATGTTTGTCCGTAAAAATCAGCGAATTCAAGTCTTCATAGTTGCTTTCAGCAAATCATCATTTGAAATGAATTTCGTTGCCGTTTCAATATAGTCGGACATTACTGTATCTTCTTTTAAATGAGGTATTTTTTTTCGGATTGAAGAGTGAAACCTTTCAAGGATTTCACTGGATTGAACCGGTCTTCTAAAATCAAAAGCTTGAGCTGAGCATAATAGTTCAATCGCAAGAATTTTCTCCAGGTTCTTCACAATGGTCAGGGCTTTTCGTCCACTGATCGATCCCATGCTTACGTGATCCTCCTGCCCCATAGATGTTGGAATACTGTCCGCACTAGCTGGAAAACAGTTCGATTTATTTTCACTGACCAGGGCGGCAGCACAGTATTGGGTAATCATAAAACCTGAATTGAGCCCGGACTCTTTTATCAGATATGTTGGAAGACCCGCATCTCCCCCAAGAAGAAGGTAGGTGCGTCGTTCGGAAATACTGCCCAGTTCTGAAGCTGCCAAGCTGGCGTAGTCCAACGGCATGGCAAGAGGCTGACCATGAAAATTTCCACCACTTATCGTATCTTCAGCATTGAAGATAACAGGATTATCGGTAACAGAGTTAAGTTCACACACCAGTTTTTTATTAAGATGATGAAGAGTGTCCCTGGAGGCGCCATGCACCTGGGGGATGCACCGAACCGAATATGGGTCTTGAACCCGTCCGCAATGTTCATGTGATTTAACAACCTGAGATCCTTTTAGGATGGTTCTCATTCGTTTGGCAACGGTTAGTGCTCCGGGGTGAGGCCGAAGCTGATGGAGTTTTTCAGCAAAGGGTTGATGAGATTCCAGCATGGCTTCCAGGCTGAGTGCTCCAATAAGGTCCGAATAATCCAGGCAACGAGCAAACTTTTCGGAAACTGCAATCGCATGTGCCGAAATAAACTGGGTTCCATTAATTAAAGCAACCCCCTCCTTGGGTCCCAGTTTTAAAGGTGAAAGTTGATGCATTTTCAAAACATCAGAAGTGGGACGATAGCTTTTGCTGTCTTCAGAGAGCATACCTAAGCCAATCAAAGGGAGAAAAAGGTGGGCTAAAGGAGCCAGGTCACCTGAAGCCCCAACGGAACCCTGGGCGGGAACCGGAGGGATACAGTTGTGTTCAAGATGCCAGCAGATTCTTTCGACGACTTTCAGAGAAATTCCTGAATAGCCAAAGCAGAGAGTATGAACTTTCAGGATCAGCATTAGTTTTGCGAGTTCATTTGCAACAGGTTCTCCCACCCCGACACTATGACTTTTTAACAGGTTTTCCTGGAGTGTTCTGATATCTTTTTTAGAAATTTTCCTGGTACATAAAGACCCAAGTCCGGTATTGATGCCATAGACAAGTTTTTCTCCTTCAGCGATTTTTTGAACCGCATCATAACTTTTGGATACATTGGATATGGCTTTATCTGTTAGAATTCCCTGCAGTTCATCCCTTGCAATTTGAAGCGCTTTAGTGATGGTCAGTTGATCCAGACCATATTGAAATTTTTCAGTCATGGCATGTTCCCGGCTGAACAATAAAAGATGGTAATCTGATTAAATTTTATCATAAATCCGGAGAGAAAGCCTTTGGAAGATTTGATAAAAGAGTCGATATTAACCACCGCAAAGAGCGCTGATATCGCAGAGTGGCAGGACCACAACCGCAATTTTGCAGGAAAGCCACCCGAAGGATTGAGGCCGAGGATGGCAGAGCTACGAAGCTAAGCTTGGCTTTGAGCTAAGCTCTGCCGAAATCAAATACAGCTGCCGCCAGTTTACTAATAAAAATTGTACAGAGCTAAACTCAGCTTTGCTAAAATGGGACACCACGTCGGGTATCCAAATGTGGAAACACAATTTTACAAGTTTGCAGTGCAGAGGTTCTATGTCTTATCTGATATACTGGTTGAAAAAATTAAAGAGAAAAGAATAGCAACAGTCCAAATAGATTACCTTTTGGGTAGGTACAGTTTCTAAAGCACGTTTATGCTTCCTGCTGTTTTTTGACGAGGTGGTTGACCGCGCTGATATAAGCACGTGCGCTTGCCTCTATAATATTCGTTCCTGCAGCCTTTCCTCGTACCTTTTGCTTTTTATACTCTACCTGGAGGCTCACTTCTCCTAACGCGTCCCTTCCCTTTGTTACAGCGCGGATTTCATAATCGGACAAACGGCACCTCAGCTTTGTAATTTTATCAATGGCGTTTAAAGTAGCATCCACCGGCCCGTCACCGGAAGCTCTGGAGCTTTTGATTTTTCCATCATAAAACTTTAAAGTAACATTCGCTTCTGGTGTGGTCTCTGTATCTACCAGTATCTTGAATTTTTCAAGGGAGAAGTATTGGATTTCTTCTTTGCCTAACTGGTCTTCTATGATTGCGAGTAAGTCTTCATCATAAATTTCTTTTTTTTCATCAGCAAGAATTTTAAATCGTTCAAAGGCAGTGTTTAGTTTTTCTTTTGACAATTTAAATCCCATTTCTTTCACCCGTGATAAAAAAGCATGTCGTCCGGAATGTTTACCCATCACGAGGTTGGATTTCTCCCACCCCACGTCTTTAGGGTTCATAATTTCATAAGTGTTTCTTTTAGATAAAATACCATGCTGATGAATACCGGCTTCATGGGCAAAAGCGTTTGCGCCGACAATCGCTTTATTTCGCTGCACGTGCAGTCCGGTCAAATTGGCCGTCAGCTTACTGATGCCGACAAAGCGCTTTGTCTCGATTTGTGTTTTTACACCAAAATATTCTTTCCTGGTTTTAAGGCCCATGACCAGTTCTTCCATAGCAGCATTTCCTGCTCTTTCCCCGAGCCCATTGATTGTACACTCTACCTGGCGCGCTCCGGCTTTAACCGCAGACAAGGAATTCGCCACAGCGAGACCAAGATCATTGTGACAGTGGACGCTTATTATTGCTTTTTTTATATTTGGTACGTTATCGACAATGTTTTTAATAAGCTCGCCAAAAGGACCGGGAAGGGCATAACCTACTGTATCGGGGATATTTACCGTGTTAGCTCCTGAGTCAATAACAGCTTCCACCACCTCATTGAGAAACTCCTGTTCCGTTCTGGAGGCATCTTCTGGAGAAAATTCAATATCGTCGGCAAATTTCTTTGCGTATTTTACCGATTGAATAGCCTGCTTGAGAATCTCCTGTTTTGCTTTTTTGAGCTTAAATTCTCTGTGGATTTTAGAGGTAGCTAAAAAGACATGGATGCGAGGTTTTCTGGCTTTTTCGATGGCTTTAGCGGCAGCATCAATATCTTTCTTAAGCGCGCGCGCCAATCCAGCAATAGTAGAACCCTTGACTTCCCTTGCGATAGTGCTTACTGCTTCAAAATCTCCGGGTGAGGCAATTGGAAACCCGGCTTCAATAACGTCAACTTTTAAAAGCGCAAGCTGACGTGCAATCTCCAACTTTTCGCCGGTGTTTAAACTGGCTCCGGGACATTGTTCTCCATCTCTTAAGGTAGTGTCAAATATAACGATTCTATCTTTTTTCACTATATACTATTATACTCTGAGAATCTTTTTTTTGAAGAAGTTTATACCCACCTTAGACCTTCAAGGGGGAAATTTAAGGGGGCATAATCCATTTTTGGTTGCGGTTATGATGTACAGGCATGCAGGAGTTTTATTGTAATTTAATTTTTTATTTTTTGTAATTTAAAGTCCTTCTTTATATTTAATAATTTCGATCTGAAGCTTTTTGTAGCTTGATTAGCTTCGGAAACATCAGCAATCACATGAGGAGTTATAAAAATTATTAATTCTGATTTACGCAGTCTATCCGCTTTTGCTTTAAAAAGGCGACCCAGCACAGGTATATCTTTTAAAATAGGAACTCCGACATTAGAATGGCTTTTTGTTGTTTCCATTAACCCTCCGATAACCAGAGTTTGTTTATCTTTAACAACTATATTAGTATTCGTGCTGCGTGTGGAAAAAGCGGGTTGAGTGAATACAGCAGCTTCGTTAACACTACTGGATTCCTGACTGATTTTTAACGAAACAAAACGGTTTTTATTGATACGAGGAGTAATATTTAGCTTAATGCCAACACTTCTATACTGAACAGTTGTTTCAGTCAAAGGTTGTCCTGCAGTGGGTGTGGTGATAGTTGAACTCTCTATCGGAACATCATTGACAATGTCGATCGAAGCAGGTTTGTTCTCAGAAGTTATAAGAACTGGATTTGATAATACATTTAGTTTAGAGTCTTCAGCAAATGCCTGGAGCAAAGCGGTAAAATTTTTCGTTTGCGAAACGATAGAAAACCCTTGGCTCAGGATAGTTGTTGCAGATTCCCCTAAAGCTGCTCCAACGGAAACAGATTGAGACGCTGCAGAACCCACAGCAAGATCTCCGTTTTTAAATGCCCAGTCAATCCCTGCCCTTGTTTGGTCATCTATAGTCAATTCTAATACCAGCACTTCAATCATCACCTGCAAAGGCATTAAATCAAGTAGCTCAATAGTTTTCAATATTGCAGGATAATTCCTGGGAAGGGTTTTGATTATAACTGCGTTGGTAAACGAGTCTGCGACAAAAAGAATATTACCGGTGACTTCTTCTGACTGAACGGTTTTGACTCTAATTGACGGTTTTTTGGGCTTAGGTTTAGTTTTGCTTTTTACTTTTTTTTCTTTTCGAGGCTCTTTTTTGCTTACTCTAAACCTTTTGTCCATTTCTTCTTTACTGCTTGTCAAGGGGTCTGGTTGATATAATGTAGATAAAAGCGACGCCAGGTCACTAGCTTTTGTATTTTGAACGTAATAAATAAAAGTTTTTTCTTCCAGGCCCTCCATGCTAGGAGCATCTAATCTTGAAACCCAGGACTCGATATTAGGAAGAAGTTCTAAAAAAGGATTGATTATTATTAAAGCATTTAATCTTTCAACAGGAACAAATTTCAAACTAGAGCCCGAGTCTTGAGCCTTGTAACCTAATGAATCAAACACTTCAGTTAATATGTTTGCTATTTCGAACACATCAGTATGTTCCACAAGGATTAGCCTCACCTGTATCTTATCCAGCGTGTTTATATCTAATACATTAATGATTTCTAAAATCCACTTAATATTATTAACAAAGTCAATAATAATCAGACCGTTTTGATCAGGAGTTGATAATAAACTTCCCTCCTTGGTCATCATAGGGGTAATAATATCTTTCAGGGAACCCGGTGTAACGAAACTTAAAGGTATTATTTGTAAAATTTGCTCATTTGTATCAGGAACAAGGGTACTGTCCTTTCCTATAAAAAGCTTAAAAGGTCTATCTAATTTCGATATCCAGAACTTGATGTCTGGAAGAATATCTGGAAACGGATTTATAACTAACAAGGAGTTTATTTTTTTAATAGGAAGAAAATTTATTACAGAGAAGCTATCAATGGGTTTACTCTTGGTTGAAGCCCCGGGTTTAGCTCTGGGTGCAACTTTACGTTTGGCTTTGGGTGCAGGTTTAGTTCCGGGTACAACTTTGGGTTTATCTCCGGATGGTCCCGCTGAGGCATAGCCCATTGCATTAAAAATTTCTTTTATATCTGCTGCGAATTCGTTCACATCAGAATGTTTGATAGGGAAAAGCTTTACCTGCAAACTTTCAGCAGCTTCTATATCTATTATCTCAATAATACCTAACAACTGTTTAATATTACTGGCAGTGTCGATAATCACCAGGTTATTGGTTTCAGGAATATCTAAAAAGCTGGCATTCTTGGACAATAAAGGGCCAATAATACTTTTCACTGAACTTGTGGAAATGTTTTTTAAAGGTATTATCTGAATAATTAATCTGTCCCGTGATGGAACAAGGGCGCTATCTTTTCCGAAAAAGATATTTAGCGATTCTTTTTTGGCTGACTCAACCGGCATGAAGCGATAAAATTTTCCTGTTTTTATCACTGTTAAATTATTCAATATTAGTATCTTTTCTAAAATCTTAAATAAATCTTTAACTTTGGCTTTTTTAAAAGTTTGTAATGTTATTTTACCGGATATGCCGGGGTCTATAATGTAATCGATTTTTAATAGATCACAAAATGTGATAATAATATCTTTAACGTCAGTCGATTCAAAGTTTAAAGTAACATCTTTTTCAATTTGAATATTTTTTGGTACCCGGGGGTGTGGTATTTTTCTCGGTTTTTTTCGTGCAAGAGATAGAACTTTCGACTCCATTGTTACGTGTTCAAAATCACTTGTTATGGTTTCTTTTTTAACATGTTTTTTAATTTGTCTGTCTTTCTTAACTTCTTTAGATTTCTCGGCAATATTTGAAATAGCCTCAGAAATGGAATCCAGAGTTTCACCAATTTTTTGCTCCTTTTGCTCTTTGATTTCTTCTGCTTGAGAAGCACCTTTCTCTGTTTTCTCGGTCACTTCAAGGGCTCTTTTCGCCTCACTTTGTCTTATTTTTTCTTCTTCAACCTTTCTTTTGGTTTCATCACTTGGTTTTTGAACAATCAGCTTTTCTATGGCAGATTTTTTCTGTGCACATGAGGAAGACAAAGCTAAGGCTAAACAAGCGACAAAGCATATCAAAATTTTATTGAGGCCTGTTATAATGCGGTAAGTGTTAGTCACTCTGATTTATCCTCCTCATTGTTTAGCAAATAATTTAAGTTTTCAGCCGAGATTTTTTTTAGCAAATCCATCTATAATAAATTTAGCCTTTAACTTTTCCGGTTCTCCGGATTTTACCAGCCGGATATTTAAATCTCTAACAAACAAAAATTTGTCTGAGTTTTCAATCTCATAAATAATGTCTTTTAGCTCTCTTAATGTGGATTCAACAGTTATTTCAATGGGAATTTGATAAAACGATTCCTTTTCAACAGGACTACTGTTTTTAATATTTGTTATTGTAGTGCGTGCTTTTTTAATAATGCCTTCGAGTATCGCTTGCAACTCGGATGCCGCTAAAGAAGGCTTGGCACTAACCAATAAAACCTTTCCCATTTTATCAAATTCTTTCTTGATGTACAGTACTCTTTTTTTAAGTTGGTCATCCCGTTTAAGAATAGCTTTATAGCGATCAAGAAGCATTCCTTTTTGTTCAATTTTATCCTGAATCTCCAAATGTTTTCTGTAGACTGGTTTAACAATCAATAAGTATATTACTGCAAATCCAAAAAGCACTCCTCCGACATATAAAAATATTTTTTCTCTACTGGTCGTATTCATTTCACCACCACATTTTTTAATGGGAGTTTCATTTTAAATTGTTCTCTATCTTTTACATGGCTAATGGAATCAACAAAATGTACATCAGTGAAAAGGTCCGATTGTTCTAAAAGAGGAACAAGCTTTGATGTTGAATCTGCAGTACCTGTAATCACAGCAGCGCTTTGTTTTATCACCAAATTTTGCAACCATACGTCCGAAGGAAGTATGGTTGTTAATTCTTTTAAAATTATTAACCGGCTTGGATTACTCGTTTGGATCTCTTTAAGAAAAAGTTGTTGACGGCTTATTTGTTCATACTCTCGCTCAAAATTATCGGCTATTATAACTTCTTTTTTAATTTTTTTAATTTCATTTTCTATGTCATTTAAAGTCAAATATTCTTTAAAAAAAGCGCTTGCAAAAGTTATAAAAAGTACAAATACAAAAATGCCTGAAAGGATCAACATTGTTTTTAAACTATGATCCTGCGCATATTTCTTAAGCGCTTCCGGGAGAAAGTTTATATAAAACTCGCTTTTTATGTGATTCTGAATACCCGCGCCAATTGCATTAGCAAGAAAATTCCTGTCCTTTTCGGAAATATCATAATTCCTGCTTTGAAGCTTAATCAGGGGATCCAATAATTGAACTTTCCCCGTTATCCTTTGTTCCAAATGCTTTTTTACAGGCTCGGTCAACAATCCCCCACCACTTAGATAAAAACAATCTATAACTTGTTCTGAAACAATCTCACGGCAACTGGCAAGGGACAGATTAATTTCTCTAATTAGGAACTCCGTAAAATTTTTGGCAGCAGCCTCCAATACAACGTTAGATACAATTTCATCTAAAAGGGATTTTTTCCAAGCATCATTTCCCGATGTGGTTATACTTCTTGTATAAACAACCGAGTTGTCTAAAATAAAAGAGATGTTAACACCCCTGAAACTTATTTCAATAACTGCATTAAGAATTTTCCGGTCATAGTCAATAAAAGAAAGCAGGTTAAAATTTGACACAGTAGACAAACTAACCATTGAGGGAATTATAGAGGCCTCTTTCAGAAGATTAATACAGTGGTCAACCTGAGATTTCCTTGAAACAGCAATTAGAACATTATATAAATTTTCTTCTCTTTGTTTTATAATTTGGAAGTCGTAATAAATCTCATCTTTAGTTAGAGGCACATGCCTTTCAATTTCATATTCTAAAATATCTTTAATATTTTCTTTTTTAGGAGTTGGGATATCTATATATTTCAGAATAATGTCGTGTCTTGGAAAACAAAAAGCCCCCCTGATGTTTTTTAGACCGTTTCTTTCCATAAAATCATTTAAACTAGCTATGAATTGGCGTTCTGATTCTTCTGACCCGTTTGAGCCGTTTTGCCAGATATGATAGTCAAGTAGTTCCATACCTTGCAAAGTTTTTCCTAATAGAGCTATAGAAGTTATTTCTTTTTGGAAATCAATGCCAATTGATTTTTCAATATATAATTGCTTCATACAATTAATGAGCAAAACGTTTTTTTTAGCAACGTTTTTATGCTATCCGGAGCGGTAGCTCCATTTGGTTGTGGCCAGCCACTTCATTAATTACCTTATTTTATTATCATTCCAATATCTTGTAAGAATGAATGATGGTCTTCCAAAACCAATTTTTTCAAATGTAGCTTTTATAGTTCTTTTTATACTACTATCATTTAAAAAACCTGTTGATTCAACAATAAAATGGCTTGATTTAGAGTTATCGTATTTCCCGTTTTGCATTCTTGAAAGAAGAATTGCTTCAGCTTCATCGGGGGAGAATAATATCTCCAGCAATTTTTCATCAGCGGTATTAGGATTTATAAATTCAATATTCTGAACTGTTAGCATGTCGTAAATACCCAGAAATCTTTGACCCGATTTTTTGTTTTTTTGCGTATTTTCTGTTCCATATAAAATTTCTTCAGTCATGCCTTTTACCAAGATCAGTTCTTCAACAGAATCAAAGAAATCATTTTTACATTCATAGGGAGGAGACAAAGTAAGATAATAATCATCTTCAGCTCCATTAAAGCGGTGCAGGTTGTCTTTATCACGCCAGTCCAATATTGAATCGGCAATAGAATCTCTAAGGCTTCCTGCCCCAATTCCAGACTGCTCAAGAATTTTTATAATGGTATCTCTAGGGATGATATTTAAATTAAGTCTTCCATTAATATCTTTAATTGAGTACGAAAACCCACCCTTCCCCAATTTAATGTTTTTTCTGTTTTTTGAGCTAATAAGTTCCGCATCACTTTTTATATCGGATGTGTCCTCCTCTAGCTCCGTAACGGAAGAGTTTTCTGTATCCTGAGGGGTTTCTTGGAATCTTTTTCTACCAAATACAATCTCCCCTTCTTCATCAAGAGTATGAAATTTTGCATCCTGGAGAATTTCTGTAATTGCAAGGTTTATCCCTGCTTGAGCAAAGTAATAGCTTTCGATTTCTTCTTTAAAGTTTTTTGTAGTATTAATTTCTGTTCTGGTTGCGTGAGTAAACTCCGTTGCAATAGCAAATAATAGAACCATAATCCAGAGAGTCATCATCAGTGCAATCCCTTCTTCGAGATAAAATAATTTGTGAAAATATAATCTAATGTGGGAGATGCCTTGCAAAGGCGTAGAGATCTTTTGTGGTTTCAAAAAACTCGACTGGAAACGTGATGCCGCTACTTTGCATCTCCACAAAAGATGGTTTTGCTCACTAAATTGTTTATCTTTACTTGTCAATGCCATTTATTATTCAATGTTAAAAAATCTAAATTCCATTCCTGCGTTTAATAAAATTATGAAAGACGGCAGATAAAATGTTTCAATCTTTTTATTGATTCCTTCCTTTTGTGTTTGTGTAGCTATAGTTACTTCGACAGCTCTGGGTAAATTGTCTTTATTTATATCTTTTTCATTTGAGGAGAAATTCGCTACCCATTCTCCATCATTTTCAATATCGCTATTGACGCTATTTAATACATAATATCTAAATCTAAGGTCACTAATATCTTTTGATAGTGTGATAGACCTGATTTTTTTCTTGCCAGTCTTGCTGAAAGGGTTATAAAGTTGAATAATTTCTTCCGTCATTATTAATAGTTTTTTATCTTCTTCGAAATAAAAAGAAACCTTCCGTAATTTATCCGTCGGAAGAGAAAGATCACTGCTTTTTGTAGATGATATAAAGCTGATAAGATTCGGTTGTCCTTGAAAGGCAAGTTTTTTATCTTCATTTTTATTATCCTGTTGGAAATAGTAAGGATGTATTGAGCTGATCTCTTTTCCCATCAAATCCACCAGATATTTCATCCTGTAAAAAAAGTCAACTCTTTCATCCCCTGTTTCCCATGCTTTGATTCCAAGGCGGAATGCTCCAAAAGCTAAAACAACAATGATAGTTAATATGGTCAGAGTTACAATCAGCTCCAGAAGCGTAAAGCCATCTTCTGTGCCGTTAAAAATGGTATTAAAATGTCTATCAATTTTTTTTTTCACAGGAGGTTCTATCTAAAAATTAACTATTTCAATTTCCACTTATATCACCCTTCGTCACCGCACCGGAAATGTACTTATTTACAGTATATTTTGCGCCGCTCATATCAGTTTGAACGTACTCCCCTTCAGATTGACCGCTCGGAAGATTCTGCTCTCCAAATTGTAAACCTCTTGAAAAATCAAATGCGTGTGAGTATTTGCCAAGTAACAGGTCTTTTGATGATTGATTTGCCGTAGTCGAAGATTTTAATGTAACAAGTTCCATCTCGCGTTGTCCATGCTCAGAGTTCCAAAATACTTTTAACTTTACTTTATCAACAAAAATAGATTTCCCTGTATTTTCGTCTTTCAGATTTTCAAATTGGGGATGTAACCCGGCAAGATCATAATTTTCCACTGAAAGTGCCCAATGATAGTTGTCGTCTTGCTCAAACACACCCTCTTGATTAATAAAAATGTTGAATTTAGATTCAAGTTCATTCATTTTATTTTGAGCAAGTATCGCTGCTCTCAGGTAATCATCTGAAACTTTTATTGAACGTAATCCTCCTGAAAATAGCTGTAAGATTGTAACAATACTAATGCCCATAATTACCAGGGAGACTATAACCTCGATTAATGTAAATCCTTTTGCAGGATATAATAATGGGTCTAAACCTCCTCTAATCCATTTGTTTTCCTTAAATCTCTGTAAAAAGAATAAAAGATTCATATTTTTTTAACTTTACGAAAAGACCCGTAAGCTATCTTTTCATAATTTTAACCCTTCCCGTAATTTCATCAAGATGGATTTCATAATTACGATCTGAGTTCGGTTCGTTCCTTTTTTCTAAATACACTATTACTTCAATAGTATTTCCTTGAGGATAAAATGGAATTTCAACAATACCTTCTTTTATAGTGGATAATGCTGCATCGACTTTTTTTATTATAATTTCTTTTGAGGTGTTTCGAATGTTGGTAGCGGTCTTACGAGCCTCTTCAGCATCAAAGGAATCCTCACTTTCCACATTTTCTACGTCAGATGAAACCCAATATGAAGAATTATCTATGTCTACATAGAAATAATATGGTTTTTTAGCACTTATTGCCTGGCTTCTCGCGTAACGAAATGTTGTAGCTAATTCTTTCGCTGAAGTTTTGAGCTTTGTTTTCATAATGGATGATACTAATAGAGGCGTTGCGATTACTGATAGTATACCTATCAATACCAACACAACAATTAATTCAATCAAGCTGTAACCAGAGGGAAACTTTTTAGAAAGGTATTTCATTAATACTAAATATTGCTGTCAGCAAGGAAAGAACTATAAAACCTACGATACAGGCCATCATAAGTATCAATAAAGGCCCTATTAAAGCAATAATATTTTTAATCGAAACTTCTATCTCATTATCATATATATCAGAGACTTTGAATAACATCTCCTCAAGATTCCCTGTTTCCTCTCCAATAGAAATCATGTGGATAGCGAGAGGAGGCAGGGAATTACTTTCTTTTAGAGGCCCTGAGATTCCTTTTCCCACCTTAACTCCAGAATGTATCTTCTCCAGAGATTGAGAAATGACCCTGTTATTAATAACCTCCTTAACTATTAATAGACTCTGCAAAACCGGGACACCGCTTTTAATTAAAGTTCCAAAAGTTCTGCAAAACCGGGATATCTCTATTTTCCTCACTAAACTACCAATATAAGGAATTTCCAATACCCAGGTGTCCCACTTGCATTTGCCTTGTGGAGTTCGAATGTAGTGCCACCCCATATAGCAGGAAAGGATGATGAAAAAAAGGATAATCCACCAATAGTTAGAGACAAAAGAACTGAGGCCTATTAAGATTGCGGCAGCAAGAGGTATAGTTTGTCCAATATCTGAAAAAATTATTGCGAATTTTGGAATAACAAAAATCATTAATACAACTACAGCTGAACCGCCAATTAATGCTAACAATGCCGGATAAATCATGGCAGATTGTATGTTTTCTTTTAGCTTTTGAGTTTTTTCCAAAAAATCAGATAATCTCTCGGTAACTTCACCTAAAACTCCTCCAGTTTCTCCAACCCTAACCATGTTTATAAAGAGTCTCGTAAATATTTTTGGGTGTTTAGTAAGGGCGTCGGCAAAAGTACTGCCACCATGCACCTTTTCCCTGACAGTCTTTATAATATCTCTTAATTTTTCTTTTTCCGTAAGATCGGTTAAGATAAACAAGCTTTTATCCAGGGTGATTCCAGATATTAACAGTGTTGATAGTTGCCGGGTGAATATCATTATGTCATTATTGCTGGCCTCTTTAAATGGATTGGAAAACGATAGGCTGGAGGAATTTGGATAAAACCCTTTTTCCTGTTTAATCTGAATCGGCAAAACATTCTGTTTTCGCAAAGCTGTAACAACCTGTTGTTTTTCTACAGCATCAATTTTACCTGTGATAAGTTTTCCATGCCGATCTGTTGCTTGATAAGCGAAAACAGGCATCGTTTATATTCCCTCTTCCAATGTAACCCGGTAAATTTCTGAAACAGAAGTAACACCATCTTTTACTTTCTGCCAGCCGTCTCCCCGCAATGTGGTCATTCCCAGTGATCGCGCTTTTTCCTTGATATGCACAGAGCTTGTTTTTTTAAGAATCATATCATGGATTTCCTCATGGACTAAAAGCAGCTCATAAATCCCGACTCTCCCTCGATATCCTGTTCGGTTGCATTTTTCGCAACCCTCTCCTTCATACAGATCATTAACATCTAAAATATCTTTTATTTCTGAGCTTATTTCCTCCATACTCTTTTTGCCAACTTTAACTAACTTTTTGCAATGGGAACAGATTTTACGAACCAGCCTCTGAGCCAAAACTCCTACAAGGGCAGAAGCCATTAAGTAATGTTCAATTCCCATGTCTGAAAGTCGAGTAATTGCCCCTGCAGAATCATTTGTATGCACAGTGCTAAAAACCATATGGCCGGTCAACGCTGCCTGAATAGCTATATCAGCTGTTTCGGCATCCCTTATTTCCCCTACCATTATAATATCCGGGTCCTGTCTGACAATGGAGCGAAGACCACTGGAAAACGTTAATCCAATTTGAGGTTTGACGTGAATCTGGTTTACACCATGAAGTTGGTACTCAATGGGATCTTCAATGGTTATTATTTTCTTGTCGGAGGAATTTAATTTATTTAAAGAAGCATATAATGTCGTTGTTTTTCCGCTCCCGGTAGGGCCTGTGACTAGTAGCATACCATAAGGTTTGCTTATTATGTTTTCAAATATTTTTAAAGAATTTGCGGGAAATCCAAGTTTGGTCAAATCTAAAACCACATTCCCGCGGTCCAGTATTCTTAACACTACACTTTCACCATAAATGGTAGGAATTGTAGACACCCGCATATCTATTTCTTTGCCAGATACCCTGTGTTTAATACGTCCATCTTGGGGCAACCGGCGCTCGGCAATATTAAGCTTTGCCATAATCTTTATTCTGGATGAAATCGCATTCTGAAGCCGTTTGGTAGGAGCTTCCATATCATGCAACACACCATCAATACGATATCTAATTCTCAGATCGTTTTCAAAAGGCTCAAAATGAATATCACTAGCCTCAATTTCTACAGCCCTGCTGATAATTAAATTTACCAGTTTAATGACCGGTGCTTCAGAAGCCATATCTTTTAAATGCTCCACATCGTCTGAATCAGTAGAGCTTAAAAGTTCTAATTCCTCTTCTCCCATGTTTCCCACTATTCGTTCCATAATAGATGCGCCGCTTCCATACCAATGTTCAAGGGTTTCAATAATATCTTTCTCAGGGGAAAGGCAAACTTCTACATTGAAGCCGAGAGTCAATTTAAGGTTGTCAATAGTATAAAAATCCAATGGGTCTACCATGGCAATCGTAAGCTTGTCCTTATCCAGTTTTACAGGCAAACATTTGTGCTCAATTAAATAGTTTAATGGAATATTTAAATCTTCAATAGGAACAGGAGACTTGGGATAGTCCTTTTTTTTAAGACAAGCGATATTCAACTGCTTACTTATGGCTTTTGTCAAATCTTCTTCATTGATAAATCCCATATCTACCAAATATTTTCCGATATGATTCCCGCTTGTAATTTTCTTGGTCTGCAATTCTCGCAACATTTTTTCGGAGATCATTTTTTCTTTCAGCAAGATTTGTTCGATTGACTCAATTTTGTTATTCATATTTGAACCAAGGAAAAACACATTAATAAGCTAAACATATTTTAATTCTCTTGCCCAGGTTTTCTTTATCTTCTGTTAATTACCTGAAACGTGCTGCGATGGATTTGTTGTTATTGCCCCGGATACATGAGGTTTTGTTGTTATTGCCCCGGACACATGAGGTAATGGTTTTTCAGGAGGCTCCCATTTTTTAATAGCAGCACCTATCAGTTTTTCCCCTTTTAATTTGTTCGGTTTACTTAATATTTCTTTTCTTTTTATCCTGTTTTTATTCAAATAAAATTCATACGATTTACCTTTAGGGTCAATCAGTACTACTTTATCATTATTAATTTTGTTAATTTTGTACTGCCCGATCATATCGTATATTTTATACCCTTTCTTTTTTATTTCCTTTTTATCTGAAGTTTCAGGCATAAAATATTTTCCTTCAAGAATTGCCCTCTGTGTAGAGATGCTTCCACCAAGTATTCCACTGACTGTTATCTCGGGAGGAGGAGTAAGCTTGGGCGGTGGTGGCGGAGGTAGTTTGGGTGGAGGGGGAACCCACTCTTTGCGGCTTGATCTGAACAAGTTTTTATTAGGAATAACCTCATAATCAGATACGGAAATATTCTTCCTTTTTAAAAAAAAACCTGTTTTTTCTTTCAGGTTGATATCAGCTAACTTTACCTCTGTTTTTTTAGTCGAATCGAACCAGATTGATAACACCTTTCCTACGAAAAATAATATTCCAATGCATATAATCAGGTTCGGTATTGCAAACTTTTTTCTGAAAAGATTAATTAATTGTTCAATTTGTATCATATATGCTATTACTCTGAAAAAATTTATTTAAGGAAGTTCTTTTACCGCAGAGAAAGAACTTTTCCCTCTCCACTGCAAAGCTGTAAAATTGTGTTTTTTTAGTAAAGTTTTTGTTAGGCAATTGGGAGGCAGCCTATTTGATTATCGGACATGCGCGGCCTCAACCCTTCGGGAAGCTTTCCTTTGGAAACCGTCCAATTTGGTTTTCCTTACCTAATATGGTTGCAGCCTCTCCGCACTATGCCTTAGCATCTTTGTAGCCTAATAGTGCCATTAATTATATCGCTTTTATGTTTTCCTCACAAACATATTTGTGAAGTTGAAGCTGAAAGCGGGCATTGATATTTTCCTCTAAAATCCAGTTGGCCAGATCTTTACTTTTTAATCGGTTATGATTTGGAGAAAATAAAATTGTACATAGTTTTTCCAAATCTTTTTCTTTGATTACTTTTACTGCCCAATCAAAATCTCCTCTGCTGCTAATTACAAATTTGATTTGATCCTTAGATGATAAATATTCAAGGTTGCGCCAATCCGTGTTGTCAAAAAACCCACTGCCTGGACATTTAATATCCATTATTTTTATAACCGATGGGTTTACATTTTTTAGGCTTACAGTTCCATTGGTCTCCAACAGCACAAAATAATTTTTACTTACAAGTTGATCAAAAAGCCCAAAAACATTTTTTTGAAGAAGTGGTTCTCCCCCGGTCACTTCAACTAAGTTACAATTTAATTTTTCGATTTCCTTTAAAAGATCATTAATTAAGAATTCCCTGCCTTTGTCGTAAGCATATGTGGTGTCACAATAATCGCATCTCAGGTTGCAGCCGGTTAGCCTTATAAAGGCACAAGGTAAACCGGAATAAGTGGATTCTCCTTGTATTGATTTAAATATCTCGTTTACTTTTAGTGTATTATACCCATTAGATCCTTTAACTTGAGGGAGTGATGAATTATCCATGGAAGTGTTTAGCGAGCGAATTTAAAATAAAATTATACTCTACACTGAAGCTTCCCAGTCACTTGCTACGGGGAGCTTCAATGATCTTACGTCTTTCTAAAAAACGGTACATTATATCATAAACTTTAAGGAATATTCTATTTTACGAATTTTAGAATTCATAGCTTGGTTCGCTTACATTTGGAATAATTGAAAGTGTTTAGCGAGTGAACCTTAAGTTAAATCATACTCTATCATTGAACTGGGGCTGGTTTTCGAAGTTATTGTGAATTATAGAAATAACAATACGGAATTACGGATGAGCCTTACAAGTCTGGGCTGTCCTTACGGATCGGAGATTTTTAATACTGTGGGCATGGTTTCAAAGACCCTTGGTTTCCATGAAAAAAAAATGTCCTTGCCTGGAATCCGCCTTGGAAAGCGTCACCATGGCCTCTGAAGATGTGAAAGATGCGATGGGAATATGGTAGACTTACTTTAATGACGATTACAGCTCCCACAAACCAGGAACCGTCCACATTGCTTTTAGACTATTTTCACCTTCTTCCTAAAGGACGGGTGTTGGATGTGGCGATGGGGAAAGGTCGAAATGCCCTCTACCTGGCGAAACATGGTTTCGAGGTGGAAGGTGTTGATATTGACGAAACTTCAGTTAAGGAGTGCAGGGAAGTGGCATCTAAGAGAAGGCTGAAGATTAAAGCGCAGGTAGTGGACCTTACCGGTTATCGTATTTTCTCAAACACCTATGATGTTATCCTGTGTTTTAATTATTTGCAAAGAGATTTGATTCCTCAAATGAAAACAGGGTTGAAGAAAGGAGGCATTATCCTTTATCAGACTTTCCTGATTGATCAGCACATCAAGTTCGGGAAGCCTAAACATAAAGAATATTGTTTTGAACACAATGAACTCCTTCGCTTCTTCCAGGACTTCCGCGTTATTTATCATAAAGAAGGTTTCGTAACAGAGGAAAAGGCAGTAGCTAGTCTTGTGGCTCAGAAAGATGTTTGAAATATTATAATCTTATCAATATTAAATCTGTGTTCTATAATATTATTTTTTTTCAGCATTATTTACTTGCTTTGCCTTATTGGAGTGGTCATATTAAGCTGAAATTGCTTATTAAAACGGGGATTTATTATGCCAAGTACAAAACCTGAAAAGTTGACATTTCGTCAAAATGTAGACCTCATGGCAGACCGCGCAATCAAAGTTCTTGGGCTTGAGGAAGGTGTAGCTCAGGCGCTTAAGTGCTGCGATTCCGTATTACAGGTTAAATTTCCTGTTGACATAAGCGGCAAGATACAGATTTTTACTGGCTGGAGGGCTGTCCACAGTACACATCGTCTACCTGCCAAAGGCGGCATACGTTTTGCCCCGTACGTTAACCAGGATGAAGTGGAAGCGCTGGCTGCATTGATGAGCTATAAGTGCGCGCTTGTTGATGTGCCTTTCGGCGGATCTAAAGGGGCTCTTCTTATTGATCCCGTTCAATACAATCGAGATGAACTGCAGCACATTACACGACGGTACACTTTGGAACTTTCAAGAAAAGGCTTTTTAAGCCCTGCTACCAATGTTCCGGCGCCCGACGTGGGCACCGGAGAGCGTGAAATGGCCTGGATGGCTGACACTTACAAACACCTGCATCCGGAAGACGTAAATTATCTTGGGTGCGTTACAGGAAAACCTGTGCGCCATGGAGGCATACGAGGACGTACCGAGGCCACAGGGCGGGGCGTACAGTATGCTTTGCAAGAATTCTTCCGCCACAAGGAAGATGTCAAGCATGCCAATATGTCTGGTGGTCTTGGTGGAAAGTGTGTGGTTATTCAAGGCCTTGGAAACGTAGGTTATCACGCGGCAAAATTTTTATCGGAAGAGGATGATGTAAAAATTATTGCCATTATAGAAAGAGATGGCGTGATTGTTAATAAAAGGGGGCTTCCGGTAGAAAAGGTTTTACAATTTATAATAAAAAATAAAACCATAAAAGGTTTTCCCGACGGTAAATTTGGTAAGAACGGAGCCAAGGCACTTGAGATGGAGTGTGACATTCTGATTCCGGCCGCTATGGAAGGCCAAATCACGAGACAAAACGCCAACCGTATCAAGGCAAAACTAATTGTCGAGGCGGCAAACGGACCGGTAACATTTGAAGCTGATAAGATCCTTAACAAACGTGGTATAGTTATGATGCCGGATACGTTTGTTAATGCAGGCGGCGTTACGGTTTCCTATTTTGAGTGGATCAGAAATCTTTCGCATATAAGGTTTGGCCGTATGGAGCGCCGCTACGATGAATTACAGGGTCGCCAGTACGCGGATATGCTGGAAGAAGTAACGGATAAGAAAATTCCAGATGGGAAAAGAAATAAACTAATACGCGGCGCCACAGAGATTGATCTGGTGCGTTCAGGCTTGGATGATACGATGCGCCTTGCTTACCAGAAGATGCGTGAGGCTCTACTGTCAAATAAAAAAATACACGATCTCAGAACCGCGGCATTCGTAATTTCCATAAAAAAGCTTGCGAACTCCTACCTGGATATCGGAGTTTTTTAATTTAAAATATCTTCGTAATCGTTTCTAAATTAAATCCTTCTCTTTTAAATACGTCATTATTAATTTAACATTTTCTTCTACAGTTTTATTAACCGTATCTACCACCAGGTTGGGATTTTCCGGTTTCTCGTATGGATCGTCAACTCCGGTAAACTGCTTAATTTCACCTTTACGCGCCTTTGCATACAATCCTCTTGGATCTCGCTGCTCACAAACTTCAAGCGGTGTATTAAGAAATATCTCAATGAAATTAGTTGAAAGCCTGCGCACAAATTGGCGGGACTCTCTATATGGAGAAATAAAAGACGCGACAACCGTAATATTATTTTTAACTAAAATGCTGGAGAGGTGGCCGACACGCTCAATATGCTGAATGCGATCCTTCCTGGAGAAACCAGTTCTCGGAAATAGTTGCCGAACGCTTTCTCCATCTAACCGTTCCATTTTTCGATTTTCTTTTTTTAACTCTTCATAAACCGCATTGGCAATTGTTGATTTCCCTGAGCCGGGCAAGCCGGTAAACCATAAGACAAAAGGAGCAACCTCGACCCTGCCAAAACTTACTTTATTCCAGGATCGTTCATGTAAATAATAGAGAAATATTTTCAGAAAAACCTCGATGCCGCCTACCGCAAAAGCAGCCGCCAGCTGTTTTGTGAAAATCCAGACCAGTGAAATGGTAGTAACGGTAGCAGTAATCCGCCAAGAAAGAGTTTTTATAATACTGCGACTATGTTTTTCTTTATACATGCGTACTGACCCTACATAAATAAATAATAAATCGCAAATTATACTTTATTGTTATTATTATTTCATTAACTTAATAAACAATAATTTATTTGCTGCAAAACAGCAATATGTTATATTTTAAAATACAGTTCCACACAGGTTTTTACTTAAAAGGTAATACTTCATGATTATTGGATTAACTGGTGAAAATTGTTCCGGCAAAGGGATGGTAGCGGACTATCTTCAAAAGAAGTCTTTCTACTTTTATTCTTTGTCCGATGTTATACGGGAAGAGCTGACTTCAAAAGGCACGGAAATTACGAGGGACGCTTTAATAAAAGAGGGAAATAATTTAAGGCAGAAATACGGTTCTTCGGTTCTTGCGGTCAAAACAACTGCAAAACTTCAGACTGATAAAAATTATATCATCGATTCGATACGCAACCCCGCGGAAGTAAATGAATTAAAAAAATTAACCAGATTTATTCTTCTAAAAATTTTTTCTGACCCTGAAAGCAGGTTTGAAAGAATGAAAGAGAGAAACAGGGAGGGAGATCCTAAAACTTTAAAAGAATTTTTACGTGTTGAAGAACTGGAAGCATCAAACCAGAATAGCGCAAAGCAGCAGCTCACTGCCTGTATGAAACTGGCGGATAAAACTATAGTTAATGATGATCAGCCTGAAAATTTGTATAAAAAAGTCGATCAGCTTTTGCAGGAACTGCAGGTAGAAAAAAAAAAAACCCGGCCTGACTGGGACGAGTATTTTATGAATATCGCTAAAGTAGTCGCCTCCAGGAGCAACTGCATGAAACGTCATGTTGCCGCTGTAATCGTTAAAGACAAAAGAATTATTTCTACCGGCTATAATGGAACTCCAAGGGGTGTAACGAACTGCAGCGAAGGGGGCTGTCCGCGATGCAACCAGTTTGTGGAAGGAGGCACGCGCCTCGATGAATGCCTTTGTTCCCATGGAGAAGAAAATGCTATTGTCCAAGCGGCGTATCATGGTATCAACATAAAAGACGCCTCTCTTTACACAACCTTTGCGCCCTGCTTGATGTGTACGAAAATGATTATTAACGCGGGAATAAAAGAAGTTGTTTATAATATCGATTATCCGTTAAACAACACGGCCTTGAGCCTTTATAAAGAAGTTGCTATAAAACTCCGGCAGTTTAAGGTCGAATGAGTTTTACCGCAGAGCGTAAAGAAAACAATTATTTTGGCCTGATGAACAAGATGGACTGAATTTATTTTTGAAGTGCTATGACCGTGTCTGTGCATTTTTTGGAGTAAAAAGGGGAGAGGGACAAAGCAAGACTTTTTTATAATGATCTTGTTTATCCTGTAACCATGTCTCAATATTTTGGTAAAAAATGAAAATCAATATTCAGGAAATGGTAAAAAAGAATATCAGAGAACTAAAGGCTTATAAACCCGAGGAGATTCTTTGTCCAATTCGAATGGAAGCCAATGAGAATCCATTTACAATAAATTCTTCATTAAAAGAACGGGTTTTAGAATCTATCTCAAGAATTTCCTTAAATCGATACCCGGATTCTTTAGCCACTGATCTAAGGAAACAGATCTCAGCAAAATCCGGTATAAAACCGGAAAGTATTATTGTTGGGAACGGTTCTGATGAACTTATCCAGATGCTGATCACAGCGTTTTGCGAGAATGAGGACAAAGTTTTATTTCCTGTTCCGACTTTCTCCATGTTCGGAATTATTGCAAAGTCCTTTGGGGTAAATACGATAGAAATCCCGTTAGATTCAGAATGGGATATTGATTTAGCAGAAATAAAGAAATCTTATGAGAAAAATCTGCCAAAAATAATATTTCTCAGTACTCCAAATAACCCGACAGGAAATTGTTTTTCGGAAAACAAGATTCTGGATATTATCGAAAAGACGTATTCTCTTGTAGTGGTTGATGAAGCATACGCGGACTTTTGCGGAAAAACTTTTATCGATCAGCTCAAACATTCAAAAAATTTAATAATTCTCAAAACGCTTTCCAAAGTCGGAATGGCAGGACTTCGCGTTGGATATTTAATAGCAAGCAAAGAAATAATAAACATTCTCCACAAAATCCGCCTCCCTTATAATTCAAACAGTCTGTCACAGGGAGCAGCTAAAGTTATTTTAACAAACAATGAGATTGTGGAATCTCAAGTCCAACAGATTATCAAAGGAAGAGAGTTTCTCCTCGAAGAACTAAAGAAACTGAAGGATAAAGAGGGCATTACTCCGTTTCATTCTAACGCGAATTTTATTCTGTTTAAAACAGAAAAAGACGCTGATGCGATTCACAGGAAACTGACTGAAGAAGGTGTCCTTATACGGAATTTAAATAGCGACGGACCCTTAAAGAATTGCTTGAGAGTTACTGTTGGACGGCCTGAAGAAAATGATGCTTTTATTAAAGCACTGAAAAAAGTAGCGCAGTAAAACCATAGATTTCAAAACACGTCAAAATCTCGAACTAAAAATTAGTTGACATTGAAAGATATTTTCTAAAAACCTTAAAAAGAAATCCACTTGCCTCTTCTGCCTTACCGGGATTGATGGAGTGGAAATATAAATTGCCGATCATCGTTTCTTTTTTTTGGTTTTTCCCTTCTTTGTTTTCAGCTTTTTCTCGGTCTTCTTCTGTTGTTGCTGCTTCTTTTTTCTTCCGGAATAAACAAAATATGCGCCAATACCCAGAACAACAAAGGATATGACACCTAAGATGGTTGGCAGGCTTGAATCTTTGCCAGTGTCCTGTGAAGTTCCAAAATTAATTTTTGCCATCCTTTCAGTCTTGGCATCAGAGACATCAAAGGACAGTGTTAGTTTTTTTTCTACATTATTGGCAACTATGATTAGCTCTTTACCAAGGTCTTCGTTATGTAGATGAAGGGGTATCTTGTATGATCCGTTAGAACCGGTCTTTGCTTTTCCTAAAGCTTTGCCCGTATTATCCTTAACTACAACCAATGTTTTTGAAGAAGCTGCTCCCTGATCATCATAAACATGACCATGGATTGTAAACCTGTGGTCTTTTTCATGAGTCGCCGAGGCAGGTATTATATTTACACCTGCAATTCCCATCATGGCAATAAGGATAATTGAAATAAGTCTTAAAAGGTTCAACATATTATTAAAAAAAGTTTGTGGAAAATGAGGATCAAAAATTGTACTGCCTAGCGAAGTCGAAACTTAAAATTAAATATGCCATAAAGGCACTAATTCACAAAGAGAAAAAAATACTATTCGTGGCTTAGTGGCTAAAAAGTCATTTTAATTCAATAATCCTTCTATTTCTTATCGATCTTGGCCCATGTATCTCGCAGCGAAACTGTTCTATTGAATATTAGTTTTTCTTCATTAGAATCCACACAGAAATAACCCTGCCTAAGGAACTGGTAGCTGCTTCTGGATTTTGCGTCTTTCAGACCCGGTTCAACTTTACAGGACGTCAGCGTCTCTAATGAATTCGGATTCAAACAGGTTTTAAAATCAGCGCCATCTTTTTCCTCTTCGGGATTTGCCTTTGTAAAGAGATGATCGTACAGGCGGACTTCCGCTTCAATTGAGTGGTCTGCCGAAACCCAGTGCAATGTTCCCCTGACCTTACGGCCGTCTTTAGACCATCCACCCTTCGTTTCTGGATCATAAGTACAGCGAAGTTCTTTCACATTACCGGTTTTTCCATCCTTTATCATCTCCACACACTTAATATAATAAGCATGTTTCAGCCGTATTTCACGTCCGGGGGCCAGGCGAAAGAACTTTTTCGGCGGATCTACACGAAAATCATCCTGTTCAACATACAACACACGGGAGAAAGGGATTTTTCGCGTTCCCATCTCAGGATCTTCAGGATTGTTCTCTGCATCCAACTCTTCCACTTTGTTTTCAGGATAGTTTTCAATAATCACTTTCAGCGGACGCAGCACAGCCATCACACGGGGTGCTTTTTTATTCAAATCTTCTCTCAGACAATGCTCGAGCAAAGCAATATTTACCGTACTATCAGCTTTGGCGACTCCGATGCGTTCACAAAAGTTTCGGATGGACTTCGGTGTATAGCCACGTCTTCGTAAACCAGCAATTGTCGGCATTCGGGGATCATCCCACCCTGAAACATGTCCCCCTTCCACCAATTCCAGAAGTTTTCTCTTACTCATCACAGTATCGCTCAGGTTAAGGCGCGCAAACTCGATCTGTTGTGGATGGTAGGCTTTCAATTCGTCCAATATCCAGTCATACAAAGGCCGGTGATCCTCAAATTCCAATGTACAGAGGGAATGGGTAATCCTTTCGATGGAATCCGACAGACCATGGGCAAAATCATATGTCGGATAAATGCACCACTTGTCACCTGTCCTGTGATGCTTTTCGTGTCGAATGCGGTAGATTATGGGGTCCCTCATATTCACATTAGGGGAAGCCATGTCAATTTTGACCCGTAAAACATGTGTGCCATCCTCAAATTTTCCAGCCCGCATATTCTCAAATAAGTCCAGATTTTGTTTAATAGAGCGGTTACGATACGGACTATCCTTACCCGGCTTAGTTAAAGTACCACGATACTCTCTAATTTCATCCGCGTTTAAACTGCACACGTATGCCTTGCCGAGTTTTATTAGCTGAACCGCATATTGATACAACTGTTCGAAATAATCTGAAGCAAAGTACAGCCTATCATCCCAATCAAATCCCAGCCATTTGACGTCTGATTTTATCGACTCCACGTATTCAACCTCCTCCTTGCTCGGATTTGTGTCGTCAAAACGTAAATTACAAAGACCTCCTTTATGTTCCAGAGCGATACCGAAATTGAGGCAGATGGATTTGGCGTGTCCGATATGAATGCAACCGTTTGGTTCCGGTGGAAAGCGGGTATGCACTCGATTCTTGTTTTTATTCGTCTTCAAATCTTCCACAATAATCTGTCGGATAAAGTTAGGGGAAGCAGTTTCAGCCATATTAAATCCATGTATAGGAATTTTGAAAAAGTTAGCCAGGATCGCCTAACTTGTGATTCTCTTTTTTAAAGAAAAAAATATGATAACAGAAAAGCAAAAAAATAGAAGCAGAAAAAAGGATGGGAAATAGTTGTTTTTATCTTATAGCCATTCCGATGAAGCAAATCGTTATTCTTCGGAAGCTCAGAATGACGAGCAAAGAAAACATGTGTGTCACCCTACGTCTGCAAAGGGTCAAGTAGTAGCCCAGGTCTGTAGAAAGCTTGGGATCACAGAGCAGACGTACTGCAGGTGGCGTAAGGAGTACGGAGGAATGAAAGTCGAACAAGCCAAGCGACTTAAGTTGGAATTAGAAAATGGCCGATTAAAGCAATTAGTAGCTAATTTAACGCTGGATAAGGAGATCTTTAAAGAGGCGGGCTCACAAAACTTCTAAACCCGGCTAAGCAACGAAAGATGATAGGGATATTCAAGAAAAGTTTTCTCCTGTTGGTGTAAAAACCGGTTACATAGAGCCAGGAAGTCCTTGGGGAAATGGATACATTGAAAGTTTTAACGGAAAACTTCGAGATGAACTCTTGAATGGGAGATTTTTGATACTCTTTTTGAGGTCAAGGTGTTGATTGAGGAATGGCAGATATAATATAATCAGGCCTCACGGCTCACTGGGATATCGGCCTACAGCACCAGAAACGTTTTAACCTATGCCCTCAGTTTCCGCTACGCTTCAACTGACGGCATAAAATCATCACTCTAAGGGTAGTACTAAGATTTAGGGCAGGTTACAACATGCCTTCGCAAAAAGTTTCGGCCTTGCTAATTCAAATGGAACTAAAGGATATGATCAAACAGCAGTCGGGGAAGATGTTTGTGATTACCTGATGGATTTTGTCATTTGTCATTAGATATTGATCAGTGGTAGAATGTTATCAGTCAGATTCCCGGTCAAGTCGCGAATTATATATAGAAAAGCCCTGGAATGACAGTACTACCATTTTAATCATTCCATCGAAAATGGGGATCTAAATTTTCGTATCAACAAAAAGGAAAAAAACTCATGAAATATACACTTTATATTGGAATCTTTGTTTTAGGTATTTACTTTTTATGGTTGCTCTTCACTTTTACACTGCCTCAGACGAATGTTCAAACTCCCGGTTTTGAAGAAAAAAAAGCTGAAAAGTTGCTCTCTCCTTCACCTATCAACCCTGTGGAGGTAGGAACCAAATTAACAGATATGATAGTGTATACTTTTGATTCATCCATGTTAGATAAATGGGCATTTTTTGATTTTTCACGAGGCAGCATTGTTTCGGATGTTTCAAATTTCAAAGACCCAAAAGGCTGGGATCTGGCGTTCAGGAGAGCCAAAATTGCTTCTAACGGAGGAGGCACAAATAAAAATGGCATGGTGGGAGTCGCAAATTTAAAGACAACTGATTTTGATTCTGTAACATCGGTCCCTGAAGACACGCAATTTTCAAAAGATACCAGAACTTCTGCCGGAGCCGATCCTAAAAACGTCAGCCTGGATAACTGGTATTCATATAACTTCTTCGACCATAATCTCAAGTCATACAAAAATGTCTTAATTATTAAAACCGCTGAAGGAAATTACGCAAAGATGCAAATTATCAATTACTACTGCAAAAAAGACGAAGAGAAAATAAAAGGATGCTACTCAATCAAGTATGTATATCAGGGAAATGGCGGTAAAAGTTTTGTTAAGGAAGTTAGTGAACCTCTGAACCAACAGTTAAAAAAGACAGAATAGATTTTTTTATTTTACCGTGGCGCGGCAAGGTGCTGCAACCATAATGGAGCTGCCGCCCCGGATAGCAAAAAACTTTACAGAGCTAAGCTCAGCTTTGTTAAAAAAACGAAATCTTGCAAGTTAGTGATACAGAGCCGGGATCGCAGAGAAAAACTGAATGAAAAAGTTCCAGATAGTTATTGTTTCAATATCTTTCTTTTTTTTATTGCCCGCCAAGCCTTCTTCATATTCAAAAGAATTATCTAAACTGCAATGTGGTTTTACCTGCCATTCAAATAAAAAAGTACTCCACCGCAAAATGAACGATCAATCTGAATGTACTCAATGCCATAGTTCTGATAGTGTATCCCTTCTTGCCATTAGCAATGTCGAGAAAAAAAGCTCTTCTTCTATTCAAAAGCCAAAAAAAATAAGATACCAAAATATGGCATTAATTCCCGCTGGTGAATTTATTATGGGAAGTGATGACAGGTGGGATGATGAAAGCCCGGAGTTTACTTCGAAAACAAATGCTTTTTTAATTGATATCTATGAAGTCACGAATTCTCAGTATAAAAAATTTGTAGATAAAACCCATTATTCGCCCCCGGTATTTTGGGATAGAAATGAAATTCCTAAAGGATTGGAAGATCACCCAGTTACCTATGTTAACTGGGAGGAGGCGTCTGCATTTTGCAGGTGGTCCGGCAAGCGTTTACCCACTGAAGCAGAATGGGAAAAAGCCGCGAGAGGGAAGTCGGGTGACCCTTTCCCATGGGGTGAAGAATTTGATCCCGCTAAATCAAACAATCCTCAAAGCGAAAGTCAGGGCACTAAACCCATCGGGTCTTATGAATCCGGGAAATCCCCGTACGGTCTTTATGATATGTCCGGAAATGTCTGGGAGTGGACTGCAAACTGGTATCTGCCTCACCCCGGCAATAACATACCAAATCCTCAATATGGAAAAAAGAATCGTGTTATAAAAGGGGGATCATGGTTCGACTGCCTTGAGTACGGTTGTGGCATAAGCGCGCTATCTTATAACAGAGGCGCTTTTGTTCCCTCAACAAGGAATAATACAATCGGTTTTCGGTGCACAAAAGATTTATAAATTTTTGATTAACCGCAAATAATAAAAAGATTGTGTCTCTGGGCCTGGTTTACCGGTTTAATAGAATGAAAATAATTTGGTCTTTTTGGGTCTTTTTTTGTGTTTTAGGCATTTCTCTTATAAGCCTTGCCCAGCCCAATATACTAACGGAAAATATTCCTGTTGATGCACCTGAGCAGATAAAAGAGCTTATTGCGCCGTTTAAAACTCCAGACTCCTGTCTGGAGATGGATAGGCTGCCCAAAGGGCACAAGTTTGCTTGTATCGGCAGAAGCCACCGACTCCTGTCGGTGGAGTTTCACTAAAAAATTATATTCCGCTTCTTTTCCAAAGGTAGAGAATAAATACTTGAAGAAGAAAAAAGAAAAAAAAAGAGAACTGTCATCTAATACTTCAGCTGGATTTACGTGTATTTTCAAGAAAATAAATTTCACCTTAGTTTTAGTCGTGATAATTGCTATTTCTTTTACGATTTTTTTTGTACGGAATAAAGCAAAGGTAAAACCCTTTCCAATCGAAAAAATTTCGTTAGAAGATAGGCAGGAACTGGGAGCAATGATTCTTATGGTGGCAAGTAATCCGGATGATCTCGAAACCATTGATACGGATTTCCGGGATATTTTAAAAAAGTACAGTCGTGAATCCGGGACCCGGCTCTTCCATTTAAAAGAATATGTAAATGGGTTATTTTACCTGCCTAAATTATTTTATGAGGACGCGAAAAGAGCCATTCAAGAAAAAAGACCTTTTAAAAGCACGGAAAGAGACAGGCTGGAGCAGCATTTTCTAAAATCAGGATTTCTTACTATACAGCAAATTCAAAATGACGGAGAAACCATGGAACTTATTGCAAAAAAGAAACCGATATCAGCGGCTCACGGTGTGGAAATATTTATTGACGAAAAGCGTATTGATGAAATGCTGGGGGAATGGAATGACGAAGAGATTGAAAAAATTATCAGCAAGCTTTTTACCCCGCAGACATGACCCCTTTTTAAAACAACTCCCTATGAAGCAGTTGTGGATGTTGATGGTCAATATTCGGATTATTGGAAGAAAAATTTTCATTGAGTCAAAGCTATATTACATCAGAAATCATTTCATTATAAAAATCGAAACAGTTATCTTTTATTTCTTTATTTGCCCTATGCTTCATTGCTTCTCGTGGATGCTGATTCAAATGACCACTGATTCCATAGATGTCATTATAACCCCACTCAATCTCCTTACGTAAAGGCGCCATATGCTCTTGGATTGCTTTGTATAAGGGTCTAACATCAAATTTTGGATTTTTTAGAAAACTTATTAAAAGTTCCAGGTTACAGTTACCGGCACCTCGACCAATTCCATTTGTTGTAGCATCCAAAAGATTTACTCCATCTATAATCGCCTGTTGAGTATTTGAAAAAGCTAATTGCTGGTTATTATGGGCATGGAATCCGAGCTCCTTGTTAGGAGCATGCTCTCTATAAAGTTTCAGATAGCTAGTTACCTGCTCCGAATAAAATGCTCCAAAACTGTCCACCAGATATAGATAATCTACTTCAGGAGTATTATTAAGCTGCTGCAGAGCCTCAATCAGCTCTGTTTCTATTGCTGCGGAAGCTGCCATAATGTTGATGGTTGTTTCGTAACCAAGGTCCTTGCTTCGTTTTGCCAAATCGATTCCCTTATCGATATCTGCTACATAGCAAGCGGTACGGACCATTCCGACAACACTCTGGTCAGCTGGAAGGAGTGAAGAAACATCTACTCTTCCCACATCAAACATTACAGCTAGTAGAGGAGGTTTTTCGCACTCATAAGAATCAACTACTCCTTTAATGTCGTCTTCATCGCAAAAGTTCCACTTACCATATTTCTCTCGTGTAAATTCTGGACCCTCACAGAGTTTTTTCCCCATCTCAAAAATATCTACATGAGAGTCACAAGCTGCGCGATAAATAGCACGGACAAATTCATCGGTGAAATTATAATTATTAATCAGTCCGCCATCTCTAATGGTACAATCCAAAACTTTAATTTTTTCACGAAACATCTTCCAATCTCCCTGAAAATAACTTGAATATAGTCAAACTTTAGAGCATAACCCTAAACATAGAAGAATGTCACGTTATTTTTCCCCAGCCCTAAGTCTGATTTTTATAGATTTCAACAAAGAGTCTAGCTTGTTTTTGAACCCAACCCCAATCTCCTGCTCCAACCCGTTCTTTATTAAAAAGGGGACTTCCAACTCCAAAGCCATAAGCTCCACTATCTATATATTCCTGAAAATTAGCTAAATTAACCCCGCCTGTAGCAACAAGCTTGATATGGTTAAGTGGCCCTTTGATATCTGTGATATATCCGGGGCCAAAGCGGTTAGCGGGAAAAATCTTTACCATATCCGCTCCAAGTTGCCAGGCATTATATATTTCCGTAGGAGTAAATCCGCCCGGAATAACAGGAACATTTTCTTTATTACAAGCTTGAATCACATCGGAATTAACGATTGGAGTGACAATAAATGTTGCCCCTGCAGAAAGGGCAGAGTCAAGATCTTTCAGAGTACATACCGTTCCAGCTCCAACATTCATTGTATCTTGGGCCACTACTTTTGCCTCCAAAATTTGCTTGCCTGCATTCTTACTGTTCATGGTAATCTCTATATTCTTCAGTCCACCTTTTCCTGAATATTGGATAATCTTTTTCACCTGATCCAGAGAATAGCCACGCAGTATTCCAACAACAGGCAACTCTTCAAATAAAGTCCAGTTGAATAGATTTTGCATAAAAAATTATTATCTTTTTTCGTAGGTATTAAAAAATTCTTGATTAGTGATACATGATTGACATATAGCGTTTATTAATGCCCACTAGCAAGTTCTTTATTAAATTGATCAAATCTGCTGTTGACTTTTAAATAATTTTATTTCTATATGTTGCAACATGAAGTTAAGAGAAATTTATGGATAGGGGTTACATCTTTAATATTTAATATTAAAAAAAACTATATCGTCATAATACCTTTTCAACGAATTCTTCCGGAAACCGGGTGGGGCGGCCATTGCTATTGACACAGGCCATCCTGGTGCTTCCTGTCACAATAGTTCTGCCGTCTTTTTTGTCTATCATTACATGATGAATAGTAAAACTTGCTTTTTTTATCTCCGAAAGCTCTGTTGAAATTAATAATGTTTCACCGTAACGAGCTGGAGATAGATATTTAATCTCTACCTTGGAAACCGTGAAGACAATTCCTTTTTTCTGCCATTCGGTTAAGGATATTCCCTTTGACTTTATGAACTCTGTCCTCGCCCTCTCAAAATAACGAAGATAATTGCCATAATACACCACTCCGCCGCAATCTGTATCTTCATAGTAAATGTTGATTTCAAGCATAGCATAAAAGTCTTCAGCGATCAGCGATCAAGAGTCAGCAAGCTGATAGCTGAAAGCCGATGGCTAACATCTGAGTTATGAGCTTAGCAGTTCTTTGAATTCTTTTGTCAACAAAGGGACAACTTCAAATAGATCACTTACAATTCCATAATCGGATATTTTAAATATATTGGCGTCAAGGTCTTTATTAACTGCAACAATATATTTAGAAGTGGACATGCCGGCAAGGTGCTGGACAGCGCCTGAAATACCACAGGCAATATAAAGTTCCGGGATTACTGTTTTCCCTGTCTGCCCCACCTGGGCGGAGTGGTCACGCCATCCGGCATCCACGGCAGCCCTGGACGCCCCAACAGCGGCCCCAAGGACATCTGCCAATTCCTCCAATATTTTGAAGTTCTCCGGTCCTTTCATACCACGACCACCGGAAACAATAATCCTTGCTTCGGTTAAATCCAGTTTTACACCGGCATCCTGGACAAACTCTTTTACTATTGTCCCGACATCTTGAGAATCCAATTCAGCAGGTATTTTTTCAATATTGCCGGTCAGTGATTCATCTTTTTCTGGTAATGTCATTACGCCGGGTCTAATTGAAACAATTTGTGGCAATGTATCATTTCCTGTAACTTTCATGAGGGCTTTACCCGCATAGACAGGACGAACAGCTTCTAATTTTCCTTCATTGTTTAATGAAAACTCAATACAATCAACGAAAAGAGGCGTGTTTAAGCGAGTGGATAACTTTGGGGCCAGGCCTTTACCCTGAAAGGTGGCTCCCATTAAAAGTATTTCCGGTTTTCTCTCTTTGATCAGCTTTGTTAATACAGCAGTATATCCGTCGGGGGCATAATTTTTTAAAAGGGGGTTTTGAAGCAGGTAAACTTTTTTTGCTCCGTAGTGGAAGAGTTCTGCGGCAAGGTTTTCCACATCATGTCCCAACAATAGAACAACGCAATCGGTATTTAATTTTTCCGCAAGGGTTAAACCCTGTCCGAGAGACTCAAAACTAACCCTTTTAAGCTTCTTTTCTTTATGCTCGGCAAGAACCCAAATTTCACCAGCCATAACTATCTTTCCCACTTGCCAACAGATCTGAAAATGGGTAAATCAAGAATCCACTCAACTTCCCAAATTTCTCCAATAGTTCCCAACCCTAATAAGAGTAAATAGATAATCATGACTGTGAGTCCTATTTCCCCTTTATACTTTTCCCAAAAATTTCGGATTGGCTGAAAAACACCGGGTCGTGCTTTTTCATTTTCTTCTAATTTTACTTCTTCGCTCATTTCCTTAAAGTCTCCATAAAAGTTTATTTTTTTACCGAAGAACGGCAAGTTGCTGCAATCACATGGGCTACCGCCCTGATGCTGCTAACAAAAATTGTGTTAAAAAACAATTTTACAGATTTGCAGTGCAGAGAAAATTATTCAAACAACTTTAGCTTCTTCACGGAGAAGCTGAACTAACTCTTTTGCGGTCTCCTCCTCAGTCCCTTCAAGAATTTTTCCTCCGCTTCTTTCAGGTGGAAGAGAAAGGGACAGAGTTTTTACAAGGGAGCCTTCTTCTCCCACTTGATTTTTCTCCATACCAACCCCGGCCAGGTCGAGTTTGATTATCTCTTTTTTCTTAACTGACATAATTCCTTTCATGGTAGGCAAACGGGGAGTATTCAAATCCTTTTGACAGGTAAATAACGCTGGCATTGAAACTTTAATAATTTCGCTGCCTCCTTCCACCTGCCGTTTCACTGTAGCAGTATGATAGTCTTCGGAAAAATTCAATTGAGTAATAACGGGCACATGTGGAATACCCAGTGTTTCTGCCAGAGACTGCCCGACAAAAAAAGCATCATCATCCACCGCCTGCTTTCCGCAAAGAATCAAATCATATTCCATGGAGCCAATTACTTTGGATAAAATGGAAGCTATAACAAAACTATCCGATCCATTAAACACATCATCTTGAATATGATGCGCGCGGTCAGCGCCCATAGCCAGGGCTGTCTTTATCGCTTCATTCGCCCTGTCCGGGCCAATAGTAATTATAACCACTTCTGTTCCCTCTTTTTTTTCTTTTATACGGAGGGCTTCTTCCACAGCATATTCATCATAGGGGTTTAAAATAAACTGAACCTGATTGGTAGTAATTTTTCTGGAGCCTTCTTTGATTATAATTTTTGTAGCTGTATCAGGAACTTGTTTGACGCAAACGATTATCTTCATAATTATTATTAAAGCTTTCAGTTGTCAGCCGTTAGATCTCGGCTTTTAAAAGGCACACACAAATCAGCACAAAAGGTAACTATTCAGCGAAATTTGTATCGCTCTTACAGGGCTAAATTGGTTTTATTTTCTACCAGTGGCTAATGCCCCTGGTTATTATATGCCGCCACTTTAGGGCTCTGAAAGTGTTTAGCAAGCACATCCCCCGCAGCTTGCTGAGGGGAGCTTTAATTCAAAACTTTTTTTAATTGTAACACAAAAAATCACACCAACAGGTTTCAAGGTTGAATAATAATATGAGGGATCCCTTGTTCTGAGAGTTTCCCGGAAACATTATTTGCTCGTTTTTGATTTTTATACCCACCCACTAATACATGATGTAGAATTTCTTTTTCATCTCCTATAGAAAACAAGTATGTAGAATACTTTTTTTTTACGAAAACTTTGTATTGTCTCGTATGCTTCTGCCTCGCTTTTTTAAAGAACCGAGAGAAATCGCATATGGTAATTTTTAAGCAGTAGCATGCTTGGTATATTTTCTATTGATCAACCTCTCTGCGATACGGTATGCATGCATCCCTGTTCTAAATCTACCTATTACGACCTGAAACTGTAAACCTTCACTATCTCCGGCTGATTTAGCAAGGTATGCCGTAAAGCCGGCTTTGCGTAAACCATTAGCTTTTTGGGGTAAGGCCACGCCTAATCTGCTAAAAAAACACAATTTTACAAGTTTGTCGTACAAAGGTTGCAGAAAAATAGCAATTTCATCCCAATGATTCAATTCTTTATAAATTTCCCCTACCAAAGAGGGCTCAAGGGGGTTGTCATATATAATTATTATAAACTTCCTTCTATACATCTATTCTTTTTTTGTTTTTCCCCCTTGCCGTCGTCCAATTTCGTCAAAACAACTTTTTTGTTTTTTGTCTCAATAGAATAAGTCTCAGACAAATATCTAATATCATTACCTGATAAGACAGCGACAATTACGGGTTGTTTTGATATGTCAGGAGATTCAGGGGTTATCACCAATTCATCATAACTACAAAGATCGCGATATTTTTTTACAAAACTTCTCAGAAAATAAGTATAGTACCCTTCTCTTTCTAAAACGCCTTTTTGAGGAGTTTTATTATTCACTCGGTATTCCTTTGGTATCATTAGTTCAGCTTTATGATCCCCAAACGAATATAAAACCTGGCCTCTTACTCTCATAATGTTATTGGATGAACTAACCGGCAGTACTTTCATCACAAAATCGTATTCTTCTTCATGAAAATAGCGGTTTTCCAGATCAACAATTCCCTCCATTACATGAAATCCATTCTGAATAATAATTCCAATGAAGATTAAAATGACTGAATAAAAAGTCTTTTTAATAAGAGACATTGTGAATCCTGAAAGCTGATTTTCAAAGTTTTTCTATTTCTTCTTCGATGGTTTCCATCAGCTCCGTCAGCGTATCAAGTGAAAAATCTAACTTAATATCCGCGGCTTTAAAAAGTTCCCGAGGTGCTCGGCTTCCGCCAAGAGAGAGGGCTTTCAAATACTGATCTACTGCTTTAGACGGGTTTTTTTTATACACCCGGTAAAGCTGCAATGCTCCGAGCTGCGCGATAGCATACTCAATATAGTAAAAAGGAACTTCAAATATATGCAACTGCTTATGCCAGGCGTATTTTTTTATATCCCGGTTAATATTCTGCCAGTCAATTTTGACTTCAAAACGCTTTGAAATTTCCAACCATTTTTTGCCACGTTCTTCCTGCTTATGATCCGGGTGCGTATAAATCCAGTGCTGAAAAGCGTCCACTGTGGCAACCCATGGAAAGATATCCACTACCCTTTCAAGCTGTTCTAATTGCGCGCGCTTTACCTGGTCTTCTTCCTTATAAAAAATATTTAGGTACCGGTTTCCGAAAAGTTCCTGCGTCATACTGGCAACTTCTGCAAATTCCATTGAAGAATGGCGATACCAGACCATAGGCTGGTTACGGCAGGTCAGGGTATGAAACGCGTGTCCCCCTTCATGCAGCAATGTCGTAATATCCGCGTGGACGCCCGCGGAATTGGCAAAGATAAATGGAATGCGCTGTTCTTCAAAGGTTGTCTGGTATCCACCCGGCGCCTTGCCGTCACGGCTGTCCAGATCCATCATATGCCGGATAGATTTGAACTTTTCACCTAACCGCGGATTTATTTTTTTAAAAATTGATTCAACACCATCCTGAAGCTCATCGACTTTTTTAAAAGGTTCCAGTGGAGGTCTACCGAGAGGATCGACGACAGTATCCCATGGACGCAATTTACTGAGATTCATTTTTTCCCGCCGTTTTTCAAATATTTTATTCACCACTGGAACAACGGCTTTTTCTATGGAATCGTGAAATTCAAAACATTGTTGAGAGGTATAATCACGTAGTTTGCTTTTAAAGCAATATTCACGATAATCTTTAAGCCCAAGGTTTTGCGCGTATTCATGCCTGATCTTCAGCATATTATCGAAGAGTTCTTCAAGAGCATTTGCATCAATCAATCTTCGTTCAGCGGAAGCGCGCCAGGCACGCTCTCGCAAATCGCGATCGGTTTTGTAAAAGTAACGCGACATTTGTGGCATGGTCTGTTTTTTTTCATCAAACTCAACTGTCCACGAGCCGGTGATAGACTGGTATTTCTGGGACATCTCAGATAATTTAACACTCAGGGGGATATTTTTTTCTTCGTAAAGTTCTATTTGAGTGCTGATAATGCGATCAAGCCTTCCGAACTCTTGAGTATCAAGCTGTTTTCTGGATTCAAATCCGTAGTACTTTTGATTTAGGGCATTGCTCCATTCAGTAAGTTTCGGCTGGATTTCTCGAACAAAATAAAGATAAGCCTCCTCTTTTTTCTTGTCTTTCGTGTTGCAAGTCATGGCCACGTACCGGCCGTTGTAATCCTCATCAATCACCCCTTCAAGCTCGGAGTAATCTTCAAGCCACACAACTATATCCTGTTCCGAATCCACTTTTCGGTTGAGGAGTTTATCTACAAAAGGTTTAATGGATACAGCGTCCGTGATCTTGAAATTATGATCGACAAATTTTCGTTCAAACGGCTTAAGCCATTCCGGTACATTCTGTTTCATAGGTTTTTATTATCTATGCTTCATATTATTAAAGCAACAAGATAAGTTGGTAGTGGCTCAATTTCAATTTTGCTGACTTAAAACATGTTATTGGAAAAAAAATGACCTCTCTTTACTCCCATTCCTTAAAGTAGCTCAGGACAGGCTCTTGACAAGGAAGGGGAGTGCCAAGCCATACTACGCGAGGCGAAGCACAGGGGTGGTCTATAATATTTTTCTCATAATGATTTTAAGTTCAGACATCTTCTTGACCGGAAGCGTAAATTTTAAGTATAATCTAATCAAAAAATTAGGTCTAAATGGAGGTTGCGATGAAACGAAAATATTTTAAAACTCTTTTCATAATTTTTACTCTATTTTTGTTTATTGTTTCTGGTTATGCGAATGCTGCAGCAAGGTCTCCGGACAAAATTCAAATCGGGCATCCGGCATGCCTTTCAGGCAAGTACGCAAAGGCCGGTGAACAGGCAGTCGGCGGAATTAAGGCTTGTATTAACTGGGTCAATAATGTCTATGGCGGTGTAAAAATAAAGGGGGGAAAAGTTCCTCTCGTATATAAGTTTTATGATAGTGAGTCCAAAAAAGAATCTGTAACAAGCCTAATCGCGCGCCTTATAACGGTAGACAAGGTTAACGTAATTTTTTCTCCTTATAGCTCGGGTCTTACTCTTAGAGGTGCTCCTATTACTGAAAGTCGAAGGATGTTATATATGGATCATGGCGGCGCAAACAATAAAATTTTTCAACAGGGCTTCAGGTATATCGTTCAAACGATCGGGCCGGCATCCCGGTATCATGAAGGCACTCTGGACATGATTCGAATGATTGATCCCAAGGCAAAAAGAGTTGCATTAGCCTATGAGGATTCCGAGTTTGGTAAAATGGTGATGGATGGCGCGGAAAAACATTCAAAAAAACTTGGATTTGATATTGTTTTTCAGCGTACCTACCCTAAAGGAGTGACAGATTTAACTCCCCTTCTATCTGCTTTGAAGTCATCCAAACCTGACATTGTGTTAGGAGGCGGGCACTTTGAGGACGGTCAGTTGTTCAATCGACAGATGGCTGATCTGGATATAAACGTCAATGCTCTTTCCCTGATAGCTGCCGCGACACTGCCTGCTTTCTACGAAGCTTTAACGAATATGGCTGAAGGTGTCATGGGACCCTCTCACTGGGAATATGGGGTAAAATACTCGACTGAAGAGGCTAAAAAAGCAGGTATAGATTGGATTGGGCCAAGCCAGGAAGAATTTGTCGATTATTTTAAAAAAGCTGTGGGTAAAGATATTGTGCCGGATTATCATGCCGCAGAAGCTGGCGCACAGGTGCTGGCTTATGTTAAAGCTGTTGAAAATGCTAATTCACTTAACTCTGATAAAGTAAGGAAAGCCCTGGGAAAACTTAAGTTCATGTCTTTTTATGGTAACTGGGAGATTGATGAAACTGGTCTACAGATTGGCCACTCTATGGTAGACGCTCAGTGGCAGAACAGTAAAAGAGTCATTGTCTGGCCTATTGAGGCTCAAACCGGTGAAGCATACTATCCAATGCCAACTTTCTCCGATAAATCAAAAGGGAAGGTTGCTGTTCCGGAATAATTTAATGTATAGGAATTTCAATTCTATACATGATTGCTCAGATTTGATTAGGATTACACTGATTCAAGTAAAAAAATCTGTGTAATCTCAACATAATTGGCGTAATCAGTTGGTGTGAGTGAAACGAGCACCTAACTTATTATCTCTTACCTCTCTAATCCAATGGATGTTAATAGGAAATAATTGAATGGAAGTCGAGCAGTTGACTGGAAACCTGTTGCAGGGTCTTGTGTTAGGAGCCGTTTACGGCATGGCTACCATGGGTCTCAGCCTTATTTTTGGCGTGCTAAGAATTGTTAATGTAGGGCACGGGGCTTTTATCATGGTTGGGGCATTCATTACTCTATGGTTGTTCAACGCTTTCGGAATAAACCCATTGCTTGCCATCCCTTTTGCCTTTATGTTCGGTATGGGATTGGGATTGATTTTCTACTATGCAGCCATTCGGAAACTTAGAAATGCTCCGGAGCTTGCCACTCTACTAGTTACTTTTTCTTTCGGTATTTTACTGGAAGAGGTAGTTAAATTCATTTTTGGCTCCGAGTTTCGCGGTTATAACTGGATCGTAGGTAAAGTTAACCTGGGCGTAACGGTTCTGCCCATGTCAAAAATGTATGCCTGTTTCGGCAGCGCGCTTGTAGCTCTTTTGCTCTATTTATGGTTTAACAAAACCCGGGCAGGGGTTGCTATGAGAAGCGTTGTTCAAGACAGTGAAGGGGCGAGAGTTTGTGGTGTGAACGTCGGGGGAGTTTATGCCTTTAGTTTTGCGCTTGGAATAGGGCTGACAGTAGTAAGCGGCGTCATGCTTACAATGTTTATTCCCGTCGGCATTAATCCTTACATGGGAGGAGGATATACTCTGAAGGCTTTCGTGATTGCCGTCCTGGGTGGGCTGTCTTCACCTTATGGAGCTTTTTTCGGGGGATTGATTTTTGGACTGATTGAAAACGGTTCGTACACGTTATTTGCCTTAATTCCCGGAGTTGAGCCTTTTGCCATGACTCGATTTTTATCTTTTGCAATGCTGTTAATAATTCTTTTGATTAAACCGACCGGCCTGTTAAGCACAAAATGAAAAAAAAACTAATAAAATTCTACCCTTTAATACCTGTATTCACGGTTTATATTCTACTTTTTTTTATCGGTAAAAACGTGCCCGGGATGTGGCAGTTAGTGGCCATGCTCCTTTTTTACTGCGCTTTGGGGCAGGCTTTTAATATTTTTCTTGGAATGACCGGTTATGTGGATTTTGGTTATGTCGCTTTCATGGGAGTTGGAACCTATGGAATGGCGCTAGCTATTACCCGGCTGGCAAGCATCGAAGAATTGGGAATCGGAATTATTGTTGCGGGTTTCGCGCTCGCATTGCTCATGTCCACCCTGTTATCTTTAGCAGTAGGGGCAGTGGCTCTGCGATTAAGAGGCGCTTACTTTGCTATTGCCACAATCGGAGTCAATGAAGGATTAAGGTTTCTGATTGAAGGAGCCAGAATCTGGAATGGTTCCGAGGGTTTGATATTTGTGTCCGATATCAACAACATCCTCGGGAGAGACACAGCCGACGCCTTGATGACTTTCTGGGCGGACGTCATGGTTCTTGTCATAGCCGCATTAGCTGCGGTTGTAACGCTGTATTACATGAGAAGCAAGATCGGATACGCTTTGACAGCATTAAGGGAAGATGAAGATGCGGCTAAAGTGATGGGAATCAACGTAACGAAATACAAAATAATTGCTTTTATTACCAGCTCCTGCTTTGCCGGTTTAATCGGGGCGGCTTCCTGGGCATTAAAAACACCATACGTCTTTCCCCCAGAAGTTTTTGAGATTCAATACACGATTGAGGCCATTATTATTGTTTTGCTTGGTGGCGCCGGAACCCTTCTTGGACCGGTGGCAGGCGGGTTGATCTACGGCATTTCAAAATATTATCTTGCCGTTTATGTTCCGGGATTTCAACTGCTAATCTTTGCACCAATTATTATCGTAATTATTACTCTGTTTCCTGAAGGTATTCTCGGAATGTTAAAAAACAGATTTCAGAATACAGGTTTGGCACATTTTATTATTTAACCCGTGTTCAGCAGTCAGGTAATGATATGCCTTTATTAAAGCTTGAAAATGTAACAAAACGTTTTGGTGGTTTAATAGCGGTAAACAGGGTCAACTTGGAGATCAAAGCGGGTCAATTCATAGGAATCGTAGGGCCGAACGGGAGCGGAAAAACTACGCTCTTTAATATTGTTAATGGAGTTTTCTTCCCGGAAGAAGGAAAAGTTATTTTTGAGGATCAGAACATCACTATTTTGCCTCCATATAAAAGGGCGCCCCTTGGAATAGCGCGCACATTTCAGATACCCAGACCATTCTGTGGGGCAACAGTACGAGAAAATATCGCGGTAGGAGCAATGTTCGGCACTCATGGTCGTTATGTTAATGTTGATGAATCTTTGGAAATCGCGGATAACACTATTAAGCGTGTTGGGTTGCGGAAACACAGGGATAAGCCAGCAGGGATACTAACGCCTGTTGAAAAAAAGCTTATGGAAATTGCCCGCGCACTGGCAATGAAACCAAAGCTTCTTCTAATGGATGAGGCCATGGCCGGCATGCACCCCAATGACATTGACAGAATGGTAGATTTTATTAAAAAAATTGCAACTGAAGAAAAAATAGCCATTGTTGCCATGGTCGAACATATCATGAGAGCTTTACTGGGAATGGCGGAAAAAATAATTGTATTGCATCATGGAGCCAAATTGGTTGATGCTCCCACAAAGGAAGCATTGGAAGATCCAAAAGTAGTAGAAGTATATCTGGGGAAAAATACGAAAAAATAAAATTAACGCCTTTCGCGTAGGCCAAAATAAAAAGAACGTCGAACATCGAACATCGAACATTGAACGCAGAACGAAATGTTTAACCTTCGGTGTTGGACGTTTAATGTTCGATGTTAAAATTAATCAATGAAACACTAAAAATCATTAGCTTCTCTACCGGGTGTATAAAGTGCTAACTGTAAAAGATCTGGAATCAGGTTATGGTTCCATGCAGGTGTTATGGAAACCGAGCCTTCAAGTTAAAGAAGGAACAATAACTTCACTCCTTGGTCCTAATGGGGTGGGGAAAAGTACTCTACTTGTCACTGTTTTCGGATCCATTGAGCCATGGAACGGTAGGATTTATTTTGGGGATCAAGATGTCACTAACCTGCCAAGCCACAAAAAAGTCGAAATGGGACTGGCATTGGCACCGGAAGGAAAGCATTTATTTCCGAAAATGAGTGTATACGAAAATCTTTCTATGGGTGCATACCGGAAAAAGGCACTTGCGCATAAAGAAGAATCCCTAAAACTCGTCTATACATTGTTTCCACGATTAAAAGAAAGGAAGAATCAGATGGCTGGTTCTATGAGTGGCGGTGAGCAGCAGATGCTGACAATAGGTCGCGCCCTGATGACAAAGCCTCGGCTAATAATGCTCGATGAACCGAGCCAAGGCCTTGCTCCCAAGCTTGTGGGAGAGGTTTTTGAAACAATTAAAAAAATGAAAGAAGAAATAGGTCTAACCATACTGCTGGTGGAACAAAACGCGTCGGCATCTCTGGATGCCGCGGATTATGTCTATATCATGCATGAAGGATTGATCAAAGCCGAAGGAAAGCCAGAGGAAATTAAAGGATCACCAGAGATAAGAGAAGCTTACCTTGGAATGTAAATTTTAACCTAAATATAACCCTGTTTTTTGCCTTAATGAAAAATATCCGGCCTTATTATTCATAGCTGTATGTTAGCATTTTGGATCAGATTCCTCAAAAAAATTGATCCCTCAGGCGCTTTTCTTTATTGCATTCCTGACGGTTAAGCAGTTATCGCAAAAATGGTTTGCGTTACGGCCGCACATTAAACAGGAAACATCACCCTGAGATAATTTTAAAACACCGCCGCAGTGATTGCAATAACCAGGAAATTCTTTATAAGGAATTGTTTTTTTATTAGTTAAATGCTTTCCCTTTTTCATAGCAGCTTCTCTTCAGAAGAAAAATTGAAATTAACACACCTATCAAAGACATTGGACTCAATTTTTTAAAAAAAGGGTTCATTTTTTTTTAAATTCCTTTACACATTTGGAACTGCAAAAGTAATAATAATTCCCCTTAATGTAGCGGCGAATGGCGTCAGATTTCTGGATAAAAGTATCACAATTCGGGTCTTTTACCATCTCTGTTCCCATGCTATTTTCATTCGGTTTTTGATTAGATTGAAAAAGGAGAGAAAAAATAAGGTACAAAACAATAAAAAGGATCAAAATGAAAAAAATTATTCTCATGGGTTTAATATTAGCATAGATGTTAAATTGAATAAATCCAGGCAGCAAAAATGTAGTCTAAATGTGAAAGTGTTATTTCCTAACTTAAATTTCATATATAATAATTGACATGACCTAAGAAACAATTGATTTGAAAGATGAAAAATTAGTGGTAGCATATTTAAGAAGGAACAATAAGGCAGAGGTACTCCCGAAATGTGAAAATATAGAAAAAAATAGCCGCTGGTTTAACAGATGATTTTGAAGCAGTACGTGTTGGTATTGATATAGAAAAAAAGCGGTTTTATTTTACGAAAAAATTTTTGAAGCTACCAGGGAGTCTTAAGGGAAAGAGTTTTAAAAAAAATTATTGACCAAGAAAAAAATAATTTAAAAATTTTAAAGAAACTTCAGACACAGATATTTTGAATAATACCTAAAGGAGGAAAAATGAACAATTTTATGGGCTATACGGATGAACTCATGGATCACTTCAGTAGTCCGAGAAATATTTTGAAAACTTCTGAAGAGAAATACCAGGCCGATGGCATAGGGGAGGTTGGAAATCCCCAATGCGGGGATATGATGAAAGTATGGATCAAGGTTGATAAAGAAAAAGATCGTATTGTTGATTTAAAATGGAAAACTTTCGGATGCGCCAGCGCTATTGGGAGCACGTCTGTTATGTCGGAGATGGTTGTTGAAAATGACGGAATGAAAGTAGATGATGCTTTGAAATTGACGCCGCAGAATATTATGGATCGCGTGGGAGGACTCCCTTCTATTAAGATTCACTGCTCTGTGCTGGGGGATAAAGCCTTGAGAGCTGCCATCAACGATTACTTAAAGAAAACAGACCAAACAGAAAGAATTAAGGAAGTAACAGCTAAAATAGTATGCAACTGCCTGAATGTTACCGACCATGAGATTGAAGAATATACACTCGAGGGTGTAGAAGATTTTGAGATGCTTCAGGAAAAAACAAAAATTTCAACCGGATGCGGCAATTGTAGAGAAGAAGCAGAGACAATCTTTAATAAATATCGGGAAAAATATTTTTCTAAGAGTGGTGGTTGACAATATAATTTATTAAATGATTTTTATACACAACGATATTTTTTTTAAGAATACAGGCAATAATATATTAAAATTTTTTGTATGGTGGTTTTGTGAAAGATGTGAAAAGAAAGAGTTTTTTTTTAGCGGATTATGTTAAAGATGTGCCGGAGGATTTTTAGCCTTTTCTTTTTCTCTTACCGGCAGGGGACAATTGTTTTTTGGAAATATTGTCTATTTTTTCAAGAATACCTATAGCCTTTTTTTCATATTGGGTCTTTAATTCCTGATAATCTTCGTCAGACAACTTCCCGGTTTTAAAATCAAAATCCAAATCTTTGAGAGTAGCATAGGCTACTTCTTTCTGTACCAATAAATGGGGTAATCCATTAGTGTTGATGTTCCTTACTCCCATCATGCTCCGCGGTATTTTTGAGAAAAGGGGATATCCGACTATAAAGCTCACAGCTATGATTAAAAGTAATTCAATGAGGATAGTCATCAGTCAAATTCATTTAATTCTTTTTCAAGAAGACGTGAATATTTGCTGTTTTTTAGAACGTCTTTTTGTTCAGAAATATGTTCTCGCTTTTCATCTTTTCTTAGTGAGACCCATTTTGACACTACACGGCGAATTCCGACACCCCCAATCATAATCGCGAAAAAAGGAGTAATCCACGCGGTAAGGTTAAATCCTTTTTTAGTCGGAGCTGATAAAGCTTTTTCTCCATACCTGTCCACATAGGTTTTAATAACCATATCTTTTGTCAGCCCCTCTTTTAATTTCATTGCAATATCCATTCTATACTGATCGGAATACTGACAAATACAGCTTTCAAGTACTTTCCCGCATTTATCCTTACACATGCACATGAGATGTGCTTCAACCTCCTTTTGCTCTTTTAGGAGATCGGCCCAGCTCAATGATGCAGACAGGGGAATAGACAAAAGAATGAATGTTAAAATTATCCTTCCAGTTTTTTTCATTCAACCAGCTCCTTTATTTTATTATAAGCGATCAGCCTTCAGTTGTCAGCTTTCAGCTCTTATTATTGTATCATTAATTGCTGACTGCTGAAAACTAATTACTTACAACTGTTTATTAAACAGGCACTTCTTGCTTTTTAGAAGTTTTTTCGGTGCTGTATTTTGCCATCATACGCTGTTTTTCTCTCATATCCGGCCACATGCATATTAACGTGCCAAAACCAAGAATTACTCCGCCTATCCAGAGCCATTTTGCCAATGGGTTAATCAATATTTTGAAGGTCGCTGCATTATCATCATGAGCCGCCAATATTACATACAGATCTTCTTTGAGAGTAGAACGTATATCCACTTCTGATGAGGGTTGCTGTCTGGTGCCTGGATAAAAATCTCTCTGCGGATGAGCTTCCCAAACTAATTTTCCATTCTTTTCCACATTTAGATTGGCTATTACTGATATTTGGCTTGGATTTGGGCGAGCTTCATTGAGACCCTGGTATGTCAGTTTATAATTTTTTATAGATATTGATTCTCCTTTTTTTACTGTTTGCTGAACTTCAGTAACATAAGAGGACGAACCTGCAATTCCAATGAACATTAACACTACTCCAATATGAATTATATGTCCGCCATATCGTCTTTTGTTTTTCGCAATTAATGTAAAAAATGAGGTAAAAGGGGTTTCTCCTGTTGTCTGCGATCTCGCTCTAGTCCCCCGGTAAAATTCTACAACAATAGTGAGAAGAACAAAGATAGAAAAAGTAAAAGTGAGCCATGCCATGAAATGCCCTTCCCCTACAGAGGGGTAAAGTGCAGCGCCGGCGATAGCAGCGGTGCTAAATGGCAATAAAAAGTTTTTCTTCAAATTAGCCAATGTTGCTTTTCGCCATGAAATTAAAGGGCAGAGTCCCATTAAAAATAGAAGCGCTAAACCTATTGGAACGTTGACCTGGTTATAAAAAGGAGGTCCTACTGTGATTTTGACCCCCTTGACTGCCTCTGATATTAGAGGAAACAACGTTCCCCAAAATGTCGCAAATGCTATGCCAACAAGAAGCAAGTTGTTAAATAAAAAGCTGCTCTCGCGCGATACAAAAGAATCCAGTTCGTTATTGCTTCTTAATAAGGGAAGCCTTTTTATGACGTAATAGGTGGAGAAGGCAATAGTTACAAAAAGAAAATATAAAAAGTAATACCCTAAAGTAGTTTCACCAAAAGCATGAACTGATTGGATTAACCCGGAGCGGGTGATAAAAGTCCCGAATATAGTCAGGGTAAATGTCAATAAAATTAATGCCATATTCCAAACCTTCAGCATATCTTTCTTTTCCTGGATCATGACAGAATGGAGATAGGCTGTGCCGACCAGCCAGGGCATAAAAGAGGCGTTTTCAACGGGGTCCCAGGCCCAGTACCCGCCCCAGCCTAATTCTACATATGCCCATTGAGCCCCGAGGAGATTACCCATACCAAGAAAAAACCAGGATAGAATAGTCCACTTCCTGGTTGTTCGAATCCAGACGTCACTTAGTTTGCCGGTTATTAATGCAGCCATGGCAAAAGCAAAGGGGACTGAAAAACCTACGTAACCTAAATATAACGTAGGCGGGTGAAACATCATGGCAGGATTTTGAAGCATTGGGTTTAAGCCAGATCCATCCTGCGGGGTTTCAAAGCTTTTTTCAAAAGGATTGGTTGAAAAATTCATGAGAAAAATAAAAAAAGCCAGGATTACATGAAGAACAATCATGACATAAGGAATTAGTTCCCTGTTTTTATGCCGGTTTTGTATGGAAACAATAGAGCTGAAAAAAGAGAGAACTAGGCTCCACAGCAGCAAAGAACCTTTTTGTCCGGCCCAGAATGCCGAGATCGTATAAAACAATGAAAGATCTCGATTTGAATAGTGAGCTACATACGCGATACTAAAATCATGGTTTACAAAAGCATAAAAAAGGGCGGCAGAGCTTAAAACAATCAATCCTGTTAAAGCATAGACAGAATTTTCACAGCTTGCTTTAAGGTACTCATTCTCTGATTTGGCGGCAACCCAATAGGCGATGATAATATAGAGGGAGAGAGCAAAGGCTATTAAGAGAGAGAAATGTCCGATAGTTGTCATATCACAAAACAAAACGGGAAATGTTCCCGAACTTTTCAAAAACCACTGAATACACAGCGTTGCATAGCCAAAACCAAATAATAAAACGCAGTTTTACGTGTTGGTAATGCGGAATACTTCAAGAGAAGCTATATTTTATTAGTAAGCTCTTTTTTTTCAGCTTCGTATTTTGATGGGCATGCCGTTAACAGGGTATTAGCATTAAGATTACCTTTTTGATCAACAGTACCCTCTACCACTACATCGATATTCTCTTTGAACATATCGGGGATAATACCTTCGTAATGAACCAGAAGGTTTTTCTTTGAATCGGTTATTTCAAAATTAACTTTTAAGTTAGATTTATCTTGATCTATGGATCCCGGTACAACTGTTCCGTTGACTCTAACCCCTTCATCGTAAATAGTATCTTTTTTATTAATTAATTCAGATACGGTGAAGAAATAAACGGATGTCTGGCTGACGCCTGTATAAATTAAATAAAAAACAGTTGCAACAATTATCAAAGAACCGGTTGTAAATTTTACCTGTTTTTTTGTCATAAATCTTACTCCAATTAAAAAAACCGCTTAGTATTTTGATATTTTCTTTTTTGTTTTGCTGAAAGCTGACGGCTGATAACCTGAATAGCTATTTTTTAAAGCTACTATAGTTCCTGTTAAGATTCAAGCCATTTTTTAGCAATACAAAAGCACCTCTCGGCAAAGCAGAGCTTAAAGCCAAGATTAGCTTTGTAGCTCTAGAATCTTCCGGGAATACTCCTGCTAAACACATTGTAAATAAAGAGAATTGTATTTTTCAATGATAGTTTCCCACGAGAAATGAGCTTTGACAAGTTTTTGAATATTATTGCCGAATTCATTTCTCACTTTTTGTTCTTTTAACAGGTTTATTTTTTTAGCGATTTCTTCGGGATTGTGATTTGCAAGATACCCGGTTTTATTGTCAAAAACCAGTTCGTTGGCAACTCCAACAGGTGTGGAAATCACAGGAAGACCTGCTGCCGCTGCTTCTAAAATCGGTTGACCAAAACTTTCGTAAAGGGAAGTAAAAACAAAAAGATCAGCGTTTTTATAACATTGCTGTAATTCTTCTCCAAGCTTTTGGCCTGTAAGCTCAACCCGTTTTTTTAAATTCAAATTGTCTATTAATTGATATAGTTCATTGAGATAACCATGGCGCGTAGTGCTGCTGGTGCGTGCTTCTTCGCCAACGATTTTAAGTATGAAATTCTTATCCAGCCTTGCTAAAGCATGGATTATGGTTTCCAGGTTTCTGTTCCTGGCAATTCGCCCCACAAAAAGAAGCTCTATGTAATCTTTTGATTTATCCAATCCTTTTTTGGGGCAATCACTAATTTCTATACCCATTGGGATAATTTCTATTTTTTTTTTGTTTATACCGAATTCCACCGCGTCTTCATATTCGAGTTTCGTAGAGACAACTATTTTATCGGCAAAACGGGCTGTTGCTTTAAAAGTCGCAAGGTCATAAGTCTGATAAGGAATCATGGAAAGCCGTGTGGGCAGGTAACGCCGGTATCCTAAAAGACTGCCGTGCGAGTTTAAAACAAAAGGTTTCTTTTTCAGTTTAGAAAAAAAAAACCGAGGTCGGATTGAAAATTACGGTAATTATGGCTATGGATAAGATCAAAATCTTTAAAAGCGCCAATCATAGCGGGACTAATACAATAGCGCATTAACTGGATAATATTTGGATAGCGGTGTACTGTAACGCCATCGTATGATTCTTTAGCGGGCAGGGATGAATTTACATCACAGTATGTCGTAAGTATTGTGGAGTCTATATTTTTTTCCAGAAGCCTTTTAGATATCCGATAGGCCTGATTGGTTGGACCGCAAATAAAAGGATAAAAAGTTTCAATTGTCCTTAAAATTTTCATTTATTAGCACACTTTCTTTGGAAGGCTTATCTGTTTTGTTATCGGCAGTTTGAGTTTGGTAATCATCAAGTTTGTTCCCACTTGGGTGGGTGCCCTTTCTAGTTAAATCAACCTCATGATTCAGTATTGCCAACCATTGGCTCAATTTCTTAACCTGAATTGTCAAATTGGATATTCTAATGGAAAAATGCAAACAGATAACAACTAAGAATAATATCCCGAGAAAAAATAATGTAGAAGTAACTGCCGCTGAACCTACTAAATTGGAGATTTTTGTCAATAAATCCATCCAAGTAGCCATTACCAGCATTAGTATGCCAGTAATCAGCCAACCCATTGAGTATTCTTCACTTAGATGCCTTCTCCTGACCAGTTCGAAAACATAAACTACAATAAATATACAAACTGCTATAGTTATGAATCTTATTTTAGGCGGCATTTGGATTCCTTCTTTTGGGTTTTACTCTTAGCAAGGTAACAATGATGGATAAGAGCATTTTAAGGACGTAATAGATTGTTTTATGCCCCCTGTGCATACTTTTCGCATGCTTGGGATTGCTTTTCATTTTAACGGGGACTTCTTTTATTTTAAACCCTGCACGATGAAGCAGAATGATCATATCTGCATCAGGATAATCAGGAGGAAACAAATCTTGTGACATGAAATCAATTACATCTCCTTTTAATATCTGAAACCCTGAAGTTGGATCAGTTATTTTTATCCTCGTAATTAACGATGTAAGCAATCCAAAAAGGACCATTCCCAGTTTTTTTGATGCGGTTGTTTTATAACTGTTGCCTTCCAGAAATCTGGAACCTATTACCACATCCACATCCGTATTTTGAATTTCTTTAAGCATTTTAAGAATAAATGATGGATCGTGTTGACCATCAGCGTCCATCTGAATTACAGTATTATAGCCTTTTTGTTTGGCGTATAAAAAACCGGTTTGCAGGGCTGCGCCGTAACCTAAATTATTGGGCAAAGAAATTAATTTAACACCCAATTTTTCAACTATATTCGTTGTCTGGTCATTTGATCCGTCATTGATAACTAATATATCAAGATCCGATGAAAATTTCCAAATATTATGTATAACATCCTCAATATTTTTTTCTTCGTTATAAGCGGGTATTATGACAAGCTTTGACTTCATTATTGGAAACCTGTAACGAGGGGAAAAGATCAGTTTTTATAATATACTTTTCGGTATGATCCTACAATATATTAATATTAAATTTTTTACATTACAATTATAGTTATCAGAACACTACAATGTATAATCTAATACGTTTGTGGCGCATTAAAATTCTATTACGTATGCTTGAAAATTATTTACTGTGAATTGAGATTGATCAAAATTGTTTTCTAAAGGATTTACCCAAAACCCGAAAGTCAGTTCATAATCACCCTTTTCCAAAGGCACAATTTTTTGAATAATATACCACAAACGATTATTATAAAAATTCAAGCCGCTGACGTTTCTGTTCATTACACGGTTCGGCTGTTCTGTGATGGTTTTGTTTTTTTTATCTTTTATCAACATGGAAGCAGAAAGCGGTTCATAAACCCATTTATCGGATATGTTCGGGTAAGAAAGGGCATAGATAATAAAAATAAATCCTTTGCCATTCATTTTTAACTTGTGAAATGAATTTGCATAAACAAAAGAAATATCCTTCAAAGAGCTATTCATGTTCCTGCTAATTTCAATTTGATCTAAATCAGGATTATTTATAACACCAATCTCTTGCCCGCCTTTTGTCTGTATCCATTTTGATTTTAAAAAATCTTTATCTATTATTTTTCTGATATTATGAGGTCTAAGTTGATAGACCTTGAAGTCAGTGCCTTTTTCTAATCGACCAATATCATACTCTACGTTTGGTTGACGATCTTCAAATTTTTTGAGAAATTTACAGTTTTTACCGCAAAAACTATAAATGTAATCTCCTAAAATTCGGTTCGGCATTATTAAGTACATGTTATTAACATTATTGCTGTACAAAATCCCTGATGCATTTTGATTAATTAGTTCGTACAAATAATAGTCAGATGTCAATCCGCCAGGTTTAAAAACCAGGTCGTTTGAAATATTAATTTTCTTCATGTATTCTCTTAGTTTTTTAAATTTAAAGGTGTGGTATTGGGGATAGTAATGTCGTTCTAAAAAAAAGGTTGCAGGAATAGAAAATGCGAGAATTGCGAATAATGCTGCTATCTTTTTTAGTCGAAAATTACTCTCATATTTAGGTAAAAGAATCTTAAATACTTGATTTGCTATTTTATAAAGCCCTATTGCAAACGTGAGGATGAAGAATGGTAAACCAAACAAATAGACTCGAGGATGACCGATTACCCCAACTATGAGGCTAATAATAAAAGGTAAACAGAACAAAAGGAATAAATAAATTCCCCAGAAATTTCTTTTGATAAATAAAACCCAACATCCATAAAGAAAAAATAATGACATCACCGGCGACAAACCTAATAGTAAATTATCATTAAAAAAATGCAGTAATATGTTTCCCAATAAATTATTGCCTTCTATTCCGGCCTGAGTATGTATTTGATCCAAAATAGGAAAGTAGAACAGGGAGATTGGTAACAGAGCAAAAAAAATAGAATACACCAATCTTTTAATTAAGGTTGTGCTCGTATACTGTTTTGTTTCGGAATTAAATTTACTTGAGCTTGATTTGAATAAAAAATATACAACAGCAAAGGCTATAAACTGTGAAACCACAAAGTAAAAGCTGCTTGGCATTGTGACAACATTTAAGATATTGGCTAAAGTAAAAAGAAGCAGCCACCTCATCTTATAATTCTCAAGAGTTTTGTATAATGATAATTGTGAAATTATTGAAAATAGTATGACAAGACTGTACCCCCTTGCCATTTGAGAATAAATAATATGTACAGGTGAAAGAGCAAGAAATAATGATGAGATAAAAGCTATTTCTTTGGAATTAGATATGGAATAAGCCCACCAGTAAATAAACCCTACTGCTAAAATTCCTGACAGCAAAACAGGAAGCCGAAAAGAAATTTCGTAATTGCCAAACAGTTGGACAGAAAGGTGAGCTAAGATGGAATGAAAAATATGATTGTTTGGCATGAAGTAGTCGTAAAAAGAATAAGATTTCAAGGAGGGTAATATAAAATAAAGCAATGAAGTTGCTTCATCCTGAGCCACAATATCTCTATTTATGCCTCTCAGTCTAAAAAAAACCGCCGGAATTAAGGAAAGGAGAATCAGGGGGAAATGTCTGTTTGTCATCTTTAAAGAAGTTGTATTAAAAAACTTTAATCTTATTACAATTTGTTATCCAGCGAAGTCATTTTTTTTAAAATAGTTTCCACAAAGAATTTGCTGCCTTCGTCCGTAAAATGACAAACATCACGAAAGTATAGATCATTGTTTCTCATTAGTTTTTCTTGATCCAAAAAAATAAAACCACCTTTCCGAGTCAGTTGCCGTATAATGGTGTTGTGCACGTTAATTCCTAAAACAACATTTTCCGGTTTACCCCAAATCCAGATGTAGCCAACCTTTTCTTTTTCCGGAAAAAGCTTGTAATATGCGGGATAGAACCGTGAATATGCAAATGTAGGAATAATTAAAGTTTCTTTTCTTTTTTTGGCAATTTCAATTATTTTGATTAAATTAGCTCGGAAACTTTCACTAGTTTTTACATCATTTCCATATTCCAGCCACTCATCTTTTGGAGAATTAGTCGGAATGAATTGATTTTTGTTCACTATTTTCGTTTCTAATTGGATTAAAGTGTGCTTCAAAAAATATGGGGTTAACAGCCCTGTTTTTTTTAAGAAAGGATGACGAAAATAAAAATTCACTTCATCATACCAGGAATAATGTGAATAATCGTTTTTCCATTTTTTTGATGGGACATTATTAGCTCTTACTTCATTGATACCATGGTAAAACAGCACAACATCAAAGCGTTTTTTTCTTATCCATTGGTATTTGTAGTAACTGTCCAAGGAAGTGTGAGCGCCTGCAGCCAAGTTCACAAAATTGACTTTTTTATCAAAATCTGAACTTAACTTGTAAATGTAATCAGGCACCTTTCCCCAGTCTTTTGTTAAAACTGACCCGCCAAGAAACAAAATATTATAGCTACCTGCCCTATATTCATATTTGTTTAATTTTTTTAGTTCCGGATACCAAATAAAATCAGGTCTTCAGGAGATGAAAAGAAGCTCAAGCTGTTTTTAATAGAGTAATAGCTTCTTGAACATGTTTCTATCAGAATGCATAACAATAGCAGGCAGAATAACACAAATAAAATATTTTTTTTGTTATATGGATGGCCAGACATTAATTAATCCGCGAAGTAAATACAATATTTTTGATGAAATAAATAAAGTGATTAGTTTTATAATTTTCTGGCGGGAATATGTCAAAATGTCTTTTGCTTGCAAAGAATATTTAATTTTTTTCTCAGAGTAGTTTCATGAACTTTGTAAACAAAGGCCAGTTTGCCGTTGATAAAAATTGAAGGGATTTTTTCTTTATATTTTTCAAACAGTGTGGGGTTTTTTGAAATGTCGATTTCCGAGATAGTAATCGGACGCAGAATCTTTATTTTTTCAATAACGGTTTTTGCCTTGTCACAAAGGGAGCAGTCCGGTTTGGAATAAATTTCAATTTTAATGTCCACTATTTTGGATTGTAAGTTAATGATTAATCAGAGGTGGACCAGATTATCAAAAGCACTAAAAGATTTCTCTGTATCCCATGTTCTGGGGCCAATAGCTTTGTGTACAATAAACCCTTCTTTATTAATGATAAAAGTTTCAGGAACGCCGGTTGTTCGGTAAAGGTTGGCCACCTTACTCTTCGGATCAAGCAACGCCGGAAATGTTAATCCAAATTTTTTCATATAAGGGTCTACAATTTGCTTTCCCTCTTTATCAATGCTGATTGTAAGTATTTCAAAAGAATTTCGCTTGAATTTCTGATAAAGCTTTTCCATCGAAGGCATTTCTTCTTCGCATGTTAGGCACCAGGTAGCCCAGAAATTCAGGAACACAACTTTCCCCCTGTAATCTTTTAATTCAATCTTTTTACCGTTCAAATCAGGCAGCGTAAAATTAGGCGCCAGGTACATTAATCGTGGACTTTCTTTAGAACGGAATTCACCCGGTTTCAAAGGGACTTCCTTAGCACTTTCCTGCCATATAAGAAGAAAAAGCATGGATGCCACTAAAACAAAAAACGGCATGTAGCCTTCTGTCCTGTTTATGGGAGCCGATTTTTTCATAATGACAGCCCTTTAACTAATTCGAGGTGGTTTCCAATAAAACTCTTTCCCATTTTTTTCTCCAATGATTCTTTCCTTTATATAATTTTAGTAAAAAGTTGCAATGAAGTAAACACCTTAATTCCACCTTATAAAAATTTGAATCCCGTAGCAATTTTGCCTAAAATAAATATTTAGAATAATTCTAACTACTTTCTACCCTTTTAAAATGAGCAAATATCTTTTAGTTATCCCTTTATACAACGAAGAAGAATACATACGGAACGTTATCAGTAAAGTAAGAGAATATTTTTCCAAAGATGTGCTGGTAATTAATGACGGTTCTACTGACAAATCTTCTGAAATTCTTGCTGAAATTGAAGATATAACAGTTATAGAACAGACAGAAAATTGCGGTTACGGCTGTGCATTGATGAACGGATTTAAGCATGCTGTTAATAATAATTTTGAGATTGTTCTCACCATGGACTGTGATGACCAGCATGAACCTCATTTAATACCTAACTTTTTAAAAGAAATGGGCAACAATGATATTGTTTCCGGAAGTAGGTATTTGAACAACTCAACTTCGCTTTTTGAAGCGCCTCCACCTGACCGAAAGAAGATTAACAAAGAGATGACCGAATTAATAAATAAATATACCGGTTATAACTTAACAGATACTTTTTGCGGTTTTAAAGCTTATAAAGTCGAGGCAATCAAGAAATTGAAATTGGATGAAAAGGGATATGCTTTTCCTCTTCAGGTCTGGTTGCAGGCTCATAAACAGGAATTGAAGATTAAAGAAATACCTGTTGACCTAATCTATAAAAACCTGAACCGGACTTTCGGCAGCAACCTTGATGATCCGATGGAGAGGAGAAAATATTATTTATCAGTTATTGAAAGAGAATTTTCCTGTGTTTAGACAAAGATTGATAATTGACCGCTAACAAATCACACACTACTAATGACCGATAAGACATTAGATGCTTTAGCAATAGGAGCACATCCAGATGACGCGGAAATAGGGATGGGGGCTTCGCTAATAAAATTAAAAAAGGAAGGTTTTAAAACCGGAATCCTGGATTTAACAGATGGAGAACCAACCCCCTTTGGTACCACTGAAAAAAGAAAACAAGAAAGAAAAAAGGCCGCGGAAAAGTTAAACCTGGATTTTCGACACACTCTTGATCTCCCAAACCGATATCTTCAAGATACAATAGAGGCACGAGAAAAAGTCGCAGCGGTTATAAGGGAAACCAAACCTTGTCTTCTCTTTTTTCATCACTGGGAAGACGCTCACCCGGATCATAAAGCAGCAAAAGATATTTGCGAAGCTGCGCGGTTTTACGGCAAATTATCAAAATCCCATATTAAAGGTGAACCTCATTACTCTCTAAAAATTTTTTATTTCTATGCTTCACATTTGAAAGTTAGAGAAAAACCAAGTTTTGTTATAGATGTAAGCGAGGAATATGACCAAAAAATTGAGGCGATAAGAAGCTATGAATCACAATTCCTGGAAAATGAAAAAAACCAAGCTATTTTCGAACATCTCAAAAACAGAGCCCAATACTGGGGCGATCGTATCAGGGTAAAATATGGAGAGCCATTTTTATCAAAAGAAGAAGTAGGATTGAAATCGTTTAAAGATTTTATTGAATGAAAACCAAGAAAGTTTTGAAAGTCCCCGAAAATGACGGGGAATTTTTTTGCAGCCATAACCTGACGGATATTCCTCCCCTTTTAAAATCCAACCAGGAATTGATCGATTCTTATAGCTTCAAGATAGCAGGAGTCAGCTATAGCGAATTTCGCAAGATAGCAGAAACAGAAATTTTAAATTCACTAACAGACGGAAACGTGGATTTAGTTCCGCGTCCTTATATAGTAACAGGCCATCAGCCCGGTTTATGTCATCCTGGGATTTGGATAAAGAATTTTCTTGCGGACAAGTTGGCCAGAGAGAACAAAGGAACCGCCTTTGATATTATTATTGACTACGATTGTTCTAATGAAATCGGATGTTCTATCTTAACTTGGAATGAGAAAATCAGAAGGAAAAAAGAAATCTTAATAAAATTGAATCCCCGGCAGCCATTTGAGTGTTGCTCTGTTCCGGACAGTGATAAGTTTAGAGACTTTTACCAAAAAATTCAGGCAGGCCTACAGTCTTTTCCAATTAACACGGTTATCAAATATGTAGAAGTTTTTTTTCAAAAAGGAAAAAGTGCATTATCATCTTCAAAAAATTTAGCAGAATTTTTAGTAAAAACAAAAAAAGGGTATGAAGCAAGCGAAGGTCTTCAGTATTTTGATATCATGCTGTCCCGAATTTGCAAAACCAGATCTTTTTTATTATTTACTTTACATATAGCTCAAGATATTAAAAGGTTTCATGATATTTATAACCAGCTGTTGGAGAAACACAGGATTAGTCACAAATTACGATACAAAGCAAATCCTTTCCCTGACTTAAAAAAGGATGCCGACAAATATGAAATCCCTTTTTGGTGCATAAATGATAATAAACGTAAACCGGCTTGGGTAATTCATGAAGGGTCCTGCATTTCTATTTACGGAGAGGATATTTGTTTATTTAGATATAAAAAGGGAGATTGCGATCGTGCGATCAAAATCATACGTGAGGAAAAGATTAACTTGCGTCCAAAAGCAGTTCTTCTGACCTTGTTTTTCCGGTTATTTTTTTCTGATATATTCATTCACGGAATAAGCGGTGGAAAGTATGATGAGATAACTGACGGAATTATGGAAAAATATTATGATATAAAACCACCTCATTTTATAACTGCTTCGCTTACCCTTTTTCCTGATTTGCCAATAGATAGCATTCAAATAAATGATGTAGAGAATTTAAAAACAATAATCAGAAATATAAAGCACAAACCGGAGATTTTTGAAGACAAAGTGGAAGGGCAGGAGGCAAAGGAAAAATTCAAAAAATTAACTGAAGAAAAGAATAAACTGTTCCAGCAGAAACCTTCTAAAAAAGAGAAAAAAGATCATTACTGTAAATTAAAAACTGTTACGGAAGAACTTTCAAGATTTCTCGATAACTATTATTTAAAAGTCAATGATCAATTAAGAATTGCAGAGGAAAAGGAACATGATAATCAGACTGCATGTTTTAGGGAGTTTCCTTATTTTTTTTATGATATAAATAAGATTAAGGAAATAATTAAGTAAAGATGGTTGATCATTGCTTTTTATGTTTTGCTGAGCGCTAATTACTGATAGCTGATTTTAACATGGCAACTCTTATTAATATTAATGGGCAGATAATGCCACCGGATCAGGCGTTTATTTCTGTGTTTGATCACGGATTGTTGTTTGGTGATAGCGTTTATGAAGTTTTTACCACATACAAAGGAAAATTATTTGCCGAAAATGAGCATTTGACTAGGCTTAAAGCATCAGCAAAGGCTATTTCGCTAAAAATACCTTTTACAGATGAATATTTATTGGAAGAAATGCAAAAAACTTTTGATGCCGCTGAAAATAGCGAATCTTATGCAAGGATGGTAATTACAAGAGGAAAGGGGGAAATCCATATCAGTCCTCTGTCCTGCAATTCACCAACCATGATACTTTATGTAAAAGAAGCAGAAAAGTACCCCGAAGAATACTATTCGAAAGGAATCGCAATAGCGCTTGTTTCAACCAAAAGAAATTTAAAAGACTCTTTGAACCCGGGAATCAAAACGGGAAATTATTTAAACTCTGTTTTAGCGATTATTGAGGCAGAAAAGCTGGGCGCTTATGATGGTTTAATGCTTAATTCAGATGGGTTTGTGTCTGAATGCACTACCAGCAATTTTTATCTGGTTAAAAACGGTGGTGTTAAAACTGCGAATCCTGGGTGTGGTATCTTGGTGGGAATAACCAGAAAGATGTTAATAGAGGTAGCGAGAGAAAATGGGATCGCTGTTCAGGAATGTAAAATCAGTCCGGAAGAAATCCCGGCAGTGGATGAACTCTTTATAACCAGTACCACTAAAGGTGTTATGCCTGTAACTATGTGCGATGGGAAAAAGATAGGAGATGGAAAACCGGGGCCTGTTTCTATAAAACTGAGGTCTCTTTATCAAAAAAAACTGGATAAAATAGTTAATAACAAATAATGTTATACGGGGAAAATTTGAAATTTCCCATAAAAAGGTTTATAAAAAGAACCGCAAGTTTGATGATCACAAGTAAGAGGTAAAAAAATAATGGGAGCTAATGAGAAGTATTTTAGATGTGTTTTTGTATTTTTTTTTGTCATTTATTTTTTGTTTTGTGCAGCAGTATCCGAAGCAGACGATGATAATAAACATGAAAAGGGTTCTAATGAAAAACTTTCCGCAGGCAATAAAGACAAAAGATTAAAAAAGGGGAGCGGGTCAGGAGTCGTTGACCCTTTTTCACAGATATTATATTTTGCTGAAGAGCTTGGTTTAAATAAAGAACAGTTTTTAAAAATAAAAGCCGCAAGGCTAGAGTATAAAAAAAAGGGTATTCGTTTAATAGCGGATATTAAAATAGCTCGCCTCAACCTTAGAAACCAGCTTTACTCAGGATCTATTAACAAGGAAGAGATTCTAGCCCAGTCCGATGAACTTGGAAAACTTACCGCCCGGAAAATAAGATTAAATACAAAAACAATGGTTAGAGTCTTTACTGTGTTGACTCCTGAGCAAATCAAAAAAACCCAGGAACTTAACATAATGAAAATAGAGGTTTTGGGAATCAGGATGCAGGAAGGGTCGTAAAATTCACGACTTTTTTGGAACCACAGATTTTGCTTCGCATTTCAATCATAAAATATCATTCGATAAGCTCTGGCAAAAAAACAAGATTACGGTTAACATACTGCGAAAAATGGAAATAGAATATAACAACTGCGTTGATCCAAAAAAAGTTTGTCCCCAAATCATTTTTTTTGAGTCAGCTTTATCTCATTAGTTATTTCAAGTCTATCCTGTTTTTAGCTGTGCCGCTCTTAATGCCTTGGTTGGTGTAGATGGCTTAAGCAAGGTATCTATATTATACCTCTCTATTCTGGTCAAATATCAAGCACTATTTGTATCCGATGCCATTTTCTCACCAACCTGAATATGCTATCATTACGCATTAATCCTCATAGGAGCAGAAACCATGAAGCTGACGGCATAGAAAATCATCACTCTGAGGGTGGTACTTATATTTAGGGTAGGTCAGTAATATATTTACGAAATCTATATATATTAATATCGTATTGTATTTTATCCTAATTGGACATACTAAGGTTTAGTTTGGGTCATATTTTTTCAATGGAAAGACTTTTGATTGAGAGTGATTTGAATACGTATCCCAGGCAAGAGTATGTACAAAATCAAAACTAGAAACTATCTTGCCAACAAACCAGAAGAGGGGAAACCATATACTGTAAGCGGTTTTGAATCAATCTGGCAAAGGGTAAAAAAGAAATCTGGAATAATGGATGTATGTTTTAGAGATATTCGGGCAAAAGCTGGAACCGATAAAAAAAGAGAAGGAGGTGATGCTCAAGTGTTCTTAGGACATAACAGTTCAGCAATGACTGACAAATATATTAGAAACAGAGAGGGTGATAGGGTTTCACCAAATGTTCCAATTATCAAGAAATGAGAAAAGAAAATATTAGACAAGTGGGTTTTTATTAGACAGGTGGGAATAAATATTTGTCATAAGTGATTGAAAAAAAATGAGCCGCCACGGAATCGAACCGTGAACCTACTGATTAAGAGTCAGTTGCTCTGCCAGTTGAGCTAGCGGCCCATATAGGAAAATTCCAAATAACAAATTACGAATTAAAACACGCCCGGCAGGAGTCGAACCTGCAACCTACGGATCCGAAGTCCGCCACTCTATCCAGTTGAGCTACGGGCGCAAATGAATTGCATCCCCCCTGAGTCCCCCTTGATAGGCGGGGAAACTTCCTAAAAATAGCAGAAAATATAATATCAGAATAAATAAGGACTTTAAACGAAAAAAATTAGCTGTGAATTCCTTTCCTTGCCATTTTCTCTGCGCATTCCATTACCATTTCGGATAGTGATGGATGAGGAAAAACGGTATCTGAAAAATCTTCCAGAGTTGATTCTATGTTTAAAGCAAGCGTATAACCGGCAATCATTTCCGTTACATTAGCGCCCATGAGTGATATTCCTATAATTTCCTTATATTTTTTTTCAATAATTATTTTGACCATTCCCTCTATTTGGTTGGCAATCAACGACTTTCCAATTGCTCGTAGTGGATATGTCCCTGTTTCAATTTCTTCTCCGTAAACCTCCCTAGCTTTTTTTTCGGTAAGGCCCACCCGCGCTATTTCCGGGTCAGTATAAATACAACTCGGGATATGATTATAGTTCAGAGGTTTAGGATTTAAACCCGCAATCTTTTCGGCAAAAACAATTCCCTCTGCGGACGCCCCGTGAGCTAAACCGGTTTTTCCGATAAGATCGCCAACCGCATAAAATCCGGGAAGGGATGTTTCGTAAAATTCATTTACTTTTATATAAGGTTCGTTGTTTTTTGTTTCGAGATTGAGTTTTTCGATTCCATCGAGAACAGGGGTTCTTCCAATAGAAATTAAAGTGGCTTCAAAATTATCTTCAAAACTTTTTCCATCCGGTTTTGTAAAAGAGACTTGAAGAGACGATCTGTTTTTTTTGATATCCGAGACTTTAGTATCCGTATAAAAAACTATTTTACGTTTTGTCAATGCCCGCTTAAGCCCTGATGAGATTTCCTGGTCTTCTATAGGGAGAATTGAGGGAAGGGCTTCCACCACAGTAACCAGTGAGCCAAAAGAGGAAAAAATAGAAGCAAACTCCATTCCTATGACTCCTCCCCCAATAATCAAAAGTGTTTTTGGGATTTTCTTGAAGTTAAGTATTTCATCACTGGTCATTAGAATATCGGAATCCACCTCCCATGAAGCAGGGACAGCAGATCGTGAGCCTGTTGCAAGCAGAATATATTTTGACTTTATAGAATCTGAAGATTCCCCTTTAACGTTAATGCTTTTATCTTTTAATACTTCAGCTTCTCCCTGTATCAGGTCTATTTTTTTTTTGGAGATTAATTGGATAAGATTTTTTTGCAGTTGGCTGACAACAGAGTTTTTCCTGTTCTGAATGGCTTCGATATCCAGAGTTATATCATTGGCAACAATGCCTATATTTTTATACTCGTCGGTCTCTCGATACCGCTCTGATATATGACACAATACTTTTGTCGGTATGCAACCCCTGTTTAGGCATGTTCCACCCGGGGATTTATCTCTGTCAATTATTATGGTTTTTAATCCGAGAGATATAGCTCGAATGGCCGCCACGTAACCACCCGGTCCGGCTCCAACTATTGCTAAATCATAACTTTTCATAAATTAAACCTCCGTATATAAATTTTAGACATGATGAGAGAATGAAGCGATTTAAAAAGTGTCATAGTTCGACCAGCATTCGACTGAGTTCACGTCGAAGGCTCACCACACGACAAAGTTGTACCATATGGAGTAGAGAAAGGGAGAAAATTCTTTTTCATCCACCTCTCCTCTTTCTCCATTTCCTCTTTCCTTTATGACTTTACGGTAAATTCTTTTTGGTTACGGCTGTATCGCGTTATGTTATTATAAAATTAAAACATTGGAGAAATATAGCTTGCAAACATGGAGATTGATTAGAGATAAAAATCATGATGGTTTAACCAACATGGCTAAAGATGAGGCAATTTCCATTGCGTGCGGAGAGGGAAAATCTCCGGCTACACTTCGTTTTTATGGATGGAAAACCCCTGCCGTGAGTATCGGCTATAGCCAGAAAGCGGAATCCGATATCAACCTCCAGTATTGCAATTCCGTGGGAATTGATGTTGTAAAAAGACCAACGGGCGGACGTGCCGTTCTGCATGAAAACGAGTTAACCTTTAGTTTTAACGTTTCTATTGAAAACCCGCTGTTTCCAAAAAACATTTTAAACTCCCACAAAAAAATAAGTGAGGCTTTGCTTTTGGGGCTTCATGCGGTGGGAGTCAACGCACAACTGCAATACAAATCCAAAAAAGAAATTCATAGAAATCCTTTTTGTTTTTCCGCTTCATCTCTTTACGAATTGGTTTTCGCTGGGAAAAAAATTGTGGGCTGTGCTCAACGACGATTCAGAAATTCTTTTTTAGAACATGGTTCTATTCCTTTAAAATTGGATCGACGTAAGCTCTCCTCTATTTTTATGCATAGGAATTTCGATGTTACACCCCCCTTAGTCCCCCTTCGAGGGGGGGGTAAGGGGGATGTTCCGCCAAAGGCGCAAATTCAAAAGTCCGTAAAAACTGACATGAACGGCAGTTTCAGGAATTTTGAAAAAGTTAGCCAGGAATGCTCTAACTTGAGAAACAATTTATCCTTTTCAGAAAAAAAAATAGAATCTCTATATTTTGAAAACATGGCAGGATTAAATGAACTTGGCTCATACAGTTTTTCTTTTGATCAGCTGATTCAAAATTTTTTAAAAGGGTTTGAACGGCACTTTGAAGTAAACTTTAAAGAAGGTGCTCTCTCTCATTATGAAATAGGGTTGATGAGAAAAATCAGAACACGTATGTCATAGCGCGGTAAAGCCGCGACCCAATTCCGAATCACAAGAAACAAATTTTCAAATAAAATCCAAATTGAAACGACTCAATAGCCAAATAATTTAGATTCCTGTTTATTTTTTTGGTCGTTGTAGTTTTGGTCCTTGAGATTTGTTTGTAACTTGATGTTTGAAATTTGTGTTTCATTTTTTATTCCAATGATGCAAATTACTTGACTATCCTAATTTTTTGTGTTACTAAGAAAATTAGCTAAAGGCTTATTGTTAAAGGGCTTTAGTTTTAAGCAGTAACATTTTTTCCTGTACGATCCCTCTGTTGCCGCGGGCTAAAAAAAGGTAAAGCCATGCCTCTGAATTTATTGATTGCCGATGATAGCACTACTATTCATAAGGTAATAAGCCTGGCCTTTGAGGATGAGAATGTTACGGTTCTTACAGCAGGAAATGGTCAGGAAGCATTGGATAAGGCCAATGATGCTCAGCCGGATATTATTTTTGCCGACACTGAAATGCCTGAACTTAATGGCTTCGAGCTGTGCCAGAAAATAAGGGAAAATGAAAAGTTAAAAAAAATTCCTGTTTGTTTAATCCATAGTGACTTTGAAGAGTTGGATGAAGAAAAATATCGCGTATGTGGCGCGGACACCCATCTTCCCAAGCCTTTTAAATCTGAAGATATTGTAAATAAGGTAGCGGAAATAACGGGTGGGGCAGGTAAAGAAAAGAAAGATGAAACAAAATTAACTGACGATCTTTCTAAGAAAGAAAATATGGAAAGTGAAGAAAAACCTCAAGATAAATCAGACCTATTGGAAGTATTGCCGCTTGATGAAGTTGAGAAAGAAATTCAGGGCAGCGAAGCTTTCGAATTAAAACTGGAAAATATAATCAGTGAACCAGCAGAGAATAACGAGGCTGTTCTGAAAAATGTGTCTGAACAGGAACCGTCGGAAGACGTATTAGCAGATTTTATGGAAAGCTTAAAAACCGATGATGGCATAGAAAAAGAATTGGATGAAGCTGAGCCGTGTACTGAAAAGGATAAACCAGAAGTCTCCAAAAAGCCAGATTATGTAGAAATATACGAATTAGAATTGACTGGTGACGAGATTAAAGAAGAAAAAGAAGACCTCATTGAAGATGCGAGGATGCTTCCCGATAGTATAATTGAAACGCCGGAAACTAAAAAAACCGTTATAAACAAACCGCCCAAAAGCGAAGAGCACCTATCAGTGGATGACTTTGAAAGATTAATCGGAGGGCATATCAAAAAAGTAATTGAGAATATTCTTAAAGAAGCGGTTCAGAATGAAGTTGCCGCAATTACTGATAAAATTATCGAAGCGGTTGAGAAAATCGCCCGCGAAATTACCCCTGATATTTCCAAGACGATCATTCAAAAAGAGATTGAGAAGATTAAGAATCCGGAAGCGTAAAATCCCAGATTTTTCAGAACCACAGATTCCAAAGCACAGCCTAAGGTAGTGCTGTATCTACAAATGCGTAGAACCTTTTTTTAGTAAATTTTTTACCGCAAAGAACGCTGAGTGTGCAAAGATACCCCCCTTAAGCCCCCTTAAGGGAGGACTAAGGGGAGTGTTATTGCGGTCTTTGCGGTCTCTGCGATAAATTCTTTTTATATGACTGATTTAGAAAAAAAATATAACCCTGAAAGAGTTGAAAAGAAATGGTATCAATACGGGTTAGAAAAAAAGCTGTTTCACGCTGATGAAAATTCCAGCAAAAAAGCTTTTTCTGTTGTCATCCCCCCTCCAAATATAACTGGCAGCCTTCATATGGGCCATGCCTTAAACAGCACCCTCCAGGATATTCTGATTCGTTGGAAGAAGATGGACGGCTTCAATACACTCTGGCAGCCTGGGACCGACCATGCCGGTATCGCCACTCAGAATGTGGTAGAACGGCAGCTGATGCGGGAAGGATTAAAAAGAGATGAGCTGGGCAGAGAAAAATTCATAGAACGGGTCTGGCAGTGGAAAAAAGAATCTGGCTCCACAATTACCCGCCAGTTAATGAAACTTGGCTCAGCCTGTGACTGGGAAAGAGAACGGTTCACAATGGACGCCGGCCTCTCTGCCGCGGTGCGGGAGGTTTTCGTTTCCCTTTATAAAGAAGGCTTAATCTACCGGAAAAACTACATTATCAACTACTGCCCTCGATGCAATACGGCTTTATCCGATCTTGAGGTAGAACATGAGGAAACCCGCGGGCATCTATATCATGTCCGGTATCCTTTTTTAAATAGTAATGGATGCCTGGTTATAGCTACCACACGGCCTGAAACCATGCTGGGAGATACGGCTGTAGCTGTTAATCCGAGCGATTCACGATATAAAAAGATTGTTGGAGAGAAGGTCATACTCCCCGTTATTGGACGTGAGATCCCGATAATAGCTGATGAATATGTTGATATGAAATTTGGCACAGGCGCTTTAAAAGTAACGCCTTCCCATGACCCTAATGATTTTGAGATTGGGCTGCGTCATGATTTACCTCAAATTAAAGCCATGAATAATTACGGCGTTATGAGTAAAGAGGCTGGAAAATATGAAGGTATGGATCGTTTTGAGTGCAGAAAAAAATTACTTGATGATCTCGAACAAAATAACTTACTCGTTAAAGCTGAAGATTATGTTCATTCTATTGGTCATTGCTACCGGTGTAAAACCATTATAGAACCAACAATATCATTGCAATGGTTTGTCGAGATAAAACCACTGGCAGACCTAGCCATTCAGGCGGTAAAGGAGGGAAAAGTAAAAATAATCCCAAAAAACTGGGAGAAAACATATTTTGATTGGATGGAAAACATCAAAGACTGGTGTATTTCCCGTCAAATATGGTGGGGCCATCAAATCCCGGCCTGGCATTGCGCATCTTGCAGCAATATTCTGGTGGAAAAAGATACACCTGAAAAATGTGATAAATGCGAAGGAACGGATCTTATTGAGGAAACAGATGTGCTAGATACCTGGTTCAGTTCCGCGCTCTGGCCTTTTTCCACATTAGGCTGGCCAAATAAGACAAAGACGCTTGAGGTTTTTTATCCAACTTCAGTAATGGTTACCGGATTTGACATACTCTTTTTCTGGGTAGCGAGGATGATTATGATGGGATTAAAATTTATGGGAGATGTTCCATTTAAGCATGTTTATATCCATGCGCTTGTTCGGGATGCTGAAGGGAAAAAGATGAGCAAATCCAAAGGAAATATTGTTGATCCTCTTAAGGTAATGGACACATATGGAACAGATGCGCTTCGCTTTACTCTGGCGGCTTTTGCCGCGCATGGACGGGACATAAAACTGTCTGAAGAGAGAGTCGAAGGATACCGGCATTTTGCTAATAAATTATGGAATGCTTTCCGATTTGCGTTGATGAGCATCGACACGGCAGAAGCTAATCTCAGCTTTGTCGATGCACTCCAAAAGGATAATAAATCCATTTCCAATTCTCAATTGCCCCTGACTGACAGGTGGATTTTAAGCCGTTTGAACACGGCAATAAAAAATGTCAGAAAGTCTCTTGAAGAATACAGATTTAATGATGCTGCAGATGCGATCTATCAGTTTTTGTGGCATGAGTTGTGTGACTGGTATATTGAAATTATAAAACCGAGGCTTTACGGGAAAGAGGCGGGCAAAGAAAGCGCAGGCGAAATATTGATGCTAACTCTCGAAACCTCTTTACGTCTTCTTCATCCATTTATGCCGTTTATTACAGAAGAAATCTGGAATCACCTCAAATTGTTCCCGGGTTCCGGTGTGGGAACGGGAAGCAAAAGAAGCGTCGACACAGGCGATGCACTCCAAAAAGAGGGGGTGTCCAATACCTCCCTGAATTCGTCCTCAAGGGAGGACACAGGGGGGTGTAGCATTTTGCTTGAGCCTTATCCCGTATTCAACAAGGATATGACAGATTTACGAGCTGAAGAAGAGATGAATATACTGATAAACGTTGTAGCAGCTGTCCGTTCACTGCGGGGAGAAATGAATATTCCACCGTCAAAAAAAATAAAGCTTATTTTGATAACAGGTAATAAAGAGATAAAGCAAATCATTAAAAGGCAGAGGAGATGGATAACTAAATTAGCCGGTCTGCAGAATTTTGAATTTCAGGGAAAAGGGGATAAACCAGGAAAAGCAGCGGTAACAGTAGTAAATGATATAGAAGTGTTTATTTTAATGGATGATTTAATGAATTTAGAGGAGCAAAAAACCCGCCTTCAAAAAGAAATCTATAAAATCCAGGAAGAACTGGATTTTATAGAAAAAAAACTTTCCAATCATAATTTCATTAATAAAGCTCCTGCAGAAGTTGTTAATAAAAATAAGAAAAGGCAAAAAGACCTTAAAGAAAAGATTTCTAAAGTATTATCTTTTATTTCCGATATTTAAAGATAGGGTAATTGTAAGTTTACCGCAGCGTGGCAAGGGGCTACAACCACAATTCGGTAAGGAAAACCGAATTGGACGATTTAACAAGGAAAGCCACCCGAGGGGTTGAGGCCATGGATGGCAGAGCTAAGCTCAGCTTTGCCAATAATCAAATAGGGCTTCCGTCCGTTTCCCAGCAAAACTTAAAAAAAACAAAATGTTGCAAGTTAGTAGTACGGGGATCGTAGCGCAGCTTTAGCCCGCGTAATCCAAACAGGTACTAAATAGAATGTTAATTTTCTAAATCCTTTGTGAAAAATCCGAAATTTGAATATCGAAACCCGAAATATCCTGAACATGCCTTGTTTGGATGGAAGGCTTTTGAGTTTTGAGCATTAGAAATTTTGTTATTCAAATTTGTTTCAGATTTCGATATTATATTTCATTGGTTTGCATAAAAACATTGACGAAAAAATCGATATTTTTTCGTTTTCCCTTGACATTCTTGAAAAATTCGGATAAATTCGTTCATAATTATTCTTTTAACGATAGGTTTTTGAAAGGAAAGGGGGTGCGTTAGAAAAAAATTGTCAATTAAATGAGTAAGTTAAAGAAATGAATGGTACTAAATTAAATTGTAAATAGTCCATCAAACGGATTACATTATAGAAAACATAGGAGGAAATAATGAGAAAATTTTGTTTTGTGATGATGGTCGTAGCTGCTTTATTGGTTACTATATCATCTAATCACGCTTCTGCCGCTAACGTGACTTTGAATGAATCGGTTGTATCACCTTATTGGCAGGCAGATACGAATTCTGTTTATACTTTCGTAGCTATTAGTGTCCCTTCGACAGCTGGTGTGTTCAGCAGGCAGATCTCAATTGCTGCAGTAACTTCCGATTCTCGTGCTGATACAACTGCAACTACATTTACTGTTGGCAAAGGAAGTACAGCAAAGGTTTTTATCAGCAACACTAATCATACTACAGTGAATAGTAATACGGTTAAGGGGGCAAATTGGATCTCTGTAACCGGTCTTGGTCACGTAGTTATTAATACCATTCCTAATTTAAACAGAACGACTGCCAAGCAAAGGCCGGCAGAACTTTTGAGTGTTTGGGGTGCAGTTGTAGTACCTGGTGGTACCGGTTTTGCTATGGAGTTTATTGGTGATATGACGGATAGCAGCGCTGGTACCGGTCTGTAATTTTATTGTTTAAAATTTTGTTTAACACTAACCTCCGTTCCTTTCAAAGGGGCGGAGGTTTTTTTTCTGTTCTACCTGAGATGTGCCACGCACTTTAAAAGTGCCTGGCACTTTTATCTTGTTTACTAACCTGTTTAAGGTTTTAAGGAGGTTGAGTTGTTTAACAAGCTTTTATTTTTTTTTGTACTTGCAGTAATTTTCGGGTGTTCCAAACAGGAAACGAAAGTGAATTTCGAAGTATCGAATGCCCATTTTCTACTGGGAATAGAGTTTGCCAATTACAGTCTCTTAGACAACGCCGTGGAGGAGTTTCTCCTTGCTATAAAGCATAACCAGGATAATTTCAAAGCCCACAGTAAATTAGGTCTTGTATATTTCAAGATGGGGCAAAATGATAAGGCGCAGAAGGAATGGGAAAGCGCTGTAGCTTTAAATCCAAACTATACTCCAGCTTATACTAACCTTGGAACTCTCTATTACATATATAAAAATGATAAGGAAAAAGCATTGGAATACTGGGAAAAAGCATTGTCTGTTTCACCCAGAGACGCCGATACACTAACTAATATTGGAAATTACTATAAGGACAAAAGCGAACTTGAAAAAGCTGTTCAATATTACGAGAAAGCCCAAAAAACAAAGCCAAACTCCACATTAATACTCAATAACATAAGTCAGGTATATCTCTCAATGGGAGAAGTTGACGAAGCAGAAAGAGCGATTTTAATGTCAAAGAAAATTCAGCCGAATAATCCTTCAACAAATTTTCAGTTGGGAAAACTCTATTATCAAAAGAAAGAATTAGATAAAGCCATTGAAGCATATAATAATGTCATTGCAGCGTCTCCGAATTTTGCACAGTCCTATCATGAACTGTCATTGATTTACCTTAACGATAAAAAAGATTTTTTAAAGGCAGAATCCATGGCGAAAAAGGCCCTTGAACTAAAACCTGCCGATAAAGATTACAGCGAATTTTATAATTCAATAAAATCCAAATCAAAAAAAAGCAAGGGTTAACTAACCAAAAGTGTGGTATAAAGGGTCCGCTTTTTCGGATTTCTGGTCCCTGATACCCGACCCCTGATCCTTTTTTTTACCGGTATTCACATTATTTCCTGATAGGCCTCTACGACTTTATTTCTGACCTGCATTGTCAGACGAAACGCGATATCAGCTTTACTTAAAGCGAGCATGGTTTAATGGATGGATTGTGTTTTTCCAGTGGCAAAATCTTCAACAGTTTTATCCGCTTTTAACTGAAAGTCATTTACATTTTCTAAGGATTCGGCAAGAAGATTCTCCAAACGATTTTTCTCCCTTTTGTTTAAAGGAAGATGCATTGTCTGCCCTGCTCAAATTCCCAAGCTAGGGATTTAAAATTGTTTTAAGCCCGCTTTGAATTGTTATGTCTTTCATATACTATTACTCCGTAGACAATTAGTAACCCAACATCGACAATTCCTGTCGATATGCCGTAACTTGTCGAAATCGGTCAAGTTGAAGAAGTGAAAATTCAATATTCGAATTTCGAGCTTCGGATTTATTCATTCTGTGCTGTCGCAACATATTACTCTTGCCTTCTTCGACGGCCTAACGTAGGATGCCGCCTCTTTTTGTCATTGCCTAAACAATGGAATTGTACATTAATTGAGTTTCTACCAGTTTGGACATTTCTTTTGCTATTTTTACAATATTTCCATCGGGGCGGGCAGGGTCACTTTCTTCCGAAACGTTCGGTTTAACTTTATCAATCTGCTTGATATTAGTTGTAAAATGCCTCTTTTGTGTTGCTTTCATTTTAATTTGATTCCCTGCCCCTATTGCGGTCCGTAACTGTTCATCAAACTTAAGATCAACGGCTTTATAGCCCGGTGTATTGGCATTTGCAATATTGCTTGATATCACGCTGTTTTTCTGGAGATTTTAATCAAGGGTCTTTTTTAACAGCTTTGCTGTTCTATTTGAGAACAATATTTTGTCTAATAGCATATAAATCTTCTTTTTGATTACAAATTGCAGATTCAAGTTATATTCTTCTCGGAGTTTTTCCCTTCGTTCCACTCACGACAAGCTCTGAGCCGAAGAAAGAGATTCTTTGCGCCGCTCAAAATGACACTTCTACGCTGTCATTCTGAGAAAGCACTTCACTACCTTCAGCATAGGCTTCGCGACCGAAGAATCTCAACATTGAAATTCCTGCACGTTAAAAAAGTCGAACAATTTCTCTAAAACATTGAAATAGCCGGGCTAATTCAATAAGTTTAACACCCCTTTAATCCCCACTCGAGGGGGATTAAAGGGGTGTTAATTCAAACAGGCAAAAAATAGCCTTATAGTCTATTTTTTTGACTTTGATTGCTGCAACTGCCTATAATGTAAGCGTTCAGCAGTCAGCTATCAACAATCAGGATAATGAACCAAAGTGCATTTTGGCTCGAAGTGTCCTACCGTAGAACTTCGAGCCAGCAGTGTGTGAACCAATGACTAAAAAAACTTCCGCAATAATTACAGCGGCAGGTCATGGCCGCCGGATGGGGGAGAGTAGGAAAAAACAGTTCTTAATGCTTGGTGAAGTCCCCATTATTGTTCACACCCTGAAAACATTTCAAGACAGTGCTTCTATTAATGAAATTATACTGGTAGTCCCTGATGATAAAATTGATTATTGTAAACAGGAAATCGTAAACAGTTTCAAATTTACCAAAGTTAAAAAAATAGTCTCAGGAGGAGATAAGCGACAGGAATCGGTCTTTAATGGTTTGAAAAGTATTTCCCGGGAAATCGATTTGGTTGTGGTCCATGATGGTGTTCGCCCGTTTTTGAGTAAACCTATTCTTGAAAATTCCATAAAAAAGGCTAAGGAAAAAGGATCTGTTGTTGTTGCTATACCGGTAAAGGATACTTTAATGAAAATTTCAGATCAGGGGATGGTGATTGAAGGGCAAAACAGGGATTCCATATGGCGAATTCAAACGCCGCAAGTTTTTAAAAAAGAGATTCTCATTAGCGCATTTGAAAAAGCCCTGAAAAATAATTTTTGTGGAACTGATGAATCTACCCTCGTTACACGACTAGGAATCCCGGTTTATGTCGTTAATGGATCCGAGCTAAATATAAAAATTACAACTCCGGAAGATATTCTCCTGGGGGAAAGTATTTTAAAAGCATTCAGCGCTCAGCTTTTAAAATAATGAAATCCAATATTCTGCTGACCTCTGATAGCTGTCAGCTTTACTCTTACTCATGCCATGGTTATTATTATTTTAGCTGCTGGAAAAGGAACTCGAATGAGGTCGGAAGCAGCTAAGGTTCTGCATATCCTTAATGGCAAGCCTTTGTTAAGATATGTTATTGATCTTGCATATAAAATAAAACCGGACAGAATTTTTGTGGTAGTTGGTTTTCATAAGGAAGAAGTGAAAGAAAAATTTGTTTCAGAAAATGTAGCATTTATTGACCAGGAAGAACAACTTGGCACGGGTCACGCTGTTATGCAGGCAAAGTCTTTTTTAGGAAATTTTAAGGGGGAGGTGCTGGTTTTGTCCGGCGATGTTCCTTTCTTGAGGGAAAGTACTGTAAATGAAATGATCAGGGATCATAGGTTGAATAATGCGGCTGTTACCATATTAACTGCAGAGAAGGATAATCCATCCGGATATGGAAGGGTAGTGAGAAACAGCAATAATAATATAGAAAAAATTGCGGAAGAAACAGACTGCTCGAATACCGAAAAAACCATAAATGAGATTAACTCAGGAATCTACTGCTTTAATAAAAAGTTTTTACTTGAATCTTTAGAGGAAATTGACCAAAATAACTATCAAAATGAATATTATTTGACCGATATAGTTAAAATAGCATTTGACAATTCATTGCCAGTGACGTCTGTTAAGGTGTCAAACTCGGATGAAGTAAACGGGATCAACACAATAGAAGATTTAGTTGAGGCTGAAAAGTTTTTGACAGGATGAACGGGATTAACAAGATTACTTTGGGAGTGCAATGCCACAGGAATTGCATATTGCATCGCCTGCGGTGATGCACTCCTAAAAAGGGAAAAAATCCAGTCTATCCTGTTCATCCTGTTAAATATTTTAAAAAAGGATAAAAATGAAAGCGTTGATTCTTGCCGCCGGTAAGAGGAGCAATCTGCTTCCATTCACTGCAACAAGACCCAAAACAATGATTAATGTTGCGGGTAAATTTGTTCTGGAGCGTACAATTCAGCTTTTAAAAGAAAGCGGTATCAATGTTATTAATATAGTGGTAGGCCATAAAAAAGAGAAAATAATAAATTTTTTTGAAAGCTCGAACTATTCAAACCTTAACCTCCATTATATAGAACAGAAACGATCCATTGGTATAGGTGACGCCATTTTGCAGGCCCGTGATAGATTTGATCCGGGAGAATATTTTATTCTCATTTATGGGGATATATTAACTGCGGCTAACATTTTCAACCATACTCTTCAATCTTTTGGTTCTACAAAGTCTCCTGTAGCTTCCATCTGTTTAACTTCTTCTTCAGGGATGTTTGGAAATGTGTACCTTGATGAGGAAATGAAAATAACCAAGATGATTGAAAAACCAAAAAAACCAGATCTTTGTAATTATGTGTTGTCAGGTGTTTATATCCTTCCCGCGTCTTTCTTCGATTTGTTAAAAAAAAGCAACAAAAATATGGAAAAGGCTTTTGGCAAACTTATAGAGAAAGGAGATCTTGCCGCTTCTATCTGGGAAGAAGACTGGATAGACATCGCTTATCCATGGGATATTTTAAAAGCGAATAAAGTAATTATGGACACATGGCGGAAAGCAACAATAGCTGAATCGGTTAATTTAAAAGGAGATGTTAAAATTGACGGTCCCGTGTTTATAGATGAAGATGTGGAAATAAGGTCCGGCACCATATTGGAGGGGCCTTGTTATATAGGAAAAAGGAGTTTCATTGGAAACAATGTACTGGTTAGGAAATATACGTCTATTAGCGCCGATTCTGTTATTGGATATGGAGTTGAACTAAAAAACAGCATCTTATTTGAAAAAGCAAATGTGGGACGGCTTTCTTTTATCGGTGATAGTGTTTTGGGCTATAATATCTATTTTGGCTCCGGAACTATGACTATTAACCATATAGATAATCGAAAATCAGTCAAAGCTAAAATAAATGGAAAGAAGGTCGATTCTCATTGTGAAAAACTTGGGACATTTGCCGGAGATAACGTAACCATCGGTACAAGTAATTCACTGTTGGCAGGAACAATCATACCCTCTGGTAAGGTAATTCCTCATAACCATTCGTATCCGAAGTAATATGTGTGGTATTAGCGGCATAATTGGTCTACAAAATATTTCAAATCCTTTGGTGGCAAGTATCAGGAATCTCGAATACCGTGGGTATGATTCCTGTGGGGTTGCTGTTTTAAACGGGAGAGGAAAGATAACCGTTAAAAAGAATATCGGCTCTGTTGACGAGGTAAACAAGGGAGAAAAACTCACAAAATCAAAAGGATTTGTTGGCATTGCGCACACACGGTGGGCAACCCACGGCAGAGTAACAAAGGCCAATACACATCCTCATTTGAGCTGCCATAAAGAATTTGCCTGTGTCCACAATGGCATTATATCCAATTACCGCGCATTAAAAAATCTACTGGCTAAAAAAGGGCACAAGTTTTTGTCGGAAACAGATACAGAAGTTATTGCCCATCTTTTGGAAGATTTTTATAACACGACCGGTAATGTGGAAAAAACCTTTTTAAAGACGCTCAATAAATTGGAAGGTACTTTTGCTATTGCAATGATTACTACTTTTGATTCGGATAGACTATATTGCGCAAAAAAGGAAAGCCCCCTGATTTTAGGGATTGGCGATGATGCAAATTACATCGGTTCTGATTCTAACGCTTTTATTGATTTTACAAAAAATTCTATTGTTCTGGATGATTTTGAATATGCCATAGTTTCCAAAGACAGTTATGTGGTTAAAAATTTTAATCAAGGAAATATTATTGAAAAAGAAATTACCCGTATTCATTGGGATGCGGAGATGTCCCAAAAAGGTGGATATCCTCATTATATGTTAAAAGAAATTTATGAGCAGCCGCAGGCTATCATAAATGCTTTAAATATTGATCAAAAACATATTAAAAAGGCAGCCAGCCGAATATTAAAAAGCGAAAAAAACTATCTGCTAGGAGTTGGAACAACTTACTATGTTGCTCTTTTGGGTGAATATGTTTTTTCTTCCATGGCTCAAAGCTTTGTTCCCGCCATCAGTTCAGACGAATTTAAACACCTGGGAGAAATTTCTAAAAAGGCTCATGTTGTGGCGCTCTCTCAATCCGGTGAAACGTATGACACCCTGAATGCTTTGAAGTACGCAAAAAATAAAGGCGCTTGCTCCACGGCAATTGTCAATGTGATTGGCTCTTCCATATCACGACTGGTAGACCAGACCATTCAGCAGGGATCAGGTCCTGAAATTTGTGTGCTCAGCACAAAAGCAGCGTTTGCGCAGATGATTATTCTTAACCGGGTTGCTCTGGAGATGGGCGTCATCAAAAAAATCATTTCTCCTGCAAAGAAAAATATTATCGAAAAAGGGTTGAAGGAACTTCCAAAATATGTTTCACAGGTACTAAATGAAAAATCAGGTTTTGTCCACACAATAGCCAAGCGTTATAGCCATATTAAAAACTGGCTTTACCTGGGTAGAGGACTTTATTATCCAATTGCTTTAGAGTCGGCTCTTAAAATGAAGGAAGTTGCTTATATTCATGCGGAAGGAATGCCAGCCGGCTTTCTAAAGCATGGGACAATCGCTATGATAGATTCCGACCATTATGCTTTGGTCTTCGTTCCTCCAAAAGAAGACAGGGAGCTTTATGAACTCACCATGGGAGGAGTGGAAGAAATAAAAGCCAGGAATGGCTTTGTTTTAGGGTTTCATTTTGAACCGAAGGATTCGAAAAGCGGACTTTTTAATGAAGACATTGTTTTACCCAAAGTTGAAAAACATGTTGCTCCTTTTTTACAACTAATATTGGCCCAGCTCCTTTCTTATTTCACGGCAACAACTCTTAAAAGAAATGTGGACCGGCCACGCTCTCTGGCTAAATCTGTTACAGTAGCATAGGTAATTATCAATTTATATGATATCCAACATTGAGAACAAATTGCTAATTGGACACTGTCAATTGTTAATTGCCTAAGTTCCCAATTTTTCAGATTCTCTCCCCAATGGCTTAAAGATGATAATCAGTATTGGTAGTAGTGTTAAATTGTTCATTAGAGCTACAAGCATTGCCAGCCCCGTCAGCAGTCCAAAATAAACGGTTGGAATGAAATCGGACAGCGCTAAAATCGAAAAGCCGACAGTAATAGTAATTGCCGTGTAATAAATGGCTTTACCGATACTGCCGTGACAACAATTTACCGTAGCCCTGTAATTACGCTCTTTGATAAACTCGATCTTAAATCGGTGTATGTAGTGAATAGCGTGGTCAACAGCAATGCCTACTGTAATGGCCGCGATAGTAATGGTCATCATGTCCAGGGGGACTCCAAACCATCCCATGATACCCAAAACCAGGCCCGCGGCAAGTATGTTGGGAATAATGGCGATCAATGACAAATAAAAGTTTCTAAACAAAATCATAAACATTATAAGTATGGCGAAAAAAACCGCACCTATCGTAAGAATTTGGGCTCTATAGAGGCTCTGAAGCATATTGTTATGAAGTACCACCATGCCGGTAAAATGAATGTCTTCCGCGGAAAAATTCATGTCTTCCACAAGAAAGCGGTTTATTTTATTTATTAGAGCTGTTCGCCTCAGGTTCGGGTCTGTTTCCACAAGGCGCATGGTGATACGAACCTGGTTTGCGTCTTCGGACAAGTAGGGGGACACAAGGGTCTTCTTGACATTTTCTGGAATCATCTCCTTCCGTAATACAGCCAAGTCAAAATCATCCGGCATTATCCCATCGTTCAGTGTTCTGAAGATTTTCACTGATGTGGCAATAGACTGCACTTTACCGACTACCGGTAATGAGTCCAGATAATCATGGATTTTTTCTACTTTCAGCAGCATATCTGGATGAAACCAGTAATTTGGCTCCTCTTGTTTTTCATCGTCTTCAAATTCGTCTTTAAATTCGTTATCAAGTTCTTCCTTTTCCTCTAATTTTAATTCTTTAAGGAACTCAAAAAATTCTTTCTCAGGATCAATTATGATTTCAAGGGGAGTCGTTCCACCCAACTCGGTGTCAATGACCTTCATGCCCCTATAAATTTCTGTGGTACTTTTAAAGTTATCAACAAAACGGTTTTCGACTTCAAGTCTTGATATGCCTATTACGCTAAATACCGCTAATGCGATGGAAAAGAATAATATTTTCTTGCTGTTTTTTTGAGTAAATGAGGCAATGGCTAAGGTTAATGTTTTTGTGGGGTCGACGCTGGATCCGGCTCTCTCCGTAGCTAGTAATACCAATGTTGCCGGGAAGAAAATAAAATTTAGTGAGAAAGCCACGGTGATACCCATGGTCATCATCCATCCAAAATCAATCACAGGGCGAATATCGCTGACGACCAAAGAACAAAACGCGACAATGGTTGTGATTGCCGTGTAAAAGCAGGGCGTTATCATAAGGCGCACCGTATTCAAGACTAAAGTTTTCTGATCCAGATTTGGGGTTTCTGCAAGCAAATCACGATAACGCACTATCAAGTGTATGGTTAAAGACATCGTAATGATAAGCATCAGGGAAATGAAATTTGACGATATGACCGTGACACGCCAGTCCATAAAACCAAGAAAACCCACTATTACCAAAGCAGAGATGGTACAACATGATAAGGGGAGAATTATCCAGCGCAGTTTTCTGAAGAAAAAAAAGAGGGCTAAAATCAAAAAACATAAAACCCCAAAACCGAAGACAACAAGATCGTGTTCAATAAAACTGATCATGTCCGCGACAATCATGGGGACACCGCCTAAAAACATCTCCGCTTTGTTCCTGTGTTTGTCCATGATTTTGCGAACAGCTTCAATATCCTGTCGTTTTCTGTCTATTGCTATGGCGTGGTACTCTTTAAATTTTCTGATAACTTCATTTAACTCATCCGATTCTTCGACAGTCAGTCCAGATTCCAGTTTTTTTTCTTTAAGTAGAGTACGCTTATTCAAGAGAGAAAAATATGTTTCGTTACGATTGAAGATAACTTGCAGGGCTGTTGTTTTCCCGTCAAGGCTCACCAAAAGTTGACGGTAAATAGGGCTTTCCAAAAATTCTTTGCGAGCAAGTTCTTTATCCAAACCCGGCGTTTGCAATGTTCTTATACCAGTGGACAGTTTAGAGATTTTGACATTAGGGCTGTTTAGCAAAGGGACGTCCAAAATACTGACAACTGACTCTATCCTTTCCAATTGGGACAGCTCATCGCGTAGTTCCTGCAAATCAGCGAGAGAATTTTCAGATAAAATATCTTCGAATGGAGTATAGGTAATGACCAGGAATTCGTTAGAACTGTATGCCTTGCTTATTAAGCGGTGATAACGTAAGGCTTCGTCGTTTTCCAGGACAAGAGATTCGGCGGAGGCATCCAGCTTAAAATTTCTTATCTGCAACCCAAAAAAAACAAGGATCAGGGCTACAAACAGTAGCGAAAGCCAGGGCCGCCTCAGGACAACTTTATCATAATAATATAATAGAAGGGAATCCATGAGTTTAACCCTTAATCCGAACGTAGGGCAGCTACAAAAATAAATTTTACAGGATAATATATATAATTTTCGAGAACTTACCAAAATAATGGGTTAAAGTCAAAAATATCTATTTTTTTTAACACAATCCCTCTCTTTAAAGAAAAAACATAGTTGAAAAGATAGAAAATTGTTGATAGAATTAATCGCTTTTTCGCTAGAATTTTTATAATGAATCACTTTAATTTTTTCGTTGCTATCTTTGGTAAAATTTGCAGAGTTAGGCTCGGTTTTGAACACTGCTATGCGGAGAAGGGAAAGTTATTATGAAAATTTACCACCAGCTAATAAAAAATATTTTTACCGTTCTAGCAATAATTTTGTTGTTCTTCCCTGAATTACCTTCTGCCCAAGCATCGGAAATCACTGAGGGTGTAAAGAAAACCTTAGACTCGATTATTGTTATTGTTTCCAGGGAGGACTTGAAAAATAATGAAAAAAAGGCTGAAAGACGAGTCCTGTTAAGGGAGGTAATAAGTAAAAAATTTAGTTATTACGAAATGTCCAGAAGATCCCTGACTAAACATTGGAAAGAAAGAACTGCGGAAGAAAAAAAAGAATTTATAGACTTGTTTGGAAAACTACTTGAAAACTCCTATGCAAATAAAATAGAAAGTTTCACTGATGAGAAGATCATCTATATCGATGAAAAGAAGAAAGGTAACGTTGCGCTAGTAAAAACTATTATACAAAAAAATAATGATGAAATCCCGGTTAATTATAAACTGGTCAAATTAGACAACGACTGGAAGATCTACGATTTTATTGTCGAGGGCGTGAGTATGATTAAGAATTATCGGGCACAGTTTAAAAAGATAATTCATAAATCTTCTTACGAGGAGTTAGTAAATAAACTCAAAAAGAAATTAGAAAAAATTTAAAATAGTAATAATGTGGAATCGGATAAGTTGGGTTCATAAGTATAGGAATTTCCTTTTTTTTGACAGGATGAACAGGGTGGGCTGGATTTATTTTGGAGTGCAATGACCGTGTCATTGCTTTTATCTTGTTAATCCAGTTAATCTTGTCTAAAAAAGTTCCACCAAAGGCGGTTAATTTATACCTGTCGGGGTATTTATTTATGAAAACAAAATACAGGTTTTCTGCGATCCTTATATTTCAGTTAGTTTTTATTTTAACGTTAGCTGAAAAAGGTTTTGCAGAAAATCTTTTCACAAATGAAAGAATAATACCTGGGGAACTTTCAGAAGTTGATAAACATAAACCTGATATATCCATGGAAGTGGTCAGCGCACCCGATGATTCGGGTGAACAGGAGGCAAATAAAGAACTTGAGGACGATTTTTTTGATGACGATGACGACGGTGGAGATGAGGCAATATATGATCCCATAGAACCTTTAAACAGATTGGTGTGGTCTTTTAATGATAAATTATATGATAATGTCGTGGAGCCGGTTGCACGAGAGTATGGCACAGTATTTCCGGAACCTGTGAGAATAATGATAAGAAACTTCTTTTCAAATTTGGCCGAACCAATAGCCCTGGTTAGCAGTGCTGCGCAGAACAATAAAGAAAAGGTAGATAGATCCCTTGGGAGATTCCTGATCAATTCAACATTAGGTATTGGAGGATTGTTTGATCCAGCAGGAAAAATTTTTAATATAAAAAAAGCCAATGAAGACTTTGAGCAGGCGCTTGCTTATCATAATGTCCCAACCGGTGCGTATATTATGCTGCCGATTTTTGGTCCCACGACCACGAGAGGGATTGTTGGAAAAATATCTCAATTTTTTTTAACTCCCGAATTTGTATTTGGAATAGATATTTTGACGACAACAGGGGCTAGAAGTGGAGAAATGGTCAATGAAATATCATTCAACCTGGGACAAAAAAAGGAACTGGATTCTTTTGCCTTAGATTCGTATACCAGCGTAAAAGACTACTATATCCAACGCCGCAAAGCCCTTATCAAGGAATAGATATTGTCAGTTAAAAAAAAACTTTTCTATCTCTTCCTTCACGCCTTTGATGGAATTTTTCTGAAAAACAGCATTCCTAAACACTGAAGCCTTTGGCATATTTTTAACATACCATGGATATTGCTTTCTCATGAATAAAAATGCCTTTTTATCCCCTAATAGATGAGCACAGTGATTTAGGTGTCTTAAGAGAACTCTTCCTCGCTCTTCAGCTGAAGGGTTTAGAAGAATATTTTCCTTTTTTAATAGCTTTAAGATATTTTCAAATATCCATGGGTTTCCAAACGCTCCGCGTCCAATCATCACGCCATCACAACCAGTCACGCTCATCATCGTAATAGCGTCATCAGGGATGAAAATATCTCCATTACCGATTACAGGTATTTTTACTAATTCTTTTACATGGCGTATGATGTTCCAATCCGCCTTTCCGGTAAAGTGTTGAGATGCTGTTCTTGGATGTATAGTTATAGCATCAACGCCGCAATCTTCCGCTATTTTTGCAATCTCAACAGCATTAATAGCATGAGAATTCCAGCCGGAACGAAATTTCAACATTAAGGGAATGGATATTCTCTTTCTCACTTCTAACAGTATCTGGTGCAATAATATTGAATTTTTCATCAAAGCAGCTCCGGCATTATTTCTGGTTATTTTTTTCACGGGACAACCTGCGTTAATATCGACAATGTCAAACCCCCTGTTTTCAAGAATAGACGCGGCTCTTCCCATAACATCTGGTTTTGCACCGAACATCTGAACTCCGACCGGCTTTTCCAACCGGTCTGTTTTAAGAAGAGGCTCTGTTTTTTTATTATCACGGACTAATGCCTCTGAACTGACCATTTCGGTAAAACACAGACCCGCGCCAAACTCTTTAGCAATCAATCTGAAAGGGAGAAAGCTAATACCGGCCGCAGGGGCTAAAATCAATTTACTGTTCAGCTTAACAGAACCTATTTTCATAATTATACTGTTGCTCTACAAAACATTCTTCCCACAATGGGATACCACAAGTGGTGTCCCATTTAAAGAATTAGCCGTTCCAATATTTTCCCATCGAGTTATTGGTAATGCCAGAAAGGGTTCCTACCAGCTCCGCTCTGGAGATGCTGATATTATCATTGAGGAAAATTTTCAGCTCTATACCTGCCCCGATATAATAAAAAAAAGATTTTATAGGTGGAGAATTTTAGCAATAAAAGCAACATAAATCAGACTTAAAATAATTACCGTAGCATTAAACATCATAGACACGCCGTGTATTTTTTTGAAGGCTTTTCTTAAGTCTTCTTTTTTGGTTTCTTTAAACGTTTGTCGAATTTCCTGTTTTATGCTTCGGGCTTTATTCCCTATTATAAGCCCAGAATAAAAGGTTAAACAGGTCATTACAAAAATTATTGACAACGGTGCAATAACTACCTTTAATTGTCCTCGTCCCAACCAAAGAAGTGTTCCCAGTAGCAATAATGAAGAGATATAACCGATAAAAAAATATTTTGGGAAAATATCTCCTACTACATCCCCCGCTGTCTCTTTTGGCAAGATAGAAAAAATAGAAGGAGCGGCAATAAATGAGAAAAAAATCATACCGCCAAACCAGACAATCAGAGTTAATAAATGAATATACTTAATTAACATGACATTATTATATAAAAGTTAAGTATTAAACGACAATCGATTATGAGCAGTTTGAAGCAATGAAGATACAGGCAATCCATACGGACATGCTTTTTCACAGGGAGCATCAACGCAGGAATTGCAGATGTCCGCTTTTTCCCGCAAAGAAGCATATCCTTCTAATGCTATTTTTTCCATGCCGTAGTCCTGAAAGTACATCTGGTATCTCAAAATAGTTGCGATGTTAACATTTGAAGAACAACTGTCAAGACATTCACCACAACCTGTACGGCAGTGTTTGGCATTATAAAGTTTTTTATACTGATCCAGTAACGCCTGATCAGAAGCTCTAAATCCTTTACCTGACGCTTTCACATACAGATCAAGTTGATCCGTTGATTTAATGGTTACGACAAGCCCGTTAACTCCTCTCTGTTTCAGTGTCCATTTAAAGGCTGCGCGCTCAAAACTCTCTCCATCCGGGTCGAGATTCATCGCTTTAGCTCCTGCCAGGGTTTTCATAGCAATTAATCCAACGGTATTTTTTTCCGCCTCATGAAGTATTAAAGGAACTTCCGGAAACTTTAAAAAATTAAACGCAATCATAATGAGATCGTAATGGCCGGATTTTATGGCTGTCATCATTAGATCTTTCATAAAATATGGTCCATGAGAAGAAGCACCCAAAAATCTGATTTTGCCCGCTTTTTTTAAAGTCTCGACAGCAGACAATAGGTTTTCTTCCAATAGTCGCTTTTTTTCTTCTTGCCTGATTTTTTCGGAAGCTTTCAAGCCTGGTATGCGTTTTAACGCAGCAGAAAACAAAGATGTGCCTTCTCCAAGAGCATGGACAAAACAGATATCAAGATAATCCGTATTTAACCGGGATAAACTTCCATCTACAACTTTGATAAAGTCTGATTTTTTGCTGCCTAAGGGAAGATGGCCAGGGTAAAACTCCTTATCACAAAACTTGGATGCGATGATCATTTTGTCCCGTTTTTTTAATTTCTTAATCGCTTCACCTAAAACTTCTTCGCTGTCTCCATAGTCTGGAGAGGTATCAAAATAATTTATTCCG
>MPLX02030365.1_pt1 | contig 129273 bp, 125 predicted proteins | sample 1617341 | NCBI WGS metagenome assembly MPLX02 (sample SAMN05944804, study PRJNA350692) | marine metagenome | biome: marine; feature: ODZ; material: water; isolation source: 120 m water sample filtered on 0.2 um supor filter | place: Pacific Ocean | collected 2012-04-08 | depth 120m m | reverse complement strand
GGCCCGCGCCGGTAGGCGATGACCGGGCCGTAGCCACCATCTGTCCATACCAGCGGCTCGTAGACCAGGTCGGGCAGGGTCCCGAGGGCGGCCAGGAGGCCTGCGTAGCGGCTGTGCCAGGAGTCGGGCTCACCCACCTGGGCATGGGCGGTTTCGTTGTCGGCCCGCTGTTCGGAACGCAGCCACGCCTCGCCGGAGGTGAACCCGTTGCCCGATCCGGGCGCCCACGGCATCGGCGTGCGGCAGCCATCGCGGCCGTTGTCCACCGGGTCGAGCACCGCCTCTTCGGGTACCCGGCCGTCTACCAGGCCCAGTTCTTCGCCCTGGTATAGGACCGGCACGCCGGGCAGGCAGGAGAACAGCACGTTGAGGACCAGGGTGCGTTCCCGCCCGAGGTCGCCGCCACCGAACCGGGTGGGCGACCTCGGCACGTCGTGGCTGCCGGCGGCCCAGAGGAGCCGCTCGCCGACCAGGTCGATGGGTCCGGCCAGCACGCGGCGGAGTTTGTCGACCTCCCAGTCGATGTGCATGGGTGCGAACCAGAATCCACCGTGCATCCCGTCGCCGGGCACCAGGTCGGCCAGGCCCTGTGGATCCTGGTGGTAGGTCTCGCCGAGGAGGTAGGCGTCGTACTCGTCGCAGATGGCACGCCACCTGCGGAACACGTCGTGGCTCTCGGGTTGGAACACATCGTGGAGGTGGTCGAAGGCCAGCCACTGTTCGTACCGGTCGGCAGTCGGGTCCCACGGTCCGATCTGGGGGTTGGAGCGCAGCAGGTCGTCCTTGACCAGAGCACCGGCCACGTCGATTCGGAAGCCACCGACCCCGCGGTCCAGCCAGAAGCGCAGGATCCGGTCGAACTCCTCGACCACGGCCGGGTTGCGCCAGTTGAGGTCGGGTTGTTCAGGCAGGAACAGGTGCATGTAGTACTGGCCGGAGGCCTCGTCGAGGGTCCAGGCCGGGCCGCCAAAGTAGCCGATCCAGTTGTTGGGCGGGCCGCCGTCGGGGCCCGGAGCGGCCCAGATGTAGTAATCGCGGTGGTCGCTGTCGGGACCGGTGAGGGCGTCGCGGAACCAGGGGTGGGCGTCGCTGGAATGATTGGGCACCAGATCGACGAGGATCCGCAGGCCCCGCTGGCGGGCGGCGGTGACCAGGGTGTCGAAGTCGTCGAGGGTGCCGAAGCGGGGATCGACGTTGCAGTAGTCGGCGACGTCGTAGCCCCAGTCGGCCATGGGCGACGGGTAGAACGGAGTGACCCAGACGAAGTCGACGCCCAGGTCTGCCAGGTAGTCGAGACGGTCGTGGATACCGACCAGGTCGCCGATGCCGTCGCCGTTCGAGTCGGCGAACGACCGGATGTACACCTGATAGCCGACCGTGCCGTGCCACCAGCGTCTCGTGTCCGCTCCTGCTTCTGATCGTGCCAGTTCATCCACCAACTGCTGCCCCTGATTGTCGCTCTGTCACTGCCCCACTGCCCGGGTGCGGGCCAAGTTATATGAAAACGCTTACATGCGAAACCGCGCCCTCCGTCTCGGTCGTTCTCCCGGCTCTGCCGGCAGGTGGGGCCGCCCGCGCTTGCTACTGTCGGGCGGAATGCTGGCACGCTTACCTGCTGGAGGGGGCACCGATGATGCAGCGCACTGCCGTTAGAGCAATCCTTCTGGTCACCCTGCTGCTGGCAGCCGGCTGTGGGGGTGGCGAGTCGACCACCACGGCCACCACGGCCGCACCCACCACCACGGCCGCACCCACCACCACGGCCGCACCCACCACCACGGCCGCACCCACCACCACGATCGTGTTGACAGACTCGTTCCGGGGCGTCACCGCCGAGGCCATCAAGGTCGGCCTCTCCTCCATCGACTTCGAAGGCCTGAACCGGGACTTCGGCCTGTCGCTCACCTACGCCAACTTCGGCCCCTTCTTCGAGGCACTGGTCGCCGACCTCAACGAGCGCGGCGGAATCCTCGGCCGGAGGGTCGACCTGACTGCGCGGACCTTCATCCCGGTGGGACCGGTCAGCGCCGACGCAGCCTGTGTCGAACTGACCGAGGACGAGCAGGTGTTCGTAGTCCTCAACGGCTTCGCCGGCCCCGGAGCAGAGAGCGTCAACGAGTGCCTGACCGACATCCACGCGACGAACCTCATCGGTGGCCACCCGTCACCTGAACAACTCGAACGGGCCCAGGCGAGCTGGATCGCCTACGACATCAGCTTCAGCCGGCGCGGCCTCGCCTTCATCAACCTGCTCCGTGAGACCGGTTGGCTCGCCGACCTCGGCCCCTACATGCTCTACGGAGCGAATCCCGACTACCAGTTGGTCCTCGACGACATGAAGGCCGCCCTGGAGGCGGAGGGACAGTCCGTCCCCATCGTCGCCGTCAACGAGGCGACCGGCGACGAGACGGCGACGATCGCCTTCCTCGAGGTCCTGATGGAGAGGGCTCGTACCGAAGGCGTAGCAAGCGTCGTGGTCGTCGGTGAGGCCGTCTACAGCATCGAATACATGATCAGCCTGCGCGACGAGTTCACCCTGCTGATCCACAACGGCGACTCCTTAGGCGCCTGGACGCAGGAGCCGCCGCCCGGGATCGAGGACGCCGGGCTGATCCTCACCAACAGGAACTTTCCCTCCCGCGACGATCCGTCTTGGGGTCACTGCCTCGAGATCGCCGATGCCGTCGCGGAGACGGAGGTCAGGCCAGCGGACGACCTGGTCGGTGACGACAGGAACTACTGGGCGGCCATGTCCAATGCCTGTCAGTCGCTGGCGCTGTTCGAGATGATTGCTACGGCGGCGGGCCCCGACCTGACCAACGAGTCGTTCGCTGCCGCCGCTGCGTCACTCGGCAACATCGAACTCCCGGGCTATGCGTTCGCCTCACTGGGTCCGGACAAGTCCGACGCCCGCGACTCGCTCACGCTCGCGCGTTGGGACACCGAGGCCTCGGCCTTCGAGGCGATCTCCGAAGCCGTCGACACCACCGGCTGAACAGGCGCACCATGACCGGGACTGGGCTCGCCGCCGACACCGAGTCGTTCCGGTGGTTCCACACCGTCGACCTCCCGGAACGGATCGCGGCCGGGAACGGGGCGCTTGCCTGGGCCGACGTCGAGCCGCTCGGCTGCCTCGGCCTGCGCACCCCGGCCGGCAGTTGGACCTTCGTGCCCCGCGACGGCACCGTCGACCTGGTCGAGGGCGAGGAGTCGGCCGACACGGTCGTCGGTCTCGACCTCGAGTCGTGGCTGGGGCTGGTCTCCGACCTCGACACGCCGCCGGCAATGCTCTACACGGACCGCCTCGAGGCCGTCAGGGGCAACCCGATGCGCTTCATGCGCTGGGAACCGGGCCTGCGGGCGCTGTTCCACGGTCGCCCTGTCTACGACCCCGGCACCGTCGATCTCCGCGACCTCGACGGCAAGCGACTCGACACCTCCCGTGGGTTCACGCTCGGGGACCTGGAGGGTGATGCCACCGACGCCCGCCACTTCCTCAGCACCGCCGGCTACCTCTTCGTGCGCGGTGTCTTCACTGCCGACGAGGTGGCGTCGATGCTCGACGATGCCGCCGTCCTCGCCGCCGAGGCCATGCCCGGTGACCAGGAGTCCTGGTGGGGACGCAACGCAGCCGGCGACGAGATCCTGACCCGGGTGCTGCGGGCCGCCAGCCGACCCCACCTGGCCGCCCTCCACGGCGACCCCCGCGTCCTGCGACTCGTCTCGATGGCGGACGAGCCTCTGGCCGCCGATGTCGACCAGGGCACGGACCGGGTCACCGTGCTCTGGAAGCACCCTGACATGGTCGAGGGCCTGGGCGACCTGCCGTGGCACCGGGACTGCGGCATGGGCGGACATGCCCTCAACTGCCCGTCGGTCGTGGTCACGATCTGTCTCACGACAGGATCTCCCGAGGCCGGTGAGTTGCGGTTCCTGCCCGGTTCGCACCGGGCATCGTTCCCGTTCGTGGACGGCACCGACGTGGCGGCGCCGGAGGGTGAGTCCCTGCCGATCACCGCCGGTGACATGACCGTGCACTACTCCGACGCCATGCACGTGTCGCTGCCGCCCACGTCCGTCGACGGCCCCCACCGCATCTCGCTCCTGATGGCATTCGGACCGGAAACGGCCGGCCACCACCGCGGCGGGCGCCATTACAATGACGCCCTGCTGGGTGCCGAGGACGGCCAGGTCGAGAACATCGGCCGGCGCCTGGCCACCTGAACTCGACCTTCGAGCACCACAACCCATCACGAGACCCTTGACGGTCCCTAACCGTCACCTAACACACCGCATCCAGAATTTCCCGTAGCGTTGGGCTGAAGGGCCCGACATGGAACAAGGGAGCATCCGAGCAGATGACGATCCAAAGCGGGAACGACAAGGAAAGAGCGGTTTCGTGGAACCGCGCCAAGGCAGGCACGATCGCAACCGTGGTGTTGCTGGTTGCCGTAGTCACGGCAGCGGCGGTCGCTGCGACTCCCGGATCACGACCCGAGGTTGAGGACAACGGGCGCGCCGAGCATGGCGCCAGGCCCCTGAAGGCCGACCTGGAAGCCCGCGAGGCTGCCTTCCTCGAACACCTCGACGCCAAGGTCGAAGCAGGCGAACTCACCCGGGCCGAAGCCGACGAGATGATCGCCAACATGGAGGACCAGCACGCCGAGCACCTCAAGGGCGCCGACCGTGACGACAAGCCCTCCAAGGCCGACCTCGCCGAGCGCAAGGCCGCCTTCCTCGAAGGCCTCGACGCCAAGGTCGAAGCAGGCGAACTCACCCGGGCCGAAGCCGACGAGATGATCGCCGGCATGAAAGCCCGCATCGCCGAGCACGCCAAGCGTGACGCCAGGCCCTCCAAGGCCGACCTCGCCGAGCGCAAGGCCGCCTTCCTCGAAGGCCTCGACGCCAAGGTCGAAGCAGGCGAACTCACCCGGGCCGAAGCCGACGAGATGATCGCCGGCATGAAAGCCCGCATCGCCGAACACGCCAAGCGTGACGCCAGGCCCTCCAAGGCCGACCTCGCCGAGCGCAGGGCCGCCTTCCTCGAAGGCCTCGACGCCAAGGTCGAAGCAGGCGAACTCACCCGGGCCGAAGCCGACGAGATCGTCGCCGGCATGAAAGCCCGCATCGCCAGGCACCGCCAACGGACGACTGGTGACACCCCCGACATGTCCGCCGCCCTGGCGCTGGCCCGGTCCTGAACGGCAGGCACCGACGGTTCGCGAAGGCCTGAGTAGGGGCGGGAACCTCTAGGGCCAGGTCCCGGCGTGGCGGGACGGCGACCCGGTCCCGACCGACCAGGTCTGGAAGGATCAACCTCGATGGCCGACAAAGCGCTCGTACTGGTGGTCGAGGATGACCAGAACATCGCCGACCTGGTCGACCTGTACCTCCGGAAGAACGGCTTTCAGACCATCAGAGCCACCAACGGCGCTGACGGCGTCGCTGCCCTGTCCGCCCGCAGGCCCGAACTCGTGCTGCTCGATATCGGGCTACCGGGTGAGATGGACGGCTTCGACGTCTGCCGGGAGCTGCGCAGCCGGTCCGACGTGCCGATCATCTTCATGACCGCCCGAGACGACGAGGTCGACCGGGTGATGGGCCTCAAGTTCGGCGCCGACGACTATGTGGTCAAGCCATTCAGCCCACGAGAACTCGTCGCCCGCGTGGAAGCCGTTCTTCGCCGTTCCACCGGAACCGCCTCCGACAACAGGGACCCGCTCAAGGTGGGTGACGTGGTGGTCGACCTGGAAGCGCACGAGGTGAGGGTCGGCGAGGACCCGGTCGACCTGACCCGGCGGGAGTACGCCCTACTTCGGGCGCTCGCGGAGCATCAGGGCCTGACGCTCTCCCGCAGGCAACTGCTCGACCAGGCCTGGGGCACGGACTGGGTCGGGGACGAGCGAACCGTCGACGTCCATGTACGCCAACTGCGGGTGAAGCTCGGACAGCACCTCGACCTTCGCACCGTCCGCGGCGCTGGCTACCGGCTGGCCTGACCATGCGGCGCCGTCTACTGGCCACCCTGCTCGTCGTCGTCGTCGCCGGCCTGATCTCCGCAGGTCTCGGCACGTTCCTGTTAGCCCGGGGCAACGCCAGACAGGAAGCCGAGCAACTGGCCCTGAGCCGCGCGGAAGCCATCGCCGATGCTGCGCTCCAGCCCACCCCGCGGACGTTCGGCGAATCCCGAGACTTCTTCGGCAACCCCCGGCAGCAGGAACGGCTGCGGCAGGTGTCCGGCTCCCTGGGCGTACGCCAACTCGGCGTGCTCTACGTCGAGGTCACCGGTGACTCCGCACCCCGGGTGCTCTCCTCCCAGGTCAAGCGTGGCGAGGTGAGCCGGGAGGATGCCGAAAAGATGTGGACGGCCACCTTCGAATCGCTGTCACCCGACCAGGTCTCGACGAAGGTGCTCTCCCCCCTCCCGGATGGCGTCCAGATCGAGCAGATCGATCCACTGGCGCTGCTGATCAACGGATCGGTGGGCGGCAGCAACGGCGATGTCGCATTCGCCGCGGCGATCAGTCGATTCAGGACTGAGCCACACATGGCAGTGGCCTTCGTCGCGGGCGTCGAGGCCTCCATGCAGATCGGCCCGGAAGGCCGTTGGTTCCTCTTCGCCTCCGCCGGAACCATCCTCCTGGCGATCCTGGCGTCGATCTGGTTGAGCCGCTCGCTCAGCCGTCCCCTGGTCCACGTCACCGGAGCCGCCCGGGGAATCGCCGGCGGGGACTTCGCCGTGCGGCTCCCCGCCCCGGAGGAGGAGGACTCGGACGAGATCGCCGACCTGGTACGGGCCATCAACGAGATGGCCGACAACCTCGAGCGCTCCCGGAACCTGGAGCGTCAGTTCCTGCTGTCGGTCTCGCACGATCTCCGCACGCCCCTCACCTCCATCACCGGCTACGCCGAAGCCCTAGCGGATGGCACAGCCGACGACTCGGCTGCGGCCGGTCGGATCATCGGAACCGAGGCGGAACGCCTGAACCGTCTGGTCCGCGACCTGCTCGACCTCGCGCGGCTCGAGGCCCACCGCTTCGAACTCGACCTCGTCCCGCTCGACCTGGTCGAGTCGACGCGTCACGCCGTCGAAGCCCTCTCCCCGGCGGCGGGTGACGTTGACCTCATGGCCGACCTCCCTGGCGTCCCGGTCCGGGCCACCGCCGACGCCGACCGATGGGCCCAGGTAGTCGGGAACCTGGTCGACAACGGGCTTCGCCATGCCGACACGTCTCTTGTGGTCTCGCTCCGAGAGGAGGAAGGTCGGGCGGTGCTCCGTGTGGTGGACGACGGCCAGGGGATCTTCGAAGCGGACCTCCCCCACATCTTCGAGCGGCTCTACGTGGCCCGCTCCACGCCGACAGACAGGGAGTCGGGGTCGGGACTGGGGCTGGCCATCGTCCGCGAGTTGGTCGATGCCATGAACGGCGAGGTCCACGCCGAGTCTCCGCCGGGAATGGGCGCCACGCTCGTCGTGTCGCTCCCCTTGGCCTGAACGACCCAGGGTGATGGCTGTACGAAGCACCCCGTCGTGAACTTCTCGGCGATGTCGGTCATCGGCCCTCCCCCGCCGGGACGGGCTGGCGTTGGGTGGCCTTGCCCTGTGCGATCCGAACCACAGGTCCGCCACCCGCATGGAGGTGGGGAGGCGTGGGGCGGTCACGCCTGCGGTCCACCGGCTTCCAGGCGGTCGAGCAGGGGGCGGAAGTGCGACAGCGGTAGGACCTCGACGCCGGTCCGCTTGCCGTGGTCGTCTTCTAGCCTGCGCAGGAGTACGGCGTCGGTGGCGTGGGGCCGGGCCTCGAAGGCCGTGGCCTCGTCAGCCGTCATCGGCCCGCCCTGCTTGGTGAGCGTGTGCTGCGAGGCCGGCGAGAGGCGGTCGTGGTAGTCGGGCTCGCGGGCGCACAGGAAGCGCTTGGCGTCGACGTGGAGGCGCACCGGTTCGGAGACCGCTGCATCGAACCGGGCCGCCACCCAGTCGCCGCCGAGGTCCCCGTGGTCGTGGATGCCGTAGCCGTCGTCGGGCTCGTCGAGCCAGTGGCCCACGTCGTGCATGAGGCAGGCGGCGACGAGGGTGTCGTGGTGTCCCTGCTGTTCGGCTGCCGCTGCGGTGAGCAGGGAGTGTTCGGCGGTGGTCACGTTCTCGCCGTAGTTCAGCCGCCCGCGATCGTCCATGAGGGCCGCCAGTTCGTCGGCGGCGCTCATCGGGGGGCCTCGAGGACCCGGATGCACGAGTGCAGGGAGTCCTTGTCGGCGTAGCAGCCCTGGAGGTGTCGGGCGCCCGTCGTGTAGGCGCTGCGGCCGTGCAGGACCCGCTGGTTGTCGAAGGCCATGAGCTGGCCCGGGCCGAGCCGGAACTCGATCCGGGCGCCCGGGTCGTGCAGCAGCCCTGCGAGCGTGCGGTATGCCCGGTAGTAGTCGGCCATCACGTCGCCGGGCATGTCGAAGGCCTGCGCCGACCGGGAGTTGTAGCGGACGCAGGTGACCTGGTCACGGCTGTCGAGCTCGATGAGCGGCTTGTACGCCTGGAGGTCGGCAGAGTCGCCGTCGAGGTAGCGGAACCGGACCGGGTGGGTGGTTAGCAGTTCGAACGCATCGGGGTGGTCGCTGCGGATCCGTTCGGCCACTGCGAAGCCGTCGGCGAGCCGACTGTCGCCGCCGTCGGATTCGTTGACGAGGCAGTGCAGGAGTTGGAGGCCCGGCACCGGATCGCGGTAGGGGTTGTCCGTGTGCATGCCGATCTCGAGCCTGGTGTTGGCCAGGTTGGCTGGGTCGGGTTCGTCCCTGACCTCGAAGATCCGGCCGTAGTTGGTTTCGCGGAGGTAGCCGAACAGGTCGACGGCCTCGAGGATCGAGCCGGGCGTGGCCGGGAGGTTCTCGAGGAGTCCGAACCCCAGGTCGCGGATGCCGACCAGCCAGTCGTGGAGCTTCGCCGGGTCGCCCACCAGCGTCGGGTGGTCGGCGAACTCGAGTGGGTCCTGCTGCTCGGCGCCCCACAGGGTCGGGAGGGGGGTGACGCCGGCACCTGTGTCGTCGGTCGATCCGTGGAGGCGGAACCAGGCTGCGTCGAAGGTGGCGTCGAGGGACTCGGGGGCGAAGGTGACCGTCACCGTGTCGGCGTCGAGGCCGGCTCCGGCGATCGTCACCTCTGGCAGGGAGTTGATGTCGAAGGTCCGCTGGCCGGCGTCGCGGTGGCGGCCCGTTGTGATGTTGTCCCTCAGCCAGGTTCCGAGGAACCGGTGGCGGGTTCCATCCTCGAAGCGGACCTCGAGCCAGTCCCGGTCATGGCCGACGGCGACGATTCCCATGTCGACTCCCCTGTTTCGAACGTGGGTGGTCTACACCATGTTGCGCAGTTGCAGGCGCTCCATGGGTCCGCCGGCAACCGCGTCAGGAGCGCAGGAGGCGCTCGATCGCTGTGACCGCCTCCTCGATCTTGGCGTCACCGGCCTCGTCGCCCTCTCGTACGGCGTTGCGGACGCAGTGCCGGATGTGCTCGTCGAGCAGGCCGACGCCGACGCCCTGCAGTGCCTTGGTCACCGAGGAGATCTGGGTCAGCACGTCGATGCAGTAGGTGTCCTGGTCGACGAGGCGTTGGAGGCCGCGGACCTGGCCCTCGATGCGGCGGAGCCGGGTGAGGTAGTCGTCCTTCGAGAGTGAGTAGCCAGCCATAGGGATAGGGGGTACCCTATCACCCATGCCCATGGCGGACACGCCCCTGACAACCGAGCTTCCCATCGAGGGCATGACCTGTGCGGCGTGTGCCGCCCGGATCGGTCGTGGCCTCACCGGGCTCGAGGGCGTCGAGGACGCCAACGTCAACTACGCGACGGCGCGGGCGGTCGTGTCCTACGACCCGGCCCTGGTGACCCTGGCGGCGTTCAATGCGACCATCGAGGGACTCGGCTACGCGATTGCCGACCCCGAAGACGATGCCGCCGACCGGGAACTGGCGCAACTCGCCCGTCGGCTCGCCGTCTCCGTCGTGCTCACGGTGCCGATCGTCGCCATCTCGATGGTGCCGGCCCTCGGGTTCTCCGGCTGGGAATGGGTGGCCGGCATCCTGGCCACCCCCGTGGTGTGGTGGGTCGGCTGGCCGTTCCACCAGGTGGCCGGTCGCAGCCTGGCCCACGGCTCGACCACCATGGACACCCTCGTGTCGATGGGGACGGGAGCGGCGTGGGCCTGGTCCGTCGTTGCGCTGTTCGCCGACGTCGACCACGTCTACTTCGAGACGGCCGCTGTCATCGTCACGCTGATCCTCCTCGGGAGGTGGTTCGAGGCCCGGGCGAAGCGCCGTTCCGGAGAGGCCATCCGGTCCCTCGCCGGCCTTGCCGCCAGGACGGCCCGGCTCGCGGACGGTGCCGAGGTCCCGGTCGACGACCTGCAGGTCGGCATGCGGTTCCTGGTGCGACCGGGCGAGAAGGTCCCCGTCGACGGCCGGGTGGTCGACGGGACGTCCACCGTGGATGCTTCGATGATCACCGGCGAGCCCGTGCCGGTCGCGGTAGGCATCGGCGACGAGGTGGTCGGGGCGACCATCAACGGCAACGGCTCGCTGACCGTCGAAGCCACCCGGGTCGGCGGCGACACGATGCTGGCCCAGATCATGCGCCTGGTCGACGAGGCACAGTCGTCCACCGCCCCGGTGCAGCGGCTCGCCGACCGGGTCTCGGCCGTGTTCGTCCCCACGGCACTCGCCGTGGCCGTCGCGACCCTTGCCGCCTGGATCCTGGCCGGACAGCCGACCGGGGAGGCCTTCACGGCGGCGGTCGCGGTGCTCATCATCGCCTGCCCATGCGCCCTGGGCCTCGCCACCCCCACGGCGATCATGGTCGGCACGGGACGCGGCGCGGGCCTCGGCGTGATCATCAAGGGCGGCGAGGTCCTCGAGGCGACCCGTCAGGTCGACCATGTCGTCGTCGACAAGACCGGCACCGTCACCGAGGGCCGGATGGAGGTCGTGTCCGTGACACCGTCAGCGGGGACCGACCCGCAGGTCGTGCTGTGTCGAGCCGCCTCCGTCGAGGCCCTCTCCGAACACCCGCTGGCCGAAGCGATAGTGGCCGCCGCAACGGACCTCGAGGGCGCCACCGGGTTCGAGAACCTTCCGGGACTGGGCGTGCGTGGCACGGTTGGCGACGCCGACGTGCTCGTCGGACGGAGGCGGCTGTTCGACGAGGTCCCCGACGACCTCCTCGCGGCTGTCGCCGAGGCCGAGGACGCCGGCCGAACGGCGGTCGTCGTCGGCTGGGACGGAACCGCCCGGGGGGTCCTCGTCATCGCCGACCGGGTCCGGCCCACGAGTGCGGAGGCGGTCAGCGCCTTGCGGGGCCTCGGCCTCGAGGTGACCCTGCTCACCGGCGACAATGAACGCACGGCCCGGGCCGTGGGTTCGGTCGTCGGCATCGACCGGGTCCTCGCCGAGGTCATGCCGGACGACAAGGACGCAGAGGTCCAGCGCCTCCAGGCGCAGGGCCACGTCGTCGCCATGGTCGGCGACGGCATCAACGACGCCCCGGCGCTCGCACGGGCCGACCTCGGCATCGCCGTCGGTACCGGAACCGACGTGGCGATCGAGACCTCGGACCTCACCATCGTCTCGGGTGACCTGCGGGCCGTGGCCGACGCCATCGCCCTGTCACGCCGGACCCTCGCCGTCATCAAGGGCAACCTCTTCTGGGCGTTCGCCTACAACACGGCCGCCATCCCACTGGCCGCCTTCGGGGTCCTCAACCCGATGGTCGCCGCCGGGGCGATGGGTTTCTCGTCGGTGTTCGTGGTCACGAACTCGCTTCGACTGCGCCGGTTCACCGGCTACCGTCGTCCGACGACAACCGGCGAGGACCTGCCCGTCGGACCCGAGAGGACGAATGCATGACGACCCGGGTGTTCCACGTTCCCGACATCTCCTGCGTCCACTGCAAGCGGGCCATCGAGGAGGCGCTCGGCGAAGTCCCCGAGGTCACCTCTGCCGTCGTCACGGTCGACCGACGTGACGTCGAGGTCGACGGCGCTGTCTCGGACGAGGCCGTCATCGCCGCCATCGGAAAAGCCGGCTACGAGGTCGCCCCGGACAACTAGAGCCAGCCGACCCTGGTGGCACTCATGCGGGAGGGACCTGAGGAGAGTCCTGTCCCGAAGCGTTCGGGTCCGGGTCCTGGGGGATCGCTGATCAGCGTTGGCTCGACGCCTCGAGGCCGAGTTCGGCCATCGTGCGCAGCCAGAGGTCGTGGCGCGGGTCCAGGACGTCGAAGTGGGTTCCGGTGTCGGAGAAGACCCCGACTGCCTCGGGCAACAAGCCACTCTGGCTGATGGGGACGACCTGGTCGTTACGTCCGTGCACGGCGACGACCCGCTGAGCATCAAGGACCGGTTGGGCAACCCGGTAGTGCTCGGGAACCTCGTCAGGTTCGCCACCGAGGAGTGCCTCCACGGCACTGAACCCGAGGTTCATCTCCGCAGCCTTGTACAGGTCGACGACTGCGGCCTGTGCGACGACCGTGTGCGGTTCGACGACAGGGCCTGCTCCCGGGTCGTCGGGAGCGAGGAGGCCCCGACTGCCGGCCCAGAGTGCCAGGTGGCCACCGGCCGAATGTCCGATCACCGTCACATCGTCGAGGTCCAACGACTCATCAATCTGGGCCAGATGGTCGATGGCCCGGGCGATGTCGAGCAGCGTCCCCGGATAGCCGCCACCGAGGTCGCCTACTGACCGGTACTCGACGTTCCAGGTGGCCGCACCGCGCACGGTCGCATCCTCAGCCAGCAACGCCATGAGGGACTTGTCGAATCCCGACCGCCAGAACCCCCCGTGGATGAGGACCACAACCGGGTACGGGCCGCCTCCCGGGGGGACCCTGAGGTCGCCGACCTGGAGGAGGTCGTCACCGTAGGAAAGTGAAAGGAGTCGGCCCCCACCAACTTCGTCCACGTCCGGAGTCTCTTCTAGGGATGAGGCATAGGTGGAAGCCGTCACAGCCTCTGACGACTCGGCAGGCGACGTCGTAACTTGAGTGGTCGTAGTTGGTGCCATCTGGATGCCGTTGCTACAGGCTGCCCCCAATGTCAGCATCCACAGCATCGCCAAGGGAACCCCCATGGTCGCTGGTAGACACGATTCTGGGCATCGGTATGGCACAGGGTGACGTTCCGCCATGGTCACCGACCCTTGCACACCTCGTTGTGATCAACCCTGATCCGGGCTAGCGCAGAAAGTGGATGAAGCATCCGGGTTTCCCATCACAACGTGCGAATGGGTCTTCGCAGCGAGGATCGCTGTTGGAGGTGGAAGCAGTCACGGTCGAACTGCCCGGGTCGCCCCATGACCTACCGTTGAACTAATGGAACATCGACAGCACCGATGCCGACACGTTCGCTTCGCTGGCCGCCCGGTCGGTCGACGTCGCAGTTGCCGCCCTGAGGGAGAGTCCTGATGGGTAGGCGCCGACGTCGCACTCGACGACACCAGAACCGCCGAGACGTCGTGAGAAGCACCACCGCGCTGCGGCGGGTTGTCGCAGTCGGAGTGGCCGCGACGCTTCTCGTCGCGTGTTCAGGCAACGACACTCCGGTTGCCAACGATGCCGAAACCGCCACAGCGGGATCCGACGACCTCGCTCACGGCTCGGCCACGGCGGAACCCGCCGACCTCGCTCACGGTTCATGGACAGAAGCCATCGAGAACGCAAACCTGTTGGTCGACCTCGACCAAGACGCCAGGAAGTTGTTGAGCGTCTTCCCAACGGGTTCCGGCAACAAGATCAGCGAACTCGACATCGCGGGAAGCAACCCCAGCTACTTCGACCAATTCGGGCCGGCTCTGTGGCGGCAGTGCGAACGAGTCGACGTGCACATATCCGTCGATCCCTCGATTGCCCCAGAGTTACGCGCCTCGGCTCGCACCCTGACCGTCAACGCGATCCTGGAGCTGAACAAGTTGACCGGGCTGGAGTTGGTCGTGAGAAGTGGTGCCACCGAACAGCACGAGGAGTTCTTCGACCCCACAGTTGATCCTGATGCCCCCGGATTCAGGGAACTCGACGTGTTCTGGTACAACACCGCATCCGACGCTCCACCTGACCAGTTTGGAGTCGCCGACGCATGGCATTCCGGCCCGGACGCGTTGGAGCACTCCACAATTGACGGCTCGGTCAACGTGACGTCGAAAGACTCACCCACGCGACAGGCATCGCTGCTTCGTTCCCGAATCAGCCTCTCGACCGAGATCCTCCACAGGCTCCCCGGTCGGGCCGACCTCGACGAGGACAGCTCCCAGTTCACCGAAAGGTCGCAGTCAATGGCGGTCCTGCACGAACTCGCACACGTCGTCGGCATCGGCCACTCAACGGCGGAGGACAGCTTCATGTACCCGCGCTTCAGCGACCAGACCCGGATGACTACCCCAGACCGGGCCACCCTCGCCCTTGCCGGCAGCCGGCCCTGCTGACCGCTGCCACCTCTGAGAACCCTACGGAGTCAAGCCCCGGCGTCGCGTTGGTCGATGAGTACCTGCAACGGAGCGAGGTCGAACGGGTCGCCGGTCATCACGATCAGGTGGTCGACACCGACATCGGTGTAGCGGCCCACGTCCTCGACGTCGTCCTGGGCGATGCACACCGTCCGTTCGACCTCGGCAGGGTTACGGCCCACCTTGGCGCACCAGTCGTCGAGGATCGCCGACAACTCGGCGACGTTCTCCGGCGGGCCGAAGCAGTTCCAGGCGTCGGCGTGCTCGGCGACCAGACGGAGGGTGACCTTGCGCCCGGATCCACCGATGAGGATCGGCAGCCGACCGACGGGAGGAGGATTGAGCTGGTCGAGGCGGCTACGCATCCTGGGCAGGTCGGCCTCCAACTGCCTGAGGCGGCTGCCAACGGTGCCGAACTCGTAGCCGTACTCCTCGTAGTCCCGCTCGAACCAGCCGGCGCCGACACCGAGGTACATCCGTCCGTCCGAGAGGTGATCGAGAGTGCGGACCATGTCGGCGAGCAGTTCGGGGTTCCTGTACGAGTTGCCGGTCACCATGGTGCCGAGCATCGCTCGTCGGGTGTCGGCGGCCATGGCCGACAGCAGGGTCCAGGCCTCGAAGTGCTCCGCGTCGGGATTCCCGTAGAGCGGGTAGAAGTGGTCCCAGACCCAGATCGAGTCGGCCCCCATGGCGTCGGCCTCCTGCCAGGCGCTGCGCAACGCTCCGACGCTGGTGGCCTGGGGGTGGAGTTGGCAACCGACCTTGAGCGACATGCGGTGCATCCTTGTCGGTGCGGCCGCTCCATGACGACTCAGGGCTCGCAGGACCAGACGCGGCGACGCATGACGTTGCCCAGGTCGCTGGCGCCGTGCTCAACCGTCCCGGGCGGGTTCTCGAGGCGACCGTCCATACAGCCGATCAAGGCCACCGCCTTGGCCTGTATGCGACCAGGTCCGTCCGCTCGAAGAGCTGGCTGACACCTCGAAAGCCTGCAGGTATTCCGTTTCGGGTCCGACCACATCATCGTGGGAACCGGCAACCCATACGCCCTCGATCCCCTGCAGCACCTGATCGACCAGCGCGACGCCCTGCGCTGAGGCGCCGGCGCCACGACCGACCGGTCACCGGGCGGTCAGGAGTTCGCGGCCGGCCCACTCCACGACCTCGCCGGCGTACAACTTTCGGAACCGGTCGGCGGGCAGGGGGTCGACCCACTCCCCGGCCTCCACCAGGGAAGCAGCCAGGGCGCCAAGCGGATCTGCCCACTTGGCCGAGCGGCCGTTGCCGCCGATCGCCAGGTACACCTTGCCCGGGACCAGGGCGTCGATGTAGGGCATGCCGTGGCCGGTGTAGGCCACGACGCAACGTTGCGTCTGCCAGCCGAGCACCTCGAGGCCCGGAAAAGTGTCCTCCATCGAGGGACGGACCGTCGGGATGGCGGCGTCGCTGTCGCCGTTCCGGTACCAGTTGGCAATGTCGGCCGGTTCCTCGACCCAGCGGTCGTGGATGGTGTTGGCACCCCACTTGAGCAGCACCGAGCCATCCGGGTAGGTCGTCGGTGGCGCCATGTAGACGTCGGCGACACGGGCGTCGTTGATGGCGTAGTGAGTCGGCGGAAGGTCGGCCAGGCGCTCGGCCTCACCTGCAGCCAACTCCGCAAGCAGCACCATCTCGGTCTTCATCCGCATCCCCAACGGCCGTTCCAGCAGGCCGCTGCCGTTGGTGAAGGCCCCGGTGGCGAGCAGGACCCTGCGGCTCTCGATCCGCGTGCCGTCGTCGAGCGTCACGGTGCAGGTGGCATCCGTGGACATCCCGACGGCACTGCAGGCGACCACATGGGCTCCGGCCGCCTTCGCCGCTGTCAACTGTGCGGCGACCAGGGCACGTGGGTCCAGGCAGGCGCCGGAACCGGACTCCTGGTAGCCGACCATGCCCGGCTGGAACCTCATGGCCGGGTAGCGCCCAGCCAGCGCCGGGCCGTCGAGCACCTCGACGCCGTGGCCATCGGGCAGGCTCCGCACCGCCTCGCCCATGCCCTCGTCGTCTTCAGGCCGGGAAACGAACAGGTGCCCCGGGCCCGTGAAGACCGGGCGGTCGGCGAACTCCTCGATCGACGCCGTCGACGCCAGGGCACGTTGCGCAAGCTCACCTTCGACGGCGCCGGCCTGGACGGTTCGGGACAGCCTCGTCACGTCGTAGTGGGCGCCGAACGGGCCCGTGTGGTGGGCAGGATCAACCGGTTCGGGCGATGCGACGACGGCAATGCCGAGCCCGACCTCCGCCAGGTGGCGGGCGGCCGATGCGCCGATCATTCCCCCACCGATGACCGTGACGTCGAACACGGTGTGATGGTAGGTCGGGCGGTTCGGGTCGACCTAGCCGTCAGCCGTGGACCGACATCGAAGAGTCCGGGTTGACCTCCCGGTTGCGGCTGTAGAACCCGACGTCGATCGGCCATCCGGTGTAGCGCCCGGAAACCACGACCGGGGAGGCGTCGTGGTCGTGTCCGGATTCGACGGCCTCGATCAGCTCAGCCATCAACTGGCCGACGGCGCCGGCGTTCTTGTACTGGTTGCCGCTGGTGCCGATGGCCACGTAGAAGCCGTCGAGGTCGGTGCGGTCGTAGATGGGCAGCCAGTCGTCGGAGACGTCGTAGAGGTCGACGACGCCCTTCTTCTCGTGGGGGATGCCCAACGTGGGCATGCGACGGTTGGCCCTCAGAACCTGTGCCTCCCACTGGTCCTGCGATAGCACGGTGTCGTAGTCGTCGGGGTCGACGAACTCGCGGTCGTCGCATTTCGGGTCGACGCTGCCGATCAACACGTTGTTGCCGGTCTCGGGCCGGAAGTAGAAGCCGGTGTCGTCGTCTGCGCCGACCATGCCGTCGGCCATGAAGTCGAAGCCCTGCGGGGCCGGCACGTGGTGGACCTCGTGTCGCAGAGCCCGGGTCTTGATGCCCATCGAGTCGAATACGCCGGCCATTTCGTTGACGACCGCGCTGTGGGGGCCGGCCGCGTTGACCACGACGGGGGCCACGACGCTGCGTCCGTCGGCCAGCGTCACGCCGCCCACCCGCCCGTCGGCCTGGTCGACGGAGGTCACCTCGGCGTTGAACCAGAACTCGCCGCCGCTGGCCTCGGCGGCCCGCTGCAGGTTGTGGCACGACAGTTGGGGGTCGCTCACATAGCCGGCGTCGGGCGTGAAGATCGCTCCGGTGATGGTCCCGTCCGCGTCGTCCCAGAAGTGGGGGTCGTCGGGACGCCGGGGTGGCCCATAGCGGCCGTGGTCGAGCAGCGGCATCCGTTCGGCGAGGTCGGCGAGGGTCCAGTCCTCGAAGGGGATGCCCAGTTCCTGCCAGAGTGCCCTGACCTTCGACGAGTGGTCACCCTCTTCGATGACGAGGTTGAACATGCCACACCGGTGGAAGTCGACGAGCCCGAGCTCGTCGGTTGTGCCGATGTAGCCGGCCCAGTCGGTCCAGTAGTGCATGGCCTCCCAGGCAAGCGACACCCCGGGAACGGTCGAATAGCTGAAGCGCACGATGGCGCAGGAGTTGATGGTGGAACCCGCCCCGGCGGCGGACGCCTTGTCGACGTTGAGGGTGTGCAGCCCACGGCGGGACAACTCGACGGCAATCGCGCCGCCGAGCACCCCGGCGCCGATGATGACGGCGTCGAAGTCGTCGGGGTCGTCGGTCGGGTTCGGCATCTCTGGTTCCTCGGACGGTCTTGCGGTCTCGGCGGGCGCAATCATGCCAAGTGCGGCGTGGAGATGCTGACCTGTCCGGGCCACGTTCGTTGCCGGGCCATGTCGCCGAGCGGCTCAGGGGGATCAGCCATGACGGGTACTTCCGCCTGACCCTGCTGCCCACGGGTGCCTGCTCGCCCGCCTCGGGTGGCGACTCTCCCGCTTCGGGCCGGTCGACAATCGATCCACAGACGACGGTGCCCTTCGTCCTCGGTCCCGTACCCGACTGGGACGCCACCAACGCCCAGGCCGGGCTCTACCCGGTCCAGGTCGACTCACCTGACGAGTTCGTTCACCACCAGTGGGCGGCAATCAGCCGCAGCGGGGTCCTCGACCCGATGGATCGCCGCAGGGGCGATGGGGTTGCCACCTGTGTGGGCAGTCACCGACTCGCTCAGGCTGCGCAGGTTCGACGGCTACCGTCGCCCTCCGGCGACCCACGACATGGATCCCGACGGGCCCTGACAGGTGCACCATCACGAAGGGGATGGATCCCGGGAAGGTTGCCGCGAGCGTTGCGGCCTCAATCCCGAGTCGACTCTCTGAGCTGGTTGATTCTCGGTCGAACGATCACCGTGTAGGTATCGGCAATCGCTGCCTCGCGATGGTCATGTTGGGCTTTCAGGCGGGTTGGATCAGCAACGACAGCCATGAACGCGGCCTTGCTCGGAAATTGGTTGAAGCGCACCTGGTGCCAGTCCCGTCCGTCACCGATGATTGTTCCTTCAACTGTGAACCAGCCAGGGATCCTTACGCCGTGTTGTGAGGCGACCGATGCCGCACCCGACTGGTAGGCCTCCATATGCGCGGGGGTCTGAACCCCGGCATCCAGGTCTTCGAACCGCAACACGTGCATCACCACCACTGGACCATCGTCTTTCGTCGGCGGGTATGGGACATCGGCCCAGTCGAGGGGTTCCAGATCGGGTGGCGACTCCGGGACCTGCAGGGGTTGGCACCCGATGACGAAGGTCTTCTGCATCCCGGCCTCCTTGTGTTTGTGGGATTCCTGGAATTGGGGGAGCGACTGCATGTCGATGAACGACCTACGGGTTGCGTATTTCACAACGGCGATGCGATCCCAGACGGTGTCATCGCCGAGGAGTTGCTGGTCAACGTCTCCAAAGAAGACGATCTCGGCTCCGACCGCCGTCAGCGAGTCGATTGGCGAGTAGAGGTCATCTGCCGCCTGGCCGGAGATGGTCGCCTTGCGGCCGTCTGCGTAGTCGGCCACCTCGCGGTATTTCATCAAGTTGACCATCCATACCGGGCCATCGTCAGCTGGTGGGGTGGTAGCCAACTGGATGCCGTATTCCCGGTCGACGAGGCCGTAGCGAAGCTTGTTGTCGATCATCTGGTACTTCCTTCAGTCAGGAGTCGTGGTCATCTTGGATGGGGCTACAGATCCCGGGCAGCGAGGAGTTCCATCATTTCCCTTGCAACCATCGGACCGGCATTCTGGTTCTGGCCGGTGACGAGGTTGCCGTCGACCACCCAGTGGTTGGCAAACGGGTCACGGAACCTGGTTCTGCACTCAAAGACCACACCGGCTCGACGCAATTCCCTCTCGGGGTGGTGTGGGGTGGATTCGATGCCGAGTTCCCTCACCTGCTTGTCGGTGACTGCGGAAATCCGACGGCCCTTGACCAGCGGTTCCCCGGTGGCATCCCTTGCGTTGAGGAGTCCTAGCGGGCCATGGCATACGCCGCCGATGATCTTCCCCTGCGCGTTCGCCTCGGTGATCTTGGCTGCCAGGTCTTCCGAGAATCCGAAGTCGAACGCTGCGCCCCAACCTCCGGAGAGGAACACCACGTCGTACTCGACCATGTCCAACTGCCCGATCGCCAGCGAGTTGGTGACCTGGTTCCGGAAGTCGTCGTCGGCGAGGAAACGGTCATCGGCACCGCTTCGTATGACCGGCTTGAGTGACTGTGGGTCGACTGGGATCACACCTCCCAGGGGGCTTGCCACGTCCACCTTCATGCCCGCGTCGAGGAACGCGTAGTAGGGAACGGTCATCTCGCTGGCGAAGACGCCGGTCGGCTTGCCTATGTCCATTACCGCGGTGTTCGTTGCGACCACCAGGGCACGCTTTCCGGCGAGTCCGAACCCGACTGCGTCCAGGTCTTCGGGGTGCATGCCGATCTTCTGTAGAAGCTTGCGAAACATTCTCGCTGGTGGGGGTGGGCGCTTCGTCACCGGTCCCCCGGTCGGCTGACGTGACGCATAGGGCCAGGGGTTGTTTCGCTCGGGCACGGATCGGAAGCGCTCCTCCTTGAGGAGGGCGCGGAGGTGGACGAACACGTCCCGGGCCGAATCGTCGTTCCATCGGTTGACGGCTTCGATCGGATCGGCGTCGAGGTCGTAGAGCTCCCACTGGTCCGGGAGTGGGATGGTCCGGGTCGTCTCACCACCTGGGCCGCTCGAGGCGAGGTGGCGGACCCCTGGATTGGTCCACGTAGCCGGGTCGTCAAAGGTGCGAACCACTTTCCACAGGTGGCCTTCACCACGATTGATCGAGTCGTCAACCCGTGCAACGAGCCCTTCGAAGTTCGAGCCCACATGTTCCGGAACCCGGATCCGTAGCAGTCCAGGCGGTTTTGCGGCACGGCCGGTGGCGCGGGCCACGGCGGAAGCGCCGGAATCACCCTCGAGCATGTTGTCGCGCGTCATGAGGTAGACGGAGCGGTCGGGATCTACCTCTTCTACGCCATCGACAACCGGCATGAGGTTCGTGCCGGGCAGCGGATGGACTTCGGTGAATGATTCCTGGAGCAAGTTGGCGGTCATCGCCTCGTCGATGCCTGCCGCTGACAAAAGGGTGGGCACGATGTCGATGTGGGAGGTCGGGGCGTCGTGGATCAATATCCCGGTGGTGGCGTTGGCGCCGATCCGGGCAATTGAAAATGGGACGCGGGTAGCTTCGTCGTAGAGGTTGAACCATTTCTGGTGAAGGCCGCCATGGGCGCCTAGCAACTCGCCGTGGTCGGAGGTACGAACGATCACCGCGTGTTCAGATCCTCCGTCGGTTACGGCTCGACGCACCCGATCAATCGGGCCATCTACTTCTGCATGCAACCGGTAGTAGAGGTCCCGGTATTCCTGCGCGTTCTTGTCGTAGGTCCGCGCCATCATTGCTGCCGGCCCATATCCCGTCGGGTAGTCCGCCCGGTACGCGACCTGGGCCGCTGGCTTGGTGGCCAGGTCTTCGTCGTCCGTGGGCGATGCGGGTATCGAGGGTGGATCTAGTTCTGGTTGGTTCTTGATCGGGATCCCGAGTCGAACCCAGGCTGGGAACAAGACGATGTCGTGGGGGTTTACGAAGCTCGCGACGAGCAGGAAGGGACGCAGGGCGCTTGCGTCTCCTGCCGCTCGCCGGCTGTAGCGATCCTGCAGCCAGGCGACCACCCGGTCTGCGATGAGTGGATCGCGTCGGAAACCACTGTTTGCGAGTAGGCCACCATGAGGTTCGGGGCCCACCCAGCCGGAGAAGCCGAAGGGGTCGAGCGGGTCGGCTGCGCGGTATGCAGCGACGGCCTCGCGGTCGACCTCGCCGGCGTCGTTGTTGGTTGCAAGAACCTGGCCGGTGTTCTCGTCGATCAGGTCAGCGTGGGAGATGTGCCATTTGCCGTCGTAATGGGTGTCGTAGCCGCCGGCCCTGAACCAGTGACCGAGTGTGGGCACCTCGCCGGCTCGCAGCCAACGTAGGCGCGAGTCGTCGGCCATCTTTCCCAGGCCGTCGGTCTGGGTCACGCCATGGACGTCGGGGTAGTGCCCGGTGAAGATCGTTGGCCGGCTGGGAACGCAGGCCAGCGCGCCCGTGTAGTGGCGCCCGAAGTTGAGTGCGTGTTCGTCGAACCAGGCCCGACCGGTCAGCGTTTCTGCACGCCACCGGGCGAGGTCCGAGTTTTCGTACGGTGGGGCGGCACGTTCCTCGTCGGTCATGATGACGATGACGTCGGGTCGAACTGTCATGGCCGCTGCCCTCTCCGATCCAGATGGGCGGCAAGCCCTGAGAGCATCTCGTCGGACGCTGCTCCGAGCCTGCGTCCGAGGATGCGTGCGATCAACTTCTGCGGGGGTCGCGGGCCAGCATCGATGTCGGTGATCAGCCTTACCTTCGTTCCGTCATCGGTTGGTTCGAGCCGCCAGGTGTTGGTCACTGAGCGGATCACTGGTGGGAGCCCCTTGAGGGAGTACGACAGGGTGTGCGGTTCCTCCCACCCGACGACCGTCTCTATGAGGGCTGACCGACCAACCTGTACACGACGAGTTGTTCCGACACCTGATGTTTCCTCGGTGAGGAAGCACGAGTGTTCGACGTTGGGCGCCCACGAGCTGATGACCTCGAACTCGGACAGCACCTTCCAGACTTCGGTCGGTGCGGCATCAACGAGGCGGGACCGCTCGACAGTGGTCACGAGGCCATGAAGTCGACGAGCAGTGCAGCCAGTACCGGTCCCTGGTCTTCTTGGAGGAAGTGGCCTGCGCCCTCGATTGTCGTGTGGGGTTGGCCCCGGGCTCCGGGGACTCTGGCCAGGAAGGGAGTTTCGCCGCCCCTGGTCACCGGATCCAGGTCACTGAACGTGACCAGGAACGGCTTTTCGAACCGTTCGAGCACCTTCCACGCCGCCTTGTTGGCGGACACTTCCGGGTCGTCGGCGGTGGTGGGCACAAGAGACGGAAAAATCCGGGCTCCGGCCTTGTAGGAGTCGTCTGGGAAGGGGGCGTCGTAGGCAGCGATGACTTCATCTGGCAGGTCGGTGGTGCATGCGCCGTTGACGAGCCTGCCGATGGGGAATGCCGGTGATTCCTGGGAGAACTTCTGCCAGGCCATGAAGGCTTCCGACCCACCTTCACCGGTTGGTAGGCCCGTGTTGCCAATGGCCACTCGTGCGTATCGGTCGGGTTGGTCGGCCACCAGCCGTAGGCCGATGAGGCCGCCCCAGTCCTGGCCGAAGAAGGTGATGCCCTGCAGATCGAGATGGTCGAAGATGAGAGACGAGGCCCAGACGACGTGACGGGCGTAGCTGTAGTCGGTCATCTCCGTCGGCTTGTCACTGCGGCCGAAGCCGACGAGGTCGGGGGCGATCACCCGGTGACCGGCGGAAACCAGCGGCGGGATCATGTCGCGATAGAGGTAGCTCCACGATGGCTCACCGTGCATCAGCAACACGACGGAACCGTTGGATCGGCCTTCGTCGAGGTAGTGGACCCTCAACGTGCCACCGTCACCATCGGGTAATTCGGCATAGTGCGGTTCAAATGGGTAACCGGGTAGATCGGTGAATCGATCATCGGGCGTTCGAACAGTGTCCATGTCTCTGTTTTCCTTTGGGTCTGATCGGTTCAGCTCGGGTGGACTTCGACCCTGTGCAGGTCGTCGCCCAACTCGATGGTGCCGGCGAAGTGGGCGGCGGCGAGTTCGCGCCAGTCCTCGCCACCGCCGGATGGGAATGCCGGTACGTAGTGCGTGAGCACCAGGGTCTCCATGCCGGCCCGTGCCGCTGTTTTCGCAGCCTCCTCGGGAGAGGAGTGGTAGTCGAGCGTGTCCTGCATCCTCTTCACCGGGACGTTTTCGATGACGTCCTTGCGGATGACCGTGTGCACCAGGGCCTGCGCACCGGCGCACAGCCTGTCGAGGCCTTCGCACGGCACGGTGTCACCCGCCACGACAACCGAAGCACCGTCATAGTCGAAGCGGAATCCGATGCTGGGTTCGACCGGCTTGTGGTCTGTGGGCGCGCAGGAGACAGCTACCTGTCCGCCGAGGTCGATCTTGCCTTCGGTCACCTCGATGACCTCGACGGGGGGTGGGTAGTAGAGGTCGTCGTGGTGGGCAATGCGGTAGCCAATGTCAGGTTCCAGCGAGGCGAGGATGTGGTCGACAACCGTCCGGGTCCCGATTGGACCGACGATGGTGAGAGGCGATGGTTCGAAGGTCAGGACCCATCTGGAGGTGATCACGTCGTTCAGGTCGGTGATGTGGTCGCTGTGCAGATGGGTCAGCAGCACAGCACTGAGTTGACCTGCGCTGCTGGCTGCGCCCCCCAGGCGCATGAGCACGCCTCGGCCGGCATCGACAAGGAACTGTTCGGCGCCACCCGTAACGAGCGTGGCTGGTCCGGCCCGGTGCGGATCGGGCATGGGGCTGCCGGTCCCGAGGAGTGTGATGGCAAGCATGCGGTTGGCCCCCCTGATCAGAGGATCGGTCATTGACGGGCCATCTCTGCCCTGGCGTGGGCGTCTTCGGCTTCCACCGATGCCCGTGACAGCAGTTGGATCTCGACCTCGTGGAGTGTCCCGGAGAACGGGAAGGGTGCCTGGTAGCGATCGGACACTGCTGAGCCGTGGTCGTAGCCGATGCTCGCCCCGACGGAGGAGATCATCCGCATGTAGAACGGCAGGTCGGCTCGGCCTGCATCATTACCGTTGACGGCAAGTGCCACGGTTCCGGATTGGCCACCAGTTCGCCGGAATCGTGCCGTCAGAACCGAATCGCCGACGGGTAGGTCGACGTCAGATTCCAACAGGGTGTGTTTGTCGAACGCGTTGTAGTCGACGAGCAGGCGTTCGTCTTGGACGAAGACCGAGATTCCGGAGTTCCCGTTGCCGGTTGCCCACAAGACACCGTCCTCTCCGCCGGCCCTCGTGACCTGGGCGGTCAGGTCGAAGCTCCGTCCGCCCGTTGCTGCACCCGCCTGGCCCGGGATCGGCGACATTGGTGGCCGATACACGTAGCGCCTGTCGGGCGGGTGCGGCGAGTGGTCCCGGAATCTGACGCCAAAGAGGGTGCCCATGGCACGATCGTCGAGTGGGAGGACTCCGTGGCGTTCGGCTTCGGACCACCACAGTGCAACGAGCTCTGCCAACTTGTTCGGATCCGACCCGGCAAGGTCGTTGCACTCCGATGCATCGAGGCTGAGGTCGTAGAGTTCCCACGGTTCGGTTTCGTAGTCCGCTCCCTCCTGATGCTTGCAGACGGCCTTCCACTGGCCTGCCACCAGGGCCCGGCTGCCGGCCATCTCGAAGTACTGGAGGGTGTTGGGTGCCGGCGCCTCTGCATCGCTGAAGACACCGGCAAACGAATGACCTGTGACAGGCAACTGGGTCCGGCCCCTGAATACGTCCGGAGGGGTGACCTGGAGGAGGTCGTAGATGGTGGGCACGATGTCAGCGACGTTGATGAACTGCCCGCGCATCGTCCCCCGCTGGTCTTCTCCGATGCCGGCTGGCCAGGACACGACCATCGGGACGTGGACCCCGCCCTCGTGGGTGTTCTGCTTGTACCACTTGAACGGGCTGTTGCCGCACTGGGCCCATCCCCACGGATAGTTGGTGTGGCTGTGTGGCCCACCGATCTCGTCGATCCTTTCGACGGCCTCGTCTGGTGTTTCGAGGATCCCGTTGAAGTACTTCATCTCGTGCATGACGCCGAAGGGACCACCCTCCTGGGAGGCGCCGTTGTCGGCGAGGACGACGAGGAGCGTGTTGTCCAGTTCTCCAATTGCGCGGAGACCTTCGACGAGGCGGCCGATCTGGTCGTCGGTGTGGTCGAGAAAGGCTGCAAAGGCTTCCTGTAGCCGAACGGCCAGGCGTTGCTGGTTGACGGGCAGCGTGTCCCACGGCTCGACGCCAGGGTTCCGGGGTGCCAACCCGGTGCCCTCGGGTATGACGCCCATCTCGAGTTGACGCTGGAACCATCGCTGTCGAACAACGTCCCAACCCTCGTCGAACGAGCCCCGGTACTTCGCCAGGTACTCGGGTGGGGCCTGGTGGGGGGCGTGGGTGGCCCCGAAGGGCAGGTATGCGAAGAATGGGCGGTCGGGTCGGACTCCCTTGCTGTCGGACACCATCCGCAGCAACTGGTCGACCAGGTCCTCGCTGAGGTGATAGCCGTCCTCAGCCTTGCCCGGCGGCTCGATCGGGTGGTTGTCGCAGACCAGTTGGGGATGGAACTGATCGGTTTCACCCTCGAGGAATCCGTAGAACCGGTCGAATCCGCGCCCCAGCGGCCACTGCTCGAACGGCCCGGCTGCCGAACACTGTTCCATGGGGGCCAGGTGCCACTTGCCGGTACAGAAGGTCGCGTAGCCCTGGGCTTGGAGTACCTCGGCGACGGTGGCGGCATGGTTCGAGATGTGACCCAACTGGTGGGGAAATCCGGTCTGGAAGTTCGACACTGCCCGCATGCCGACCGCATGCTGCGACCGGCCGGTGAGCAGTGAGGCCCGGGTCGGCGAGCAGAGCGGGGTCACGTGGAAGTTCGTGAACTGAAGACCGCTGGCCGCCAGCTCATCAATATGTGGAGTATCGATTTCTGACCCGTAGCAACCGAGTTGGGCGAACCCGGTGTCGTCCAGCAGCACGATGACCACGTTGGGTGAGTCGCCTGCGGGGTGTGCCGGTTCCTCGAACCAGGGTTCTGATTCGGAAAACGTTCGACCGATGCGGCCCTGGAAGGTCCCTGTTGGCAGATCCGGCTTTGACACGACGTCCTCCCTCACGCTGCAATCTACCTTTGGAGGAATCCGAGGGCGCCTGCCGGCCCGACCGAAGCCATTGGAGAGTGACGTTGAGTAGATCATTGAGGACCCCACTGTGCGAACGGTTGGAGATCGACTTCCCGATCTTCTCGGCCGGCATGGGGCCGATAGCCGGACCCGAACTCGTGGCAGCGGTATCCAACGCAGGTGGGCTCGGAGTGCTTGGTTGCACCTCGATGTCCCCGGAACAGGTACGGGCCGTCATCCGACGCACCCGGGAATTGACCGATCGACCATTCGGTGTCGACCTCATCCTGCCGGCCCGTATCGAGCAGGACGGGACGAAGGTCTCAGATGTTGCCGAGCAGATTCCCATTGGACACCGCGAGACGGCGGCACGTATTGCCACCGAACTGGGTGTCGAGCAGTCGGGGGGAAGTGCCAGTCGTGGAACGGGAAGAAACGCGTTGGGAACTGATGCCGAGGCTCAGGTCCAGGTCGTCCTTGAGGAAGGGGTCCCGGTATTCGTCGGTGCCCTCGGCTCACCTGGTTCTGTGGTGGACCGCTTCCATGAAGCCGGTGCAGTGGTGATGTCGGTGGTCGGCAACACGAAACAGGCTGTGAGCGTCGTAAGGGACGGTGCCGACGTCGTCATCGCACAGGGCACCGAAGGCGGTGGCCACACCGGACACGTCGGCACCCTCGCCCTTCTTCCCCAGGTACTCGATGCTGTCGAGGTTCCTGTAGTCGCGGCTGGCGGGATCGGTGATGGGCGTGGCCTGGCGGCCGCCCTTGTCATGGGTTGCGAGGCCGTGTGGGTGGGAACCCGCTTCCTGGCCACCGAAGAAGCCGGCATCGCTGGTTGGCAGAAGGCCGGCCTGGTGGCCGCCGCCGACCAGTCACCGGTCATCAGCCGCGCCTACACGGGCAAGCGGTTCCGACTTCTCCCGAACCAGTGGACCGAGGCCTGGGAGGCTGCCGACCTTGACCCACTTCCCATGCCGTTGCAACCGGTCCTCACCGAGTTGACCATCGGGCCGTGGGCGACCGACCGCGGCGGCAAGGAAGGGATCTCCATGAACGGTGCCGGCAACATCGTCGGCCTTGTCAAGGACGTAATGCCGGCAGCTGAGGTCGTACGCCAGATGGTCGCCGACGCCACCGCCCGCCTGGATGGTTTCAGACCACCCGGGACCCCGCCCCCTACATGACCACCGTGGCACCTCGCCAAGGGGTTTCGATCCGCGTCACGGTCCGCCCCCGGGTCGCATCGAGCGTGGCCATCAGGGCCCGGCCACTGGCCAACTTTCGCTCTTCATAGCCACGAACGTCCATGGCCGCGGATGCCGTCTCGACGGCCTCGTCCAGGGTGTCGGGCGAGAGGTCGACGAGGAATCGCCGGACCGCGTCGGTGTACGTGGCGACCAGTTGCCGTTCGAGGCGTCGCACGACCGTGCGTCCGAAGGGATCAAATGAGGTGTCCCGCAGATGGCGTCCCCGGGACAACAGCCACATGAGCGGGCGACCCACCGAGGCCGACACGGCCGTCTTCCCGAGTCCGAGGGCGCGCAGGGCGGGAGGATGGAGGTGCCAGGTGACCTTCGCAGTGGAGCCCCCGATTGCCGCCGCCATTCTCCGTCCCTCCGCGCCGAGCAGGAGGCGGGCTACCTCGTACTCGTCCTTGTAGGCGGTGAGGTGGTGGAGGCCGCGGGCAACGGCCTCGGTGAGCCGCGACGAGCCCGGCGAGGCGGCGGCCTCGGTGGCGGTCACCTCCTCGATCAGGTCGAGGAAGTCGGCGGCGCACCGTGCCCCCTGGTAGCCGACGAGGTCGGCAGCCAGAAGGCCGACCAGGTCGGCCAGTCGGGGCCCGGCGTCGAGGGCCGCCACCCGGTTCGTGAGCGTCGGCGGCAGCGCGGGAACGTCGACGGTCGAATGGTTCGGGACCCGCCCGTCCGCATCGGCGAAGGCCTCCGGATCGTGGGCCATCCGTCGGCCGGCCCGAAAGGCGGCGAGGTTGAGGTCGACGGCGACGCCGTTGAGCTCGATAGCCCGTTCGATGGGGCCTGGACCGACGGGGACGGCGCCCGCCTGGACGGCCACCCCAAGAAGCAGCACGTTGGCCGGTGCGGAGTTTCCGAACAGTCGGAGGCACGTGCCGCCGGCGTCGACGGCAACGAACGTGTCGGAACGGACGCTGTCCGCGGCCCGTGCCACGAGCTCATCGGCCTCAGGAAGATGCCGGTCGGGGTATCCGACCATCGAGCCAGTCGGCGTCGGGGTCGTCGACGCCACGAAGACGGTTCGGTCCGGGTCGGCGGCGTGAAGGATCCGGGGACCCGTTCCGACCAGGAGGTCGAAGGCCAGCACGACGTCGGCACCACCCTGCCCGACCAGGTTCGACGGATGGGGTCCGTCCCGCGACAGGCGCAGGTCACTGACCACCGGGCCGGCCTTCTGGGACAGCCCGGTCTGGTCGAGGCCCCGGACGTCGAAGCCGTCGACCATCGCGGCGGTGGCCAGCACCTGGGCGACGGTTACCACGCCGGTTCCGCCGATGCCAGCCAGGCGGATGTCGAGGCGGTCGGTGTCCACCACCGCCACCGGGTCGGGAAGGTCATCGACGTCGATCGACCCGTCGTCGACCCCGGTCGGCGACGGGAGCACGACTGGGTCGACGGCGACGGTCATGAAGCTGGGGCAGTCGCCGGCCAAGCAGCTGGCGTCCAGGTTGCAGGAGAACTGGTCGATGGTGGTCTTCGTCCCGAGGTCGGTCTCCAGTGGTTGGACCGACAGGCAGTTGGAGACGTCGCCGCAATCGCCACAGCCCTCACAGAGACGGTGGTTGATGGCGATCCGGAAGTCCGGGGTGGTCGCCTTCCCGCGCTTGCGGAGCCGGCGGGTCTGGGCGGCGCAGGCCTGGTCGTGGATGAGGATGGTCACGCCGTCCACGGCCGCCAGCTCCTCCTGGGCCGCGACGATCTCCGAACGGTCGCGTACCTCGACACCATCGGGGAGATCTACCCCCCGGTACCGGGCCGGGTCGTCGGTGGTGACCAGGACACGCCGGACCCCGTGGGCCAGCAGGATCCCGGCGATCTCGGGAACGCCGACCCCGCCGACGGCGTCCTGACCTCCGGTCATGGCGACGGTGCCGTTGAAGAGGATCTTGAAGGTCATGGTGACATCGGCGGCCACCGCAGCCTGGACGGCCAGTTGGCCGGAGTGGAAGAAGGTGCCGTCGCCGAGGTTCTGGGTGAAGTGACCCCGCTCCACGAACGGCGCCATGCCGATCCACTGGGCGCCCTCGTTACCCATGGCGGTGGTGCCAACGCTGGTGCCCACCCGGTCCTCGTCCATGAGCAGGACCATGCCGTGGCAGCCGACCCCGGCTCCGACCAGGGCGCCCTCGGGGACCTTGGTGCCCCAGTTGTGGGGGCACCCCGAACAGAAGAACGGAGTCCGCTCGACGGACAACGGAAGGAGGACCTTCTCCCTGCGCGTCGGCAGTGGAGCGAGGCGTGTCTCCAACCGCGGCGCCAATCGCTCCCGGAGCCCAGCGATCATTGCGTCGGCGTCGAGGATGCCGTGGTCGCGCATGAGGGTCCGGCCGTCGGGGTGCGACTTGCCGACTACCACCGGCTGGTCGGGTCCGCCGTAGAGGGCGTCCTTGACCAGCCATTCCAGGGTCGGGTTCTTCTCCTCGACGACGACGACCTCGTCCAGTCCCCGGGCGAAGGTCCGGATGTTCGCCGGCTCGAACGGCACCGGCAGTTGCATGTGGAAGAGCCGGATACCCGCTGCCGCGATCTCGGCGGACGATCGGAGGCCGAGGCGCCCGAGGGCGTGGACCATCTCGTGGTAGGTGAAGCCGCTGGCGATCAGGCCGATCCAGGCGTCCGGGGGGTCGACGGTGGCCCGGTTCAGGCGGTTGGCAGCGACGTAGCGGCGCACCAGTTCGGAGCGCACCCGGCGGAAGTCGCGCTCCAACTCCAGGGTGTGGGGGGTGAGCAGGTTTCCGTCGGGCCGGTGCTCGTGGGCGACGCCGTCGATGGTGAGGTCGGGAACGACCGGTGAGATCCGATCCGGGTCGAGGTGGACGGTTCCGTTGCCGTCGGCCACCGCGGTCACCACCTTCATCGATGTCCACATGCCGGTGAGCCGCGACAGGGCGACGGCGTGGCGGCCGAGGTCCAGGACCTCCTGGACGTCGCCCGGGTAGAGAATCGGCATGTGGAGGTCGACCAGGGTGGCGTCGGAACTGGACGGCAGCGTCGAGCTCTTGGCGGCCGGGTCGTCGCCGACGATGGCCACGGCGCCGCCGTGACGGGACGTCCCGGCGAACACGGCGTGGCGGAGGGCGTCGCCGGCCCGGTCCAGGCCCGGTGCCTTGCCGTACCAGATTCCTAGGATTCCGTCGTAACGGCAGTCCGGCTGTGTGGCGGCGAGTTGGGAGCCCATGACCGCCGTGGCGCCGAGCTCCTCGTTGACGGCCGGGCGACCGACGATCGGGAGGTCCGGGACCAGCGCAGCCGCTCGGGCCACCTCGAGGTCGAAGCCACCCAGTGGCGACCCGGGGTAGCCGGACACGAAGGCCGCGGTGTTCAGCCCGTCGGCCCGGTCGGCGCGTACCTGCTGGACGGGGATCCGGGCCAGTGCCTGGATCCCGGTCAGGAATGAGGTGCCCCGGTCGCTCCGGTAGCGGTCCTCGAGTCGGTGGTCCTCGAGCAGTGCCATGACCTGCCCCCTTCTGGTCCGGAACCGCCACCGGAGGTCAACCGAGCGGCGGTCACACTGTTCCAAGGATGGCAGATATACGCTGAGATGCTTAAACTTCCGAATGATTGGTGTACAAATGTACAAACAAACGAAGATCGACCGGTCCGATGCGAAGATTCTCGCCACGCTCCAGTCAGATGCACGGCAAACCAACCGCTCCGTCGCCGCCAACGTCGGCCTCGCTCCGTCCACCACCCTGGACCGGGTGCGATCGCTGGAGGAGCGCGGGGTGGTCACCGGCTACCACGCCACGGTCGACCTTGCCGCGATGGGTCGCCCCATCCAGGCCATCGTGGCCCTGCGCCTGCGACCCAAGACCGGCCCGTTGGTCGAACGAGCCGTGGAGCGGCTCTGGTCGTTGCCTGAGACGCTCGGGGTCCTGCTCGTCACGGGGATCGACGACGTCATCGTCCACCTCAGCGTGTCCGACACCGACGCCCTCCGGCACCTCGTCCTGGATAGCATCTCCAGCATCGAAGGGGTGGTGGACGAGCGGACGTCGCTCGTCTTCGAGTACCGCCAGAAGCGCGTCGTCGAACCGGTCGGAACCTGAACGGTCAGCGACTAGAGCCGTCCATGAGCACCGTGGCGCCTCGCCAAGGGGTTTCGATCCGCGTTACGGTCCGCCCCCGGGTCGCTAGCTCATCGGGTAGAGCAGGGGACTTTTAATCCTCAGGCGCCGGGTTCGAGACCCGGGCGACCCACCAGAGCCCAGATGTCCGGTCAGGTTGGAGGGCCGAGCACCGAGGCGTGGAAGGCCAGCATGTCGGCACGGAACAGGTCCGGCTGGTCGCCGACGCTGCCGATGTGGGCGCCCTTGCGACCCAGGCCGGCCTTGAGCGCTGCGAGGAACATGTCCAGATCGGTGGTCCCGGCATCGGGTCGGCCCGTCAGGGGATCGATCATCGACCCGTCGTCATCGACGTAGACGGTCGGAGCCGAGGGGGCGACGGCCGCCTCGGGCACCTCGTGGACGTCCTCCTGACGGTCGAAGCTGTGCGCAGCCCCGGCCACGACCCGCACCGTCACATCACCACCACCCAGGCGGATGGCCTGCACCTGGGCCTGAACCTGCTGCACCGACAGCCAGTCGTCCTGATCGCCGACGATGGCCCGGATACGGGTCGCACCCACTGTCGGATCGTTGAACTGGTGGCCACACCACGGGTAGACCGAGTACACCCCGGCAAAGCCGACCCCCTCACCGACAACAGGGTCGGCAAAGCGTCGCATGGCCGCCATCAACACGGCCGAACCCCCCCTGCTGTGGCCCTGGGCGCAGATCCGCACCGGGTCGACCGCCGGGTGCGCGGACAGGACGGTCAGGGCGGACAGTACGTCGAATGCGCTGGCGGCGAACGAGTACTGGGTCTGGTTGGCCACCGTCGATACGACGGCCCGTGGACCGAACGGGTCGAGCACGAACGCCGCATAGCCCGCCGCCACCAGGACCTCGGCGTGGGCCAGATGGCTGTCGGCAACCCCGAGGCTCCCCGGTATGACCATCACCAACGGCAGCGGCCCACCGGCCGAAGGCAGGAACAACTTGCCGTCCACGGCCACCGGTTCGCATCCGGTCGGATCGTTGACGGCCTGGTGGTAGTTGACGGGGGTGGCGCTGGGAACCTCGACGTTCTCACCGACCACACCGGCCAGGGTGATCGAACAGTCCCGGAACCGCGTCTCGTCGTCCATCGGCAAGAGCCTAGGCGGGACCCCCGAGGCTGGCGGCAGCCCGCTCCCTCGGGTGGACCGGGTGGTCGAACGGGCGCAGCAGGTGCCGGACGAACACCACCCCGTAGCCGGTGTGGTGGCCCGCTCCGGCGGCGGCCCTATCGTCGGAGCCGAGGTCGTCGGCCAGCGCTGACAGCCGGTACCACGGCACCGACGGCTGCTCGTGGTGGGTGTCATGGAGGGTGTTTTCGAGGAACAGCAGGCGCCACGGCACCGAAGCACGCACGATCGCCGAGCGGGTGGCGTCGCCCTCGACGTAACGGTGCTCCAGGTACGACCGCACGAGGCTGAGGCCGTTTCCGGCGTAGACGCCCAGCAGGTACACCCACAGCGAAATCCCCGCCACCGCGACCACCAGCCAGGTCACGCACGCTGCAGCCACCAGGTGGCCCGCCCACCAGCGAAGCAGCCGCCCGTCGCCGGAGCGGACCTCACCCACGTCACGACGCACCATCGACACGTTCTCGACGATCGGGCCGAGCAACATGCGACCCAGCAGCGCGTGGTGGGCCAACATCAACGCCCGACCAACAGGTGTCGCCCGCGACCAGGTGCGTGCCGTGACGTAGAAGCTCTCGGGGTCGGTGGTCGTGTCGGTGAGGTCGGTGCAGGCGTGGTGGCGCAGGTGCGACCGCCGGTACACGCGGAACGGCAGCCGCAGGCTGACCGGGATCGATCCAACCAACTCGTTGGCGAACGAACTGGAGAACGGGTGCCCGTGCAGGGCCTCGTGCTGAAGCGAGCCGTGCCAGGCGACCACCACGGCCAGCAGGGCGACCGTGGCCGGCCACGGCAGCGACCCGTGGACGAACAGGACCGCCACCCAGGCTCCGTAGACGCCGACGGCCACCGCGACCGTGGGCCATTCGATGCGAGGCATGCCCGGAATCTACGGTCGGCCCCCAGATTCGATGCGCAGGGTCAGCAATCCCGGTGGCGCAGCAGGAAGTCGAGCACCGGGGGCAGCACCCGTTCGGGGCCCTCGACGAGGACCGAGTGCTTGAGGGCCGGGAGGACGACCAGTTCTGATTCCGGGAGGGCGTCGTCGATCACGGCGTTCAGCCGCGGGTTGCAGGCACCGTCGAACTCGCCGGTCAGCACCAGGCACGGGCACCCGACCTGCGGCAGCCAGGCCAGCATCTCGGTCGAGGCGTACACGTCGAACACGCTCAGGAACACGTCCTCGGGCGTTCCGAGCACCTGTTCGATGCGGTGCTCGATGACCTCGGGGTGAGCGGCGATGAACCCGTCCGTGTACCACCGGTCGACCAGCGTGGTGAGAACCGCCTCGACGCCCTGGCCCCGCATCGCCGCCACGACGCCCTTGACCCCGGCGCTGTCGTCGGCGGTACGTCCGGCCGCCGTCGACAACAGCACGACCGACGACGTGCGGGCCGGGTGTGCCCGGGCGTAGGCAGGGCCGATCTGTCCGCCCAGGGAATGGCCCATGACGTGGATCCGTTCGTGGCCGAGCCGCACCCGTAGGGCCTCGAGGTCGTCGACGAGTTCGTCGAGCGAGTACGGCACCGGCGGCACCGGACTGTCGCCGTGGCCCCGCAGGTCGTAGGCGACGCAGGTGAAGTGCTCCGACAGGGCCGGAAGGAGGGCGTCCCAGGTGGTGCGGCGGGAGCCGATGCCGTGCACCAGGTAGAGGGGTGGTCCCTCACCGGTGACGGTGTGGGCGACTTCGACTGCGGGCATGCGGGACCGGTCCTCCGATGGATCAGGTGGAAGCGACCACGGGGGGAGACGCGAAGTGTGGCATCACCTCGGTGGCGAAGCGCTCCATGGCCTCGAGGTGCTCATCCTGGGGTTGGCCCATGTTGGAGCTCAGGATGACCTCGTCGATCCCCGCCTCGGCATATTCGGCCAGCCGGTCCACCATCTCTCCCGGCGGGCAGACGATGAGGTTCTCGTCGAGCTCCTCGACGCTCTTGGCACACGGAAGCGGGGCGATGCAGCCGTTGCTCACGAGGCCCGGACCAGTGAACACGTTGTCGAACCGTCCGTAGTAGTCGTGCGCCCGCTCGAGCGACTGGCGGGCATGGGCGGCATCGGCGGCACAGTAGATGACCCGCGACATCATGATCCGCAGGTGCTCGCCGGCGACACCCATCTCGGCCTTGGCGTCCTTGTGGGCAGCCACCTGCTGCCGGAACAGCTCCGGGGCGCCCGACAGCGGCGTGGTCTGGATGTTGAAGCCCCGCTTCGTACATGCGGCGATCCCCTCAGGGTTCAACACGGCCACCATGATCGGCGGCATGGGCTGCGTCATCGGCCGGGGCATGATCGTCAGCGGCTCGAAGTCGTACCAGTCGCCGTGCCACTCGACCTCCTCCCCGGTCAGCAGGGCAATGAGTACGTCGAGGCTCTCGTCGAACTTCTCCCTCGATGTCTCGATGGGCGACCCCATCCGGGCCATCTCGTAGGCGAAGGCGCCACGGCCCACGCCGACCACCAGCCGACCGTCGGTGAGGATGTCGGCCTGGACGATCTCGCCGGCCAGCATCCGCATGTCGTGAAGCGGCAGGACCACCACCGACGTGACGAGCTCGAGCCGCTCTGTGACCCCGGCGACCTTCACCGCCATGAGCAGCGGTGACGGCGTGATCAGCACGTTGATGAGGTGATGCTCGGGCAGGGTGACACCCCGGTAGCCGAGGCGCTCGGCCGCCACGGCCTGCTCGACCATGTCCGCGTAGAGCCGTTGGCCCCCGTACCCCGGGTCCGGGTAGTAGCTGGAGAGGAAGTGGTTGAAGTCCAAGGTGCCGCTCAGCCCGCCTCGTCAGGTTCGCCTTCATCCACGGGCCCACCATCCGCCCAGCCAGGTGGCGTCGTTGTTCGCAGCACCCGGAAGTGGATGGCCCGCTCGTGCAGCAACCGGGCCGCCTCCTGCTCTTCAGTTGGAAGGCCGTCGATGCGACCACGCTCCTGCTCGTCGGCCCATGTGGTGCCCTCTATCCAGCCCAACGGATGGGTCATCGGCAGGCGGGGCGAAAGGCGGTTGTGGAGTCTCACCACCGACCGGGGCCAGCGGTGGAGCGCCGGCGGCGCCCAGTCGGGGTGTGCGGCGAGGTGGGCGAAGTGCTCGCCCCGAAGATGCCCGTTCAGTTCCCGCTCTGCGGACGAGGGAAGGATGTCACCGGCGTTCACGACACCATCGTGCACGGATCGACACCGCGAAGCGCGAATACCCGCTCCACTGCCTCGCCCAGGCGCTCTTCGCTCAGGCGCCCATCGTCGAGCGCCGTCACGATCTCCCATGCTGCCGGGATCACGTTGTAGTGGGCACCGGTGATCAGCAGGTCGGCGCCCGCAGCCAGGGCGAGGACCGCCGCCTTCGGCAGCGTAGTGATCTCCTCGATGGCCCCCATCTCGAGGTCGTCGACTAGGACCACGCCGTCGAATTCCAGTTCGGTACGGAGCAGTCCCGTTATGGCCTCCGGTGAGAGGCTCGCCGGCATGCCCTCGGTGAGCCCCGGCACGTCGAGGTGGCCGACCATCACGCCGATGCGATCGGTCAGGCCCCGCCATGGCACGAGGTCGAAGTCCGACATCTCCTCGAGCGGTGGTGTAGTCGGCAGGTCGTCGTGGCTGTCGGTGTCGGCGCGGCCGTGGCCCGGGAAGTGCTTGGCCACCGGAAAGAGGCCTCCGTCGAGCACACCGTCGGCAAATGCCCGCCCATAGGTGACGACCACCCCCGGTTCGTCACCGAACGACCGTGAGCCGATGCCCGGGCCAGCCCCCACGTCGAACACCGGTGCCAGGTTGACCGTGAAGCCCAGATCCGCCATGGCAGCCATCCGGTCGGCGATGACCACCCGTACCTGGCGGGGCTCCAATTCCGTCAGCCCGAAGGCAGAGGGAAGCAGGCCGAGGAGGCCGTCGAGGCGCTGCACGTTCCCGCCCTCTTCGTCTACGGCGATGACCAGGCGACCGGTCATCGACGACGCATGCAACGAGTCGATCGCGTCGGTGACGCCCTCGTCGGGCTTTCCGATGACGACCACGCCACCGATAAGCCCACGTTCTGCCAGGGCGACAGCGTCCGCAAGCTCCGCCTGTTCGACGACCGGCAACAGCACCTGTCCGATACGCGTCGCTGGCGCCAACTCTGCGATGCACTCGGCCGCCGTCGGACCGGGTGGTGCCGTCGTCGTGGACGTGGTGGTTGACGAGGTCGTGGTCGAGGTCGATGTGGTGCTCGTCGTCGATGTCGTCGTCGATGTCGTCGTCGATGTCGTCGTCGATGTCGTCGTCTCGACAACCGTAGTGGTCGAAGGCGCGACGGTGCCCGACGACCCACATGCCGCAAGGGTCGCGGCACCCAGTACCGCCAGAATCATCCGCACAGCGGCTAGTGCACCACATTCCTGACCGGGGCGCACGAACTCACCCGGATTGCTCATCTACGCTCGCCTACATGCGGTCGCTAGCCGTCGCAGGCATCGCCCTGGTACTCGTCGCGTTCGTGCTGTTCCTCGGAACGTGCGGCCAGTCCGGGAACGACGCGCCCCCCGACACGCCGACCACGTCGACATCGACGACGAGCACCACATCGACTTCGACAACGACTACCACGACGACGCTCGACCCGGCATCGCTGGGCACACTGCCACCCGTCGAGGGGATCGGCTCGCCCACGCTCGGATCCACCTCTTCGGTCAGCACGGTCGGCCTGGACACGGTGCACTTCGGCATGGCCACAGCAGCCGCACAACGGGCCGCCGGCAGCCGCTTCACGCCCGTCACCCCGGTCGGACCCTGCTATCTCGCCACCCCCGACGACGCCCCCGACGGCATCACCTTCTGGATCGTCGACGGGACGGTGGAGCGGGTCGACATCGACACCGACGAGATAGACACCAAGTCGGGAGGCAGGATCGGTCGCACCGAAGAGTGGATCCGCGGGACGTGGCCCGACCGCATCCAGGCCTCGCCGCTGCCCGACGGCACCGGCAACCTTCTCGCCTTCGTCCCCCGGGACGAGTCCGACCAGGAGTTCCGGGTCATGTTCCAGACCGACGGCGAAAAGGTCGTCCGGATGTGGTCGGGCCGCCTGCCCTGGGTCGCCGAACTGGGCGGCTGCCCGGCGGGCTAGGGCAGGACCACCAGCAGTTCCAGCAGGCAACCCCCGTCGGTTAGACGGTGCACTACACCAGGTACCGGGTCGAACCCGATAGGGGCTGACGCCGACACGAGCAGGGCAACCTCGTCTCCCCGTCGCCACGCTGACACCTCTGCAACGTCGCTGGACACCCCGCCCCGGGCCTCGAGCAGCGCCTCCGGAATACCCACGACCTCCCCCAGGGTTCGCCAACGGCCGACCTCCTCCCACGAACCCGGTCGATGCCCCGGCGGCAGTCGCAGCCCGGCGGCCTTCAGGCGCCCGAGCAGGTCACGACCGCCCACGGCCTCCGCACCGAGGGCGAGCGCCCGTACCCGCACCTCGGCAGGCACGTCGTAGTGGTCGCCCTGGAAGGCCATGCGGCGCAATCCCAGGCCGGCTGCGAAGGCGTGCAGTTCGTCGTAGCCGGTGTCGCTCACGAGATGGGCCCAGCGGCGGCCCCGCCAGGGCCAGATCGCCTTGTCGACAAGGATCGTCATGCCCCATGCTGGGCCGGGTGAGCGTCAAAGTGCCACACTTGCGCCATGGATGCCGACATAGTTGACGACACCGTCACGTTGCGCATCCCAGCCGACCCGACCTTCGCCGACCTACCCCGGGTATGCCTTGCCGTGCTGCTTCGCATACACCGCATCGACCCCGACGACCTGGGCGACTTCGCCACTCGCCTCAAGGAGGCTTCTGCGGACCTGATCGCCGGTGGTGGCGAATTGGCGATCGACTTCCGGGCGACCGGGGCGGCGGTGGAGGTGGTGCTCAGCGGACCCGGCGGCACCGTCACACTCGAGGCGACCGGGGCCTAGGACCGAACGGACGCGCGGTTCAACGACCGGTCGAGCCGAAGCCGCCGGCCCCCCTCTCGGAACCGGGCAACTCCTCGACCTCGACGAAACGACACAATTCGACCCGCTGGACCACCAACTGGGCGATGCGCTCGCCGCGCACCACCTCGAAGGGCTCGGACGGGTCGGTGTTGACCAGCAGCACCTTGAGTTCGCCCCGGTAGCCGGCGTCGATCAGGCCCGGGGTGTTGAGACAGGTCACGCCATGCCGCAGGGCGAGGCCGCTGCGGGGCTGCACGAACCCCGCATAGCCCTCGGGGATGGCGATGGCCGCACCGGTGGGCACCAGCGCACGCCCACCGCCGGGTGCGAGGGTCACCGCCTCGGCGGCCACCAGGTCGGCGCCCGCATCGCCTTCGCGTGCGTAGGCGGGCATCGGCAGGTCCGGATCAATGCGCAGCAGGGGTATCTCGAGCACGGGCGGACAATAGCGGGCTGCGTCGTTCCCACCATCGGCGGATGAGTCGCACGTAGGCTCGGCGACATGTTGGCATGGATGGACCTCGAGATGACCGGACTCGACCCGGCCCACGACGTCATCGTCGAGATCGCAACCCTCGTCACAGACGACAACCTCGAGATCGTCGCCGAGGGCCCCGACCTGGTCGTGCACCAGCCCCCCGAGGTGCTGGCCCGCATGGGCGACACGGTCCGCAACATGCACACCACGAGCGGCCTGATCGACGAGATCGTCGCCTCGACCACAACGCTCGAGGAGGCCGGTGCCGCCACGCTCGCCTTCCTCCGGGAGCACATCCCCGAGGCCCGCACTGTCCCGCTCTGTGGCAACTCGATCGGCACCGACCGTCGCTTCCTGCATGCCTGGCTGCCCGAGATCGAGGAGTTCCTGCACTACCGGTCGGTCGACGTGTCGACCCTCAAGGAGTTGGCCCGCCGCTGGCACCCGGAGGTCCTCGGCTCGGCGCCCGAGAAGGCGGGAGGACACCGTGCCCTCGACGACATCCGGGAGTCGGTGGCCGAACTCCGCCACTACCGCACACACCTGTTCACCGATGCCGCCCGGGGCTGAGGCCGCCCCGCCGCTTCGCCCCACGTGAACGGCCCCACCTAGGGTCGATCGGGTGACCAAACCTCCCGCTCCTGTCCGCCGGCAGGAGCAGGAACCCGCAGACGACCAGATCCTGGAACTGGCACCCGACCTCTACCGGTTGCAACTGCCGATCTCGATGCCCGGGCTGGGCCACGTCAACTGCTACGCCCTCGAGGACGACAGGGGGCTCGCCCTCGTCGACCCCGGCCTCCCCGGCGAGGCGTCGTGGAAGGTCCTGGCCGAACGTCTCGGCCAACTGGGTGCACGCGTCGAGCACGTCCACACCGTCGTCGTCACGCACAGCCACCCCGACCACTTCGGTGGCGTCCACCAACTGCGCGACGAGTCGGGCGCCAACCTGCTGACCCACGCCGACTTCCGTTCCGCATTCGGGAACAACGACCCCGGGGGATCAGCGTCCCAACTGGCGGATCTGGTCGAGGAGCCGCTTGCAGACGCCGAACCGTCGGTTGACGAGGCCATCGAGGCGTTCCGGGAGGGGATGCGACGCTCCACACCCTGGGGTGGGGTCCGGGAGCCCCCGCCCATCGAGGAGATGAGGGCCTGGAGCGAGGGTGGCCTCGGCCCCCGGGCCTTCCGGGTCCCCCGACCCGACCGGACCGTCGAGGACGCCGACGAGGTCGTCCTCGGCCGCCGTACCTGGCTGGCCGTCCACACCCCCGGTCACACCCACGACCACCTCTGCCTCTACGACCCGGCAGGCGGCCTCTTCCTCTCCGGCGACCACGTCCTGCCGACCATCACACCGCACATCGGCGGTGTGTCCGAGCTCGAGGACCCGCTCGCCATGTTCATGGACTCGCTGGACCGGATGGAGGAGTTCGCCGCCGTCTCCCTGGTGCTGCCCGCCCACGGCCACCCGTTCACCGACCTGGCCGGTCGCGCCGACGACATCCGGCGCCACCACGGCGAACGCCTCGACGTGATCCGCGAAGCCGGCAGCGAACTCGGCCGTGCGACGGTCGATGCCTTCATGCAGCGCCTCTTCAAGGAACGGTCGTGGGGCTACATGGCCGCCAGCGAGACCTACGCCCACCTCGAGCACCTGCGGCTGACGGGCAACGCCGACCGTACCGACGCGGGCGGCAGCAGCAGCTATCTGGTCGCCTGACCGGAGGCTCCTCAGGCGAACAGCCCGGGCTGGGCGTCGATGAACCGGCGCTTGGCCGCTTCGGCGCCGGCCCGTAAATTCACTTGACGAACCACCACCAGGTGGTGTTGGGTGGTCACTCGGCGTGATATCCCGTATCGTGGAGCGCCGGACACAGAACAGACAACCCCCACTTCCCCCAACCGAGCAGACGTTCCCATGCAGCACCAGGCGCATCGACACCACCACGGCACCACGGCCGCCCGGCCGGTGACCGACGCGCTCCTGCACGCCTCGGACTATCCGACCACGGCCACGAACGCTGAATCGTCGAACACGACGACCACGTTCATGTTCTGGACCAAGCACCAGCGGCCCCGGGAGACGTTCGGCTAGACGCCAACGCACACCAAACCCCCGAGGCCGCCGGAAACATCCGGCGGCCTTTCTGGTTTTTCCGGGTGCACTCCGACCAACCCCCCGACCGACCCCCCAAGACACCAACGACAGGAGCAGGACCATGCAGGCACTGCAGTACGAACTCGAGACCTGGCGAGCAGACGCCGAGTGCGAACGACTCGGCGTACCCACCCACGTCTTCTTCTCCGACGACCTCGGCGACATCGCCCAGGCGAAGCGCATCTGCACCGAGTGCCCGGCCCTTGTGCCGTGCCTCGAGGGAGCGCTCGGCCGACGCGAACCCTGGGGCGTCTGGGGCGGGCAGATCTTCCGCAACGGAAGGATGCTCGCCACCAAGCGTCGACGCGGGCGGCCATCGAAGGTGCCCCGCCCCGAAGACCAGCTCCCCGTGGTGCCCATTCCGGTCCACCTCCAATCGGAACTCCGCTCGGCCTGATCGCCGACGGATGGGCCTCCCTCCGCCACGGGGAGCACAAGCCGCCATCAACACGGGTCGGGGTGACGCCTCGACGAGCCCCGGCCCGTGGGCGCACCATCCCTGCCCACGCATTCGTGATCGGCACCCGACCCGACTACCGTCGGCGTCGTGGTTCGGCCGGTCGCCCTCGTCCTCGGATTGCTGCTGAGCGCGGCCCTCACCTCCTGCGGCTCCAGCACCGACATGACCGACGCAACGGTTCTCGACCACCCCTTCCAACTCGTGGACGGTGGGACCACCACGCTCGCCGAACTCCAGGCCGACGACGACCGGCCCCTCGTCGTCAACCTCTGGGCCACCTGGTGCGCACCCTGTCTCGCCGAGATGCCCGACCTCGAGGCCTTCCACCGACAACGGGGTGACGAAATCCGGGTCCTCGGCCTCAACATCTCAGACTCGCCGACCCGAGCCGCCGACATGACCGGCGAAATCGGCATCACCTACCTGCTTGGCAGCGACCCCGAGGGTGCCTTCGTCGAAGCACTCGGCGCCATCGGCCTGCCGGTCACCGGCTTCATCACCCGGCAGGGTCGACTCGCCCTCGTGCACCAGGGACAACTCGACCTCGAACGCCTCACCGAACTCGTCGAGGAAAACCTCTGATGGCAGCGGTCCTCCCGACGAGAACGCCTTCCCTGGGTACTGCGTAGTGTTCGACCTCGGCCTCACGCTCCCGTTCACCCTCGGCCTCGTGACGGCGATCAACCCGTGCGGCTTCGCCATGCTCCCCACCTGGATCGGCTACTTCCTCACCGGCGACGCCGCCGACCGGGAGGACCGCCCCGAACAGGTGCTCCGGGGCCTGCTCGTCAGCTTCGTCATGGCCGGCGCCTTCGTGCTGGTATTCGGCACCCTCGGGTTGGCAGCCACCCATCTCGTGACCGAGGAGTCGGTTGCGCGACGAACCCCCTGGATCACCGTCCTGATCGGCCTGCTGCTCATCGGCTACGGCCTGGCACTGCTCACCGGCCGCCAGGTCCGCCTGCCGATCCCGAAGCCCCGACGCGGCCCGGGATCCAGCGAACTGTGGTCGGTGTTCGGCTTCGGCGTCTCCTATGCCGTCGTCTCGATCGGCTGTGCAGCACCGATCTTCCTCCTCCAGGTGGCGGGCAGCTTCGGTCGCGACGGGATCCTCGAAGGCACCGCCACCTACCTGGCCTTCGCCGCCGGGATGACAGCCGTCGTCGCCTCGCTGACCCTCTCGCTGGCGCTGGCCCGTGGCGGGCTCGTACGGCACCTGCGCAGGCTCGTTCCGTTCATGGACCGGATCGCCACCCTCGCCCTCGTACTGGGTGGCGCCTACCTCGTCGTCTACGGCATCTACGAGATTCGCCTGCTGCGCAACCCCGGCACCCCCTCCAACCCGGTCGTCGACGCCGTAACCGACCTGCAGACCCACCTGGCCAACTGGGTCGCACAGGCAGGCGGGACGCGTGTGGGGTTGGCGCTATGGCTCGTCGTCCTCACCGCCGTCGTCTGGGGGATCGGACCGGCCCTGACCGGCGAGGCCCGTCGCACCGGGTGGACGATCGTCGGAGCGGCCTGGCTGTTCGGCGAAGGAGTCGGCCACCGCGGCGACCTCGTCATGCTCCCCGTCGGACGGCTCGCCATGGACTGGCCGGCCCGGATCGCCAACTGGACCGACACCCCGGGGCGCTGGGCGGTCCCCCTGGAGGCGCTGTTGACGCTCGTCGCCCTCGCAACCCTCGCTCTCTTCGTACGGCCGATGTTCCGGCGCCGATGAGCCCCGTTCGTCGAATCGCCGACCTCCCGGCACTGCTGAAACTCCCCGGCGTGGTCGAGGAACTGGAGCTCGGCTCCCCACTCGGCGTGTGCGCCCTGCACGGTGGCGGGCTGGAGCGGGCCACCGAGGTAGTCGCCCGGGAAGTCGCCGTCCGGACCGGGGCCACGTACTACGGGATCATCCAACCCGAGGGCACCCGGCGCCACCTCTCCTCCACCCGCTTCGACCCCGACGCATCCCCCCGGCTGGCCACCTTCCTCGATCGGGTCCGGACGGTCGTCTCGATCCACGGCTACGGGCGCGACGACGACTTCTTCGCCGTGCTCCTGGGCGGCACCAACAGGCCCTTCGCCCACCACCTGGCCGGCCACCTCCGGGACACGCTGCCCGACGACTACCGGGTGGTGGACGACCTCGCCGAGATGCCGCGCAGGCTCCGTGGCGTCCACCCCCGCAACCCGGTCAACCGGCCGCGCCACGGTGGCGTTCAGGTCGAACTTCCACCGAGCATCCGGTGGAACCTCGACGCCCACGACTGGAGCGACCGGGACGGCACACCGCGAGCGCCGCAACTCGACGACCTGATCGACGGACTGGCCGCCGGCGTCGCCGGCTGGGACGGTATGGCCGCCGAAGACGTCGCCTAGGGCAGGTTCACCGGGACCGGTTCGGGCTGAGTTGTCGTGCCCGGTCGAGGCGGAGCCGGATCGGCTGCCACGCCCGCCCGCAATGATGCGTACATGAACCCCAAGACCGGCGGCGGCCTGACCAGGGTCGCCCGGGGTGTCAGGCCCGAGCCACAGCCGACACACACGCCCCACCGCACTGTGCAGCACCAGCGAGCCCCCCGGCATCGTGCGACACGGCGAGCCCTGTTCAGGGCGCCCGTCGCTCGAGGATCCAGGCACCGCCGTCGCTTCGATAGCGGAGGCGGTCGTGGAGCCGGTTGGGACGCCCCTGCCAGAACTCCACCAGGTGTGGCCGGATCCGGAAGCCGCCCCAGTAGTCGGGACGTTCGACCCCGCCGCCCACCCAACGATCCTCCTGTGCCGTGTAAGCCGCATCCAGGACCGACCGGTCGTCGACCACCGCACTCTGGTCGGATGCCCACGCCCCGATCTGGCTGCCCCGGGGCCGCGTCGACCAGTAGGCCTCGGATTCGTCGGTGCCTATCCGCTCGGCGCTACCGGTCACGCGCACCTGCCGGCGCAACTCGGTCCAACTGAAAGTGAGGGCCGCCCGACCGGTGGCATCGAGCTCCTCGGCCTTGTCGCTCGTGTAGTTCGTGAAGAAGACGAACCCGTCCTCGTCGACCATCTTCAGCAGGACGTTGCGCGCCGACGGCCAGCCATCGGAGGTCACCGTGCTCACCACTAAGGCGTTGGGCTCCCAGTAGCCCGCCTCCTCGACCTCGGCGAACCAACGCTGGAACTGGACGATCGGATCGTCGGCCATATCAGACGCATCGAGCCCCCGATCCTGATATTCCTCTCGACGCCCGCTCAGGTCCACAACCGGAGTCAACACCCCCGGGGCAGGTCCGGCAAATGGGCGGCTCGCCCGGCAGGTCAGGGAACCAGATGCGCTATCGGACCAGCAGGGTCGACCAGCCCGGCGACCGCCGACCACGGCAGGTCCACCCAGGGCGTGCCCACCACACCGGGTGCCACCTGATACTGGTCGAAGCGGAGCACCACGCCGGTCGCTACGACTGCCATGTGCAGGAAGTTGGATGCCTCCGCGGCAAGGCCCTCAGCGAACAACGTGTCGGCGCCGAACTGCGCCGCCAGATCCGCCCGGGCTGCCGTGGCGAGCCCGTCCAACCAGGCTGATCCGGCCACGAACAGGTCTGCGACAGCAATCTCGGATCCCGTCGACAGGTCCAGGAGCAGCGTCGAGGTCTCCTGCTGGACGGTCGCGGCGCCATCCCACTCCGTCGTGAAGTCGTACACCACGCTGAGCAGCCGACCATCTACGTACACCACCTTGCCAGCTCCCCGCAGCGTGCTGGAGCCCGTGCCGGAGCTCTCTTCTTCAAGCACCGACGCCCGGAACGCCGAATAGGTCCTGGCGACAACCGCTTCAATGGCACCGTTCACGGCATGATCGGCCAGAGACCCCGACACCTGCGGGTAGGCGAGGTCGTAGTCGGCCAGTTCCACGATCTGTCCGGACATCCGACTGGAAGAGACCTTCGGCGCACCCTCTACGCGCGGCACGGTCACCTGCGTCCCGCCGGAACCGGCATCTGCAGCAGTACCACCACCGGCCTGTGCACCGGCCTGCAAATCAGCCAACACGCCGGCCGTGTCCGATGGGTTCGCTCCACGCATCTCCCGGCCGTCACCCGGAGCGCAACCAGTTGCCAGGACGACGGCCACAGCGCACCACACCGCCTTGATGCCCGCCGGATACTGCTTCACAGACCGCAGGGTACCGACCGGGGTGCACCACCCGGATTCGCCCCACATAGCGCCCCCAGGGTTGGTACGGTCGCGCCGATGCCCCGAAAGCGCCGAGGAACCCAAGCCCACCGGGACGGCACCGCTGAGCCGGACCAGTTGCTGCTCGACCTCGTCAACGGCCTCCGCGAACTCGACGAACGCGTAGCCACCCTCGAACGGCGATTCGACGCACTCGGCGAAAGCGCCTCCGGCGACGATGAGGACGCCGTCATGGAACTCCGGCTCCACGTCGCACGCCTGTCCGCCGAACTCACCCGGGCGACCGTCGAGTTTCGGGGGCAGATCGCCGAACTGGCAGGACGATCCGGCGACGAACTCCCGGCGTCACCCGAACTGGTCGGCGACGAGGCCTTCGAGGACCTCACGGTCGACTCGCCGGCACGCGCCCCCGACCGGCGCCGCACCAGCGGCTGGCAGCCCGCCGACTAGGAGGCGCCGGGCCACACTCCGGATCCGGAAGCCGGCCCCTACGACGAAGAGGCTGCAACGAGGGCATCCAACAACTGTTGTGCCCTCGCCTGGATCTGGCCCCATTCGATCCAGTCCGGCGGATCCTCGGCCAGGGCCTTCGCCGCATCGACCTGCAGTTGACCCAGTTCGGCCACTATGTCTGCCACCGTGTCGGAAACATCGACAGGCCCCGGATCCGAGCCGTCGCCGGTTCCGTCGCCGGTTCCGTCGCCAGACCCGTCGCCGGTTCCATCGCCAGACGGCGACGCAGCGACCGTGCCGAACAGGCTGCTCATGTCGGCGTCCGTCAACTGCTCGAGCGCCTCCTCCAGCGAATCGGCCATGACCACGTCCTCGCCGACCGCCACGATCACCCGCTCGAGTTCGGGAACAGTGTTGTCGCCCTCGGCCTGCACGTAGAGCGGCCTCACATAGAGCACCGAGTTCTCGATCGGAACCAGCAGGAGCTCGCCGAACAGGACAGTCGACCCGCGCTGGCTGAGCAGCGTCTGGAGGGTGGCGACCTCCTCGTCGTTACGGATCCTCTCCTCCGAAAGCGCCGGACCGTCGAAGTTGGAGGTTGGCGGCCGGTAGAGCACCAACTCGCCGTAGTGGTCGCCATCGCTGCGGCCGACGATGTACGCCGCCAGTTCCTTGCGGGCGTCCTCCTCGTCGAGCGGCACGTAGGCCCGGATGATGACGAACTCGGTCTCGTCGCTGCCAGGGAGGTCGAGCATCGTCCGGTAGGGGGCCATGCGCATGTCGCGGGTCCCGACCTTCATGCCCTGCTCGTTGACGACCACCAGGTTGAGCGCCCCCTCGCCGGTACGTCCCGGATCCTGCGAGACCGCCCACTCGGACGCCCGCTGGTAGAAGTTCTCCGTGTCCTCTACGTGGTAGGCACCCCACATCTCGGTCTGGACCCGGAACAGGTCCTCGGCATACCGGAGGTGTCCGACCAGGTCGTCGGGCATCTCGGAGATCGGACGGAAAAGGCTCCCGAAGGCACTCTCGTAGACCTGGATGATCGGATCGTCGGAATCAACCACGTAGAAGGTGACCCCGCCGTCGAAGCCGTCGACGACGGCCTTGACCGAGTTGCGGACATAGTTGAAGCCGGTCCGAAGGCCGCTGTCCGACGAAAGTCCCCCGACCGACGCCTGCTGGGAATTGGGGAAGCGGTTGGTCGTCGTGTAGCCGTCGACCAGGTAGACGATCCGGCCCTCATGGAGCACCGGGTACGGGTCGGCATCGAACCGCAGGAAGGGCGCCAACTTCTCGACCCGTTCCCGTACGTCACGGACGTAGATGACCCGCGAATCGCCGGTGACGAAGTTCGAGATCATCGGTTCGAGTTGGCCGAACCGGAGGGAGAACGCTGCCCGTCGAAGGAACGAACCCATGGGCACGCCTCCCCCGCCACCGATGTCCGCATAGCGGACCTCCAGGGTCTCCTGGTTCTCGTCGGTGTAGTCGACCTCGTTTCGGCTGGCCCCGACGATGGAATAGCCATCGAGGTCCTCCCCGACGTATATCTGCGGCCGGTCGAGCACCACGTCGATTGACGGGTCGATCGCAATGGGCAGGTCACCGATGAGGAACTCGGGATCGCCGGTCGCCCGGACACGGCTCACCGGAGCCAGGGCCACGCCGTAGCCGTGCGTGAACGCCACATGCTGGCTCTCCCACGAACGTGTCACGTTCGGCTCCAACTCACGTGCGCCGATCATCACCTGCGTCGGCTCGCCGTCGACCAGGTAGCGGTCCGAGTCGAGTTCACGGCTGAAGCGGTAGAACTCTCGCTCACCCTGGAGCCTGTCGAAGGTCCCCTGGACGACGAGCGGATCGAGTACCCGGATGTTGCGGACCGTGCCCGGGTTGGCGAGAAGGTCCTCAGCAGTGATCACGTTGTCCATGCCATCCAACTGCAGCACCTCGACCCCGTCGAGGCCGAACGCCAGACGGGTCGCCTCGATGTTGCGGCCGATGAACTCGGCCTCCTTCTCGGACTCCGCCGGCTCGACCCGGAGGTTCTGGATCACCGCCGGATAGATGTTGCCCATCACCAGTGCCACGAACGCCCACAGGCCGACGGCAAGCGTCGGCAACACCCAGCCTCGACGCCGAATGTTCACGATCAGCAGGAGAACGGCGAACAGCGAGATGAGGATCAGGAGGTTGATCGCCGGCAACTGTGCATTGACATCCGTGTAGGTCGCCCCGTGGACGGCACCACGGGTCGAGGTCGTGAGTTCGTAGCGGGCCAGCCAGTAGTCGGCAGCCTTCACCACGGCGAGGAGACCGAGCAGGACCGAGAGGTGTGCCTTGACCGCCGGCTGGACCCGCTCTCCCAGCGTCTGGAGCCGGATGCCGCCGTTGAGGTAGTGGAACAGCGTAGTCACGACCAGGACGACCATCAGGGTCCCGAACAGCCACCCGACCACGAAGCTCGTGAACGGCAACTTGAAGACGTAGAAGCCGACGTCCTTGCCGAACTGGGCGTCCTCGACGCCGAAGTCGCCGCCGTTGGTGAACAGCAACCACTCCTGCCAGCGACCTGATACGCCGAAGCCTGCGAAGAGTGCGAGCAGCGCCGACCCGCAGGCACGAACCATCCAGGCCCGGCGGCCCACGGCCAGGTGGTACCGGGCCAGCAGGTCCTCTTCGGGTCCGGGTGGCCTGACTACCGGAGCGAGTCGATCTGCGACGGTCAGGTTGACGAAGCAGATCACGAAGAAGAGCGAGGTGAACAACACCACCAGCACGACCTGGGCAAATAACACCGACCGGAACACGTCGCCATAGCCGAGTTCATCGAACCACAGGTAGTCCGTGTAGAAGCCGGCGAGGCCCCGCAACGACAACATCAGGATGCTGCCGACGAGCAGCAACCCGAAGGCGATCACCCGGATTCGGCGAGGCCCGGACCCACGACTACGACGGCTACGACGGCTGAACGCAAGCCGCGGGCGCTGTGGCCGGGGCGGGGGTCCTGATTCCTGGTCCGACATCGGGCAGAATCCTAACGGCGGGCCCTGTCAAACCCCGGGGCGGGTCGAACCGCGTCCACGTTCAGGGCAGGGCCATCTCCTGCGCGTTGCCGCCCAGTTCGGCCAGGACCGCAAGTGCGTCCTCCAGCGACGCAACCGACTCGACCCGGAGGTCGCCGGCATGCCGGGCGGCGGCCTCATACTCGTTCGCGGGGACCAGGAAAAGGTCGACGCCGGCATCCCGGGCGGCGACCATCTTTTGAACCACGCCTCCGATGGGACCGACCGAACCGTCAAAGCCGATCGTCCCGGTCGTGGCGACATCCAGCCCTCCCGTCATCTCACCTGGGGTGACCAGGTCGAGGATCGCCAGGGTCAACGCCAGGCCCGCCGAGTTGCCCCCGACTCCCCCCGTCTCGATGCGAACATCGATGGGCAGGTCTTCGACGTCCTCCCATCGGGTCTGGACCATGACGCCGAGGAACGCCGCCGTCACATCGTCGTCCCGGGCACCGAGCACCACCTCCACCATCCGACCGGAGCCTCCGTCGATCGACTCGACTCCGAGGGACACGACCTGGCCGGGAGACCGTCCTCGGATCTCCTCGACCAACGCCTCAGAAGTGAGCACAGCCCGGCCATCGACGGCGACGATCACGTCGTCCGTCGTGAGCAGGCCCTCCGCCGGGCCCTCGACGGCGGCCATCCCCACGCCGGTGGCCTCATACGGGTCGATCCCCAGGTGACGGAACGCCACCGCCACCGCCGTCGACTTCGACACCTGCATGAGTTCGAGGTTGAACGCCCGGTTCTCGTCGCGGCTGCGTTGGCCCAGGACGGCGTCCTCGCCGTACAGGACTACGTCGCTGTCGAAGAAGGCCTCGATGAACTCCCAGCCGTTGACCGATGAGTCCTGGCGGACGGTCGTGAAGAACACCTCGCCCTCCGGTTCGAAGCGATCACCCAGGGTTACGACGATCTTGTCGGTGAGGGTGTTGACGCTTCCGGGCCGATAGGCGAAGTACGGCAGTCGAACGAAGGTCAGGGCGCCCGCGACAAAGCTCGCAAGGAGGAGCGGTACCCACACACGTGCCCGGACGCTCTTGTGGTAATGAGAAGTGGCGGCCCCGGACGTGGCGGGGTCGAACGATAAGGTCTCTGCTGCCGTGTCCACGCTGTTGTTCGGTCTCGTCCTCGTCGCCCTGGCGCTCTTCGACTCCCGGTCGGCGCCGGGCGTACTCCAGCCTGCCACGATCTGGGCCCGACACCGCGTTGCCACGACGCCAACCGGTCCGCACTCCTCCTCGCCGGTGCACTGGCAACCCACCCTGGTGCACGCCATCCTCAGTCGCCCGCTGGCCCCGTCCGGCAGCACCGAGACCGCCGTCGAAAGGGGCTGGAGCGTGCTCGCCCGCCTGGGAATCGGCCTCCAGCCTCCCCGTAAGGTGCTCACCGGCAAGCGGGCACGCATCCGCTGGTGGCACCGCATCTTCTCGCTCGCCCTGCTGCTGGCCATCGTCGCGCTGGTCGGGCTGGCGTTCGCCTCGTTCACCGCCATCCTCATCGTCGCCGGCGGCTTCCTCCTCGAGCAGGCGATCGGCTGACCGGTGGCCGAGCGCCACCTCCACGGGGCCACCCCTCCCGACGCAGAGACAGCTGATCGCCGACGGGCGGCCATCGCGGCCGGCCATTCCGATGACCCCGAGACCGCGATACGACTTTGCGCCGACCCCGAACCGGTCGTACGCGCCGCTGCCCTCGGGGCACTCGCCCGGCTCGGCTCGCTGACTGCTGCTGCCCTCGGCCATGCCATTTCCGACACGGCCGCCGAGGTCCGACGGCGAGCCCTCGAGTTGAGCGTCGACGCCGGCATCTGCACCACCGCCCTGCTCGAAGACCCCGACCCGACCGTCGTGGAGGTCGCCTGCTGGGTTGCCGGCGAACGGACCGACGAGGCCGACCGTTCGGTCCGACCCCTCGTCCGGATCGCCACCACCCACGACGACCCGCTCTGCCGGGAGGCCGCTGTCGCAGCCCTCGGAGCGCTCGGCCACCCCGAAGGACTGGATGCCGTGCTCTCCCGCCTCAGCGACAAGCCGGCCATCCGACGCCGGGCTGTGCTTGCCCTCGCGCCTTTCGACGGACCCGAGGTCGCCGACGCACTACAGAACGCCCTCGAAGACCGCGACTGGCAGGTTCGCCAGGCCGCCGAAGACCTGATGCTCCTGATCGACGGTTCGGACCAGGAGACGCCTTCCGGCGAAACCGGCTAGCTCCGGGACTCCATGAACATCACGCGCATCGCCTCGAACGACTCGATGCACTGACCAGCACCGAGCACGACGCATTCCATCGGCGCATCGACATGGTGCACCGGCACGCCCGTCTCCTCTGCGAGGCGCAGGTCGAGCCCGCGCAACAGGCTGCCGCCGCCGACCAGGTGGATGCCCTGCACCAGTAGGTCCTGGGCGAGCTCCGGGGGCGCCTGCGACAGGCAGGTCACCACCGATTCGATGATCGTCGCCAGCGGTTCCTCGATGGCCCTACGGATCTCCTGGGGCGTGAGGACGACGGTCCTGGGCATCCCCGTCATGAGCTCCCTACCGCGCACCTCGGCCCGCATCTCGTTAGGAGTAGGTGCCGCCGACCCGATTGTCAGCTTGATCTCCTCCGCCGTGCGTTCACCGATCGCCAGGCCGTACTCGCGACGCACGAAGGCCTGGATGTGGGCGTCCAGGTCAAACGAACCGGTTCTCACGGCCTCGAGTGCAACCACGCCACCCAGCGACAACAACGCCGACTCCGACGTGCCGCCACCGATGTCGACGACCATGTTCCCGACCGGTTCGCTGATCGGCAGGTCGGCGCCTATCGCCGCCGCCAACGGCTGTTCGATCAACTGGGCGTCCGCCGCTCCGGAACGACGCGCCGCCTCGGTGACCGCCCGTCGTTCCACGGCGGTGATGGCCGACGGCACACAGATGAGAACCTTCGGCCGGTTGAAGCGACTCACCCCCACCCGCTCGAGCAGCAGCCGAACCATGCGCTGCGTGACTTCGAAGTCGGTGATGGCCCCCTTGCGCAGGGGTCGGACCGCCACGATGTGCGACGGTGTCCGACCGATCATCTGCCAGGCGTCGCGCCCCATTGCCAGGACCTCGTTGGTGCGCTTGTTCAGTGCGAGAACCGACGGCTCGGCCAGAACCACCCCCTCACCCCGCATGTAGACGAGCGTGTTGGCTGTGCCGAGGTCGATGGCGAGGTCACGTGCCATGTCAGCCCGGGTCTCCGTGCTCGTTTCGCCCGTTCTCGGGACGGCCACCGGATGAGCCGGGCTGTTCCTCGCGGGGAAGCACACGCATCCCGCTCGCCTCCGTGTCGCTCGTCGGCCGGTAGTCGTGATGACCGCGCGAAAGATTCCGGAGGGTGTTGCGAAGCTCGTGAGGATCGTTGACCTGCTGGCGGGGGCGGCTCACGAGCCACACCAGCAACGACCCGACGGCAGCCAGCACGACAGCGCCTATGAGGAAGAGTGGCGCCGAGCTCACGAGGCACCACCTGCTGCTTCCTTGGACTGGCCTTCCAGGCCATCGAGATCGACCACGTGTTGAGCGTCGGTACCCCAGTGCTCTCCTCCGTCCCACGCCTCGCGCTTCCAGATCGGCACGGTGGCCTTCAGCGCATCGATACAGAAGCGGTTGGATGCGTAGGCACCCTCGCGGTGCGGAGACGACGTCACGACGACGACCGCCGGCTCACCGATGCCGACTACGCCGGTCCGGTGCAGCAGGGCAACGCATCGAAGGTCCGTCCAGCGCCGCCTGGCCTCGTCGACTATGCGGGCCATCCGCGGTACCGCCTGCTCCTCGTAGGCCTCGTAGGCCAACTCGGTCACATCGGCGCGGCCGGGCGAATGGTCGCGGGCGTTGCCGGTGAACACGACCACCGCTCCACAATCCGGACGGCCGGCCCATCGCGTGGCCTCCTCGACCGGAAGGGCCTCCGCAGAAAACGCGATCCATGTGTCGCCTTCCGGCGGGCGGGGACGGAAAGTTTCGGCCGTGGACATCGGCGCAATAGTACGACCCTGCCCGGAGCCCACCACCGGCATGCCGACGAGGTTCAGTCGGACCCGACCGCCGAGGGTCCGCTGAGCCGGCGCACCAGCCACGTGAGACCCGACACCAGCCCGACCACGAGCACGACTGCGGCGCCGAGTGACAGGATCTGCCGACTGCGGGCATCGAGTTGGTCGAACGCACCCGGCTCGTGGCCGGCTACGTACGCCTCCTCGTTGGAGTGCCGAGCCTCCCATCCCAGATCGCGCAGCAGATCGTTGGACACCACCCACGAATGGACCGTGTAGGGCTGGATCCCGGGCGGGGCGTCGGTCAGGCCCAGCGCCCAACGCAGTCGGGCCACGCCGGCACCCAGCGGCGCCGGCAGCCGCAGCCGCGGCACCGGCCCGCCCAGTTCGACCATGAGCGGCGCCGGAATCCAGCCGTCGGGCGCCACGTTGACGGGTCCGGGGGGTCGCCGGTCGACGACGACGACGATGGCCTCGGCCAGGTCGTCGGCGTGGAGGAACTGGCCCATAGGGTCGCCCTCCTCGCTCCGGATTGCCTTCGCCGAGGCCAGGAGTCGGGCCAGCCCTCCCGGCTTCTCCTCAGCGACCGTCACCGCCGGTCGCAGCATGGTGGCCACCCGTTCCGGTCGACCTAGACCCCATTCCTCGGCACCCCGTTCGAGGTCGGCGCGCCGGACAGCGAACTTGAAGTCCGGACACGGCTGCACCTCAGCATCCTCGGTGAGAGGTACCGGGTTGTCCGGCCGGGCCCCGTAGACCATTGCCGTAGACAGCACCACGAGGTGGGTGACCGCGCTGTCCTCGAGCGCGGCAAGGAGGCGTTGGGCGACAGCGGGAATCGCATGCCCCGGATCGGCTCCGGCCTCCTGGGGACGGAGTCCGGAGGCCAGGTGGACGACCGTGTCGACACCCGTCAAGAGTTGTCGAAGGTCGGTGACCGCCAGGTCGGCCGTCACGAGCTCGACGCCGGGCGCAGGCCGGACGCTTGACCGTCGATCGACGCCGACAACCTCATGGCCCGCATCGGCCAACAGGGCACAGACACGTCTCCCGACGGCACCCGTGGAGCCCGTCACCAGAATCTTCATCCCGGAACCTTGATTGTCCAGGACCTGCTTGTGCAAGCCCCGCCCGTCGAAGCCCTGCAAGACGAATGTTTGGCGCGAGCCGCCGTCCGGATCATGACCCTACGATGCCCCCGTGAGCGACCACGATCCACCCGCCGGCGACCCTGACGACCCGTCTTCGAGCGACCCTTCGTCCAATCCCTTCTCCGGGGTTCCCTTCATGGCCGACCTGTTCCGGACCATGGGCGCTGCCGGCCAGGGCGGTGACCCGGGGCGACAGATAGCGATGTCCGTGGCCTCCGGAGACCAGAGCGAACCGAACGTCGATCCCATTGAGCGCATCGAATGGGAGCGCCTCGTGCGTGTCGCCGAGTTGCAGGTCGCCGACCGAACCGGACTCGACGTCGCCCGGGGGCATGCGCTCACGATCGAACCCGTCACACGGGCAGTCTGGGCGTCACGCAGTTTCGATGCGCTGAGCCCCCTCCTGGGTCGCCTCGCCGAGACCCTCAACGAGGGTCCGGCGTTCGACGACGTCCCCGAGGGACTCGAGGACGATCCGACCGCTGCATGGATGAAGGGGCTGCTCGCCTCGATCGGTCCGCTCATGGCCGGCCTGATGTCCGGCACGCTCGTCGGCAGGCTTGCGGCACGCAGCCTCGGAACCTATGACCTCCCGATCCCACGTTCCGACGACTCACTCCTCGTTGTCGCCCCGAACGTGGCCGACTTCGGCAACGATTGGAACCTCCCGGCCGACGACCTTCGGCTGTGGGTATGCCTCCACGAGGCGCTGCACCATGCCGTGCTCGGCTTGCCGCACGTGCGCTCTGCCCTCACCGATCTCCTCACCCGACACGCCGGCGCCTTCCGCAACGACCCGGCTCCCCTCCGGGAACTCATGGACGACCTCGACCTGGCACCCCTCCAGGAACTCATGGGTGGCCTCGACCCGATGGCAGAACCCGAGGCCCTGATGCAGCTACAGCAGGTGATGGCGGAACTGCAGCAGGTGATGAGCCCCGATCTCGTCCTCGGTGCGGTCCGGTCACCTGAGCAGGAGGCGCTGCTCCCCCGGATCGAGGCACTGGTCGCCGTCGTCATCGGCTATGCCGACCACTTCATGGACGACATCGGCGGTCGCCTCATCGGCAACTATCCGATGCTCACCGAGGCGCTGCGCAGGCGGCGTGTCCAGACCGACGAGGCCAACCGGTTCATCGAGCGAATCCTGGGGCTGAACCTCACCCAGGACCAGGTCGAGCGGGGAACGGCGTTCGTGGCCGGTGTGGTTGATCGTGCCGGTGACGACGGGCTCCGGCAGCTCTGGAGCGACGAACGGCACCTTCCGACACCCAACGAGGTCGACGCACCCGGACTGTGGCTGGCACGCACGGAGCTGGTCGACTGACCGGCGCCTCGCCCCCTATACGCCTCCGTCACCCTCCTGGCCACGGTTCCAAAACGGCAGTTGCCCGTCCGGCCTGTCCGAATGCTCAGGTGTCTGGATCCTGAGGATCCGGTCGAAGACGCCCGAGTGGAACATGATGGTCAGGCCCATTGCCACGAGGACCGTGATGTAGCCCACGACCGGTCGTAGCGGCAGGATCGTCGGGGCGAACGCACCCGCTGCCCAGCTCAGTTGGAACCGGCCCTCGAACCGGGCGAACGAGCGACCGTGGTTGGCATCCGGGGCGTCGCGTTGGACGAGTGAGTCGAACGCCAGCTTGGCAGCCAGGGCGCAGCCGGCGACGGCGACGGCCATGACCACGGCCCCCTCCACCGGCTGGGCCCAGGTGGCGATTGCGGCACCCACCATCACCAGGAGCATCGCTCCGCTGATGATCTGCTCCTCGGTCACCCGGCGACGGAGGCGTGGGGCCACGACCGCTCCCACCAGGGCGCCGAGGCCCGCACCTGCCAGGACGGCACCGAAGTGCCAGGCGGGTGCACCCGGAGTGCCGAAGACGTTCTCGCCGCGGGCCAGGCCGACGGCGGCTCCCCCTGCACGGCCCACCCCCTCGAGGGCGACCCCTTCTTCGCCGCCTCGGAAGGCGAAGGCCAGGAGGAAGCTGACGAAGCCGACGGTTGCGCGCAGCATGGCTATGGCCACGGCCCCGTACAGGATCCCGTGGCGTCGTAGGTCGGCTCGCTCACCGGCCGCCAGGGGTTCCTCTGCGACCGTGACGGCCTTTAGCCCGATCGCGAAGAGCGCGGTGACGACGAAGCCCACACATGCCACCCTCGGCGGCCACTCATGGCCGACGAGCAGGGCCAGGCCACCGATGCCCGCCCCGATCATGCTGCTCACGGCACTCAGCAGGGCCAGCTTCGAGTTGGCTTCGACGAGTTCGCCCTCGGTCCGTACAAGCTCGGGAACGACTGCGCTCTTGGCGACCGAGTAGCCCTTCTGGAGGACGAGGAAGCCGAAGGCCTCGGGGAACAACAGCAGCCCGTCGATGTGGACGGACATGAGGTACGCCAGGACCGCACGGCCCATCACCGTGAACACGATCATCAGGCGCCGGCCACCCCGGATCCGGTCGACGGCAGGTCCGATCAGCGGCGTGACGACGGCGAAGGGGGCGATCGTGAGCACCAGGTAGAGGGCGACCCGCCAACGGGCGGCGCTCGGGTCGATCGAGAAGAAGATGGATCCGGCGAGGGCCACGGCGACCATGGCGTCGCACATGGCGGACAGGCCATGTGTCCGCGCCATCTGTTCGAACGGCTTGACCGCTCGGCGTGGGTTGCTGGGGCGGGGTGCGGAGGGCTCCACTGGGCTCAGGTTAGGAGCCGATGCCCCCCTGCGTTCAGGTGTCCGGCAATTCGTACCGGTAGCCCACGCCCCGGATGGTGACGAGCCGCTCGGGGTGACGTGGATCGATCTCGATCTTCGACCGGATCCGCTTCACGTGGACATCGAGCGTCCTGGTGTCGCCGACGTAGTCGTAGCCCCAGACCCGATCGATCAGCACGTCGCGGGTGAGGACGCGCCCGGCGTTGTCCATCAGCAGGCTCAACAGCTCGAATTCCCGGAGCGGCATGGCCATCACCTCGCCCCGTACCTGGACTTCGTGGCGACCGGGGTCGACGGTCACGTCCCCGACGACAACCGCCACATTGGACGTCTCATCGGACGTCTCATCGGCGACGCGTGTCCCGGTGGGTGATTCTGCACGCCTGAGCACTGCCCGCATCCTGGCCACCAGCTCGCGCAGGCGGTACGGCTTGGTCATGTAGTCGTCGGCACCGATCTCGAGCCCGACGACGGTGTCGACCTCGGTGCCCTTGGCCGTGACCATGATTACGGGAACCTGCGACCTCGTCCTGATCTCCCGGCAGACGTCGAGGCCGGAGAGCCGGGGGAGCATCAGGTCCAGAAGGACGATGTCGGGAGGACTACGGTCGAACGCCTCGAGGGCGGCCACGCCATCGGTCGCCACCTCGACCTCGAAGCCCTCGCGACGCAGCCCGACGGTCAGGGCGTCGACAAAGGACTGTTCATCCTCGACCACCAGCACCCGTATGGCGTCACTCATGGAGTGCCGGTCCATGGGGCGCCGGACCCGGGGCGAACGGGGAGCCGTACGGTCACGGTCGTCCCCTGCCCCTCTGTCGAGGCCAGGTCGACCCGGCCCCCATGGGACTGCGCGACATGGCGGACGATCGACAGGCCGAGCCCGCTGCCTCCGGTCTCCCTGGCCCGTGCACGGTCCACCCGGTAGAACCGTTCGAAGACACGTTCGAGGTCGGCAGCGGGGATGCCCATGCCCTGGTCGACCACCTCGATCAGGGCACCGGCTTCGTCGCCGACAAGGCGGACCGTCACCGCATCGCCGTCGTTCGAGTACTTGACCGCATTCTCGACCAGGTTCCGGACCATGCTCACCAGTTGATCACGGCTCCCGAGGACGTCTACTGCATCTGCGACGTCTACATCGACGGAGACACCCCGTCGTCCCGCCATCGGCCGCATGCGCTCGACCACCTCATTGGCGACACCCGCCAGGTCGACCGGTCCGACCGCCTCGACCGGCGCCTCCTCGATTCGACTCAGGTCGAGCAGGCTTTCGACGATTGCCGCAGCACGCAGTGACTCGGTGCCGATATGGGAGGTGAGACGGGCGACGACCTCGGGTTCGCGTTCGTCGGCAAGCGTCTCGGCGAGCAGGCACAGCGCCCCGATCGGCGTTTTCAACTCGTGGCTGACGTTCGCCACGAAGTCACGACGCACTGCCTCTTGACGATGACGTTCCGTTACGTCGTCGAAGACTACGACGGCCGACGCGCCGGGGGTGGCCAGCGCAACTGCAGTGACCTCGATCAGTCGTGGCGGGCTGCCCGGCATCCTCACCTGGCCCGAGGAACCCCGACCACCGGCTGCGGCGACCAGACGCTCGGCAACCAGCCGGCCGACGACCCCGTCCTCCCAGGAATCGACGAGGGCATCCGCTGCAGCGTTGCGAAACACCGGGACCCCGGTGGTGTCGCCAACCACGACGCCCAACGGGATGCTGTCGAGTACGGCCTCGCCGACCCGGTCGGAAACAGGAAGCGGGTCCTCGGGGGCCGCCACATCGGACATGCGGCGACGGCTACCAGCCCAGGCACGAATGCCCAGGGCCAGGGCCAACACCACAAGGCAGGTCCAGAGCAGCGTCAACGGCTCCTCCACCACCGCTCGGTCGGAAGGTCGATGTCCAGTGCGGAAGGTGGGGCGAGTGCGCTCACGGTGGCCCAGCCCTCGCGCAACAGAGTCGAGTCGAGGCCCGGGGGGAGTTCTCTCCTGGTCGGGACCAGGTCGATGTCGATGCCGGTCTCGTCGCGTCCGGTCACCACTGTCTCGACACCTCCAACATTGGCCAGGCCAGCCTGACGCAGGCCGAGCAGTTCGTCGGGATCGACGTTCGGCACGTTGAGGTTGAGGAGCATGGTGGCCGGGTGGTTGCACAACCAGTCCAGGAGCGGCCTGGCCACCGCTGCCGCCGTCGACCAGCACTGGGGGACACCGTCGACCTGGCTGACAGCCAGCCCCGACCGGCTGTGGTAGCCGGCGACCAGTACCGCTGCAACCGTCGCCGAGTGCAGGGTCGACCTGCCGGTGTTGGGGCCGTTGTTGATCCCTGACACCACGAGGTCGGGCACTTCGCCGAACCCCCCCTGCATGGCCAGCATGACGATGAGGGCCGTCGGTGCATGGACGGCATGTGCCTCCAGGCCGTCCACCGTGACCCGCTCGATGGTCACCCGGTCGGGGTCGTCGAGGGGCCCGAGGGCAGCCGCCACGCCGCTCTGGTCGCGTACCGGGGCTGCTACGACCGGCGTGTGGCCTGCCTCACCGACCAGTGCAACGAGTGCGGCCAGCCCAGGCGAGTCGAAGCCGTCGTCGTTGGTGATCAGAACCCGCATGCAGAGGGTCTACACGGTCGGGGCAGGGTGTACTCGGCCCATCGGGGATCAGGTGCGCGTGTCCTCGTCGAAGTAGCCGAGTCGGTCCACCGGCATGACGATCGCCGAGACGACGTTGAGGGAGTGGGCCGTGACCCGTTTGAGGAACCGGTACAGCAGGGCTCGTGGCACGGCGACCATGGCGGTCTCGGTGGAGTGGAGCAGTTCGATGATCCGGGCGTCGAAATCGCGGCGCATCTCGTCACCGCGGGCGATGTATGCACGGGCCCGGTCCTCGTCACGGGTGGTGAGGAGTTCACCCATGAGCGCGATGCGTGACGAGATCTCGTCGCGGTACCCGAGCACCTGGTCGAGGTCCGGGGCCTCGGCCATCGACACACCATCGTCGGCGAGGTCGAAGATGTTCTTGTTGTAGTCGCCGATGCGCTCCAGGTCCTTGATCATGTTCATGAAGACCAGCACTTCGGGTGTATCGACCCCACCGTGTACCGAGGCGTGGACCACCAGTTCCCTTCGGATCTCCATCTCGGTGACGTTGATCTGACGATCGGTCCGCCGGACCTCGTCGGCAATGGTCGCCACCGGCCCACCGGTCAGGGCGTTCATGGCCAGGTCGAAGGTGTGGCGGGCGTCGTTGATCATCCGTTGCACCTGTGCGTCGATCTGGCTGAGGCCCCCTTCCTCGGGTTTGCGGAAAAAGCTCATCACCATGGTCGTTGCCTCCTCTTGCCTGTCCAATCGGGTGTCGTGTGGGGAATGGTCATAGCCGGGTCATCCAGGGTCGTGGCGCTCATCGCAGGACCAGCACAACGAACAGGGGCAGCACCACGAACATACCCACCGTGTAGGCGACCGCCGCAGAACGTCGCTCGACCACCATCGACGCCACGCCGTTGGCCAGCCGAAGCGGGATGCGGCGCAGCGTCTCCAGCGGGTAGAAGACGACGATGCCGCTGATGTTGAAGAGCGTGTGCACGACCGCCACAGTGACTGCGGCGGGGCTCCCTGTGGCGAGCGCCGCCAACAGGGCCGTGACAGTGGTTCCCACGTTGGCGCCCAGGGTCACCGGGTAGATGTTTTCGAGGGTCAGCACCCCGGAGGCGGCCAGCGGGACCAGTACCGACGTGGTGATCGACGACGACTGCACCGAGATGGTGATGACCGCACCCAGAACGATCGCCACGATCCCGGACCCGGCGCCCAGGGCCCGGTTGATGGCGACCTCGACCCGGTCGGCGACCAGGAGGCGCATGTTGACGGTGATGTAGGCGAGTGCCAGGAAGATGAATGTGAGGCCGATGACGATCAGCAGGCCACCCTTGACGTCGCCATGTGCACCGAGGTCTGCCAGCAGGTCCTCGACCAGGCCGGATGGCCACTTGACCGCCTGCTTGAGGGGGCTCTTGAAGCTGGCGCCGGAGCTGCCGATGACGCGCTCGGTGATCCAGCCGGCGGTGCTCGACAGGTAGCCGGTCGCCAGTTCGATGGGCAGGAAGACCGCAACGGCGAGGATGTTGAAGAAGTCGTGGACGGTCGCCGCGGCGAAGGCCCGGCGGAACTCCTGGTCGTGTCGTACATGGCCGAGCGAGGCCAACGTGTTGGTGACGGTGGTTCCGAGGTTGGCACCCATGATCATCGGTACGGCGTCGTCGATGCCGAGAACCTCGCTGGCGACGAGCCCGACGATGACCGACGTCGAAACCGACGACGACTGGACGAGGACGGTGGCTAGCAGGCCGACGAAGAGCCCGCCCACCGGGTTCGACACGCCTTCGAAGAGACCGTCTACGAGGTCCTTTCCAAGGGACTTGAAACCGCCTCCGAGCAGTGAGACGCCGGTCAGGAAGAGGTAGAGCAGCACGAGGACGACGAGGGCCCGTACCACGGTGGGGACTTGGCGTGTGCCCACCTGGGCGCTGGAGGTGTCGGTCACCGGGAATCCTGTCGTGGGGCTTCGGCCGATGGTGCATCTGTCGGGGAAATCGGGGTGGAACCTAGGAAACCGAAGTGTCGCAGCGCTGACCAGCGGCTGAACAGGAGATGAACACTCGACCTGAAGTCCCTGAACGGCCTTTACGTGGCTTTTCGCCCTGCTCTGGCATTAATGGCAGTCGTGGGCGGAAACCGACGAGGTCCCGGGCTGATCCCCCGGGGAAAAGGAGCGACGGACCCGATGGTGAACACACTCTGGATGGAGCGGGCAAGGTGTCAGGAGATCCCGCCGAACACTTTCTTTCCCAGCGACGGGTTGGGGGTCGAGGTCGCCAAGGCCATCTGCGCAGAGTGCGCCGTGAGCGGCAACTGCCTCGAGTACGCGCTGTCCCAGCGCGTCGACCACGGCGTCTGGGGAGGCTGCTCGGAAAGGCAGCGCCGGCGGATCAGGCGGGAAAGGCGGCACATTGCCGTGGTGGCCGCCTAGGGGAACTTCGTCGGCAACCAAGCAACTTCGGCTGATCGCCGGGGGCGGTCCCCTCCCTGCCCCCGACCTGAACGGTCCCGGTACCCGAACAGGGCGCCGGGGCCGTTGCCTGTAGGGGGGTAGGCCTCAGGTGCGCTCGGAGTCTTCTTCCTCGTAGCCGAGGTCCCAGGCGATCCGGACGTTCTCGCGCTCGGCATCTCGGTTGATGCGCTCGCGGTTTCTACGGAACTGGGGATCGTGCGGCGGGAGGAGCATGAGCCGCGCGTTGATTCGGTCGCGGAAGGACTCGATGAGCACCCGGTCGCCGAATGTGGAGCGGATGTCCCAGTGGGGGGCGACCGGCCCCAGGTAGACGACCATCACGTCGCCGACCGGCGGCTGTGGCGGAAGGTCCTCGGTGATGTCGGTCATGGCCCGGGGCTCCTGGATCAGTGGTCGGGAGCCGCCGAGTGTAACGAGTTCAGTCGGAGGAGCCCTCGGCGCTGTCAGCTTCTACTGCGCTGTCGACTTCTACCGCGCTGTCGACTTCTGCCGCTCGTTCAGCTTCTGCCGCGCCATCGGCCAGACCCTTCTGGAGTTCCTTCTGTGCGCGGCCCAGGTTTCGGGCCAACTTCGGGAGTTGGCTGCCCCCGAACACCACGATCGCCAGAACGGCGACCCAGATCAACTCGGTACTGCTGAGGAATGCGAGGCTTGACATGCCGTGAGTGTACCAACGAAGAACCGGTCTGCCTTCTCAGGCGGTTTCTGCTTCCGCCGCTTCAGCGGCTGCCACCCTGGCCAGGGCCCGCTGGCGACGGATGCGACGGCGTTCCCGCTCGCTCATACCTCCCCAGATGCCGAACTTTTCGCCGTTCTGGAGGGCGTACTCAAGGCAGTCGGCCTGGACGACGCAACCACGACAGACCTCCTTGGCCTCGCGGGTGCTGGCGCCCCGCTCGGGGAAGAACAGGTCCGGGTCGACGCCGAGGCAGTTCGAGAACTCCTGCCAGGTCATGTCAAGATCCGGTTTCGCATAGATGCCCATGGTGGTGAGCCTCCCGACCATCAGGCGACGCTCAGGACGCCACCGGGGCCTTTGGGGGTTACAGCGATGTAATTAGACCACCTCAGGTGCCCCAAAAGCAAGGGGAAACCCTATTTCCACAGGATTTCGGGAGCCCGGACCCGGGCTCCCCCCGTCAGCGCGAGGTGCGCAGGGTTCGTCGCTGGTCCACGAAGTCGACCAGGACGTAGTCGCCGAGGTCCTGGTTGGTCGTGAAGAACGCCCGCCCGCCATTCATCTTCGTGACCGTCTCGATGAACCGGGTCAGGTACGGGGTGGCGTCGAGCATGAACACGTTGATCCGGATTCCATCGCGGGTGCATCGCCGCACCTCGGTGAGGGTGCGGTCCACGGTCGCCTGCGACGGCGGATAGTTGAACACGGGGTAGCCCTGGTCGGTGATGTGGGCGGTGGGCTCGCCGTCGGTGACCATGATGATCTGGCGGGTGCCGGTCTGGCGGGCCAGCATCCGGCGGGCCAGCACGAGGCCGTGCTGCATGTTGGTGCCGTAGACGTAGTCCCAGGAAATCTCCGGGATGCGCTCCGGTTGGATCTCGCGGGCAACCTCGCTGAAGGTCACCACGCCGAGGTAGTCGCGGGGGAACTGCGTCGAGATCAACGAGTGCAGCGCCATCGCCACCTTCTTGGCCGGCAGGAAGTTGCCGCGCATCGGCATCGAGAGCGACAGGTCCAGCATCAGCACGGTGGCGACCTGCACGGTGGCTTCGGTGCGCTCGACCTCGAAGTCCTCGGGCGTGAGCTGCACCGGCGTGCCGGCACCGCTGCGGGTGACGGCGTTGCGCAGGGTGCGCTCGATGTGAAGGTTGAACGCGTCGCCGAACTCGTAGGGCTTGGTCGTGTACTCGCGTTCATGGCCGCCGCCGGTCCGTTCCATGTCGTGGCGTCCAGCCCGGTCGTGCAGGAGCCGGCGGTAGAGGTCCCCGAGGGCGTTCTGGCCGAGGCGGCGTATCGCCCGGGGCGTCAGGGTCAACTGGCCCTCGTCGTTGTCGACGAGGCCCGCCTCCTCGAGCATCCGGGCCAGTTTGGACAGCCGTTCGAGGCTCTCAGCAGACTGGTCGCCCAGCAGGTCGCGCACCCGATCGATGTCGACCTCGGCGAGCGCCCCGGGGCTCGACGCCCCCCGTAGCATCTGCTCCAACTGGTCCAGGTCGGCCAGGTCCTCGAACAGTTCCATCGCCTCACCCATGTCGAGCGGGTCCTGGCCGGTGAGGTCACGCTGCTGCTCCCAGCCCATCTGGGGGAACAGTTCGCGCAGGTTGTCGCCCAGCTGGTCCATCTGCCACTGCAGGTCCATGTCCTCGAGCAGTTGCTCGGACAGTTCCCGGATCTGGGCCCGCTGCTCCGGGGTCATGGAGTTGATCATCTGCTGCATCGCCGCCATCCGCCGGGCCATCACCTCGAGCAGCTCGTCGAGGGTCTGCGGGTTCTCCGGGAAGAAGTCGCCGAAGCGCTCCATGAACCCGTCGAAGTCGGGTACCTCGCCGACCCGGCGCTGCTCGAGCATCCGGTTCAACTCGGCCAGCATGTCCTTCATCCGGGCCAGGTCCTCAGGCGAGAGGTTCTCCATGGCGCCGGCCATCTGGTCGACCGCCTGTTGCATCAACTGCCTGCGGAGTTCCTCCAGGAGTTCCTCGAAGCGCTCGGCGGCCTCGGCCGAGGTGAAGTCGTAGTCCGTCAGGCCGCGGACCTGGCCGGCGAGGTTCTCGTGCTCGATCAGGTCGAGGTCCTGCCGGCGGCGCTCTGCCGATTCCGCCACCACGTCGTCGTCGCTGCCTTCGAGTTCGCCCAACGAACCCCGCTCTGTCTCCATGACTTCGCCGAGCGCATCGCGGATCTCGTCGTAGACGCCACCGAGGTCGTGCGACTCGAGCATCTCCTGACGCTGTTGGCGCAACCGCTCGAGCATCTCCCGCAGGCCCTGGAGGCGCTCACCGTCGACCTCGAGTCCGTCGCGCAGGATGCGTCGCAGGGCGTCGTCGGGGTCTCCGTGTTCGATCAGCTCGTCGCCCATGGCCCGGAGCAGGGCATCGGCGTCGAGGTCCGGCCCGGACTGGGTGCCGTCCCAGCGCGAGTAGGTGAAGCGCCTCGGCTCCCGGCGGCGTCGACGCCCCGGCCTCTCGCCCCTCACTCGCATCGCCCGACCGTGGGACCGGTCCTGCTGTCCGCGCTCACCAGTCGGCTCCCTCGGCCGCCAGGCGGCGGGCCCGGCCGATCAGGTCGAGCACCAGTTGGGCGATGAACTCGCTGGCCTCGCGGGTCGGGTCCTCGGACTGGCGCACATACACCCCCTCGAGCATGCAGGCCAGCTTGAACGTGGTCATGGCGGCGTACCACCCCAGCGCCACGGGCTGCCGACCCGAACGCTCCGACCACCGGGCCACGGCCTCGGCACGGGTCGGCAGGTCGGGGTCAGCGTCGTCCCAGCCGGCCAGCAGGTAGCCGAGGTCCATCAGCGGGTCGCCGACGGTGGCGTTCTCCCAGTCGAGCACCGCCAGCAGCCGGGTCTGGGCGTCCTGCCCGACCAACGGGGCGAACAGCATGTTGTGGCGGTTGTAGTCGCCATGCATGATCCCGGGGACCGTGTTCGACGGCCGGTTGGCGGCCAGCCAGGTGGTGACCTCGTCGACGCCGGGAATCTCCCGCTGCTGGTACGACTCGAGTTGGCCCCGCCAGCGGTCGACCTGGCGCTCCAGGAACCCCTCGAGTCGACCCAGGTCGGCGATTCCCGCCGCCTCGTGGTCGACGGCGGCCAGGGCACCGAGGGCGTCGAGCATCTCCTCGGCGATCCGAAGGGATGCCGCCGGGCCACCCAGTTCTTCGGGGATCGGTTCGCCGGCGATGCGGCCGTCGACGAACTCCATGACGTAGAAGACGGCTCCGGTGACCTCCGGGTCGGTGCACAGCGCCAACGGCTCGGCGTGCGGAACGCCGGTGCCCGCCAGCGCCCGCTGGAACCGGAACTCGCGTTCCATGATCCGGTTGGCGCCGTCGACCGACAACGGCACCGCCGCCGGCCGTCGTAGCACCCACCGCTGCTCCCCCCGGTGCGCCACGAAAACCTCGTTGGACTCGCCCATGGCGATGCGCTCGAAGTACAGGTCGGCACCTCTACCCAGGTCGACCTCGTCAAACCAGCGTCGCAACGGCTCTATGTGCAGCAGGCCCGGGAACGGGTCGGGGTTCGACTCGGGACTGGTGCCGTCGGCCTCGTTCACGGCGCGACCGTAGCGAGGGCCGGGCTCAAGGTTCCGGTTGGCCGTGACCACACCTCGCCCCTTAGCGTCTCAGGACACGCCAGTACCCCAGACCGGGAGCCTCCCATGCCGATCAACCCCGATGCCGCCGGATCCGTCGGCGAACCCAGCGAGGTCTCCTGGACCTCGAAGGACAGCCTGCTCTACGCCCTGGGCGTCGGCGCCGGCGTCGCCGACCCCACCGGCTTCGAACTCGAGTTCACGACCGAGAACAGCAACGGCGTCACCCAGGCGGCGCTGCCCACTCAGGTGGTCGTCATGGGCGGTGGTCGCACCCCGGGCTTCGGAGACTTCAACCCGATGTTCCTGCTCCACGCCGAACAGCACATAACCCTCCATCGACCGCTGCCGGCCGAGGGCACCGCCATCGCCACCGGCAGGGTCGCCGAGATCTACGACAAGAGCAAGGCGGCGCTGGTCTACCTCGAGTCCGACGTGGCCGACGCCGACGGCAACCCGATGTGGACCACCCGTTCCGGCCTGTTCATCGGCGGCGAGGGCGGCTGGGGCGGCGACCGCGGCCCGGCCAACACCTGGGAACTCCCCGACCGTGCCGCCGACCAGGTGGTGTCGTACCCCACCCGCGCCGACCAGGCGCTGCTCTACCGGCTCAACGGCGACCGCAACCCGCTGCACTCCGACCCCACGTTCGCCGCCGGCGCCGGCTTCGATGCGCCGATCCTCCACGGCCTGTGCACCTACGGGTTCACGGGCCGGGCGCTGCTGCACGCCATGTGCGACTCGGATCCTGCCCGGTTTGCCAGCATGGGCGGCCGGTTCAAGTCGCCCGTGGTACCCGGCGAGACCCTCGAGGTGCACGTCTGGGACCAGGGCGACGAGGTCCTGTTCCAGACCCGGGCCACCGACGACCGCGTGGTGTTCGACGGCGGCGTGCTCACCAGGCACTGATCCCGGCAGCAACCATGCCGCTGCCCGAGGGTTTCCGCTGGGGCGCCACCGCCTCATCGGTGTCGGCCGACGGCGTGGCCCCCACCGCCGACTGGTCGACCTGGGAACGCGATGGCCTGGTGCCCCGTTCCGGCGCCGGAGGCGGCTTCACCAGCGACTACGCCGACGACCTCGATCTGGCGGCCAGGATCGGGTTGACCGACGTCCGGGTCACCGTCGAATGGGCCCGGATCGAGCCACGCCCCGGGGTCGTCGACTCGGGCGTGGTCGACCACTACCGCGAGGTCCTGGGCGCCGCCGGCGAGGCCGGCCTGGACACATGGGTGACGCTGCACCACACGTCGCTTCCCGGCTGGTTCGCCGAGGACGAGCGGGGCTTCCGGGACGCCTCGTCACGCACCCGCTTCTGGGCTCGTCACGTCGACCGCACCGCCGAGCAGTTCGACGACCTGGCCGCCGGCTGGGCACCCATCGAGGACCCGATCGGCTGGGCGCTGCGGGGCTTCCTGCTCGGCGCCCGCCCACCCGGCAGGCGTGACCCGGAGCGGGCCCGGGAGGCTGTCGAGGGCATCGTCGAGGCGGCCTTCGACGCCTGGCGGCTGTTGTCCTCGGGTCGCCAGCCGGTCATGGCGGTGCTGGGCCTGCCGAATGTGGTGCCGGTCGATGCCGAGGCCCGCCCGGAGGCCCGCCTGTGGGAGTCGGTGCTCTGGGACACGTGGCTGCGGGCGCTCGGCGACGGCGAGTTCGCCCTGCCCTGGAAGGCGGCCGTCGACCGTCCCGACCTGCAGCACGTCGTCGACCTGGTCGGTGTCGTCGCCGACCACCCGGTCGGCATCGACCAGCACGGGGCGTTCCACCCGTACCCGGCCGACGGTCGCACCGACGGCAGCGGCTTCTGCCCGGTGCCCGAGGAGTTGGGCGTCGTACTGCGTCGGGTCCACGAGGTGTTGCCCGACAATGACCTCGTGGTCGCCGCCACCGGCGTCGGCACCACCGACGACGACTGGCGCGACGAACTCCTCACGGCCACCGTCGGCCAGGTCGAATCAGCCGTCGCCGACGGCGTGCCCGTCACCGGCCTGTTCCACGACTCGCTGGTCGACGGCTACGAGTGGACCCGCGGCTTCGACGCCCCCCGGGGCCTCGTGACCAGGGACCGCCGCCTCAAGGAGAGCGGCCGCAACCTCAGCCAAAGAATCACCGGCCACCCCCCGGACGCGTCCCTCAGCTAGAGCCGATCAGGTGCGGGCCTGGTATCTGGTCCTCGGGCCGGCGGTGTGCTTGTTGAGGCGCTTGGAGAGGTGCAGGCCCTCGAGGATCAACTCGACGGCGCTGGCGACCACGGCCGGGCCGGTGTCGTCCTCGTCGGCGAGCAGGGCGTCGATGGCCGGCTGGAGAGCCGGGATCTCTTCGGCCACCAGCACCGCATAGGCGGCCGACCCCATGTCCTCGCCGGTGGAGACGCCCTCGTGCTCGTCGAACGCCTCGACGATCGCCCGATGGGTGCCGCCCGGCACCTGCTCCCGGAACACCGACAACACCGCTGATGCGACGATGCGCTGGAGGATCTCGGCATCGCGGTCCTCGTCGAGGCTCTCGACCTCGACCTTGCCCGACATGGAGGCGGCCACGGCGTCGAGGTCCGACACCCGCGGCACCGCCACCGTCTCCTCGGAGCGCAGCGCCCGACGGACGGCGTTGGCCACGACCGCCTCGAGGTTCGTGACGCTCAGCCGCACCGACACGCCCGACCGCTGGTTGAGGTGCGGGCTGCGGCGGGCCTCCTGGCTGATCGTGGCAACCACCCGGGCCATGAAGTCGGGCACCGCCACGGTGAGGTCGGCCACGGTCGGGATCGTTGCCTCCTGCTCGACGATGTCCATCTCGACCTCGGCGTCGAGCGGGTAGTGGGTACGGATCTGGGAGCCGAAACGGTCCTTGAGCGGCGTGATGATGCGGCCCCGGTTCGTGTAGTCCTCGGGGTTCGCCGAAGCGAACATGACCACGTCGAGCGGCAGGCGGATCTTGTAACCGCGGACCTGGACGTCGCGTTCCTCGAGCACGTTGAGCAGGCCGACCTGGATGCGCTCCGCCAGGTCCGGCAGCTCGTTGATGGCGAAGATGCCCCGGTTGGTGCGGGGCACCAGCCCGTAGTGGAGGGTGAGCTCGTCGGACAGGTAGCGGCCCTCGGCGACCCTGATGGGATCGACTTCGCCGATCAGGTCGGCGATCGACGTGTCGGGGGTGGCCAGCTTCTCGCCGTAGCGGGCGTCGCGGTGCACCCAGTCGAGCGGCGTGTCGTCGCCGTGCTCGGCAACCAGGTCGATGGCGTGGCGGGACACCGGGTTCCATGGATCATCGTTGATCTCGGAACCGGCCACGATCGGCATCCACTCGTCGAGCAGGCCGGTCAGGCTGCGGATGAGACGGGTCTTGGCCTGGCCCCGCTCACCCAGGAAGATCACGTCGTGACCGGCCAGCAGGGCATTTTCGAGCTGCGGCAGGACGGTGTTTTCGAAACCGAGCACCTCGGGGAACAACGGCTCGCCCGCCCGGATGCGGGCTATGGCGTTGCGCCGGAGTTCCTCCTTGACCGGCACCGACTCCCAGCCGGAGGCCCGGAGCCCACCGAGGGTCGTGGGGTGCGTAGTTGCGGCAGGTTCGACGTTCGATCCCCTGAAGGCGGCAAGGAACCTCGTCGAGGCACCGGCCCGGGATTCGCCGGCCTTCGTGGGAAGCGTCACGACCTCACGTTACGCAGCGCCGGCTCGCCATTACCAGCCGCGGGTGGTGCAGGCCGTACGGCCGGTACGGTCCCCGCCGATGGACCTGACCGGGCCCTGGCTCGCCCACCCCGCCGACGACGCCCTCAGGCGCACCTTCCCCGACGAGGACCTCGACGACGGCGCCTGGCCCGAGATTCCGGTCCCCGGCCACTGGCGCCGGCACCCCGACTTCGCAGACGAGGACGGCCCGCTGCTCTACCGCACCCGCTTCGAGGCCGAGGCACCCGACGAGGGTCGCCGTGCCTGGCTCGAACTCGACGGCGTCTTCACCCTCGGCGACGTCTGGCTGGACGGCTCCTACCTCGGCGCCACCGAGGGCTACTTCTTCACCCACGCCCTCGAGGTGACTCGGCAACTCCGGAGACAATCCGAGCACCTCCTGGCCGTCGAGGTCACCAGCCCGCCGACGCTGGGCCGCACCGAGCAGCGGAACCTGACCGGCGCCGCCCAGGGGGACTGGAACCCCGGCGGCATCTGGCAGCCGGTCCGCCTCCGGGAAACCGGACCCGTTCCCCTCCGCTACGTCCGGGCCGTGTGCACCGACGCGTCCCCCACCGTCGCCACGCTGGCCCTGCGTGCCGTCGTCGACACCGACCGGCCCAGGGAGGTCGTCTTCCACACGACGGTGCTGGGCGTCGACCACCGCCACCAGCAGCCCCTGGCCGCCGGCGAGAACCGTGTCGAATGGACCGTGCGGGTGCCCCGACCCAGACTCTGGTGGCCAAGCGAACTCGGCGACCAGCCCCTGTTCGACGTGACCCTCACCGTCACCACCGAGGACAGCATCGTGAGCGACAGGGCCATCCGTCGCACCGGGTTCCGTTCGATCCGGATGCGCGACCACATCTGGCGGATCAACGGCGAACGACTGTTCCTGCGCGGCGGCATCGTGCCACCACTACGCCGAGACCTTTCCAGCGTCACCCCGGAATCGGCTGCTGCCGACGTGGCCCTCGCCCGTGACACCGGCATCAACCTGCTGCGCTTCGGCGCCCACGTCTCACACCCGACCCTCTACGATGCAGCCGACGAGGCTGGAATGCTCATCTGGCAGGACCTGCCGATGCGGGGCGGGTACCACCGCTCGGTCCGCGGCCAGGCCATGCGCCAGGCCCGCGAGATGGTCGACCTCCTCGGCCACCACCCCTCCGTCATCGTGTGGTGCGGCCACGATGCACCCGACCCCGTCGACACCACCCGCCCGGCGCCCAGCCTGCTCGAACAGCAGCGCCCCAACTGGAACCGCACCGTGCTGGACCGCTCGATCCGCCGGGCCCTGCGCCGCGCCGACCCCTCCCGACCGGTCGTAGCCCACACCGGTGTGCTCCCCAGCCCACCCGTCGTCGAGGACGCCGCCACCCACCTACGGTTCGGTTGGTACGGCGGCCGTGCCGGCGACCTGACCGAGTTCCTTCGACGCTCGCCCAGGGCCGGCGGTTTCGTTGCAGCGTTCGGCTCCCACTCGGTGCCCGACATCGACCCGGAACTCCTGGGGCTCGACCCCGGCCGGTGGCCACACCCCGACTGGAGCCGGCTCACCGTCGACCCCGACAGCGAGATCGAGGTACTGCTGGGGCTCTTCCCACCGGACGACCACCCCGACCTCGCCACCTGGGCCGACACCACACGCACCCACCAGGCCGCTGTGCTACGCCTCCAGATCGAGGCCATGCGCCGGCGCAAGTACCAGCCCTGCGGCGGCTTCGCCCTCGACCGCCTGTTCGACGCAGAGCCGTGCATCAGCGGCTCGATCCTCGACCACGATCGTCGACCCAAGCCGGCCCACGCCGCCGTCGCCGACGCCTGCGCCACGACCATCGTCGTCGCCGACCCACTGCCCGAACGACTCCGCCGGGGCACCATGCTGCTCACCGACGTCGCCGTCGTCCACGACGGCCGCGAAGACCTCGGCACGACGCGTGTAGACGCCCATCTGGGCATAGACGGTGAGACCCTCACCTGGGCCTGGGAGGGAGAGGTAGGGGCCGACTCATCCGTCCACGTGGGCCGCATCGAGTGGCCACTCGGAAACGCCGAGGGAGACGTCGAGTTGACACTGGTACTCTCGGCAGGCGGCGTCACCGCCGCCAACCGGTACGCCTCCACCGTCGTGGGCGTCTGAAACCCCGGCGCCCATAGGTGGCCCGCCCCCGACGGGGCCACTACCTTCTCGTCAGCGCCGGACGACCCGGCAACCGCTATCAGGAGGAACCCATGGCACAGACCACCGGCGAGCGCTACCGCGTCGCCCCGGTCCACCGCCGCGGCAGGGAATGGCCGTTCCCGCTGAACCTCTACCAGACCGCCGTCGGCCGCAAGTGGGTCATGGCCCTCACCGGCATCGGGCTGATCGGCTTCGTCCTGGCCCACATGGTCGGCAACCTCCACGTGTACGAGGGTCCGGCCCGCATGCACGAATACGCCGAATCGCTGCGCACCATCGGCGGCGGCCTCGTTCCGAAGGCCACCGTGCTCTGGCTGCTGCGCCTCGGGCTGCTCTCCATGTTCGTCCTCCACCTGCACTCGGCCATCAGCCTCAGCCGCATGAGCCGGGCGTCGAGCGAGAACGCCGGCCTCGTCAGCGGAGCCAAGAAGTACGCCGGCGGTCGCGAACACGTCGCCGCCACCTACGCCAGTCGCACCATGCGCTGGACCGGCCCGATCATCGCCCTGTTCATCCTCTACCACCTGGCCGACCTGACCTGGGGTTGGTGGCTGGGCGACGACTTCGTGGCGGGAGACCCGTACCACAACGTCTACACCTCGCTGTCGGCCCTTCCCGTGGCGATCCTCTACATCGTCGCCAACGTGGCCCTGGCCTGGCACATCTTCCACGGCGCCTGGTCGATGTTCCAGAGCCTCGGCGTCAACAACCCCCGCTACAACCACCTCCGACGGAGCCTCGCCACGCTGCTTGCCGGCCTGATCCTGGTAGGCAACCTCTCGTTCCCGATCCTCACCCAGGCAGGCCTCGTCGACGAGGACAACCGCACCTGTCCGGTCGGAGAGGTCGAGGGCAATGACTGCCTCGCCGAACAGGCCGAAGGACACGGGGATTGACGATGAGCATCCTCGACAGCACCGCCCTCGACAGCACCGCCCTCGACAGCACCGCCCTCGACAGCAAGGTCCCCGAGGGGGCGATGGCCGACAAGTGGGAGAACCACAAGTTCTCCATGAACCTGGTCAACCCCAACAACAAGAGGAAGTTCGACATCATCGTGGTCGGCACGGGCCTCGCCGGAGCCTCCGCCGCCGCCACACTCGGCGAACTCGGCTACCGGGTGAAGGCCTTCACCTTCCACGACAGCCCCCGCCGCGCCCACTCCATCGCCGCCCAGGGCGGCATCAACGCCGCCAAGAACTACACGAACGACGGTGACTCGGTCCACCGGCTCTTCTACGACACCGTCAAGGGTGGCGACTACCGCTCCCGCGAGGCCAACGTCCACCGCCTCGCCGAGGTCTCGGTCAACATCATCGACCAGGCCACCGCCCAGGGCGTCCCGTTCGCCCGCGACTACGGAGGCCTCCTCGACAACCGCTCGTTCGGCGGCGCCCAGGTGTCGCGCACCTTCTACGCCCGCGGCCAGACCGGCCAGCAACTCCTCATCGGCGCCTACTCGGCGCTCATGCGCCAGGTGGCCGTCGGCACCGTCGAACTCCACACCCGCGCCGAACTGCTCGACGTCGTCACCAAGGACGGCCGGGCCTGCGGCATCGTCACCCGTGACCTCCTCTCCGGTGAGGTCACGCCCCACTCCGCACACGCCGTCGTGCTCGCCACCGGCGGCTACAGCAACGTCTACTTCCTGTCCACCAACGCCATGACGTGCAACGTCACGGCGGCCTGGCGGGCACACAAGCGGGGCGCCTACTTCGCCAACCCCTGCTACACCCAGATCCATCCGACCTGCATCCCCGTCAGCGACGACTTCCAGTCCAAGTTGACCCTGATGTCCGAGTCGCTCCGCAACGACGGGCGCATCTGGGTGCCCTCCGCCTCCGACGACGCCCGACCGGCCGCCGACATCCCCGAGGGTGACCGCGACTACTACCTAGAGCGCAAGTACCCGGCCTTCGGCAACCTCGTCCCCCGTGACGTGGCCTCTCGCAACGCCAAGGCCGTCTGCGACGAGGGCCACGGCGTCGGTCCGCTCAGGAACGGCGTCTACCTCGACTTCAGCGCCGCCATCGCCCGCAGCGGCCTCGACACCATCTCGGAGAAGTACGGGAACCTCTTCGACATGTACCACCGCATCACCGGCGAGAACCCGTACGAGCAGCCGATGCGCATCTACCCGGCCATCCACTACACGATGGGTGGCCTCTGGGTCGACTACCACCTCATGACGACGGTTCCCGGCCTGTACTCGATCGGTGAGGCCAACTTCTCCGACCACGGTGCCAACCGGTTGGGCGCCAGCGCCCTCATGCAGGGCCTGGCCGACGGCTACTTCGTCCTCCCGTACACCATCGGCGACGACCTGGCCGGGCAACTCGGCAACGCCGTCGTCCCCACCGACGACCCGGTCTTCACCACGGCCGTCGCCGGCGTCGAGGACGAGGCCCGCCGCTGGCTCTCCATCAACGGCACGCAATCGGTCGACCACTTCCACCGTGAACTAGGCCGCATCGTCTGGGACCACATCGGCATGGCCCGCAACAGGGCCGGACTCGAGACGGCCATGTCCGAGATCTCCCACCTGCGTGAGGAGTTCCACAGCGACGTGCGGGTGCTCGGCAGCGCAGACACGCTCAACCAGTCGCTCGAGAAGGCCGGCCGGGTCGCCGACTTCTTCGAACTGGCCCAACTCATGGCCCGCGACGCCCTCGAACGCGAGGAATCGTGCGGCGGCCACTTCCGCGACGAGCACCAGACCCCGGAGGGCGAGGCCCAGCGGGACGACGACAACTTCGCCCACGTGGCGGCCTGGGAGTGGAACGGCGAGGGCACTCCCCAGACCCGACACCGCGAGGAACTGGCCTTCGAGAACGTGGCGCTGTCGCAGCGCTCCTACAAGTAGGGCGAGGGACCGACATGTCCGGGACACACGGCGAGACCATCAACGTCACCCTCAAGGTGTGGCGCCAGGCGGGCCCCGACGCCCCGGGCGACTTCGAGGTCCACCGGCAGGCCATAAGCCCCGACGCCTCGTTCCTCGAGATGCTCGACCTCCTCAACGAGGAACTCAACGCCGCAGGCAAGGAACCCATCGCCTTCGAAAGCGACTGCCGCGAAGGCATCTGTGGCACCTGCGGCGTGATGGTCAACGGCCGCGCCCACGGCCCGCAGAAGGCCACCGCCACCTGCCAACTCCACATGCGCGAATTCCGTGACGGCGACGAGATCGTCGTCGAACCCTTCCGTGCCGCCGGGTTCCCCGTGATCCGGGACCTCGCCGTCGACAGGTCGCCACTGGACGCCATCATCGAGTCCGGCGGCTACATCTCGGTGAACGCCGGCGCCGCCTCCGACGCCAACCTCACCCCCGTGCCCCGGGCCGCCGCCGACCAGGCCTTCGACGCCGCCGCCTGCATCGGCTGCGGCGCCTGCGTCGCCGCCTGCCCCAACTCGGCCGCCCAGTTGTTCACCTCCGCCAAGGTCGGCCACCTCGGCCTGCTGCCCCAGGGCCAGGCCGAGCGCTGGAGCCGCACCGAGGCCATGGTCGAGACCATGGAGCAGTTCTTCGGGTCGTGCACCAACCACGGCGAGTGCACCGAGGCCTGCCCCAAGGAGATCAGCCTCGACTTCATCGCCCTCATGAACCGCGACTACATGAAGGCCAAGGTCATGAACCGGGCCCTCACCGGCCAGCACTAGTCCTGGACCCCTGACCGGGGTGCCCTTCTGTCGGCTCTGTCCCGACTGACCGATGCCGGAGCCTGGGTCTGGCACTGCCACATCCTCGACCACGTCGAACGCGACCCCGGCATGTTCGACAAGGTCACCGCCCTCATCGTCGGGGAGGCATGAGGCCCGCTACCGGAATGACCATTGGGCGGAATCGGCCGATACACGATTGACAAGCCACCGCCGCGGCGCGAGAGTGACATTGGTCACCCCGCCGACGAGACGGGGGGCTGATCGACACGGTCTTATGTCCACGAGTGACGGGAGGCTGAACGTGCGATCCGACCGGTTCGAGGGACGGTGTCGAGCCCCGCCCGGCGGGTGAGCCCGAGGTCCCGGTAACGAGCCGGTCCCCTCACGTTCTCGCAACCAACGCCCTGCTGGGCCTCGGAGAACGGCTGACGCGAGACGACTCGATCCGGACCTTGTAAACGAGCGGCGTCCTCCCAGTCAGGGAGGGCGCCGTCTCGCGTGTACCGATCGGCCAGCCCGTCAGCCCGCCAGGTGGGCGAGCACCTTCGGCAGCAACTCGGCCAGACAGGCATCGGGGACCTCGTGGCCGAGACCCTCCACCAGCCAGAGGTCTGCGCCCGGAATGCCCTCGGCGAGGGCGATGCCGTGCTCGACCGGGAACACAGGATCGACGGTGCCGTGGACCACGAGCGTCCGGACCCCGATGTCACCCAGACGGTCGAGGCGCGACGGGGACGAGTTGACGGCCGGACCGTGCCCCGTTTCGGGAAACCAGCAGCGGGTCACGTCGGCGTCGGCAACAAGCGTTGCTGCCGTCTCATCGAACGGATAGCGGGTGCCGACGAAGAGACGGTCGAGTTCGACCAGCCACGCCACCTTCTCGACATGGTCGACGGGCGGTGGGGCAAAGAGGCGCTCGGTCATCTGGTCGACCAGACGATCATCCGGGGGTGGAAGGCGTTCGTCGCCGAGGCCGGGCGTGGAACACAGCAGCGTCAGGGAACGCGCCCGCTCGGGGTGCTCGAGCGCCACGACCTGGGCGACCATCCCGCCCATCGAACGACCGACCAGGTGGGCGGCTTCGATGCCCTCGCCGTCGAGCACCCGGCAGGCGTCTGTCGCCAGGTCATCGAGCGTGTAGCCGTCGTCCGAGGACAACTTGGACGAAAGCCCGCAGTCGCGTGTGTCGAACCGCACCACCCGATGGCCGGCGTCGACGAGTGGATCCACCAACGCCGGAGTCCACCGGGTGCACTGGGCATCGGCACCCGACAGCAGCAGCACCGGCTCGCCGTCGACCGGCCCGAAGGCCTCGACGTACAACTCGACAGGTGTCCCGTTACCCATGGCTCGCGAGGGTAGCCACGCCGACCCGGCGGGACGAGGGCTAGCGTCCTCCCGATGCCCGAGTGCCACCGACACCCCGTCAAGGTCCGCTTCTACGAGCTCGACCCCTATGGTCACCTCAACCACTCGGTGTACGTACAGCTCTTCGAAACCGGCCGCATCGAACTGCTCGACTCGGTGGGGCTCGGACTCCTGGACCTCGAGGACCGTGGCTACCGGTTAATCGTCTCCCGCATCGAGACCCGGTTCCTCGCCTCGGCCATAGGCGGCGACTCCCTCGTCATCGAGACCGAGGTGGTCCAGAACCGGCGGGCCTCTTCCCGGTGGGGCCAGCGCATCGTGCGCGACGACGAGGTGCTCGCCACCCAGGAGGTGCTGGTTGCGATCACCGACACCAACGGCAGGCCGGTACGCATCCCGGCCCTGATCAGCGATGCACTCGCCCCCTACGCCGTCGAAGAGTCGGATGCCGGCTGATGGCGGCAGCCACGCGCGTTGCCCAGGGTGCCCTCATGGGGGCGGCAAACATCGTGCCGGGGGTCTCGGGCGGAACCATCGCCCTCATGTTCGGGATCTACGAGCGTCTCATCGGTGCAATCCGCGATGGCGCCCGGGCGCTGGCACGGTTCGCCCGCGGTGACGTACGTGGCGGCATCGACCGCCTCAGGTCGGTCGAGTGGGACCTGCTGCTCCCGCTGGCGGCTGGTGCGCTCATCACGGTCGTCGTGCTGGCCGGCTTCCTCGAATCCGGGCTGGAAGACCATCCCGAGGCGATGGCCGGGCTGTTCCTCGGCCTCGTGGCGGCGTCGATCGTGGTGTCGTGGCGGCTCCCGGACTGGGACGGCCCCCGACTGGCCCTGATGGCTGCCGTCGGGGTCGCCCTTTTCGCCGCCCTCGGCTGGCAGACCGGACCGGTCGCCGACCCGTCGCCGCTCGCGCTGTTCGGGGCCGGGGCCGTCGCCATCTGCGCCATGATCCTGCCCGGGCTGTCCGGGTCGTTCCTGTTGCTGATGTTCGGCATGTATGAGGCCATCCTGACCGTGATCGACGATCGGATGATCGGCGACGCCATCGTCTTCGGTGTGGGCGCCCTACTCGGCCTGGCTCTGTTCGCCTCGCTGCTCACCCGACTCCTGGAACTACACCGCGACACGATGCTGGCGGTACTGATCGGCCTCATGGTCGGCTCGCTGCGGGTGCTCTGGCCCTGGCCCAACGGCGTGGGCGTCATCGGTGACACCGCCGACGCGTCGACCCCCGGCACCGGCCTCGAGTGGCCCCCGGCCGGCGACCTTCCGGTTCCGCTGCTGTTGGCAGTCACCGCCTTCGCAGTCGTCCTCGCCGTCGAACGTCTCGCCCGCAGCCGCCCCTGACCGGGCAGTCGGTCAGTCGTACAGGGGATACGGATCCTCGTCGGGGTCCCGTTCCGGTGATTCGACGTCGGCGGTCACCAGCGGGTACAGGTCGACCGGCGTGTCACGGGGGCAGGTCCAGTCGATCCGGTCGGCCACCCCGGCGATCTCGGCGAACGGCCGCAGGAACGTGAAGTACACGTAGGCGCCGCAGGCGACCTGCTCGTCACGGTCCATGCCGACGATGGACCGGTAGTGCGCCTTCTGCACGGATCTCGCAACTGCGGCAGTGGCCACCAGGTCGTCATCGGCCACCGGTTCCAGGCGCCCGCCGTCTGTCGTATAGAGGGCGAACCCCGTGAGATGTTCGAGGTAGTCCTCCGGATCCGACACCGTGGTCCCGTAGTCGGTGACGCTCAGGTCGACATTTTCATCGAAGGCGAGCACCGCCGTGAGACCCGAGAAGGGCACGGCAGCGGCGACCTCAGACCATCCGAAGTCGCTACGCCCCATCCTGAAGAAGTCACGCACGATTACCTGCCGGCCGTCCGGCAACCGGTACGGACCGGTGTCGCCGTGGCCGACCCTCGTGTCGAAGTAGAGCAGGAACAGGTGGCTGATCAGCGTGGCGATCGCCTTCCTGAGCACGGCTCGCCGCTCCACGTCGACCGGCGTCAATCCGGCGGCCAGGTCGACAAGCGTCGCCTCGTCGAAGGCGTGGATCCGGTTGCCGGCGTCAGCGGCATGCAGCAGGCCGTCGCCCCGGTACGTGCGGGAGGCGCGCGACCAGAAGTCGAGCACCGTGTCGGTCCGCTCGACGGTGTCAAGCGACGGATCCACCATGCCCATGACGTTGCGGCCGATCAGGAAGAAGTTTGCAACGCCCCACAGGAACACCGAGTCCGCCTGGCAGCCCGGACGCCGGGCCCTGGCGCCGATCTCCTCGGGCGACATCGCCCCGGTGATCACCTCGATGGCCGCCGGGTAGCGAAGGAACGCCTCGATGCACGACACGACCACGTACTGCATCACCGGGATCAACTGCGAGTCGTACGAGGTGCGCTCCCGCATCAGCACCTTGGACACGGTGTTGACCTCACCGATGAGGGCGTTCACGCGCTCCCGCTGTCGAGCGCTCATCCGTCGATCCGACGAATCTCGCCGCTGCTCGACAACTCGACCTCGGTGCCGGCGTCGGGTTCGTCGTCAATCTGGGCGCCGATGACCCCCGGGACCTGGAACTCGCGGCTGATGATCCCGATGTGGCTGCGGATAGTCCCCCCGGTGCAGACCACCCCCGCCAACTCGTCGAAGATCGGGGACAGAAACGTGGCACCGGCATCCCGGATCGCCGCCACGACCCCCTCCGCCCCCGAGTCCATCAGGTCGAGCACGTCAGCCGGCCCCTCGAGGCGCCGCCAGGTACCCCGGGTCGGCTCAAAGTCGAACGTAGGGTCGCCTCGGCCGATCTCCTGCACGGCCGGGACCGTAGCGCCGGCACCTTCGGCAGGTCGCACCCGTCGGGCTCCATAGGCTGCCCGGGTGGCCCAGCCCGTCCCCTTCTCCGATGCCTGGATCGTTGCGCTCGACGAGGCCGCCCGCGCCCACGACACCCTGTGCGACATGGCCTCCACGGTCACGCTCAGCCTCGAGTACCGGGTCGCCGACGGCCCGATCTGGCACATCACCCTCGCTGACGGCGAGGCCCGGGTCCGGACAGGCTCGGCAACGGAACCCACGGTGACGTTCTCGACCGACCGGGCGACGGCCCTCGGGATGATGAACGGTTACATCGACCCACTGGACGCGGTCGTCGCAGGAGGCCTCTCCATGAGCGGCGACCCCCGACCCCTGGTCGAACACCATGCGGTGCTGGTGACCCTGGGGGACGTCTTCGGCGCAGTACGCACCCGCACCAAATAGGGTCCAACCCCATGAACGATGATGGAACCGTCCTCAAGCTCTGGATCAAGCCGGCAACGGGTGCGGCGATGACCGCCGTCGACACCGTGTCGATGGTCGCCGACCAGGGCATCGTCGGAAACGCCGACCAGGGCGGCAAGCGCCAGGTCACGATCCTGGCTGCAGAGCGCTGGGCCGACACCGAAGCCGAACTCGGCCACCCGGTCGAACCCGCCATCCGGCGGGCCAACCTGTTCATCAACGGAATCGAACTCGCTGACAGCACGGGACGGGTGCTGCGTGTGGGCGGCACCCGGATCGAGATCTGTGGTCAGACCCACCCCTGCCACATCATGGAGGCAGCGGTCGACGGCCTCCGGGGGGCCCTCGAACCCGACTGGAGGGGCGGTGCCTACGGCGTGGTGTTGGACGACGCGCAGATCAGCGTCGGTGACGCTGTTTCCTGGGAATAGACCCAACAGGGCCGCAAGGTCCTAGATCAGGCCCAGTTCCCTGACCGTGTCGCGCTCCTCGGCCAGCTCGGCCACGGAGATATCGATGCGGTCGCGCGAGAACTCGTCGATCTCGAGCCCGTGCACGATCGACCACCCGCCGCCCGAGCAGGTGACCGGGAACGACGAGATGAGGCCCTCCGGGACGCCGTAGCTGCCATCCGACGGTACGGCCATCGATACCCAGTCGCCGTCGGGGGTGCCGAGCACCCAGTCATGGACATGGTCGATGGCGGCGTTGGCCGCCGAGGCCGCACTCGAGGCACCCCGTGCCTCGATGATGGCGGCGCCTCGCTGCTGCACGGTCGGGATGAACTCGGCCTCCAGCCAGGCCTGATCGTCGATGGCCACCGCTGCAGTCTGGGCCCCCACCTCGCAGTGGAACAGGTCGGGGTACTGGGTGGCCGAGTGGTTGCCCCAGATCGTCATCTTCCGAACCTCGGAGAGCGGCACTCCGAGCCGCCGGGCCACCTGCGACAGCGCCCGGTTGTGGTCGAGCCGGGTCATGGCGGTGAACCGCCCGTTCGGCACGTCCGGGGCGCTGTGCATGGCGATCAGTGCATTGGTGTTGGCAGGGTTGCCGACCACGAGCACCCGCAGGTCATCGGCAGCGCGGTCGTTCAGCGCACGACCCTGCACCGTGAAGATGGCGCCGTTGGCCGCGAGCAGGTCCTTGCGCTCCATGCCCTTGCTCCGGGGCCGTGAGCCGACCAGCAGCGCGATGCCGGTGCCATCGAACGCCACGTTCGGATCGTCGCTGAGCACCATCGAGTCGACCAGTGGGAAGGCGCAGTCGTCGATCTCCATCGCAACCCCCTCGAGGGCGCCCATGGCGGGCGGGATCTCGAGCAGCTGCAGGATCACCGGCTGATCGGGGCCCAGCAGTTGGCCGCTGGCGATGCGGAAGACGAGGGCGTAGCCGATCTGGCCGGCCGCTCCGGTGACTGTGACTCGAACGGGGATCGGGCTCACGTGGGCTCCTGGGCTCGTACTGGGGGACCTGACAAGGCTAGCGACGGGCCCGCAGGCCATCCCATCCGGCAATTGGTGACATTGGTCCCCTCACCGGTTCCTGGTGCTCCCCAGCCACGACTCGTGTAGGCCCGAATAGACGCCACCGGCGGTGGCCAGGTCGGCGTGGCGTCCGCGCTCGACCACGTACCCGTCATCGAAGACAAGGACCAGGTCGGCCCGTTCCGCCGTCGAGAGGCGATGGGCGACGCTGATCGTGGTCCGCCCTTCCGAGAGCCTCGCCAGTGCCTGCTCGAGAGCCTGCTCGGTCTCGGGATCGACCGCCGACGTGGCCTCGTCGAGGATGAGCAGGCCCGGATCGGCGAGGTGCGCCCGAGCCAGGGCCACCAGTTGCCGTTCGCCGACGGACAACGACTCACCCCGCTCGCCGACCGGTGTGTCGATCCCGGCAGGAAGCGACGCCACCCACTCGTCCAGCCCCAGCGCGGCAACGGCATCGACGGCATCCACCGGGGTCGCACCGGGCCGACCGAAGCGGATGTTCTCGCCGACGGTGGTGTCGAACAGGAAACCGTCCTGGGGGACCATGCGCACGGCTGCCCGACGCTCATCGGCACCGACATCACGCAGGTCGATACCCGCAATGAGCATTCGGCCCGCCGTCGGGTCGGCCAGGCGGGCAGCCAGCTTCACGAACGTGGTCTTGCCCGACCCGGTCTCGCCCACCACGGCGACCGAGGAACCGGGCGGGATGTCGATGTCGAGGCCGTGGAGGACGAGCCCACCCTCGCGGTAGCGGAACTCGAGGGCCTCGGCCCGCACGCCCAGCGAGCCCTCCGGCAGGTCAAGCCCCACTTCGGGTTCGACGACATCGGGCTCGGTGTCGAGCACGTCGAGGATCTTCCACCATCCGGCCAACGCCGTCTGTGTCTGGTCGAGCACCTCCCCCAACTGGGTGATCGGCGCCACGAACAGGTTGGCGAGGAAGATGAAGGCGACCAGTTCGCCGGCACTCACGCCCCAGGCGCCTCCCCACCAGACACCGGAGGCGACCACGGTGGCGATGGCAGCCATCCCGACGACATCGGTGAGCGGTAGGACGAGGGCGAAGTAGCGCATGGCGCGCAACTGCTGCCGATACTGCTGGTCGACGGCCTCATGCAGGTCGGCCCGATTCACCTCACGCTGGCCGTAGGCCCGGATGACTCCCATGCCGAGCACCGACTCCGAGACACGTCCCAGCATGTCGGAGACGCGGGTCCGCAGGCGATCGTAGGCCCGGAGTTGCCCCCGCTGGACGCTTCGCAGGACCGGCAGCAACGGCACATGCACCATGAGCATCACCAGGGCCAACTGCCACGAGAACACCAGCATGATCACCAGCACGGCAACGATCTGCACGGCGCTGATGATCCAGGCAACGGCCCCCCACTGGGCAAACTTGTTGAGCGCCTCGATGTCGCTCGTGACGCGTGCGGTGAGCACGCCCTTCCTGGATGCGGTGTGCTCGGCGAGGCTCAGGCGGTGCAGGTGGGCGAAGGTACGTACCCGGAGCCCGTAGAGCACGTTCTCGGCGGTGATGGTCAACCGCAGGTAGGTGATCCTCTCCAGCAGGATGCCGACCAGGACAAGGCCGGCCGCCAGGCCGGTGAGCACCATGACGATGCCGATGTCGACATCGCCGGCGAGCACACCCTTGTCGAGGACCATCTGGATCGTGAGCGGGACGAGCAGTTTGCCGGCCGCAACAGCGAGCGCCATCGAGGCCGTCAGGAGCAGTCCGGAGCGAAGTTCCGGTGACGCCGTCAGCCCGCGTCGGAGCACCTCCAGTGAGCCTGCGGCCTCGATGCCCCCGTCCCCATCGGACGTCCGGACATCGTGGTCTTCCCATGGGCCGACGAGGTCACCGCCGGCGATCGGTTCGATGGATGCACCCGTGTCCTCGCCGGGGACGTGTGCGCTCATCTGCTGATCCCTTCGTAGGCGCGCACCAGGGCGGCATAGGCGGGAACGGCCAACATCTCGTCGTGGGATCCGTCGGCTGCGATGCGGCCATCCTCGAGGAACAGGACACGGTCGGCCAGGCGGATCGTGGCCAGGCGGTGGGCGACCACGAGCAGCGTGCGTCCACCCTCAGACCGGAGGTTGTCCAGAATCTCCGCCTCGACCACCGGGTCGACGGCGGAGGTGGCATCATCGAGCAGGAGCACCCGGGGTCGACGAAGGAGCGCCCGGGCCAGGGCGATGCGCTGGCGCTGGCCACCGGACAGTGTGACGCCGCGCTCACCGACGACGGTTTCGAGCCCGTGCGGAAGGGCCCCGACGAACTCGTCGGCCGCAACGAGGCGCAGCACACGAGCGAGTTCCTCGTCGGATACCTCGCGGTCGAGCGTCAGGTTGCTCCGCACGGTGTCGGCGAACAGGTACGTCTCCTGGAAGACCGGTGCGACCACGTCGGGGACGCCGTCGGCTCCGAGTTCGGCAAGGTCGACGCCTCCGAGGGTGACGTGGCCGCCGGTCACCGGCATCAGGCCGGTGAGGAGGTCGAACAGGGTGCTCTTGCCCGAACCGGTCGCTCCGACGAGGGCAACCGATTCGCCGGCGCCGATCCGGGCCGAGAGGTGGTCGAGCACCGGCGTACGGTCGTCGAAGGAGAACGACACGTCGTCGAACACGACCTCCACGGAAGCCGGGACGGACGGCGGGTCGGACGGGCGGACCTCGAGGTCGGTCGCCAGGATCCCGTCCAGGCGGTCCATCGACACCACCGACCGGGGCATTTCCTGGAAGAGGTACCCCAGGATCTCCATAGGCACGGTCAGCAGGTTGAACAGGGCCATCGACCTGACCACGTCACCCACCGACGCAGAACCCTGGTCGACCAGCCAGGACCCGAGCAACAACACGACCAGGATCCCGAGGTTCGGCAGGGCGTAGATGAACGGCAGGTAGACGGCCCGCAACCTTCCGATCTCGATCCGCTCGACCCGCAGGACATCGGAGGCCTCGGCCAGGCGTTCGACCTCGTCGTCCTCGCGACCGAGGGTCTTGACCACGAAGACCCCGTCGAGGCTCTCGTGGGCGATCCCCGACACGACCCCCACCGCAGCCTGGGCGCGTGCCGCCGGCGCCTCGACCGACCGGGTGTAGCGCTGGTTGAGCACCGCCAGCACCGGGAACAGGATGAGCGCCACGAAGGCGAACAGCGGGTGGACCACCAGCAGGCTCACCAGCGACACCACGACCAGTGCCACGACGGACATCGAATATGCCAGGGGCATCAGCATCGACGCTGCGGTCTCGACATCGGCGTCGGCGTGCGCCAGGAGCTGCCCGGCGGGTCGGGACCGGTGGAACGACAGCGGGGCATCGAGGTACTGGTCGAGGATGGCAAGGCGCCAGGTCCGCTGGGTCCGCGACACTGCGACGAAGTTGAAGAACCGCCGCACCATCATCGAGGCCCCGCGCACCACGCCGACGGCCGCCAACGCCGCGGCCCCGGCGAGGGCCGTGCCCCGGTCGACACCCCCGCCGTCGAGGCCCGGGAGGATCAGTTCATCGGTGACGCGCCCCAGCACGATCGTGGTGCCGACGACCGCCACGGCGAACACGTTGGCGCCGGCGATGGCGAGGATGTGTGGCAGGGGGTGGTCCCGGAAGGACCGCAGTACAAGGCTGCCGCCACGCCGGAAGATGCCATCTGGCCGAGCCGGTGCCGGCCCGGAACCATCAGAGTCGATCAACGATCGCCTGGCCGAACTCCGAGCACTTCACCTCGGTGGCCCCCTCCATGAGGCGGGCGAAGTCGTAGGTGACCACCTTGTCGCCGATGGCCGACTCGAGGGCCCGCACGATGTCGTCGGCGGCGTCCTGCCAACCGATGTGTTCGAACATGAGAACGCCCGACAGGATCACCGACGACGGGTTGACCTTGTCCTGGCCGGCGTACTTGGGGGCGGTGCCGTGGGTGGCCTCGAAGATGCCGTGCCCGGTCACGTAGTTGGCGTTGCCACCCGGGGCGATGCCGATGCCTCCGACCTGGGCCGCCAGTGCGTCTGAGAGGTAGTCACCGTTCAGGTTCATGGTGGCGATCACGTTGAACTCGGCCGGCCGGGTGAGAACCTGCTGCAGGGCGATGTCGGCGATGGCGTCCTGGACGAGGATGCGATCGCCGGGGTCGCCGTCGCAGTCGGCCCATCCGACGGCCACGTCGGAGAACTCTTCGCGGACCAACTCGTAGCCCCACTGCTGGAAGGCGCCTTCGGTGTATTTCATGATGTTGCCCTTGTGGACCCAGTGGATCCGGGGAAGGCCATGGTCGACGGCGTAATGGATGGCAGCCCGTTGGAGCCGCTGGGAGCCCGTCTTGGAGATGGGCTTGATGCCGATACCGGAATCCTCACGGATCTTCCAGCCGAAGGCGTCCTCGAGCAGTTCTCGCAACTTGAGCGCATCGGGGGTCATGGCCTCGACCTCGAGGCCGGCGTAGATGTCCTCGGTGTTCTCGCGGAAGATGACCATGTCGACCAGTTCGGGGTGCTTGACCGGCGACGGCACACCCTTGAACCAGCGGACGGGCCGCAGGCACACGTACAGGTCCAGGATCTGGCGCAGGGCCACGTTGAGGCTGCGGAATCCGCCCCCTATCGGCGTGGTGAGTGGGCCCTTGATGCCGAGCATGTACTCGGTGAACACCTCGACGGTCTCCTGGGGGAGCCATTCGCCGGTTTCGCGGTAGGCCTTCTCACCGGCGAGCACCTCCTTCCACTCGATGGAGTGGCCGTGCTTCGCGGCTGCGGTGTCGAGTACGAGGCGTGCGGCGGGCCAGATGTCTACGCCGGTGCCGTCACCCTCGATGAAGGGGATGATCGGATCGTTCGGTACCCGGAGGCGCCCCTCGGCGCCCATCGTGATCTTCTGGCCCATGCCGCCGACCCTATCCAGATGGGTCATCGGTGACGAGCCCCGCGACCGGGGCCGGTCCGTGCCGGCGGAAGTCCGCTGCGGCGCCGGCGCCGACGCCGAGGGCATCCAGCACGCCCTCGGCGGCCTCCGGGACGTTGAGGGTGTAGAGGTGGATGCCGGGCACCCCGAGGTCGAGGAGTTCCTGGACGAGCCCGGCCGCTGCGTCGACGGCGATCCGCAGGCGCTCGGAACCGTCTGCATCCTCGAGCCGCTGCCAGAGTCCGGACGGCGTGTCGGTGCCGTTCATGTCCGCGAACCGCTTGACCGACGCCGGGTTGGTGACCGGAATGACCCCAGCCAACACGGGAACCTCGCAGCCGAGGCCTGCCAACTCGTCGACCATGCGCCCGTAGTGGTCGGCGTCGAAGAAGAACTGCGTGATGCCGAAGTCGGCCATCTCCAGCTTCTCGGCGAGACGACGGCGGTCTGTGGCCCGATCGGGTGAGCGTGGGTGCACCTCGGGAAATGCGGCGACGCCGACACCGAAGTCGGTCTCTTCCCGGACCTGCTCGATGAGGTCCATGGCGTACCTGAAGTCGCCCGACGGAAGGTCGGGGCGGGGGTCGCCGGCGAGGGCCAGCACGTCGCTGACCCCGAACGCCGCATAGCCCTCGAGTAACTCGCTGATCTCACTCCGCGTGTGGCCCACACAGGTCAGGTGGGGCATCACCGGGCAACGGTGGCGACCCGTCACGTGGCTGGCACACACGTCGGCGACCATCTCCCGGGTCCGGCTGCGGTCGGTCCCCCCGGCGCCGTACGTGACCGACACGAAGTCGGGGCGGCGCGCACTGAGGCGGATGGCGGTTTTCAGGGCCCTTTGGCGTGCTGCGTCCCCCTTCGGGGGGAAGTACTCGAAACTGAACGTCGGCTTCGCTCCGAGTCGTTTCGGGATCCCGCTCACCCGTCGAACATACCGACCGGGTCCCCGGATCAGGCAAGCGTGCGCTCGGCCGCCTCGACGGTGTTGCGCAGCAGCATCGCCACCGTCGTCGGACCGACGCCGCCGAGGCGGGGCGTGATCCATGAAGCCACCTCGCCGACCGACTCGTCGACGTCGGCAAGGACCTTCCTGCCCTCCCAGGTGATGCCACCGCTCACGACGACGGCACCGGGCTTCACCATGTCCGGGGTGACGAAGCCAGGGATTCCCACGGCGGCCACGACGATGTCGGCCTTGCGGGTGTGGTCGGCCAGGTTGGGGACCGCCGAGTGGACGACCGTGACGGCGGCATTCGCCCCGGGGGCCTTGGTGGTGAGCAGCAGTGCCAGCGGGCGGCCGAGCGTCGGTCCGCGACCGATGACCACGACGTGCCTCCCGGACACCTCGATGCCGTAGTGAACGAAGATGGCCTGGATGCCGGCCGGGGTGCACGGCACCGGCCCGTTCTCCTGCAGGACCAACCTGCCGAGGTTCGTGGGATGGAGGCCGTCGGCGTCCTTGCCGGGGTCCATGGCGGACAGGGCGGCGTTGAAGTCGAAGCCCGCCGGCACCGGGTGCTGGATGATGTACCCGTGGACGGAGGGATCCTCGTTGAAGGCGGCGACAGCCTCGTCGAGTGCTGTCGGAGAGGCACTGGCCGCCACGCTGATGTGCTGCGAGGCGAAGCCGACGCTCTCACAGGTCTCGTGCTTCTTGCGGACATAGCCGGCGCTGGCCCCGTCGTCGCCGACGAGGATCGTGCCGAGCCCCGGTGTGACCCCCCTGGCGGCGAGCGCTTCGACCCGGTTGCGGACATCATCGAGCACGGCCTCGGCGACCGGCCCACCAGCGAGCAGTTGAGCCGTCATGGCGGCACACGCTATGCCCTCGATGCCGGATCGGCTCGTCGCTCAGTGGCGGAAGTGGCGCTCCCCGGTCAACACCATCGTCATCCCGGCCTGGTCGGCGGCGGCGATGACCTCCTCGTCGCGCATCGCTCCGCCCGGCTGGATGACCGCCGTGGCACCGGCGTCGATGGCGGCCTCGAGTCCGTCACGGAAAGGGAAGAAGGCGTCGCTGGCGCAGGCCCCACCGGCCGCCCGACCGGCGGCCTTCTCGGCGGCGAGACGACCGGCGTCGCGTCGGTTCTGCTGGCCGGCGCCGATGCCGACGGCCTGGAGGTCCTTGACGAGGACGATCGTGTTGGAGGTGACCCGCGCCGCCACGCGCCAGGCGAACTCCAGGTCGACCCACTCGGCGTCGGTGGGCGCACGCTCGGTGGCCACCCGCCAGCCGGTCCTGTCGAGGCCACCGTCGGCGTCGAGCGCCAGGACGTCGGTGGTCTGGACGAGCAGGCCGCCGTCGATGCTGCGGACCTCGAGCTCTGGCCATGATGGCGCCGGGGCCTCGAGGAGCCGCAGGTTCTGCTTCTCCCGGAGCTTCTCCAGCGCATCCGGCTCGTAGGCAGGGGCCACCACAACCTCGGTGAAGACCTCGGAGAGCGGCTCGGCCATGGCGAGGGTGACGGGCCGGTTGACGGCGACGATCCCTCCGAAGGCCGACACCGTGTCACACCCGTGGGCCGCCATGTAGGCGTCAGCGATGTCGGCACCGACAGCCGCCCCACAGGGGTTGGCGTGCTTCATGACGACCGCGGCCGGTTCGTCGCCGAGGCAGTGGACCAGCCGCCAGGCGGCCTCGGTGTCGAACAGGTTGAGGTACGACATGGCCTTGCCGCCGTGGACGATCGCCTCGTCCCACCAGCCGGCCTGCCCCGATTCTCGATAGCGGGCACCCTCCTGGTGCGGGTTCTCGCCATAGCGCAACTCACCGGTGCGTTCGAGGGCGAAGTGCAGGGTGGGAGGCAGCGGCCCTGCGTCGCCCGTCGGATCGGTCCCGTCCAGCCAGCGCACGATGGCGGCGTCGTAGGCGGCCGTGTGGGCGAAGGCAGCGCGGGCCAACCGGTGCCGGGTGGCGTCGGACAGGTTGCCTTCGGCGCGCAGTTCATCGAGGACCGGGCCGTAGTCATCGGGATCGACCACGATGCCGACGTGTGCGTGGTTCTTGGCGGCGGCCCTGACCATCGTGGGCCCGCCGATGTCGATGAGCTCGATGCCGGGATCCGATGTGAACGGGTAGAGGTTCCCGACGACCAGGTCGATCGGTGCGATCCCGCGGGACTCGAGGTCGGCCATGTGCCCGGGGTTGGAGCGGTCCGCGAGGATCCCGCCGTGGATAGCCGGGTGCAGGGTCTTGACCCTGCCACCGAGCATCTCGGGTGCGCCGGTGACCTGGGCAACCTCGGTGACGGGCACGCCCTCGTCGGCCAGCAGCGAAGCGGTGCCCCCGCTCGACACGACCTCCCAACCCAGGTCGACGAGGCCGCTGGCCAGGCCGACGATGCCGGCCTTGTCGTAGACCGAGAGCAGGGCGCGCTGGCTCACTTGCAGACCTCCCGGGTCGGCGGCGCGTCGAGCAGGCTCCGGATGGTTTCGATGTAGAGCCTCCGTTCGACCGCCTTGATCCGTTCGTGCAGGCTCGCCACATCGTCGTCCGGCAGGACGGGCACGGTCTCCTGGGCGAGGATCGGTCCGGAGTCGACCTCGAGCTCGGCGTAGTGGACGGTGCAGCCGGTCACCTGCACCCCGTGGGCGAGCGCCTCCTCGACGGCACGCCAGCCCGGGAAAGCGGGCAGCAGCGACGGGTGGGTGTTGAGGACCCGACCGGCGAAGCGCTCATAGATGGGCTGTTCGAGGATCGTGCCGAACCCGGCCATGGCGATCAGGTCGATGTCGACGGCATCGAGTTCTGCCACGAGCTTCTCCGTGTAGGCGGTGCGGTCGAAGTCGTCGCCGAACGAGTCGCGTTCGACGACCGACGTCGGTATGCCGTGCCCGACGGCAAGCTCGATCGCCCGACAGGGTCGGTCGGCGACCACCAGCGAGACCGACAGCCCGGCATCGGCCATGGCGTCGAGGATCGTCCCCGTGCCAGAGACCAGTACCGCTAGGCGCATACCGGCGACCGTACCAGTAGGGGCGGCGTCGCTCAGAGGGTTGCGACGATCTCCGCCATCAACTCACCGGCCTCGGTGGGGTTCAACCCGACCCTGACCCCGGCCTCGCTCAGGGCTTCCATCTTGGCGTCGGCCGTACCCTTGCCGCCGGAGACGATGGCTCCGGCATGGCCCATCTTCTTGCCGGGCGGAGCGGTCACGCCGGCCACGTAGGCGGACACCGGCTTGGTCACGTGATCGCGGATGAACGCCGCCGCCTCCTCCTCGGCAGTGCCACCGATCTCGCCGATCATCATGACGGCCTTCGTTTCTGGGTCGGCCTCGAAGGCCTCGAGGCAGTCGATGAAGCTCGTGCCGGGGACGGGATCGCCACCGATGCCGACGCAGGTGGTGCAGCCGATGCCCTTCTCCTTGAGTTCGTAGAGCGCCTGGTAGGTGAGGGTGCCAGACCGGCTCACGATGCCGACGGGGCCGCCGGGAAGGGCGATGTGGCCGGCGGTGATGCCGATGTTGCAACATCCCGGCGAGATGATCCCGGGGCAGTTGGGACCCAGCAGGCGGACCCCGGGGAAGTCCCGCTTCAGCCGGTTGTAGAAGCGGGCTTCGTCGTGGGCGGGTACGCCCTCGGTGACGGCGACGATGAACTCGACGCCGCCCTCGGCGGCCTCGATGACGGCGTCATGCACGCCCGGGGCGGGGATGAAGATGCACGACGCGGTGGCGCCGGTGGCCTCTACGGCGTCGCCGACCGTGGCGAACACGGGCACGCCATCGACGTCGGTGCCGGCCTTCCTCGGGTTGGTGCCTGCGACCACGTTCGTGCCGTAGTCGCGGTTGAGCAGGCCGTAGTAGCGGCCCTGGCTGCCGGTCAGTCCCTGGTAGACGACCTTCGTTGTCTCATCGACGAAGATGCTCATGCGCCCGCTCCCCCGCTCGCATCCGCCAGGGCGACGGCCCTTCGTGCGGCTTCGAGCATCGTGGGAGCCATCTGCAACGACTCGGATAGGTGGGTTTCCAGGATCACCCGGCCCTCGTCGGCGTTGGTTCCGTCGAGTCGGATGACGATCGGCGCCTCGATGTCGACCCGATCTAGTGCCTCGACGATGCCGTTGGCAACCTCGTCACCCCGGGTGATGCCGCCGAAGATGTTGATGAAGATCGAGCGGACCGCCGGGTCGTTGTTGATCACCTCGAGTGCTCCGGCCATGACGTCTGCGTTGGCACCGCCACCGATGTCGAGGAAGTTGGCTGCGCTGCCGCCCACCTGGTTGACGACGTCCACCGTCGACATGGCGAGACCGGCGCCGTTGGCGATCACCCCGACCGAACCATCGAGGCCCACGTACTGGAGGCCCCTGGAGTGGGCTGCGGTCTCGCGTTCATCACGGGTCTGGGTCTCGTCGAACTCGGTATACGACCCGTGGCGGAACACCGAGTTGCCGTCGAGCGTGACCTTGGCGTCGAGGACCTGGACCCGGCCGTCTTCGGTGAGGATCAGCGGGTTGATCTCCACGAGGTCGGCGTCGCCGTCCACGTACGCCTCGTAGAGCCTGCCGAGGATGTCGACGGCGCCCTCGACGGCCGCCTCCGGCAGCCCCGCTGAAGCCACCCAGTCGCGGATCGTGGCCTCTTCCAGGCCGTCGACGGGATCGATCCAGATCTTGGCGATGGCGTCGGGATTCTCTTCGGCGACCGCCTCGATTTCGACGCCTCCCTCGACGGACAGCATCCCAAGGTGCTTCTTGGCCGAACGATCGAGCGTGAACGAGGCGTAGTACTCCTCGGCGATGTCGGAAGCCTGCTCGATCCAGACCCGGCCGACGACATGGCCTGAGATGTCGAGGCCGAGGATGTTGCCGGCGTGTTCGCGGACGTCGTCGATGGTGGCGGCGAACTTGACGCCTCCGGCCTTGCCTCGCCCACCCGTGTGTACCTGGGCCTTGACCATGACCGGCGTGCCGAGACGCTCGGCAGCGGCCACCGCCTCGTCCACGGTGAATGCGACCTCACCCGGCGGGATGGGCATGCCGTATCCGGCGAAGAACTGCTTGCCCTGATACTCGAAGAGGTCCACCCGTGGCTCCCGTGGTCGTGCGGCCCGGCCGTTGCCCGCCCCGCCGTTGCGGCGATACTAGGCAGGTACCCGAACGGCCTCCCACCCGGATGCCGTCGCAACCGTCACACCCGTCCAGCATCGGAGTACCAGTGCCCGTCGCCCAAGGTGTCGCCATCGCCACCCGGCGTGCCGTCATAGTCGGCCTGGTGGGTCTCGCCTCGGCGATCGGACTCCTCGTGTTGATGCTCTGGCTGGCCGGCAACAGCGGCACCATCGAGGTGCGCCTGGGTGACAGCGACTTCCGGGGCATCGACGCCGCCAACCTCTCGGCCGAGATTGCCGAGGACGGGCCGGTGGCCTTCCCCGACCTGGTCGGTCGAAGCCGCCCGATCTGGGTCACGCACGGCGGCTCCGACCCGACGACCGGCTGGTCCTCGTTCCTTGCCCGGGTACCCGGGAAGAGCACCGACTGCCTGGTGCAGTGGGACGCCGACCGAGACGTCTTCTTCGACCCATGCGACGCTGCCACCACATTCCCGCCCGATGGCGACGGCCTCGAGCAGTTGGCCTGGCGGGTCCTCGACGGGGAGTTGCGCATCGAGATCAACACTCCGGCGGAGACCGGGGGCTGAGTCCATGACCGACCGCCTCTACCTGCACGACGCCGACCTGCGGGCCTTCGACGCCACCGTCGTAGCCGTCGACGACGACCGCGTCGAACTGGACCGCACCGCCTTCTACGCCACCAGCGGCGGCCAGCCCCACGACACCGGACACCTGGTGTGGGCCAACGGGGCCGCCGCCGTGCTCGATGTGCGCTCCGACGGCGACCGGGTGCTCCACACGCTTGCCGGGCCGGTACCCGAGGCCGGAGCGACCGTGACGGGCGAGGTCGACGACGGGCGCCGACACCACATGATGCGTACCCACACCGCCATGCACATCCTCTGCGGGGTCATCTGGCGGGACTGGCTGCGGGTGGTGACGGGCGGGAACATGGATGCCCTGTCGGGTCGCATGGACTTCGAGTTCGCCGAGTTGCCGGAGGGGTTCGCCGGACACCTCGAGGAACTCTGCAACGGCGAGATCGCCGCTGACCGACCGGTCGAGGTGTCGTTCCTCGAACGTGGTGAGGCGGTGCTCGACCGCGACCTCATCCGCACCAAGGTGAACCTGATCCCCGACTACGTCACGGAGATCCGCGTCGTCGACATCGTCGGCCTCGACAAGCAGGCCGACGGCGGCACGCACGTCTCGTCGACCGGTCAGGTCGGACGCCTCGAGGTGACCAAGACGGAGTCGAAGGGCAAGGGCTTCAAGCGCGTCCGCTTCGTGCTGCACGACGAATGAACGTCGTCCCCGCAGGGTCGGTGGCATGCTTGGAGGTGGTCCCTACCTCTGAGGAGATCCGTAATGGGCAGTACCACATTCGAATGCACCAAGTGCCGCCACCGAGAGGCCGAAACCGGCGAGATCCGTTCCACCGGGTCTGGCTGGTCCCGGTTCTTGAACCTCCAGAACAACAAGTTCGGCTACGCGGCCTGTGCAACGTGTGGCTACACCGAGTTCTACAGAATGGACGGTGGCGGTAAGGGCATGGCGATCCTCGACATCCTCGGCAACTGAACGGCCGACTCCAATTTCCGATCAGGAGGTAGCCCCACCCGGCCCTGGGCCGGCGCGCCGTTGGCACGACCTCGACGCCCTGCGGGGCTTCGCCATGCTGCTCGGCATCGGCCTGCACGCTTCGCTGGCCTTCTTCCCCTCGTTCTGGCCCGTACAGGACGGGGGCGCCAGCGACGGTGGTGGGTTCGACCTGTTCCTGTACGCCGTCCACGGCTTCCGGATGCCCGTGTTCTTCCTGCTCAGCGGATTCTTCACTGCGATGCTCTGGCGGCGGCGCGGAACGGTGGCGCTCGTGAACCACCGGGCGCGCAGGATCGTCCTGCCCCTGGCCCTCGGCCTGGTCACGATCGTGCCGGCCGTGGACTGGGTCTCCGAACGAGCGACGGAGGGGAGCATCGACAACTGGGCGATGGGCGCCGCCGAGAAGGGCGACATCTGGCTTCCGATCCTGTTGGGCCAACCTGATGCCGTCCCGGTGGCTGTCGCCAACGGTGCCGACGTGGACGTTCGTGGCGACGACAAGGGCACGCCGCTGCACCTCGCAGCCTTCATGGATGTGCCCGACGTGGTGCAGGCACTGCTGGACGCCGGGGCCGACCACCGCCTGACGAACAAGGACGGCTCCACCCCACTGGTGGTCGCCGTATGGGTCGGCTCGGAGCGGGTTGCCGACGTGCTCGTGGCAGCCGGTTCGCGCGACATCCGGGCCGACGGCCAACGGTGGCAGGAAATCGAATGGTTCGGCGATGGAGCCGCATTCAAGCGCATGGTCCTCGAACCCGAGGTCGAAGACGAGACCGGCCTCGACTCGTGGATCGACCAGTTCCACCACCTCTGGTTCCTCTGGTTCCTCTGCTGGCTGGTCGCCGGCTTCGTCCTGATCGCACCGCTGGCCGACGAGGTGGGCGGGAGCATCACGTCGGCGAAGGTCCGGCGACGCCTGCTCTGGATCGCATTCCCGTTGACGCTGGTCCTCCAGGCCCGGATGGGGGACTCGGGCGCCTACGAGACCTTCGGCCCGGACACCTCGACGGGCCTCCTTCCCGCAGCCCACGTGCTCCTCTACTACGCAGTGTTCTTCGGCTACGGCGCCGCCGCGTTTGGCGCCCGCACCGACGACGGCGAGCCGCTGATCGACCGCCTCGGCCGGTACTGGCAGATCGTCCTCCCGGTGACGGTCGTGGTAATCCTTCCCCTGGCGCTCGGAGCCACCTTCGGCGACGAACCGGACCGGTGGGGCTCCGTAGTCCTCCAGGCGCTCTACGTCTGGGGTATGACGTTCGGCCTGATGGGGTTGTTCCGCCGACTCCTCTCCGGCGAGCGCTACTGGGTGCGCTTCCTGTCGGACGCCTCCTACTGGATGTACCTCCTCCACCTGCCGCTCGTGATCCTCGCCCAGGACTGGATCAGCGACTGGGACATCCCCCGGATCCCGAAGTTCCTGGCGATCTGCTGGGGCGTGAGCGGCCTGCTCCTGCTCACCTACCGCTACCTGGTGCGCTACACCCCAATCGGCACCCTCCTCAACGGCCCCCGGACGCGTCCGGAGCCGAGCCCGGCCGTTGCAGGAACGATCGGAGGTACCTGACCTGCAGAGCGTCGAGGTGTGCCAAGATCGGCGTATGGCCGACGAGGGACGACTCCAGGGCAAGGCTGCGCTGGTCACCGGCGGGGCACAGGGCATCGGGCGTGAGAGCGCACTGCTGTTCGCCGTCGAAGGAGCACGGGTCGCCGTCGTCGACCTGAACCTCGATGGCGCCGCCACCGTGGCCGGCGAGATCACGGCAGCCGGCGGCGAGGCGATCGCAATCGGTGCAGACGTCTCGGTCGACGCGGACGTCGCCGCCATGGTCGCCGGCACCGAGGAGGCCTTCGGCGCCCTCCACGTCCTGTTCAACAACGCCGGGATCATGCACCACGACGACGGCGACGCCCAGCAGACCTCCGACGAGGTCTGGCAGCAGACCATCGACGTCAACCTGAAGGGTGTCTGGCTGGGCTGCCGCCATGGCATCCCCGCCCTGAGGCGCGCCGGCGGCGGCTCCATCATCAACACGGCCAGCTTCGTCGCCATCGTCGGGGCGGCCACGCCACAGATCGCCTACACGGCGTCCAAGGGCGGGGTCCTGGCGATGACCCGCGAACTGGCGGTGGTCCACGCCCGGGAGGGCATCCGCGTCAACGCCCTGTGCCCCGGCCCGTTGCGGACCGAACTCCTCATGTCGTTCCTCGACACCGAGGAGAAGAGGCAACGCCGCCTGGTCCACGTCCCGATGGGCCGCTTCGGAGAGGCCGGCGAGATGGCGCAGGCCGCCCTGTGGCTCGCCTCGGACGAGTCGTCGTACACCACGGGCACGGACTTCATGGTCGACGGCGGCCTGACCGCCGCCTACGTCACGCCTGAGGGCTGAAGGGCGATTTCCCGGTCTACGAAGCGGCCGGCAGGTCCAGGAACAGCGCCTGCAACAGCAACGCCTCGTTGGGGTTCCTGAGCAACTCCCCGCCGACCTCGGTGATCCGGCCCGTGGCATCCATCGCCGAGGTCCGGCCGTCCAGCACCAGGTCCCGATAGCGACGGACCAGCGTCGCCAGGCCGAAGCGGAGCTCGTCGTCGCGAAAGCGTCGAACCTCGCGTCGCTGCCGCTCCTCCAGTTGGCGTCGTCCCGACCCCCGGGTGCCGAGGGACTTCTCCTGCTCGGCCATGTCGGCGACCTCCTGCTCGTGGCGTGCGGTGAGGATCTGCTGCCCACCATCGATCATCGCCCGCAATTCCTCCACCAGGACCGCCACGGTGGCGCCGGTGCCGTCGATCCGGTCGGGCACGGACCACCAGGCATCGCGACGACCCTGAAGAGTCGGATCGTCGGCCAGGAGGCGCGCCCGGTCGAGGCTTCCGGCCGAGGCACCGGCAAGGTGGGCCGCACGCTCCGGATCCACACCGTCCACAACGAGGGCGGCGGCGACAACTTCGTCGGCCAGGGGCGGCAGGTCCACGCGCACGCAGCGCGAGGCGATCGTGACGTGCTCCGCCGGAACCTCCTCGGCCAGGAGGACGAACACGACCGTGGCGGGCGGCTCCTCGATCGTCTTGAGGAGGCTGGCGGCGGATTCTGCCTCGGCGGTGTCGAAGCGGTCGACGACCATCACCTTCCGGTCGGCTTCGATCGGCGACCGGGAGGCCTCCACGGTGATCCCCTCGGCGTCGGCGACGAGCAGCGCCCGTCCGGTCGGCGCCACCCAGACCAGGTCGGGATGCCGGCCGCCGGCCGCCAGGCGGCGGTGCCGGTCGGCATCGTCGCCGATCGTTCCCGTGGCCAGGATCGAGCCGGCGAATGCACGGGCTGCCGTGGCACGGCCGGCGCCCGGCGGCCCGACGAATAGGTAGGCGTGCACGGGTGAGGAAGCTGCTGCACGCAGGAAGCCGACCGCCTCCCCCTGTCCGACGACGGTCGCCCAGATTTCCTCGTCGGTCATGGCAGCCGTTCGGCGACCGCCGTCTGAAGGCATTGTGCGACCTCGTCGACCGTGCCCCGACCGTCGACGATGACCCAGTGCTGGGGGTCGGCAGCGGCCAGGTCCCGGTAGGCCGCTGCCACCCTGGCGTGGAACTCGTCTCCCGCCTGTTCGATCCGGTCGAGGGACCCATCCAGCCTCGCCACTGCTTCAGCGGTATCGACATCGAGCAGCACGACGAGGTCGGCTTCGACGCCATCGACGGCGAACTCCGACACGGCAGCGACCGCTGCGACGCCGAGTCCACGTCCGACCCCCTGGTAGGCGAGTGAGGAACCGATGTAGCGATCGGTGACGACGTCGTCCCCTCTGGCAAGCGCCGGTACGACGACCCGGTCCACGTGCTGGGCGCGGGCTGCGGCCATCAGCAGCGCCTCGGCCCGGTCGCACGGTGCATCACCCTCCGTGCCCAGGAGGAGGTCGCGGATCTGCTCTCCCAGTGGGGTACCACCGGGTTCCCGGGTGAACACCGCTCCGAGGGCATCTGCCAGCATCCGGGCCTGGGTGGTCTTTCCCGACCCCTCGCCCCCTTCGACGGCGATCAGGCGACCCGTCATGTGTGATCCTCGGACAGTTCGCCCACCCGCAGGGACGCCACCGCCACGACCCCGGCGACCAGGATGATGACGGACGCCAGCCAGAGCGTCAGGCGGACGCCGGGAACGTACAGGTCCACGCCGAACACCTCGATGTTCCGCTCCCAGAACCGCTTGGAAAACCTGTCGAGGGTCTCCTCGAGCAGCGGCCCGATTGCCAGGGCGAACAGCACACAGGTGCGGACGAGCGTGTAGAGGGTCGCGAAGATGCGGCCGCGCATGTCGTCATCCACGTTCTCGTGGAGCAGCGTGAAACCCAGCACATAGACGGTTCCGGCACAGATGCCGATCCCGAAGACCATTGCCGCCGTGACGTGGATCCGGGTGAACGACGCAGAGGCCGCCAGGAAGAACGCAGCGGCGACCAACGCCCAGGTGAAGACCCGAGTCTTGTTGAGCCGGCGCTGGCCCAGCGAGATGAGACCCACGCCGGTCGCCACGCCGAGCCCCAGAGCGGTGATGAAGTAGCCGTATCCCGACTCGCCGGCAGCGAGCAACTCGGTGGCGTAGATGGCACCGAGTGGAACGAGCATGCCGCCACCGATCAGCCCGGTGGCGAGGCCCATGTTGACGGTCCGCACGACCGGGTTCTGGAATGCGAACCTCCAGCCCTCGCGCAGATCCTGGAACGGGTGGGCCATCTCCCGACCCTTTGAGCCCATCGCCTGGCGTTCGGTCTCTGACCGTATGGGGAGCGGCAACGTGATGATCAGGAAGGCGGCTACCAGGAATGTGACCGAGTTGGCGTAGAACGCCAGGCCCTCCTCGTCGAGCCTGAGGTTGTCGGCCCACGATGAACTGAACAGCGCCGTGGAGAGCCTGCCGAACAGCACCATCAGGGCTGCACCCAGTGGAAACGTGCCATAGGCCGCCACCACAGACAGGGAGTTGGCGTTGGTGAGGTTCTCCTCGGGCACCAGGTTCGGGACCGAGGCCTCCTTCGCCGGCGACCACAGCATCGTGAACGCCTCGAGGACCAGCGACGCCAGGACCAGGCCCAAGATCGAGTCGACGAACGGCAGCGAGATCATCACGATGGCCCGGCTCACGTCGCAGGTCACCATCACCCGCTTGCGGTTCCAGCGATCTACGAGCACTCCGGCGATCGGCCCGAAGAAGAAACCCGGGACGATGCGTGCCGCCAGGACCATGCTCAGGGCGGCACCCTCGGATCCGGCGCCGATCCGGATGGCGAGCAGGCTGATGGCGAGCAGCCCCAGCCAGTCGCCGGTCGCCGACACCACCTGTGCCAGCCAGAGACGGAAGAACGCGGGGGAGCCGAAAACCCGAACATGGAAAGCCTCGCGAAATACCTGCTCGGGCTCGGTGAGGTTCGACTGAACCTTCGACGGCCGTCGCTTGCCTGGCTCCGGCGAGTCCGACCCGCCGCCTTCGTCGATCACGCCACCACTCTACGGGAGGCTCACGGTGCCCTCCCTGAAAACGGTCGACGGATCAGGACTTCCGCCGCCGGGGCTTCTTCTTCGCCGGGCCCTTCGCCCGTCGCTCGGCGAGGAGTTCGGCGGCCCGTTCGTCGCTGATCTCCTCGACAGAATCCCCCCGACGCAACGAGGCGTTGGTCTCACCATCGGTGACATAGGGCCCGAACTGTCCGTCCTTGAGGAGGATCGTCCTGTCACTGTGCGGGTCGGTGCCGAGCTCGCGCAGCGGCGGCTTGGTCCTGGCCCGTCCGTACTTCTTGGGTTGGGCGAGAATGGTCAGGCACTCGTCGAGGGTGATCGTGAGCAGTTGCTCCTCGTTGTCGAGGCTTCGGCTGTCGGAGCCCTTCGTGAGGTACGGGCCGAACCTGCCGTTCTGCACGGTGACCTCGACCCCGTCGGCCGGATCGACCCCGACGGTGCGGGGCAGGCTCAGCAACTGCATGGCGTCCTCGAAGGTGATGCGTTCGAGCGTCATCGTCTGGAACAGCGATGCGGTCCTGGGCTTGGGCTGGGACTCCAGGTCGGCGATCCGGTCCAGTTCCTCGACCATCTCGTCAATGGACGCGAACTCGTCCAGGACCGTGAACAGCGACTCGAGGTTCCCGAGGCGGTCCTCCTCGTCGGCGGACCGCAGTTCGGCGAGGTAGCCGGATGCCTCGAGGGTGGCCCGAAGGACCGTGGCGGCACCCTCGCCTGTACGACCACGCATCGTCGACCGCAGTTCGAGAAACGACCGGATGCCCTTCACGGCGGCACTGGTCACGCCCGCTTCCTCGGCCCGTTCGAAGGCTGTTGCGAGGCTGATCCCGTGCTTCGTGGCGAAGGCATCGAGACGCTCGAAGGCACCCTTGCCTACGCCCCGCTTCGGGATGACGATGGCGCGTCGGACGGCCTCGTCGTCGGGCTCGGGCACAATGGACCCTGCATAGGCGAGGGCGACGCGCAGTTCCTTCCGGTGGAGCGGAAGCGCCAGGAGGCGTCCCCCCGGAGACGACGGCGACGGCCACTTGGGGAACCGGCCCAGCGAGACATACGGCCCGAACTTCCCGGCCTTGGCGATCACCGGGAGACCGGTCTCGGGGTCGTCACCCAGCACCTGTTCGGTCGGCGTGTCGAGGAACTCGACTGCACGTTCCACGGTGAGCTCGTCGGGTGCTATGTCATCGGGGATCGAGGCGGTCCGCTCGCCGACCTCGACGTAGGCACCGAACTTGCCGTAGCAGGCGATGACGGGCTCACCAGCGGCCGTCGTGCCCAGCGGCACGGTGCTCACACCCTTGGGGTCGATGTCGCCCAGCCGGGTGGTGACCTTGGCCTTGAGGCCGATGTCGCCATTCGAACCGAAGTAGAACGCACTCAGCCACGGAACCGCCTCTGCGGTTCCGTTCGCGATCTCGTCGAGGGCGGCCTCCATCGTGGCCGTGAAGTCGTAGTCGATGAGCCGAGGGAAGTGCCGTTCGAGCAGCGTGGTCACGGCGAAGGCACTGAGCGTCGGCACCAGCGCCGAGCCTTTCCGCCAGACGTAGTCCCGATTCTGGATGGTCTCCATGGTCGAGGCGTAGGTGGACGGACGACCGACTCCGATCTCTTCCAGCCGTTTCACCAGGGAGGCCTCGGTGAAACGGGGCGGGGGCTGCGTGGTGTGCCCCTGAGGGGCGGCGTCGGCAACAGCGACGGCATCTCCGGTAGCCAGTTCGGGAAGCACCGATTCCCGGTTGTCGTTGGTCGATGCTGGGTCCCGAGCCTCTTCGGTGGTCTCGACGTACACCCGGCGAAAGCCCTGGTGCATGATCATGGTGCCGCTGGCACTCAGCAGGACCCGTCGGGCACCCGCTGCGCAGGAGAACTGCAACTGCACGGTCTCGCCCACGGCATCGGTCATCTGGGAGGCGACCGTTCGCTGCCAGATCATCTCATAGACGCGGGCTTCGATGGAGGGGAGTTCACCGGCAACCTCATCGGGGTGCCGGAAGCGGTCACCGGCCGGACGGATCGCCTCGTGGGCCTCCTGTGCGCTACGCACCTTCTTTTCGTAGGTACGGGGGGCGTCGGGAAGGAAGGCCCGGCCGAACCGCTCGACGACCTCTGCCCGTGCAGCACGCTGTGCGGTGTCCGACAGCGTCGTGCTGTCGGTCCGCATGTAGGTGATGTAGCCCTTCTGGTACAGGCCCTGGGCGGCGTGCATGGCGAGCGATGACGACAGCCTGAGCCTGCGGCCGGCTTCCTGCTGGAAGGTCGACGTGATGAAGGGTGCGGCGGGGCGTCGCCTGTACGGCTTCGATTCGACCGAGACGACTTCGACCGTGCCACCGCTCAGGTCGTTGGCCAGTTCGGTGGCCGTGGCCTCGTCGAGCACGACGACCTCGTTCGCAAGCTGGCCGTCGTCACCGAAGTCGCGTCCAGCTGCGACACGCTGCCCGTCCACCTCGACGAGGGACGCTTCGAAGTCGGTTCCGTCACCTGCAGTGAGCGTCAGGTCCAGGTCCCAGTAGCCGGCAGCCACGAAGTCCATGCGCTCGCGTTCTCGTTCAACCACGATCCTCGTGGCAACGGACTGCACCCGTCCGGCCGAGAGGCCCGTGGTGATCTTGCGCCAGAGCACCGGTGATATCTCGTAGCCGTAGAGGCGGTCGAGGATGCGGCGGGCCTCCTGGGCATCGACGAGCCGCCGGTCGATGTCACGGGTCTCCTGGAGGGCACGGGTGATCGCCCCCTTGGTGATCTCGTGGAACACCATCCGCCTTACAGGCACCTTCGGGTTGAGCACCTCGAGGAGGTGCCAGGCGATCGCCTCGCCCTCACGGTCTTCGTCCGTTGCGAGGAACAGTTCGTCGGCGCCGGCGAGGAGCCGCTTGAGCTTGCTGATCTGGTCCTTCTTGCGAGAGCTGACGACATAGAGCGGCTTGAAGTCGTTGTCGACGTCGATTCCGATCTTGGCCCAGGGCTCGCCCTTGTAGGCGGCAGGAACAGGGTCGTCCCGGCTGGGCAGGTCCCGTATGTGGCCGATCGACGATTCGACCTTGTAGTCGTCGCCGAGGTAGCCGGCGATCGTCTCCGCCTTTGCGGGTGACTCGACGATCACGAGTGCGTAGCTCATGTGGCGTACCCCGGTGGTGGCTCCACCCCCGACGCTGTCATGGCGGTCATGCCCCCGGTGGTGGGCTGTCGACGTCGGTGGCGGGCTGGATGTCGGCCGGCCTGCTCCTGCAGAGGACCACGGATCCGACTATTGCGGCGACCACCGAGGCGGCCAGCACGCCGATCTTGGCCTCGTTCTGGAGCATGACGGTGTCGTAGGCGAGGCCCGTGATGAACAGCGAGACCGTGAAGCCGATACCGGCAATGGCTGAGATGCCGACGATGTGGCGTGGGGCAGCACCGGCCGGCAGGGCGCTGAATCCCAGTCGGACGGCAAGCAGGGTGAACAGGGAGACGCCGACGATCTTGCCGACAACCAGGCCGAACACCACCCCGAGCGTGACCGCCGAACCCGTGGCGTCGGCCAGCAGGTCACCGTTGATCTCGATGCCTGCGTTCGCCAGGGCGAACACGGGGATGATGACGAGGCTCGTCAACGGATGCAGGAGGTGGCCGATTCGTTCGGCGACCGACACCGACTCGCCGAGCATGAATCCGGCCCTACGCACCGAGTTGGCGTCGACATCCCCTTCGACGATCGGCTGCACCGCCCTGACGACGTGCTCTGGACCGGTCAGCGGCTCGGCGGGTGCCAGGATGCCCATCGCCACACCGGCGAGGGTGGCATGGATGCCCGACTCGAACGTGGCATACCAGAGGACGACACCCAGCCCTATGTAGATCGGGACGTACCGCACCCCCAGCTTCTTCAGCAGGCGTTCGGCGACGAGGACCGCTGCGATCAGGAACAGCCATTCGGTGGCGAGTTCGCTGGTGTAGAAGATGGCGATCACGATGATGGCGCCGATGTCGTCGACGATCGCCAGGGCCAGGAGGAACACCTTCAGCGGCGTCGGCACCCGGCGGCCGAGAAGCGACAGGACTCCGACGGCGAAGGCGATGTCGGTTGCCATCGGGATCCCCCATCCGGAGGCGGCGTCGCCATCCGGGTTGAAGGCGAAGAAGATGAGGGCGGGCACGACCATCCCTCCGAGGGCCGCTACGGCAGGAAGAAGCGCAGCCCGTCGTTCGCGCAGTTCGCCTGCGACCAGTTCCCGCTTGATCTCGAGTCCGACCACGAAGAAAAACAGCACCATCAGGACGTCGTTGACGAAGTCGATGAGCGTCAGTGGGTGGCCGCCGTGTTCGAGTGAGAACCAGCCACCCACCGAGAATTCGATCTCGGAGTGCCAGAAGTCCTGATATCCGGCCGACCAGGGGGAGTTGGCCCACACGAGGGCGACGACCGTCGCCGCCACGAGAACGATGCCCGCTGCCGCTTCGATCCCGAGGAAGTGCAGCATCGGTCGCCCGATGACCCGCGCCAGGGGGCGGTCGCTGCCGAGCCAGGTGAGTGTGGAAGGGGGTGTGCGTCGGGTCATACGTGGTTTCGGGTCTGTTGGGGCTGATGGGCGTCGGGCACGGTAGTGGTCATGGCGCGTCCTGCCACCGATCAGGTTTCGTCGGTTGTGCCAGAGAAGCGGACGACGAGGCGCACGGCGGTGCCGTCGACACTCGTTTCGAGGGTGGTCTCGTCCGCCAGTCGTCGCATCAGCGAGAGGCCCAGGCCCGACTCGTACTCGAGTCGTTCGGGGGATTCGACGTCGGGAAGGGCACGGACCCCGTCGGGGTCGAAGCCCTCGCCTCGGTCGGTCACCTCGATCTCTATCTGCTCGGCCGCCAGGTTGCAGCGAACGACGACCCGGTCATCGACACCTGACATGACCTGGGCCTCGATGGCGTTGGTCACCGCCTCGGAGACCGCCAGGCGGAGGTCGGCGATACGTTCAGCGTCGAGGCCAAGATCGACTGCCGCCGTTTCGCCGACGACCGTCCGGACCAGTTGGAGGTACTTCGGCCGCGCCGGGATCAGGAGTTCGACGACGCCCTCTGCCTTCACGCCGACGCACCCACGACTGCGTCCACGGACTCGTGGAATTCGAACACCCGGTCCAGGTCGCACATCTCGAAGACGCGCTGCAACCTGGGTTCGGGACACACCAGTGCCAGTTCGCCGTGGTGGCTCCGGACCCTTCGCAGTGCTGCGATCACCGCGCCCAGGCCGGTGGAGTCGATGAAGTCGACGGCGGTCAGGTCGAGCACGAGCCGGGTGTCACCGGCAGCGACCATCTGAGCCACCTCCTTGCGGAGCCTGGGTGCACCGGCCATATCGAGGTCGCCGAAGAGGACGAGAACCGACCACGGGTTCCGCGGGACGCAATGGAACTCGAGGTGCACGTGGATTCCTCAGCCTCTGTACGGCACGATGGTCGATGCCCACGCTACCGAATGGGCACTCTCGCCTGGGGCACGCCTTTCTGGTGTATGCCTTCCGATGACCAGGTACGGGGCAGGTCGACGGCCTCACGGCGCATCGTTGCGAATGCCGTGACCGGGACCTCGGGGAGGAGTAACCCCACCAGCGGTACATCAGTCGGGTCACCATAGGTGACCGTGACGGTGACGAGGTCTCCGTCGATGCGACGGTCGACATCGGTGGCGCTCGGCAGCAGCCCCGACGAGCCGACCACGGCTTCGCGAATCCGGTCGAGGTCGCCGCCCACCGCAGCGACCCTGACGCCCTCCCGGGCTGCGTGGTGGACGAGAACGAGGCTGCGCACGACGAAGCCCACCTGGACCAGGAAGAGGGCTAGCACTATGAGAACGGGTACGACCAGTACAAGTTCGATCGTCGCCTGGCCCCGCTCGTCGTGGGGTCGGAGCCGCACCTATCCGACCTTGTTGATGAGCGAGTTCAGGACGCGGTCGAACAGCCTCGTGATGCGGTCGGTCCCGGTCGCCCAGCTGGTGACGAGGATGGCGATGGTTGCTGCACCGAGGATGAGGAGGACGTATTCGGCGGTGGTCTGGCCGCGGTCGTCGAGGGCACGCTCGCTCAGCGCCGCAAGTCGGCAGTGGATGGGAACTACGACCCATCGCAGGATGGCTCGTTGCATGGACACCTCCCGGTGCTGGATGACGGAGGCGGCAGCGCCGCAAGCGGGGGGAGGTGAGAGCGTCGACCTCAGAGGCCCACCTCGAGGTTGCCGAGGGCGTCGAGCACCATCGGCACGACCGACAGGAGAATGAAGGCGGGCATGACGCAAAGGGCCAGGGGGAACAACATCAGGACCGGCACCTTCCTGGCCCTGGTCTCGGCCCGACGACGGGAGGTGGCCCTCAGGTCGACGGCCGCTGCCTCGAGGGCGGGGCCAACGGGTGCGCCAAGCCGAAGGGATCCGACAAGTGCCGAGAGCAGTGGACGACCGGGCTCGCCGAGGAGGGATCGCAGCCCTTCGACCTCCTGGGCCAGGGGCGCCCCCCGATCCGATCGGTCGAGGACCTCCCGAAGGGCCACCGACACGGGCCCGTGGCCCCGGGAGGCGGCCTCCGACAGCGCGCCGGCGACCGGGAGCCCGGCGACCACACCCATCCGGATGAGCCCGACGACCCACGGCAACTCCGCCAGAACCTCCCGACCACGTCGTCGTTCATCGACCCGGCGGCGGAGTAGCGGGTAGGCACCGACCAGCGACCCCACAGCGACGGCCGGAACCGGATGCACGACGAACGCCCCGAATGCGACCAGGCAGGTTGCTCCCACCCTCTTGTCGGCGGTCGGGTTGTCGGATGCCCCGCTACGTATCAACCGACCGAGGCGGGTGATGGGATCCACGTGCGGGGATCGTGGAACGGCAGACAGGGCCATCGACTGCAGTGGGCGCCGGGACGGGGTGACCCCCACCCTCGCCGCAATGGCCAGCACGCCCACTGCCCAGGCCGCAGCGACGAGGCCCATCAGGCGACACCGGGGCGGGTGATGCGCCACATCCACCAGAGGCCGACCGCGTCGAGGCCGAGGCCCAGGATCAAGAGGACCGGGCTGGCGCCACCGAGGAAGCTTCCGGAACGAAACGGCGAGGTGAGGACGGCGAACCCGAGCGGAGCCAGGCAGACGACGGCCGCCGAGGCCCGGGCCTGCGTGGCCAGGGCACGTGACTCGGCCGCCACGGCCTCTTCATCGCGCATCGAGTCGGCGACCGAGGTGAGCAGGGCGACGGGCTCACCACCGGTCACCAGCGCCAGGTCGACCACCGCCACGATCAGTCCGACCCTGGTTCCGGGCCGGCGGGACTCCCAGCGCCTCAGGGCTTCGCCGATCGGGGCACCCACCTCGACGTCGCCGGCGACCTGCTGGAGGTCCCTCGCCAGCGGCCCATCGAGCCGCCCGGCGTCGGCGAGGGCCTCGGTCAGGGTGGCGCCCGTGTGGAGTGACCGGGCGAGGTCGTCGACGAAGTCCGGCAGGGCGGCATCGATACGCCGCGGCGACGACCGCCACCGGTTGGCCCATGCCTCGCCCGGTCGGCCCGCACCGGGTCCCGCAGGCTGGTCCGCGGACAGGGGCCGGACAACCGCCCGCGGAGGCACCAGTGCGAAGACGACCGCCAGCAGGGCTCCGGCGGCTGTCCAGGCCGGGGTCACCGACCCCACCTGCCGGAGGAGGGCTCCGTGGTGATCGGCTCACCGCAGGCGACCACCGGCCGGTATGGAGGCTGCTCACCCGAAGGGCGCACCTCGACCACGTCGGTCACCTGCCGGGAGGCCCCCAGCCGGGTCATGTGGACCACGAGGTCAACGCTGCCGGCGACGAGGGAGTCGGCGACCCCGGGTGAGAGGCCCGGCGACGCAACGAGGACCATGGTCGAAAGGCGTCGCAGCGCGTCCGTTGCGCTGTTGGCATGGCAGGTGGAGAGCGAGCCGTCGTGGCCCGTGTTGAGCGCCTGGAGCATGTCGAAGGCCTCGGCACCGCGGACCTCGCCGACGACGATCCGGTCGGGCCGCATCCGCAGCGCATTGCGTACAAGGTCGCGGACCGTGACCTCGCCGACCCCTTCGCAGTTCGGGGGTCGGGCCTCGAGGCGCACGACATGGGGTGTGACGAGCGACAGTTCGGCGGCGTCCTCCACGGTGACCAGCCGTTCGGTGGGGTCGACCGCAGAGGTGAGCGCGGCGAGCAGGGTCGTCTTTCCCGATCCGGTGGCACCGCTGACGATGATGTTGGCCCGTGCGGCAACCATGCGCCCGAGGAGTACGGCGACGTCGGGGGCGGCCATGTCGGTGAGGGTGAACCGGCGGTCGCCGAATCGTCTGATGGTGACGCACGGGCCGTCGATGGAGATCGGGGGGACGACGACGTTCACCCTTGAGCCGTCTGCCAGACGGGCGTCGACCCAGGGGCTGGAACGGTCGACCCTGCGTCCCGTGGGGGCGATGACCCGCTCGACGAGGCGGTCGACCTCGGCGGCGTCGAGTCGGACGTCGGTGGCCTCGAGGTGTCCTGAACGCTCGATGAAGACCGGGCCCGGACCGTTGACCATCACCTCGCTCACCATCGGGTCGGCCAGCAGGGGCTGGAGTGGACCGAGTCCGGTGATCCGAGCCATCACGGCGGCAACGGCGGCGTCGCGTGCCTCGACACCGAGGAGCGGTTCGCGTCGTGCCACCAGTGCCTCGACGATGGCCGTCTGGTCACCACCCGGCGAGGCCGCCAGGAGGTCGAGTGCCTCGGCGTGCACCGAGGCGGCCAACCCGGTGGCGACGGAGCTCACGAGCCCTCTCCGACGCCCCGGAGCAGCGCCCGGGGAACCCGCCGTGCAAGCAGTCCGGCGTCGACCGCCCGGGCGATCGCCGGATCGAGGGGGATGCGCATCGTCACAGGCGATCCCACGACCGCCTCGACGTCGGTCCGGCCGAGTGCCCGGCCCGGCTCGACGACGAGGGCTACCTCGGTCGGTCGACATACCTGTGCGGGAAGGCGGCGGAGGGACAGGTAGCAGGCCCGGGTGACGAGGATCGAACGGGTGGCCCGCTCTACCAGGGGGCTGAGGAGGGCCTCAGGTACCCGTGAGGTACCGAGGTCGCCAGCGTCGACGACGAGGGGATCGTCGGACTGCACGAGGTGTTCGGCGAGGGCTGCGACACGGCCTGCCTCGGCCTTCTGCCATCCCGAGGTGCCGAGGGCGACGAGTCGAGTCCCCCCGGGCACGTCTACGGCGAGCCGGTCGAGCGCCTCGGGACCCGGGCCATCGTCCGCCGAGCACCAATCGGTGACGCCCGGGCCGGCTCCCTCGACGCCGAGTACGGCCGGCAGGTCGCCGGCTAGGTCGAGGAGCACCGGTCGGACACCCCGTCGGGCTGCCGCGAGGGCCAGCCCCGCCGCCACCACGGTTGTCCCCGATCCGCCCTTGAGCGACCAGCAAACGTTCATCCGATTCTCCCTGAGAGCGACATCGACCGGGGAAGGCCAGGGGGAGGCAGGAAACCGGGGGGACGCTTGGCCCGAGGGGCGAACGGTCGGCCGAGCCGGACCGTGCCGGACACGTTAGCGACCGCGCCCCGTCCAGCCAACGGCGTCCTCCTAGGCTCGCCGGTATGGAAGCCGCCTTCTTCGACCTGGACCGGACGGTCATCGCCCGGGCCTCGTTGGCGGCCTACGGCCCAGTGCTGCGCAGGGAGGGCTACCTCAGCGTGCCGATGGCGCTACGTGCTGCCTGGGGACAGGTCGTCTACCGGTTCTTCGGCGCCGACGACGAGTCGATCGACCGGGCGCGGCGGACGGCCCTTCGCCTGGCTGCCGGCTGGGACCAGGAGGGTCTGCGCCGGGTCGCACGCGACCACCTCGCAGAGGTCATCGAGCCGATCGTCTACGACGAGGCACTCGAGCTCATCGACCAGAACCGGGAGGAGGGCCGCCTGGTCGTACTCGTGTCGGCCGCACCCGTGGAGATCGTCGAACCGCTGGCCTCCCACCTCGGCATCGACGAGTTCGTGGCCACCACCCCGGAGGTCGACCCGGAGGGCCGCTACACCGGCGAGGTCGAGTTCTCGGCACACGGTGAGGGCAAGGCCGAGGCGATGTGCCGGCTGGCTGAGGACCGTGGCCTCGACATGGGTTCGTCGTGGGCCTATTCGGATTCTGTGAGCGACATGCCCATGCTCGAGGCGGTAGGCAATCCGGTAGCCGTAAACCCCGACCGGCAACTGCGTCGACTCGCCGAGGAGCGGGGCTGGCCGGTGCTGGAGTTCGACCGTCCCGTGGCGCTCGGAGAACGCGTACCGCTGGATCGCAGGTGGGGGGCGGTCACCGCGCTGACGCTCGCCCTCGCCCTGGTGGTGTGGGTCGGCGTTCGTCGCACCCGAGATCGTCCTCGGGCGACGGCGGCCTGAGGCACCGGGGTCAGATCGAGCGGACCTTCTTGACCGCCATGGCGATCAGGGCTCCGAGCACGGTCAGCATCAGCAACTTCTTCACGGGGCCATGATACGCAGCGTTGGTCGAGTCGCGCCCCGGCGGGGATGGTGGGCGGGACGCTGCCTGCGTTAGCGTCGACCCCGGAGGTGTCTGAGTACCTGGTGGGCTCCCCCGCCTTCAAAGCGGGTGGGACGGGCGATCCCCGTCCGGCGGGTTCGATTCCCGTCCACCTCCGCCAATCCGGCCCCGGCGGGGGGCCGACGGGCCGGGGCGTGCGGACTCAGACGGCCAGCAGGTCGCGGGCGCCGGTGTCGGTGCTCGGGTGCCGCAACTTCGACATGGCCCGTGCCTCGATCTGGCGGATGCGCTCGCGGGTGAGGTTGAAGTGTTCGCCGACCTCTTCGAGGGTGCGTGGCTCACCGCGGTCGAGACCGAACCGGAGCTTCAGGATCTCGCGTTCGCGTTCGTCCAGCGGTGCGAGCAGGCGGCTGATCTGTTCGGGGAGCAGCGCCGAGGCGGCCGACTCGAACGGCGACTCGGCCTCCCGGTCCGGGACGACGTCGCCCAGTTCGGCATCGCCGTCCTCGCGGAGTGGTTCGCTCAGCGACAACGGTTCGGCTGCGAAGCGGAGGGCCTCTGTGACCTTGTCCTCCGGCATTTCGACCTCGGCGGCCAGTTCGGCCAGGGTGGCCGGCCGGCCGTACTTGTGCTCGAGGCGGGAGCGGGCCTTCTGGAGGCGAGCAAGCGTGTCGCCAGCGTGCACCGGGAGCCGGATGGTGCGGCCGGTGTTGGCGATGCCGCGGGTGATGGCCTGCCGGATCCACCAGGTGGCGTACGTCGAGAACTTGAAGCCCTTGCGCCAGTCGAACTTCTCGACGGCGTGCATCAGGCCCAGGTTGCCCTCCTGGATCAGGTCGAGGAGCGGGAGGCCGGATGCCTGGTACTTCTTGGCGATCGAGACGACGAGCCGGAGGTTCGACTGGACGAAGGTCCGCTCGGCCTCGTCGCCGTGACGGATAGCCCGACGGAGTTCACGCCGCTTGGCGGGAGCCACCTTGTCGCCGGCCCTGGCCATCTCGGCCCTGGCCTCGACGCCACCCTCGATCTGCTGGGCGAGCCGGACCTCACCCTCCTTGGTCAGGAGGGGGTACTGGCCGATGTCGGTGAGATAGAGACGGACGAGGTCTTCCTCGTCCCGTTCGACCCGATCCTTCGCCAATCTCGGCTCTCCTCCGTTGTCGGGAGGCCCCTCTGCGGTGGCCCTCCGTAACCTCCCCCGGGGCGCCTACCCGACCCGCCGGTGTCCTCTCGGATACCCCTCAGGTCCCTCTGGCGTCACCCTCACCGTTCGTCGGTCACGTTATCGACGGCCCGGACGACCACAACTCGCGAACGTGACCTTCGTCACGACTTGCGGGAGGCCACATTCAGCCCCGATAGCGGTTGACGACCGGCAGTCGCCTGTCGCGACCGAATCCCTTGCGGGTGACCCGGGCGCCGTGCGGCGTCTGGCGCCGCTTGTACTCGGCGCCGTCGACGAGGCGCACGACCCGGTCGACCAGGTCGGCTTCGAACCCGGAGGCGACCAGTTCGGCCCTTGTGCGGTCTCCCTCGATGTAGGCCTCGAGCAGCGGATCGAGCACGTCGTAGGGCGGCAGGCTCTGGTCGTCGCGCTGGTCGGGTCGCAGTTCGGCGGAGGGCGGCTTGGCGAGGATCGAGTCGGGGATCACCGGTCCCCCGCCGCACAGCACGGCCTGCGTGTTGCGCCAGCGGCACAGGTCGTACACGGTCGTCTTGTAGACGTCCTTGATCGAGGCGTAGGCACCGGCGGTGTCGCCGTAGAGGGTCGAGTAGCCGACAGCCGACTCGCTCTTGTTGCCGGTCGTCAGGACCAGCCAGCCGTGGGCGTTGGAGAGCGCCATCAGCAGGACACCCCGGATGCGGGCCTGCAGGTTCTCGTCGACCAGGCCGTCGCCCATGTCGCCGACCGAGGGACCGAGCAGGCCGCGCAACGCCGCATGGGCATCCTCGATGGGGATGGTCATGCCGTCGATGCCCTGTTCGGCGATGAGGGACTCGGCGTCGGTCACGGAGTGGTCGCTCGAATACCGGGACGGCATGAGGACGCCGTGGACGTGGTCGGGTCCGAGGGCGTCTGCAGCGATGGTGGCGACGAGGGCCGAGTCGACGCCGCCCGACAGGCCGATGCACACATCGGTGAAGCCGCTCTTGACGACGTAGTCGCGCGTGGCGGTGATGAGGGCGCCGTAGATCTCTGCCATCGGTTCGAGGGGCGCAACGGAGGGCGGCACCAGGGGGTCGCCGCGATCGACCGCCCCGGAGACCTCCACGACGGGGAGGCCCCCTTCGGCGAGCGGCACCTCAGGGACGTCGATGTCGGCGACAACGACCGCCTCGTCGAAACGGGGGGCCCGGGCCACGATCCGACCCGCGGGGTCGGCCACCATCGACCCGCCGTCGAAGACCAGTTCGTCCTGGGCGCCGACCAGGTTGGCGTAGACGAGGGGCCGACCGGAGGAGGTGGCGGTGGCAACGACGGTGGCCTCGCGTTCGGCCAGCTTGCCCTGGTGGTACGGCGAGCCGTTGGCGACCACGAGCAGTTCGGCACCGCCTTCGACCAGTCGGTCGACCGGCCCATCGGCCACCCAGAGGTCCTCGCAGACGGCCACGCCGACTCGGGCGCCGCCGATCCGGTACAGCTCCTGCGGTTTGGTACCGGCTCGGAAGTGCCGAGCCTCGTCGAACACGCTGTAGTTGGGAAGTTGGCGTTTGTGGTAGATGCCGGCCACGGCGCCACCGTGGCAGACGGCGACGGCGTTGTGGACGCTGCCGTCCGGACCGGGGTCGGCGAAGCCGAGCACCAGGGCACAGTCACCGCTCTCGGCAGCCAACGTCTCCATCGCGGCACGACTGTCGGCCACGAACCTCGGCTTCAGCACGAGGTCCTCCAACGGGTAGCCGGTGAGCACCATTTCCGGGAAGACGGCCACGTCACAGCCGGCGACCTCGGCCAGGGTGGAGCGGACACGCGCCACGTTGCCGTCGAGGTCCCCGACGACGCTGTTCACCTGGACCAGGGCGACCCGCAGGCGATGCATGGTGGGAGCGTACCGACGGGGCTCCCGGGCACAGCCCTGCCCGGACGCGCAACGGCCCCGGGGCGAACCCCGGGGCCGTTGCGAGGGCGTGTGCCTACGCGAGGGCTTCGCAGCAGGTGTTCGTGATCAACTGGGTGACCACATAGGGATCCATGTTGGCGTTCGGGCGACGGTCCTCGATGTAGCCCCTGCCCTCGAGGTGGACCTGCCAGGGGATGCGCACCGAGGCACCGCGGTCGGAAACGCCGTAGTTGTACTCGTCGTAGCGTTGCGTCTCGTGGAGGCCGGTGAGGCGATCCTCGGAGCCGAGGCCGTAGCCGGCGAGGTGCTCCTCGATCTTGCCCTCGGCGCCCAGCGCCTCGCAGGCGGCGATGACGGGCTCGTAGCCCTCGCGCATGGCAAGGGTCGAGAAGTTGGTGTGGGCGCCGGCGCCGTTCCAGTCTCCCTTGATGGGCTTGGCGCTGAGCGTGGCGTCGACCCGGTAGTTCTCGGCGATGCGGTACAGGAGGTAGCGGGCGATCCAGAGATGGTCGCTGACCGCCACCGGGCCCTCGGGCCCGATCTGGAACTCCCACTGCCCGAGCATGACCTCGGCGTTGGTGCCCGAGATGTTCAGCCCGGCATCGATGCATGCCTGCGTGTGGTCCTCGACGATGTCGCGACCGGCGATCTCGATGGCGCCGACACCACAGTAGTAGGGGCCCTGCGGGGCGGGGTAGCCCTCGATCGGCCAACCCAGCGGACGGTTGTCCTGGAAGAACGTGTACTCCTGCTCGATTCCGAACCAGGGCTCCTGGTCGGCGTACTTCTCGTAGGTCTCGACGCAGGCGGCACGTGTGTTCGACGGATGCGGCGAGAGCTTGCCGTCCGGGAGGCAGACGTCCGCCAACACCAGGACGTCGTCACCGCCACGGATCGGGTCTGGGCAACTGAACACCGGGCGCAGCACGCAGTCGGAGTTGTCGCCCGGTGCCTGGTTGGTGCTCGAGCCGTCGAACCCCCAGATCGGGAACTCGGTCGTGCCGGTGTCGACAATCTTGGTCTTCGAGCGGACGTACGGCAGGGGCTCCGTGCCGTCGATCCAGATGTATTCGGCCCTGATCGCCATTGGTGTCAGTCTCCAAGTCGAGGTGTGCGGCGGGCGGCTCAGCCGTCCGCTCCGTTGTCGTCGGCGTCGGCGGGTTCACCGAGCCGGGCACACGATGCCACAGATGCGGTTTCCCTGCTGTTGCCCGTGTGTGAACGGTCTGTGAACACGGTCAAACCCCTTGGCGCGCGAGACATCGATGCCGCATGATGGATGCCGTGGAAAACGACACCGACCGGAAACGCGACTACGTCCTGCGTACCGTCGAGGAGCGCGGGGTCCGCCTGATCCGACTCTGGTTCACCGACGTGCTCGGGCGCCACAAGTCGGTGGCCATCTCGCCAGCCGAGCTGGAGACGGTGTTCGACGAAGGCCTGCAGTTCGACGGCTCGGCGATCGACGGCTTCAGCCGCGTCCAGGAGAGCGACGTGCTGGCCGTCCCCGATCCCAGCACCTTCGAGCTGCTCCCGTGGGCCGCCGAGGACGAGCCGTCGGGCACCATGTTCTGCGACATAACCCGGCTGGACGGCTCGCCGTTCCCGGGAGATCCCCGTCAGGTCCTACGCCGCAACATCGGCCTGGCCAGGGAGGCCGGTTTCGAGATGTTCTGCGCCCCCGAGGTCGAGTTCTTCTACTTCGCCGACGCCAACGGTGGCGTACCCCGACCGCTCGACGGCGCCTCGTACTTCGACCTCACCACCGCCGACGTCTCGTCGGACCTGCGCAAGCGCACCCTGCACATGCTCGAGGCCCTGTCCATCCCGGTGGGGTACTCGTTCCACGAGGACAGCCCCAGCCAGCACGAAATCGACCTTCAGTACACCGACGCCCTGTCGATGGCCGACGCCGTGATGACCTTGCGCCTGACCGTGAAGAAGATCGCCATGGATCAGGGCATCCACGCCACCTTCATGCCGAAACCGCTCAACGGCGTCCAGGGGTCGGGCATGCACACGCACCTGTCGCTGTTCCGTGACGGCACCAACGCCTTCCACGACCCGGAGAGCGACGACGGCCTCTCGGCGGTCGGCCATGGCTTCATCGCCGGACTGCTCCACCACGCCCGGGAGATCACCGCCGTCACCAACCAGCTGGTCAACTCGTACAAGCGGATCAACGAGGGCTACGAAGCCCCGCGGTTCATCTCGTGGGCCCGCAACAACCGTTCGGCGCTGATCCGGGTGCCGATCATCAAGCAGGGCAAGCCGCAGTCCACCCGCATCGAGTACCGGGTGCTCGACCCGGCCTGCAATCCGTACCTCGCCTATGCCGTGATCCTGGCCGCCGGCCTGAAGGGCATCGTGGAGGGCTACGGGCTCCCTGACGAGGCCGTCGACAACCTCCACGAACTCGGGCCCGACGACCTGGCGTCGCTCGGCGTCCAGCCGTTGCCGTCCAACCTGGCCGAGGCGCTCGACGAGATGGAGGCATCCGAGCTCGTCCGGAGCACGCTCGGTGACCACATCTTCGAGTGGTTCCTCCGCAACAAGCGGGCCGAATGGGACGACTACCAGCGTCAGGTCACGCCGTTCGAGCTAGAGCACTACCTTCCGACCTGGTGACGGCAGGCCCCTGATGGACCCACTCCTCGTCTTCCCCGACCCACCCCCGCCGGAGTTGGCTCAGGCCCTCGACCTCGGCGGTTGGTCGTGGAAGTCCTGCGGGGACCCGGACGTCGCCATGGCCGAGGAGCCCGACGGTGGATGGGCCGGTGCCGTCGTTGCCGCCGATGACGATCCGGAGGCAGCCTTCGCACTCTGCCGTCGCCTCCGCAAGGGCGACTTTCTACTCGAGCCGCTGCTTCTGTTGATCGGCGTCAGCCAACTCGAGGACCTCGAGTTGCGCGACGACCTGTTCGACGACTTCTGCCTCGTTTCGGTCCGGCCGGTCGAGTTGTCCGCCAGGTTGCGGCACCTGTTCTGGCGGACCGGTCGGGGATCGCGGCCCGAACTCGTCGAGTACGGGCCGTTGGCGCTGAACGTCGAGACCTATCAGGCGGCCATCGACGGCCAACCGCTGGACCTCACCTACATGGAGTACGAGTTGCTCAAGTTCCTGGCCTCGCACCCCGGGAAGGTGTTCACCCGCGAGACCCTGCTGAGCCAGGTGTGGGGGTACGACTACTACGGCGGCGCCCGCACGGTCGACGTGCACATCCGGCGCCTGCGTGCGAAGTTGGGCGAGGAGCACGCTGGCCTGATCCACACCGTCCGGTCGGTGGGCTACCGCTTCGGCCAGTCGCGCTGGGGCGTATAGGCCGGGGTACCTCAGTCGTCGGCGGGGCCTGCGTAGGGGTTGGCCTCGCTCACCTCGAGCAGTTCAGACCCCTCGTGGCGTTGGTCGACTTCGCGCTTGAGCAGCCTGCCCAGGGAGAATGCACCGATGGCGCCGCTCATGAGGATGCCGACGGGTATGACGATCACGAGCAACACGATCATGATCACGGCTCCGGTCATGCCGGCAGTCTGCCAGATGCCGGGCGGCAGCAGGAATACGGCTCCTCAGCCGGTGTGCGCGATGGCCTCGATCTCGACGAGCGCCCCAAGGGGCAGGGCGGCGACGGCGACGGCTGAGCGGGCCGGGCGGTGGTCGCCGAATGCGTCGCAGTAGATGGCGTTCATGGCCGCATAGTCGTCCATGTCGACGAGGAACACCGTGGTCTTGAGCACGTCGTCCATCGTGGCGCCTTCGGTTTCAAGGACGGCGCGCAGGTTGGCGAGGGCCTGGGAAAGTTGGCCGTCGAGGCCGCCGTCGACGAGAGCGCCATCGGCTATGCCGATCTGGCCGCTGGTGAGCAGGGTGCTGCCCACGCGCACTATCGGCGTGTAGGGGCCCACGGGCTTCGGCGTGTCGCTCATCGGGTTTCTCCTCGTACTCAGGTGTCGGTCGGCCAGGTCTCCGGCGTACCGCGAGTCAACCACGTTGCCGCGGCGACCGCTGCGAACACTGCGTCGGAGCCGTTGCAGGGTTCGCCGGCGTCGGGTTCGATCGTGACCCGGATGGGGGGCGTGTCGGCGGCCCGGACGACATCGAAGGAGCGGACGGTCAGGTCGTGGACGGTGCCCTCGTCGTCCACGGCCAGCGACTCTGACGTGACCCAACTCCAGGCCATGTGGGCGGCGCCGATGCAGTAGGAGCGCAGGACGGTCTCGTCGAGCACTTCGCCACAGCGCACCGTGACCCGGATGCCGGCGTCATCGACCTGCGCCGTCGCTGCTCCGCCGTCGGGGGCGGTGACGGTGCCGACCTCGCCCCGGGCGGCGGCCATGAGCGCCACGGCCTCGGCCCAGCCGGCGGCCCGCAGGTCGGCCGAGGTGGGCGGGCCGGCGACGTCGACCTCGTCGACGAGCAGGTCCGGGACGACCCGGTTGATGGCTTCTGTGATGCCGGGGGTGCGGGCGACACGCAGCACGCCGCTGCCGTCTGCATCGACGCCTCCGGCGACCGGTGGGCGCTTCGGGCCGAACCGCACTGTGTCCTCACGGGTGTACACCACGAGCACCGGTCGCCCGTGCTCGTCGGCCAGGCGGCGGGCGTCGGCGGGTGCCGTCGTGGTCGCCTTGCCGCCGAAGGCGCCACCGTTGGCTAGCGGCGACGACGGTTCGCCGCCCGGCTCGCACCAGGCGGCGTCGGTCTCGAGGTAGGCGGGTTCGATCCACGAGGTCCGAAGGGTCGTCGTCCAGTCGCCGGGCGGGAGATCCAACGGTGGTCGTGCAGGGGCCGTCGTGCGGCGGCCCTGCACCTTGCCGGCGGCAGCGCGGGCCTCGGCCAGCGTTTCTCCCATGCCGAAGCCGCCACCGCCGTCGGGCACGGCCACGAGGTGGTCTCCGGGGACGGTGTCGGTGGCGAAGCCTCCACGGCCGAGGGCCACATGGGGCCCGACCATCTGGGCGACGTGCCCTTCGATCCCGGCACGCCGGGCGGCAAGAACCGGGTCGCCCTTCCAGGCGCCGGTGCGACCCGAACAGTACGCGTCCCAGGCCTCGAGGATCGTCTGCCACCCGGTGCAGCGACAGAGGTGGGCGTGGAGTGCCCGCGCGGCCCGATCCCGATCCGTCTCGCCGGAGGCCCGCAGTCCGGCGAGGCGCACGACGATCCCGGGCGTGCAGAACCCGCACTGGCTGCCGCCGGTCGAGCAGAAGGCGTCCGCCCAGGCCCGCTGCTCCGACTCCGGCAGGCCTTCGAGGGTGGTGACGGTACGGCCGGCGACCCGCCGGGCCGGCGTCACACACGAGACCCGGGGCTGCCCGTCGACGAGCACCGTGCAGCAACCGCACTGGCCCTGCGGGCTGCACCCGTCCTTGACCGAAGTGGTTCCCAGACGGTCACGGAGCACGTCGAGGAGGGTCGACCCGTCGTCGGGGACGGCAACCTCCCGGCCGTCGACGATCATCGAGAGTCCAGCATCCACCGGAGGAGTGTGCCGCAACAGGCGCCGTCGAACGACCCGTTACCCTCGACTCCATGCAGCATCCCAGCAGGCGACAGGTTCTGGCGGGACTCGCCGGAGTGGCCGGAGCCCTCGTGCTCCCCGGCTGTGGGGACGCCTCGACGACGGTGCCCACCACGACCATGGCCCCAGACGGCTTCACCCTCGGTGCCCGGTTCGCCGACGGCTACCGGGCGCCCGCCGTTCTGGCTGCAGGCACACGACAGCGGGCACCGTTCATCCTGAAAGGCGATGACGGATGGCCGGTCGTCGACGGGGCACCGGACGCCATCGCCGTCACGGTCACCCGGGACGGCTCCGTCGTCCACGAGGGGAGCATCGACCGCCACGGCGAGCCGGGCGTGACCCCCTACTACCCGCTGGTGTTCACGCCGGAGGCCTCTGGCGACTTCGAGATGTCCGGTGTCGACCTGGGCGACCCGTACCCGTTCCGGGTGGTCGAGCGCTCCGCCTCGCACCTGGTCCAGGTCGGCGACCAGATGCGTGCCGTCGACACGCCCACGGTCGACGATCCCGGCGGTGTCGACCCGATATGCACCCGGTTCCGGGAGGCCTGTCCGTTCCACGACATGACGCTCACCGAGGCGCTGGCCACAGACGGGCCGACGGCGCTCCTCGTTTCGACGCCGCGCTACTGCCAGACGGACGTCTGCGGCCCGGCCCTCGAGGTGCTCATGTCGCTGGCACCCGGCATCGCCGGCCTGACCACCGTGCATGCCGAACCCTGGTTGAACGAGGACCTGAAGGAGTTGACGCCGGTGATCGGGGCCTATGCCCTCGACTTCGAGCCCAGCCTCGTCGTGGCCGACGCCGACGGCGTCATCCGCGACATCCTCCACTTCTGCATGGACACGAGGGAGGCCCGCCAGGCACTCCGACGGGCGACTGCCTGAAAGTCGGGCGGGCCAACTGGCCCGGGGTGGCTAGGAGACGCTCTGGCCGCAGCCGCAGGTGTGCTGGGCGTTGGGGTTGTCGATCGAGAACCCCGCCTCGTTGAGGCCGTCCTTGTAGTCGAGGGTGGCGCCCTCGAGCAGTTGGGCGCTGGACGGGTCGACCACGACGCTGATCCCACCGAACGTGGCCTCGAGGTCGTCGTCGGCACGCTCGGTGTCGAAGAACATCTCGTATTTGAAGCCGGAGCAGCCACCGGGGCGGACCGCAACACGCAGGGCGAGGCTGTCGTCGCCTTCGCCGGCAATCAGTTCGCCGACCTTGGTGGTCGCATCGTCGGTCAACGTGATCATCGTGCTCTGCTCCCTAACATGGATGCCTGTGCGCCGGAGTGTATCCACCGGCGCCTGGCGAAACCAGCAGCCGATCCCGGTGCCCGTAGGCTTCGGACATGCCCGACGGGCCATCCAGCATGGTCAGACCACCCTCGATCGAAGCGGTGATGGCGCTGCTGCGCGGCGTCGTCGATCCCGAACTGGGGAGCGACATCGTGGAGCTCGGCATGGCCAAGGGCGCCACGGTCGACGCCGACGGCCTCGTCGACGTCACGATCGCACTCACCACCTCGGGCTGCCCCCTACGGGCGCAGATCCAGCGTGACGTACGGGCCCGCATCGGCGGCCTGCCCGGGGTCACGAAGGTGCACATCACCTGGACCGAGTTGACGCCCGAAGAGAAGGCGGCAGCAATGTCCAGGGCCCGCTGGAACGTCGCCCAGGACTCCCCCGAGACCGCCATCCCGGCCACCTGCCGGGTACTCATGGTGGCCTCCGGCAAGGGCGGCGTGGGCAAGTCCTCCGTCACCGTGAACCTGGCGACGGCACTGGCCGACCGGGGCTTCGCCGTCGGGGTCATGGACGCCGACATCTGGGGGTTCTCGGTCCCGCGCATGCTCGGCATCGAGGGGCGCCTGGGGGGCTCACCCGAGTCCGGCAGGATCACCCCGAACCGCAGGCCCGTTGGCGCCGGCCACCTCGAGGTCGTCTCGATGGGGTTTCTCGTAGAGGACGAGGAGACCGCCCTCATGTGGCGGGGCCTCATCCTGAACCGGGCCGTTCAGCACTTCTGCGAGGACGTCGAATGGGGTGACCTCGACTACCTGCTGATCGACATGCCGCCGGGCACCGGCGACGTCCAGATGGGGCTCGCCAGGATGCTGCCCAGAGCCGAGATGGTCATCGTCACGACGCCTGCCCTCGCCGCACAGAAGGTGGCCGTACGGGTCGCCCACATGGGACGCAACAACTACCTGCGGGTGGTCGGCGTGATCGAGAACATGAGCGCCTACGTCACCCCCGATGGTGAGCGACACGAACTCTTCGGCGCCGGGGGCGGCAACGACCTCGCCGAACAGATCGGGGCGCCGCTGCTCGGCAGCATCCCCATCGACGCCACTGTGACAGCCGGTGGTGACAGCGGCAGACCGGTCGTGCTGGGCGAAGGGCCGGCGGCCGACGCCTACAGGGAGATCGTCGAACTGATCGCCACCGAGGCGGCGCCGCCGATCAACATGGAGGGATGCAGCGCCCGGCTGCTGGCCGCCGCCGAGGCCGCCCTCGACGAGGCGGGCTAGGCGCTCCCACCCAGTTCGGGGTGCTGCGGGGGGTCGTCGTCCCGCCACGACTCCACGTCGATGGGCCCACCGGGGTGCTGGCCCCCAAGGTCGACCCTCCAGGCCATGTTGGTGCCCCCGCTCGCCACCCGTCGCCCGAACCAGCGTGAGGCGACGCCCCTGAGCAGCACCCGGGTCGGCGGGAAGAGCAGCGACAGGCCGAGGGCATCTGTGGCGAAGCCGGGGGTCAGCATCAGGGCACCGCCGAACAACACCATGAGGCCGTCGACCAACTGTCGACCCGGGATCCGGCCCTGTGCCATCTCCTCCTGGGCCTTTCGCAGGATCCCCAGCCCCTCGCGTCGCACCAGCCAGGCACCCACTCCGCTGACCAGGAACAACAGGGCGATGGTGTTGAGGACCCCGACCTCGCCGGCCACCTGGACGATCAGGTACAGCTCGACGATCGGCGTGACGACGAAGAGCACCAGGAGCAGCAGAAACACCCACCCAGCGTAGGGCCTCGGCTCCAACGGACCGCCGCGGTGGCCGAGCGCAATAACCTGCTCCTCCCATGGCCCCGGATCGTCCCCCCTCCGTCGACAGACTGGCCCGGTCGCTGGCCGACACGGGCCTCCCGCACCCGCTGTTGGTGGATGCCGCCCGGCAGGCGATAGCCGACGACGAACCTGCAACCGTCGAGGCCCGGGCACGCGACCTGGCCGGATCGATGGGCCGACACTTCCTGACAGGTGTCGTCAACGCCACCGGCGTGCTGCTGCATACCAACCTCGGCCGGGCACCGTGGGGCACCACCGTCGACGACACCCGCTACAGCACCCTCGAGTTCGACCTGTCCACGGGCGACCGGGGCTCCCGCCAGGACAGGACACCGGCGCTTCTCGCACGGGCCTGTGGAGCCGAAGCGGCGATCGTGGTCAACAACTGCGCCTCGGCGGTGCTGCTGGTGCTGGCCGCACTCGCCGAGGGACGCGGGGCGGTGGTCTCGCGCGGTGAGTTGGTCGAGATCGGCGGCGGGTTTCGGATCCCCGACGTGATGGCCCAGTCCGGTGCGCACCTCATCGAGGTCGGCACCACCAACCGGACCCGTCTCGAGGACTTCGCCTCTGCCGTCGCTGCGGCCGGCGACGACGCTGCGCTGATCCTCAACGTGCACCGGTCCAACTACCGGATCGAGGGCTTCACCGAGTCGGTCGACGTATCCGAGATGGCAGGCCTGGGGGTCCCGGTCGTCGCCGACATCGGCTCCGGGCTGCTCGACGCCGCCTGCCAGTGGCTGGCGGACGGACCACCTCCCTGGCTGGTCGGTGAGCCAGCCGCACGCCAGACACTCGAGGCGGGAGCCGACCTGGTCACTTTCTCGGGTGACAAGCTGCTGGGCGGGCCCCAGGCAGGGATCATCGCCGGCCGTGCCGACCTGGTGGAAACCTGTGCTGCGCACCCGCTGGCCCGGGCATTGCGCCCCGGCAGCCTCGTGCTCCACTCCCTCCAGGACCTCGCCCTCGCCTACCTTCGCCGCGACGGCGACGCCATCCCGTTCTGGCGCATGGCGACGCTGACCGTGGACCGCCTCCGGGAGCGGGCCACCACCATCGCCCCCGACCTGGTGGCCGACACGATGGCCGTCCCCGGAGGCGGCACCCTTCCCGGCGTCGAGATCCCGTCGGTGGGCCTTCGTCTCGACGGCGACCGGACGGCCGAACTGCGGGCAGGCACCCCACCGGTGGTGGCCCGCGTCGCCGACCAGGCCACCCTGCTCGACCTGCGGACGGTCCACCCGGACGATGACGCCGTGCTCGGCGCTGCGCTCGACCGGCTCGGCGCCCGCTGACGGCCCGGCCCCGCATGCACGTCGTCGCCACCGCCGGCCACGTCGACCACGGCAAGTCCACCCTCGTCGAGGCACTCACCGGCACCGACCCCGACCGCTTCGCGGAAGAGAAGTCCCGCGGCCTCACGATCGACCTGGGATTCGCCTCGACCACGCTGCCCTCGGGTGCCACGCTGTCGCTTGTCGACGTGCCCGGCCACGTGCGGTTCATCAAGAACATGCTGGCCGGCGTGGGTACGGTCGATGCCTGCCTCTTCGTGGTCGCGGCCACCGAGGGCTGGAAGCCGCAGTCCGAGGAACACCTCCGGATCCTCGAACTGCTCGATGTCCGCCATGGCCTGGTGGCGTTGACCAAGGTCGGGATAGCCGACGAGGACCTCGTCGAACTCGCCCACCTCGAGGTCGAGGAGCGCCTCGAGGGGACCTTCCTCGAGGGAGCGGCGATCGTCGACGTCGATGCACCGACAGGCGTCGGCCTCGACGACCTGCGCTCCGCCCTCGACGACCTGATGGCCGACACCCCGACCTCGGCGGACCTGGGCAGGCCCCGACTGTGGATCGACCGGTCGTTTGCCGCCAAGGGGTCCGGCACCGTGGTGACCGGCACCCTGGCCGGTGGCTCCCTCGCTGTCGACGACGAACTCGAACTCCACCCCAGCGGGAACCGGGTTCGGGTTCGGGCACTCCAGAACCACCACGAGGCTCGAACCGACCTCCCGCCCGGCAGCCGCTGCGCAGTCAACCTGGTCGGGGTCGCCCACGACGAGGTGGTGCGCGGTGACGTCCTCATACGTCGGGGCCAGTGGCACCTCACGACCATCGTGGATGCCGACCTGGCGGTCCTCGACAGCCTCGGGCATACGGTGTCCCGGCGCGGCGCCTTCGTCGCCTACATCGGTGCCGGCGAGCACCCGGTGCGGCTCCGGATCCTCGGCCCCGATGCACTCGAGCCCGGGATGGCCGGACCGGTACGGCTGTTCCTGCCCCATGCCCTGCCGTTGCTACCCGGCGACCGCTTCGTGCTTCGGGAGAGCGGGCGGGCCGAGACGGTGGGCGGGGGCCAGGTGCTCGACGTCGACCCCCGTGAACGGGCATCCCGGGCACAACCCGACCGCTCCGTCGACCGGGTGGTCCGGGAGAGAGGCTGGGTCAACGTCGATGAGCTCGAACGGTTGACCGGCGAGCGCCGCGACCCCGATCTCGGCGACTGGGTCGTGGACCCGACCGCCCTTCAGGCGGCGATCGCCGCCCTGCGCACTGCGCTGGCCGAGGCCGGGCCGCTCGGGTTGGACCTGGCGGGCCTGGACGAGCACGAGCGTGCCGTCGTAGGGCTCCTCGACGATGTCGTCGTGGACGGCGGCCACCTCAGGCCTGCCGGGGCCGTCGACACGTTCGCCGACCACCCTTTCGTTGCCCTGTTGGCAGCCACGCCCTTCGCCCCTCCGGCTCCCGACGGCGTGGACCGCGGTGGGCTGCGCGAGTTGGTGCGGCGAGGGGACGTGGTCGAGCAGGACGGGATCTTCTTCGCCGCCTCGGGCATCGAGGCGGCTGCAGGGCTCGCCGCCCAACTCCTCGCCGAGCATCCCGGGGGGTTCACGGTGTCGATGTTCCGGGAGGCGGCGGGCAACACCCGCAAGCACGCGCTTCCCCTGTTGGCCCACCTCGACGGCATCGGCATCACCCGCCGACGTGACGACCTTCGGATCGGCGGACCGCGGTTGCCGCAGCCCGGCTGAGCCTTTGCTCCTCCTCAGGGAGTCAGGTCGATGATCCTCCGGCGTTCGATCCCGTTGGTCCCGCCCCAGATGCCGTAGACCTCGTGGATCGCCAGGGCGTAGTCCAGGCACTCGTCCTCCACCTGGCAGTTCGAACAGATTGCCTTGGCCCGGACCTCGCGACGTTGTTTCTCATCGCGCCGCTCGTTGGTCGACGGTGGGAAGAAGCAATTCGCGAAGAACCCGCGACAGGCACCCCGTCCCTGCCAGGCGGGGTAGGCGCAGTTGCCGGCCATTCGCACACCCCCTGTGTCGCGTGTAGGGCGAACCTAGATCGTGGAGGCACCGGGCACAAGGGCGGCTATCCGCACGAACAGGCGCATCAGTCCTTCGGAGCCCGGGAGCGGTAGTCGCGGGCGCCACCCTCCTCGGGAGCAACCTCGAGCCAGAGGCCCTCGACGGCGACGACCAGGATCGGGGTGCCGGCGGCGATGGGTGTCGCCCGGTTCGTGCGTGCCTTCCACACGGCCTCACGGACGCGCACCGTTCCCTCGGGGTCGACCGAATCGACGGCCTCCCCCGATTCGCCGACCATCCAGTCGCGGCCGATGGTCGGGGTCGAGAACCGGGTGCGCACCATGGCGGGCATGCCGGCGGCCATGGCGACGGTCGTGCCGAGCAGGCCGAGGCCGAGCGTGATCCACGACATCCCGACCCCGTCGTACAGGCCGACGGATCCCACCACCAGACAGGTGGTGGCGATCATGGTCCAGGCGCGCGGGACGCCCGTCTGGATGTCGACGGCGTAGCCGAACATGGCGACCATGAGCAGGGCTATCGCCCACCAGCGGGTCGGGAGGACGGCGAGGCCGTAGCACCCGAGAAGGAACGACCCGGCGCCGATGACCCCGGCGATGCCGACGCCCGCCGTGTACAACTCGAAGACGAGCAGGCCGGCGCCGACGAGGAGCAGCAGGTATGCGACGGGCGGACTGGCCGCTGTGTGGAACAACTGGTCGATCAGCCCCGGCTTGTGGAAGCGGGTGCGGACCACCGGGGCGGTCCCCTCGCCGTCGGCGGCGGCGCCTTCGAACCCGGAGATCCCCCGCAGGTGCTCCAGGAGGACGGGCGAGGAGCGGGCCAGCCCCCGTTCTATGGCCTCGTCGTAGCCGACGGTGTCGTCGACGAGGTCGGTGTCGGACGGCAGGCCGAAGGGTCTGCCGAACTGCTCGGCAGGCACCACCGGTTCACCGAGATCGCCGAAGCGCGCCCCCGGGGCGATGCCCACGTCGTCGGCCAGCCCGGCCAGCTGTGCCACCGGTCCGAGCGCACGGCTCCCGGAGGGACCCACCCAGAACGACACCGGCACCGGCGAGTCCAGGATCAGGTCGGCCAGGGCAGCGACCTCGTCGTCGGACACGACCGAGCCCCGGCTGTCGACCTGGAAGATGAGGGCGATGGTCTCCGCCGGGTCGATTCCATCGAGGGCATCGGACATGACCTCGAGCAGCACGGGATCGAGCAGTCCGTTGACCTCGACCACGTCGATGACCGTCGACGGCTCGTGCGACTCGTGCCCTGCGTGGGCGCCTGCCGGTGCCAGGGTCGTGAGCGACACTCCGGCGAGCAGGACCAGGCCGGCCAGGAGTCGGGTGCGTCGACGCGCTGGACAGATCATCGGCGGTGCAGGGTGTGGGAGTAGGGCGGAAAGCGCGTCGAACCTCAGGCAGGGTCGCTGAGTGCGGCGACGGCCTCCTCGACCGTTTCGCAGACGGGAACGATGCGGTCAAAGCCCGTGGTGTGCAGGAGGCGGGTCAGGGCCGGACGGTTGCAGGCGACGGCGACGTCCCCGTCGTTCTCGCGGGCCCGTCGGATGCCGCCGATCAGCGCCCCGAGGCCGGCCGAGTCCATGAATGGCACCTCGGAGAGGTCGATGAGCACGTACCTCTGGTCGGCCAGGTCGGTGAGGGCCTCGCGGAACTGGGCGACCGTGTAGGCGTCGAGTTCGCCGACGGGTCGGCACAGCACGTATCCCTCACCAGCTTCGACGGTGATCTCGAGCACCAGTGCCTCCTCAGTCGGTTCCCTACGGCGGCGATCGTAGACCGGTCAGACCCGATTGCGGTTCGCGGCCCACCATCGCGCATATCTGACCCTCCATCTCCGACAGTTCGGCTCTCCGACCCCGGGGACCCGAAGGTACGCTCCGGGCCGTGTCCACCGTGCTCCTTGCCACCGATGCCGACCGGGTCCACGATGAGGTCGAAGCTGCCCTGAGCGGTGACCACGACCTGGTTCGGGTCCATGCCGGTGCTGCGGTGCTCGATGCCGTGACGGAGCACGATCCGGTGCTGGTCGTGCTCGACCTCCAGATCGGCAACATGGGCGGCATGGCAGCCTGCCTCGACCTGCGCCTCGAACAGCGTGCCGAACGCATCCCCGACCAGCGCATCGTGATGCTCCTCGACCGGGTGGCCGACGAGTGGCTGGCTGGTCAGGCCGAGGCCGATGCGTGGCTGGTAAAGCCGATCGATCCGCTGGCGTTGCAGCGCATGGTCGACGAGGTCCTGGCCGGCAAGTCTGCCTGATCGGCGCCTGACGGGAGCCGGACGCCAACCGGTACCCTTCCCCCGCACACGGGTAGTGGCGCAGCTTGGTAGCGCGCCTCGTTCGGGACGAGGAGGTCGTGGGTTCAAATCCCGCCTACCCGACCACGGGGTCTCGGCAGGTTATTGAAATCGGCTCGGCAGGTTTCGGCCACGACGAGTGACCGACCCCGAACCGAAGAGGGTGCCGCCCTCACAGCTCACTGAGACTTCCTGTCATGCGCCTGACCGTCCGTGTCGTAACCGTCGGCACACGAATCCTTACCTCCAGGATCTCCTACATGTCGGCCGCGGCGGATACTGACGGTTCTGGGTTCGAGTCCCGGGGGGCGTACCCATAAACCCCGAATGGAAAAGCCCAGAAGTCTCATGTCCCGGCGCAACATCCGCCGACTCAGGAACATGACAGAGACATGGGAACTACACCGAACACCGCCGCCATCTACGTCAGGCGCTCCGCCTTCGACGCTGACAATGAAGAGGCCGATGCCTTCTCCAGGAGCATTGCCCGATGTCTAGTCCCGGGAGTGACGCGCGAAGAACTCCCAGATCACTTCAGTAGCTGAGATGTCTTGGCTGATCACCTCTTCGGTCGCCGACTCAGGGGTGGG